>OJKY01000072.1_pt1 | contig 90940 bp, 78 predicted proteins | sample 1596571 | NCBI WGS metagenome assembly OJKY01 (sample SAMEA4350170, study PRJEB24818) | metagenome | biome: human; feature: gut; material: faeces | place: Denmark | collected 2013-09 | reverse complement strand
ACGCCATTAGATTTTCCGCTATCTGAATTAGGCGTAACTGAGCTTACCCCAGCTTCAAATGAGTAGATGCCGGTCGGGACTTATAGACGCTAAGCGGAGCTTATCTAAGGCTGGTCACGAAAATCCCAACAATGAAGCCGCTCGACTCTGACAAGAAGGTTTCCAAGGAAGTTTCGGCTCCTGCGGAGGCTACTCAGACGGCTCCCGTTGTGGAAGAAAAAATTGATTTTTCCAATGTTCAGATTGAGCCACTGTTCCAGGATCAGGTGGATTTTGACACCTTCTCCAAGTCCGATTTCCGGGCCGTGAAGGTCAAGGAATGCGAGGCCGTGAAGAAGTCCAAGAAGCTCCTGAAGTTCGTTCTGGACGACGGCACCGGCACCGACCGGGTGATCCTCTCCGGCATCCACGAGTATTATGAGCCGGAAGAGCTGGTTGGAAAGACCTGCATCGCCATCACGAATCTGCCGCCCCGCCCGATGATGGGTATCGATTCCTGCGGTATGCTCATCTCCGCCGTGCACCAGGAAAACGGCCAGGAGAAGCTCCACCTGCTGATGGTGGACGGCCGCATCCCCGCCGGAGCCAAGCTCTATTGATGACCCCTGAAGCCCTCCGGCAAAAGCCGGAGGGCTTATATGAGAGAAGAAAGATGAAAATGGAGAGAGAACACACGAAAGCACTTGATTTTGAAGCCGTCCGGGCCATTGCAGCCGAGACTCCGGACAGCGAGCTCATCCGCTGAGTGGACGAGGCCCTGCGGGAAAAGACCGGCTACACCCTGCCCCCCAAAATCCACATCTCCCAGCAGGACGGCGACTATTACAACGTCATGCCCTGCATCTATGAGCGGGGCAACCTGGCCATGGTGAAGATGATCGGCCGCCACGGCCACGAAAACCGCATCATGGACCTGTTCCGTCAGGACCCGGACGTGCATTTCGTCCTGTGCGACACCTATGAGGAGGTCATCGGCGGCTCTGACCTGGTGATCTCCGCCATTACCAAGGTCACGGAGAACTTCGTCACCGACGAGTACTTCAAGGAGGGCTGCACCGTCATCCCCATCTGCACCATGGGCTTCCAGAACTGCGACCTGTTCTTCGACCGGGTGTTCACCGATGAAATTGAGCAGATCCGGGGCTTCAAGTATTTCGACCACTTCGCCCCCGTCACCACCAACGTCACCGACGTGCTCAACGGTGCCGCCCCCGGCCGCACGGATAACGTCCAGCGCATTCTGGTGTATAACTACGGCATCGCCATCCATGACCTGGTCTTTGCCGCCAACCTCCTGGCCCGGGCCGAAACCCCCGACACGCCGTACCGCTACTGCCGGAAAAAATACTTTATCTGATGCTTTTGGCGCACTATATTGTGTGAAAGCGCTATAAAAAGCTGCGGCGAAATGCTCTCTGCTGGTAAGACAGTAAAATCAAATTTCTTGAAACAGGCATGATTTCGGTCATGCCTGTTCCGCTTTTAGCAGCTCGTCCAAGGGGATGTAGCCTACGAGGTCATGTTCGATATGTACCCTCTGCCTGCTGCTCCTGTTCATGAATTCGCTGTTGCAGACCCTTGCCCCGCCGCCGGTGTCAAGGTTTACAAAGGCGGTTTTTTCTGCTACAATGGAATCGTATCCGCAAAAATATGTACGGCATCCGAAAGGAGATTTTTATCATGAACAACGAACTCAAGCCCATTCTGGCCCGGGTGGACCACACCCTGCTGTCCCAGACGGCTACCTGGGACCAGATCCGGGCCATCTGCGACGATGGCGTGAAGTACGGCTGCGCCAGCGTGTGCATCCCCGCCTCCTATGTGAAGCAGGCGGCGGAGTATGTGGCGGGCAAGATCGCCGTGTGCACCGTCATCGGCTTCCCCAACGGCTACGACACCACCGCCTCCAAGTGCTTCCAGGCCACCGACGCCGTGAACAACGGCGCGTCCGAGATCGACATGGTCATCAACATCGGCTGGGTGAAGGACGGCCTGTATGACCGGGTGCTGGATGAAATCCGCGCCGTGAAGGACGCCTGCCAGGGACGGCTCCTGAAGGTCATCATCGAGACCTGCCTGCTCACCGACGCCGAAAAGGTGGAGATGTGCCGGGTGGTGTCTGAGTCCGGCGCGGACTATATCAAGACCTCCACCGGCTTCGGCGGCGGCGGAGCCACCCGGGAGGACGTGGCCCTGTTCAAGGCAAACGTTGCTCCCCATGTGAAGATCAAGGCCGCCGGCGGCATCGCCAACCTGGACGACGCCCGGGACTTCATCGCCCTGGGGGCCGACCGTCTGGGCACCAGCCGCATCGTCAAGGCCGTGAAGGCCCTGGAACAGGAATAAACACAATTAAACACAATACAAGGAGGAACTCAGCCATGTCTACCCCCCACAACAGCGCCGCCCCCGGCGCGTTTGCCAAAACCGTTCTGATGCCCGGCGATCCCCTGCGCTCTCAGTTCATCGCCGAAACCTTCCTGGAAAACCCCGTGCTGGTGAACAACGTCCGGGGCGTCCAGGGCTACACCGGCGCCTATAAGGGCGTGCCCGTCTCCGTGATGGCCTCCGGCATGGGAATGCCCTCCATCGGCATCTACTCCCATGAGCTGTACACCCAGTACGGCGTGGAGAACATCATCCGCGTCGGCTCCGCCGGGGCCATGCGGGCGGACCTGGAGCTGGGCAGCGTGGTGGCCGGTCAGGGCGCCTGCACCAACTCCAGCTTCGCCGACCAGTATGAGCTGGGGGTCCACTATGCCCCCATTGCCGACTTCGACCTGCTGATGGCCGCCGTGGAGTCCGCCCGGGAGCTGGGCGTGAAGATGCCCGTGGGCAATCTGTACTCCTCCGACACCTTCTATGACGCCGCCGGCCGCAACGACCGCATGAAGAAGATGGGCGTCATGGCCGTGGAGATGGAGGCCGCCGCCCTGTACTGCACCGCCGCCTACCTGGGCAAGCGGGCCCTGGCCATCTGCTCCATCAGCGACAACCTGGTGCTGGGCACCGAGCTGACCCCCCAGGAGCGGCAGACCACCTTCACCAACATGATGAAGATCGGCCTGGAGGCCGCCGTGAAAATGGCCCAGCGGGGTTAAGTCCGGCGAAAGACAGAACTTAGCACAAAAAAGGTTGCACTTTTCACCCCACCCTGCTATAATGTGCTTATAAGGGGCGTTTCGCGCCCAAAATTAAAAAGGAAGGTAGATTCACCATGAAAAAGTTTCTGGCAATGCTCCTTGCTGTGGTCATGGTCCTGTCTATGGCAGCCTGCTCCAAGCAGCCCGCCAAGGACCCCAACAAGGGCAACGATGATCCCAACCAGACCCAGACCATCACCAATCCCGATCAGATCAACGACGAGATGACCTCCGAGGATGGCAAGTACGAGATTGCTTTCATCACCGACGTGGGCCAGCTGAAGGATAAGTCCTTCAACCAGGGCACCTATGACGGCGTGAAGCTGTACGCTGCCAACAACAAGCTGTCCTATAAGTATTATCAGCCCGCCAACAAGGACCAGGCCACCGATGATGACCGTTACGAGGCCATGAAGGCCGCTGTGGAGAACGGCGCCAAGGTGGTTGTCTGCGCCGGCTTCATGCAGGAAGGCGCTCTGCGCATGGCCGCCAAGGAATTCCCCAATGTCTCCTTCGTGTTCGTGGATGGTTATCCCATCACCGAGGAAGCCGGCGTTGACGGCTCCCCCGTTCTGAAGAACGTTGCCGGTATCGCCTTCAAGGAAGAGCAGTGCGGCTATCTGGCCGGTTACGCTGTCGTCAAGGAAGGCTTCACCAAGCTGGGCTTCACCGGCGGTGGCGGCGGCACCAACCCCGCCTGCTGCCGTTACGGCTATGGCTTCGTCCAGGGCGCTGACGCCGCTGCCAAGGAGCTGGGCGTGAAGGTCGATATGAACTATTCCTGGCAGTATGGCGCCAGCTTCTCCGCTTCCCCCGAGCTGCAGACCATGGTTTCCGGCTGGTACGAGGCCGGCACTGAGGTCGTGTTCGCCTGCGGCGGCTCCATGTTCGCCTCCGTGGCCGCTGCTGCCGGCGCTGCCGACGGTAAGGTCGTGGGCGTGGACGTTGACCAGTCCACCGGGTCCGACACCGTCATCACCTCCGCTATGAAGGGCCTGGCCGACTCCGTGCAGTGGGCTCTGGGCAAGTTCTACAGCAACGAGTTTGCCTCCATCGGCGGTGTGGGCACCTCCCTGGGCGCCAACGAGAACGCTGTGGGTCTGCCCACCGCTACCTGGTCCCTGACCAAGTGGACTGTTGACGAGTACAACACCATGCTGAAGGATATCGTTGACGGCAAGATCACCATCGACAGCGATTACAACAACCTGAAGTCCACCGACAACGTCACCCTGAACATCATCTGATCGTTCCGTCCGGACGTATAGCCAAAAAGGTTACATAAAATCCCGGGAGCGCCAAAGCGCTCCCGGGATTTTTTCGCCTTCTCCCCACGCTCACGCCTTGGGCTGCTGCTGGGTGATGCAGTGGATGTTGCCGCCGCCGAAGGCCACCTCCCGGGTCTGGACCCCCACGATCTGCCGGTCCGGGAACATCTGCTGCAGCTGCTGGATGGCCAGCTGGTCGTTTTCATCGCCGTACTGAGGGGCGATAACGGCCCCGTTGACGATGAGGAAATTCATATACGAGGCGATGCTGACCTCGCCGTTTTCCCGGGGTACGGTACCCTCCACGGCGTCGATGGTCTCCGCCCCCTCCAGACAGCAGGGCTTCTTCGTCAGGCACAGCTTGTGCACCGTCAGCCGCCGGCCCTTGGCGTCGGTGGCCTGGCTCAGGGTGCGGAAGGCGTCCTGGGCCGCCTGATAAAAGGGGTTCTCCGGGTCCTCGGTCCAGATGCAGGCCACCTCCCCCGGGGCCACGAAGCAGGCCACGTCGTCAATATGCCCGTTGGTCTCGTCGGGGTCGATGCCGTCCCGCAGCCAGATGACCTTTTCGCACCCCAGATAGTCGCAGAGCTTTTCTTCGATATCCCGACGGCTCAGCTCCGGGTTCCGGCCCGGGGACAGCAGGCACATCTCCGTGGTCAGCACCGTGCCCTGGCCGTCCACATGGATGGACCCGCCCTCCAGCACGAAGCCGTCGGTGCGGTAGCTGTCCACCCCCTCCAGCTCGCAGATCTTCCGGGCCACCAGGTCGTCCTGGTCCCAGGGGAAGTACAGCCCGTCATGCAGGCCGCCCCAGGCGTTGAAGGTCCAGTCCACCGCCCGTAGGTCCCCCTGATCGTTTTTCACAAAGGTGGGGCCGCAGTCCCGGACCCAGGCGTCGTTGCTGGTCATTTCCACCACCCGGATGTCCTCCGGCAGCCGGGCCCGGGCGTTCTGAAACTGGTCGGGATTCACGCACACCGTCACCGGCTCGAACCGGGCGATGGCCCGGGCCACGTCGGCAAAGGCCTGCTGGGCGGGCTTGGCCCCGCCCCGCCAGTTGTCGGGCCGCTGGGGCCACAGCATCCACACGCCGGTCTGCTCCTCAAATTCCCCGGGCATGCGATACCCGTCCTGCCGGGGGGTGGTTCCCACAATACGTTTTGCCATAGTCGTTATCCTCCTGATCTGGGTTGATGGTGCCGCCGGACGGCGATGAGCAGCTCGCCCAGCAGCACACTGATGACAGAGCCCACGGTAATGGGCAGAATGGTGGCCAGGGTCTCCCGGTCCGTGGACAGAGGCACGGCGGTGAACAGAATGGACAGGCCGATGAGCACCATGGGCACATAGGCCAGCACCCGCAGCATTCCCGGGCCTCCCGGCACCCGGAAGGGCCGCTCCGCCTGCGGATACTTCCGCCGCAGGGCCAGAAACGCCGGAAACACCGGCATATAGCTCAGCAGCAGCATCACCAGGTTCAGGGCGAAGAAGCTCCAGAACAGGGAGGAATCCGGGCTTACCGCCTGGATGGCAGCTCCCAGCAGGCACACCGCCGAGGCTACGATCCCGCTGACCAGGGCCGAGCCCACGGGCATGTCGTTGTCCTTCCGCCGCCGGGCGAACACGGCGGGCATGTCCCCCCGCTCCGCGGCGTAGGCGGCGGTGGAGTTGACCCCCATGGACCAGGAGATCATGTTGCCGAACAGCGTCACCAGGAACAGCAGGGCCACGATGCCCACCAGCACCCCGCCGGTGCGGCCGGTCATCAGGGACACGGCGTCGATGAGGCCGGAGTCCACGCTGATGTCCCGGGTGGGGACGGCGGCCCCGATGCCGAAGGCGGAGAACAGATAGATGGCGGCGATCACCACGCCGCCGGTGACGATGGCCTGGGGGATCTGCCGCCGGGGGTCCGCCATGCTTCCGGCATAGGTGCACACCACCTCAAAGCCCAGGAAGTTGAAGATGATGACGGAGATATACGACAGGCTGTCCAGGTCGAAGGAGGGCAGGAAGGTCCCGGCGGACATATCGTTGACAAAGCCGTTCCGGGCCACATACACAATGCCCAGCACCCCCACCGTCACCGCCAGCAGAATTTTGATGGCGGCGCTGAGGTTCAGGATGACGATGCTGTCGCACACCGGATAAAAGGCCACCACCGTGACGATCCAGATAAAGGCCAGCTGGATCACCAGGGACCACACCGGCCCCGGCTGCCAGCCGAACACATAGCCCAGCAGCTCCGGACACATCACCGCCAAAGACGCCATCCACAGGGGGAAGTTGATCCAGTAGTACCAGGAGGCCCGGGCGCCCCATCGGGAGTCGGGCCAGGCGGTGTGGATCCAGTCATACAGGCCGCCGTCCCCGGGAAAGGCGGTGCCCAGCTCCGAGGAGATCAGCCCATAGGGCAGCAGAAACGCCAGGATCATGAACAGCCACCAGAAATACTGGCTGTTGCCGATGGAGGCCACCGGGGCGGCGGCCTCCGCCACGAACACCACGCATATGACGGACAGCACCACGTCCGCCAGGCGGAATTTGCGTTTCTCCATGTCAGCTCAGGCCCCGGTCCGCCATAAAGCGCTCCAGCTGCTCCCGGGCGGCGGCCTCCTCCAGTTCGGTGTGCTGCGGGCGGCAGCGGGTGAAATAGACCAGCAGGCCTCGCATGGCCGTCAGCCGGTTTCCGGCCTGCTCCCAGCACAGGGAGGCGGCGGAGTCCGCCACCTCGTCGGTGACGTCCTCGCCCCGGGTGGCGGGCAGGCAGTGGAGGAACTTGCAGCCGATGGCCCCCAGGCTCATCAGCTCCCGGTTCACCTGATAGTCGTGGAACACCTCCACCCGCTGCTCCTTGGGCATCTCGTTTTCATACAGGCCGTACCACACGTCGGTGTAGAGGAAGTCCGCGTCCCGGACGGCGCTGCGGTCGTCTGTGACCAGGAAGCTGCCGCCGCTTTCCCGGCAGTTTCGCTCCATAATGGCCTGGTGGCCGTCGGTCAGCTGATGGCCCTTGGGGCCGTAGTGGACGAATTTCATGCCCAGATGGGTGGTGATGAAGCCCAGGGACGCGCACACCTGGGTGCCGTCGCCCACGAACACCACCTTGCAGTCCGACAGCTTCTTCCCCCGGGGCAGGTTCTCCGCCATGGTGCACAGGTCGCCGATCTCCTGGGTGGGGTGGTTATAGTCGGACATGCCGTTGAGCACCGGAATGGAGCACGCCTCCGCCAGGTCCACGATGGTGCGGTGCTCAATGACCCGGGCCATCACCACGTCCACCAGATAGCTCAGCACCCGTCCGGTGTCCTCGATGGTCTCGTGTCCCCCCAGCTGGATCATGCCGGGGCCCAGATACTGGGCGTGGCCCCCCAGCTGGCTCATGGCCGTTTCAAAGGACACCCGCGTCCGGGTGGAGGACTGCTGAAAGATCATGCCCAGGTTCATGTGCCGCAGCAGCGGCGGGTAATAGCCGCCCCGGATGGCGTCCTTGATGGACAGGCTCAGCTGGATCATGTCCAGCAGCTCCCGGGCCGAAAAGTCGTTGGTGTCGATAAAATCCTTGACCATATGGTTTCCCTCCTGCAAGAAATCGTTGGAAATTTTTGCGTTCGGCCATAGTATGCGCCGGGAGGGAATGCGATATGCAAAGGTTTTTCGACAGTCTCAAAAAAGGTTCTTTGACAACCGGCGCGCTATTTTTCGCTGGATATAAATCCGGAAAAACCCGCTTTTTTCAGCCTTTCCAGCATTTTTTCGGCGTTGTTTCGGTTGGCGAAGGCCCCCACCTGCACCCGGAACAGGCCGTCTCCCTTGGGCTGGGGCGCGGGCTTTTCCGCCTGGGCCGGAGCATAGGCCACCCCCAGATACTGGCAGAGGCCCCGGGCGATGGCCTCGCCGATTTCATCGGTGTGCTGGATAATCCACCGGGCCGTTTCCGGATTGTCGTGAAATTCGCACTCCACATAGGCGGTGGGAGCCGCCGGGGTCCGCACCTCATACAGCCGGGAATTGGCCTGGATATTCTCCGAGGTCCCCGGGGTCAGCGGCGCCAGGGCGCCGAAGACCGCCCGGCAGGCGTCGTACCCTTTTCCGGGCACGGCAAAGCAGAACAGCCGGGTGCCGGTGACCTTTCCATTGAAGGCGTTGGTGTGGACGCAATTGTGGATGTCCGCCCCAAAAGCGTTGGATTCAGCGCATCTTTGGGCCATGCTGGTTCCAAATTTTGCCAGCTGCACCTCCACGCCGCAGCGGCGCAGGGCGGCGGCCTCCGCCTCGGCGATCCTCTGGCACTGGACATGCTCATTGGTATTGCCCCAGGCGTATTTGTTTTCCACCTGGTCGCTGGGACTGATATAAACTCGTTTGGCCATTTTGGTTCCCCCTCCCCTTTCATGCTATGCGGCGCTTTGCATTTTGCCAACAAAAATACCGGAACCGGCAAAATTCCTGCCGGTTCCGGTATTTTGGGCTCTATTTTATGTCTGGTCGCAGGTGATGTCCATGGCGACAGGCGGGATATTCTCCAGGGCAATATAACCGGCAGAACGGCGAATGTGCTCAAAAACATCCTCTCTTTCGTCCAACTCGTCGCTGCACAGCTCGTCCTCAAGCTGGAGACGGCCCTTCACGTCCGGAAAACCGATATCCAGCAGGATCTCCACCGATCCGCCCTCCCCATCCGGGAACTGGCGGGTCAGAGCGAAGTGAATCCACTCCGGTTCTTCGCCGAAGGGGTCGGTTATACAGGTGATTAAATCGTCCTGAATTTCCACATTTTCCACGGGAATCCGGCACATTTCCTCGAAATAAGTGAGAATTTCCGGAAGGGTGGCGGTATCGGGGATTTTCTCCCGCAGGGAGGCCGCCAGCCGGCGGCCCAGGAGGACGGCCGGGTTGTTCGTGGGAGATTCTGCGCGTTTTTGTTTGGTCTTCTTCTGCGTTTTCCAAAGAATACGGTCAAAAATGCTCATTTTTGTTTCTCACTTTCTGTTGCTTCTTCTATATTTTCCCAGCAGAGGGCGGCGGCGTAGCCTGCCGGGGCCGGGAGCAGGGAGAAGGAATAGCCGGGGACAGAGCAAATGATGGATGAACCGATCAAATCAAAGTGAACGTGCCGGATTTGGCCCAAAACGCCTCCGCGGCACTTGATAAGCGCCTCTTTCAGGGTCCAGAGCCGGAAGAAATCCGCGTCACAGCGCACAGATTCCCGCTCCTGCGGCGATAAAATGCCCATCAGCCGGGGCGGAACCGGACGGATTTTCTCCACGTCGATGCCCACGGGGACATCCGACACGGCACAGGCCACCAGGCCGTGGCTGTGGCTGATGTTGAAATAACAGTCACTTGCCATTGGTTTACCGTTATTTCCGACAAAAACTGTCCCGGGACAGGGCGGGATGTCCCGCTTTTGGGGGTTTTTGTCCCGGTACAAAGCCAGCATCTCCCGGGACAGGGCATGCCCCGTCTCGTGGTCGTCGCCATGGGACCACACAAAGCGCCACTCCGTCATCCGAACAGGGTGATCTGGCTGGTGTCCGCCATACCGGCGAAGGCGCCCAGGGCCTTCAGCTGCTCGATGTGGGTTTTGGACAGCTTGCTGCAGCAGGTGGAAAATTCTTCCACAGAAATGAAGGTCTTGCCCTTCCGCTTTTCCACGGTGTCCTGGGCGGCGGTCTCCCCCAGGCCCCGGACGGAGATGAAGGGGGGCAGCAGGCCGTTGTCGGTGATCTTGAAGGCGGTGGCCTGGGACTCGTAGATGCTGATGGTGTCGAAGTGGAAGCCCCGGAGATAGAACTCGTAGCACACCTCCAGGGTGACCATCAGGTTCTGCTCCACGGCGGTGGCGTCCTTGTTGTTTTCGATTTCGCGGATCTTCCGCTTGACGGCGTCGATGCCGGCACAGCAGTATTCCGCGTCGAAGGCCTTGGCCCGGACGGTGAAGAAGGTGGCGTAAAACGCCAGGGGGCGGTGGACCTTGAACCAGGCGATGCGGAAGGCCATCATCACATAGGCCACGGCGTGGGCCTTGGGGAACAGGTAGCCGATCTTGGCCAGGGACTCGATGTACCACTCCGGCACCTGGTGGGCCCGCATGGCGTCCTCCCACCCGTCCTGGAAGCCGCCCTTTTTCACCTTGCCCTTTCGGACGGCCTCCATGATCTTGAAGCTCATCTTGGGGTCCAGGCCCATGTGGATCAGGTAGAGCATGATGTCGTCCCGGCAGCCCACGGTTTCCAGAACCGAGGCGGTGCCGCTGACGATCAGGTCCCGGGCGTTGCCCAGCCACACGTCGGTGCCGTGGGAGAAGCCGGACAGGCGCACCAGGGTGTTGAAGTCCTTGGGCTGGGTATCCACCAGCATACCCCGGGTGAACCGGGTGTTGAACTCCGGAATGGCCACGGCCCCGGTGGGGCCTAACAGCTCGTCGTTTTCAAAGCCCAGGACTTTGGAGGAGGTGAAGATGCTCATGGTGGCCGGGTCGTCCAGGGGGATGGCCCGGGCGTTGACCCCGGTGAGGTCCTCCAGCATACGGATCATGGTGGGGTCATCGTGGCCCAGCATATCCAGCTTCAGAAGGTTGTCCTCCATGCAGTGGTATTCAAAATGGGTGGTGATGGTGTCGGCGTCCTCGGCGTCGGCGGGGTGCTGGACGGCGGTGAAATCCTCCACGTCCATGTCGTCGGGGACCACCACCAGGCCGCCGGGGTGCTGGCCGGTGGTGCGGCGGACGCCTACGCAGCCCTGGGTCAGGCGGTTCACCTCGGCATTGCCGGCGGTGAGGCCCCGCTCGTCCAGGTATTTGCGGACAAAGCCGAAGGCGGTTTTCTCCGCCAGGGTACCGATGGTGCCGGCCCGGAACACCTGGGTCTGGCCGAACATCTCGATGGCGTGGCGGTGGGCCCGGGCCTGGTACTCGCCGGAGAAGTTCAGGTCGATATCCGGCACCTTGCCGCCGCCGTAGCCCAGGAAGGTCTCGAAGGGGATGTCGAACCCGTCCTTGACATATTTTGTGCCGCACTCCGGGCAGCATTTGTCCGGCATGTCCGCCCCGCAGCCGTAGCTGCCGTCGGTGATGAATTCCACGTTGCGGCAGTTGGGGCAGCGGTAGTGGGGCGGCAGGGAGTTTACCTCGGTGATGCCGGACATATAGGCCACCAGAGAGGAGCCAACGGAGCCACGGGAGCCCACCAGATAGCCGTTTTCCAGACTGCGCTGCACCAGCTTCTGGGCGGACATATACACCACGTCATACTTCCCCAGGATGCTGCCCAGCTCCACATTCAGCCGGTCCACCACCAGCTGGGGGGGCTGGTCGCCATACAGGGCGTGGCACTTGTCCCACACCAGGCGGTTCAGGTCCTCCTGGGAGTTTTCCAGCCGGGGCGGGAACAGCTGGCCCGGAGGCAGCAGCTCGATCTCCTCCACCAGGTCGGCGATGTGGCGGGGGTTGTCGATGACCACCTGATGGGCCAGCTCCTCCCCCAGATAGGAGAACTCCTCCAGCATCTCGGTGGTGGTCTTGAAGTAGATGGGCAGAGGCGCGTCGGCATCGGGGAACTTCTTGCTGGCCAGAAGGATATGGCGGTAGACCTCGTCCTCCGGCTCCTGGAAGTGGACGTCGCCGGTGGCGCAGACGGGCTTGTTCAGCTCCCGGCCCAGGCGGACGATGGTGCGGTTGAACTCCCGCAGCTCCTCCTCCGACTGGACGTCGCCGTTGCGGAGCATGAACATATTGTTGCAGAGGGGCTGAATTTCCAGATAGTCGTAAAACGACGCGATGCGCCTGAGCTCGGCCCAGTCCTTGTGGTCCTTCACCGCCTGGAACAGCTCCCCGGCCTCGCAGGCGGAGCCGACAATCAGCCCCTCCCGGTGGGCCATCAGCTCGGTTTTTGGGATGATGGGCACCCGCTTGAAGTATTGCAGGTTGGAGGCGGAGATCAGCTGGTACAGGTGCTTGAGGCCCATTTTGTTCTTGGCCAGCAAGATGATGTGCTTGGGGAAGCGGCTGGACTTGCTGCCCCGGGGCCGCAGCTTCAGCATCTGGGGGTTGATGTCCTGGAGACGGCGGATGCCCAGCTCCTTTTCCATCTTCTGGAAAAACGGGATCAGCATGTAGGCCACCATGGCCGCATCGTCGGAGGCCCGGTGGTGGTTGAAGGCAGGCAGGTCCAGATACTCGGCCACGATGTCCAGCTTGAACTTGTGCAGCTCCGGCAGGAGATTCTGGGCCAGGATCAGGGAGTCCACATAGGTGGGGTCAAAGGGGATGCCCTCCCGGCGGCAGCCGGCCCGGATGAAGCTGATGTCGAACTCGGCGTTGTGGGCCGCCAGGGGGCGGCCGTTCACAAAGGACAGAAAGGCCGTCAGGGCCTCCTTGGGGGAGGGGGCGTCGGAAAGCATGGCGTCGGTGATGCCGGTGAGGCCGATGATCTCCGGCGTCAGGCGGCGGCCGGGATTCACGAAGGTCTGGAACCGGTCGGTGACCTGGCCGTTTTTCAGCACCACGGCACCGATCTCGGTGATGGCCTCCCGGTCCACCTTCAGGCCGGTGGTCTCAATATCGAAGCAGACGATCTCGTCGGAAAAGTCCTGGTCCTGGGGGCCGTGGACGGCGATGCGGTCGTCTAAGTTATTGACGAAGTAGCCCTCCACGCCGTAGAGGATCTTGATCTTGCCCTTGGCGGTGTGCCAGGCGTCCGGGAAGGACTGGGCCACGCCGTGGTCGGTGATGGCGATGGCCGGGTGGCCCCAGGCGATGGCCTGCTTGATGACGGAGGCGGTGTCCGTCAGGGCGTCCATGTTGGACATCTTGGTGTGGAGGTGCAGCTCCACCCGCTTCTCCGGGGCGGTGTCCTCCCGGGGCTTGTGGGGGATCTTCATGATGTGGAAGGGGCGCAGCTGAATGTCCTTGCCATCCCGGCTCAGCTCCACATTGCCCTGGACCCGGAGCCACATGCCCGGGGACACGGCGTTCTGCATGGACTGGGCCTCCTTGCCCTCCATGTACTTGGTGACGGTGACGGAATTCCGGTAATCCGTCATGTCGAAGGTCAGACGCCAGACGCCGGGCTTGCGGGTCTCGTAGCACTCGGCGGCAAAGACCTTGCCCTCCACCACCACGGCGCCCATCTTGGGGTTCAGACCGTCGATGGGGACGGGCTTGCCCTTGATCTCCCGGCCCATGAGGACGTCGGACTTGTCCTCCGCAGGCCGGGGGGTGCGGAAGTGCAGCCGCAGCTGGCGCAGCTGATACTGGTCCATCAGCAGCTGGCGCAGGGCGGTGACGGCGGCCTCAGGCAGGGGGGCGGAGGCCGTCAGCTCCAGCTCCATGGTGCGCTCCGCCCGATCCATGCTGCCGCCCACCACACAGGCGTCGTGGAGCAGCAGGCCCAGGTCACGGGGCGGCACAAAGCTCTCGAAAAAGGTGAAAAACGGTATTTTATCGCACATACGGGGCCCTCCCTTACAGCTTGTCGATCTCGTCCATCAGGGCGTCCACCAGCTTGTCCTGGGGGACCTTGCGCAGAATTTCGCCATGGCGGAACAGCAGACCCTCGCCGTCGCCCCCGGCGATGCCCACGTCGGCGGCCCGGGCCTCGCCGGGGCCGTTGACCACGCAGCCCATGACCGCCACGGTGATGGGCTTGGTGCAGCCCTGAAGGCGGCGCTCCACCTCCCGGGCGATGGGGATCATGTCGTACCGGGTGCGGCCGCAGGTGGGGCAGGAGATCAGGTCGGGCCCGGTTTTCCGCAGACCGGCGGCGGACAGGATATCCAGGGCGGCGCGGACCTCCTCCTCCGGGTCCGCCGTGAGGCTGACCCGGAGGGTGTCGCCGATGCCCTGGCACAGCAGGCCGCCGATGCCGATGGCGGATTTCAGCACCCCCAGGCGGGGGGTGCCGGCCTCGGTGACCCCCAGGTGCAGGGGGTAATGGGTCTGCTCATGGAGCATGCGGTAGGCGGCCATGTTCACCGGGACGTGGGAGCACTTGACGGAGATGCAGATGTCGTCAAAATTGCAGTCGTTCAGCAGGCGGACGTGGCCCAGGGCGCTGTCCACCAGGGCCTGGGCGGTGACGCCGCCGTATTTTTGCAGAAGCTCCCGCTCCAGGGAGCCGCCGTTGACGCCGATGCGGATGGGGATGCCCCGGTCCCGGCAGGCGTCGGCCACGGCCCGGACCTTTTCCGCGGAGCCGATGTTGCCGGGGTTGATGCGGATCTTGTCCACCCCCTGGCGGACGCACTCCAGGGCCAGGCGATAGTCAAAGTGGATGTCCGCCACCAGGGGGATGTGGATGCGGCGGCGGATGGGGCCGATGGCCCGGGCGGCGTCCATATCCGGCACGGCCACCCGGATGATCTGGCACCCGGCCTGCTCCAGACGGAGGATCTGGGACACGGTGCGCTCCACGTCCTGGGTGGGGGTATTGCACATGGACTGGATGCTGACCGGCGCGCCGCCGCCCACGGCCACGGCGCCCACATGGATCTGTTTGCTCATGGTGGTATCCTCCTGTAATTGTGTGATAAATGGCATAATTTGCCTCAAAAGGGCGGCGCCCTTTTGAGGCAAAGGGGATTCAGTGGAACAGCTTCAGAACGTCCTGGAAGGTGATGACCAGCATCAGGCCCATCAGCAGGATGAAGCCGGCCAGGTGGACGTAATTTTCAAATTTGGCGGGGATCTGTTTGCGGATGGTGAGCATACACAGGGCGTTGACCACCAGGAAGAAGATCTTGCCGCCGTCCAGGGCGGGCAGGGGCAGCAGGTTCATCACCGCCAGGTTCACGGCGATGAGGGCCGCCAGGTAGGCGATGTTGGCGGCGGCGGCCGCAGCGCTTTCGGACTGCTCGCCCACGGTGGTGATGGTGGAGACGATGCCCACGGGGCCGCTCATATCGGAAAAGCCCGCCTCGCCGGTGATGAGCATCTGGAGGCTCAGGCGCACCAGGCGGACAAAGTCCACCGCCTGGTTCCAGCAGTATTGCAGCCGCCCGCCGAAGGTCAGCTCCTCCGCCCCGAAATACAGGCCGAAGCCGGTGAATTTCTCGCCGGACTGGTCCAGATACTCGCCCCGCTCCATGTGGAAGTTCTCCAGCCGGAGCTTCTGGCCGTCCCGGCGGAGGACCAGGTCAAAATCCCCGGTTTTGTTGCGGCCCAGCAGCAGGGACACGTCGCTGAAGGTGTAGATGCGCTCGCCGTCGATGGAGAGGATGCGGTCCCCCTCCTGGAGACCGGCGGCGGATTCCAGGGGGCAGCCCTCGGCAAAGCCCCGGATCACCGGGACGTTGACGGCCTTGACCCCAGCGTAAAGCACCAGGATGATGATAAGCCCCGCCAGGAAGTTCATCAGGGCCCCGGCGGCGAAGATCAGGAGCTTGCGCCAGAAGCCCTGGTTATTCAGGGCGGCGGGGTCGTCGGAGTCCTCCTCCTCGCCCTCCATGGCGCAGAAGCCGCCGATGGGCAGTAGGCGCAGGGAATACTGGGTGTCGCCCTTGGTTTTTTTCAGCAGGGCGGGGCCCATGCCGATGGAAAATTCGTTGACCCGCACGCCGCAGGCCTTGGCCGCCAGGAAGTGGCCCAGCTCGTGGACGGCGATGAGGACGCCGAAAATCAGGATCGCTGCGATAATATAGATCATACCATGTCTCCTACCGTTTGCAGTACAGCGGCTCGCGCCTGTCTGTCTGCTTCCAGTATATCCGGAAGGTCCGGGGCATATTTCACCTGCACCCGGTCAAGAGCGGACTCCACCAGGCGGGGAATGTCGTTGAAGCCGATGCGCTCCTGCAGGAACAGGGCCACCGCCGCCTCGTTGGCGCCGTTCATGATGGCGCAGGCGGTGCCGCCGGCTTTGGCGCACTGGCGGGCGATGCGCAGGCAGGGGAAGGCGTCCATGTCCGGGGCCCGGAAGGTCAAATCACCGCAGGTCAGCAGGTCCAGGGGCCGGTCCGGGCTGGGGGCCCGGCGGGGCCAGGTGAAGGCATAGCGGATGGGCAGCTTCATATCCGGGGTGCCCAGCTGGGCGATCATGGCCCCGTCCCGGTACTCCACCAGGGAGTGGACGATACTCTGGCGGTGGATCACCACGTCCACCTTTTCCACCGGCAGCCGGTACAGCCGCATGGCCTCGATGACCTCCAAGCCCTTGTTCATCAGGGTAGCAGAGTCGATGGTGATTTTTGCACCCATGGTCCAGTTGGGATGTTTCAATGCGTCGGCGGGGGTGACGGACTCCAGCTGCTGATAGCTGCGGCCGAAGAAGGGGCCGCCGGAGCAGGTCAGCAGCAGCCGCCGGACCTCATTCCGGTCCCGGCAGCCCTGGAGACTCTGGAAAATGGCGCTGTGCTCGGAGTCCACGGGAACGATGTCCGCGCCGCAGCGCTCCGCCTGGGCCATGACCAGCTCCCCGGCGCAGACCAGGGTCTCCTTATTGGCCAGGGCGATGCGTTTTTTTTGCCGGATGGCGGCCAGGGTGGGCTCCAGGCCCACGCTGCCCATAACGGCGGTGACCACGGTGTCGGCCTGGGGCAGCTGAGCCGCCAGCAGCAGGCCCTCCGGCCCCGCCTCCACCCGGATGTCCGTATCCGACAGGCGCAGGCGCAGCTGACGGGCGGCGTCCCGGTCGTACAGCACCGCCAGGGCGGGGTGAAACTCCCGTGCCTGCTGCTCCAGCAGGTCCACCTGGCGGTTGGCGGTCAGGGCCGCCACGGAAAGGCCCAGCTCCCGGGCCACCTGCAGGGTCTGGCGGCCGATGGAGCCGGTGGAGCCCAGCAGGGAAATGGTTTTTGTCATGTTGCGATTCTCCTTATGCCGTTTATGCCGCCAAAGCCCGCAGCAGGGCGCACAGCACCGGGGCGGCAAAAAGCACGCTGTCGAACCGGTCCAGCACGCCGCCGTGACCCGGCAGCAGACGGCCATAGTCCTTGATGCCATACTGGCGCTTCACGGCGGAGAAGCTCAGGTCCCCCAGCTCCCCCAGCAGCGCCCCCAGCAGGCCCAGGGCCACGCACAGGGGCAGGCCCAGGTTCACGCCGGTGATGGCCCGGTACACCAGGCAGAAAATGGCCATACCGGCCATGCCGCCCACCAGGCCGCCTGCCGCGCCCTCCACGGTCTTATGGGGGCTGACCAGGGGGGCCAGCTTATGACGGCCCAGGGCCATGCCGGTGAACAGGGCCAGGGCATCGCTGCAGAAGGCCGCCACCAAGGGCGTCAGCACCAGGAGATACCCCCCCTCCAGCATCCGCAGGCCGTACAGCCCCGAGAAGGCCCAGGGGATGGCGAAGCCCGCCGCGGCCATGGCGCAGACGTCGGTAAAGGTCAGGGCCTGAGGCTTTCCGTAGGTCAGCACCCCGGAAAGGGGCAGGGTCAAAGCCGCCGCCAGCAGCAGCCACTCCAGGCCCGGCCAGGAAAATACCTGCCGCCCCAGCAGCAGCACGGCGCACAGGGCGGGCAGCACCGTCCAGCGCCGGGCCTTGTCCGGGCCGGACACCGCCGTCAGCAGCTCGTGGGCCGCAATGACGGACAGGGCCGCCAGCAGCAGGGCCGTGGCCCAGGCGGGAGCCACGCACAGCACGGCAAGCAGGGCGGGAATGCCCACCACAGCCACCAATATCCTCTGTTTCATGTTTGTATCCTCTCTATTTCACGCCGCCGAACCGCCGGTCGCGGCTCTGGTAGGCGATGATGGCTTTGTCTAAGGCCCGGGCGTCGAAGTCCGGCCACAGAGTGTCGCAGAAGTAAAACTCCGAATAGGCGCACTGCCACAGCAGAAATCCGGACAGGCGCTCCTCGCCGCTGGTGCGGATGATGAGCTCCGGGTCCGGAATCCCGGCGGAGTAGAGATAGTCGGAGAAGCCCGCCTCGGTGAGGCTGTCCGGGTCAGCGGTACCGTCGGCGCAGTCCCGGGCGAAGCGGCGGGCGGCGTGGAGAATCTCCTCCCGGCCGCCGTAGTTCAGGCAGACGTTGGCCTGGAACCCGTGAATGTGGGTGGAGATCTCATTGGTGCGGTCCACCAGGGCCTGCAGCTCCGGCGAAATGGCGGACAGGTCCCCCAGAAAGCGCAGGCGGATCTGGTCCCGCTCCATGGAGTCGATGGCCTCCAGCATATACTGCTTGAGCAGGGCCATGATGGTGCTGACCTCATCGGCGGGACGCCTCCAGTTTTCCGTGGAGAAAGCGTACACCGTCAGGTATTCCACCCCCAGGTCCTTGCAGTAGGTGGCGATTTTGCGGAAGGTCTCGGCCCCCACCTTATGTCCGGCAGTGCGAGGCAGACCCCGCTGCTTCGCCCAACGACCGTTGCCGTCCATAATAATAGCGATGTGGCGGGGCAGGCGGCTCTTGTCCACCTGCCCCGCCCCGTGATGATGAATTTTCTTGGAAAACAGGCCCATCAGACAGACAGGAGCTCCTTTTCCTTGTTTTCCAGGAGCTTGTCCAGTTCCTTGCAGCTGTCGTCGGTCAGCTTCTGCAGGTCCTTCTCCGCCATCTTCAGCTCGTCCTCGGTGATCTCGGAGGCCTTCTGCTGCTTCTTGAAATTCTCCATGGCGTCGCGGCGGATGTTGCGCACGGCCACCTTGCCGCCCTCGGTATACTTGCGGATCTGCTTGACCAGGTCCTTGCGGCGCTCCTCGGTCAGCTGGGGGAAGCTCAGGCGGATGGCCTTGCCGTCGTTCTGGGGATTGATGCCCAGGTCAGACTCCAGAATGGCCTTTTCGATGGCCTTCAGGGCAGAAGCGTCCCAGGGGGTGATCACCAGGGTGCGGGGATCGGGAGAGCCAACGGACGCGATCTGCTGGATGGGGGTGGGGGTGCCGTAATAGTCCACATGGATGCGGTTGAGCACGGAGGCGTTGGCACGGCCTGCACGCACGGCGGCAAAGTCGTTGGCAACGGATTCGATGCTCTTTTTCATTTTTTCCTCGTAAACCTTGTACTCGTCTTTCAGCATGGGTTATGCCTCCTTCACAATTGTTCCGATTTTTTCGCCGCGCAGGGCGCGGACGATGTTGTAGGGGTCCTTCAGGGCGAACACCAGCACGGGAATGTGGTTGTCCATGGACAGGCTGGTGGCGGTGGAGTCCATGACGGCCAGGCGCCGCTTGAGCACCTCGTCATAGGTGATGGCGTCGAACTTCACGGCGTTGGCGTTCTTGGCGGGGTCGCAGTCGTACACCCCGTCGATGTTCTTGGCCAGCAGGATCACGTCAGCCCCGATCTCGGCGGCCCGGAGCACGGCGGCGGTATCCGTGGAGAAGAAGGGGCAGCCCACGCCGCAGCCGAAGATCACCACCCGGCCCTTTTCCAGGTGCCGGACGGCACGGGCCCGGATGTAGGGCTCCGCCACCTCTTTGATCTCCAGCGCCGTCTGGACCCGGACGTCCACGCCCTTCTGCTCCAGCACGTCGGCCATGGCCATGCAGTTCATGGCGGTGGCCAGCATGCCCATGTGGTCGGCACGGGTGCGCTCAATGTGGCCCTCGCCGTTTTTCACGCCCCGCCAGAAGTTGCCGCCGCCGATGACCACGCCCACCTGGACGCCCATGGCCACGCACTCCTTGATGACGTCGGCCACCCGGCCCATGACCTGGAAATCCAGGCCGAAGTGCTTGTCGCCGGCCAGAGCCTCGCCGCTGATCTTCAGCAGCACCCGTTTGTACTTCGGTTCGTCCATTGACTGAATCCTCCCTATTCATACTTGGTTGTATTTTACCTTATTTTTCTGGTTTTGCATAGGGGGTAAACGCAAATTTTTGCCAGGTTGTTTTTTTCCGTCGAAGGGTATATAATATGGGATATTGCACCATGGAGGGGGACGAGATATGGAGCTGCGGCATGTATACGGAAGGACCTATGCGGCGGTGGGGGCCACGGCGCTGATGCCGGTATACAAGCTGACGGACACGGACATTGTACTGATGGACACGGGCTATGCCCGACTGGACCGCAGCGCCCTGGTGAACCTCATTGAGGGCAACGGGTTCCGGCTGCGGGGAATCATCTGCTCCCACGCGCACTTTGACCACACAGGCAACGTCCGGTACTTGCAGCAGCGGTACGGCTGCCAGGCGGCGGCCCAGATCATCGAGGCGGGCATCTCCGTGAATCCCGATGCGTACCGGGCCAACTATGTGGCCCTGACCTACGGCAAAAGCCGGGAGTATCTGCTGGAGGAGTGCTTTCCGGCGGACGTGATCATCCCCGCCGATGCGGGGCATCTGGACTTCTGCGGGGCCAGGTTCGGCATCCTGCAGCTGCCGGGCCACTCCGCCGGGCACATCGGCGTCGTCACCCCGGACGGGGTTGCCTATCTGGGGGACTGCCTCATTGACGAGGAGCAGATCGCCGCCGCCAAGCTCCCCACCAGTATGTTCATCGCCCGGGACCTGGAGAGCAAGGAGAGCCTGCGGAATCTCCGGCGCCCGGCGTACATCATCGCCCACAAGCAGGTGCTGACGGACATCGGCCCTCTGATCGACCGGAACATCGCCTTTATCCATGACAAGGGCCGGGAGCTTCTGGAGGACCTGGAGGACGGCATGTCCTTTGACCAGTGGATCTACGCCTTCTGTCAGCGGGAAAACGTCCGCACCCGGAACGAGTTCAAGTTCAGCATCGTGGAGCGGAATTTTGCCAACTTCGTGGACTGGCTGACGGACGAGGGGAAGGTGGAGGTGCGGCGGGAATTCTGCGCCAAGCACTATTTTCACCGGGAAAAGTAAAATGATTGTAAAATAACGGATTGCATATGTTGCGAAAACGGTCTATAATGGACAGATACCCCGCAAGTATAATGAAAATTTGAGGTATTTGAGGATGAACATTGGAGAAAAGCTGAACATGACCATGCTCTGCGACTTTTACGAGCTGACCATGGGCAACGGATACTTTGAAAACGGCTTCAAGGACAAGATCACGTATTTTGACGTGTTCTTCCGCCGGGTGCCGGATAAGGGCGGCTTCGCCATTGCCGCCGGTCTGGAACAGCTGATCCGTTACATCGAGGACCTGCACTTCACCCCGGAGGACATTGCGTATCTCCGTGGGCGGAACCTGTTCTGCGAGGAATTTCTGGAATATCTGGCGAACTTCCGGTTCACCGGCGACATCTACGCCGTGCCGGAGGGGACGCCGGTGTTCCCCAAGGAGCCGCTGGTGGTGGTCCGGGCCCCGGCCATCGAGGCACAGCTCATTGAGACCTTCACCCTGCTGACCGTGAACCACCAGAGCCTCATTGCCACTAAAGCCAACCGCATCACCCGGGCCGCCAGAGGCCGGACGGTGCTGGAATTTGGCTCCCGCCGGGCCCAGGGCTCCGACGCCGCCATCACCGGCGCGCGGGCGGCCTATATCGGCGGCTGTGCCGGAACCGCCTGCACCATCTCCGACCAGCTGTACGGTGTGCCCGCCGGAGGCACCATGGCCCACGCCTGGGTGCAGATGTTCGACTCGGAGTATGATGCCTTCAAGACGTACTGCGAAATTTATCCCACCAACGCCACCCTGCTGGTGGACACCTACAACACCCTGAAATCCGGCATTCCCAACGCCATCCGGGCCTTCAACGAGGTGCTCAAGCCCAAGGGCATCACCAAGTGCGGCATCCGGCTGGACTCCGGCGACATGGCCTACCTGACCCGGAAGGCCCGGAAGATGCTGGACGACGCCGGGTGGACCGAGTGCAAGATCAGCGTGTCCAACTCCCTGGACGAGTATCTGATCCAGGACCTGTTTATGCAGGGGGCACAGATCGACATGTTCGGCGTGGGCGAGCGGATGATCACCGCCCGGTCCGAGCCGGTGTTCGGCGGCGTATACAAGCTGGCGGCGGTGGAGGACGATGAAGGAAACATCATCCCCAAGATCAAGGTCAGCGAAAACGTGGAGAAGATCACCATTCCCCATTTCAAGAAGGTGTACCGCTTCTATGGCCGGGACACCGGCAAGGCCATCGCCGACCTGATCACCCTCCACGACGAGCAGGTGGACGACACCCAGGACCTGGAGATCTTCGACCCCATGGCCACCTGGAAGAAGAAAACCGTGTACAATTTCACCGCCCGGGAGCTGCTGGTGCCGGTGTTCCTGAAGGGCAAGCGGGTGTATGACAGCCCCAGTCTGCCGGAGATCCAGGCCTATTGCCGCCAGCAGGTGGACACCCTGTGGGACGAGGTGAAGCGCTTCGACAACCCCCACAAGTATGTGGTGGACCTGTCCCGGAAGCTGTGGGACATCCAGCAGGAGCTTCTGCGTTCGTCCCAGCGGTGACGGAGGATAAGGGCGGACAGAGTCGTCCGCCCCTACAGGCCCTCTCAGTCGGCTGCGCCGACAGCTCTCCCAGAGGGAGAGCCAAGGCTGTAGAGCTCGCTGCCCTCAGCGGGCCGCAAAACAGACACCCTTAGATACCCATACACCGCCGATGAGCGGCGGGGGCAGCGGGAAAGGAGGAAGGATTTCCGTTGAAGAAACCGAAGGTACAGCAAAAAACCGAGCGGCGCATATCGGCAGCCCTGCGGCTGGTGCTGGTGGCGGTGCTGCTGCTGGCCCAGATCGCGCTGGTGCTGGTGCTCAATGACCTGCTGCGGCAGAGAATGGCCATCGCCTATACCCTGCTGGAGCTGGTGGCCCTGGCCTACGTCTTTCGCATCAACAGCCGCCCCGGCGGCGGCTCGTACAAGCTGGGCTGGACCCTGCTGATCCTGACGGTGCCGGTGGTGGGCCTGATCCTGTACTGGCTGTGGAACGGAGATCATCCCCAGAAGCGGCTGGACCTGCAAAAACTGCCCCGGCCCCGGGAGTCCGACGCCCGGCAGGAGCACAGCCGCCTGCAGGTGGAGCACCTGCGGCGGGAGCACCCGGAATGGGGCCGCCTGGCGGCGTATCTGGACCGGCAGGGCTTCCCCCTGTACACCGGCACCGGGGCCGTGTATCTGCCCACCGGCGAGGCGTATCTGGAGGACCTGCTGGAGCGCATGGAGCAGGCGGAGCACTTCATTTTCATGGAGTTTTACATCATGGCCGAGGGGCAGCTGTGGGACCGGCTGATGGATATTTTCCGGCGGAAGGCCGGACAGGGCGTGGAGATCAAGGTGCTGTTCGACGACTTCGGCAGCATGATGCGCATGCCCGAGGAGGCCGTGGAGGAGCTGCGGCGCATAGGGGCGGAGGTGCTGATCTTCAACCCGGTGCACCACTATGTGAACCGGCTGTACTTCAACTATCGGGACCACCGGAAGATCGCCTGCATCGACGGGGACACCGCCTATACCGGCGGGGCCAACATCGCCGACGAATACGCCAACCTGATGGAGCGGTTCGGCTATTGGAAGGACGACGGCATCCGGCTGGAGGGCCAGGGGGCCTGGACCCTGACCCGGGAGTTCATCTATATGTGGGAGCGCATGGGCGGCGCCATGCACCAGGAGCACGACTATTACCGGCCCCACGGCGACGCCCCGGGCCAGGGCTTTGTGCAGCCCTTTGTGGACGGGCCGGACAGCAACCCCATCTCCTCCGCCGAGGATGCGTTTTTGCAGCTGATCGGCGGGGCCAAGCACATGGTGTATATCACCTCCCCCTATCTGGCCATTGACGAGTCCATGGAGAAGGCCCTGTGCATGGCCGCCGGCAGCGGGGTGGACGTGCGGCTGATGATGCCGGGGATCCCGGACCACAAATTCGCCTTCATGGTGGCGGAGAGCTATTTCGGGGAGCTGCTGGACCACGGGGTGAAGATCTATCGGTTCACGCCGGGGCTGCTGCACGGGAAAACCGTTCTGGCAGACCGGGAGGCGGCCTTTGTGGGGTCCGTGAACATGGACTACCGCAGCTTCCAGCTGCACTTCGAGTGCGGCACCCTGCTGTACGGCGCGCCGGCCCTGGAGACCCTGCTGGAGGACATGGACGGCATCATGGAAAAGTCCTGGCAGGTGACCCGGTCCGACTGGGAGCACCGCCCCCTGCTGCACCGGGTGCTGGGGGGCCTGCTGCGGCCCTTCGCCATGTGGATGTAAATATCAAAAAAAGCAGGGCTTTTTTTGATAAAGAATTGCAGTCTGCCGCGCGCATAATTTGTTCGCTGAAAGCGAACAAATTCCACACTTGCAGACTGAGAAGTGTTTTTTGCGGCGTACACGCCGCCGCAAAAAACGGATCACAATTGATTTGCCGCCTGCGGGCGGCAAACGCCGCGAGGCTTTTACAACAGACTCAAAAGAGACCGTATTCTTCCGAATACGGTCTCTTTTTATGCTTTATGACTCCAGCCTGTGCAGGAGGCGGTCGGTGAGGGACACGGTCAGGGCGGCGGCCGCGGCCAGGGCCACCGTCACCGCTCCGCCGCACCACAGCACCGCCCGGTAGGCAAACCGGCGCATTACCGCTCCCCTCCCCCGCTGACGATGTGGTAATAGGCGTTGGAGGTGATCCGGTACACCAGGGTGTACAGCACGGCAAAGGCCAGGAAGCTGGCGGCGGTGGTGCCCACCAGCAGGCGGGTGTTCCAGAGGTTGAACAGAAGCAGCAGCTTATGGACAAAGGGGAAGGCGAAGGCCAGGTGCAGTCCCGCCAGCAGCAGCGGCAGGAAGAACACCAGCAGCAGCTGGCTGTTGATGCTGGAGCGGATGTCCCGGCGGGTCATGCCCACCTTCTGCATGATGTCGAAGCGGGCCTGGTCCTCGTAGCCCTCGGAGATCTGCTTATAATAGATGATCAGCACCGCCGCCAGGGAGAAGCCCACGCTGAGGAGGATGCCCAGGAAGAACAGGCTTCCGTAGGACCCGTAGAAATCTCCGCGATTTTCCGCCAGGGACTCCACGCCCAGCACGCCGTTTTCCATCAGGCCGCCGTCCTGGGCCATGCGGCGGATGGCCTCGGCCACGGGGTCCGCGGCGTCGGGAAGCTGGCGGTCCAGGTCAAAACCGTAGTGCCAGGTGCGGGACACGCCCATATTGGCCCGGTTCATCACCTGCTCCAGGGTGTCTGCGGCGGAGAGGTCCGGAACGATGAGCCACAGCTGGGTGACGACGCTGGCGGAGTCGCTGCCGGAAGGAGAAAAGTTATCCAGCAGGCCCGCCACCTGCCAGGTGGGGCCGTTCTGAAGGGTCAGGGAGGTCCCCTGATAGCTGGTCCGGCTGCGGCAGACGTACACCTGTCCCCGGGGCAGGGTCAGGTCCGTGCCCATGGCGGCGTTGTAATCCGCCAGGGGGATCAGGGTCACATCCACGGGATTGCCGAAGCCCTCATTCGGGGAGAGCACCCCGTCCCGGATGGTCATCACCGAGGACACGGAGCGATACTCCCAAACATTGGCGGCGGACATACCGCTGCGGCGGACGGCGTCCGCCACGGCGGCGCGCAGAGACGTCAGGTCCCCGGACTGGCTGGCCCGGTCCGGGAAGTAGGCGGTGATGTTTTCATCCCGGGGATAGCGGGTGTGCAGGGAGTCCTCCGCGCCGAAATACAGGCAGGTGGTGGAGGAGAGCATCACCAGCACCATGGTGCCCAGGATGCAGATGGACGCCAGGCCCGCGCCGTTGCGCTTCATGCGGTATACCAGGGAGGAAACGGACACGAAGTGCCGCTTCTGATAGTAAAACCGGGGGTTTTTCTGCAGCAGGCGGCACAGGGTCACGGAGCCGGAGATAAACAGCAGATAGGTGGCGGCAACGACCATCAGCACGGCGGCGAAGAACCAGGTCAGGGCCGCCAGCGGCTCCCGGATGGTGACGGCCAGGTAATAGGCCCCGGCCAGCAGCAGGATGCCCAGCACCGCCAGGGCCCAGTTGGCCCGGGGCGGCTTCTCCCCCTCCGCTTGGCTGCGCATCAGCTGCACGGCAGTGGAGCGGCCCACCCGCACCAGGGAGGAGATCAGGATCAGCAGGTAAATGGCCCCGTACAGGCCCAGGGTCAGGAGCAGGCCCCCGGCGGACACCCGGTACACCATGTCCGTGGCCGCGCCCACCATCCGCAGCAGGCCCAGCTCCGCCAGCTTGCCCAGCAGGATGCCCAGGGCCAGGCCCCCGGCCAGGGAGATGCCGCCGGAGAGCAGGGTCTCCCAACAGAGGATCCGGGCGATGTCCCGCTTGCCCATACCCAGGACGTTATACAGGGCAAACTCCCGGTTCCGGCGGCGGATCAGGAAGGAATGGGTGTAAAACAGCAGCAGCAGAGAAAACACCCACAGCACAAAGCTGCCCAGATTCAGGATCACCTGCACGGAGCCGCTGCCGGGCAGCGTTCCCTCCGGCAGCCGGGACAGGGCCACAAGAATGTAGAAAAACGACACGGCGCCTACGCCGGTCAGCAGATACGGCACATAGAGGCGGCTGTTTTTCCGGATGCCGTCCCAGGCCAGATGACGGTACAGCTTCATGCCCGGTCACCGCCTGCCTGGAGCATGGTCAGGGTGCCCGCGATCTTCTGATACAGCTGCTCGTCGGTGCACTGGCCGCGGTACAGCTGGTGGAACACCTGACCGTCCTTGATGAACAGCACCCGCCCGGCGTGGCTGGCGGCCTTGACGGAGTGGGTGACCATGAGGATGGTCTGCCCCTGGCGGTTGATCTGGGCGAACAGGTCCAGCAGCTCGTCGGTGGAGCGGCTGTCCAGGGCCCCGGTGGGCTCGTCGGCCAGGATCAGACGGGGATGGGTGATCAGCGCCCGGGCCACGGCGGCCCGCTGCTTCTGGCCGCCAGACACCTCATAGGGATACTTGTCCAGCAGCTCCAGGATGCCCAGCTGGCGGGCGATGGGGTCCAGCCGGGCCTTCAGCTCCCGATAGGGCCGGCCGGCCAGCACCAGGGGCAGGTAGATGTTGTCCCGCAGGGTGAAGGTGTCCAGCAGGTTGAACTCCTGGAACACGAAGCCCAGGTTGTCCCGGCGGAAGGCCGCGGCGTCGGACTCCCGGACGGCGGACATGTCCCGGCCGTCCAGCTCCACCCGGCCGGCGGTGGGCTTATCCAGCGCCGCCAGGATGTTCAGCAGGGTGGTCTTGCCGGAGCCGGACTCGCCCATAATGGCCACATATTCGCCCTCCTCCACGGAGAAGTCCACCTGCCGCAGGGCCGTGACCTGGCTGCCGCCGAAGCGGGTGGTATAGACCTTTTTCAGGCCCGTTACATTGAGAATCTGCATATTGATGCCTCCTTATTGACAGGGCCTATTATAGCAGGCCGGGGAAATGCGCCGCCATCGAATGGGCTTACATTTCCCCGGTCTGAGCTTACATTTTTGTCACTCGTGGGTGCGGACGTTGATGAACTCCGCACGGAGCTTGGAATAGAGGATGGTCTGGCTGCTGTACAGGCCGCAGTAGCCGGAGAGGAGATAGCTCAGGGCGCAGGCCACGGCAAAATACGGCGCACCGGCGGAGCCGAACAGCTCCACGCTCAGCAGCACCGAGGCCACCGGGCAGTTCACCGCCCCGCAGAACACCGCCACCAGGCCGATGGCCCCGCCGAACCCGGCGGGCAGGCCCAGCAGGCCCCCCATGAAGCAGCCGAAGGCAGCCCCCACGAAGAACGACGGCACCACCTCGCCGCCCTTGAAGCCGCAGCCGATGGTGACGGCGGTGAACAGGATCTTCAGCAGCCACGCCCAGCCATCGGCCTCCCCCGCCAGGGCCCGGGCGATCACGTCCATGCCCGCGCCGTTGTAGTCGCCGTTTGTCAGAAGGCTCATGCCGATCAGCAGAACGGAGCCTGCCAGCACCCGGACCCAGGGGCTTCTGAACCCCCGGTCCAGCAGGCGCTCCGTCCAGTGAAGTCCCTTGCAGAACAGGATGCTGACCACGGCGCACAGAATGGCCAGGGCCACCACCGGCACCATGGTCTCCAGCGTCACAGGGGGCATGGCCACCGCGAACCGGGTGGGCTCCACCCCCATCAGGGTGGACACGCCGAAGGCCGCCATGGCGGCGGTGATGCAGGGCACCAGGCCCGCGTAATACAAAACCCCCACGCTGATGACCTCCAGGGCGAACACCGTGGCGGTGAGGGGGGTGCCGAACAGGGCGGAGAACACCCCGCTCATGCCGCACAGGGTGGCAAGGGGCAGGTCCTTTTCCCCCAGGTGCAGCAGCTTCCCGGCCTCGTAGCCCAGGCCGCCGCCGATTTGCAGGGCCGCGCCCTCCCGGCCGGCGCTGCCGCCGCACAGGTGGGTGATCACCGTGGACACAAAGATCACCGGCACCAGGAGAATGGGCACGCTTTCGCCGAAATGCACGGACTCGATGATGGCGTTGGTGCCCTTCCCCTCCAGATGGCAGAGCTTATACAGCCCCACGATGGCAAGGCCCCCCACCGGCAGCAGGTACAGAATCCAGGGGTGGGCCCCCCGGATGGCCGTGGCGTAATTGACGCCGATATGAAACAGGGAGCCGATCACGCCGCCGGCCACACCGATGATGCCGCCCAGCAGCACCCATTTTCCCAGCGCCGCCGGGTATGCTCCCATATGCATTATGGTCTTTTTCCACTTATCCACCGCTTGCCGCCGTCCTTTCCGCCCGTTCCCCCAAAAAATCTTCTTCCTTTTATAGCCAGCTTTTTTCGACAGTCTCTTTATAGCATCTTTACGGTTTGGTGTCAATCCGGCATATCAGCCATTCCCTGTTTCCGCAAAAACAGGGGCCTGCCTCCCGAAAAGCAAAGCCCCCGTCCTGTTTCATTTTGCTTCAGCTGCCCAGATGAAGCACCTGGAGAAGCAGAAGCCAGCTGAGCCCATAGTAGGTGACCACAGCCACCAGATCGTTCACGGTGGTAATCAGCGGCCCAGAGGCCACGGCAGGGTCCACCCCGATTCGCTTGAAAAACATGGGAATCAGCGTTCCCACGGCGCTGGAGATAAACATGGCCAGCAGAAGCGCCGCGCCGATGCACACCGAAACCGCAAACGCATATTGGGCGGGATATCCCTTGCCCAGCATGATGTAAGCGCCCACAAACAGCACGGAAAGGCTGCCCAGAATCAGTCCGCTGAACAGCCCCACCCGCATCTCCTTGCAGACGAGGCCCAGCTTTTTCCGGGCGGTGATCTCCTTGTCCATCAGCACACGGATGGTGACAGCCAGCGACTGCGTTCCCACATTTCCCGCCATATCCAGGATCAGCGACTGGAACGCCATAATGATCGTCAGCCGGGACACGACCTTCTCGAATGCGCCCACAACGCCTGAAACAACCATTCCCAGCACCAGCAGCACCAGCAGCCAGGGCATCCGCTTTTTCAGGCTTGCCCGCAGCGGCTCGTGCAGATCCTCCTCCGCGGAAAGGCCGCCCAGCTTCGCATAGTCGTCGCTCATCTCGTCGTCCACCGCTTCCACCAGGTCCCTCAGGGTGATGACGCCGAGAATGCAGTTGGAGGCATCCAGCACGGGAATGGCGCTTTCCGAGTAGCTTTTCAGCCGCTCGATACAGTCCTCCGTGCGCTCGCTGCAGTAGACATACGGGAATCTGTGCTGGATAAGGGGCGCGATAGCCGCGTTCTTTTCCGCAATAAGCAGAGCGCGCAGCTCCACCGTGCCGCAGAAAAAGCCGTTTTCCGCCGTCACAAAGAGCATTTGGATATTATCGTTTTCCCTCGCCTGGTCCATAAGCGCCCGGGTGGCCTGGCCCACCGTCATTTCCGAATCCAGCGAAATGAAATTGGCGCTCATTCTGCTGCCGATCTCGTCCTCGTCAAACGACACCAGCAGCTCAATCTTTTTCCGAAGCGCTCCGTTGAGCAGCCCGATCATCGCTGACCTGTCGCTGCCGGGCAGTTCCCGCAGAATGTCCGCCGCAGCATCCGGGTCAATCTTTTCCAGAATGAAAACAGCTCTTGCCGTGTCGATGTCCTTCAGGAAGGCAGCCGCCTCCTGGGGCTCGACATACTTGAAAATACCGGCCAGCTTGTCCGGCTCAATGGAGCGGATCAGCCGCATCCTTCCAAGCCGGTCCAGCTGCTCCATGGACTTGGCAATATCGCTGTTATGATAGTTCTCCAGCTGCTCCTGGATCATCTTCGGCGAAAGGTCATCCCTTATCAGCGCCGCGATCTCATCCGCGCAGCCTCCGCTTTTGAGGTTCTTGTCTTCGTTGAACATTGCCATGGTATTACCGCCTTTCAATTAAAATCGCATCGTGTTCCTAATTGAAAGTGAAGCCGGGCAATGTGCTGTCATATCCGGCCTTTATTTACCTGTACGAGCCGACGCAAAGCAAGCGCCGGACACAGCGGCACATTGAATACTTCGCCCGTAACTGTCACCTAAGCTCACTTTGCTCACCTCTTTCTGGAATAAAAGTCGATTGCTTTGCCATGATACCACTGTCGCGCGGTCCTGTCAACCCGGGACCGGACGCTGCCGCCTCTCCCCTTTCTCTCGTTTTTTCTGAGAAGCTGAAAAATTTTCAGGGAAGCTGATTTTCTATGATTTTCCCTGTTGATTCCGGAGAACATTTGCCGTATACTATGAGATAGAAGCAAAAGGAACAAACCGCAAAACACCCTATCACAACAATCAGGAGGAAAAGCAACATGAAATACGGTCGTACTTTCAACTTCTCCGCCGGTCCTGCTATGATGCCGGAGCCCGTGCTGGAGGAGATCCGCGACGAGATGATGAACTACCGCGGCAGCGGCATGTGCGTCATGGAGATGAGCCACCGCTCCAAGGTGTTCCAGCAGATCGCCGACGAGGCCCAGGCCGACCTGCGCAAGCTGATGAACATCCCCGATAACTACAAGGTCCTGTTTATCCAGGGCGGCGGCACCCTGCAGTTTGCCATGGTGGCCATGAACCTGATGAAGAACGGCAAGGCCTGCTATGTGGAGACCGGCGCATGGTCCAAGAAGGCCATTGCCGAGGCCAAGAAGTACGGCGAGGTGCAGGTGGTTGCCTCCTCCGCCGACAAGAACTTCTCCTACATCCCCGACTGCTCCGACCTGGACATTCCCGAGGACGCCGACTACGTCTATATCTGCGAGAACGAGACCATCAACGGCACCACCTGGCACAAGCTGCCCAACACCAAGGGCCACGTGCTGGTGTCCGACCAGTCCTCCATGTTCCTGTCCCGGCCCTGCAACGTGTCCGACTACGGTCTGATCTGGGCCGGCGTGCAGAAGAACGTGGGCCCCGCCGGCATGGCCGTGGTCATCATCCGGGAGGATCTGATCCGGGACGACCTGGATCCCAAGACCCCCATTTACATGAAGTATAAGACCCATGCCGACAACGACAGCATGTACAACACCCCCAACTGCTGGGCCATCTACTGCTGCGGCAAGGTGTTCAAGTATCTGCTGAGCATCGGCGGTCTGGAGGAAATGGAAAAGCGCAACATCGCCAAGGCCCAGGTCATCTATGACTTCCTGGATTCCTCCAAGTTGTTCAAGGGCGCCGTGGTGCCCCAGGACCGCAGCCTGATGAACATCCCCTTCGTCACCGGCGACAAGGAGCTGGACGCCGCCGTGGTGGCCGCCTCCAAGGAGGCCGGGTTCGACAACCTGAAGGGCCACAAGTCCGTGGGCGGTCTGCGGGCCTCCGTGTACAACGCCATGCCCATCGAAGGCGCACAGGCCCTGGTGGACTTTTTGACCAAGTTCGAGGCCGAGCACAAGTAAAAGACGCAAAATCTGCACCAGCCGGGGGACAGGGTTCTCCCCTGCCCCCCGAAATTCGACAATATTTCGTATTATGGAAGGAGATTATTACGATGCGTATTCTGGTTACTGACGGTATGGACAAGACCGCTATGGCGCAGCTGCGGGAGCAGGGCCACGAGGTGGTGGAGCAGTTCTATGAGCCCGATCAGCTGGGCGCTGCTCTGCGGGATTTCGACGTGGCTGTGGTCCGCTCCAAGACCAAGGTCCGCAAGGAGCACATTGACGCTGCCAAGGGCGGCAAGCTGAAGATGATCATCCGCGGCGGCGTGGGTGTGGACAACATCGACGTGAAGTATGCCGAGGAGAACGGCATCACCGTGAAGAACACCCCCCGCGCTTCCTCCCAGTCCGTGGCCGAGCTGGCCATGGGTCATATGTTTGCCTGCGCCCGGTATCTGTCCATCGCCGGTCACACCATGCGCGAGGGCAAGTGGGAGAAGAAGGCCTATGGCAAGGGCATCGAGCTGCAGGGCAAGACCCTGGGCATCGTGGGCTTCGGCCGCATCGGCCAGCACCTGGGCGTGATGGCCAAGGCCATCGGCATGAAGGTCATCGCCTTTGATATCTATCAGGTGCCCGTGATCTCCGAGCAGCTGGACATCCCCTATGTGGAGATGGATGAGCTGCTGGCCCAGTCCGACTTCATCTCTGTCCACGCTCCCGCTGTGGACGGCGGCGCTCTGATCTCCGCCGAGAACATCGCCAAGATGAAGGATGGCGTGGTGGTCATCAACACCTCCCGCGGCACCAACGTGGACGAGGCCGCCCTGCTGGCCGCTCTGGAGTCCGGCAAGGTCCGCGCCGCCGGTCTGGACGTGTACGCCGACGAGCCCGCCAGCAACGTGGCGCTGTACAGCCATCCCATGGTATCCTGCACGCCTCATATCGGCGCCGCCACCGTGGAGGCTCAGAAGCGCATTGGCCAGGAGATCGTGGAGATCATCGCCGCTATGTAACCTGCCTCGGCGGCGCCGTCCCCCGGCCCCTGCTTCCTGCCCAGTGCTTCTCCTCGCGGCATAGCCGCTGTGGTCGGAGCTAAAAATATGCCGCCGGCATATTTTCTTCACGCTCCGACGCCTCATATCGGCGCCGCCACCGTGGAGGCTCAGAAGCGCATTGGCCAGGAGATCGTGGAGATCATCGCCGCTATGTAAGTTTTCCCAAGGAAAGCTTACCCATATCGAGTCCGGAACAGGGACGCCCTCGGGCGTCCCTGTTTTTCTGTAGGGCGGCGCTGTATTTTTGCAGAAAGCCTTGACAGGAGAGGTTGAATCTGTTAAACTCGTGTTAGAAGTTGAACGCGTTCAACCGGAAGGGAGGCGAAGTGCATGAGCGTACCCCAGATATTTGAAAGTGAGTACCGGTTCTGCCTGATCCTGTGGGAGCATGAGCCGGTGAACAGCACCCGGCTGGTGCATCTGTGCCAGGAGCAGCTGGGCTGGTCCAAGGCCACCACCTATACCGTGATCCGGCGGCTGAGCCAGCGGGGCGTGGTGAAAAATGAAAACGCCGTGGTGACCAGTCTGGTCACGAAGGAGCAGGTGCAGCAGAGCCAGATCGACCAGCTGGTGGACAAGACCTTTGAGGGCTCCCTGCCCGCCTTTGTGGCGGCCTTTGCCCGGGGGCGGCGGCTTTCAGAAAAGGAGGTCCGGCAGCTGCAGCAGCTTATTGACGACAGCGGAAAGGAGAACTGACCATGGAACAGCTTTTTCTGACCATTCTGAACCGGGCGGTTACCGCCGGGTGGCTGGTGCTGCTGGTGATGGTGCTGCGGGTGGTGCTGAAAAAAGCGCCCCGGGCGGCGCACTATGGCCTGTGGGCCATTGTGGCGGTGCGGCTGCTGTGGCCGGGGGACCTGCTGCCCCGGGCCGGCGTCAGCCTGGTGCCCACCACGGAGCCTATCTCCGGAGACGTGCTGACGGCGGCGGGAACAGCGGTATCCGGCGGGCTTCCCGCCGTTGGCAGTCCCGCCGGTGCGGCGGCAGCGGAGACGGCGGCCCGGACGGGGCAGAGCCTGGGCCACATCGCCGCGGTGGTGTGGCTTGTGGGCATGGCGGCCATGGCGCTGTATCTGGCAGGCAGCTATGTGCGGCTGCGGGTGCGGCTGCGGACGGCGGTGCGGCTGGAGGACGGCGTGTGGGAAAGCGAACAGGCCCCGTCTCCCTTTGTGCTGGGGTTTATCCGGCCCCGCATCTACCTGCCCTTCGGCCTGGACCGGGGAAGCCGGGACTATGTGCTGGCCCATGAGCGGACCCACATCCGGCACCGGGACCACTGGGTGAAGCCCCTGGCGTTTCTGCTGCTGGCGGTGTACTGGTTCAACCCACTGCTGTGGGCGGCGTATATCCTGCTGTGCCGGGATATGGAATACGCCTGTGACGAGGCGGTGCTGCGGGACCTGGAGGAGCCGGACAAGCGGGCGTATTCCCAGGCGCTTCTGAATTGCGCCGGACCCCGGCGGGCGGTGACGGCGTGTCCGGTGGCCTTCGGCGAGATCTGCGTCAAGGGGCGCATCCGCCGGGCTCTGCGGTATAAAAAGCCTGCCGTGTGGGTGACGGCGGCTGCTGTGGTGGTGTGCGCTGCGGCGGCGGTCTGCCTGCTGACCAACCCCAGGGACCGGACCCCCTATGGGTGGGCCAGCCGGGTGACGGCTGGGGGGCTGAACGTGACGTATCTGTGTGAGGGGAACTCTGCCCGGACACCGGCCGGAATGTCGGGGCTGACCTCCCGGCTGGCGGAGCAGCTCAACGGGCTGACGGAGGAGGACTTCCCTCTGCTGGAGAACTACGCATACAATATCTTTGACCAGGGGAGGGAGCCCTTCCGCCTGCAAATGGGGCGGACTGCCGGAAAGCGGGAGCTTCTGTACGGCGGCGACAGCGGATATCCGCTGATGCTGCTGTACCGGGGGAAGCTCTACGGCGTGAACAGCGAGGAGCTGCTGCAGACCATCCTGGAGTATACCCGGGGCGTGCAGGTGGTTCCGGCAGGGACGGAGCTGGCCCTGCGGATGGGGCTGCCCGGAGTGTACCGGATGATGACAAAGGAGAGCGCCGACGGGCCGGATGTGATACAGGGAGATGACTTTTCCTGGACCCCGGCGGCGTGGCAGGGCGGCATGGCATATGTGGACCTGATGCGGACGGAGGGAGATGCTTCCGGCTCCGTGGGCCGCATCTGGTGCGCCAGGGCCCGGTGGGGCGGCCAGGAGCGCTGGCTGGTATACGCCCGGGACGGGCAGATCGCCCTGCGGCCCACGGAAAGCGGCTCCACGAGACTGAGCGTCGTCGGGCGGGGACTGGCATTCCCGGAGGACGGGACGTATCTGACGGCGGAGTGCGTGTATCAGACGCCGGAGATGCCCAGCCCGTCTCCCCTGTCGGCGGAGCTGCTGCAATTCCGGGATGAAGCCGTGAAATACTGGGCCCGGTATCAGGAGAACGCCGACGGGCAGCTGACCACCGCACTGGACCCGGAGAAGTACAGTCAGTATCCCATCCAGGGCGGTCAGAGCGTCAGCCTGGAGGAATGGGACAGCCGGTTCCCGGAGGGGGTTAGCCCGGACATCAGCGGGTACCAGGAGCGATGGCTGTTCCAGCTGGAGGATGGCCGTCAGCTGCTGCGGCTGGACGATCAGCTGTATTTGCTGCAATATCACCAGGCTGACGGGGAAGTTTTCGAGATGCTGCGGCTGCGGCCGGTGCCGCTGGAGCCGGAGCGGGTGCTGGAGCTGGATCGCCTGCTGCTCAGTGTCAGCGGAGACGACAGCGTGGCGGCGATCAGCTTCTCCGGGGCCGTGGAGGCCGCTATGCGGCAGCTGCCGGATTACCGGCGGCTGCTGGACGGCGGGGCGGATACCCTGCGGTACTGCTTCACCATGCTGGAGTGCCGGTATAACGGCGGATATGGGATGCAGGCGGCCATGAGGATGGCCTGCCGGGATATTCTGGTGGACATGGGCGAGGATCCCGGCGATGACGGGTATGACGTGCAGACCTGGTATGACGAGCTGAAGGCCCGAGCCTTTTCCGTGTCGGAGGACCTGGCGCACCATCCGGGGTATGCTGTGCTGCTGGGGCTGGGGGTGTCCCGGCCTGACGGCACGGCGGCGATAACCTATGTGGACATGGACGGCGACGGACTGGCGGAGCGCCTTACGGCAGAGAACGGAGGACTCCGGGTGCTGCGGTATGACGGCACGGAGGTGTGGTCCTCCGGCCCGGTGGGACAGAACGGGGATGAGGCCCTGTTCCTGCACCGGAACGGCGGGCAGTGGGAGCTTCTGCGCTATGGCCGGACGGCGGAGGAGCAGCTCTACGAGCTGCTGAGCCTGACCGGCGGCCGGGAGCGGCTGGTGCGGTCCCGGCATCTGGCCCACGGCGCGGCGGCAGAGAGCGTCCGGGTCTTTGCGGAGGATTTCCATACCCTGCTCTATGGCGTGGATGAGGCGGGGCTCTCCGACGGGTGCGAGATGCTGCTGCTATCCACCATGAACGGCGAGACCCGGGTGGGTCCGCTGTACGATTTCAGCGGCTATGAGATCGGAGAGGGGAACGGATGAACAGAAGCGGCTATACCATTGTACAGGCCGAGGCGGAGGTGCCGGCGGAGGAATTCGTCAGGCGGTATGTGAACCTGAAGGACCCCGCCGCCGGGTGCCGCCCCTGCCCGGACTATGGGCGGTACTGGACGTGCCCGCCCTATGACGTTCCGGCGGCGGAATACTGGGGGCGGTATAGGACGGTGCTGCTGGAGGGGATGCAGTTCCACTTCACCCCGGCCATGCTGGAGCGGCGGTTTGACCCGGAGGAGCTGTCGGAATATACCCGGCGGCTGACGGCGGAGCAGGCCCGGCGGATGGACGGGCATCTGCGGGCGCTGTATCCCGGAGCGGCGGTGCTGACCACCGGGGGGTGCATGCTGTGCGCGGCGTGTACCCGGCCCGCAGGGCGGCCCTGCCGCCATCCGGAGGCGGTGGGCTACAGTCTGGAATCTCTGGGCTGCGACGTGGGGGCCGCCGCCTGGGGAGAGCTGGGCTGGGAGCTGCTGTGGCCCCGGCGGGATGAGCTGCCGCGATACCTGACCTTACTGTGCGCGGTGCTGCGGTGACATACAAAATTTTTGAAAGTTTTTCAAAATTCGGGTTGATTTTTCAGTATTATATGTGTATAATGAATTTATATTCAGAGTCACCTCCGAGGCTCCTGAATCGAAGCAGGACCGCCAGGCGGTCTGCCTGACTTCGCTGATTTCCCCCTTCCCCCCCTATAGCAAAAGCGCCGGTATCGCACGATACCGGCGTTTTTGCCCGTATTTGCTGCCTTCCGGTCAGGAAAGCTCCTCCTGGCCGGTGCACAGCTGGTAATACTTGCCCTTCTGGGCCATCAGGGCGGCGTGGTCGCCCCGCTCGATGATCCGTCCCTGCTCCAGCACCAGAATGGCCTGGGCATTGCGGACGGTGGAGAGCCGGTGGGCGATGACGAACACCGTGCGCCCGGCCATCAGGGAATCCATCCCCTGCTCGATGAGCTTCTCCGTGCGGGTGTCGATGGAGGAGGTGGCTTCATCCAGGATCAGCACCGGGGAATCGGACACGGCGGCCCGGGCAATGGCCAGCAGCTGGCGCTCGCCCTGGCTGAGACTGCCGCCGTCTCCGGTGATGACGGTGTCGTACCCCTGGGGCAGGTGGCGGATGAAGGTGTCGGCATTGGCCAGCCTGGCCGCCGCCCGGACCTCCTCATCCGTGGCGTCCAGCTTCCCGTAGCGGATGTTGTCGGCCACGGTTCCGGTGAACAGGTGGGTATCCTGCAAAACAATGCCCAGAGAGCGGCGCAGGGAGTCCTTTCGGATGTCCCGGACGTCGATGCCGTCATAGGTGACGGAGCCGGATTGAATGTCATAAAACCGGTTGATCAGGTTGGTAATGGTGGTCTTTCCCGCGCCGGTGGAGCCCACGAAGGCGATCTTCTGCCCCGGCTCTGCGAACAGGGACACGTCGTGGAGCACCGTCTTTTCCGGGTCGTAGCCGAAGTCCACATGGTCAAAGCGCACGTCGCCCCGCAGCTCCGTCAGGGAGCCATCGGGCTTCTTCCAGGCCCAGTGGCCGGTGCGGCGGTCCGTCTCCGTCAGGGAATCGCCGTCCTTCAGCACCCGCACCAGGGTGGTGCGGCCCTCATCCGTCTCGGGGTCGGCGTTCATCACGGCAAAAATGCGCTCCGCGCCGGCTACGGCGGCCAGCAGGGTGTTCACCTGCTGGCTGATCTGGCCCACCGGCTGGGACACCTGCTTGACATACAGCAGGTACGCGCCCAGGGAGCCGATATCGAACACACCGGAGATGGACAGCAGGCCGCCCACGCAGCAGGTGACGGCGTAGTTGATGCGGGAGAGGTTGCCCATGGCGGGCATCATGGACCCGGCATAGGTCTGGGCCATGGCGGCGGCGTCGCGATAGGCGCTGTTGCGGGCGGCGAACTCGTCCATGGTCTTCTGCTCGTGGTGAAAGACCTTGATGACCTTCTGGCCTTCGATCATCTCCTCAATGTAGCCATTGAGGCTGCCCAGGGCCGCCTGCTGCTGCTGGAAGCTGACGCGGCTGCGGCCGCCCACGCTTTTGACCACCAGGAGCATCAGACCCAGGAACACGAAGGTGATGAGGGTCAGGGCCCAGTTCAGGTAAATCAGCATGAACACGGTGCACACAAAGGTGATGAGGTTGGACACCACGCTGGCGAAGCTGTTGCCGATCATATCGGACACGGTGTCCATGTCGTTGGTGAAGCGGCTCATCAGGTCGCCGGACTGGTGGGTGTCGAAATACCGCAGGGGCAGGGTCTGGAGCCTGTTGAACAGATCCTGCCGCAGGGTGGCCACGGTCCGCTGGGAGATGCGGACCATCAGGCGGGAATAGGCATAGGAGCACCCGGCGGAGGCCAGGAACACGCCGCCCATGGCCACCAGCATCCAGAACAGGCCCTTGAAGTCCCCGGCCACAATGTGGTTCAGGGCGGGCTTGAGGAAATAGCTGCCGGCCACGGAGCCCACGGAGCTGAGGATCAGGCACACGGCCACCACGATCAGCGCGCCCTTGTAGCGGCCGATGTAGCCCAGGAGCTTGCCCACGGTGCCCCGGAGATCCTGGGGCCGCTGATAGCCGTGTCCCCGGCCGTGGGGGCCGCCGGGACGGACCTGCTTCTTGCTGTCAGCCATTGATGGTCGCTCCTTCCTGCTGAGATTTATAGACCTCCTGATAGATCCGATTGGTGGCCATCAGCCGGTCATGGGTACCTGCGCCGGAAATTTTGCCGTCGTCCAGCACCACGATCAGATCCGCATCCATAACGGAGGAGATGCGCTGGGCGATGATGAGCTTGGTGGACCCGGGCAGGGCCTGGCGCAGGGCTGCGCGGATCCTGGCGTCGGTGGCGGTGTCCACGGCAGAGGTGGAGTCGTCCAGGATCAGCACCCGGGGCCGCCGGAGAATGGCCCGGGCAATGCACAGGCGCTGCTTCTGGCCGCCGGACACGTTGGCGCCGCCCTGCTCAATGTGGGTATCGTAGCCGTCGGGCATGCGGGAGATAAACTCGTCGGCGCAGGCCATGCGGCAGGCCTCCTCCATCTCGGCGTCGGTGGCGTCCTCCCGGCCCCAGCGGAGATTTTCCCGGATGGTGCCGGAGAACAGGGTGTTCTTTTGCAGCACCATGGCACAGCCCTGGCGCAGAGCCTCCATGGTGTATTCCCGGACGTCATGTCCGCCTACGGACACAACGCCCTCCGTGGCCTCATACAGCCGGGGAATCAGACTCACCAGGGTGCTCTTGGCGCTGCCGGTGCCGCCCAGGATGCCAACGGTCATGCCGCTGTCGATATGCAGGCAGACATCCTCCAGGTTCCAGGCGTCGCTGTCCTTGTGGTATTTGAAATAGACATGATCAAAGTCCACGTCGCCGTTTTCCACGGTCAGGGCCGGGTCGGCGGCGGAGTCGGTGATCTCGGGCTGCTCCTCCAGCACCTCCACAATGCGCTTGCCGCAGGCGATGGACCGGGTCAGCACCATCATCACCATGGCCACCATCATCAGGGACATGAGGATTTCGGAGGCGTAGGTGAAGAAGGCGATCAGGTCGCCGGAGAGCATGGAGCCGCCCACCACATAGTGGCCGCCCAGCCACATGATGGCCATGATGGTGCCGCCCATGATGAGGGTCACCAGGGGGACAAACAGCACCACGAAGCTGTAGGCCCGCTCCGCCGTATCCCGGAGGGTGTCGCTGCGCTGGGCAAACTTCTCCTGCTCCCGGTCCTCCCGGACGAAGGATTTCACCACGCGGATGGCGTTCAGATCCTCCTGGACCACCAGGTTCAGATCGTCGGTGGACTTTTGCAGGGCGGTGAAAAACGGCCCCACATAGCGGATGACGATGGCCACCAGGATCAGCAGCAGCGGCAGCACCACCAGGAATACCTGGCTCAGCTGCAAGCCGATGGTCAGGGCCATGACCAGGGCGGTGATCAGCATTACCGGGGCCCGGACCAGCATGCGCATGCCCATCATCAGGGTCATCTGCACCGACGAAACGTCGTTGGTGAGCCGGGTGATCAGGGATGCGGTGGAAAAATGCTCAATGTTGGCAAAGGAGAACCGCTGCACCTGGGCATATTCCGCGGCGCGGACGTTGGCGCCGAAGCCCATACCGGCCCGGGCGGCCAGAGCCGCCGCCCCCACGCCCATCACCAGGGACGCCAGGGCCATGAGGATCATTTTCAGGCCCATGGCCAGAATGTACGCCTTGTCGCCGTTGGCAATGCCCACGTCCACGATCTGGCTCATGGCCTTGGGCAGCAGCAGCTCCAGCACGGCCTCGCCGGCTGAGCACAGAACGCCCAAGATGATCCAGATACGATATCCCTTGGTATAGGGAGCTAATTTACGAATCATGCGTTGTCCTCCTCCGATGTCAGGTTTTCCGCCGCCCGCAGCAGGAGCCGGCGGAGCGTATCCACCTCCTGGGGGGTCATGCCCCGCTGGACCAGGGTCTCTATTTCATGGGTGATGGAAACGAAGTCGTCATAAAACTGCTGGCCGCATGCCGTCAGCCGCAGGATGCGGCAGCGGGCGTCGGTTTCGCCGGGGGCGCGGGTCAGCATGCCCTTTTCCACCAGACGGTCCACAATGCCGTTGACGGTGGAGGGCTTCACGGCCAGATGCTGCTGCAGCTGCTTCTGGGTCACGGGGCCCGGCTGCCGGTGCAGATACGTCAGCGACCGGCACTGGATGGGCGTGACCCCATAGCGCCGCAGCTTCTGCTCCATCCGCTGATAGGCCCGGCGGTTGCAGTACCCCAGCAGGGGGCCGATCAGCTCGGGCTTTTTCATGCAGCTCATAATAGTCTGCTCCTTTCCTGAGATTTTAATATTTAGCACCCTAAATGTTAGCAGGCTAAATATTACCACCATTGCGCCCCGCCGTCAATAAGCAGAGCGCCGGTTTCCTGTGAACGTTCTGTAAACGATGGTGGGGAGCTATTGACTTTTCTCCGCCGGGACGGTAAGATAAGCCCGTAATCCAAAAGCTGTTATCATTGTTATTCTCTCTCCTTTTACCACAAAACAGACCGCCGGTCCCCTCTTTCCCGGGACCGGCGGTCTGTTTTTGCTTGACAATCGTCCGAAATCGTACTATAGTATTCGGGTACGATTTCGGACCAAGGAGGGCGGCCCTATGGCATACACATCCCGGGATATGCGCCGGTTTAACCATCTTTTGCAGGAGACCGACGCGGTTTATCATGAAATGGCCCAGCACTGGGGCCTTTCGGACAGAGTCATGGGGGTGCTGTACACCCTGTGCGACGCCGGGGGCCGGTGCCGCCTGCGGGACATCTGCTATTGGAGCGGCATGACCAAGCAGACCGTCAACTCCGCCCTGCGGCGGATGGAGGGGGACGGGCTGATCTATCTGGAGTCCGCGGGCCGGGGCAAGGACGTGTGCCTGACGCCGGAGGGGGAGGCCCTGGTCCAGCGGACCGCCCGGCGGGTGATCCAGGCGGAAAACCAGGTGTTCGCCGCCTGGCCCCAGGAGGACGTGGAGCAATATCTGGCGCTGACCCGGCGCTTTCAGGAGGCCCTGGCCCAGAAGGCCCGGGAGATCAAGGAGAAATCATGAGCAAAACACCCATCCAGCTTTCGGATCATTTCACCTGCCGCAAGCTGATCTGCTTTACCCTGCCGTCCATCACCATGATAATCTTCACCGCCATTTACGGCGTGGTGGACGGCTTCTTCGTGTCCAATTACGCAGGCAAGACCCCCTTTGCGGCGGTGAATCTCATCATCCCGGTGCTGCTGATCCTGGGAAGCGTGGGCTTCATGTTCGGCACCGGCGGCGGCGCCCTGATCGCCAAGACCATGGGCCAGGGGGACCGCCAGCGGGCCAACAACATCTTTTCCATGATCGTGTACGCCTCGGCGGCCTGCGGCGTGGTGCTGGCGGCCCTGGGCTTTGTGATCCTGCGCCCGGCGGCGGTGCTGATGGGGGCGGAGGGGGAGCTGCTGGAGCAGGCCCTGATCTATGGCCGCATCAACCTCATCGCCCTGCCCTTTTATGTGCTGCAATACGAGTTCCAGTGCCTGTTTGCCACGGCGGAAAAGCCGCGGCTGGGCCTGTTCGTCACTGTGGCGGCGGGGGTTGCCAACATGGTGCTGGACGCCCTGTTTGTGGGGGTGTTCTCCTGGGGTGCGGCAGGCGCGGCGGCGGCCACGGCCATCAGTCAGTGCATTGGCGGCGTGGCGCCGCTGATCTACTTCGCCCGGCCCAACAGCAGCCTGCTGCGGCTGGGGAAGTGCCGCCTGGACCTGCGTGCTCTGGGAAAGACCTGCTCCAACGGCTCCTCGGAGTTTATGAGCAACGTGTCCATGTCCCTGGTGAGCATGCTGTATAACGTCCAGCTGATGAAGTACGCCGGAGAGGACGGTGTCTCTGCCTACGGCGTGCTGATGTATGTGAGCATGGTGTTCCAGGCCATTTTCGTGGGCTATTCCGTGGGCGTGGCCCCCATTGAGTCCTATCACCTGGGGGCAGAGAACCGCCGGGAGCTGCGGGGCCTGCTGCGGCGCAGCCTGGGCCTGCTGGCCGTGTGCGCCGCGTGTATGTTCGCGGCGGGCCAGGTGCTGGCCGCTCCCCTGTCCCGGCTCTATGTGGGCTATGACTCGGGCCTGTTCGAGATGACGTCCCACGCCTTCGGCATCTTCTCCTTCTCGTTCCTGTTCTCGGGCTTCGCCATCTATGGCTCGTCCTTCTTCACGGCCCTGAACGACGGGCTGACCTCCGCCATCATCGCCTTTCTGCGGACGCTGGTGTTCCAGGTGGGAGCGGTGCTGCTGTTCCCGCTGTTGTGGAGGCTGGACGGCATCTGGATGTCCATCGTGGCGGCGGAGGTCATGGCCGTGATCACCACGGCGATTTTCCTGGTGGTGGGGCGCAAGCGGTTCGGGTATTAAAGCCCCGCCAGAAAAAAATCCAAAAAATTTCAAAAAAATGCTTGCAATCCCCGGATGAATGTGGTATATTAATCAAGCTGACGTGAGTGATTCAGCCAGCTATCCGGGTGTGGCGAAGTTTGGTATCGCGCTTGAATGGGGTTCAAGAGGCCTTGAGTTCGAATCTCAACACTCGGACCACGAAGAAGTCCTGAAGCCGTAAGGTTTCGGGACTTCTTTTTTTGCTTTCGCGGGGGACCTTACCCGGCGGGTTTCTAACACTTTTCTAACACGTGATTCTTGATTAAAAAAATGGAATCAGGGATCCCGTGCGCTGCGCCAACGCACAGCATGCGAAAACACGCTGTGCCGACTCATGCAAAACCGGCCGCCCCATGGCGCAAAAAAATCGGACACCAACCTGATACCCATCGTATCAAAATTGGTGTCCGATTTGGTGCGCGAGGCGGGACTTGAACCCGCACGCCCGTAATGAGCACTAGAACCTGAATCTAGCGAGTCTGCCAATTCCACCACTCGCGCGCATGGATGAAGTTTTTGGGGAAAAGAAGTGGTGCGCGAGGCGGGACTTGAACCCGCACGCCCGTAATGAGCACTAGAACCTGAATCTAGCGAGTCTGCCAATTCCACCACTCGCGCATATCCGAAGTTCTTTTCCCACAGACGAAAGAGGAAAGTGGTGCGAGTGATGGGACTTGAACCCACACGTCCAGTCGAACACAAGCACCTCAAGCTTGCCTGTCTGCCTATTCCAGCACACTCGCAAATCAGCCTCAAATCGAATGCTTGTTTATTATAGCATGACTGCCAGAAATGTCAAGCATTAATTTACAAAATATCTGTTTTTTTTCGACAGGCTGCGCTGCCCCTTACCGGGCCGGGGTGCACAGGGTCACCTGCCGCCCGGCCACCTCCACCAGGCGCTCGTCCTTCATCTTCTTCAACTCCCGCATCATGGCGCTGCGGTCGGCGGAGATATAGTCCGCCAGGGCGCTGAGGGAGAAGGGCAGCTGGAAGCTGGGCTTCTGCCGCTGTCCGGCCAGCAGGCCGAAATAGCACAGCAGCTTCTCCCGGATGCTGCGGCGGCTGAGGACCTCCACCCGCTCGGACAGGGCGGCGGCCTTTTCGGTCATGATGTGGAACATATTCTCCACCAGGCGGCTGTGATGGGCGCAGGCCTTTTCGCAGCGGCGGGTCATGTGCTCGTCCTGCATGAACCACACCCGGCACGGCTCCTCGGCGATTACGGTGATGCTGTCTCCGGCCACGTTCTCGAACATCAGCATCTCCCCGAACACGCCGCCGCTTTCCAGGTGCTCCAGAATGGTGCGGCCCCCCTGGTGGTCGATGCGCTGGATCACGGCGCTGCCCCGGGCGATCAGGCCCAGATACTTCCGCCCCTCGGCGAAGTCATACACGGTCTCTCCAGCCCGGAAGCGCTCCTCCCGCACCCCGAAGCACACCCGCATCTGCTCCTGCTCCTCCAGGGTGATCCCCTCAAGAATCGGCGTTTTGACAGCTTCCATAGCGCAGCCTCTTTCCTTCCGCCATCAGGCGGTCTCTTTTCTTTCCGATGACGACGTACACGATGATATCGCCCAAAGCCCCCACAAACAGGCCCGCCAGAACGTCAATAAAGGCGTGCTGCTTGACAAACAGCGTGGCGGCGATGATGACGATGCCCAGGGCCAGGGACCCCGCGCGCCAGCCCCACTTCCGCAGACCCGGCGTGTGCCACACGGCGGACACCGCCGCGATGACCCCCAGCACATGGACGCTGGGGAACACGTTGGTGTTGGTGTCCAGGGCATAGGTGTTCTGCAGCAGCCAGGCGGCGATGTTGTGGTGCTCCATTACCGCCGGGCGCAGGTCCTGGCCGTTGGGCACCAGGGCACAGAACACCGTGGCAGTGGTGAAGGTGATCATAATGGTCCACATATACCGCCGGAAGCCCTCGCCGTCCTTGACGATCAGGTACAGGCCGATGGCCACCAGCAGGAAGGCCCAGGCGTCATAGGGGAAAATGAACCACTCGCAGAAGGGAATATAGTCGTCGATGGCCGTCTGGGTGGCCCAGTAGTTGTCGGTGATGAGATGCTCGATGATGAAAAACATGGTCAGGTACACCGGCAGATACAGCCCCCACCACATATGCGGGTGTTCCTTGATGAATTTCTTAACGGTTTCCATGGTATTCCTCCGAAAGTGATAGTGCAATAGATGATACCATAATGCGCGGAAAAAGAAAAGGGGAAAGTGATATATGTCACAGTTTTTTTACAATTGGAAACGGTTGCGGCGTCGGGGCTTTTCCGGTATAATAGGGGGACAAGATCATAAATTTGGAGGATATCCCATGACCATACTGAAAAAAGAAACCAAGGACAACAACCGGGTGGAGCTGACCATCCGGGTGGAGAAGCCGGAGTGGCAGAAGGCCCTGGACGACGCCTATCAGGCCAACCGGGACCTGTACCCCGTGGACGGCTGCGCCCCCGGCAAGGCCACCCGTCAGGCCCTGGAGCAGGCCTACGCCCCGGACGTGTTCTATCAGGAGGCGGTGAACGAGACCTTCCCCCGGGCCCTGGTGGAGGCCTTCGGCCAGGAGGAGATCCTGGTGGCCGGAGCGCCGGAGCTGCGCATCGTGGACATCGGGCCGGAGGGCTTCACCTTCGCCGCCCTGGCGGAGCTGTATCCGGAGGTAAAGCTGGGCAAGTACAAGGGCCTGGCCGCCCCCATGCCCCAGGCGGAGCTGTCCAACGACGATGTGGACAAGGCCGAAAGCGAGTGGCTCCAGGCCCACCTGGTGGAGGAGGAGCGGGACCGGGCCGCCATGGGCGACGAGGTGACCCTGGACTTCGACGGCTCCGTGGACGGCGTGCCCTTCGACGGCGGCAAGGCCGAGAACTATCCCCTGCTGCTGGGCAGCGGCATGTTCATCGACGGCTTCGAGGAGCAGGTGGCGGGGATCCGCCCGGAGGAGGAGCGGGAGATCCATGTGACCTTCCCCCAGCAGTACACCCCGGAGCTGGCGGGGAAGGCGGCGGTGTTCCGGGTGAAGGCCCACCGCATCGTCCGCCGCAGTATGCCGGAGCTGAACGACGAATTTGCCCGGGCCCAGGGCTTTTCTGATGCGGCGGCCCTGCGCCAGGCCATCATGTCCGCCGCCCTCCAGCGCAAGGAGGCCCAGGCCCGGGACGCCTACGCCGACGCCCTGGTGCGCCAAGTGCTGGACGGCATGGAGGTCCGGGTCCCGGATTCCATGGTGGAAAGCCAGCTGACGGGCCTTCTGCAGGAGCTGGAAAACCGCCTGATGAGCCAGGGAGCCTCCCTGTCCGACTATTTGCAGATGGCCGGCATGACCGAGGAGGACCTGCGGGCCCACGCCCGGGAGAACGCCCTGGAGTCCGCCCGGTATGAGCTGGCCATGACGGAGATCGCCCGGCTGGAGCATATCCGCGTCACGGATGAGGACGTGGAGCGCCGGTATCAGGAGATGTCCCGGCAGTTCGGCGTGCCGGTGGAGCACATCCGCCAGCAGCTGCCCCCCATGCAGCTGAGCCACGACCTGAAGCTGGCCTATGCCCGGGCCGTGGTGGTGGACAGCGGCGTCCGGCTGTAAAACCTCCGCGGACGGTCCCGGAACAGGGCGGGACACCCCCGGGACAGACCCGGGATAAAGCGGGACAAAAATACAGAGCACCCCCGGGGCGATGCCCCGGGGGTGCTCTGCGTCTGTGAGAGGGTCTTTGCGGAATTTTTACTTGGCCAGCAGCACGCCCATGGCCAGGGAGGCATACTTGGACGCCGGGTCGCTGGCCCGGGAGGGCAGGATGATGGGGGCGGCGGCTCCCATAACGATGCCGGCGTTGGAGGAGTGCATCAGATAGTTCAGGGTCTTGGAGAAGGTGTTGGCCACCTCGATGGACGGGGCCAGGATGATGTCGGCATGGCCGGGCACCGGGGAGTCGATGCCCTTTTTCCTGGCGGCCTCGGCGGAGAGGATGTTGTCCATGGCCAGGGGGCCCTCCACCACGGCCCCGGGGAAGGCCCCCCTGTCCGCCATCTTGCACAGGCAGGCGGCGTCCACGGTGGCCTGCATCTTGGGGTTCACCGTTTCCACGGCGGCCAGGCAGGCGGCCTTGGGGGTCTCGATGCCCAGGGCCCGGGCCACGTCGATGGCGTTACGGAGGATATCCGCCTTTTCCGTCAGGGTGGGGGCGATGTTCAGGCCGCCGTCGGTGCTGATGAGCAGCCGGTCCAGGCCGGGGATCTGCAGAACGATCAGGTGGCTGGCCAGGCGGCCGATGTTCAGGCCCCGGGTCCGGTCCAGGGCATGCTTGAGCAGGGTGCCGGTGGACACGGTGCCCTTCATGAGGATCTGGTTTTCGCCGCTGCGGATGGACTCAATGGCGGCGTCGATGGCCTGGGCCGTATCCCGGACGTCCGTCAGCTCCACCGCTCCGGCGTCCAGCTGCACCTGCTCCAGCAGGGGCAGCATGCGCTCCACGTCGCCGAAAAGCTGGGGGGCGGCCAGGCCGGAGGCCAGGGCGTCCTTCACGGCCAGCAGGGTGTTCTTGTCATAGGGGGCGGCCACGGCGATGCCCTTGCGGCCGTGGGCCAGGGCTGCCTGCAGCAGCTGGTCAAAATTGCGGATCTGTTCCATAGCGGGAGGTTCCTTTCTTATATGTAATGATGTAATCAGTTATATTCCTTGGGCTGGAGCTCGCCGGTGAGGACGGCGTTGAGGTAATAGGCCAGGCTGTCCATCTCCCCCTCGCCGGGCTTGCAGATCACCCGGCCCAGATAGGAGATGCGGGAGAGCAGCAGCTGCCGGAAGGCCTGGGAATAGATGACGCCGCCGGTGAGGACGATGGCGTCCACCTGGCCGCTGAGCACGGCCTGCTCCAGGCAGCGGGCAATGACCCCGGCGCGGTAGTCCGCCTGGTCCAGCACGTTGGCGAAGGGCTGCAGCTCCTGGGCCACGGTGCGGGCCACCCGCTTGTGGTTCAGGGTGTGGGTGCGGCCATAGCGGGGCAGCAGCGGGTGGCCGGATACCCGGGCCATGGCGGCCATGAAGCACTTCGGTATGAACGTGGCCTCCGACGCGGTGTTCCCCTCCGTGTATATCGGGGCCACCGGCGGCCTGGTATATGTCTGCGCCGACGACCCCGGCATGAACAGCTCCGGCACCGAGCCCGACAGCCGTCATTTCGCCCCCCACATGAAGATGCCCATGCTGGAGCCTGCCGACAGCCAGGAGTGCAAGGACTTCACCAAGCGGGCCTTTGAGCTGTCCGAGCAGTTCGACACCCCCTTCATGCTGCGCACTACCGTCCGGGTAAACCACGGCAGCAGCATCGTCACCCTGGAGGACCGGGTGGAGGTTCCCGTGAAGCACTATGAGCGGGACATCATGAAAAACACCAACATCCCCGCCCTGGCCCGGAACAAGCACAAGACCGTGGAGGAGCGGCTGGTGCGGCTGCAGGAGTTCTCCAACGAGACGGACCTGAACCGCGTGGAGCTGCACGACACCAAGATCGGCGTGATCTGCGCCGGTATCTGCTATCAGTACGCCCGGGAGGTGTTCGGCGATGGCGCTTCCTATCTGAAGCTGGGCTTCACCTATCCCATGCCCGACCGCAAGATCCGTGAGTTTGCCGCCCAGGTGGACAAGCTCTATGTTCTGGAGGAGCTGGACCCGTTTATCGAGGACTATGTCCGGGGTCTGGGCATCGAGTGCACCGGCAAGGCGGTTCTGCCCCTGTATCTGGAGTATTCCGCCGACATCATCCGGCGGGCTCTGGGCCTGCCCGGCGTCAGCGCCGCCTATGAGGCTCCCGTTCAGGCGCCGGTGCGTCCGGCCAGCTTCTGCGCAGGCTGTCCGCACCGGGGCATCTATCACGAGATCAGCAAGTATAACGGCAAGATCGTGGCCACCGGCGACATCGGCTGCTATGCCCTGAACATCAACATTTTTCCCACACCATGCAGATGCGCACCCGGCCCTCCACGCCGGGTGCGCATTTGCGCGGCGAAATTTTACATGGGGAAATGTTGGAATTTTCATCCGGATATGGTATAATACTTGTAAGAATTTTTCAAAGAGAAGGGGACCCCTCCATGGATATGGTAAACAGACTGATTCAGATCGCCAAGGGCATTTCGCAGTCGCTGGGCGAAACCTGCGAGGCCGTGGTGCATGACCGCGACCACCGCATCGCCTATATCGCCAACGGGCACATCTCCGGCCGGGAGCAGGGGCAGGAAATGGAAGAAAGCGTGTTCAAATATTTCGAGGACGAGACCCGGGCCAACAACGGCACGGTGGTGCGCCTGACCCGGAAGAACAACGGCGAGCTGCATAAGTCCACCACCATGATGTTCTTTGACGAAACCGGGGCGTATGAGGCCATGCTGTGCTTCACGGTGAACCTGACGGCCCTGGATCAGGCCAAGAAGATGCTGGACTCGCTGATGAACGTGATGCCCTTCGACTCGCCGGAGGCCATAGGCTCCGACCTGACCATCGCCGACTATTCCAAGCTGGTCATCGCCGACATCATCAAAACCGTGGGCAAGCCCTCGGCCCTGGGCTCCAAAGAGGTCAAGCTGCGGATCCTGCGCAAGCTGGAGGAGAAGGGCGTGTTCCAGCTGAAGGACTCGGTGCCCCAGGTCTGCGAGCTGCTGGACATTTCACAGGCCACCCTGTACAACTATCTGCGGGAGATCCGCACCCAGGGCAGCGGCTTCCTTCCGCTCTCCCAGAAATAAGAAAAATTTTACAACAAGTACACCGGTCAAGTAGGGAGTCTGCACAATGGCACAGCCCACTAAGGCGATAATTTCAAACGAACAGAAAAGTGGCATTCGCAAAGGCAGCAACAGGGCTTCAACCGGCAAGGTTGGAGCCTTGTTGCTATCCGCATATATGGTATAATCGCATCTTTGCGTTTTTGCAACTGCCGGAGTATAATGGAAGCGTCAGGAGGTGCCGGACAATGAAAGAACAGAAGTATCATATCTATCTGACCGAGCAGGAACGGTCGGAGGTTATCAAATCCCTCATAGACCTGAAAAACGCGCTTATCCGTCAAGGCAAATACACGGATGCCGTTGACGATTTGCTGGTGAAGCTGACCGGCGCAAAGCGAAAAAAGCTGAAGGTCGTATACATCTGAATAGAGTTCGAGCCGCTTATTCCCAATCGGAGTAAGCGGCTCTTTTCATTTCAGGTGGAGCTTTCCGTCAAAGAGCTTTCCTTGAAACGGCGGTTGTTTTCCAATAGCTCATCAAATGCTGCTGGAGGCTCAGCAGCACCACTTCTCCGCCTTTGTGGTGAAGGACCACTACTGCCCCACCATGCTCTCGGCCTATATCGCCGAAAAGTATGTGGGCGACGGCAGCTGCCGGGTGTTCGGCGGCATCGCCCTGAACAACTCCGTGGGCGGCATCAATCTGAAAGCGGTGGACGCCGCCGTGGCCATGGGCGCAAAGCTGGTGTGGATGCCCACGGTGTCCGCCCTGCGGCACAGGATCATGCACTCCGGCAAGGGCGTGGCCTTCCCCGCCAGCAAGGGCATGAGCGTGGCGGACTCCGACTATGGCCAGAACGGCAACGGCAGCCCCGTGGAGGGCCTGCTGCGCTTCATCTCCATGCTGCAGGAGGCCTGCGGCCTCACCCAGGAGCAGATGGAGGTCATGACCTATCACAATCCCGCCTGGTTGCTGGGCCTGGAGACCCGCTGACCGGCCGGACGAACATTTTATCAAGGAGGAACCTGTTATGATTTACAATTGTGCCAACTGGGCGGACCTGCCCTGGACCGAGGTGCGCCCCGGCGTGCGCCGCAAGGCCTTCACCGGCGAGGGCGCTACCTTCGCCATGAACGTGCTGCAGCCCCACCATGAGCCCCGGCCCCACAAGCATCCCTATGAGCAGATCGCTTACATCGCCGCCGGCGTGTGCGACTACCACATCGAGGACCAGGTGTTCCGTCTGACTCCCGGCGGCATGCTGGTGATCCCTCCCAATCTGATGCACTATGCCGAGGTGGTGGGCGATGAGGTTCTGGTGAACTTTGATATCTTCACCCCCAAACGGGAGGAGTACGTCAAATGATTGCCTGGGAGCTGAAGGAAAAGCTGCGCCGCCGTCCACACGGAGGAGCTGTGCCGCCGGGAGGATATTGACGTGCTGTTCATCGGCCCTATGGACATCAGCCAGTCTCTGGGATACCCCGGAGATCCGGCCCATCCGGAGGTCCAGCAGGTGGTGCGGCAGGTCATTGATACCTGCAGCGCAAACAAAAAGCCCTTCGGCATTTTCGTGGGCACCACGGAGGCCGCCCGGAAATACCGGGACCTGGGCGCGTCCTATATCGCCATCGCCTCTGACCTGGCGTTTATGGCCAAGGGCTATCACCAGATGGTGGACGAGCTGAAGAAATAAGCTATAAAAAGGGCGGCGCTGCCAGGCAGCGCCGCCCTTTATGTAAGGCGTAGATTTACTTGTTGCTCAGGTACTCGTCGATGGACTTGGCGCCCAGCTTGCCTGCGCCCATGGCCAGGATCACGGTGGCCGCACCGGTAACGGCGTCGCCGCCGGCGTACACGCCCTGGCGGGAGGTGAGGCCGTCCTCGTTGACGATGATGCCGCCCTTCTTGTTGACCTCCAGGCCCTTGGTGGTGGACTTGATGAGGGGGTTGGGGGTGGTGCCCAGGGACATGATCACAGCGTCCACGGGAAGCTCAAACTCGCTGCCCTTCTTCTCCACGGGGCGGCGGCGGCCGGAAGCGTCAGGCTCGCCCAGCTCCATCTCGATGCAGGTCATGGACTTGACGCAGTCCTGCTCATCGCCGTTGATCTGGACGGGGTTGTTCAGGGTCTTGAACACCACGCCCTCCTCGATGGCGTGCTCCACCTCTTCATGACGGGCAGGCAGCTCCTCCATGCCCCGGCGATAGACCACGTACACGTCGGCGCCCAGGCGCTTGGAGCAGCGGGCGGCGTCCATAGCCACGTTGCCGCCGCCTACCACGGCCACCTTCTTGCCCTTCAGGTCCATGATGGGGGTGTCGGAATCCGGGCGATAGGCCTTCATCAGGTTGATGCGGGTCAGGAACTCGTTGGCGGAGTAAACGCCCTTCAGGTTCTCGCCGGGGATGTGCATGAACATGGGCAGGCCCGCGCCGGAGCCCACGAACACGGCCTCGAAGCCGTTCTCCTCCATCAGCTCGTCGATGGTGATGGTGCGGCCCACCACGGTGTTGGTCTCCACCTTCACGCCCATGGCCTTCAGGCCGTCCACTTCCTTCTGGACGATGCTCTTGGGCAGACGGAACTCGGGGATGCCGTAAACCAGCACGCCGCCGGCCAGGTGCAGAGCCTCGAACACAGTGACCTCATACCCCTTCTTGGCCAGGTCGCCGGCGCAGGTCAGGCCCGCAGGGCCGGAACCCACCACCGCCACCTTGTGGCCGTTGGGCTGGGGCTTTTCGGGGGCCTCGGTGCTGTGGGCGTTGTGCCAGTCGGCCACAAAGCGCTCCAGACGGCCGATGCCCACGGGGTCGCCCTTCTTGCCCCGGACGCAGTGCATCTCGCACTGGCTCTCCTGGGGGCAGACGCGGCCGCACACGGCGGGCAGGGAGCTGGTCTGGTGGATGACCTGATAAGCGCCCTCGTAATCCCGCTCCACGATTTTGGCGATGAACTCGGGAATGCGGACGTTCACGGGACAGCCGTCCACACAGGGGTGATTCTTGCAGTGGAGGCAGCGGGCGGCCTCGTCCAGGGCCTGTTCCTCGGTGTAGCCCAGGGCCACCTCCAGGAAGTTCTTATTCCGGACGTTGGGGTCCTGAGAGGGCATCTCATTCTTATCCAGACGCATATTGATCTTGGCAGCCATGTTACTTTACCTCCTGCTTGAACAGATTGCAGACTTCCTCGTGCTTGCGCACCTCGAAGTCGTGATACATCTGGTTGCGCTTGACAGCCAGATCCCAGTCCACCTGCTGGCCGTCGAAGTCGGGGCCGTCCACGCAGGCAAACTTGGTCTCGCCGCCAACGGTCAGGCGGCAGCCGCCGCACATGCCGGTGCCGTCGATCATGATGGGGCTCATGGATACGGTGGTGGGCACGCCGTAGGGGGCGGTGGTCTTACAGACAAACTTCATCATGACCATAGGGCCGATGGCGAAGATCTCGTCATACTGGTTGCCCTCGTCCAGCAGCTGCTTCAGGGCCTCGGTGACCAGGCCCTTCTGGCCATAGGAGCCGTCGTCTGTGCAGACCTTCAGCACGGAGGAAACGGCCTTGAACTTGTCCTCGAGAATGACCACGTCCTTGCTCTTGAAGCCCACCACAGCGTGGACCTCTGCGCCGCAGTCATGGAACTTCTTCAGAACGGGATACGCGATGGCGCAGCCCACGCCGCCGCCGACGACGCAGACCTTCTTCTTGCCCTCGGTTTCGGTGGGCTTGCCCAGGGGGCCAACGAAGTCGTGGAGATACTCGCCCTGCTGCTTGTGGCTGAGCTTCTCGGTGGTGGCGCCCACGGTCTGGACAATGATGGTAACGGTGCCCTTTTCGCGGTTATAGTCGTGGATGGTGATGGGGATGCGCTCGCCGTTTTCATCCACCCGCAGGATGATGAACTGGCCGGGCTGTGCCTTCCTGGCAACCATAGGAGCCTCGATCTCATACAGGATCACGGTGGGTTTCAACGCTTCTTTGGTCACGATGCGATACATGGTCGTTCCTTCTTTCCTAATTCATAAGGGGTACAGCCGTACCCGGAGCATAGGGCGGACCCAGGCCCGCCCTATGTCGTGTGTGTTTATAGTATCACAATGTGCGGATTTCGTCAATCCGTAGCAAAAGATTATCAGGCAGCTTGCCAAAAGGGATTTTTGACAAGCTGCCTGACGGGTCAAAGGGGTGAGGAGAAGGTCCCCTCACCCCTTGGGTTTCGGAATGTCCGGGAAAGCAGATCAGAACCAGGCGGCCCAGGCCAGGAAGCCCAGGCAGGCCACCACGCCCACAAACAGGGTGACGATGACCAGGTAGCCCATGATGTCCCGGGCGGACAGCTTGGCGATACCCAGGGCAGGCAGGGCCCAGAAGGGCTGGATCATGTTGGTCCACTGGTCGCCCCAGGCGATGGCCATGGCGGTGCGGCCATTCTCGATGCCCATAGCCGCGCCGGCAGGCATCATGATGGGACCCTGCACGGCCCACTGGCCGCCGCCGGAGGGAACGAAGAAGTTCACCACACCGGCTGCCAGGAAGGACAGCATGGGGAAGGTGACGTTGTTGGAGATGTTCACGAAGAACTCGGAGATCACGCCCGCCAGGGACACGCCCTCGGCATTGGCGGCCACCATCATGCCCATGATACCGGCATAGAAGGGGAACTGCAGCAGCACACCGGCAGCGCCGCCGGCGGCGTCGGAGATGGCGTCCACATAGCGGCGCAGGTCGCCGTGGAGCAGGATGCCCAGGAACAGGAAGATCATGTTCACGATGTTCAGGCCCAGGGTGAAGCCGTTCTGAACAAAGTAATAGACGATGTACACAAAGCCGCCCACCAGGGTGATGGCCCACAGGAACTTGGAGTGCTCCACCTTGTCGGCGGGAGTCTTGACCTCATAGGTGCGCTCGGCCTCGTCCTCCAGCAGAGTGGGGTCGATGCAGACGGTGTGGTCCTTGTCGGGGTGCATGGCATAGTTCACGAAGGGCATGGCAAACAGAATCACGCCCACCATGATCAGGTTCATGGGGTGAAACACGGTGTCGGTGATGGGAGCCTGGTACGCCACGCCGCCGAAGTCCTTACCGGCCACCAGGTCCAGGGGGATGGAGCCGGACAGGCCCGCGTGCCAGATGACGAAGCCCGAATAGGCGGAGGCAATCAGCAGGGGATAGTCCACGGTGGGGACCCGGCGCACCACTTCCTTGGCCAGCAGGGTGCCGGCGATCAGGCCGAAGCCCCAGTTCAGCCAGCAGCAGATGGTGGAGATGAAGGTGGTGACCACGATGGCCTGCATATTGTTGTGGCACAGACCGGCGGCGGCCCGCAGGGCCTTTTTGCAGGGCTTGGCGGCGGCCATGGCGGAGCCGAACACCAACACCAGGGCCATCTGCATGGAGAAGCTCAGCAGACCCCAGAAGCCCTTGGAGTCGCCCCAGGCGTTGAGCACCTGCAGCGGGCCCATCTTTGTGGCGCACATGGAGCCGATGAAAACGATGATGCTCAGGATGATGGCAAACAGGAAGGCATCCGGCAGCCATCGGTTGACCACGCGAACGCAGCCGTTGGTGAATTTCTTGAACACAGACTCACTCTCCTTTAATATGTCCGGAGGAGGGGTCCCCTCCCCCGCTGTCCTGGCCGGGCCTCTGCGCGGGGCCGGGCTGTCTCTGCTTCTATTGTATAGGAGTGCGGTCCTGTTTACAATTAATGTTTCGCCGAAATTTTAACAATCTTTTTGGTAAAGTACAACAATTTTACATTTTTCAAGTGTTTTTGCCGTAAATATGGCGTTAAAAATACGCGCAATGTGTAAAGGCGCATTAACAAAGGGAGAGGGGGCGCGCCCCTCTCCCCTGTTTTTCAGAAAAAGTCTCGCAGAGTTTGCCGCCTGCGGGCGGCAAATCAACGGATTCCCACGTCGCTTCGCTCCTCGGAATGACAGAAACGTGTTTTTCGACAGCCCCTTGGTTTAGTGCAAATATTTTTTCAGGTACTGGCCGGTGTAGGACGCCGGGCAGGCGGCCACGGTCTCCGGCGTCCCGGCGCAGACCAGGGTGCCGCCGCCGGAGCCGCCCTCCGGTCCCAGGTCGATGAGCCAGTCGGCGGACTTGATCACGTCCAGGTTGTGCTCGATGACCAGCACCGTGTTCCCGGCGTCCACCAGCCGCTGCAGCACCTCCAGCAGCTTCTTCACGTCGTCGGAGTGCAGGCCGGTGGTGGGCTCATCCAGGATATAGAAGGTGCGGCCCGTGGCCCGGCGGGACAGCTCCGTGGCCAGCTTCACCCGCTGGGCCTCGCCGCCGGACAGGGTGGTGGAGGACTGGCCCAGCTTCACATAGCCCAGGCCCACGTCGCACAGGGTGCGGAGCTTTTCGGCGATTTTCGGCACCGGGGCGAAGAACTCCAGGGCCTCCTCCGCCGTCATGTCCAGCACGTCGGCGATGCTCTTGCCCTTGTAGCGCACCTCCAGAGTCTCCCGGTTATAGCGCTTGCCGCGGCACACCTCGCAGGGGACATATACGTCAGACAGGAAGTGCATCTCGATTTTCAGCATACCGTCGCCGCAGCAGGCCTCGCACCGGCCGCCCTTGGTGTTGAAGGAGAATCGTCCCGGGCCGTAGCCCCGGGCCTTGGCCTCCTGGGTGGCGGCGAACAGGGTGCGGATCTCGTTGAACAGGCCCGTGTAGGTGGCGGGATTGGAGCGGGGCGTCCGGCCGATGGGGCTCTGGTCGATGCCCACCACCTTGTCCAGATGCTCCTCCCCCTCCAGGGCGTCATGCCTGCCGGGCCGGACCTTCATGCGGTTCAGGTCCGCCCCCAGGCGCTTGAAGATGATCTCGTTGACCAGGGAGGACTTGCCGGAGCCGGACACGCCGGTGACGCAGGTGAAGGTCCCCAGGGGGATGGACACGTCGATGCGGCGCAGGTTATTTTCCGCCGCGCCCCGGACGGTGAGATATGCTCCGCTGCCCGGGCGGCGGCTTTCCGGCACGGGAATGGACTTTTTGCCGCTTAAATACTGGCCGGTAAGGCTGTTGGGGTTGGCCATGACCTCCTCCGGCGTGCCGGCGGCCATGACCTGTCCGCCGTGGGCCCCGGCCCCGGGGCCGATGTCGATGAGATAGTCGGCGGCGCGCATGGTGTCCTCGTCGTGCTCCACCACGATCAGGGTGTTGCCCAGGTCCCGCAGCCGCTTCAGGGTGGCCAGCAGCTTGTCATTGTCCCGCTGGTGCAGGCCGATGGACGGCTCGTCCAGGATATACAGCACCCCCATGAGGCTGCTGCCGATCTGGGTGGCCAGGCGGATGCGCTGGCTTTCACCGCCGGACAGGGTGCCGCTGGACCGGGACAGGGTCAGATAGCTCAGGCCCACGGATTGCAGGAAGCCCAGCCGGGAGCGGATCTCTTTGAGAATCTGGGCGGCGATGAGCTGCTGGGTGGGAGTCAGGGTCAGGGCGTTGAAAAATTCCAGCTCCCGATCCACCGGCAGCTCTGTGGCCTCCATAATGGACAGCCCCCCCACCGTTACCGCCAGGGCCTCGGGCCGCAGGCGGCGGCCCTTGCACGCCGGGCAGGGGCACTGGGTCATGAACTCCTCGATCTCCCGCTTGCTGGCGTCGGACTGGGTTTCCTGATACCGGCGCTCCAGGTTGTTGGCGACGCCCTCGAAGGGCTGGTACAGGGTGCCCCGGCCCCGGGGCTGGTCATAGTGCAGCTCCAGCTTCTGCCCCTTGGTGCCGTAGAAAATGACGTCCCGCACCTCCTCCGGCAGCTGGGCCACCGGGGTTTGCAGGGAGAAGTGATAGGCCTTGGCCAGGGCCTCAAAATACATCCGGCTGATGCCGTCGGAGCGGATGGAGTTCCACCCCGGGGCCACGATGGCCCCGTCTAAGATGGACAGGCTGTCATCGGGGATGATCAGCGCCGGGTCCGTCTTCAGCTGCATCCCCAGGCCCGTGCAGGTGGGACAGGCCCCGAAGGGGTTGTTGAAGGAGAACATCCGGGGCGTCAGCTCCTCGATGCTGATGCCGCAGTCGTCGCAGGCGTAATTCTGGGAAAAGGTCAGGTCCTGCCCCTCCCGCACCAGGTTCACCACGACGATGCCGCCGGACAGGTGGGAGGCGGTCTCCACGGAGTCCGTCAGCCGCTGGGCCCCGTCGGGGCGGACGATCAGACGGTCCACCACGATCTCGATATTGTGCTTCTTGTTCTTTTCCAGGGGGATGTCCTCGGACAGGTCGTAGAGATTTCCGTCGGCCCGGACCCGGACATAGCCGGAGCGCCGGGCGTCCTCCAGCACCTTGGCGTGCTCGCCCTTGCGGCCCCGGACCACCGGGGCCAGCACCTGGATGCGGGTGCCCTCCGGCAGGGCCATGATCTGATCAATGATCTGGTCGATGGTCTGCTGGCGGATCTCCTTGCCGCACTTGGGGCAGTGGGGGGTGCCCACCCGGGCCCACAGCAGGCGCAGATAGTCGTAGATCTCCGTCACCGTGCCCACGGTGGAGCGGGGGTTCTTGCTGGTGGTCTTTTGGTCGATGGAGATGGCCGGGGACAGGCCGTCGATATAGTCCACGTCGGGCTTGTCCATCTGGCCCAGGAACATCCGGGCATAGCTGGACAGGCTCTCCACATACCGGCGCTGGCCCTCGGCATAGATGGTGTCGAAGGCCAGGGAGGATTTCCCGGACCCGGACAGCCCCGTCAGCACCACCAGCTTGTCCCGGGGGATGGTGACGTCGATGTTTTTCAGGTTATTCTCCCGGGCGCCCTTGATGAAAATATGATCCTGCATGGTGATTTGTCCTCATTCCACGATAATATCCGCCGTTTTGGCCCCCAGCAGGGCCAGCAGGTCCTTGGGGTCGCACTGGACCTGACGGCCAATGCGGCCCGCCGACACCATGATGGTGGGAAGGTCTGCCGCCGTGGCATGGAACACCGTGGGGAACTGCTTTTTCATGCCCACAGGGCTGCATCCGCCGTGGACGTAGCCCGTCAGGGGCAGCAGCTCCTTCTGGGGCAGCATGGCCACGGACTTCTCCCCCACCGCCCGGGCGGCCTTTTTCAGGTCCAGGCTCTCCGCTGCCGGGATGTCGAAAACGTAATAGCCGCCGCTGGCCCCCCGGGTCACCAGGGTCTTGAACACGCAGGCCGGGTCCTGGCCCAGGGTCCGGGCCACGGACACCCCGTCGATGGGGCCGTCGGGGTCATAGGCGTGGGGGATATAGGCGATCTTCTTCTGGTCCAGCGTCCGCATGACGTTGGTTTTTTCTTCCTTCTTGGCCATTGTGTGCCTCCTTGTCTTACCAAATGATTCTATAATACGGATTCTTGATTCAAAAAAATGAATCAAGAATCCTGTGTGCTGCGCGCACACACAGCGTGTGAAAACACGCTGTGCCGTCTCATACAAAACCTGACGCTCCTTCGGTGCTATAAAAAGCTTTTCAAGCTTTTTAACAGGTTTTGGTATAAATCAGCCACAGCACCAGCAGGTGGGCCGGGTAAAAGCCGTACCATACCCACCGGAGCCAGGGGCCGTGGGGGCCCTGACGGCCCCGGTACAGCCAGATGGGGAGCAGGGCCGCCGTGGCCAGCAGCTCCACCGGCAGGGTGACGCCCCAGAGGGTCATATCGGCGCTGGGCAGCAGCCAGCCGTTGATCACCAGCATGGCCGCCAGCTCCGGAAGCCGCCCTATATGCCATTGGCGGCACAGGGCAAACACCAGCACCGTCAGCACCCCGGGGCCGAAATAGTCGGATTGCAGCGCCTCCCCCAGCAGATAGCCCGCCGCGCCGGCGCACAGTGCCGCCAGCGGCAGGGGGATCTGCAGCCGCCGCTGCAGGGCCTCCATGGCCCACAGGGCCGCCGCCGCGATGCAGAAGGTCCAAAGGACGTTCTGATACCCGGGGTCTATCAGCCGGCCGCCTATGGCCAGGTCGAAGGGGATCTCCGACAGCAGGCCGCACAGGGCCAGCCGCAGGAAATACCTCCGGCGGTCGTGGGTCCTGTTCCACCCTTCGGCCACCTGAAAGGCGAAGATGGGGAAGGCCAGCCGCCCCACGCACCGCATCCAGAGGGCCTGGGGGAAAAACAGATAGCCTATGTGGTCCGCCAGCATGGCAGCCATGGCCAGCAGCTTCAGGTCAAACGCGCTGAGGTCAAGCCGGTTTTTTCCCATGGCCTCTCCTCATACCCGCTTCCGGCGGCCCCGGGGAGCCGCGGCGGCCCGGGCCTGCTGGGCCAGGACGTATGCCTCCGGGTCGAAGGGCTCCGTGACGGAGTCCGCCCGCAGGTACAGGGGGTGGTGGGGATGCCCGGCCTTGGAGCGGCGGCCGCAGGTGACCCATTGGGCGCCGTATTCCCGGCCCAGCGCGATCATATCCTCCAGACAGGTCCAGAGGTAGGGGCGCTTTTCGATGATGGTCCCCCAGGCGGCCCACACCACCGGCCGGGGATTCAGGGACAGGGCATAGGCGAAGGCCCGCATATTCTCCCGGTGCAGCTCCGGGTTGCACTCCGGCTCCATATCGTCCGGGGAGGTGGCCCGCTGGGCGTAGACATTGAACATGATGAACGAGTCGAAGCCGTTGTTCCGGGCCACCCGCTCCACGCTTTGCAGGGTGGGGTCCAGGTCCCCGGGCCGGGCGGTGGAGGGGTTGATGCCGATGCAGATCAGGGGCTTTTTCCCCCGGGTGCCCAGGATGTACCGGTACTCGGTGTATTCATTGGGGACGAACAGCCACTGCTGCACGTCATAGTCCGGGCTGGGGGCCAGGGCCTTTTCCAGCTGGGTATCGAAGCGGATATCCCCCAGGCGGCGGATATCCACGGTGGGAACGTGGGGCATGGCGAATCCTCATTTCTCCCCCCGCAGGGCGATGATCTGATCGCGCAGCAGGGCGGCGTATTCAAACTCCAGCATTTTGCTGGCTTCCTTCATTTCCTTCTCTAGACGGCGGATGGTGGCCTCCCGCTCAGCGTCGGTGAGCTTGCGGCGGCCGGCCTGCTGCTCCTGCTGGGCGTCCTTGGAGATCTCCAGCACCTTACGCACGTCCTTGCGGATGGTCTGGGGCACGATGCCGTGGGCCTTGTTATAGGCGTCCTGCTTCTCCCGGCGGCGCTCCGTTTCGTCCATGGCTGCCCGCATGGAGGGCGTGATGGTGTCGGCATACAGGATCACCAGGCCCTGGGCGTTCCGGGCGGCCCGGCCAATGGTCTGGATGAGGCTGGTCTCGCTGCGCAGGAAACCCTCCTTGTCGGCGTCCAGAATGGCCACCAGGCTCACCTCCGGCAGGTCCAGGCCCTCCCGCAGCAGGTTGATGCCCACCAGCACGTCAAATTCGCCCAGACGCAGGTCCCGGATGATCTCCATCCGCTGGATGGCGGCCACGTCGGAGTGCATATACCGCACCCGCAGGCCCAGGCCCTTCATGTGGTTCGTCAGGTCCTCGGCCATGCGCTTGGTCAGGGTGGTCACCAGGGTCCGCTCATTTCGGTCGATGCGCAGGCGGATCTCGTCCACCAGGTCGTCGATCTGCCCCTCCACGGGGCGCACCTCCACCCGGGGGTCCAGCAGGCCCGTGGGCCGGATCACCTGCTCGGCCACCTGGTCGGCGTGCTCACGCTCATAATCTCCCGGCGTGGCGGAGACAAACACCGCCTGGTGATACCGCTCCTCAAATTCCGGGAATTTCAGGGGCCGGTTGTCGAAGGCGCAGGGCAGGCGGAAGCCGTATTCCACCAGGCTCTCCTTCCGGGCCCGGTCGCCGTTGTACATGGCCCGGACCTGGGGCAGGGTCACATGGCTCTCGTCCACAAACAGCAGGAAGTCCTCCGGGAAATAGTCCAGCAGGGTGGTGGGCGGGGAGCCGGGCTCCCGGCCGGAGATCACCCGGGAATAGTTTTCGATGCCGGTACAGTAGCCCAGCTCCCGCATCATCTCCAGGTCATACCGGGTGCGCTGGTCAATGCGCTGGGCCTCGATGAGCTTGCCATGATCCTCAAACCACTTTTTCCGCTCCGCCAGCTCCTTTTCGATCTCCTCCGCCGCCCGCTCCATCTTGTCCTTGGTGGTGACATAGTGGCTGGCGGGATAGATGGCCACATGCTGGAGCACCCGCTGGGCCTGACCGGTGACGGGGTTGATCTCGGAAATGCGGTCGACCTCGTCGCCGAAGAACTCCACCCGGATGGCATATCCGTTGGCGTACACCGGATAGATCTCCACCGTGTCCCCCCGGACCCGGAACATGTTCCGGTCGAAGGCGATGTCGTTGCGTTCATACCGGATCTCCACCAGCTTGCGCAGCAGCTGGTCCCGGGGGTACTCCTTCCCCTGGCGCAGGGAGATCACCATGCTGGCATAGTCGATGGGGTCTCCCAGCCCGTAGATGCAGGACACTGACGACACCACGATGACGTCCCGCCGCTCAAACAGGGCGGCGGTGGCGCTGTGGCGCAGGCGCTCGATCTCGTCGTTGATGGCGGCGTCCTTTTCGATGAAGGTGTCCGTGTGGGGGATATAGGCCTCCGGCTGATAGTAGTCATAGTAGGACACGAAGTATTCCACGGCGTTTTCCGGGAAGAAGGCCCGGAACTCCTCGCACAGCTGGGCCGCCAGGGTCTTGTTGTGGGCCAGCACCAGGGTGGGCCGCTGGACCCGTTCGATGACCTTGGCCATGGTGTAGGTCTTGCCGCTGCCGGTGACGCCCAGCAGCACCTGGTCCCGCAGGCCGTTTTCGATGCCGCTGGCCAGGGTGTCGATGGCCTGGGGCTGGTCCCCGCTGGGGGTGTATTCCGATACCACCTTGAATTTTCCCATAAGCGCCTCCCGGATGCAGTATTCTGTCGTAGTATTCTATTGTAGCACCATTATTTTTATCTGTAAACAGATTTTTTCAAACAAATGTTCTGGATCTGGCCCAGGGCGGCAGGCATGTGTTGATAAGAGCAGCAGGGACGCGGCAGAATGGCCGCGTCCCCGCTATGCTGTTTCTCTATTCCGGCCGGTCACGCGGGCGATTGGGTGAAATTAGGTATCGCCGTACCCGGAAGTCTCTCAAAAAGTTAATAAAACGTTATAAATCCTGATATATCAATGGTTCCAAAGATTCGAAAAATTATAAAAATCTATATAACTCGATATAGATTTTTACACGTTTGGTACAGAAATGGTACAGTAAATTTGCGTGGTTTTTGAGGGAAAATGAGCCCGCTGCAACGGGGTGAAGAAGGCCGGAGGACATGCGTCCTCCGACCTTGATTTTGTTTCAAGCCCTAGATGCAGCAAAGGCAGCTACCGCATCGTCACTCGGTTCATCGACCCACAATTCTGTATCCAAGTATGGCCGAAGTTTGCTCATAAGATCATCTGAACCGTTATAGCAAAAAACCGTAAGCGTATCACGGCCTGCATCTTCCTTACTCAATCGCAGTGCATCCAGAACATCCTTGCGCTTTGATTCTTCCGTAGTTTTCTTATTATCCTTATAGGCACAATAAATCAAGCGCTTTCCTTTTTTGAGAAAGCTTCGGATAAAAGCATTGATATGATTATCAGCATTTCCCAAGCTATACCCAATAATCACCACCGTCTCCGCTTGTGATAGGCTCTTGGCTAACCTGCCATATTCCTCAATTTGCTCCGGTCCGACAATCGGCTTGACCAACGCTTGCGTCATCATAAACGGAAAGAGAAACCGATTCTCAATATTCTCGTTTTCTTCCCGCAAATCAAGTATCTCAAATGTCATCGGATCTTCCATCTGGGATAGCTTTCCTGCCAGATATACAGCGCTTTCTTTACCCCAAACATGTTCTACAAAAGGCGTATAGTTCGTAGTAATTGCTATGCTGTCTGGATATGCTTTATGCAAACCATCATAGTAACTTTCACAGATAAAATCAGAAACAAAGTTACTACAGTACATTTTCTTTATTGTTTCTTGAAGGTCGTTCAAGAGTTCACAGTAATCCTGTTTTTTCGGATTCTTTATTCCCAGAATCGGGCAGGCAATCGCAAAATAAGCAGTCCAGAAATAATTAATGAGACGCCAAAATGTAGTCGTTCCCGCTTCTTTAGGACGAATAATAGAAGCAAAATCCTTTTCGACGCTGCCATAATAGGAAAAATAATTTCTGAGTTCATTGTATTTTTTGAGGTTTTCTCCTTCTTTTGTGTCATTCGTGATGATTAATGGATATGCTTTCTGAACAAGCGTTTTCAACTCGTTCTCCACTTTCTCAACTTGCTTTTTATTTCCAGTTCCTTCTTCCTTCGCCTTGACAGCTTTTTCGTAATCATTGTATTTATTTACTAAGTCTCTTGTAGATTTGTCAACTTCATCAATGTTCTCACAATTCTCCTGCACACCCTGTACTGCTCGCTTTATGATCTCATAAAAAGTATGACTGTTCTGCGCGAACATGAATTGCTTTTGATATTTTCCGCTATACTCTTCTGTCGTTCTTGCTTTGTAAAATTTTTCTAACGCATCGTATAATTCCATGTTTTTGTGCAGCATCGTTCGTTCAGTATACTCAGAACCTGTTGGGAATCCCATCCCGTACTCAGCACCAGCCCCAAAGAAAAACGCAATTTTCCCATCAGATAAAGTAGCCATCTTTCTCTCTCTCCTTATATTTCGTGTAACTGGTTTTCTATTTCTACCATCTATCCCAATCAGAAAAGCTCTGATCGATGCACTAGTCACAGGAGCACCCTTTGCACTTTAAGGAAACGAGAAGCAATCACACCGACCCGCACAAAGTCACTCGGAACCGTATATGCCATGCACGGTTTGCAGAAGCGCGGAATGGTGAAGTTCGCTTGCGTGGTAGGAAATTTCTTTGCTATTCGGGCAGGGATTGAATCTGCACGAGATTTTCGGGGCTTTTTTCCGCCAAACATCCCATATTTCAACAGAAGGGCTTTCCGAAACGGACGCCCTTCTGCTTATTTCTTCTCATCTATAATCCCATATCGCTTCATCAGCTCGATACGTTCCTTACCGAGCTTGATGGAGCCGGACGCGCTGTTGTCCGCGCCGGACTGCTTTTCTCCGGCGTAGTGGGCAATGCGCTGCACCCACGCCACGGGCAGCAGGTACGGACGCTTTTTGAGGTACGGGTAGCGCCGCTCCAGATACGCCCGCTTGGGGAACACCGTGCGCAGGACACTGCTTTTCTCGCCGGTGCGGCTGGCCTTGACGGCGTTCAGCGTCACGGTGGACGAGTGCAGGCGGGTGTAGCTGTTGGAGCCGTACACGCCGCCGCAGAGAGCGTCGTGCAGCAGCGGCTCCGCATCCACGTCGTTGTTCCACGGCGCGGGCAGATCAAAGTCGATGCCCAGATACGTCCGGGCAATCCGGAAGGCCGCAGCGGCGAAGGTCGCCGCGTGGACGCTGGCGCACTGGTCATGCAGGCGCTGCCAGTCGATCTGATCGTGGTACGCCTGCGCCCAGAGGCCGATGTCGCAGAACTGCCGCAGGCCGATGCCGCTGTACACAAAGTGCTTGTAGGCGTGCAGAATCAGGTACAGCAGGTGCTCATGGGGCGGCATAGTCAGGAAGCCGTCCACCTCCACGGGGGCGATGTCCACAAAGAAGTGATTCAGCTCGTCGTGGGCGTCCTCGGCGGAATCGAACAGGTGGCGGTGCAGCTCGATGTAAAGCGGGCTGTCTTTTTTTGTGTAGGACACCTCGTCTGCCGTGGGCAGCTCATCGGCGGGCGTGTCGGTGGTCAGGCCATTTGCCAGCAGCGCCTCGTGGCAGACAAAGAACTCGCCCTCCGGGATGAAGAGGTCGTCGTCCGCACTGATGCGTTGATCGCGCAGGGGGTAAAGCCTGCTGCAAAGCTGCCCCTTGACCACGACCGGGTGCAGTCCCGCAGCGCGGAGCTTGCGATAGAGGTCGGTAAATTCCGCCGAGCGGACGGTCTGGTTCAGCACCTGCCCGATGACCTGCCGCTTGATGGCCGCGAACAGCGGGGCGTTCTCCCCGGCGGCAGGCGTCTTGCGGACGGTCTCGAAGAGGATGGGCAGCAGCTTCTGCTGGTTTGCCAGCGTGAATATGGCAGGCCAGTCCACGGCCTCCGTGGGCAGCTCCCCGCCGGAGACGGCAGTCTTGGCGATATGCAGAAATTGCGTTTCTGTGGCAGTCAGGGTCATGGTCGTGGGCCTTTCCTTGTGTTTTTCCATGGCGTGGGCCAGCAGCAGCGATGTTGCGCCGACGAACGTCCCCAGCGTGTTGCAGATCACGTCGTCCGTCTCCGCCATGCCGAGGGCGAAGCGGTACTGCGCGTACTCGATCCCCGCGCTGAGGATGCAGCCGGTCAGCGTCGTGAGGGAAATGCGGAGCCAGCGGTGCCACTTTCGCGGCAGGGCGTTGGACAGCGTCAGCCCCAGCGGGAAGAAGAGAAAGACGTTCATCAGCATCTCCCGGTAAAGCTCCGGCTGCTGCCGCGCGGCCGCAAGCGCGGCGAAGGGGGTGAGGACGGCGGCGTAGGTCCCGGGCGTGCGGGAGAGGAGGGTGGCGTGGAGGATGATGATGGTTGCGGCGCAGGCGAGCACCACATTTGAAAACGTCCGAATCCGCCCTTTGAAGTGCTGGCAAAGTGCGGTCCATAACAAAAGGATTGCCAGCATCAGAACTGCAACCATGGGCAACGGCATGGCATAGAGCTGCCGCATCATATAAGCACTCACTTCGCCAAAATGTCTGCGATTCGCTTGCCGGCAAAACCATCGCCATAGGGATTTGCTGCATTACTCATCTTGGCGTATTCGTCAGGGTTATCCAAAAGGTGCATAAAATTGCGGTAAATGTTTTCTTCGTCTGTACCAACAAGCTTTAGCGTTCCGGCCTGAATCCCTTCCGGGCGTTCAGTGGTATCGCGCATGACAAGAACGGGCTTCCCCAACGACGGTGCTTCTTCCTGAATACCTCCGGAGTCCGTCAGAATCATATAGCTGCGCGCCATAAAATTGTGGAAATCCAATACGTCCAAAGGCTCAATAATATGGATGCGCTCATCTCCGCCTAATATTTCATCGGCAGTCTGGCGAACAACAGGGTTCATATGAATGGGATAGATTGCTTTCACATCCGGATGCTCGTCCATAACGCGTCGTATAGCCCGGAACATATGACGCATCGGTTCTCCCAGATTTTCACGGCGGTGTGCCGTGATCAGAATCATGCGGCTTCCGGACGCCCACTCCAGTTCTGCATGGGTATAGTTCTTCCGCACCGTTGTTTTCAGTGCGTCAATTGCAGTATTCCCTGTCACATAGATACTGCTCTCTTTCTTGCCTTCATGCAGCAGGTTCTGTTTGGAAAGTTCAGTCGGCGCAAAGTTGTACTGACTGATAATGCTGACAGCCTGTCGATTGAACTCTTCCGGGTATGGTGAATATAAGTTGTATGTCCGAAGACCCGCCTCCACATGCCCAACGGGAATCTGCAGATAGAAGCAGGCCAGCGCAGTTGCAAAAGTAGTTGATGTATCGCCGTGTACCAACACAACATCCGGGCGCACTGTCTCTAACACCGCCTTAATGCGGTTCAGAATATTGGTAGTAATGTCAAACAGTGTCTGCTTGTCCTTCATAATGGACAAATCATAGTCAGGCGTTACGCAAAACGCTTCCAGCACTTGATCCAGCATCTGTCGATGCTGCCCCGTAACACAAACGACGGTTTCAATCCCCGGACGAGTTTTCAGCTCGTTCACCAGTGGACACATTTTAATGGCTTCCGGCCTCGTGCCGAAAACTAACATGATTTTTTTCATACATTAGTTTCCTCAATAGGCATCCAGTATGCGGTCAATAAACTCCCGCACTGCGCCTCGGCCGCCGTTATGACTGCAAACATAGTCTGCAACTTCCAGCACCGGCGGGACGGCGTCTGCGGGGCAGGCAGTTGTTCCGCAATAGTTGATGCATGGAAGGTCGTTCAGATCATCGCCTATATAGGCAATCTCGTCCGCAGACGCACCGTATGCGGCAGCAACGGTCTTCAGCTTCTCCAGCTTGTCCGAAACGCCCTGATACAGCTCCGTTATCTTCAATTCCTTTGCCCGCTGCGCAACAATCTCAGAGCTGCGGCCCGTAATAATTACCGGCACAATGCCGCGCGTGGGAAGCAGGTGCGCAATGGCGTACCCGTCCCGCACATCAAAGGCCTTCATAACTTCGCCCTGAGCGCCGACATAAATGCGGCCATCCGTCAAGGTGCCGTCCACGTCCATAACCAACAGCTTCACGTTCATCTCACGATCCCCGCCTTATAGATATCCTGCATCAGGACAGAACCAACCACGCAGCCGTCTTCGTCAAGGACCGGCATCCCTGTAATCCGCAGGTCGCTCATCTTTTGCAGCGCGTTGACAGCCATATCCCGATGGTCAATAAACTTCGGGGATTTGGTCATCACGTTGTCAACGATCTCGTTGTAAACATCTACGCCCCGCTCCAGCATCCGTCGCAGGTCACCGTCCGTAATGATTCCCTTGAGCTTGCTTTCCGTGTCAACCACCGTGACCATGCTCAATCCCTTGCTGCTCATCTCTACAATGGCTTTGCGAAGGGTACTTCCCTCCGGGATCACTGCGTTCTCCGCACCGGTGTGCATGATGTTTTCCACCTTCACCAGCAGCTTTTTCCCCAACGCACCAGCGGGGTGATGCAGCGCAAAGTCGCTTTTTGTGTAGTTGCGCAGCTTGGAGGCCACCACCGCAATGGCATCCCCCAGCACCAAAAGCGCCGTGGTGCTGCTGGTGGGCGCAAGGTGCATATAGCAAGCCTCTTCAAAATGCGGGAAACAGAAGTGGTGCTGGCATCCCATGGCCAGCGTGGACTTCGGATTTCCGGTAATGGCCACTGTGGTGCAATGGATCTCATGCAATACAGGAAGCAGGCGGACGATCTCATCACTTTCTCCGCTGTAGCTCATCAGAATGACCACGTCGTTTTCCGCCACCATGCCCAAATCGCCATGCATGGCTTCGCCGGGGTGCATGAAAAAGGATGGCGTTCCCAAGCTCGCCAGAGATGCCGCGATCTTTGTTCCGATGTGGCCGGGCTTTCCCATACCGGTGATGATCACCTTGCCCGTGCAGTTTACTACCAGCCGGACGATCGTCTCGAAATCTTCGCCAAGGCTGGCTTTGGTCGCCTGCAAGGCAGCGATCTCAGTGTCAAACACCCATTGCGCTTCTTTTACGATATCCATGTCAAATCTCCGTATGTACTGCGTTGTACACCAAAATCAGCTTCTTCAGCAGCGTCTCCATCTCGTTCAGTGGCACCATGTTGGGACCGTCTGACTTTGCGTGGTCCGGATCCGGATGCGTCTCCATAAAGAGCCCGTCCACTCCCACGGCCACGGCGGCCTTGGCAAGATACTCCACATATTCCCGGTTTCCGCCGGTGCTTGTGCCGTTCCCGCCGGGCTTCTGAACGCTGTGGGTGGCGTCAAAAATCACCGGTACGCCAAAATCCTTCATCACACTCAGGCCGGTCATATCCACCACCAGCGTGTTATATCCGAAGCTGGTTCCCCGCTCGCAGAGCATAACGTTGTCGTTGCCGGACTGCCGCACCTTCTCCAGACAGTTCTTCATATCCCACGGGGCAAGGAACTGTGCCTTTTTGATATTGATGCACCGCCCGGTCTTTGCAGCAGCCACCAGCAGATCAGTCTGACGGCAGAGAAAGGCCGGAATTTGCAGAATATCCGCCACCTCAGCGGCAGGCTCCGCCTGCCAAGGCTCGTGGATGTCGGTGCAAACAGGCAGGCCATAGGTATCCTTCACTTTTTTCAGGATACGAAGTCCTTCCTCCAGTCCCGGCCCCCGGAAGCTACTGAGAGAAGTCCGGTTGGCCTTGTCAAAGGATGCCTTGAATGTGTAGGGGATTCCGAGTTCGTCCGTGATCGTTTTCATCCGCGCCGCAATGGAGAGAACCATCTCCTCCGACTCGATGACGCACGGCCCCGCTATCAGTTGAAACATATTTTTACGCTCCTTATGCTAAGCCGTTTTCGATCATGTAGCGCTCCACCTGTATGCGGTCTTTGGGGGTATCCACGGAGAGCGTCTTGCAGTGTGCGTTGATATAGTAGCAATCCTTGCGGTTTTCGATGAAGCGGAAGGAATCGTTCTCCTCAATTTTCTCAACCGGGCCACGCGGCGTCGCATGATAATACTCCAGTGCGCCATGGGTAAAGGCCCCAACGCCCACAAACTTCTGATAGGCGTAGTTCATCTCACCCTTGGGGAAGGGGATGGGGGCCCGAGAAATGAACAGGCAGACACCGTCCTTATTGGTAACGATTTTCAGATTGGTGGGATCAACAACCTCCACCGGATTGGAAAAATCGGTCATCAGGTTGGAGACGTAGAAGCCGTCCTCAGGAATGGACTGCGGAATGCACTTGACAATGTCCTGCGCCTGCACCAGCGGCTCATCGCCGTTGACCATAACATAGAGGTCAGCCTCCACCTTGTGCGAAACCTCATACAGGCGCTCCGTGGCCGTCTCGCAGTCAGGCGAGGTCATAATGACCTTTGCGCCAAAGCCCTCCGCCACGGAACGGATCTCTTCGTTATCCGTGGCGACATAGACCTCCTCAAAGCACTCGACCTCTTTGGAGTGCTTCCAGACCCAGTACAGCATGGGCTTGCCGCAGATCTGCGCCAGCGGCTTCATATGGAAGCGGGACGAACCTCCCCGCGCCGGAATCATACCGATGATTTTCATTGTATCCTCCTTGTGAAAGGTTATTTTTTGAATTTTGATTTTATTTTTGAATATCTTTCTTGTCCAAGTACACCTCTTAGCAAGCGATTTGGCGTATGTATAATCCGATCGAGCCGTACACGAGCCTTTAACACAGCATACTCCTTCCGTCGCTTTTCATCCCACCACGATGAGGCGAAATGATGGATAGCATACGTGTTTTTCGTTTTGTTCATTTGGAATGTGCGGTGGTCATATGGGCAAAAATATTCCGATGGAAACACATGAACTCCATTCACAATCTGGATTTTTCCTGTATCCGGAACTATAAGGCCATATTTTTGGAGAATATTTGTTGTATATTCTTGGCAGACTGTCAGTTTGTAGCTGTCCTCTTGATTTGAAAAAGAAAGGTTTTCATAAACCGATGCATTCTCCTGTATAAATGCATTGTGCGGTTCGGCTCCAACAATCAGTCCGTTGCTAACAAATTGCTCGTGCTGAAAGCCGATAAAGCATCCCAACGGAAGCATTGCATCAATTGAACGAATGAGTTCAACATCCGTATCCATGTAAATACCCCCGTACGTAATCAGAAACAAACGCCCATTGTTTGGCTTCATAAGCCTGTTGACAGAATGGCACGGAGTTTACATCAAAGTTATCCTCGTTCCACTCAATTATTTGATAGTCTGGGCAATACTTTTTCCAACTTTTGATACACTTTTTTATGATTGCGGGCTTTTCATTTCTGCCAAACCAGCAATAATGAATGATTTTTGGAATACTCATCTGCTTCTCCCATTTTCCCTATGACTTATGTCGGTAAATGGGTCTAATTACCGCACTCACCAACTCTCGAATAACTCTCTTTTCATAGTCATTCATAACAAATCGCCAGTTAATCAAGCAGTATATTGTTGTGTAAAGAATAATGCCCAAAACCAACGCTACAATACTGTAGAAGTTAATCACTGCAGAAAGCGCAACCGTCGTCATGCACATCAAACACGGAGCAATCAAAATACATCCTACATCTTTCCAAAAGCGGATGACATCTATCCCCGCATAGCGCTGATAATACCAATTCATGATGAATCCATTTCCAATTGTCAGCGCGATTCCGGACATCAATGCCGCACCAATAACTCCCAAACACTGCATCATATACCATGTTCCAATGACATTGGATACGGCCATTATCAGGTAAACAATTGACCTAAATCTATGCTTGTTCTGGGCAACAACAATATTTAAGCAAATGCTTTGAACCAGGGGGATCATATTAGGAACCATGATTAGAATAGCTACCCAATAGGATCGCATATACTCTTGCCCCACATAAAATGTAATAAACGGCTTCCCAAACGCAATAAAACCGGACACGATCAGCATCATGATATATCCCTGGATCCTTCCAACGCGGACGGCGAGGTCTGTCAACTCCTCTCCGGAGGCCCCTTGAAAAACCATTTTGTTGACTTTAGGCGCAAGTAACCCGGATACCCCCGTTGTCAGGCTCGACATTATGCTGTTAAATGTTCCGCCAACGTTATACACCGCAACTCCGGTGGTTGCCAGCGCAGGGATCATGCCGATCATGACGGTATCCGTGGCGTTGTAGAGTTGCCCCACCACGTTCGCCACAAAGATCCAGAAGGAAAACCCCATGATCTCCTTGAGCTTGTTGGTCGGCAGATTCTTTACTCGAGGCCGTAGCTGCATTTTGCGGCGGACATAAAACTGATACGCAACGCGTGTCAGGATCGAAGCTCCCATGGCCACCATCGTCATTCCCACAGAGCCAAAGCCGAGGTACAACGCCACCAGGTTCAGGCACGGAACGCCGCAGGTCTGGACAATGTTCATGCATTGCAGAAACACGAATTTTTCGTGGGCATTTACAACAGACAGATACGGCGACTGGGAAAAACTCAGCGCCATGTTGATGACCATCATAAACACCAGAAGCTGCATCCGGATCAACTGAGCGTCCGTCAGGGATTTGGAATACCACAGCGGAAGTCCTATTGTCAGGAGCGTGCCAATCACCAGCGCCGCAACGGCAATCACATTAAAGATCACATCAAAAAGGCCAAACATCCGCTCCTCTGCGTCTTTGCCCTCTTCTTCACGTGACTTGATCAGGTATCGCGTAATGGCGGAACCAAGTCCCATAGAAATCAGCGACAGATAGCTGGTAACACTGCTGGCCAGCTTATACAGGCCATATTCGCTTTGCCCCAGCAGCGTCAGCATGACAGGCGTATAGAAAATGGGGATCAGATTGCCCAAAATCATGTTGACATAATTCAGAACAATGCCGACTTTCAGTTGGCTTTTTTCCTGTGCCATATGTAAAAATTTCCTTTACCTGAAAAGAGTATCAAAATTCACGCGAGGGAACACTTCCAGCTTGCCGCCGCGGGTGGCGTTATACACCTGGATTCCCCGCGAATCGCAGTGGCGCTTCATAGCCACATAGGTCAGCGTACTGCGCTCTGTGTTGGGGATATAGAGCTTGTCCTTGTCCTCATTGTACTTGTCTGTAAAGTAGTCCTTTACCGAAGGATCCACAACGATTTCGCCCTGATTGTTCTGGCTGACCCGGAAATGATGATCCACGCCGATCATGTAGATCTCCGCAAACCCCATATAGGCCGCGATCTGTGCCGCCGTGTACATGCCGGTGGAAGAATTATAGACACAGCGCGGGATATCGTCTGAAAACAGGAACTGTTGTGGATCATCCACCTGCTGACCGACGATATTGAAGTATTTCGCGTCGTCAATGGCGATGTCGTTCCACCATTTGAGCTGGATAGGAATGAATTTGGCATCCACTTTCAGGCCGCACACAGCATCAGCGCAGCCAGCCAGCATCTTTTCGTCCTGCGAAATGTAAAAGTTCGGTCGCCAGGGTGTCTGGTCAAAGATGTTGTAGATGCGATTGAAGGCAAATGTGATCTCACCGGCCTCATGCAGTCGCGTCAGGTCCTCGGCTCGCAGACTGGGGCCGTTGCCGATCAAGAAGCAACGCTTCCCTGCGAATTTTCCCTTGTACAGGGCCAGCCGCTTTCCATATTTTGTGCGGCTGAAATGGGACTGCTGATGAGGAATTATATATCGGGCCTGCACACTGGTAGCCACGCGGGTAAATATGTTCATGCTCTCAAGACCTTATCGACTAAATGTTATTTTAGGAATTTGCTCTTCCACTTATGCAGGTGGTTCAAAAATAGTACCATGCGATAGCTTCCGCTCTTATACGCGCGCAAATAGAGAGGGTGCACAAAACACTCCCTCGCTTCCAGTGCTTCTCGAAATTCTGTACTACGCAGGAAGGCATTGTTCCATCGCATTTTTTCGCTCAGACTTTTATTCGGTGCGCGCATGGTGTTCCGTAATACACGTTCATACAGATAAAATCTGCTGTCAAAGAACTTTGCCATCTGTGCATCCAATATCCTCCACTTTTGCAGATGGGTCAGGCAAGCATCGTTCAGTCTGCGATAAATATCCAGCAAATCACTTCGATACTTAGAATCCAGACTTTCATTGTTCCCGCGCACATAGTTATAGAGAGGCTTTGTTATAACCGCAATCTTACTATTTCCAGATGCATCAATATAGGCAAGGTTGAAGAGCCAATCTTCACCTAGGGACAAATCTTCTGGAAACTGAACGCTCCTATCCTGTATGATGTCCATTCGGTATAGCTTATTCCAAGGGTTCGTATCTAACCACATTTCATGGAGTGTCATGTAGTCCTGCAATGTATAGCGCTGGATGTCCTCTGCGGCAGAATAATTTGGAACAGCATTTTCCTTTTGATAACCGGTTACCGTTTGAAAGCAACACCAAATATGCCCGCAGTCAGGATTGCTCTCTGCTGTTTGAAGAAGAGATACAAGATAATCTGGTTCAAGATAGTCATCGCTGTCACAAAACGTGATATATTCCCCGATGGCCGCGTCAATTCCTGCATTTCGTGCGGATGAAACGCCTCCATTCAATTTGTGGATTACTTCAATTCGGCTATCCATTTCTGCAAGCTGATCGCACAGTCCCGCAGTGCCGTCGGTAGATCCATCGTCCACAAGAACCAGTTTCCAATTCATATACGTTTGCTGCTGAATCGACTGCACACAATATTTTAGTGATTCAATACAGTTGTAAACCGGAACGATAATGGAAATCATCGAATGATCCTCTTTTCAATTAGTTATACATAGCCAAATGTTGATTCCAAACGCTCTCGCATCTGCTGTTGTTCTTCTTTTGACACATTTATCCACTCATTCCACTGATGCTCACAAAAGTAAGGTTTCGTTTCGAGATTCTTTAAGTGCTTTTCCTGAAACTCGTCAAATCCGCACACAAATCTTGCGGGGTTTCCTAGCATATAAGTCCATGCGAAAATGGCGTAAGCCAAGTGTGCCAGATTCCGGAAGCCCTTGAAAATCAAGACTTTTTAAGGAGATAGAGAAAGCTATGAAATTAGGTATCGGAAGAAGTTGACCTGATTTCATAAATCTATAAAGAAGCATAAATGCCCGTAAATCCTTACGGGAACAAGCTTTTTCAAATTTCAAGGGGCATAAAACTCCACGCTGTTTCATAAAGCTGCATGCCAAAATGGTACAGTCGTGGTACAGTAGATTGAAGTGCCGAGAAAAGCCCCTATGCAAAGTTAATTATGCTATGACGGTAAAAAGCTAAAGCGGATGTCAGAGGGAAAGGCCTCGGACATCCGCTTTCTTTTTTATAGATATGCTTTTTTTCTTCTTCGCGGCAAGGTAAATGGAATCCGTGAAATATTTGCCGATTTGGAAGCCAAGTTGCACGAAATCGTGTGCCGCGAAACTGCGAACACGAAACGCCGTTTAGGAAAGAATCTTATGGAATCGTACTTAATCCCATGACTTCGTGAACTGGAAAGTATGCTGATTCGATCAACGCATCATATTCGGTTCTCAGAATCCCCCAGAACGGAAATTTCGCTTTTCAAATCTGTCTACATGGATGTCAGACAGAGCGAATGAAAATATGCCGTGATAAGGGTTGAAAATCAAGGATTTTCTTCGCTGTAAGCAATGCGGGCAAGCTTTCCCTTGTGATGATATTCCTTCCACGGATCTATCGTTAGAGCGCAAATAAGTGTTGATTTTGGCACTGTTTTGAGGCCGCCGGAGCACGACGGATAAGCGCTTTTGCGATGCCTATTCAGGAGCTGGCAGGGTCTTCTTTGCGGGCTTCGCTATCCCCCTATTGATTGATCCCGCTTCCTCAAATATCTTCGCCAGCTCCGTGCCGCTCTCCTGCATCTCTCTTGGAAACAACGCATAAGGTGTAGTTATAGTCTGATAAAACCGTAACAGAAAAAATGGAGTTGTGCGGCTATAATAATTCAGAAAAACGTGTAATACATAGTTTGATAATTCCAGAAAAATGTGATATGCTATTGGCGTACTAAAGGAAGGCTGGTGAGTCGCATGAAACGCAATGCAATTCAGGAACTTGTAGCATGGAAGTCCAGTGAAGACCGCAAGCCGATGGTGCTGAAAGGCGCCCGGCAGGTGGGAAAAACCTGGCTGATGAAAGAGTTCGGGCAGAACTACTACGACAGCTATGTCTACTTCAACTTTGATGAGGAAGATGAGCTGAAATCCATCTTTGAGGCCAATAAAAATCCCCAGCGGATCATCGAACTGCTGTCCCTGATCACCGGGGAGAAAATTCTTCCGGGAAAAACACTGATTATTTTCGACGAGATTCAGGAGTGCCCGGAAGCACTAAATACTTTGAAATATTTCAAGGAAAAGGCCAACGAATACCATGTAATCGCCGCCGGCAGTCTGCTGGGGACGCTCCTGGCACAGCCCAAGTCTTATCCCGTAGGCATGGTCAATTTGCTGGACATCTACCCGCTGACCTTTGACGAGTTTTTGGAGGCTACGGATGAGAGCCTGTACGCATACTATTCCAGTATTCAAAAAGAGCAGCCGATCGAGGAAATTTTCCACAACCGGCTGCTGGAGGCATACGACTATTATCTGATCATCGGCGGAATGCCGGAGTGCGTTTCCTCGTGGATCGCACATAAGGACCCGGCAAAGATCTCGCAGATCCAGAAGGAACTGATTGAGGTCTACGAAAATGACTTCTCCAAACACAACGGCAAGGTCAACAGCGGCCGCATCCTGATGGTATTCCGCAGCATTGTGGCTCAGCTCGCAAAGTCCAACGAGAAGTTCATGTATGGAGCTGTCCGGGAAGGCGGCCGGGCCCGGGACTTTGAAGAGGCCATCGAGTGGCTGGTCTCTGCCGGAATGCTGAACCGCGTCTACAATGTCTCCAAGATGGAGCATCCCCTGGCAGCCTTTGACAAGCTGGACCAGTTTAAACTCTTCGTGTTTGACACCGGCCTGCTCAAGCACATGGCAGGTATTGATAACAGCGCCATTCTGTTAAAGACGGATCATCAGTTCAAGGGTCCGCTGACGGAAAACTATGTCCTGCAGCAGCTTCGCGGCCAGTTCGAGGTAGAGCCCCGCTATTACTCCGATAAAAATAGCGAGATTGATTTCCTTATCCAATGCGGTACTGAAATCATCCCCGTAGAGGCCAAGGGCGGTGAGGATAAATCCGCACCGTCGTTTAAGAAGTATATCGCAGACCGCCACCCGGAGTACGCCCTGCGCTACTCCAAGCGGGGTTACCGGAAGGATGGAGCCATTACCAATCTCCCACTGTACCTGGCCCGGAAGACAAAAGAACTTCTTTGACAAAGCAGCTCCTCACACTCGTTGAGAGGAGCTGCCTATCTCTATTGTCAAGGTTTTTCCGCAGCTTCAAAGGGCTTGTTTTTGCCTAAATAATATGTTAGTATGTTTACATGTATACTTTTGAGAGGAGGGATAACTGCAGATGGGTAAACGCAAGAAGAAATTGTCTGAATTCGGCGAATTTCTTGTAGCAGAAATTTACAAAGCAGGCATGAGTAAGGTCGATTTTTGCACAGCAGTTGGGATCAATAAGCCTTACTTTTATGAAAATTTGGCCGGAACACCCCCGTCGCAGGAAATCCTCGAGAAAATGTTTGAAGTGCTGGATGCAAATCTCCCTGCGGCAGATAAGATTCAACCAAATGACTTGTTTGATAAGGCTGCTAAATGCAGGCAGGAAATACCAGCAGACATCAACGATTTGATCCGTGCACATCCGGAGCAATGGAACAATATTCGGACAATATTAGAGGAAATACTTTCCGTAACGAAATAGAGAATAGGAGTATCATTATGAATGAACGGTTAAATCGCTTTATAAGCCTGCTGAAACAGATTTTTGAACTGGATAAATCCGATCTTGATTTTGGCATTTATCGTGTGATGAATCTCCGTAAAACGCAGATTGAAGAATTTTTGACGCAGCGTCTGCCTCAGATGGTTCAGGAAACTCTTGTTCCCTTCGCACAAGGTAGTAAGGAGGAAATCCGCGCCCAGATGACGCAGATTGAGGAAAGCGTTGCCGCCATGGGCATGACTGTAGATGTGCTGCCTGACACTGCGCCTATGAAGCAGAAGTATGTTCAGCTCAAGAAGCAGCTGGCAGAGGGAGCTGATCTGTCCGCCCTGGAAACGGACGTGTATTCTGCCCTCTATTCCTTCTTCAACAGGTACTACGAGGACGGCGACTTTATTTCCAAGCGTCGTTACAAGGAAGGCGTGTATGCAATCCCCTACGAAGGCGAAGAAGTAAAGCTGTATTGGGCAAATCAGGATCAGTATTACATCAAGACCAGCGAAAACTTCAAGGATTACACTTTCGTTTTTGACGGTATTACTGTGCATTTTCGTTTGGTAGACGCAACCACCGAGCAGAATAACAATAAGGAAAGCAAGGACAGCAAGCGTACCTTCATGCTCTTTACCGAGGATGAGGAAAACTATCCCGGCATCAAGACCTTTGAATATGATGTAGAGGCGCGCGAAATTGTGATCCGCTTCGTGTACGACATCCCCGAGGACAAGAAGCGCAAGTACGCAGAGGAAAATTACGACGCTATTCAGAAATGGATTCTGTCGCTGCGTGATGCAGAGTTCATCGCACTGCTTGCTCCTATTCCCACCGGCAAGGGCAAGGAGACCACTACCCTGCTGGAGAAGCACCTGAAGGGTTATGTGGCCAAGAATACCTTCGATTATTTCATCCACAAGGACCTGCGGGGCTTCCTGACACGCGAACTGGATTTCTTCATTAAGAGCGAGGTCATGCATCTGGAGGATTTGGACAGCGGCAGCGAAGCCCGTGTGGAAACCTACCTTGCTAAGGTAAAAGCCATCAAGCGCGTCGGTAAAATCATCATCGATTTCCTTGCGCAGATTGAGGATTTCCAGAAGAAGCTGTGGCTGAAGAAAAAATTCGTTGTGGAAACCAACTGGTGCATCACCCTGGATAAAATCGACGAATCCTTCTGGGCAGAAATCATTGCCAATAAGGTGCAGATCGATGAATGGATCGACATGTACGCCATCGACGAAGCGGAAGGCTGGAGCAATCCTCCTACCGTTGACTTTCTGCGCCAGAATCAAAATCTAATTGTCGATACCAAGCATTTCTCCAACACCTTCAAATATGCGCTGTTGGAGAGTATTCCCAATCTGGACGAACAGACTGATGGGCTGATGATTAATGGCGATAACTATCATGCACTGAATTTCTTGCAATCGCGATACTCTGCATCTATTGATGTCGCGTACATTGATCCACCCTATAACACAGATGCCAGTGAAATACTGTATAAAAACAATTACAAGCATTCGTCTTTTCTGACAATGATGGATAATCGTCTAACGATGGCCTATGATTTGCTTTCCGATCAGAGTATGATTTCGGTAGCAATCGATGATGCGGAGTTAGATAGATTGATTCCGCTAATGGATAGTATTTTCCCTAAAAATGTAGGTGTTACGGTTGTTCGCTCAAATCCCCAAAGTCGAAAAGCAAAGGGTAAATTTTCGCCCCAACACGAGTACGGCCTTTATTATGCAAAGCGCGATGAAACAACTCCGAAATCCCTTGGTTTTAGCGAAAGCAAATTAAAAAGATATCCATTGGTGGACGATATCGGGCATTTTTCTTGGATGAACTTCATTCGTGCCGGAAATAACGATCTGAGAACAGATAGACCTAAGCTGTATTATCCTATTGCAGTGGCAGCAGATGATACTCTCCGTGTGCTCGATATGACTTGGAACGAGGAACGCCAAGAGTATTCCTTGCTGGAAACTCCTAAAAATGATGAAATTTTGGTTTATCCGGTCAAGTATCAGAATGGGGTTAAAACAGAAAAGAACTGGCAACGTGGACACGAACGCATGAAGAGGGAAATTCCGCTGGGTGAATATAGAGTCAGACGTACTGACGAAGGAATATCTATTGACTTTAAAACTCGTATGGACGAGGAAGCCATGCCAACCACATGGTGGGAAAAGAACGAGTATGCTTCTGCCAATTATGCACCAACTGAACTAAAAGAGCTTTTTGGAGAAAAACCTTTCGATTTTGCTAAGGCTCGGACTTTGGTGCAAGATGCAATTTGTGCTTGCGGTGGTACCAAGTCAACAGCGCGTGTATTGGACTTTTTTGCAGGATCTGCAACAACTGGTGATGCAGTTATACAGCTTAATAGAATTGATGATGGCAAAAGAAAGTATATTCTGGTCGAAATGGGTGAATATTTTAGTCGTGTAACCAAACCCAGAATGCAAAAAGTGGCCTATGCTGCAGAATGGAAAGATGGAAAACCTCAAAATCGTACCACAGGTGTACCCCAAATCATTAAGTATATGTGTCTCGAGAGCTATGAGGATGCCCTTTCCAACATTGAACTCTCCGACGATGGCGGCATGATGGCATCCCTTCTGGGCGAGGATTATCTGATTCACTACATGGTGGATCTGGAGAGCCGCGGCAGCCTGCTGGACGTGGAGGCGTTCTCCAATCCCTTCGTCTACACTATGAAAATTACCGAGAAGAACGAGTGCAAGGAGCGCCCGGTGGATCTGGTCGAGACCTTCAATTATCTGATCGGTCTGACGGTCACCCGGCAGAGCACTATCTCCTACTGGCTCAGCAAGCCCGCCGAGCATCCTGCTTACGAAGGCGCTGTGGAGTTGGTCAGCGATATCAGCGGACAGTACGTCTTCCGGCAGATCGAAGGCACCTTGCCCGACGGTCGCCGCGCACTGGTAATTTGGCGCAGCGTGACGGATGACATTGTTGCCTCCAATGCGGCGCTGGATGCGTATTTCACCACCTACCGCAATAACGCCGAAGATCGCAAGTATGACGTGATTTTCGTCAACGGCGACAGCAACCTTGAAAATCTGCGCGGTAAAAGCGAAGGCTGGACAGTGCGGATGACGGAAACCGAATTCAAAAATCGTATGTTCGAGGAGGCGTGAGTATGACAAGAAGAACCGCCCCGCAGGCCTCTTTCGACGATCAGCTCGTGCTGTTCCGATATTTCCTGCATGAGCTAAAAGTTGACTCCATCAGTGCTCTCAGTGAAAAGCTGAACGGCAGCGAATACGAGGGCGTCAACGAAAGCGGCAACACATATTTCTACACCTATATCGCCCGTATCTGCCAGATGCGAGGCGCTGCTGTCACGCCGGAAAAGCTACGCCTGTATGATGAAAACATCTGCCGTCACACCCGCCAGATTGGAGAGAAGCGCGGCGGACTGCAATGGAAGTATTTCCAGTATGTTGCCCTGCTCTTCACGGAAATGTATCTGGATCGGTATTTTTCCGACGCGGACACATTTTGCACTGATCTCAATGCATGGCTGCGGCAGGTCAAAGACCAGTCCCTCGGACTCATTGATTTTCAGCCCTATACGACGGATAAACTGAACAAGCTGGCTTTTATGTGCGCCACCGGCAGCGGCAAAACGCTGATCATGCACATGAATATCCTGCAGTTTCTGCATTATTTCAAGCGGGCCAAGCGGATCAACAGCAGGCTGTCCATTAACAAGGTTATCGTGCTGGCACCCAACGAGGGTATGAGTAAGCAGCACTTGGATGAGCTTGCCCTGTCGTCCATCCCAGCGGCGATGTTCGAGAAGGATCGCGGTTTTGGCAAGCAGCAGGATGATGTGATCGTAATCGATATGAACAAGCTGAAGGAGGAAGGCAAGATCAAGACCGTCTCCGTCGACAGCTTCGAGCAGAACAATCTGGTGCTGGTGGATGAGGGGCATCGCGGCCTGTCCGGCGACGTTTGGTACGATTACCGCACCCGTCTTTCCGAAGAAGGCTTTGCCTTTGAGTATTCCGCCACCTTCAAACAGGCGCTGAAAGCCAACGCCACCGGCAATACCCAGCAGGCCAGAGATGCTCGGGCACTAATGGAGGAATACGGGAAATCCATCATTGTGGATTATTCCTACAAGTATTTCTACAGCGACGGATACGGCAAGGACTACCGCATTTACAATCTGCAAGGTACCGTGGATCCTGAACAGAAGCATTTGTATTTGGTCGGATGCCTGCTGTCCTTCTATCAGCAAATGAAGCTGTTTGAAGTCAATGCGGATGCGCTGCGGGAATTCCGGATCGAAAAGCCCCTACTGGTGTTTGTGGGCAACCGTGTTACCGCGCCGGTCAAAAGCAGCGGCCTTTCGCAGGCGGAAAAGGATCTGCTCACAGATGTGGAAGAAGTGCTGCTTTTCCTCAACAAATTCCTGAGCAACCGCACACAATCGATCGAGCATATCCGCGCCGTGCTGAACGAAGATACTGGACTGATCGACGCCAGCGGCAAAGAGCTGTTCTATCAGGATTTCTGCGCGCTGCAGGGTATTTTCGGGTTAGAGCCGAATCCGGCCGAAATCTTCGCGGACGTCCTCCGAATCGTATTCAACACCGACGGGAACGCTGACGAACCTCGCCTGCGGGTGGAGAATATCCGGCAGGTTTCCGGTGAGATTGGCTTGAAGGTGGGCGAATACGGCGATTATTTTGGCGTCATCAACATTGGTGATACGTCCGGTCTGCTGAAAAACTGTGAGCAGAAGGGCATCATCGTCAGCAACGAAGAATTCGTTTCGGAATCGTTGTTCCGAAATATCAATAGGCCGAATTCCAATATCAAAATGCTGATTGGCTCCCGCAAATTCACGGAGGGCTGGAACAGCTGGCGTGTCTCCACCATGGGATTGATCAACTTTGCAAAAGGCGAGGGATCGCAGGCCATTCAGCTTTTCGGACGCGGTGTACGCCTAAAAGGCTACAACGGATGCCTAAAGCGTTCCCGCAAGTTGGATACCAATGTCACGCATCCCGAACATATCGAGTTGCTGGAAACACTAACCATATTCGGCGTGAAGGCTCAGTATATGGAAGATTTCAAGACCTATCTGGAGCAGGAAGGCGCGCCCACCAATGAAACGGTGCATGAATATCGCCTGCCGGTGATCAGCCGGTTTGATGAAGTGAAAGACAAAAAGCTCCACGTCATCAAGGTGAAAAACGGGGCCAATTTCAAGCAGCAGGCTGCCCGATTGATTCTGGACAAGCCAGATCGGGGATTCCTGCGTTACCTACTCAAGAGCAAAACAGTCATCGACTGCCGCAGCAAGATCCAGACGATCGATTCCACTTACAGTTTCAAAATCGAATCCATGCCGGAGCCGCGAACGCTCCCAGCGGATATTCTGCCTCTGCTAGATGTCCAGCGGATCTTTGAGGAGCTGCAGGAGTATAAGAGCGAAAAGCGGTATTTCAATATCAGCATTGTCAAGGACAAACTGCTTGATATCCTGCGAGAGGATGGCTGGTACGGACTTCTAATCCCGCAAAACCATCTGGAAATCAATTCGATCGCAAAGCTGGAGGCGGCGACCGATTATGCCGTCATGGCGCTCAAATCCTATATGGATAAGTTTTTTAAGTATGAAAAAGAGCGCTGGGAGGCACCACGTCTGGAATATGCGATTCTGGATGCGGATGACAGCAATTTTGTCGATGAATACACGTTGACCTACGCGCAGCAGAGCGCGATGGATCCCATCGGCGATGAGCTGGAGGCTTTCGTTGCGGAGATGTCCGCTGTGCTGCAAGCGAATAACGGGCTTGACGTTTACAAAAAAGATTCTTTCCACGGCAAGCTGGTTCTGTTCGATTTTCAATCGCATCTGTACGCCCCGCTGATTTGTCTTGAAAAGAGCAATCTGAAAATACAGCTGTCGCCCGTTGCGCTGAACACCGACGAAATGAGGTTTGTGGACTATCTCAAGGCATACGTAGACAACCACGCAGCGGAGCTGGTGGACAAATCCCTGTATTTGCTTCGCAACAAGAGCAAGGTTGGCATGGGCTTCTTCGAGGCGGGCAATTTTTACCCTGATTACATCCTCTGGATTGATACGCCCGAAACGCAGTACATTTCGTTTATCGATCCGAAGGGCTTGATGCATATCCGACCAGATGATCCCAAGATCGAGTTTTATAAAACGATCAAGGAACTGGAGACCAGACTGGCACCTACGGCAGATGGCAAAACAGTTGTCCTCAATTCGTTCATCATGTCCGGCACTCCGGCCAGCCAACTACGTCAGTGGTGGCTCATGGAACGCCCTCAGCGAGAGGAAAAGAATGTGTACACCATTGATAATCCCGAATGCGTAGAACTGATGATTGATAGGATATTGGGAAAATAAGTTGCTAACCGAAGAACTATTAAACGAAAAAATCTCCGCCCACAAGTGTGAGCGGAGATTTTTCAGCCTATTAAGCGTTTAGTACATACCACCCACGAGTATCTCGGTACCGGAATGTTTGTAATTTTTGTTGCCCATCATATTTTGAATACTGCGTGGTAGAAGCACCTGCTTCGTGGAAGGTACACGCCTCTCTGCGTTTTCGGAACAGTTGTAAATTTAGCCCTTGCAATCATAATGCTGGTACTGCCGATCAGCGGTATGTTCCTAAGCAGGCTTTCTCGACTCATACTGTTGACAGCAACGTGATAAAGGGCTTGGGATACTCCCAAAATCGCCGCGTGTCCGGACAGCGGCTGTGCTTGCTAATCCTCCAAATCTCAATATCTGTCGATCATGATGTCCCCGCTTTTTCGAAAGCGGGGACATTTTTTCTTCTCCGATACTTAAAAAACGGCGGAAAAATGTCCGTTGTATAGTAGAGGGCTTTGGGGAAATATCGCGCAACTTTTTCCGGACAAAAGGCGAAAACATGTCCGTGTGTTATATGAAAGGAAAATTTTTCGCGCTACCCCCTAATTTGCAAAAATTCTGTTCGTTGTAAGGTGAGAGGAAACCATCTGCGAGGCAAAACCGTGACAGACCGCATCATTTTGTCCGTTGGAAAGTAGAAAGGGTACTTTGGAGCGAAACGCAAAGATTGTTTCGCCGTCCTCGAAACTTCTTCGAGAAATCTGGGACAAAACCGATCTCTGATTCACTTAGCTAAGTAGAGGGCGGATCAGGGGCAAGAAAAGTTTTTTGAAAGGGGTGCCAAGTTTTTGAGGAAAAATGTCCGTTGTATTGTGAAAGGAGTGTTTTATCATGCCAGACCGCACGCGACCCATCCGCAAGGAAATCTGCCTCAACGAGCAGGAATTGAGCGTAGTTCGCCACAAGATGAATCAACTCGGCACCCGCAACTTCGGGGCGTATGCCCGCAAGATGCTGATCGACGGGTATATCATCAAGGTCGATTACACCGAGCAGAAAAAGTTAGCCGCTGCCGTCAGCCGTGCCGCCTTGAACATCAACCAGATTTGCCGCCGCATCAACAGCACCGGGCGCTGCTATGAAGACGACATTGCCGAACTGAAAGCGCGGCAGGCCGAGATCTGGGAGCTGCTGAAAACGCGGCAGAGGGAGGAACTATAACGATATGTTCTGCCCCGGAAAGGAAGTGATGCATCATCTTTTACAAACTGACTACCCCGCTGCCGACGTTTATCCCTTTGCCGCGCTTCATAGTGGCTGGCGAATATTCCGTCAATGCCAAGCTGCTCTATGGGCTGCTTCTCAGCCGAACCCAGCTTTCCCAACGCTCCGGGTGGGCAGACGAGAACGGCAGTGTATATGCGATCTATCCCATCCGGCAGATGGCAGATGATCTGAACCGGAGCGAGCGGACAGTCAAAAATGCTTTGAACGAACTGGAAAATGCGGGACTGCTCCTGCGCGTCCGTCAGGGCTGGAATCGGGCAAATCGTCTATTCTTGCAAGTGCCAGATGAGGTGCAGGTTTCTTCCCGTCCAGCGGGCAAAACTTGCCCCATAGAGGTGCAGAATTCTTCCTCTTGCATAGTGCAGGATTTGCCCCCTAATAAGAATAATAGGAAAGAGAAAGACAGGAGTGAAAATAAGGAGAGGGAATCCCTCCGCCGCTTTGGTGAATTTCAGAATGTGTTTCTTTCTGAGTGTGAGCTGGCATCTCTGCAATCTGATTTTCCAAATCGCTATGTGGAATATATTGACCGTCTGTCGGTCTATATGGCCTCCAACGGGAGACACTACGCCAATCACTACGCCACCTTGCGGAAATGGCTGAACGAGGACATCCGAAGCGGGAATACAAAAACCTATACCGCCGAGGACTATGGTGAAGGAGAATGCTTATGAATTTGAATCCGATAATGGGGGCTTTGCTGAAAAGCGCTGGCGCGCCGAGCCAAGCCTCCGGTGATTACATCAACCACGCCGACGGACTGAAATACTGCGGCAAGTGTCATACCCCGAAAGAAGCATTTTTTCCTGAAAATCTGCGCAGGAACGGGATGGACAAGCACCCTGTGCTTTGCAAATGTGCTGCAAAAGCAAGGGCAGAAAAAGAATCAGAAGAGAAGAAAGAACAGCACAGAAAAAAAGTAACGATGCTCCAAACAGAAGCGTTCCGGGATATTCCCGCTGCGCTCTGGCGGTTTGATGCCGCCCCCGCGATGACCGCCCAGCTTGCTAAGGCGAAACAGTATGTTGAGAACTGGGACAGCTTCAAACGCGATGAAATCGGGCTTCTCCTGTTTGGGGATGTCGGCACCGGCAAAACCTATGCCGCTGGCTGCATTGCCAATACTTTGATTGACAAGGAGGTTTCGGTTCTTATGGTTGGGGTGTCCGATGTGGTCAATCGGATGCAAGGCAATTTCGGCGCAGACCGTGACAGCTACATGACATCTCTCATGCGTCCGGAGCTGCTGATACTGGACGATCTGGGCGCGGAACGAAATACAAGCTTCGGCAAAGAGCGCGTTTTTGATGTCATCAACCGCAGGCGGCTGACTGGCAAACCTATGATCATCACCACGAATATCCCAATCGTCACGATGCAAAAGGCTGCCAGTCTGGATGAGCGCCGGATCTACGACCGCATTTTGGAAGTTTGCGTTCCCATCCGCTTCGACGGGGAAAATTTCCGCAGGGGCAACGCCAAGCACAATTTAGAAAAAGCGGCGCAGCTTCTGCGAGATTAAACAATTCTGGCAAAGGAGAACAACATGGAAGATAAAATCAGCACCGTCCCCATCCACCTCAAAATGACGCTGACCGCCAGAGAAGCAGCAGAATACAGCAACATCGGCATCAACAAGATTGACAGTATGCTGAGAACGCCCAACTGCCCGTTCGTTTTGTTCGTCGGGACGAAAAAACTGGTAAAGCGCCGGGAGTTTGAACAGTACATCAGCCGTACAATGGCAATTTGAAGGTAAGTTCACTATTGAGAAAAGAAAGCCCTTGTGCTACAATTATAAAATGCATAGGGGCTTCTTCTCATAGTGAGAAAGGAGTTTCCGAATGGGTAAAAGTTTACGAGGCAAAGAATGCGGCAAGGGTATCTGCCAGAGAAAGGACGGATTATATAGCGCAAGATTTGTAAGCAGCGAAGGAAAGCGTCAGGTCAAGTGCTTTTCCTCACTTCCAGAAGCCCGGAACTGGCTGGAAGATGCAAAGTATGCAGACCGTCATGAGGATGTGTTTGCTCCACCGGATATGACGGTAACAGAATGGTTTGAGTTCTGGATCAGCTACATCGTGGGAGACTTAGCGCCGAACACAAAGAGAAATTACCGGGAGCGGTATGAGTACAATGTAAAGCCCGTGATTGGTAAGATGCGGCTCACAGATGTTAAGCCGATGCACTGCAAGATGGTTTTCAACCGAATGGAAGCATCGTATGCCGGTTCAACGATCCGCCAGACATATATTGCTATGGGAACGATGTTTCGGGCTGCTGTGATGAACGACATGATCCAGAAGCATCCGATGGACGGCGTTCGCTTTACCAAGCCCGTCCGCGCTGTGGATGACATCAAATGTCTTACAACGGACGAGCAGCAGAAATTTATGGAAGCGGCCAAACGCTCCCACAACTATGCGCAGTATGCCCTGATTTTAGAAACAGGGCTGCGGACAGGTGAAGTGATCGGGCTGACATGGGATGCCATCGACTGGAAAGCAAGAACTCTTACGGTAAATAAGACGCTGGAGTTTCGGCATAAACAGAAGGTGTGGCGCGCAGGTCCTCCCAAAACGCAGCAGAGCTATCGCACCATCCCCCTGACAAGCCATGCTTACGACATCTTGAAACAGCTCTATTCTCAGGTTTCGGAGCGAAAGGAATCTGAACTGCTCAACTCCACGCTGGAATACATGGATCGGCGCACGGGAGAAACTGCAAGCCTGTGTATGCGCGATCTTGTCTTTATCAACTGACGAACAGGAGAGCCAGCGAAGAACAGTTCCTATGATACCCACTTATATAAGCTCTGTGATCAGGCAGGCATCGAGCATTTCTGCATGCACGCCCTGCGCCACACCTACGCCACACGAGCCATCGAAAGCGGCATGCAGCCGAAAATTTTGCAGAAGCTGCTGGGCCACGCCAGCATCCAGACGACCATGGACCGCTATGTCCACGTCACAACGGAGTCTCTGGACGAGGCTTTGCGGCAATTTGAAGCCAACCGTGTTGCGGAATCCGAGCCTTTTGAAAAAATGGTGTAAAAATGGTACAGTGCCAAAAGGCCCGGACCCGCAAACCGTTGCAAATATAGGATTTTTTAAAGCGAGGTATGTATATATGAAATTAGGTATCGTGGGACTGCCCAACGTGGGCAAATCAACGCTGTTCAACGCCATCACCAACGCCGGAGCCGAAAGCGCCAACTACCCCTTCTGCACCATCGAGCCCAACGTGGGCATGGTGGCCGTGCCGGATGCAAGGCTTGATAAGCTGGCGGAGATGTATCAGCCCGACAAAAAGACCCCCGCCGTCATCGAATTTGTGGACATTGCGGGCCTGGTGAAGGGCGCCAGCCAGGGGGCGGGCCTGGGCAACAAGTTCCTGGAGAACATCCGCCGCACCGACGCCATCGTCCATGTGGTGCGCTGCTTCGACGACGAGAACATCATGCACGTGGTGGCCGACGCCGGGACCAACGTGCCGGTGGACCCCCTGGGCGACATCGAGACCATCGACCTGGAGCTGATTATGGCGGACCTGGACATGGTGAACCGCCGGGTGGAGAAGGCCGCCAAGGCCGCCAAGGGCGACAAGAAATTCCTCCGGGAGGCCGAGGTATTCCGGGCCCTGGCGGAGCATCTCAACGCCGGAAGGTCCGCCCGCACCTTCGACTGCGGCGACGAGGACCGCGCCATTGTGGAGACCGCCGACCTGCTGAGCCTGAAGCCCATCATCTACGCCGCCAACATGGACGAGGCGGGCTTCGCCGACCACGAGAACAACCGCTACTTCCGGATAGTCCGGGACCTGGCCCAAAAGGAAGGGGCCCAGGTGCTGCCCATCTGCGCCAAGCTGGAGGAGGACATTGCCCAGCTGGACGACCCCGACGAGCGGGCCATGTTCCTGGAGGACCTGGGGGTGGAGCAGTCCGGCCTGGACCGGCTGATCCAGTGCAGCTATGAGCTGCTGGGCCTGATCTCCTTCCTGACCTACGGCAAGGACGAGTGCCGGGCCTGGACCATCCGCAAGGGCACCAAGGCCCCCCAGGCCGCCGGAAAGATTCACTCCGACATCGAGCGGGGCTTCATCCGGGCGGAGACCATCAACTTCGACGAGATGATGGCCTGCGGCAGCGTGGCCGCCGCCAAGGAAAAGGGTCTGCTGCGGTCCGAGGGCAAGGACTATGTGGTCAAGGACGGCGACATGATCTATTTCCGCTTCAACGTGTAAACAAGCAGGCTGCGTGCCGCAGGGCATTTCCCTGGGCGGCACGCAGCCTGTTCCTGTTTCCGGCGCAACCCATTCCCAGGGCAGGAGCGGGGCGCCGATCAAAAAGAGGCGGCGATTCCAAAGAATCGCCGTCTCTTTTGGCGCGGAAGGAGGGATTTGAACCCTCGCGCGTGGTTTAGACGCCTACTCCCTTAGCAGGGGAGCCCCTTCGGCCACTTGGGTACTTCCGCAAACGATATGAAAATTGGCGGAGAGAGTGGGATTCGAACCCACGGATGCTTTCACATCGCCGGTTTTCAAGACCGGTGCTTTCAACCACTCAGCCATCTCTCCGTGCGTGCAAAAGCATATTCAACTCAGACGCAGGATACATTTTACCACATTGCGTCCCGGCTGTCAATGGATTTCTGCGCTCCGGGTCAAAAAAGTGTATTTCACATTGACAATCCGCCCTGTGCATAGTAAAATGAGCATATATACTCCAGTAGCTTAGCTGTATAGAGCGATCGCCTCCTAAGGTTGCGTTACAACGGCCACCTTGGAAAAACTTCATATAGGATTCAAGTTCGAGTTTCTTCGGGCTTAGTCATAAAACCAGCCATGTCTCAGTAGCTCAGTTGGATAGAGCACACG
>OJKY01000061.1_pt1 | contig 97661 bp, 86 predicted proteins | sample 1596571 | NCBI WGS metagenome assembly OJKY01 (sample SAMEA4350170, study PRJEB24818) | metagenome | biome: human; feature: gut; material: faeces | place: Denmark | collected 2013-09 | reverse complement strand
ACCAGAAAAGACATTGAGTCCCAGTCAGACACGCCGGTCATTACTGCTAAGAATGCCGCACAGCTTAATCAGGTAGTGACAGATCTGCTGGAAGGAGCAGTCTCTGACACAACTGAAGAATCAAAAGGCAAGTGAGCGTTGCGCGTCAAGGTTTTCTTGCTGTCATACGACGATTTTTTGAAAGTAAATTTCGAAAAAAATCTATAGTGTTGCGTTATGACAGAGAAACCCCCGGAAAGCGGATGCTTTCCGGGGGTTTGATTTTGCCCGGCCCGGCAAATAAACCATCCCCCGCCCTGCCAATTGGCAAGGCGGGGGATGCACTGTTCGGGTTATTCGCCGATGGGATCGTCGTCGGAGTCGTCGTGGACCGGCGCGCCGCCGTTGGCGGGCAGCGGGGCGATGAGGGTGCGGTACAGCCGCCGGAAGAACACCAGGGTCACCAGCAGGGAGGCGATCTCCGCCAGGGGATAGCTCCACCAGACCAGATCATCGTTGCCGATGGAATGGCCGTAGCGGGCCAGGACATAGGCGATGGGCACCAGAAACACCAGCTGCCGGATGATGGAGGTGGTCATGGAGTACACCGCTTTGCCCAGGGCCTGGAAGGAGCTGCCCAGGGCGATGCAGGCTCCAGCCATGCAGAAGCTCAGGGAGATGATCCGCAGGGCAGGGACGCCCACCTGGAGCATGGTGTCCGTGGCGTCGAAGATCTTCAGCAGAGGCCCGGGAATGGCCCAGAAGATGACCACGCCCAGCACCATGATGCAGGAGGCGTAGATGGTGCTGCGCTTGATGGTCTCCACCATCCGCAGCCGGTTCTGGGCCCCGTAGTTATACGCCACGATGGGCACCACGCCGTTGTTCAGGCCGAACACCGGCATAAAGATGAAGCTGTTGAGCTTGAAGTAGATGCCGAAAGCCGTGGCTGCCGTCTCCTTGGCGGAGTGGTACGCGATGAGGATCTTGTTCATGCAGAAGGTCATCACCGAGCCGATAGCCACCATGATGACGCTGGGCAGGCCGATGGCGTAGATGTTGCCCACCAGCCGCCAGTTGGGCCGGAAGCCCCGGAATTGCAGGTGAATTTCCTTGTTCTTCTTCAGGTTGAAGATCAGGGCCAGGATACAGCCGCAGAACTGGCCGATGACCGTGGCCACCGCCGCGCCGGTAACGCCCATGTCCAGCACGAAGATAAAGATGGGGTCCAGCACGATGTTCACAATGGCGCCCAGACCCTGGGAATACATGGACAGGATGGACCGGCCGGTGCCCTGCAGCAGCCGCTCGAACATGATCTCGCAGAACAGGCCCAGGGAGCCGCAGCAGCAGACCAGCAGATAGTCCGTGCCGTTTTCCACAATGTAGTCGATCTGGGTCTGGGACCGGAAGAAGGGCCCGGCAAACAGCAGCGCCAGCACGGCGCAGATGGCAAAGCCCACCACCGCCAGGAACACGCCGTTGATGGCCACGGCGTCGGCTCGCTCCTGGTCCTTGGCCCCCAGAGCCCGGCCCATCAGGGCGTTGACGCCCACAGCGGTACCGGTGGCCAGACCGATCATCAGGTTCTGGGCCGGAAACGCCAGGGACACGGCGGTCAGCGCCTGCTCACACACCCGGGACACAAACACGCTGTCCACGATGTTGTACAGGGCCTGCACCAGCATGGAGATGATAATGGGCAGGGACATGTTGATAATCAGCTTGGAAATGGGCATGGTGCCCAGCTTGTTTTCCTTTTCCATGGGACGGTATCCCCTCCTTGATTTCGATTCACAAAAGGATATTGTACCATAGCCTTGGACAAATGAAAACCCCTGAAAGCCACATTTTCGTCGGCATTTCAGGGGATTTTTTATTCATTTTGGAAACTTATTTCGCCCGTCGAAACAATTTCTCACTGCGTCACCAGATAGCTGCCGCTCTCGGGCGCATAGCCGGCCATAGTCACCACGCGCGTGGCCCGGTCATAGCCGGTGGGCAGCGCCGATGCGTCCGCATCGGGCATGACATACACCCGGTCGAAGCAGGCCGTCAGCAGCTCCGGCGTCAGGCCGTTGTCCGCCGTGGGCGTCTCCCGCAGCACCACGGACAGCACCGTGCCCTCCGGCAGCTGCTTTTCCAGAGCCTGGGCGAAGTCCTTCAGCACCGCCGTCTTGTCGGCAGGCAGGTCCAGGGCCGTCTGGTCGCCGCTGGTGGGGTACAGGAACCAATCCAGCAAAATCTCGTCAAAGCCCAGCCGGGCGCACTCCTCGGCCAGGTCCGTGATATACCGCAGGGTCTCCGGCTTGGTGGGGTCCAGCCAGCGGCGGCCGGAGCCGTCCCGGTACGGGACGCCCTCGGCGGTGCACAGGGCCGCCCGGTCCCCCATGGCGTCGGCATAGGCGTTGTCGCAGAAGCAGGCAAGCCTTGCCACGGTGTAGCAGTCGCTGTCCAGAATGGTCTGGAGGTTCCGGCTGGTGGCATTGCCGCCGGTGAGGACGCCCTCCGGCAGGGACACCGCCGTGTGATAGGCCACGGAGCCGTCGTACAGCTTCACGTTGACGGCCACAGCCTCCCGGTCCGTCAGCAGATAGCCGGGGTCGCCGCCCAGACAGCCGTAGGGCAGCTCCCAGGCGTGGATGGCGTCCACCTTCTGCCGTTGCGGCTCCTCCCGGGTAATGTCCACATCATCCGGCACAGGGGCGGGGTCCGGCTGGGGCTTCTCCGGCTCCTTCCGGAACCAGGGCAGCTCCAGATGGGCCTTGCCCTCGTCGTCATACACCACATACTCCTGGGTCAGCAGATAGGCCACCGCCGCGATCAGCACCAGCACCAGCACAACGACCAGCGCCGCCTTGCCCCGGGTGTTTCTTCCCCGGTAGCGATGATATCCCTTTGTGGTCATGGCGCGCACCTCCGTTCACGGAAAATTCAGGGCTGGATGCTGTCCAGCTGGCCCACACGGCGGGCATGGCGTCCGCCCTCGAACTCGGTGTTCAGGAACACCTCCACAATGCGCTTGGCCAGGTTGGGGCCGGTGATGCCCGCGCCCAGGGCCAGCACGTTGGCGTCGTTGTGGCGGCGGGTCATTTCGGCGGACAGGGAGTCCGTGCAGTGGGCGCAGCGGATGCCCTTGACCTTGTTGGCGGCGATGGAGATGCCGATGCCGGTGGTGCAGATGACGATGCCCTTTTCGCATTCGCCGGAGGCCACCAGCCGGGCCACCTTCTCGCCGTAAATGGGATAGTCCACGCTTTCGGTGGAGAAGCATCCCACGTCCTCAAAGTCGATGTCGTGCTCCTCCAGCCAGATGAGAATGTCCTGCTTCAGCAGATAGCCGCCGTGATCGCAGCCAATGGCAATTTTCATGATTCGTTCTCCTCTCGGGTGTTCACAGGGCCTGAAACTGCGGCCGGCCCCGTTCAAATGTGGTGAAATAGCGGAAGCCGCAGGTCCGCAGAAGCTCCTGGCGCTGCCGGATGAAGCAGCCCACGTCCTCCGGCCGGTGGGCGTCGCTGCCCAGGGTGATGATCTCGCCGCCCAGACTGCGGTACAGCCGCAGAATATCCTCCCCCGGCAGGGGCTCGTTTCCCCGGTTGGTGTTGCACTCGATGCCCACCCCCTGGGGAATGATGGCGCGGAAGATCTCCTCCACCCGGTCCATGTGGCGGCGGAAGGTCATGTGCTCCCCGTGGTGCTCGTTGATATACCGCAGGGGCAGGGTCAGGTGGCCCAGCACCTGGAACCGGCCCCACCGGGCCAGGGCCAGCACATCGTCCAGATAGCTGTCGATGACACTATCATAATACGCTTCGCTGCCTTTTTCAATATAGTACAGGTCCATGTTGGCAAACTTTTTTCCGCTCAGGTGCACGGAGCCGATGACAAAGTCCAGCTCCTCCCCGGCCAGAAGCCGGTCCGCCCGGTCGAAGCTCAGCTGGGCCTCTCCCAGCTCCGCCCCCCGCCGCAGGGTGATCCGGTCCCCCCACAGCGCCTGGGCCTCATGGAACTGCCGCCGGGACTCCTCCCAGTCGAAGTCGTCCCGGGGAGCCAGGGTGCCCCAGTGGATGGTGTCCACATGGTCGGTGATGCACAGCTCCCGCAGGCCCTGCCGGACGGCAGCCTCCGCCGCCTGGGCCATGGTCTGGTGCCCGTCCGGGGAGCAGGTGGAATGGACGTGATAGTCTGCAAGATACATGGCTTACTTCTTCTTCCCGAAAAAGCTGCGGTGCTTTTCGTAGTTGCCTTCGCCCAGGGTCTCGCTGAATTTCTTCAGGGCCTCCTTCTGCTCCCGGTTCAGGTCCCGGGGCGTCTCGATGGTGACGGTGACGTACTGGTCGCCCCGGCCCCGGCCGTTGAGGACGGGAATGCCCTTGCCCCGCAGTCGGAACACGGTGCCGGTCTGGGTGCCCTCGGGGATGGTGTATTTCACCCGGCCGTCGATGGTGGGGATCTCCAGCTCCGCGCCCAGCACCGCCTGGGTGAAGGTGATGGGGGCCTCGCAGAACACGGAGGTGCCCTCCCGGCGGAAGATCTCGTGGGGCCGCACCATCACGGTGATCAGCAGGTCGCCGCTGGGGCCGCCGTTGGAGCCTGCGTGGCCCTGGCCCCGCAGGGAGATGGTCTGCCCGTTGTCGATACCGGCGGGGATGTTCACCTGAATGGTCCGGCGCTTGCGGATGCGGCCGCTGCCGTGACAGTCGGGGCAGGGCTGGTGGATGATCTTGCCGGTGCCCCGGCACTTCTGGCAGGGGCCCTGGCTCTGCATGACGCCAAAGGGCGTCCGCTGGGCCTGGGTCACGGTGCCGGTGCCGCGGCAGTCGGGGCACACCTCCGGCGTGGTGCCATGGGCGCAGCCGTTGCCTTTGCAGGTGGGGCAGGACTCGCTGCGGTCCACCGTCACGGATTTCTCGCAGCCGAAGGCCGCCTCCGTGAAGTCCACGGACACGCTGGCCCGGATGCTCTCGCCCCGGCGGGGTCCGTTGCGCCGCTGCTGGCCGCCGCCGAAGCCGCCGCCGAAGAAGCTGCCGAAAATGTCGCCCAGGTCGCCGAAGTCGAAGCCGCCTGCCCCGTATCCGCCGCCCTGGCCCGCGCCATAGTTAGGGTCCACCCCGGCGAAGCCGAACTGGTCATATTTCTGGCGCTTATCGGGATTGGACAGCACCTCGTTGGCCTCGTTGATCTCCTTAAACTTCTCCTCGGCCTCCTTGTCGCCGGGGTTCATGTCCGGGTGATACTTCCGGGCCAGCTTTTTGTATGCTCTTTTGATCTCGTCCTCGCTGGCGCCTTTTTCCACGCCCAGGACCTCGTAATAATCGCGTTTGTCTGCCATAACGGCCCGCTCCCTTCTCTGGGTCTTCTATCCCTGAACACCACAGGAAGGGACAGGAAGCCCTGCCCCTTTCCGGTGGTATATTTTCACTTACTTATTCTTGTCGTCGTCATCCACGACCTTGTAGTCGGCGTCGTAATACTGGCCGCCCTGGTCACCCTGGGCGCCGCCCTGCTGACCGGCCTGGGTGGGGTCGCCCTGGGGCGCCTGCTGCTGATACAGCTTCTCGCTCATCTTGTAGAACAGCTGGGTCAACTCCTCGGTGGCGGCCTTGATGGCGTCGGTGTCCTCGCCCTTCAGGGTCTCCTTCAGCTTGTCGATACCGGCCTGGATGGGGGCCTTCTCGCTTTCAGGCAGCTTGTCGCCCACCTCGCTGAGGGTCTTTTCGGACTGATAGACCATCTGGTCGGCCTGGTTGCGGACCTCCACCTTCTCCTTGATCTTGGCGTCCTCGGCGGCATACTGCTCGGCCTCCTTCACGGCCTTCTCGATGTCGTCCTTGCTCATGTTGGAGGAGGAGGTGATGGTGATGTGCTGCTCGGTGCCGGTGCCCAGGTCCTTGGCGGACACGTTGACGATGCCGTTGGCGTCGATGTCGAAGGTCACCTCGATCTGGGGCACGCCGCGGCGGGCCGGAGCGATGCCGTCCAGGTGGAAGCGGCCCAGGCTCTTGTTGGCGGCGGCCATCTCCCGCTCGCCCTGCAGCACGTTGACCTCCACGGAGGTCTGGTTGTCGGCGGCGGTGGAGAAGATCTGGCTCTTCTTCACGGGGATGGTGGTGTTGCGCTCGATCAGGCGGGTGCACACGCCGCCCATGGTCTCGATGCCCAGAGACAGCGGGGTCACGTCCAGCAGCAGCAGACCCTTTACATCGCCGGTCAGCACGCCGGCCTGCAGGGCCGCGCCCATGGCCACGCACTCATCGGGGTTGATGCCCTTGAAGGGCTCGTTGCCGGTGAAGTTCTTCACGGCCTCCACCACGGCGGGGATACGGCTGGAGCCGCCCACCATCAGGACCTTGGACAGGTCGGAGGGCTTCAGACCGGCGTCGGACATGGCCTGACGCACAGGGCCCATGGTGGCGTCCACCAGATGGCCGGTGAGCTCGTTGAACTTGGCCCGGGTCAGGGTCACGTCCAGGTGCTTGGGGCCGGTGGCGTCGGCGGTGATATAGGGGAGGTTGATGTTGCTGGTGGTCACGCCGGACAGCTCGATCTTGGCCTTCTCGGCGGCCTCCTTCAGCCGCTGCATGGCAACCTTATCGCCGGACAGGTCGATGCCCTCGGTGCGCTTGAACTCGCTGACCAGGTACTTCATGATGCACTGGTCGAAGTCGTCGCCGCCCAGCCGGTTGTTGCCGGCGGTGGCCAGAACCTCGATGACGCCGTCGTCGATCTCCAGAATGGACACATCGAAGGTGCCGCCGCCCAGGTCGTACACCATGATCTTCTGGGCCTGCTCCTTGTCCACACCATAGGCCAGGGCCGCGGCGGTGGGCTCGTTGATGATACGCTTCACATCCAGACCCGCGATCTTGCCGGCATCCTTGGTGGCCTGACGCTGGGCATCGGTGAAGTAGGCGGGGACGGTGATAACGGCCTCGGTGACGGTGCTGCCCAGATAGGCCTCTGCGTCGCTCTTGAGCTTCTGCAGGATCATGGCGCTGATCTCCTGGGGAGTGTAGGACTTGCCGTCGATGCCGACCCGGTGGTCGGAGCCCATCTCACGCTTGATGGAGGAGATGGTGCGGTCGGGGTTGGTGATGGCCTGGCGCTTGGCCACCTGGCCCACCATGCGCTCGCCGGTCTTGGAGAAGGCCACCACGGACGGGGTGGTGCGGTTACCCTCTGCGTTGGGGATGACAACTGCCTCGCCGCCCTCCATGACGGCTACGCAGGAATTGGTGGTGCCAAGGTCGATACCGATAACTTTAGACATAATAATTGCCTCCTGAATATATGAAATAAAATTTGTTTACAAGGGTCAGTCCACCGGATACTCGGGGATCACGATGGCGGCGATGATATAGCCCAGCACGCCGCTGCCGCCCAGCAGGCTGAACAGCACCCACGCCAGACGGATGATGGTGGGGTCCATATTGAAATACTCGGCGATCCCGGCGCACACGCCGGAGATCATCCGGTTATCCCGGCTTTTATAAAGTTTTTTTCCGTTCATAGCACATGCTCCTCTCAATTAGCAACCTTTACCATGGCGAACCGCAGGACCTTGTCGCCCAGGGCGTATCCCTGCTGGAATACCTCCACCACGGTGTTCTCCCCGGCCGACTCATCCTCCACATGCATCACGGCGTTGTGGCGGGCGGGGTCAAAGGGCTGGCCCAGGGCCTCAATCTGCTGTACGCCCAGCTTTTCCAGCACGGTCATGAACTGCTTGCAGATCATCTCCATACCCTGGCGGTGGGGGTCCCCCTCCTCGAACTGGGCCAGGCCCCGCTCCAGGTTGTCCAGCACCTCCAAAAAGGGCTTCACGGTGTCGGCCTTGGCGTCGCCGTAGAGGCTTTCCTTCTCCTTGGCAGTGCGCTTGCGGAAGTTGTCATACTCCGCTGCCAGCCGCAGATATTTGTCGCTGGCGTCGGACACCATCTTGGCCAGCTGTTCCATTTTCTCCATCTGGTCCCGGGTGACGGTGAAGGTCTCCTCCGCCGTTTCCGGCGCGGTGTCCTGATTCTCGGTTTCCGGGGTTTCCGGATTCTCCGGCTGATTCTCCGGATGGGTATTGTTGACGTTTTCGCTCATGTTTCCTGGTCCTCCTTGGGGGGCAGCTGGTTCTTCCCGAACATGCGGCCCAGGCTCTCGGCAAAGTAGCTCAGGCGCGCCGCCACGGTGGCGTAGTCCATCCGGGTGGGTCCGACCACGCCCACCAGGCCCCGCATATTGTCTCCGATATCGTAGCTGGCCACCACCACGCTGCTGTCCCGCAGGGCCTCGTTGAGATTTTCGGGGCCGATGAGGATCTGCACCGGGCCGCCCTCCGTGGGCGCGGGCAGCTGTTCTTTATTGTCCACCATAAAGGTCATCAGGTCGTGGGCCTTGTCCGCGTCCCGGTATTCCGGGAACCGCAGGAACTCCTTGGCCCCGCCGGTAAAGACCTCCTGGCTGTTGGCTTCCTTCAATAGCCGTCCGGCATATTCCACCACCTGGTTCAGCGGCAGGAACCACTGGCCGGACACCTGCTCGGACAGGCTCATGAGCCGTCCGTTCATGTCCTCCGGCCCGATGCCGGTGAAATGGGTGTTCAGCAGGTGGCTCATGTCCGGCAGGCCCCCGTCGGCCACCGGCAATTGCAGCGGCAGCAGCTGGCTTTTCACCTGGCTGTCCGACAGCATCACCACGGCGATGAAGCTGCTCTGGTCCACGGGGATCAGCTCAAAGCGCCGCACGGTGGCGGCGGTTTTGTGGTCCGCCACGGTGTAGGCGGGATAGCCCACAAAGGACGAGACCATCTGGCCCGCCCGGGCCATGACCTGGTCCGTTCCCGCCAGCTTCTCGGCCAGGGAGGTGTTGAGCTTTTCCTCCTCCTCCCGGCTCAGGGACCGCCGCTCCATCAGCTCGTTGACGTACAGCCGGTAGCCCTTGGCGGAGGGGACCCGTCCGGCGGAGGTGTGGGGCTGTTCCAGATAGCCCATCTCCGTCAGGTCCGCCAGTTCGTTGCGGATGGTGGCGGAGCTGATCTTGCCGGGCATCCTCTGGGCGATGGCCTTGGAGCCCACCGGCTCCGCCGCCGCCACATATTCCTCCACCACGATCTTCAGTATCTGTCTTTTTCGATCGGTCAATTCCATATCGTTTTCTCCGTTAGCACTCCAACTTCCTGAGTGCTAAACGCAGTTTACCACCCCCTGCCGCCCTTGTCAAGTGGAAGCCTTTGAATTATTTGTAAACAAAGCCGGTTTTCCGCCGGGGAAATCGCCGAAGCGCCGCCGGTGGCGGATGAAGCGAGGCGATTTCGAGGAAGTGCCCCGGCTGGCGGGCATGGCACAATGCCTGCCAGTCGGCTGGCACGATGGTGGGCAGACGCGGGCCCCGCCCTACAGGAACGGGGGGACCGGCAGGCCGTCCGTAGGGCCCGCTGCCCTCAGCGGGCCGCGTCACCCTCGGAATAGGGCGATTTCTCCCTTGTGGTGTCACGGCAGGGATACTTTTTGACAAGCAAAAGAGGAACGGCTACGCCGTTCCTCTTTTACCGTTCGTATTATTCAGCGCAGATATTACGCTTCGTATCAGAAGCTAACATTCTCCGGGTCCGGCTTCTGGCAGGGCTTCACACCGATGACGTACAGCACCGGGCCCTCGCCGTCGTAGGCCTGGCACTGCTCCTTCTTCACGGTGGCCTGGATCTCCACCCACTGGCGGTTCTTGAACTTCTCCAGTCCCTCCCCCTTGCACACCAGGGCCAGGAACTGCATGTCGTTGTTGCAGCACACCATGGCGAAGCGGCCGGGGCAGTGGATCCCCGGGAACTTCTTGGAGTGGCACATCAGCGCCTTATACCGCACGGTGACGCCGTCGTAGCGCTGGGGGTTGTCCATCATGTCCACATACCAGATGCCGTAGTCGTTGTCCGGCACGTCCAGGTGGCCGCCGGACAGGTCGAAGGGGGCCATGTCCTCGGTGACGTAGTCCTCGCTGGTGCCGTCGGTGTTCTCCAGATAGATGTCCGCCCGGCGGTTCACCATCCGCAGGTTCCGGCCCCGCAGGGCCTTGCGCAGCTCCTCATTGCAGCGGTTGAAGATGATCATGTCCGCGTTGAGAATTTTTTCCATCATCAGCTGGCCCATGTTCCGCAGATACGGCTCAAAGGTGGTGGCGTCCACCAGGCACATGATCTGATACAGGATCCAGTTGGCGGGCAGGCCCTCCCGGTACAGGGGCTCGAAGCTCCACATGCCGTTGAACTCGATGATCACCTGCTTGGGCCGGTACTGCTTTTCCAGCTTCTTGAAGAACTCCGGCGTCAGCTGGGCGGGGTCGTCCACGGTGTAGGTGAACACGTTGAACAGCACCTTGGGGTCGTACTCCGTCTCCCCCTCCTCGCAGCACAGCAGCAGGGTCCGGTCCTCGCTGGCGAAGCCGTCCTTCAGGATGCCGTTGATGAAGTCGGTTTTTCCGGCGTCCAGAAAGCCGGTGATGAGATATACAGGAATGTCCATAGGCGTCTCCTTACAGGCCGAACAGGGTCTTCAGGCCGTCCTCCTTCAGCTGGGAGCCGATGACGCACAGGCGGCCGGTGTAGTCGGCGGCACCATAGCGCACCTCGTGCTCCTGGGGCACATAGTCAAAGTGCAGCCACTGACCGTCGGCGGCGGGCACGATGCCCTTGGCCCGCAGGATGGCGCCGTATTCGCCGGAATCCAGGGCCGTCAGAATGCGGTCGATATCCGCCTGGGTGAACTGCTTGGGGGTCTCCGCGCCCCAGCTGGTGAACACCTCGTCGGCGTGGTGGTGATGGTGGTGGCAGGCGCACTCCGGATCGTCGCACTCGCCCTCGCCGTGATGATGGTGGTGATGCTCGTGCTCGTCGTGGTCATGGTCATGCTCATGATCATGGTCGTGATGATGGTGCTCGTGCTCGTCCTCATCCTCGTCATGATCATGATCGTGATGATGGTGATGCTCATGCGCATCCTCGTCATGCTCGTCGTGGTCATGATGATGGTGATGATGCTCAGCCTCCTCGGCCTCGTGCTCGGCCCGCATCTTCTCCAGCAGCTCGTCGGCCAGGGACACCTTCTCCACGGCGGCCAGAATGGTCTTGCCGTCCAGCTGGTCCCAGGGGGTGGTCAGGATGGCGGCGGTGGGGTTCTTCTCCCGCAGCAGGGCCGCGGCGGCCTCCAGCTTCTCCTGGGTCAGCTTCTGGGTCCGGGACAGGATGATGGTGCCGGCGGCCTCGATCTGGTTGTTATAGAACTCGCCGAAGTTCTTCATATACACCTTCACCTTGCCGGCGTCGGCCACGGTGACAAAGGAGTTCAGCTTCATATCCGGGATATCCGCCACGGTGTTCTCCACCGCCACGATGACGTCGCTGAGCTTGCCCACGCCGGAGGGCTCGATGAGGATGCGGTCCGGCTGGAACTGCTCCTTTACCTCCCGCAGGGCCTTGCCGAAGTCGCCCACCAGGGAGCAGCAGATGCAGCCCGAGGACATTTCGGAGATCTGGATCCCCGCGTCCTTCAGAAAGCCGCCGTCGATGCTGATCTCGCCAAACTCGTTTTCGATCAGCACCAGCTTCTCGCCCTGATATGCCTCCTTCACCATCTTCTTGATGAGGGTGGTCTTACCTGCGCCCAGGAAACCGGACACGATGTCAATTTTTGTCATAACAGTACCTTCTTTTCTTCTCCCGCCGGGCGGGACATATTCTTTCCCCTATATCATAGCCTATTTTTTCAAAATTGCAAGGGGAGGGGAAAAAATTCACATTTCCGTCCGCATCACCGGCGGTTTGTCCCGCTTTTGCCGGGTTTTGTCCCGATTTTTCGGCGGGACAGGCCGGGACGGAAACAAAAGTGTAGCCATCCGGCGAAAAATACGGTATAATGGGGGAAAATCCAAAAAGTGAGGTATTTCCCCTATGTCCGTGAATCAGCAGCAGACCGGCGAATGGGCCCCCGATTGGGCCCCGGAAGCAGAGCCGGAATATACCTCCCGGCCCCGGCGCAGCCGGAAGCAGCGCCGCCCCAAGTGGCCCGGCGTGGTTCTGGCCCTGGTGTGCCTGGCCACCATTGCCGCCCTGGTGTGGCACTTCACCCGGCAGCAGGCAAAGCCCCTGGAGACGGCGGCGGGCTATATCGCCTCGGCGTCGGAAACGGCCCCCCTGTACGATGAGGAGGGCGCCGTTCTGGAGCAGCTGATCCGGGGCAGCCAGGTGACCTATGTGGTGGAGGAGGCCAGTGATGACCACCCGGACCAGGTTCGGGTGCCCCGGGAGGACGGCAGCTTCGGCTGGCTGGACCGGGCCAACCTCACCAGCGACGTCAACGCCGTGGTGACGCTGGAGACGGTGTATGTCCGCCGGGCCCAGAACCTGACGGACCAGGACGGGAACCCCACCGGCCCCCTGGTGCTCCGGGGCCAGGCCCTGACCGTTACCGGCTACCGGGGGCTGGCGGAGGACGGCAGCGTGGCCTATTACCAGGCGGAGGGGGGCTGCATCCCCGCCCGGTATGTCCGGCTGACGGAGGAGGAGGCCGCCGCGGCCTATGACGCGGATATGGCCCAGCTCCACGCCGACCGGGGCGACAGCTACGGCGGCGGCGACGCGGCAGGACTGGACTATGATGCCTATGAAAAGCCCAAATTCGAGAACAACGTCATGCCCGGCACCGTGAAGGCCCTATATCTGAACAACGAGGCCATCCGGAATCCGGAGGCCTACATCGCCGTGGCCGACAGCTGCGGTATCAACGCCTTTGTGGTGGACGTGATGGACGGCGGGGCCATTGGCTACGCCTCCCCGGTGATGCAGCAGTATTCCCCCAGCGCCTATGAGGACGCCTACAACACCTTAGAGGACTATCAGGCGGCGGTGCGGAAGCTGAAGGACGCCGGGTACTACGTCATCGGCCGGATCACGGCCTTCAACGATCCCAACCTGGCCACGGACCACCCGGAGTGCGTGGTGGCGGACCTGGATGGCAATCCGCTGAAGATCGGCGGCATGTACTGGCCCAGCGTATACAGCCGCGATGTGTGGCAGTATAAGGTGGACCTGGCCCTGGAGGCCGCCCGGACCATGGGCTTCAACGAGATTCAGTTCGACTATGTCCGCTTCCCGGACGGCACCTGGGACTATGACGAGGCGGGCACCATTGACTACCGCAACATCAATGACGAGAGCAAGGCCCAGGCGGTGCAGCGGTTTTTGCAGTATGCCGCCGACCGGCTCCATGAGGCGGGGGTGTATGTCTCGGCAGACGTGTTCGGCGAGTGCGCCGAGAAATACGTCACCGCCTATGGCCAATACTGGGCCGCCATCAGCGGCGTGGTGGACGCCATCAGCGCCATGCCGTACCCGGACCATTACGCCGCCTCCGGCAGCTGGCTACCCTGGGAGCATCCCTATGAGACCATGAAAACCTTCGGCGAAAAGGCCGCCGCCCGCCAGCAGGAGACCCCCTCCCCTGCCGCGGTGCGCACCTGGATCCAGTGCTACAACGCCATCCGGGAGCCGTACAACACCTATGGCCCCGATGAGATCGCCGCCCAGATCCGGGCCCTGACCGAAACCGGCAACACCGGCGGCTACATGACCTGGAATGCTGCGTCCAGCCTGGATAAGTACCGTTACGTCAGCGGGGCGTTTGAATAAAGCAGAAAATGGAATTTGATGGAGGAAGTAAGTATGCTAAACAACATAGAGTTCGACCTTTGGGCTGATGGCTATGACAAAACTGTTGGCATTTCTGATGAGGAAAACACATACCCTTTTGCCGGTTATAAAAAGGTTCTTGGGTTCATTTTTCAGGCCATAATGAGAGCTGAAAATGCCGCTGTGCTGGATATTGGATTCGGAACAGGCACATTAACGACAAAACTATACGAGCGAGGCTGTTCCATTTATGGGCAGGACTTTTCATCAAGAATGATTGCGTTGGCGTCTGAGAAAATGCCAAATGCGCATTTATATCAGGGGGACTTTTCAAAAGGGCTTGTCGAACCATTGCGTAACTTTCGTTATGATTATATTGTTGCGACATACTCTCTACATCATTTGACGGATGCGCAAAAGAACGACTTTCTGTTAGACTTGCGTAACTACTTAAAAGAATCCGGTAAAATTATTATCGGCGATGTTGCCTTTGAAACACGAAAGGACTTAGAACAGTGTAAATTGAAGGCAGGAGACACATGGGATAATGATGAAATCTACTTTGTCGTTGAGGAACTGAGAAAAGATTTTCCAGACCTTTCATTTGCACAAATGTCCGATTGCGCAGGCGTCCTGATTTTGGACTGACAACTTCAAGTTTGCCGGTTATCTTCAACAGGGCGTTTGAATAAGGCGGAAAATGGGATTTGACGGAGGTGCTTGGCGTGGAGATAACCGAAATTTCAAAAAACTATCAGGTGCGGAGGCTGGGCCGGGATGACGTGGACGCCATCTATGAGCTGTGCCGCGAAAACCAGATTTTTTACCGGTATCATGAGCCCTTTGTGACAAAAGAGAGCATACTGGACGACATGGAGGCCCTGCCGCCGGGAAAAAGCCGCGAGGACAAATATTACGTCGGCTTTTTTGACGGCGGGTCCCTGGCGGCCATTATGGACCTGATCCTGGGCTATCCCGAAAAAAACACCGCCTTCATCGGCCTGTTCATGACCGACGTGCGGTATCAGCACCGGGGCGTGGGTTCACAGATCATCAGCGGGCTTGCGGCGTATCTTTCCGCCTGCGGCTGCGGGAAAATACGCCTGGGGGTGGACAAGGGCAATCCCCAGAGCCACGCCTTCTGGACGAAAAATCGTTTCCAGACCATAGGCGAGGCCCGGTACATTGTCATGGAGCGGGAGATATGACGCACCAGGCGGGAGAGCCGGAAACAGGAGGAGAAAAGATGCTGCTGAAAATCACAGACGGTCAGGCGCTGGACGAGAGAAAGCTGATGGATGTCTACGCCGAAAGCAACCTGGAAAACACGGACTTTTTCTGCCCGGAGGAGCCGGACAAGGAGGCGGCCGTCCGCATGGTGGAGTCCGGATTTCTGGACTTTCTGAAAAACGAGTTCTTCAAGGAGCCGAAGGCCGTTTGCTGGGTCCTCGAGGAGGACGGCGTGTGGGTCAGCGCCCTGAGAATCTGTAGGATTCCGGAGGGGCCGTATTACCTGGAGGCCCTGGAGACGCGCCCGGACCGGAGACGGCAGGGATACGGCGTCCGGCTCCTTTCGGAGGTCCTGGACGCAATGAAGGCGGAGGGGCCGTTCCGGCTCTGCGACTGCGTGGGCAAAAAGAACGCCGCTTCCCTGAAGACCCACGAAAAATGCGGCTTCCGGATTGTGTCGGAGCAGGGATACGATTACCTGCACCGGGAGGCGGATGACCGGGATTTCGGGCTGGAATACCGCTATGAAAGGCCGTGACGGCCTCGAACAGCAAAAGCACCAGGCAGGGGCAGGCCCTGTCTGGTGCTTTTACTATGCAATCAGCTGTGCATGGGGCAGCCGTGGGAGGTGGGACCCCGGCGCTGGGCCCGGACCTGGATCATCTCACCGGCGATGCTGACGGCGATCTCCTCCGGCGTCACCGCCAGGATGGGAGTGCCGATGGGGGTGTGCACCAGGTCGATGGAGGACTGGGGGATGCCCGCCTCCAGCAGCCGCTGGTTCACCGATGCGGTTTTCCGCCGGGAGCCGATGACCCCCACATAGGCAAAGTCCCCCCGAAGGGTCTGCTCCTCCACCTGGAAGTCCCGGACATGGCCGCTGGTCATGATGACCACAAAGTCCTCGTCGGTGATGGTCAGATAGTCGGAAATGCGGGTGAAGTCCCCGCAGATCACCTGCTCCGCCGTGGGGAACAGCCGGGTGTTGGCCAGCTCCGGCCGGTCGTCGAACACCACCGGGCGGAAGCCGATGGTGTTCAGCAGGGGGCACAGGGCCTGGGAGATATGCCCCGCGCCGAACAGCAGGGCCCGCTGGCCGATGGGCAGGGGCAGGGAGATATACCCCGCCGCCATGGAGAAGCCCGGGGTCCGCAGGGCCTGGGCGGTATCCTCCGGCAGACTGCCGGAAACCACGCTCTCCCGGTCCAGCAGCGCCGGGGCGGAGCCGTCCTCCGCCAGCACCAGCCAGCCGGCGGTGTGGCGGTTCAGCAGGGCCAGGGCCCGGCTGGCGGTCTCGCTCCAAGTGGGGTCCTCCGCCGGGATGAACTGGAAATGGGCGGTGACATCGCCGCCGCAGACCATGCCGATGTCCCGTTCCGGGGCCTGGTGCAGGGGGAACTCCCGGATGCAGGAGCGGCGCTGGGCCAGCAGCTGCTGGCTCAGCTGGATGCTGCGGCCCTCCACCGCGCCGCCGCCGATGGTGCCCACCAGGCGGCCCTCCGCCCCCACCAGCATCTGTGCCCCGGCCTTCCGGGGGGCGCTGCCCCGGTCGGCGATGAGGGTCACCAGCACCGTGTCCCGGTGCTTTTCCACCTCGTAAAACAGCTGGGAGAAAATCTGCTCCATGGGGTCAGCTCTCCTTCCAGGCCCGGGTCTCCTCCAGCAGCCACTGACGCCAGGCATCCACGCCCAGGCCGGACTTGGCGGAGATGGGGAAAATCTTCAGATTGGGGTTGCGGCGGTGGGCGTACTCCACCACCTTGTCCATGTCGAAGTCGAAATAGGGCAGCACGTCGATCTTGTTGATGATCAGAGCGTCGCACACCGTGAAGATCAGGGGGTATTTCAGGGGCTTGTCGTGGCCCTCCGGCACAGAGAGGATCATGGCGTTCTTCACGGCGCCGGTGTCGAACTCCGCCGGGCACACCAGATTTCCCACATTCTCCAGCACCACCAGGTCCAGATCCTCCGTCCCCAGCTCCTGCAGGCCCTGCTCCGTCATGCCGGCGTCCAGGTGGCACATGCCGCCGGTGTGCAGCTGGATGGAGCGGACCCCTGCGCCCGCCATAGCGGCGGCGTCCACGTCGGAGTCGATGTCGGCCTCCATAACGCCGATGCGCAGCTGATCCTTCAGTCCCTCCACGGTGCGCAGCAGGGTGGTGGTCTTGCCGCTGCCGGGGGAGGACATCAGATTCAGCAGAAAGGTCCCCTGGCCCTTCAGCTGTTGGCGGACCCGGTCCGCCTCCCGGTCATTATCGGCGAAAACGCTTTCCTTTACCTGGATGATCTTGTATTGGTCCATAAGAGCGCCTCATTTCTGTGGATTTTTCAGCAGTATAGCATATTCATCATGAATATGCAAATGTTCCGACAGAAAATGTGGAAATTTACCAAAAAAGGTTTGCCTTACCCACCGGTTTGGGGGTATAATGGAGGGACACGAAGGAGGCAGATAGCATGATCTCGACAAAAGGGCGGTATTCCATCCGGATCCTTTTGGACCTGGCGGAGCATCGCAACGGCGGTTACATCCCCATGAAGGAGGTCGCTGCAAGGCAGGACATCTCGCTGAAATATATTGAGAAGCTGATGCCCGCCCTGAAGGCTGCCGGTTTCATTGAGAGCGTTCACGGCATCGGGGGTGGGTATCGCCTGGCCCGGGAGCCGGAGACGTACACCCTGTGGGACATTCTGCTGCGGTCCGAGGGCGATCTGGCCCCGGTGAGCTGCCTGAAGGACGGGGCCGGCGCCTGTGCCCGGGCGGCCGACTGCCGGACGCTGCCGGTGTGGGAGGGGTATTACCGGGTGACCCGGGACTACTTCTCCGGCGTGACCCTGGCAGACCTGATGTCCCTGCCCCAGGGGGACAACTACGTCATCTGAACCTGCGCCGCCCGGCCCGGGACTGCCCATCCCCGGCCGGGCGGCGCAGTTTTCCCGGTTCCAACAAAAAAAGCGGTTGCAAAACCGCCGGGAGTCTGCTATAATCAGCAGGTAGCGGTTCGCAGGGTTAGTACATCGGTAGTACATCGGCTTCCCAAGCCGAGGAGGCGGGTTCGATTCCCGTACCCTGCTCCAAAAAGAAATCACCATCCTGAGGGATGGTGATTTCTTTTTGTGACATTGGTTTTGCCGCTCCCGGATCAGTAGTATATCCGGCGGCTGCCGGAGACGGTCTCCCGGGTGCAGTAGTCGATCCAGGCCACGGCGGCAGAAAGGTCCCGGTCCCGGATGTGGCGGCACAGGCGGACGCTGGTCTCATAGAGCATGGAAACGCCGTTGAGGGCGCAGAACCGCTCCCACAGCACCAGCACCGAGGAATAGAAGGACCGGAAGATCAGGGGCAGCAGGGTGTTGCCCGACTGCATGGCCAGCTCATGCTGGAAGGCAAAGGCCGCCTCCGCCGCATGGCGGTTGTCCCCGGCCTCCCGGATGGCCTCCGCCGCCCGGAACAGGGCGGCGATATCCTCCTCCGAGGCGCAGGCGATGATCCCCGCCGCCGCCAGCTTGTCCAGGGCGTCCCGGATCTCCAGAATGGAGCGGATCTCCTCGTTGCGCAGGCGGCCCCGGTTATAGGTCATGATGGATTTCAGGGTGTCCAGGGTCCCGGCCCGGCGATAGTCCGTGACGAAGGTGCCCACCCGGGGCCGGACCTCTAAAAATCCCCGGCGCTCCAGCTCCGCCACGCCGCTGTTGACCACCGCCCGGCTGACGCCCATGGACTGGGCCAGCTGGCGCTCCGGCGGCAGCTGCTGCCCCACCGGCAGCTCCCCGGAAAGGATCATGGCCTCGATGTGGGTGATGAACAGGTCCTTCAGCGATGGGGACACCAGCTTTTCAAACTCCATACGCGCTTCCTCCTCTGGCTGTGGTATGGCCACATACCACAGCCGATTTCAGTTCCATTATACCCGCTTTTTCTGGCTTTTTCAACACTTTTTTCCGTGTGACAGTTGACTTTTTAAGGAAACCTGTGCTATATTGGCGGCATGGCCGATGGTCCGTGCTTCTCTGGCTGGACCAGGCGGCTGAGCTTAGGAGACAGAAATTTTTTTAGGAGGAATGGACATGTTATTCCAGATCTATGGCGAGACCTCCCTGTACCAGCTGCTGGGCTTTGTGCTGGTGTTTACCGGGCTGGTGCTGGCCAACGAGTTCGCCCGCCGCACCAAGACCGGCGGCATCATCTGCTTTCTGGTGCTGCCCGCCGTGCTGACGGTGTATTTCGTCGCCATTGCCATCGGCGCACACGCCGGGGCGGAATGGGCCCTGAACAACCAGACCTATAGCAACATGAACAGCTGGTTCCACTATGCCAAGCTGTACGCCGCCACCGCCGGGTGCATCGGCTTCATGATGCTCAAGTATAAGTGGAGCATCGGCAAGACGGAGTGGTTCAAGGTGTTCCCCTTTGCCATTGTGGCCATCAATATTCTCATCGCCGTGGCCAGCGACTTCGAGTCCGGCATCCGGGGCGCCATGGCCCTGAAGGAGTTCGGCGACCGCTGGTGGCTGTCCTCCGAGAACGTGTGGCTGTACGGCGGCTGGTGGAACTGGGTCAACGGCATTGCCGGTATCGTCAACATCTTCTGCATGACCGCCTGGTGGGGTATCTATTCCTCCAAGGATCAGAAGGACATGCTGTGGCCCGACATGACCTGGTGCTATATCCTGGCCTATGACCTGTGGAACTTCGAATACACCTACAACTGCCTGCCCACCCACTCCTGGTACTGCGGTCTGGCCCTGCTGCTGGCCCCCACCTTTGCCAATCACTTCTGGAACAAGGGCGGCTGGATCCAGAACCGGGCCAACACCCTGGCTCTGTGGTGCATGTTTGCCCAGGTGTTCCCCCTGTTCCAGGACAACAGCGTGTTCTCCACCATCACCTCCGTCTATGCCGACGGCGTTATGAACCCCGCCGTCCGGCCCACGGCGGCCAATCCCACGGCCCAGGGCGTGGTCTCCATCGTGGCGCTGGTGGTAAATGTGGTGATCCTGGCCAGCATCATCAAGCGGGCCAAGGCACAGAAGAAGAACCCCTACAAGCAGGAGATCTTCACCGACCAGAGAGACTTCCGGGAGGCCATGGAGAGAGCCTGAGGGTAAGTCACGGCTGTTGGGACCCTCTTTCAGCCGAAGATTTATACGAGAAAAGCACGGCTTGCGCCGTGCTTTTCTTGATACTGTCAAAAATGGGCTTCGCCCATTTTTGACAAAAGGCTTGCAGTCTGCGAGGCTTTTTTGCCCCGCCCTGCGGAGGGACGGCGGTAGGGTCAGCGGATGGCGGTGACGGTGTAGCCCTTGTCCTCCACGGTGCGGCGAAGGGTGTCGTCCTCCACCGGGGCAGTGAGGGTCACCACGGCGGTGCCGCTTTCGTGGCTGACCTGAGCGGCCTGCACCTGGGGCATGGCCTCCAGGGCGGTGCGGACGGTGGCCTCGCAGTGGGGGCACATCATGCCCTTGATCTCCAGTGTCTTTTCCATAGTTTGTTCCTCCTTGATGTCGTTTAGGTGATTGGTTCGTTTATGATCGTGCCGGTTATCCCGGAGCTTGAACAGATTCAGCCGCAGGGCGTTGGACACCACGCAGAAGCTGGAAAGGCTCATGGCCGCGGCGCCGAACATGGGGTTCAGGGTCAGCCCCAGAGGGATGAACACCCCGGCGGCTAGAGGAATGCCGATGGCGTTGTAGAAAAACGCCCAGAACAGGTTCTCGTGGATGTTCCGCAGGGTGGCCCGGCTGAGCCGGATGGCGGCGGGCACGTCCAGCAGACTGCTGTTCATCAGCACCACGTCCGCCGCGTCGATGGCCACGTCGGCTCCCGCGCCGATGGCGATGCCGGTGTCGGCCCGGGTCAGGGCCGGGGCGTCGTTGATGCCGTCGCCTACCATGGCCACCTTGCCCCGCTGCATCAGCCGGCGGATGGCGGCCTCCTTACCCTCCGGCAGCACCCCGGCGATGACCTGATCCACCCCCGCCTGGGCCCCGATGGCCTGAGCGGTGCGCTGGTTGTCGCCGGTGAGCATCACCACGCGGATGCCCATGTTCCGCAGCTCCCGGACCGCCCGGGGGCTGTCCTCCTTGATGACGTCCGCCACGGCAATGACGCCCAGAAGCCGGTCCTCCGCCCCGAAGAACAGGGGCGTTTTCCCCTGCCGGGACAGCTCCTCGGTCTTAGCCTGCAGGTCCGGAGATACGGCGGCGCGCTTCTCTGTAAAGGCGGCGCTGCCGCCCCACAGGGTCCGGCCCTCCAGCACAGCCGTCAGGCCGTTGCCGGGCAGGGCCTGAAAGTCCGACACCTCCGGAGCCGTAAGCCCCGCCGCCCGGTCCAGCACAGCCCGGGCCAGGGGGTGCTCACTTTTCTGCTCCAGGGCCAGGGCATGGGTCAGCAGCTCCTGCTCCGTGACGCCCTCCGCCGGGAGGATGTCCGTCACCCGGGGCTGGCCGCTGGTGATGGTGCCGGTTTTGTCCAGGGCCACGATCTGCACCCGGCCCGTCTCCTCCAGGGAGGCGGCGGTTTTGAACAGGATGCCGTTTTTGGCCCCTAGGCCGCTGCCTACCATAATGGCCACAGGAGTGGCCAGGCCCAGGGCACAGGGGCAGCTGATGACCAGAACGGAGATGCCCCGGGCCAGGGCGTAACCCACCGGGTGGCCCAGCAGCAGCCACACCGCCGTGGTCACGGCGGCAATGGAAATCACCGCCGGAACGAACACGCCGGAGACCTTATCGGCGATCTTGGCGATGGGGGCCTTGGTGGCGGCAGCGTCGCTGACCATGCGGATGATCTGGGACAGGGTGGTATCCTGGCCCACCCGGGTAGCCCGGCAGCGGAGATAGCCGGACTGGTTCACCGTGGCGGCGGACACGCCGTCGCCGGGGGCCTTGTCCACGGGGATGCTCTCCCCGGTCAGGGCGGACTCATTGACGGCGCTGGAGCCCTCCAGCACCACGCCGTCCACGGGGATGCTCTCCCCGGGCCGGACGGCGAACTCGTCCCCCTGCTGCACCTGCTCCACCGGCACCTCCACCTCCCGGCCGTCCCGGGGCACAGAGGCGGTTCTGGGAGCCAGGCTCATGAGGCTTTTCAGGGCGTCGGTGGTTTTGCCCTTGGACCGGGCCTCCAGCATCTTGCCCACGGTGATCAGGGTCAGGATCATGGCGGCGGACTCAAAATAGAAGTCCATCATATAGGTCATGACGGCGGCTTCATCGCCCCGGACCTGGGCCGCCGTCATGGCGAACAGGGCATAGGTGCTGTAGCCGAAGGCCGCCGTGGCCCCCAGGGCCACCAGGGTGTCCATATTGGGGGCCCGGTGCCACAGGGCCTTATAGCCGCTGATGAAGAACTTCTGGTTGATGACCATGATGATCCCCGTCAGCAGCAGCTGGGTCAGCCCCATGGCCACATGGTTGTTGTCGTAAAACGGCGGCAGGGGCCAGCCCCACATCATGTGGCCCATGGAAAAGTACATCAGCACCAGCAGAAAGCCCACGGACCAGATAAGCCGCCGCCGGATACGGGGCGTCTCGTGGTCCTCCAGCTGCTGCTCGTCGGCGCTGGGAGACGACTGGGCCGCGCCCTTTTCCGACGCGCCGTACCCCGCCGCCTCCACGGCGGCAATGATGGCGGAGGGCTCCGCCGTGCCCTCCACGCCCATGGAGTTGGTCAAAAGGCTCACAGAGCATGCCGTGACGCCGGGGACCTTCCCCACCGCCTTTTCCACCCGGGCCGAGCAGGCGGCGCAGCTCATGCCCGTGACATTGTATTGCTTCATTGGGTCCACTCCTATTTCATCAGCTTTTGCAGGGTGGTCACCAGCTCGTCGATGACCTGATCCTTGCCGTCCCGGATGTCCTGGGCCACACAGGTGCGGATGTGGCTGGCCAGCAGCTCCTTGTTGAAGGCGTTGATGGCCGCGTTCACCGCCGCCGCCTGGACCAGGATGTCGGGACAGTAGGCCCCGGCCTCCACCATGCCCCGGATGCCCCGGATCTGGCCCTCGATGCGGTTGAGCCGGTGGATCAGGCGCTTGTATTCCTCCGGCGAGCGCTCCTTTTTCCGCTGGGAGCAGCGGCAGCAGTTGTGTTCTTCCATAGTTTCCCCGCCTCGCTTTATTTCATGATACCCCGTGGGGGTATCTATAGTTATATACCCCTCCCGGGTATTTGTCAAGCACAAAAAATCTCCCCGGGCGGGGAGATTTTTTGTGTTATTGATAGTCCGACAGCAGGAACATGGGCTTCACGGCCACCACCTCGTCATACTCCCACTGCTCCACCTGGACATCGGCGGTCAGGGCCTTCAGGTCCCGCTTCACCACGTCCAGGGCCTCGTCGGCGGTCTGGGCCCGGCCCTCCCGCAGAACGCGGATCATCCGGGTCAGCACCACCGGGTGGGCATAGCGGGCAGGCAGGGGGAAATCCTTCGGCAGCACCGCCGCCAGGTCCGCCTGGGCCTGCTCCCACTCCCGGGTCAGGGCCGTTTTGTTGTTGCGGGCGGTAGGCAGCACATGGGCCCCGGAGAACAGGAACACCGCCGCCAGGCCGAACAGGGCAAAGTAGATGCCCACGCTGTTGGTGCCCCGGATCATGGACACCACGCCGTATACCAAGGCAATAAGCCCGGCGATGACGATGGCCAGGGCCACCCACTTATAGCTGGGGTTGGAGCGGTCGTTGACCCGCTTGGCCTTGGCCGCCTGGGACAGGCGGCGGGTCAGGTTGGTGTGATCCTCCAGGAAGGTGCGGGCCTGCTCCAGGCGCTCCCTTTCGGCCTGGGCCTGGGGCGTCAGCTCCTTGAGATAGCGGCGGGCGTTCTCGGCCCGCTGCTGGGCCATGTGCTGCTCCACCTTGCGGCTTTGCAGCGGCAGGTCCGGGCAGAGCTTGGAGAGGCAGGCCAGCAGGTTGTCCACGTCCTCCTCGTGCTTGAAATTGCACTGCTTTTCGCCGCCGTCGTACTCCACCACCAGGTAGGGGATGGAGCCGAAGGCCCCCTTGCCGGTGAAGCCGCCCTTGCTCATGGCCACGCGCTTGAACACGCGGCGCACCGAGGACAGCGCCACATAATAGTGCCGGTCGATGAAAAAGCTGTTGAGATACAGGGCCTTTTCGCCCACGCCGCAGGGGCCGAAGCGGCGGCAGCCCTTCTTATCCGCCGCCAGGGTCTCGTTATCCAGCGTGACGCTGCCAAGGCGTGCAGGTGCAAAGATCATAGCAGTTCCTCCCATAGGGGCAAAGCGGCAGGAGGGGCCTGCCGCTTTGCGAAGTTTTGAAAAAGGGGCGAATTACTTGCCCAGCGTCTCGTAGTGAGGCTGGGTATGGCGCTTCTTGATGGTGTACAGGAAGATACCCAGGAACAGGACGGCCACGGCGATGCCGATGGGATAAGCCAAGGCGGTGTTGTACACGGTGACGCCCTCGGCGGTCTTGTGGTTGATGAACTGGCCCAGGCACTCGTTGCCCAGCAGGAAGTAAGTGGCGGAAACGGCGCTCATAAAGGTGGCAGGCACGGCGGTGATCCAGTAGTTCTTCTTCTCATAGTACAGGTACATGGAAGCGGCCCACAGGACGATCATGGCCAGAGTCTGGTTGGTCCAGCTGAAGTAACGCCAGATAACGGTGTAGTCGATGAAGCCCAGGGCATTGCCCACGCCCAGGACAGCGCCCACGCCCAGAACGGGCACGCACAGCAGCAGACGGTTCTTCCACTTCTTCTGGTCGATCTTGAACCAGTCGGACAGCACCAGACGGGCGCTGCGGAAGGCGGTGTCGCCGGAGGTAATGGGGCAGGCAATCACGCCCAGCATAGCCAGGGCCACGCCCACCTTGCCCATGGTCTTGACGCAGACATCATAGATGGCGGCAGACTGACCATTGGCCAGGATCTCGGCCAGGCCGGTGTTCAGGCCGCCGGTGACCTCATACAGAGCGCAGCCGGCAGCGGCCCACACCAGGGCGATGACGCCCTCGGAAACCATGGCGCCGTAGAACACGAAGCGGCCCTGCTTCTCGCTCTTCATGCAGCGGGCCATCAGGGGGCTCTGGGTGGAGTGGAAGCCGGAGATAGCGCCGCAGGCCACGGTGATGAACATGAAGCTCCACACGGGAGTTCCCTTGGGATGCATGGAACCGAAGTGATCCCAGATCTCAGGAATGGTGTACTCAGGCTTGACAAAGATGCCCACGGCCACGCCCACGGCCATGACGATCAGGCAGATACCAAAGATAGGATAAATCTTACCGATGATCTTGTCAATGGAAATAAAGGTGGCGATGAAATAATACACCAGGACGATAATCAGCCAGAACAGAGTGGTGGTGACAATGCCGGTGGAGCCGCCGTTCTTGAAGAGGGTGACGATCAGGCCGGCAGGACCCACGGCGAACACGGTGCCCACCATGATCAGCAGCACCACGCTGAACACGCGCATGACGTTCTTCATAAAGCCGCCCAGGTAGATACCGGAGATCTCGGAGATGGAAGCGCCGTTGTTGCGCTCGCTCATCATGCCGGAGAAGTAGTCATGCACTGCACCGGCAAAGATCGTACCAAAGGTGATCCACAGGAACACGATGGGGCCCCACAGAGCACCCTGCATAGCGCCGAAGATGGGACCAAGGCCCGCGATGTTCAGCAGTTGGATCATGAACAGCTTCCACTGGGGGAGGACCACATAGTCCACGCCGTCGTTGATCTTCACAGCGGGGGTCTCGCGGTCGTCCGGCCCGAAGGTGTTTTCCACCACCTTGCCATAGACGAAATAACCGCCGATGAGCAAGGCCAGGCAAATCAGAAAGCTAACCATTTTTCTCCTCCTCTATTCATACATCATAATGTTTTGGAGCAAAAGGACGCAACTCCTCTTGCATTCCGTCCAATATGATAATTATTTTACAGAAAAAATCAATTCTCACTTTGTACAAAAATTCTTTACATTTTCGTTACGATGTTCACGGAAAATTCGCGGATTCTTTATTGTGTTGAAATAATTTGCAGGAGTTCGCGCGAGGACGGCGCGGATTTTTGAAAGATGATACATCGTGCGGAGGTCAGCGCGGTAACGTTTGCGGTCGTTAATTCGTTTTGGAGGCATGAAAGAAATCCTGCACGGCGTGAGCCGCGCAGGATTTCTTGAGACTGTCGAAAAACTCGGAAATCTTCCGCCATCGGAAAGGAAGATAGTTACGAAAGAAACCCATCAGGGGTGTCTTTCGTTTGCAATCACAGGTTTTTCAGAACTTTTTAAGTTCTGAAAAACCGCACACAGCTTGTCAAAAAAGACTTTTTTGACAAGCTGTGAAATCCTGCACGGCGTGAGCCGCGCAGGATTTCTTGAGACTTCTATTGCTCCCGCTTCAGGAGGCGGATGTCCTGGCCGATGAAGGGCAGAAGCTCAAACTCCCCCTCCAGCCGGGACATGATCTGGGCCGAATAGCGGCGGCCGATCTGGTCGGGGTCCAGGTTGGTGCTGATGATGGTGCTTTTCCCCGCCAGCAGGCGGCCGTTGAGCAGCTGGTACAGGGCGCTCTGGACAAAGGCGGTGGTCATCTCGGTGCCCAGGTCGTCCAGGATCAGCAGGTCGCAGGCCATGCAGCGCTCCACGCTTTCGTCCGGCTCGTCCACGTCGTCCCGGCGGAACTTGGCCGCCTCGAACTGGGAGAAAATATGCCCCGCCGTGTCGTACACCACGGAGAAGCCGTCCTCGCTGACCACCCGGGCGATGCAGGCGGACAGAAACGTCTTGCCCAGGCCCGGCGCGCCGAACAGCAGCAGATTCTGCTTCCCGGGGCGGAAGTCCCGGGCGAAGGACTGGCAGATCTCCAGATTCCGCTGGGCCGCCTCCCGGGGGGAGCGGGGCAGGCCGCCCCGGTCCGTGGAATAGTAGTCCAGGCGGAAGGTGTCGAAGCTCTGGGAGCCGATGTCCAGCATGTGGGACAGCTCCGCAATCTGCTCCCGGGCGTAGTAGCTGCGCAGGCAGGCGCACATGGAGCCGTCCGGCAGGAACCCGGCGTCGCCGCACCGGGCGCACCGGGGCTTCTCCTCCAGATAGTCGGCGGGACAGCCCAGAGCCGTAAGGATCTCCCCCCGGCGGCGCTGGAGGGCCAGATTCTCGTCCCGGATGGCGTGGATGGCGGGCACCGGGTCCCGGCCCCCCTTCAGGGCCCTGGTGATGATCTGGCTCATGGTGCCGCGCAGGCGGCGGTCGATGTCCGCCAGCTCCGGCTCCCGGGCAAACAGCTGCTGCTGACGCTCCCGGAACTGCCGGGCCCGGCGCTGCTTATCCTCGTCAAAGCGGGCCATGGCCCGGCTGAGAATTTTTCCATCGTAGGGCATGGGGTTCCCTCCTTTACCGCTTTATATTACCACTTCATGTATTTTTCCATGCGGGAGTTGTCCTGATCCGGCTTGTCCGGCTTCGGGGACGGCTGGGCGGGCTTTCCGGCGTCGCCCTGCTGGACCTCCTCCGGCGTGTGCCAGCCGTTTTCGTGCCAGCGGCGGAGGATGCCGTTGAGATACCGCCACTCTAACTGCTTCTTATAGAATATGGTCTTGTCGTAGGCCAGGGCCACCGTTTCCGGCGGGAAGCCCTTGTCCATCCAATCGGAGATGTACTTTTCCTCGCTGGCCACCGGGCGGCGCTGGCCCAGGCCCAGCACCTGCATATAGGCGGACTGGCCCTGCTGCTTATCCCGCCAGGTTTTCAGATAGCGGGCGGCGCTGTCCTGGTCGAACAGGCCCTGGCGGGCCCAGTAGTAGCCCTCCTTCTCGATCTGGCGCAGGGTGGGGCGGCGGCCAGGGCCGTAGCGCTCCTCGGACCGGGTGATGCAGTGGTTCACCAGCAGATAGATCACGTCCGCCGGCATGCCCAGGTCGTCATACAGCCCCGCCAGCACCTGCAGGTCGGCGGTTTTCAGCTTGCGGCCCAGCTTCTCCTCCACCTGGGGGATCAGCATCCGGAAGGAGCGGTCGTCCTCCAGAAGGGCCGCCAGGTCCTGGGCGCTGTATACCGGGCGCTCCTCCGCCGGGGCCGGAGGCAGCGTCTCCGCCGGGCGCTGGATCAGGCCCAGCCGCTGCAGGCCCGTTTCCGCCGCGTTCAGCCGCAGCTGGCTCCAGCGCAGCCGGGACTGCAGCTCCTGCTCGGTGATGCCCCGGTCCGCCCGCATCAGAAGCAGGTATAAAAGCGCGGCGTCGCCGTCGCCGTTTTTCACCAGGCGGTCCACCTGGTCCGCCGTCAGCACGATGCTGGGGTCATTTTCCCGCAGGATATAGCCGCTCATAGCCGCGCCCTCCCTTCTGTTTCCTTCGGAACCCCTTTATTTTACACGAAATCCCCCGGTTCGTAAAGCCGCCCAGGCAGGTTTTTCACAAAATTCTCCTTTTCGGCAGAAAAGGCTTTCCCCGGCGGGATTTTGTGGTATAATGGATTCTGTATCGGTATGACTCTTTTTGCGGTTTACATAAATAGGAGGATGACATGGCAAATAAGGTGACAATGAACATCTGCGGCCAGGAGTATACCCTGGTGGCAGACGAGAGCGCGGCATATATGGAGAAGGTAGGCGCACTGGTGGACGAGAGGATGCGCCAAGTGCTGGATGCCCTGCACGTGAGCCAGACGGACGCGGCGGTGCTGGCGGCGGTGAATCTGGCGGATGAGCTGCTGAAAAATCAGGCAGCGGCGGAGAATCTGCGCCGCCAGGTGAAAAACTATCTGGACGAGGCCACCCAGGCCAAGAACGAGGCCTCGGAGCTGAAGCGCCAGCTGTTCAAGGCCCAGCAGGGCCGGGGCCAATGATGGAGCTGCTGAGCCCCGCCGGGGGCTGGGAGGCCATGGTGGCCGCCGTGCAGAACGGGGCAGACGCCGTGTACATGGGCTTCGGCGGGCTCAACGCCCGGCGCGGCGCCCGGAATTTCACGGACGAGGAGTTTCGGGAGGCCGTGGCCTACTGCCATCTGCGGGGGGTGAAGGTGTATCTGACCCTGAACACCCTGGTGACGGACCGGGAGCTGCCTGCCGCCGCCGAGGCCCTGAAAAAAGCCTCGGACATGGGGGTGGACGCCATCCTCATCCAGGACTGGGGCATCTGGCGGCTGGCCCGGGAAATTGCGCCCGATGTTCCCCTCCACGCCAGCACCCAGATGAGCCTGCACACCCTGGGCGGGGCGTGCCGGGCGGCGGAGTTGGGCCTGGAGCGGGTGGTGCTGGCCCGGGAGCTGAGCCGCCGGGACATCCACACCATAACCCGGGGCTGTCCCGCGGAAATCGAGGTGTTCGGGCACGGAGCCCTGTGCATGTGCTACTCGGGTCAGTGCGAAATGAGCGCCGTGATCGGCGGACGCAGCGGCAACCGGGGAGCCTGCGCCCAGCCCTGCCGCCTGCCCTACGGCGTCAACGAAAAGGCCGCCGGAGGCCATCCCCTGAGCCTGAAGGATGCCAATCTGGCGGACTATGTGCAGGAGCTGGAACAGATGGGCGTGGCGTGCCTGAAGCTGGAGGGCCGCATGAAGCGGCCGGAATATGTGGCGGTGATCACGGGGATCTATCGCCGTCTGCTGGATGAGAAGCGGGGGCCCAGCCGGGAGGAGTCCCGGCAGCTGGAGGCCGCCTTCTCCCGCAGCGGCTTCACCGACGGATACTATAAGGGGCGCACCGGGCCGGAGATGTTTGGCACCCGGCCGGAGAACGCACCGGAGCCCAAGGAGCTGTTTGCCCGGGCCAAGGCCGGGTACAGCAGGGAGGACAGTCGCCGGGTGCCGGTGGACATGGTCTGCACCCTGCGGGCCGGGGAGCCGGTATCCCTGACGGCCAGCGCCGGGGGACACGTCGTCCGGGCGGAGGGTCCCACCCCGGAGGAGGCCCGGAACCGGGCCCTGACGGCGGAGGAATTGCAATCCCGGCTGGAGAAAACCGGCGGCACCGTGTTCCGGCCCCGGGAAACCCGGGTGGAGCTGGAGGAGGGGCTGATGCTGCCGGCCAGCGCCGTGAACGCCCTGCGGCGGCAGGCTCTGGAGGGCCTGGAGGCCGCCCTGGCCCAGCCGCCGGTGCGGCGGACGGGTACCCCCTCTCCCCTGCCCCAGGCCCAGCCGGGGCCTGACGCGCCGGTGCTGACCTGCTCCATTATGCGGCCGGAGCAGCTGACGGAGCCCCTGGCCCAGTGCGAGACGGTGTATGTTCCGGCGGAGCTTCTGGAAAAGCTCGACCTGAACCGCTGGGCGGAGATGACCCATATCTGCGCCGTTCTGCCCCGGATTTTCCGGACGGAGGACCAGGCGGCGCTGCGGGCGCTTTTGCAGCAGCACCGGGAGCACCTGTCCGCCGTGGCCATCGGCAATCTGGGACACCTGCCCATTGCCGAGAGTCTGGGTCTGCCCCTGTGGGGGGACCTGGGGCTGAATCTTTTCAACAGTGAGTCCCTGCTGTTCTGGAAGGAGCTGGGCCTGGAAGCTGCCGCCGTGTCCATGGAGCTGCGGTGGCAGCAGCTCCGGGACCTGCGGAAGGTTCTGCCCTGCGAGGCGGTGGTATATGGCCGCCTGCCGCTGATGATCATGGAAAACTGCGTCATCCGCAATCAGCTGGGCTGCCGGGACGCCGGGCGGGACTATGCGGACCGCTCCCCTGCCTGCCGGTGCGGCCAGGAGAACGTCCTGGTGGACCGCACCGGGGCGCAGTTCCCCCTGGTGGGCCAGTGGGGCCACCGGTGCGAGATCGAGAACAGTAAGGTGCTGTTCCTGGCGGATAAGCCGGAGTGGCGGCAGCTGGGGCTGACCCGGGCACGGCTGCGGTTCACCACGGAGCCGCCGGAGGAGTGCGTCCGGGTGCTGCGGGCCTATCAGGGCCGCAGCGACTACCGGCCGGACCAGCTGACCCGGGGCCTGTTCTACCGGGGCGTGGAATAAATACGCCCGGTTATCAACCTTTACAATCTTTTCACAGTTTGTTTTCATATTTAATAGGAGCAAGTGGTACAATGGAGCTTAAAATCAAGGCGGTGTCGCCGAAAATAGGCCGGGAGTTCCCGCTGCCCCAGTATAAGACGGCGGGAGCGGCGGCCATGGACCTGTGCGCGTGCATGGAGGAGGACGTGACCCTGGCCCCGGGCCAGCGGATGGGCATCCCCACGGGAATTGCCATTGCCCTGCCCTCCCCGGACTATGCGGCCCTGGTGTTTGTGCGCAGCGGCATGGGCTTCAGGAACGGAATCGGCCTGAGCAACGGCGTGGGCGTTATCGACAGCGACTATCGGGGGGAGATCTCCGTGGGGCTGGTGAATCTGTCCGGGGAGGACTATACCATCCGGCCCGGGGACCGCATCGCCCAGCTGATGGTGGTGCCGGTGGTGCGGCCGGAGCTGGTGCGGGTGGACGCGCTGGACGAGACGGAGCGGGGCGCAGGCGGCTTCGGCTCCACCGGGAGGTGAGGCCATGGCAAGGATCGTGCTGGCCTCCGGTTCCCCCCGGCGGCAGGAGCTGCTGACTCGGATCGGCATCCGGGATTTCACCGTGCGGGTTCCTCAGGTGGAGGAGTGGTATCCCCAGGGGCTGACGCCCCCGGAGATCGTGTCGTATATCAGCCGGGAGAAGTCCCAGGCGGTGCCGTCGGAGGAGGACGAGATTGTCATCACCGCCGACACCATGGTGTTTCTGGACCAGCAGCGGCTGGGAAAGCCCAAGGATGAGGCGGACGCCCTGCGGATGCTGACGGACCTGGCGGGGCGGCGGCACACGGTGTGCACCGGGGTTACCCTGCGGCAGGGACAGCGGTCCCTGACCCGGGCCCAGTCCACGGACGTGTATTTCCGGCCCGCCGGTCGGGAGGAGCTGATGGCCTATATCCGGGGCGGCGAGCCCATGGACAAGGCCGGGGCCTACGGCGTCCAGGGCCAGGGGGCCCTGCTGGTGGAGCGCATCGACGGAGACTTTTTCAATGTGATGGGTCTGCCGGTGCTGCTGCTGAGCCGGATGCTGGCGGAGTTCGGCGTGACGCTGCTGTGACCAGTTTATCAAAAAAGGCTTTTTTGATAAACTCGACGATAAGGAATACGCTATGAAACGATTTTTTCAGAAAAACGGCATTATGATGCTGGCCGCCGTGGTGGTGGTGGCGGTGGGGCTGTGTATCGCCAGCGCCGTCAGCAACCAGACGGGCTTTTTGCAGAACGCCGCCGGGGTGGTCACCTATCCCTTCCGGGCGGCGGGCTCCGCCGTGGCTGGATGGTTCCAGAACATCGGCCAGCGATTCGAGACGGTGGAATCCCTGCGCCAGGAGATCGAGGAGCTGCGCAAGGAAAACGCCCAGCTGAAGGAGGATGCGCGCCAGGCCAAGACCGACAGCGAGGAGAACCAGCGGCTGCGGGACCTGAACGGTCTGAGGCAGCAGCGGCGGGACTTCACCTTTGAGGCGGCCCGGGTCATCGAGCGCAGCACCTCCAACTGGTCCAGGACCCTGACCCTGAACAAGGGCACCGGCCTGGGCGTGGCCATCGGCGACTGCGTGGTGGATCAATACGGCTATCTGGTGGGAGTGGTCACCGAGGCGGGCGCCAACTGGTGCACCGTGACCACCATTCTGGACACGGATTCCCAGCTGGGGGCCCTGGTGTTCCGCACCGGCGAGGTGACGGTGGCCATGGGGGACCTGGCCCTGATGGGGCAGGGAAAGCTGAAGCTGTCGTACCTGGAGGGGGAATCCAGTCTCATCAACGGCGACATGATCGTCACCTCCGGCCTGGGAGGCTACTATCCCTCGGGACTGGTCATCGGCTCCGTGGAGGAGATTAAAACCGATGACAACGGCTTGACCCGCTACGCCACCATCATCCCCAAAACCGATATCACCCAGCTGGTGGAGGTGTTCGTGATCACGGACTTCACCATCGTGGATTGAGAGGAGCGGCCATGAATCAATCCATGAACCAACAGGATATGTTCTTCAAATGGCTGTACTACGCCGGGGCGGTGCTGCTGCTGGTGCTGGTGCAGTCCCTGGTGCTCAACCGCATCTCCGTGTGGGCGGTGCACCCGTTTCTGCCGCCGGTGATCGCCGGGATCATGGCCATGCTGGAGGGTCCCGCCGAGGGGGCCGTGTTCGGCGGCATCTTCGGCCTGCTGTGCGACCTGACCATGCCGGGGGTCATTCCGTGCTTCTATACCCTGGCGTTTCTGGCGGCGGCGCTGCCGGCGGCGATGATCGCCAAGCGGCTTCTGAGCCAAGGATTCCTGTGCGCCGTTCTGTGCGCGGCTCTGGCTCTGGTGATCACGGACCTGCTGCACACGGTGCTGCTGACCTTCCGGCAGGGGGTGGAGCTGAGCGCCGCCCTGTCGCTGACGGGGCGGGAGCTGGCCGTGACGGTGGTGCTGTCGCCGCTGGTGTATCTGCTGCTGCGCAGCGTGCACAACCGGATCCTGAGATAGGAGGCGTGCCATGAAGAAAAACGCATTTGACCCGATGCGGGTCCGCATCTGGGCGCTGACGGGGCTGATGGGCCTGTGCCTGCTGGCCTTCGCCGGGGTGATGTACTATACCCAGATCCTCCACGGGGAGGAAAACCGGGCCAAGTCCCTGGCCAGCAATGCCGCCAGCGAGACGGTGGAGGCCTCCCGGGGGATCATCACCGACCGCAACGGCAAGGTGCTGGTGTCCAACCGGCTGACCTATACCCTGATCTTCTCCGCCAAGGATTTTGAGAATGACCAGGACCTGAACGCCGCCATTCTGCGGCTGACGGACCTGTGCGCCGAGAACGACACCGTTTGGAACGATACCCTGCCCCTGAGCAAAACCGCGCCCTACAGCTATACCGACGCCCAGGACAGCGAGGGCTTCGCCCTGTTCCTGAAAAACAAGAGCATCCCCTATTCCAAGCTGTCCCAGGTGACTCCCACCCTGCAGCCGGACCGGTTCATGGCCAAGCTGCGGGATCTGTTCAAAATCGACAGCAGCTATACCGACGACCAGGCCCGGACCATCGCCGGGGTGCGGTATGAGCTGGCGGTGAAGAGTCTGACAGACGCACAGTACGTCTTTGCCGACGACGTGTCCGTGGAGCTGATCAGCCAGACGGCAGACGGCCAGTATCAGGGGGTATCCACCGGCACCTCCTCCGCCCGGGTGTATAACACCGAGTACGCCGCCCATGTGCTGGGGCGGCTGAGTCCCATCTACTACGAGGACTGGGTAGGCGACCCGGAAAACGGCGTCACCGGCTATCGGGATATGGAGGGCTACTCCATGAACTCCCTGGTGGGCCGGGAGGGCACGGAGAAGGCCTTTGAGTCCTATCTCCACGGCACCAAGGGCACCCGGATCATCACCACCAACGAGGAGGGGAAGATCACCGGCGAGCTTTACACCAAGGAGCCTCAGCCCGGCGGCACCGTGGCCCTGACCCTGGACATCGACGTGCAGGAGGACACGGAAAAATCCCTGGCCCAGACCATCGAGGCCATGACCGCCAAGGACGGCATTGTCCGGGGCGGCGCGGCGGTGGTGGTGGGGGTAGGCTCCGGCGAGGTGCTGGCCATGGCCAGCTATCCCACCTATAACCTGTCCACATTTGACCAGGATTACAGCAAGCTGGTCAGCGACACCGTGGGCACTCCCCTGCTGAACCGGGCCATCGGCGGCGCATACGCCCCGGGCTCCACCTTCAAGCCCTGTACCGCCGTGGCGGCCCTGGAGTCGGGGATCATCACCCCCTCCTCCACCATTGTGGACCGGGGCGTGTATGACTACTACAAATCTCCCCAGCCCCGGTGCTGGATCTATAACGAGTACGGCGGCACCCACGGACGGGTCAACGTGTCCCAGGCCATCACCGTTTCCTGCAACTATTTCTTCTATGAGGTGGGCCGGTTGACGGGTATCAAGACCCTGGCGGACTACGCCAGGCAGTTCGGTCTGGGCGAGTATACCGGCATCGAGATCGGCGGGGCGGGAAGCGCCGAGGCCAAGGGCTCCATGGCCACCCCGGAGTTTGCCGAGCGCAACGGTCTGGAGTGGACCGACGGCCAGACCCTGACCGCCGCCATCGGCCAGAGCTATGACCTGTTCACGCCCCTGCAGCTGGCCAACTACATCGCCACCCTGGTGGGCAGCGGCCAGCACTATGAGGCCCATCTGCTGAAAAACGTGAAATCCTACGACAACTCCTCGGTGATCTACGCCTATGACAAGGCGCCGCTGAATACCGTGGAGATGAGCGACAGCACCTTGCAGGCGGTGAAGGAGGGCATGCACAACCTGACCACCGGGAGCCTGTCCTACTACTTCTCCAATTGCGTGGTGTCCGCCGGCGCCAAGACCGGTACCGCAGAAACCGGTATCGCCAATACCAACAACGGCGTGTTCGTGTGCTTCGCCCCCTATGACGATCCCCAGATCGCCGTGGCCGTGGTCATCGAGAAGGGCGGCTCCGGTGCGGCCCTGGCCTCCACCGCCGTGGACATTGTGAACTCCTATTTCTCCCAGGAGGAGATCGGCGCCGTGGTCATCGGCGAAAATACCCTGCTGAAATGAGGCATTCCATGAGCAAGATCTTTGACTCCCGCGATACGGAATATAAGTCCCCCTTTGGCGCCGCCGTGTGCGGCGCCACTGTCCGTTTCGCGGTTCGACCGGGGGATGAAAACGTTACCGGCGTGACGCTGCTCCTGCGGCGGGAATTTGCGGGTACGGAGCAGGAGGTGGCCCTGTCCCCCGGCGATGACGGCCGGTGGCAGGGGGTATACACCGCCCCGGAGGAGCCGGAGCTGGTGTGGTACGCCTTCCGGTTTTCGTATCCGGAGGGGCAAAGGCTATACGGCCTTCACGGCTTCGACGACCAGGCCCGGTGGCAGCTGACGGTTTATGACGACAGCCGCCCTACCCCCGCCTGGTTTGGCCGGGGCATCACCTATCAGATCTTCCCGGACCGGTTCTGCCGCACCCGGGTGCCGGACCCCGCCGGGATGGTGGGGGACCGGGTGGTCCACCAGGACTGGGACGACACTCCGGTGTGGCGGCCCGATGCCCAGGGGATCATCCGCAACAACGATTTCTTCGGCGGCAGTCTGGCGGGGATCACCTCCCGATTAGACTACCTACAGAGTATGGGAGTAGGTACGTTGTACCTGTGTCCGATTTTTGAGTCCGACAGCAACCACCGGTACGACACGGCGGACTACCGGCGGATTGACCCCATGCTGGGCACCGAGGAGGACTTCCGCACCCTGTGCCGGGAGGCCGGGTGCCGGGGCATCCGGGTGATGCTGGACGGGGTGTTCAACCACACCGGCAGCAACAGCCGGTATTTCAACGCCCAGGGATTCTATCCGGAGCTGGGGGCGGCCCAGAGCCGGGAGTCCCAGTATTATAATTGGTACTCCTTCCACCCCTGGCCGGAGGATTACGACGCCTGGTGGGGCATCAAGACCCTGCCGGCGGTGCAGGAGTCCGCGGACAGCTATCGCCGGTTCATCATCCGGGACGGAGACTCCGTGGTGCGGCACTGGCTGCGGCAGGGGGCCTCCGGCTGGCGGCTGGACGTGGCCGACGAGCTGCCGGACGACTTCATTGCCGAAATTCGCAGCGCCATGGACCAGGAAAAGCCCGACAGTTTCCTGCTGGGCGAGGTGTGGGAGGACGGCAGCAACAAGATCGCCTACAGCCAGCGCAGGCGGTATCTGCTGGGCAGCGAGACCAACGGGCTGATGAACTATCCCTTCCGGACGGCGGCCCTGGACTGGCTGCGGGGCGGCGACGCCGCCGTCTTCCGGGACACCATGGAGGTCATCCGGGAGCACTATCCCCGGCCCGCCTTTTACAGCGCCCTGAACATTCTGGGCACCCACGACACGCCCCGGATCCTGACCCTGCTGGGAGCGGAGGATGTGCCGGATACCAAGGACGGCCGGGCGGCGTACCGCCTCTCCCCTGCCCAGCGGCAGAAGGGCCAGGCCCGGCTGCGGGTGGGCGAGATGCTGCTGTACTGCTTCCCCGGCTCCCCTACGGTGTACTACGGCGACGAGGCCGGGATGGAGGGCTTTGAGGACCCCCTGAACCGGGGGACCTATCCCTGGGGCCGGGAGGACCAGGAGCTGCTGGCCTTCTTCCGGCAGCTGGGGCAGCTGCGCCGGGAGCGCCTGTCCCTGCAGGAGGGGGACCTGACCTATCTCCACGCCCGGGGCGGCGTTCTGGTGCTGCGGCGGCAGCTGGGAGACGAGATCACCGTGGCGGCCCTGAACGCAGGCGAGGACGCCGCAGAGGTAGCCATCCCCTGGCCCCGGGAGCTGGCCCGGGAGGCCCTGACCTTCCAGCAGTTCTATGCCCCCGGCGGGAAGCTGCGGCTGCGGCTGCCGCCGGTTTCGGGGATGATCCTGATATGACCCACGGGGTGGATGTTTCACGTGAAACATCCACCCTTTTTGCGTGTTGGTTTCGCTGTTTCACGTGAAACATTTTTCTCAAGATTTTTCTCATTTTGCAGATTTTCTATTGAAACCGACTGAAAATGTGATATACTAAAATAAAGACCGACAGAAAGCGAGTGTGGACAAAGTGGCGAAAATCGTGGCGATCGTGAATCAAAAAGGCGGCGTTGGGAAGACCACCACCTGTGTCAACCTGGCTGCGGCCCTGAAATACCTGGGGAAGCGGGTGCTTTTGTGCGACTTTGACCCCCAGGCCAACGCCACCTCCGGCATGGGGGTGGACAAATCCGTGTCCAACGGCGTGTATGACGTGCTCATCAACGGCGTGGAGACCCGGAAGGCCATCGTCACCACCCCCTATGGCGACGTGCTGCCCAGCAGCAAGGCCCTGGCCGGGGGCGGCGTGGAGATGATCGAAATGGCGGACCGGCAGTTCCTGCTGCGCAGCGCCCTGGACGCCGTCCGGGAGGATTATGACTATATCTTTGTGGACTGTCCCCCCTCCCTGGAGCTGCTGACCCTGAACGCTCTGTGCGCGGCGGACTCCCTGCTGGTACCGCTTCAGGGGGAGTACTACGCCCTGGAGGGCCTCAGCGACCTGATGAACACCGTGCGCATCGTCCGGCGGAACATGAATCCCCGGCTCCAGATCGAGGGCGTGCTGCTGACCATGTTCGACGGGCGCACTAACCTGGCCATTCAGGTGGCCCAGGAGGTCAAGCGGTTCTTCCCCGGGAAGGTGTATGCCACGGTGATCCCCCGGAACATCCGCTTGTCCGAGGCACCCAGCCACGGAAAGCCCATCACGGCCTATGACCGGGGCTGCCGGGGCGCGGAGGCCTATCTGGCTCTGGCCAACGAATTTCTCAAGAAAAATACCTGATTCCGTGCGGAAAGGAGCGTTTCAGCAATGGCCAACAACCCAAAAGGGCTGGGCAAAGGCCTGGCCGCCCTGTTGGGAGACGACGTGATCGACTCTCAGGAGGAAAAGAGCAGTCTGTTTCTGCCGATTTCTCAGGTGGAAAGCTGCGCATCCCAACCCCGCAAGCAATTTGACCCGGAGTCCCTGGCGGACTTAGCCGACTCCATCCGGGAGCACGGCATCATCCAGCCGCTGACGGTGCGGAAGCTGCAGTCCGGCTATTACCAGATCATCGCCGGTGAGCGGCGCTGGCGGGCCGCCCGCATGGCGGGACTGACCCAGGTGCCGGCCATCGTCATCGAGGCCGACGACCGCAAGGCCATGGAGCTGGCCATGATCGAAAACCTCCAGCGGGAGGACCTGAACCCCATCGAGGAAGCCGAGGGCTATCAGGTGCTGATGAGCCAGTACAACATGACCCAGGAGGAAACCGCCCAGCGGGTGGGCAAGTCCCGGTCCGCCGTGGCCAACGCCCTGCGTCTGCTGAACCTGTGTCCTCCAGTGCGGGCCATGGTGGAGGACGGACGGCTGACCAACGGCCACGCCCGGGCGCTGCTGCCCCTGTCCCCTGCCCTGCAGGAGACCACGGCGGCCACCATCCTGAAAAATGACCTGTCCGTCCGGCAGACGGAGCAGCTGGTGAAGAAGCTCACCGCCGGAAAGAAGGAGAAGCCCTCCCCTGCCGGTCTGACCGTGGACTATGCCCAGGAGGCCGCCCGGGATCTGGGGAACACCTTGGGTCGGGGATGCCGCATTGTCTCCGGCAAGAAGAAAGGGCGCATTGAGTTGGAATATTACGGTGTGGACGACCTGAACGAGCTGTTGGAGGCCCTGCACACCATCAAAAAACCATGATGTTTCACGTGAAACACGGAAAGGTGCGATAAAAGCCATGCTTGATATCAAATTTGTCCGGGACAATCCGGAAGCTGTTAAAGAAAACATCCGCAAGAAGTTCCAGAACGCCAAGCTCCCCCTGGTGGACGAGGTCATTGCCCTGGACGCCGAGAAGCGGGCCGCCATGAACGAGGCCAACGACCTGCGGGCCCAGCGGAACCAGCTGTCCAAGCGGGTGGGTATGCTGATGGGTCAGGCCAAGAAGGACCCCAGTAAGCTGGCGGAGGCCGAGGAGGCCAAAGCCCAGGTGAAAGCCAACGCCGACCGGCTGGCCCAGCTGGAGGAGATGGAGGGGCATCTGACCCAGCAGATCACCAAGATCATGATGGTCATCCCCCAGATGATCGACCCCTCCGTGCCCATCGGCCCCGATGACTCCCACAATGTGGAGGTCCAGCGCTTCGGTGAGGCCAAGCTGCCGGAGTTCGATATTCCCTATCACACGGAGATCATGGAGCGCTTCGACGGCATCGACATGGACGCCGCCGGGCGGGTTTCCGGCAACGGATTTTACTATCTGATGGGCGATATCGCCCGGCTCCACGAGGCCGTGCTGGCCTATGGCCGGGATTTCATGATCGACAAGGGCTTCACCTATTGCATTCCCCCGTTTATGATCCACGGCAACGTGGTGGAGGGCGTCATGAGCCAGACCGACATGGACGCCATGATGTATAAAATCGAGGGCGAGGACCTGTATCTGATCGGCACCAGCGAGCACTCCATGATCGGCAAGTTCATCGACCAGATCGTGCCCGCCGAGTCCCTGCCCCAGACGCTGACCTCCTATTCCCCCTGCTTCCGGAAGGAGAAGGGCGCCCACGGCATTGAGGAGCGGGGCATCTATCGCATTCACCAGTTTGAAAAGCAGGAGATGATCGTGGTCTGCAAGCCCGAGGATTCCAAGAAGTGGTACGAACAGCTGTGGCGCTACAGCGTGGAGCTGTTCCGGTCCCTGGATATCCCGGTGCGGCAGCTGGAGTGCTGCTCCGGCGACCTGGCGGACCTGAAGTGCAAGTCCTGCGACATCGAGGCCTGGTCCCCCCGGCAGCAGAAGTATTTCGAGGTTTGCTCCTGCTCCAACCTGGGCGACGCCCAGGCCCGGCGGCTGAAAATCCGCTACAAGGACGAAAACGGCAGGATGCAGCTGTGCCATACCCTGAACAACACCTGCGTGGCCCCTCCCCGGATGCTGATCGCCTTCCTGGAGAACAACCTTCAGGCCGATGGCTCCGTGCTGATCCCCCAGGCCCTGCGGCCTTATATGGGCGGCCACGACCGCATCGTTCCCAAGCACTGAGGACGGAAGGAGGATACTTATGAAGAAGTTTTTTCATGAGTTCAAGGAGTTTGCCATGCGCGGCAACGTCCTGGACATGGCCATCGGCGTGGTCATCGGCGCCGCCTTCGGCAAGATCACCACTTCCCTGGTCAACGACATCATCATGCCCCTCATCGGTCTTATCACCGGCGGCATCGACCTGACCCAGTGGAACATCGTTCTCAACAAGACCGCCGTGGCGGCGGGCGATGCCGCGCCGGTAATGCTGGGCATCGGCAATCTGCTGGCGGTGATCCTGGACTTCATCATCGTGGCCTTTGCCATGTTCCTGCTGGTGAAAGCCATGAACAAGCTGGCTGCCCTGAAGAAGAAGGATGAGGAGCCTGCGCCGGAGGAGCCTGCCGGTCCCACCACTGAGGAGCTGCTGGCGGAGATCCGGGACCTGCTGAAGGAGCAGAAGTAATTTGGAAACCATTCTGAAAGAGGGTCTGGCCCAGCTGGGACTGGACACAGGAAGCATCCCGGCGCTGACGGAGTTTTCCCGGCGGCTGCTGGAGAAGAACCAGGTCATGAATCTGACCGCCATCACCGAACCGGCAGACGTGGCGCGGCTGCACCTGCTGGACTGCGCCTGCCTGCTGACGGCGGCGGACTTCCGGGGCAAGCAGGTGGTGGACGTAGGCACCGGGGCCGGATTCCCGGGAATGCCCCTGCGGCTGCTGGAGCCGGATTTTGACCTGACCCTGCTGGACAGTCTGGGAAAGCGCATCGACTTTTTGCAGGAGACCGTGGACGCCATGGGCCTGCAGCGGGTCCGGTGCGTCCACGCCCGGGCGGAGGAGTTCGCCCGGCAGCACCGGGAGCAGTACGACATAGCCGCCTCCCGGGCCGTGGCCCAGCTGAATGTACTGTGTGAGCTGGCCCTGCCCCTGGTGAAGGTGGGCGGTCAGTTCCTGGCCATGAAGTCGGTGGACACCGACGACGAGATTCAGCGCGCCAGAAGCGCCATTGCCCAGCTGGGGGGCAAAATTGGAAAAATCTGGGATTATGCCATCTCCGGAACGGACGTGCGGCACCGGGTGGTCATCATCCGGAAGGAGCGTCTCACCCCGGCAGCCTATCCCCGGCCCTTCGCCCGCATCAAAAAAGCGCCGTTGGGCTGAGTCCCCAACTGTATACGAGGTACCTGGATATGGGAAAAATCATTGCAGTGGTCTCCGGCAAGGGCGGCACCGGAAAGACCTCCTTCACCGCCAACGTGGGGTTGGCGCTGGCCGCCCTTGGGAAAAATACCCTGTGCCTGGACTGCGACATCACCCTGCGGAACCTGGACCTGGCCCTGGGGCTGACGGACAAGGCCCTGATGGATTTTTCCGACGTCATCGCCGGCCGCTGCTCCCTGTCCGACGCGGCAGCCGATCACCCCAAGTATCCCAAGCTGCACCTGCTGACCGCTCCCCTGTCCCCCGGGGGACAGCTGGACGTGACCGATGAGCAGATGCGGCAGCTGCTGGACCAGGTGCGCCAGGAGTATGACTATTGCCTGATCGACGCCCCGGCGGGGCTGGGTCAGGGCTTCCGGCTGGCCACCGGCTGCGCCGACTGCGTGGTGGTCATCACCACCACCGACGCCTCCGCCCTGCGGGACGCCCAGCACACGGTGATGCTGCTGGACAAGCGCTTCACCACAGAGAGTCTGTTTCTGGTGGTGGGGCGGGTGCAGAAGAAGCTGCTCCGGGCCCTCCACAGCACCATCGACGATGCCATGGACGCCGCCGGGCTGCCCCTGCTGGGGGTGGTGCCGGAGGACAGCGACGTCCCCTATGCCCTGAACCGGGGCATCCCCCTGCGGGATATCAACTATTACGCGGCCCGGGCCTATGAAAACATCGCACGGCGCATCACCGGGCACCAGGTGCCCCTGATGCGAATCTGAAAACACGAAAGGAAGTGCCTCCATGAATATCGCACTGATCGCCCACGACAACAAAAAGGAACTGATGGTCCAGTTCTGCACCGCATACTGCGGCATTCTGGCCCAGCACACCCTTTGCGCCACCGCCACCACCGGCCTCCAGATCGGGGAGGCCACCGGCCTGCGCATCCACCGCTTCCTGTCCTTCGACCACGGCGGCGGCCAGCAGATTGCAGCCCGCATTGCCTATAATGAGCTGGACATGGTTCTCTGCTTCAGCGACCCCAACCAGAAAGTCCCTGACGAGGACGTGGCCAATATCTTCCGCCTGTGCGACCAGAACAATATCCCCTATGCCAGCAATGTGGCCACCGCCGAGATGCTGGTGCTGGGCCTGGCCCGGGGCGACCTGGCCTGGCGCGACATTGTCAATCCCAAAACCAAGCCCTTTACCGCTTGACAAGCGGGCCCGAATGCCATAAAATAGGAAGAACGACCGCCATAAAGGAGACAGGAGTACCTTCACCCCCACCGGCACCAGAGAGGCGCGACACCGGCTGAAAGCGCGCCCCGGCAGGAGAAGCGAAGACAGTCCCCCAGCGGGGATGGAAACATCCACGGCCCGCTCCCCGTAACAGGAGCTGCGAGGGCCCCTTTACGGGCTGAATTTGGGTGGCACCACGAAGCGTATTCATGCGCTCTCGTCCCAAACACGGGACGGGAGCGCATTTTTTCGTACCAAAACCGAAATACACAACAGAAAGGAAATATTTCACCATGGCAACTGTGACCCCCCGGACTCTCTCCGGCTTCATGGAGCTGCTGCCTGCCCCGCAGCAGCAGATGGAGCGGATGATGGAGATCCTGCGCACCACCTACAGCCGATACGGCTTCACTCCCCTGGACACCCCGGCCATCGAGGCCAGCGAGGTGCTGCTGGCCAAGGGCGGCGGCGAAACCGAGAAGCAGATCTACCGCTTCCAGAAGGGCGACGCCGATCTGTCCCTGCGGTTTGACCTGACGGTGCCCCTGGCCAAGTATGTGGCCCTGCACTACAACGACCTGGCCTTCCCCTTCCGCCGGTATCAGATCGGCAAGGTATACCGGGGCGAGCGGGCCCAGCGGGGCCGCTTCCGGGAGTTCTATCAGGCGGACATCGACATCATCGGCGACGGCAAGCTGGACATCACCAACGAAGCGGAGATCCCCTCCATCATCTATCAGACCTTCACCTCCCTGGGCCTGACCCGGTTCCAGATCCGGGTCAACAACCGGAAGATCCTCAATGGATTTTACGCCATGCTGGGCCTGACGGAGCAGTCCGGCGACATCATGCGCACCGTGGACAAGCTGGACAAGATTGGGGCCGACAAGGTCCGGATCTGCCTGACGGAGGACGTGGGACTGACGGCGGAGCAGGCCGACGAGATCATGCGGTTCATCTCCATCACCGGCAGCAACCGGCAGGTGCTGGATGCCCTGGCCGGATATCAGGGGCGGCACGAGCTGTTCGACCAGGGTCTGGAGGAGCTGAACACCGTCACCCGCTATCTCTCCGCCTTCGGCGTTCCGGAGGAGAATTTCGCCGTGGATCTGACCATCGCCCGGGGCCTGGACTACTACACCGGCACGGTGTATGAGACCACCCTGCTGGACCATCCGGAGATCGGTTCCGTGTGTTCCGGAGGACGTTACGACAACCTCGCTGCGTATTATACCGACCGTCAGCTCCCCGGCGTGGGTATCTCCATCGGCCTGACGCGGCTCTTTTATGTGCTGGGCGAGCAGGGTCTGCTGAACCCCCAGCTGCCCACGGCTCCCGCCGATGTGCTGATCCTGCCCATGACCCAGGACCTGACTCCCGCCATCCGGCTGGCCACCCGGCTGCGGAGTGCAGGCGTCCGCACCCAGCTGTATACCGAGCAGAAAAAGTTCAAGGCCAAGATGAACTATGCCGACAAGCTGGGGGTCCCCTATGTGGTGTTCCTGGGGGACGACGAGATCGCCGCAGGGCTGGTGGCCTGCAAGGATATGACCTCCGGCGAGCAGACCAAGCTGTCCTTTGAGGACACTCTGTCCCGGATCACCCAGGGACTGTCTCAGCGGAACCAGGGCAAGGTCATCCTGGAAAAATAAATACAAACCGAAATATCTGAATGAAATATTTCAGTTTGTAATCAAGCAATTCAATACAGAACGTGATATTTTAACCATACTATACAAATCTTAATCAGAACAGGAGCGATTCATATGATGCAGATGCGAACCCATACCTGTGGGGAGCTGCGGCTGGCCAACGCGGGTCAGCGCGTGAAAATCGTGGGCTGGATGGAAAACGTCCGGGTCGTGGGCCAGAACTTCGCCTTTGTGGTGCTGCGGGACTTCTACGGCACCACCCAGGTGGTGGTGGAAAACCAGGAGATGATGGACATCATCAACGGCCTGAACAAGGAGTCCACCATCAGCGTGGAGGGCACCGTCCGGGAGCGGGCCAGCAAGAACCCCAAGCAGGCCACCGGCGACGTGGAAGTGGTGCCGGAGAAGATCGAGGTCCTGGGCCGCTGCCGGTACAACAGCCTGCCCTTTGAGATCAACCGCAGCCGGGAGGCCGACGAGACCCAGCGTCTGAAATATCGTTATCTGGACCTGCGGAACCCGGCGGTGAAGAGCAACATCATCCTGCGGTGCCAGGTGGTGTCCGCCCTGCGTGCGGCCATGACCCAGCACGGCTTCCTGGAGATCACCACCCCCATCCTGACCGCCTCCTCCCCGGAGGGCGCCCGGGATTATCTGGTGCCCGCCCGGAAGCACCCCGGCAAGTTCTATGCCCTGCCCCAGGCTCCCCAGCAGTTCAAGCAGCTGCTGATGACCGCGGGCTTCGACCGGTATTTCCAGATCGCCCCCTGCTTCCGGGATGAGGACGCCCGGGGCGACCGCTCCCCCGGCGAGTTCTATCAGCTGGATATGGAGATGGCCTTCGCCACCCAGGAGGACGTGTTCGCCGTGCTGGAGGACGTGCTGCCCCCCATCTTTGCCAAGTTCGGCACCTATAACGTGGCCTCCTCCGCCCCCTTCCGCCGCATTGCCTATCGGGACGCCATGGAGACCTACGGCTCCGATAAGCCCGACCTGCGCATCGACCTGACCTGCAAAAACGTCACCTCCCTGTTCACCGAAAGCGAGTTCGAGGCCCTGCGGGGTCAGACCGTGAAGATGGTCCCCGTGTCCGACTGCAGGCTCACCCGCAAGCAGATCGACAAGCTGCTGGGCGACTGCGAGGTGCAGTCCGGCTCCAAGGCCTACTGGTTCAAGATGGACGAAAACGGCCAGCTGGCCGGCGGCATCGCCAAGTTCGTCACCGGTATCCAGGAGCAGCTGACCCAGGCCCTGGACCTGAAGCCCAACACCCTGGTGCTGGTGGCCGCCGGGGCCGCCGCCACCAAGTCCGTGGGCGTGCTGATCAAGACCTTCGGCGTGGCCTGCGAGGGCCACATGGACAAGGAGCGCTATGAGTTCTGCTGGATCGTGGACTTCCCCATGTACGAGATCGGCGACGAGTCCGGCCAGCTGGAGTTCTGCCACAATCCCTTCTCCATGCCCAGCGGCGGCCTGGAGGTGCTGCTGAAGGCCGAGCGGGGCGAGATCGACCCCCTGATCATCACCGCCGACCAGTATGACCTGGTGTGCAACGGCGTGGAGCTGTCCAGCGGCGCCGTCCGGAACCACGATCCCGAGATCATGGTCAAGGCCTTTGAGCTGGTGCGCCTGGGCGAGGAGGACGTGAAGAAGAAGTTCCCCGCCATGTACAACGCCTTCTGCTATGGTGCGCCTCCCCATGCCGGCATCGCCCCGGGCGTGGACCGCATGGTGATGTTGCTGGCAGGCGAAAGCTCCATCCGGGAGATCATCCCCTTCCCCATGAACAAGAACGCCCAGGATATCATGATGGGCGCCCCCTCCACCGTGGAGCAGAAGCAATTGGATGAATTGCACATTGCTATCGTGGGTGACGTGGAGGAGGACTAAGCCGTATACGCCCGGGTTCCGGCGGGGCACATGGGCCCCGCCCTACCGGATTTTTTGAAAATCATAAAATAAGCCAGAACGGCAGGGCCGAAGTCCCGCCGTTCTGGCTTTTATTCTCTTATTCTCCGCTTCGCTCATACACGGCCCGGACGTATTTCCGGCCCCGCCAGATGGTGGCCAAGCACACGGCCATGGTAAACCCGCCGCACAGGGACACGCACAGCCGGTAATCCAGCACCTCCCCCAAGGCCCCGATGGCCAGGGACAGCACCGCCGCCGCACCGGTATAGAGCATGGACTCGAAGGCGTTGACCCGGGCCCGCAGCCGGTCCGGGATGTACCGCTGCACCGCCGCCTGGCGCATGGTGGCGCTGTTGATGCCCAGAAAGCCGCACAGGCCCCGGCTGACCAGCATCAGGGGGTACGGCAGCCACAGCAGGAACAGATCCACCGTCTCATACAGCATATACACCAGAAACGCAAAGCCGTACTTTTTCTTCTCCGGAATTTCCGTCCGGTACTGCACCATACCTCCCAGGCTGCGGCCCAGAAACTCCGCCAGAGACAGCAGGGAATACATGGTGGCCGTCATGCCGGGGAAGGTGCGGAAAAAGGCCACCAGAATGGGGGAATAGCCGCTGGCTACTCCGTTGGTCACGGCCATGTAGGCATAGATGTTCATCAGGCCCTTTTCCCGGCGCAGATACTGGATGGCCTCCTTCACGTCGGCCCACCAGGTTTTCAGGCCGGAGCCCTCCTCCGACGGCCGGCGCTGCTCCTTTATGCGGATGCCGCTTTCCACCGCCGCCGCGCACAGGGACAGTCCCCCCTGCCCTACCAGCAGCCACGCCGCGCCCACCGCGTCCAGCAGTACCGCCGACAGGGGCAGCATCACCACCCGCAGCACCGGGTACAGGGTGGAGGCCACGGCATACCCCTTCTGCTGGGTGCCCTCCGGCAGCAGCATGGGAAAAATGCTGTTGTAGGCTAGCTCGTCAAAGGAGCTGAGGGTGGCCAGCACCAGGGAAAAGGCCAGATAGCCCACATAGGAAAAGGCCCCCCGCAGTAGATACAGTCCCAGCAGCAGGTACATGATCCCGTTGAGGACGTCGCCGCCCACCAAAAAGGGCTTGCGGGGCATACGGTCCATCCACGGGGCAATCACCAGGGGCAGCAGAAACCCCGGGATCAGCTGGGCTGCCAGCACCAAGGCCGAGGCCATGGTGCTGCCGGTTTCGTCGAACACCAGAAACGACATGGCAAAGCCACCGGCGATGCCGCCGATGGCCCCCAGGCCGGTGGCGGCGATCAGCAGAGTAAAATTGCGGTTCCATAGCTTGGTTTGCATCTTCTCTCACCTCCGCTTTATCATAGCACACGGGTAAGAGAATGAAAGCGGGGTATATATGGGAAAGTTTTCCCTGACAATCCCTATTCAATCAGTAGATTAGGCAGTTTAATAGGAAAGTCCCGCAGAAGCTCATAGGCCTGCTTATACTGCCGCCCGGCGGTGAGCCACTCCAGTACCCGGGGCAGGTGAAAGGCCGCGTATCCGATGGGCAGCTCCCGGCGGCAGCGGTTGAATACGTCCATCAGCGCCGCGCCGTAATCCGGGTCCCGCAGATAGCCGGGGTTTTCCAGCCTGCGCCGCACCAGCCCGCAGATCCCCATGCACAGAGCCCGGTCCGGATACTCCTCCGGGGCCGTCTCCGCCCGGTCCAGGGCGTCCAGAGCCTCCCGGGTCCGGCCCAGCCCCTCGCAGCACACCGCCAGCTTGTGCAGCTCCATGACCCGGGGGTGCTCCAGGGCGGCAAAATAGCCGTAGGCCTCCTGATACCGGCCGCACTCCACCTGGGAGGCCGCCCGGTTATAGGCCATGCTCCGCAGATCATCCTGCCGCCCCAGGGCCCGGGCCATACGCTCCGCCGCCTGATAATGCGTCTCCATGCCACCCAGGTCCAGCTGGTTGCAGCAGAGACTCCCCATGAACATCCGGCACTCCAGCATCAACCGCACCCGGCCGTCCCGGGCCGCCAGGTCATAGCCCTGCTGCAGCAGAGCCATGGCACCGGTATAGTCGCTGCCCTGCTCATACCCGGCGATACCGGCCATGAGATAGCAATACGCCTCCGGCAGCAGCCGCACCGCCTCCACATCCCGGTCCTGCACCACCCGCAGAATGGCCAGCTGACGCCGGTCCAGATACGGCTCCAGGGCCGGTGGGATCTCCGTGGGGTCGTTCCGGTCCATGGCGTCCAGCACCAGGCCGTCCGCCGCCAGAGGGCTGGACAGAAGCCGGTCCAGCGCCTGGCAGAACACCTCCCGGCTGTCCCGGAAGCCCTCCTTGTCCCCGTCCAGCAGGCATTCGTACCGGCGCTCCACCAGCTCCTCCAACTCCGGCAGGCTCTCCCCGTACCAGGGAAGCTCCAGCCTCCGGAACAGCAGCTCCAGCAGCTCCGGGGCCGCCTGCACCTGTCCCTGTTCGATTTTGGACAGATACGACGCCGCGCAGATACCCCGGCACAGGCCCTCCTGGCTCCAGCCGCGCTTCAGCCGCTGCTGCCGCAGCCGCAGGCCCACCGCCGCCGCACCGGCGGAATAGGGTTCCTTCATATGCATCCCCTCCCCTTTTTGCATCCGTTTTGTATCAGTGTAACACAGACGAGGGCATTTGGGAATAAGCAAACTCCCTCCGCCAGCGGCGGAGGGAGTTTATATGCAGTTGTCAGCAGAGCTTGGCGCCGGCGGGGATGGAGTCGTCCAGCAGCAGCAGGTGCAGCTTCTCCTCGCCCCTTTCCTTGTGGACGGCGGAGATCAGCATACCGCAGCTGGGGATGCCCATCATCTTCCGGGGAGGCAGATTCAGAACCGCCACGGCGGTCTTGCCGATGAGCTGCTCCGGCTCATAATAGTGATGGATGCCAGAGAGAATGGTGCGGTCCGTGCCGCTGCCGTCGTCCAGGGTAAACTTCAGCAGCTTGTCGCTCTTTTTCACGGCCTCGCAGTTCTTGATCTTCACGGCCCGGAAATCGGACTTGCAGAAAGTATCAAAATCCACGTTTTCCTGGGTATAGGGCTCCAGCTCCAGGGCAGGCAGGGCCGCCTTGCGCTGGGCCTCCTGGATGGCGTTGAGCTCGGCCAGGGCCTTCTCGGCGTCGATGCGGGGGAACAGGGCCTCGCCCTTGTGGACGGTAACGTCCGGGCGCAGGCTGCCCCACACGTTGGCCTTTTCCCAGGTGCGGCAGCACGGGCAGGCTCCGATCTGGTCAAAGATCTTTTCGGCACTGTCGGGAATGAAGGGGGTCAGCAGCACGGCGCAGATGCGGATGGTCTCCAGCAGGTTATACATAACCGTGGCCAGGCGGGCCCGGTTGGCGGGGTCCTTGGCCAGGGTCCAGGGGGCGTTTTCGTCGATATACTTGTTGGCCCGCTGGATGGTCTTGAACACCTGCTCCAGGGCGTTCTGGAACTGGAAGTGCTCCATCTCCGCCTCATAGCGGTCCCGCAGGGTGGAGACCATCTGCTTCAGATCGTCGTCGGTGTCGGTATCCAGGCGCTCGGTGGGCAGGGTGCCGCCGAAATACTTTTCCACCATGGCGGTGGTGCGGCTGACCAGGTTGCCCAGGTCGTTGGCCAGATCCATGTTGATGGTCTGGATCAGCAGCTCGTTGGAGAAATTGCCGTCGGAGCCGAAGGGGAAGGTCCGCAGCAGGAAGAAGCGCAGGGCGTCCACGCCGAACTTCTCCGCCAGGACATAGGGGTCCACCACGTTGCCCTTGGACTTGGACATCTTGCCGCCGTCCATCACCAGCCAGCCATGGCCGTAAACGTGCTTGGGCAGGGGCATATCCATGCTCATGAGCATGGCAGGCCAGATGATGGAGTGGAAGCGGACGATCTCCTTGCCCACAAAGTGGACGTCGGCGGGCCAATACTTGTCGTAATCGTGATACCGGTCGTTCATAAAGCCCAGGGCGGTGGTGTAGTTAAACAGGGCGTCCACCCACACATACACCACATGGCCCGGGTCAAAGTCCACGGGAATGCCCCAGGAGAAGCTGGTGCGGCTGACGCACAGGTCCTCCAGGCCGGGCTTGATGAAGTTGTTGACCATCTCGTTGACCCGGGAGCGGGGCTGCAGAAAGTCGGTGTCCTCCAGCAGGTGGCGGACTCGGTCGGCGTACTTGCTCAGGCGGAAGAAATAGGCCTCCTCCTCGGCGTCCATGACCTCCCGGCCGCAGTCGGGGCACTTGCCGTCCACCAGCTGGCTCTCGGTCCAGAAGCTCTCGCAGGGCTTGCAGTATTTGCCCTTATAGGTGCCCTTATAGATATCGCCCTTTTCGTACATCTTACGGAAGATCTTCTGGATAGAGGCGCAGTGGTAGTCGTCGGTGGTGCGGATGAAGCGGTCGTTGGAGATGTTCATCAGCTTCCACAGGTCCAGGATGCCCTGGGGACCCTCCACGATGTTGTCCAGGAACTCCTTGGGGGTCTTTCCGGCGGCCTTGGCCTTGTCCTCGATCTTCTGGCCGTGCTCGTCGGTGCCCGTCAGGAACAGCACGTCGCAGCCGGTGAGCCGCTTATAGCGGGCCATGGCATCGGTGGCCACGGTGCAGTAGGTGTGGCCGATGTGCAGCTTGTCAGAGGGGTAATAAATGGGTGTGGTGATATAGAATTTCTGCTTTTCCATGGGGATCTATCTCCTTTTCCGCCGCTCCGAATGGAAGAGCGGCTTAATATTTTGGCGTTTTTCCGGCGGCCGGGCAAACAAAAAACGCCCCCGGCTGACTGCCAAGGGCGATGCGCAGCACCGCGATACCACCTTGCTTCGCCGCTTCCTTGCGAAAAGCGGCCTCATGGAGCGCCCGCACGCCCCGGTGCTGTAACGGGCACACCCGGTCCGGCCTGACGCGCCGCGCTCAGCCGGACGGCTCCGGGGCCATGTTCGCCGGGGCCGCCGTGTCCGCTTTCACCTTGCCGGACTCTCTTGTGACGGAGGCTGCGCCGGGTACTCTTCCCATCCACGCCGATTTATCCCTATCTTATCCCCGGCGGCGGGGTTTGTCAATGATTTTCTTGGATTATGGCCCGGTTTGTGGTATGATACAGAAAAAAACGAAGGGAGAGCGCCATGAAGCTGGTAAGCTGGAACGTCAACGGCCTGCGGTCATGCCTGACCAAGGGCTTTCTGGAATATGTGAAAAATGAGGACCCGGACGTGATATGCCTGCAGGAGACCAAGCTGCAGCCGGAGCAGGCGGTGTTTGAGCTGGAGGGCTATCACCGGTATTTTTACTCCGCCGAGAAGAAGGGCTATTCCGGCACCGCCGTTCTGACCCGGCAGGAGCCGATATCGGTGGTATTCGGCTTCGGCGATGACATCCACCGCCACGAGGGCCGGGTCATCACCGCGGAATACCCGGATTTCTATCTGGTGTGCTGCTACACCCCCAACAGCCAGGACGGGCTGAAGCGGCTGGATTACCGGATGCAGTGGGAGGACGACCTGCGGGCCTATCTGATGGAGCTGGACCGGACAAAGCCCGTGGTATACTGCGGCGACCTGAACGTGGCCCACCAGGAGATGGACCTGAAAAACCCCAAGACCAACCGGATGAACCCGGGCTTCACCGACCAGGAGCGGGAGAAGATGACCGCCCTGCTGTCCTCGGGCTTTGCCGACACCTTCCGTACCCTGCACCCGGAGGAGGTCACCTATTCCTGGTGGAGCTACCGCTTCCACGCCCGGGAGAAGAACGTGGGGTGGCGCATCGACTATTTCATCGTGTCCCGGCGTCTGCTGCCCCGGGTGACGGGCGCCGCCATCCGCACGGAGGTGTACGGCAGCGACCACTGCCCGGTGGTTCTGGAAATTTCCTGAAAAAAACACTTGACTGTCAAGTCCCTTTACCCCTTATACTGCGGATAAAAGGAGGGCAACGCCATGCATATCAAGGACGTAGAGCAGCGCACCGGGCTGTCCCGGGCCAACATCCGATACTATGAACAGGAGGGGCTGGTGCATCCGGCCCGGCGGAAAAACGGCTATCGGGACTACAGCCCCGATGACCTGGAGACCCTGCTGCGCATCCGCCTGCTGCGGCGGCTGGACGTGCCCATTGAGGAGATCCGATCCATGCAGGCCGGGAAGCTGTCCCTGTCCGAGGCCCTGTCCCAGCGGCTGGCGGCCCTGCGCCGCCGGGAGGAGCAGGCCCGGACGGATCAGTCCGTGTGCCGGGCCATGCAGGCCGACCACGCCTGCTATAACACCCTGGACGCGGAAAAATACTGGCGGCTTCTGTACACGCCGCCCCAGGCGACCGCTGCCGCAGCCCGGACGGACCGTCAGGATCCCTGCCCCTGGCGGCGGTTTCTGGCCCGGGGGCTGGATATGCTCCTGTGCTCCTCCGCCGTGGCCCTGGCGCTGATGCTGGGGCGGATCGCGCCCCAGACCCCGGGGTTCTCCCTGCTGACCTATGTGGGAAGCCTGCTGCTGATGCTGGGGGTGGAGCCGGTGCTGCTGCACCTGTGGGGCGTCACGCCGGGCAAGCTGCTGCTGGGGCTGACGGTAGAACAGCCGGACGGCCGCCGCCCCACCTGGGGCCAGGCCTACGCCTACACGGCCATGGCCGTGGTATACGGGATCGCCCTGTACATTCCCGTTCTGCGGCTATGGCGGCTGCGCAGAAGCTATCTGGACTGCCGGGACGGCCTGAAGATGCCCTGGGAGGGAGAGCTCCTGTGCCAGAGCCGGGACATTCCCTGGTGGCGGTGGGCGCTGCTTCCCGCAGCCTGGGGGCTGGTGATCCTGGCCATAATCGGCGGCAGCAACATTCTTCTGATGCCTGCTAACAGCGGGCGGCTGACGGTGGAGGAGTTTGCGGAAAACTTCAACCAGATGGCCCAGGCCACGGATTCTCCCCTGCGGCTACACTCCAATGGCGCATGGGTGCGGGATTCACTCCGGGGATATGCGGCCACCCTGGAAAACGCTTATCCCAGCCGCCTGGAGTACGAAACCGACGCCAACGGATATCTGACCGCCGTGAGGTTCCGGTGCTCCTATACCGCCCAGGGCGGCGGGGACCCGTCCTCCGCCCCGGACTTCGTCTATGCCAGCACTGCCTTTATCCAGCCGCTTCTATTGGCCATGCTGGCCAGCCAGGACGCCTCTGCCCAGGATATGGCGGCCCTGGTCAACGACCGCTGGGACCAGGGCTTTGTGTATGAGACGGAGGACGCCCGCACCTCCGTCACCGTCACCTGCTATGGCTATGTGGTGGACCGCAGCACCGGCATGCTGATTTCCCACGACGCCTCCTGCGGCTTCACCGCCGCCTTTGACATCGTGTGGAACTGAACAGAGAAAAAAGGCAGCCGCCCGGGTCGGGCGGCTGCCTTTATGGCGTTTGACAGTCTTGTTAAATCAATATACCCGGGCAGGCTCCTCGCCGTTGAGGACACGCAGAGCGCCCTGGGCCAGGGCCAGCAGCTCATCCTCGCCGGGATACACGGTGATGGGGGCGATCCAGCCCACCATATCGGTGATGGCGTCCACGGTCTCCTGACCGTAGGCAATGCCGCCGGTGAGAATGATCTGGTCCACCTTGCCCTTCATGACGGCGGCCATTGCGCCCACTTCCTTGCCGATCTGATAGTGGAATGCATCCACGGTGGCGGCAATCTCCTTGTCGCCCTCGGCGGCGGCCTTCAGCAGGTCGCGCATGTCGTTGGAGCCGGTGTAGGCCACCAGGCCGCCGTGGCCGGCCAGCATCTTGCGGACCTCGCCGGCGGTATACTTGCCGCTGAAGCACAGGCTCACCAGCTGACCGGTGGGCAGGCTGCCGGACCGCTCGGGGGAGAAGGGGCCGTCGCCGTCCAGGGCATTCTGGGTATCCACCACGCTGCCGTGGACGTGGGCGCCGATGGAGCAGCCGCCGCCCATGTGGCAGACGATGAGGTTCAGATCCTCATACTTCTTGCCGTGCTCCTTGGCGTAGCGCTTGGCCACGGCCTTCTGGTTCAGGGCGTGGAAAATGCTGGTGCGATGGAACAGGGGATGGCCGGCATAGCGGGCCACGTCGGACAGCTCATCCACCACCACGGGGTCCACGATGAAGGAGGGGATGCCCAGCTGGTCGCCGATCTCCCGGGCGATGATGCCGCCCAGGTTGGAGGCGTGCTGTCCCTGAACGCCCACGGTGCAGTCGCGGACCAGACGGTCACTGACGGCGTAGGTGCCGCCCCGGATAGGAGCCAGCAGGCCGCCGCGGCCGGAGACGGCGGACAGGGTCTTCACATCGAAGCCCTGATCCTCCAGGGCCTTCATCACCAGCTTGCGCCGCCAGTCCTTCTGGGCGGGGATGGAGTCAAACTTTTCGAGTTCCTCGGCGCTGTGGCGCAGAGTCTTGTCAAAGAGCAGGTTCTCGTCCTCATAGACGCCGATCTTGGTGGACGTGGAGCCGGGGTTGACGACCAGAATTCTGTAAGACATGGGAATTTTCCTCCTGTTATTTTTTTGAATTGTTCCGTAAAAAGCAGCCTGATAACGACTTTACTGTATTATACAACAGTCGGTCAAGCTATGTAAACTACTTTTTCTACTATAAGGAAACAATTTCGCAAAAATGTTAAATTCTTGCCGTTCTTTTTTGGTCCGGCGGCATCACATAAAAAAAGAACGCCAGCAGGCGTTCTTTTTTCGTATTCGTTTACCGCTTGTCGCGGTCGTAGGACACCACCACGCGGCGGTTGGGCTCGGTGCCGATGGAGTAGGTATTCACACCGGGGACATCCTGCAGGGCGGCGTGGATCACATGGCGCTCATAGGCGTTCATGGGCTCCAGGGTGACGCTGCGGCGATACTTGGTGACCTTTCCGGCCACCTTGCGGGCCAGGGACTCCAGGCTCTGCTCGCGCTTGGCCCGGTAGTTCTCGGCGTCCACATGGACGCGGATGCGCTTTTCCCGGCCGGAATTGACGGCATAGTTGGTCAGCTGCTGGATGGCATCCAGGGTCTCGCCCCGGCGGCCGATGAGCTGGCCCAGCTTCTGGCCCTCCAGCACCACGCTGTAGCGGCCCTTCTCCGTCTCGGTGACCTTCACCTGGGCGGGGCTGTCCATATGCTCCAGCAGGCCCGTCAGGAACTCGGTGATGCGCCGGGCGTTGTCGTCCTGGCAGAGCTCCTGAGCCGGGGCGGCGGGAGCCTCCTCAGCCTTGGGGGCTTCGGGAGCCTTGGGAGCGGCCTTGGGTGCCTCGGCCTTCTGGGGCTTGGGCTGCTGGGGTTTCGGCTGGGGCTTGGGTTCGGGCTTCTTTTCGGGTTTCTTCTCCGGCTGGACCGGGACGGCGGGAGCCTCGGGCTCCTGCTGACCATAGGTCACGCGGACCCGGGCAGGGCTGCTGCCGATGCCCAGAAAGCCGCTCTTGGCCCGCTCCAAAATCTCAACAGAGACATCGTCGCGGTCCATCTGCAGCTGCTGGAGCGCTTTGCGGATGGCTTCCTCCTCGGTCTTGCCCGTTACGTCAATATAACTCATAGACAAAACTCCTTAGTCATCATTAGTCATCGTAATGGCTCTTGTCATAGGCGCGGCCCCTGGCATAGGGACGCTGGCCCACGCGGCCGTTTTCGTTGCTTCCGGTGGATTTTTTCTTGTCGCCGGAGGGCTTTTTCTTCCCCTGCTGATTCTGGGGCTTCTTGCCGCCGTTGGCCAGCTGCTGCTGGGCCATCAGCTCCTTCTGGCGCTGATACTTGGCATAGCGCTTTTCCCGGGCGGCCTTCTCCTTCTCCGTCTCCTCGCGGTCCAGAATCTTGTTGAAATACTCGTTCAGGGTGACCTCCTGGATCAGGGAGAACGCGGAGTTGGCAATCCAGTAGATGCACAGAGCGGAGGGCAGGATATAGCCCATCCACAGGGTCATCAGGGGCATCATGTACATCATGGTCTTGGTGGACCCGTTGGGGGCAGAGCCATTGGTGCGCATGGTGATGAAGCTCATGGCAAACTGGATGCCGGCGGAGATGATGGGCAGCAGAATGGCGCCCCACACGGGCCAGCCGCCGCCGGGGAACTGGCTGAACAGGTCGCTGGGCCGGTTGGCCAGATCAATGTGCAGGAAGCTATAGTTCAGGTCGATGAGGCCGTCGAACTTTCCGGCAAACTCCGCCCAATGCTCATGGATGAACTTGGCCAGATAGATCTGTTCATAGGCCTGGCTGCCGTCGGCCACGGTGAAGCCCAGGCTTCCGGCCAGAGTGGTGATCTCGGCGATCACCGTCTCGGACAGGCCCATGAAATACCGCATGGGCACGCGGATGATGTAGTACAGGGCGATCAGGATGGGGAATGGAATGAAGGACCACAGGCAGCCGGACATGGGGTTGATGCCTTCCTTGGCATACAGCTCCGCCATGGCCTCCTGCTGCTTCTGCTGGTTGTTGGCGTAGCGGGTCTTGATGTCGTTGAGCTTACCCTGCATGCGGTTCATGCGCAGCATGCTCTTCTTGCTCTTGAGCTGGAAGGGCAGCAGCACCAACTTCACCACCAGGGTAAACAGGATCAGGGCCACGCCATAGGACCCGGTCCAGCTGTAGAACAGCCGGGTCAGGAAGGCAAAGGGAACGCAGATATAATATCCGAGCGTTGCAAACATGGGGTAGTTACCTCCGTTTTTTGTTGGGTGGGAAAAACGAGGTTTTCAAGGAACAGGATCATACCCGCCTTTGTGGAAGGGATTGCATCGCAGAAAGCGCCGCAGCGCCATAAAGCCGCCCCGCAGCGGCCCGTATTTCTCCACGGCCTGCAGGGCGTATTCCGAGCAGGTGGGGATATACCGGCAGCGGGGCGGAAACAGCGGCGACACGGACGCCTGATAAAACCGGATGGCCCGCAGGATGGCCCTCTTCATGACGGGTCCTCCCGCAGCAGATTCAATTGCCTCAGAAGGCGCAGATAGGTGCTCTCCAGCTTTTGATAGCCGGTTTCCACGGCCCGGACCCGGGCCACCACGATGATGTCGTATCCCGGGACCATTTTCGGCTTATTCAGCCGGTAAATCTCCCGGATGCGCCTTCTCACCCGGTTGCGGACCACGGCGCCGCCCAGCTTCGTGCTGACGGAGACCCCCAGGCGGCTCAGCCCCCGGCGGTTCCGCTGGCAATAGATCACCAGCTGCGGTGACACCGCCGACTTCCCCTTGCGGTAGATCCGGCGGAATTCGTAGTTCTCTTTTACCGTGACGGCAGGATTCATGAAAACAAGCACCTTCTCCGCCGGTGCGGCGGCTGAAATGAGCATAGGCCAAAAGGGACGGCAGTTTTCCCTTCCACCGTCCCTGGTCTATCCTTTATGCGCGATGCACTTTCCGCGACCTCAATGGGTCAGGCGAGCGCGGCCCTTGGCGCGGCGGCGGGCCAGAACCTTACGGCCGTTGCTGGTGGCCATTCTCTTGCGGAAGCCGTGCTCCTTGGAGCGCTGGCGCTTCTTGGGCTGATAGGTACGGAACATTGCATGACACCTCCATTTTGTAAAAATCCGGCGGCAGATCGAAGCTGCCGCACATACTCGACGGCGGGCGGAGGACTTGTCCCCCGCGGCCGCAGTTGACAAAGCGGATGCCGCAAAACGGCATGGTAAACATTATACAGAATCCCGGCCCCGCTGTCAACAGAAATCTGCATTTTCCACGAAAAGGGCATTTTGGACGCTTCGTTTACTCCATTCGGCCCATTTTTCGGAAAATACGCCGGAAATGGGGCGTATTTTCTTCCGGAATCTGTTTAGGGAGAAGGAAAAAATTTTATACTTAGTATTAGTATATGTGTGGACTTTCCGGCGCTGATTTGATATAATGTGAGGTGTTATTTTGCCTGAAACAGAGAGAGAAAAACGCATGATCCGCGGGAAAGGGGCGCTTTCATTGAATTCAATCGCAGACGTATGGAAAAACGTGCTGGACCGGCTGCGGTCCCAGCTGTCGGAAACCACCATCAACACCTGGTTCGACGAGGTGGAGGTGGTGACCATGGAGGACTCCGCCTTTGTGCTCCATTGCAGCAACTCCTTCAAAAAATCCACCATCGAGGCCCGGTTCATGAGCCATATCAAGGCCGCGCTGAAGGACATCTTCTCCTCCGACCTGGAGGTAAAAATTCTGGACGATCAGCAGCTTTCCGCCTATCACGGGGTGGCTCCGGACCGGCCCGGCTCCCTGCTGGAGTCCGACGCCTTCACCTTCGGCACCTATGTGGTGGGCCCCCAGAACAAGATGGCCTATGCCGCCGCCCGGGCCGTGGCCGAGAAGCCTGCGGAGCACTATAACCCCCTGTTCATCTATGGCGACTCCGGCCTGGGCAAGACCCACCTGCTGTACGCCATCGCCCACCAGGTCCGCCAGCGGCAGCCGGAGGCCCGCATCGTGTACATCAAGGGCGACGACTTCACCAACGAGCTGATCGCCTCCATCCGGGAGGGAAAAAACGCCGAATTCCGGGAGAAATACCGCCAGTCCACCCTGCTGCTGGTGGACGATATCCAGTTCATCGCCGGCAAGAAGCAGACCCAGGAGGAATTCTTCCACACCTTCAACACCCTGTACGAATCCGGGCGGCAGATCGTGCTGACCTCGGACCGTCCTCCCCGGGAGATGACCCAGCTGGAGGACCGGCTTCAGACCCGGTTCGAGTGGGGCCTGATGGTGGATGTGGCGCCGCCGGACTTTGAGACAAGGCTCGCCATCATCAAAAACAAGGCCGCCCTGCTGGGGGTACAGCTGCCGGACGATATCAGCAGCTTCATCGCCGAAAACCTCACCGCCAACGTCCGCCAGATCGAGGGGGCCCTGAATAAGCTCCTGGCCTATCGGGACCTGCTGGGCAACCAGGTGGACGGCGAGGCCGTCAGCCGGGCCGTAAAGGACATGCTGAAGAAATACAACGAGTTCGTGCCGTCGCCAAGCCTGATCATCGAGTATATCTGCCGCTATTACGACGTGGACGAGGAGCAGGTCCGGGGCCAGGGCCGGAAGCGGGACCTGATGGAGGCCCGGCAGACCGCCATGTATCTGATCCGCCGGATGACCAACCTCTCCCTCAACGACATCGGCAAGGAGTTCGGCGACCGGGACCACACCACGGTGCTGCACTCCCTGGACCAGGTGGAAAAGAAAATGCGCTCCGACCCGGCCTACGCCGAAAAGGTCAAGGAAATCACCACCAACATCAACAACAAGAAGTAACCCTCTTTCCACATTCTCTGTGGATTCCACGGGGAAAACCTGTGGAGTACCGGACCCTGGATTTTCCGGTGGAAAACTCCCGCCCTCTCTCCCCACCCGGGTGTGGAGAAAGAATCCGCTGATTTCAGGCCCTCCGTCACTTTTCCACATGAATTTTCCCTACGGCGACTGTTACTAAAATAAAGATATCTTTTTGTTCTCTTTTGGAGAACGGAGTCTCTTTTCATTCTGAAAGAAAGGAACGCGTCCTTATGCTTCGATTTTCCTGTGAAAAGGCGCTGCTGCAAAGCGCCGTCAACACCACCTCCCGGGCGGTAGCCGCCAAAAGCTCCATTCCGGCCCTGGAGGGGATCCTGCTGGAGGGGGGCGATACCCTGACCCTGTCCGGCTACAACATGCAGACCGGCATCCGCACCATCGTGGACGCCCAGGTCCAGTCCCCGGGCCGCATCGTCCTCAGCGCCCGGCTGTTCGGCGAGATGATCCGGAAAATGCCGGACGATGTGATCGTGTTTGCGGCGGATGAAAATCTGTCCGTCCATCTGACCTGCGGCGACGCCAGCTTTGAGATTCTGGGCCTGTCCGCCGACGACTATCCGGAGCTGCCTGAGGTGGATGACCAGTTTTCCGTGGACATCCGACAGGGTACCCTGAAGGCCATGATCAACCAGACCAGCTTCGCCGTGTCCACCAACGAGAGCCGCCCCGTCCATACCGGCTCCCTGTTTGAGGTAGGCGACCAGGATCTGACGGTGGTGTCCGTGGACGGCTTCCGTCTGGCCCTGCGCCGGGAGCCTCTGGACCGGGCCGAGGGCGGCGCCTTCAAATTTGTGGCCCCCGGCTCTGCTCTGAACGAGGTGGAGAAAATCTGCGAGGATTCCGACGAAAAAGTCACCATTATCCAGGGCAAGCGCCACCTGCTGTTTGAAGCCGGGGCCACCCAGCTGATCTGCCGCCGCCTGGAGGGGGACTTCCTGGACTATAAAAACGCCATCCCCCGGAATAATCCCATCCGCCTGACGGTGGACACCAAGACCATGCTGGGGAGCCTGGACCGGGTCAGCGTGGTCATCAGCGAAAAGCTCAAGAGCCCGGTGCGCTGCGTGTTTGAAAATGGCCGGGTGCTGCTGTCCGCCAAAACCGGCGCCGGCGAGGCCAAGGACATCTGCCCCCTGGACGGCGACGGAAATGGCCTGGAGATCGGCTTCAACAACCGCTATCTCATGGACGCCCTGCGCTATGCCCCGGCGGACGCTGTGACCCTGGAGCTGAATACCAGCATTTCTCCGGCGGTGATCGTGCCCGCAGACGGGGAGGAGAGCTTCCTTTATATGGTGCTGCCGGTGCGGCTGAAAGCGTGATAAATATGGAAATGATTACCATTACCACGGAGTATATCAAGCTCCAGGACCTTCTGAAGCTGGCGGCCATCACCGCCACCGGCGGCGAGGCCAAGCTGCTGATCCAGGACGGCGAGGTCCTGGTCAACGGCGAGGTGTGCACCATGCGGGGAAAGAAGCTCCGCCCCGGCGATGTGGTGGAGGCCCTGGGGCGGAGCTGCGGCGTGCAGTATGCAGATTGACCGCCTGTTGCTGGAGGGCTTCCGCAATTACGACAGCCAGCAGCTGACCTTTGATGAAAGCTGCAACGTGATCTATGGAGACAATGCCCAGGGAAAGACCAACCTGCTGGAGGCCATTGTGTATCTGTCCTGCGGCCGCAGTCCCCGTACCCACGCGGACCGGGAGCTCATCGGCTTTGACCGGGACCGGGCTCGCCTTGTGGGGCATATTCAGGCCCGGGAGCGGGAGTTTGAAACGGAAATTCTCCTGAACCGGGGCCGAAGGCGGAGGATGACCGTCAACGGCGTGGCCGCCAGAAACGGCGGCGACCTGTCCCAGGTGCTGCACACGGTGTTTTTCTCCCCGGAGGACCTGTTTCTCATCCGGGAGGGGGCGGCAGCCCGGCGGCGGTTCATGGACCAGTCCCTGTGCCAGCTGCGGCCCCGGTATGCCGAGGCCCTGGCGGAATACGGGCGGCTGTATGACCACAAGACCCGGATCCTGCGGGACAGCGACGAATATCCCCAGCTGCTGGACACCCTGCCGGACTTCAACCACCGGCTGTGCCAGGTGGGGGCGGTGCTGATCAGCTATCGGGCCCGGTATGTCCAGGCGCTGGCGGTCCATGCCCGGCGGGCCCACTGGGAGTGCTCCGGGGAACGGGAGGAGCTGGCTCTGTCGTATCAGACCGTGAAAACCGTGGAGGACCCTTTGGGTCCGGCGGCGGACATTGCGGCGGCGCTGGCAGAGCACCAGGCACAGCATCATCAGGCGGAGCTGGCCTCCCGGCTGTGCCTGTCCGGCCCCCATAAGGACGACATTGCCGTTACGGTCAACGGGCTGGAGGCCCGGCACTTCTGCTCCCAGGGCCAGGTGCGGACGGCGGCCCTGAGCCTGAAGCTGGCGGACCGGGAGATCCACAAAAACGCCATCGGCGAGTACCCGGTGATGCTGCTGGACGACGTGCTGTCGGAGCTGGACCCCAGGCGGCAGGAATATGTCCTCAACCGCATCGCCGGGGGACAGGTGTTCATCACCTGCTGCGAAAACGACCGGCTGGACGCCCTGCTGTCCGGCCGGGTATACCACATCCGGGAAGGGAGGGTGCTGTGATGGGCTTTCTGCATATCGGCCAGAACGTGATGGTCAACGACCGGCACATCATCGGCATATTCGACCTGGACATTACGTCCCAGTCCCCCCAGACCCGGCGGTTTCTGGACCAGGCGGAAAAGGACAGCGTGGTCTTGCCGGTGTGCGACGACATTCCCAAGTCGTTTCTGGTGTGCGACCACCCGTATCACCGGCAGATCGTGTATATTTCCCAGCTGAACACCCAGACTCTGCTGAAAAGAGCGGAAAAGAAGTGAATTTTTTCCCTGTCATTGCCGGGAGATCGGCAGACACCGGGTTCCCGGGAATAACAGGATAAACCCAAGGAAAGGAAAGATCATCCAATGAGCGAACTGGAAAAAGTCACCGCCGTGGACACCACCTATGACGCCTCGGAAATTCAGGTTCTGGAGGGGCTGGAGGCGGTGCGCAAGCGGCCCGGCATGTATATCGGCTCCACGTCGGCCTCCGGCCTGCACCACCTGGTGTATGAGATCGTGGACAACGCCATCGACGAGGCCCTGGCCGGATACTGCACGGAGATCACCGTCACCATCAACCCCGGCGACACCATCACCGTCACCGACAACGGCCGCGGCATCCCCGTGGATATCCAGAAGCAGACCGGCCGGCCGGCCCTGGAGGTGGTATACACCGTGCTCCACGCCGGCGGTAAGTTCGGCGGCGGAGGCTATAAGGTATCCGGCGGCCTCCACGGCGTGGGCGCGTCCGTGGTGAACGCCCTGTCCCAGTGGCTGGAGGTGCAGGTCCAGAAGGACGGTAAAATTTACGAGATGAAGTTCTCCCGGGGCGGCATCACCCAGGAGATGACGGTGCTGGGCGAGACCACCGGCACCGGCACCGCCGTGACCTTCAAGCCGGACCCAGAGATGTTCGACACCCTGGTATACGACTATGAGACCCTGCACACCCGCATGCGGGAGCAGGCCTTCCTGAACGCGGGCCTGCGCATCACCATCACCGACGCCCGGCCTGGCCAGGAGCAGAGCGACTCCATGTGCTACGAGGGAGGCATCCGGGAATTTGTTACCTGGCTCAACCGCAACAAGACCCCTCTGCACGAGGAGGTCATCTATCTGGCGGGGGCCAAGGGCGACAGCACCGCCGAGGTGGCCCTGCAGTATAACGACAGCTATAACGAGACCCTGGTGTCCTTCGCCAACGACATCCACACCCCCGAGGGCGGCATGCATGAGACGGGCTTCAAAACGGCCCTGACCCGGGTGCTGAACGCCTACGGCATGAAATACGGCATGATCAAGGAGGGAGACAAGGTCTCCGGCGAGGACGTCCGGGAGGGCATCACCGCCGTGATCTCCGTGAAGCTGACGGAGGCCCAGTTCGAGGGACAGACCAAGGCCAAGCTGGGCAACGCCTCCATCCGCACCCTGGTGGACAACGTGGTATCCGACCAGCTGGCCGTGTATCTGGAGGAGCACCCGGTGGTGGCCCGGACCATCCTGGACAAGGCCCTGACCGCCAACCGGGCCAGGGAGGCTGCCCGAAAGGCCCGGGAATCCATCCGCCGAAAGACCGCCCTGGGCGGTGCGGCCATGCCCGACAAGCTGCGGGACTGCAACGAGAATAACCCCGAGCTGACGGAGATCTATATCGTGGAGGGCGACTCCGCAGGCGGCTCCGCCACCCAGGGCCGGGACTCCCGGTTCCAGGCTATCCTGCCTCTGTGGGGCAAGATGCTGAACGTGGAAAAGGCCCGGGCGGATAAGGTCTACGGCAACGACAAGCTTCAGCCGGTGATCACGGCTCTGGGGGCCGGGATCGGCGACGAGCTGGACCTGAACCGGCTGCGGTATCACAAGATCATCATCATGGCCGATGCCGATGTGGACGGTGCCCATATCCGGACGCTGCTGCTGACCTTCTTCTTCCGGTTCATGCGGCCCCTGATCGAGGAGGGGTATGTCTACTCCGCCGTGCCGCCGCTGTATAAGCTGACCCGGGGCAAGCAGCAGCGGGTGGCCTATACCGACGAGGAGCGGGACGCCATCTCCGCCGAAATGCGCAGCGGCAACCCCAACGTGAAAATTGACATCAGCCGCTTCAAGGGCCTGGGCGAGATGAACCCCCACGAGCTGTGGGAGACCACCATGGACCCGGAAAAGCGCACCCTGCGCCGCATTACCCTGGACGACGCCGTGGCCGCCGACGCCACGTTTACGGTGCTGATGGGCGAAAAGGTGGAGCCCCGGAAGGAGTTCATCGAGAAAAACGCCAAATATGCGGTGAATCTGGACTATTGATTCAAAAAATGCTTGCATTTTTGAATTTCACCATCCCCACAAGGAGAATAAAATATGAGCAAGAAACCACAGTACGACCCTGAGGAGCTGCGGTACCCGGACCAGCACATTGTGGAGCGGTCCCTGGTGCCGGAGATGGAAAAATCCTATATCGAATACGCCATGTCCGTGATCGTGGGCCGGGCCCTGCCCGACGTGCGGGACGGACTGAAGCCCGTGCACCGGCGCATTCTCTACGCTATGTACGAGGACAATCTGACCTCGGACCGCCCCTTCAAGAAGTCCGCCACCTGCGTGGGCGACGTGCTGGGCCGGTATCACCCCCACGGCGACGCGTCCGTGTACGACGCCCTGGTGCGCCTGGCCCAGGATTTCTCCATGCGCTATATGCTGGTGGACGGCCACGGCAACTTCGGCTCCGTGGATGGCGATCCCCCGGCGGCCTACCGATACACCGAGGCAAGGCTGGCCAAGATCGCAGGAGAAATGCTGCGGGACATCGAAAAGGACACCGTGGACTGGGACCCCAACTTCGATGAGAGCCGCAAGGAGCCCCGGGTGCTGCCCTGCCGGTTCCCCAACCTGCTGGTCAACGGCTCCTCCGGCATCGCCGTGGGTATGGCCACCAATATCCCGCCCCACAACCTGCGGGAGGTCATCGGCGCGTGCATCTGTGTGCTGGACAATCCCGACGCCACCCTGGCGGACCTGATGGAGCACGTCCAGGGTCCCGACTTCCCCACCAAGGGCATCATCATGGGCCGGGCCGGGATCCGGGCCGCCTATGCCACCGGCCGGGGCCGGGTGGTGGTTCGGGCACGCCACGAATTCGAGGAATTCGGCAACAACCGCACCCGCATCATCATCACGGAGCTTCCGTATCAGGTGAACAAGCGGATGCTCATCAAGAACATGGCCGACCAGGTGGAGGACAAGCGCCTGGAGGGCATCAGCAACATCCAGGACGAGACGGACCGCAACGGTATGCGCATCGTCATCGAGCTGAAGCGGGACGCCAACCCCCAGGTGGTGCTCAACCGCCTGTTTGCCCAGACCCAGCTGCAAAGCTCCTTTGCCATCAATATGCTGGCCCTGGTCCAGAATCAGTCCCAGCCGAAAATTCTCTCCCTGCGGCATATCATCGACGAATACCTGGCCTTCCAGGAGGAGATCATCGTCCGCCGCACCAGATACGACCTGAAGAAGGCCCAGGAGCGGGCCCATCTTCTGGAGGGTCTGCTGATTGCCCAGGACAACATTGACGAGGTCATCCATATCATCCGCACTAGCTATGACAATGCCAAGGAGAACCTGATGCAGCGCTTCGGGCTGGACGACGTCCAGGCCCAGGCCATTCTGGATATGCGCCTGAAGGCTTTGCAGGGGCTGGACCGGGAAAAGCTCCAGAACGAGTATCAGGAGCTGGAGGAGAAAATCGCCTATTATCTGCGGGTGCTGGGGGATGAGAATCTGGTAAAGTCCATCCTGAAGGAGGAGCTGCAGGCCATCTCCGACAAGTACGGCGACGACCGCAAGACGGAGATTCAGGACGTGGAGGACGAGATCGACATCGAGGACCTGATCGAGGAGGAGGAGTGCGTCTTCACCCTCACCGCCAACGGGTACATCAAGCGCACCCCCGTCAGCGAGTATGCGGCCCAGAGTAAGGGCGGCATGGGCAAGAAGGGCATCACCACCCGGGACGAGGACACCGTGGTGGACGTGTTCACCGCCTCCACCCACGACTATATCCTGTTCTTCACCGACACCGGCAAGGTGTATAAGAAGAAGGGCTATCTGATTCCCGAAAGCGGCAAGGCCGCCAAGGGCACCAACATCGTGAACATCCTGCAGGTGGAGACCGGCGAGCGGGTCCAGGCCATGCTGCACTTCCGGGAAACCGGCGACGACCAGTTGTATTTGTTCATGACTACCCGCAACGGCACCGTGAAGCGCCTGGAGGTATCGGCCCTGAAGAACCTCCGCAACAACGGCATCCGGGCCCTGACCCTGGACGAGGGGGATGAGCTCATCGACGTGTTGGAGACCCACGGCAGCGACCGGATCCTCATCGCCACCCACGACGGCCAGGCCGTCTGCTTCGACGAGACCGACGTCCGGGCCATGGGCCGCACGGCCGTGGGCGTCCGGGGCATCCGCCTGCGGGAGGGCGACTATGTGGTGGGCGCCGCCTTGGCCCAGCCCGGCAAGACGGTGCTGTCCATTACAGAGCGGGGCTTCGGCAAGCGCACCCCGGTGGAGGAATACCGCATCACCGCCCGGGGCGGCCTGGGCATCCGCAACTATATGGTCACGGAGAAAACCGGCCCCATCGTGGGCATCAAGGTGGTGGACGGTACCGAGGACCTGCTGCTGGTGACCCAGGCAGGCATCCTCATCCGCACGGCGGTGGAGAATATCCGTATTGCCGGCCGCGCCACCCAGGGCGTCATTGTCATGCGCTTTAAGGAGGAAGGCGACCGCGTCATCTCCATGGCCCTGACGGACCGGGAGCAGGACGCCGAAAAGGAGCCGAGCCATGAGTAAGAAAAAGGAGATGTACGCCCCCCTGACCCGGTGGCAGTATTTCACCAAGACGCTGTATCATGACCCCAGCAAGACCCAGGAATTTGAATATGACGGCGTGATCTATCTGAAAAGTCAGGAGCTGCAGGACATCGAGGAGCGCAACGCCCGGGTCAACTGGGTGTTGCTGCTGGTGCTGTGCGCCATGTTCCTGACGGCCATCAAGTGGCAGAACATTGTGGTCATCGCCGTGGGCATGGTGGTGATCGTGGCGGGGGAACTGTTCCGCATGAGCCGCCTGCCCAAGGATATCAAGGCCCACCTGACGGATTCCGGACGGAGGAAGCTGTGACGGAGATGAAGATCATCGCCCGCATTCGCACGGAGCTGCCGGAGAAGTTCGGCGTGCCCCGGCAGAGCGGCCTGGTGCCCCAGCTGCGGGGCCGGGTGATCTTTGAGCCGGAGTACCGGAACCCGGACGCCGTCCGGGGCCTGGAGGACTTCTCCCATATCTGGCTGATCTGGCAGTTTTCCCGGGCGGTGCGGGAGGGCTGGTCCCCAACGGTGCGGCCCCCCAGGCTGGGGGGCAACCGCCGCATGGGGGTGTTCGCCACCCGCTCCCCCTTCCGGCCCAACGCTCTGGGGCTGTCCTCCGTGCGGCTGGACCGGGTGGAGCTGGACCCGGCCCTGGGGCCGGTGCTCCATGTGTCCGGGGCGGACCTGATGGACGGGACGCCAATTTTTGACATCAAGCCCTATCTCCCCTATACCGACAGCCACCCCCAGGCCGCCGGCGGCTTTACCGACGGTCTGGCCCATGCGCCGCTGACGGTAGAGTGCTCCCCTGCCCTGCTGGAGCATATCCCGGCGGACAGCCGGGAGGGACTTCTGGGAGTGCTGGCCGGGGATCCCCGGCCCCGGTATCAGGAGGACCCCCAGCGGGTATACGGCCTGTCCTTCGCCGGGCGCAACGTGAAATTCACCGTGGACGGAGACCGTCTCACCGTGATCGCGGTGGAATAACAGGATGATTCTATGAAAACAGTTACGATCTATACCGACGGCGCGTGCTCCGGCAACCCCGGCCCCGGGGGCTGGGGGGCCATCCTGGAGTGGAACGGCGTGGAAAAGGAGCTGTCCGGCGGCGCGGCGGACACCACCAACAACCGCATGGAGCTTACCGGCGTCATCCGGGCTCTGTCCTGCCTGAAGGAGCCCTGCGTGGTGGAGCTGTACTCCGACTCCAAATACGTCATCGACGCCCTGTCCAAGGGCTGGGTGTACGGCTGGAAGAAAAAGGGCTGGATCAAAAGCGACAAAAAGCCCGCCCTGAACGTGGACCTGTGGCAGGAGCTGCTGCCCCTGGTCGCCCGGCATGAGGTGCACTATCACTGGGTCAAGGGCCACGCCTCCAACGAGAAAAACAACCGCTGCGACCAGCTGGCGGTGGCGGAGAGCAAGAAATTCTGAAAAAATCTGTGATGTTCACAAAAAGTTCACGTGGATTTCATGATTTCGCCATGTTTACAAGGTATTCTTTTACCTGTACAAAGGAACCATTCCTTATGTGATTTTCTCTCTCTCCTAACAAACACACAGAAAACTCCCTCTGCCGCTGGCGGAGGGAGTTTTCTGTTGGAAAAAAAATTCCGGTGCCGAAGCACCGGAATTTTTTTGCGGTCAGATTTACCGGGTCAGGAAGAACATCAGGGCAAACAGGATGCTGATGATCCAGGTGCCCACGTTGATATCCTTGATCTTGCCGGTGAAGATCTTCACGAAAACGTAGGAGATCAGGCCGAAGGCAATACCGTAGGAAATGTTGTAGGTCAGGGGCATGAAGGCCACGGTGACAAAGCCGGTGACGGCGGCGGCGGGATCGTCCCAGTTGATGTTGCGGACGTTAGACATCATCAGAACGCCCACATAGATCAGGGCCGCGGCGCAGGCATAGGTGGGGATCAGCTGGGCCACCGGGGACAGGAACATGGCGATGAAGAACATCACGGCCGTGGCCATGGAGGCCAGACCCGTGCGGCCGCCCTCGGCCACACCGGCGGAGGACTCCACGAAGGTGGTGACGGTGGAGGTGCCGCAGACGGCGCCGGCACAGGTGGCGCAGGCGTCGGCCAGCATGGCGCGGTCCATGTTGGGGACGTTGCCGTCCTTATCCAGCATGTTGCCGGCGGAGCAGGCGCCGTACAGGGTGCCCAGGGTGTCGAACATATCCACCATGCAGAAGGCCAGCATCGTAGTCAGCAGCATCACCACAAAAGCGCCGGTGCCGTTGGCGGCAATGAAGGCAGAGAAGTCAAAGCCGGACTTGAACACCGCGGCGAAGGCCTGGGTGCCGAAATCACGGAAAGCGCCGAAGAAGTCGGAGGTCAGGTTGGGAGCCACGGCGGAGGCATAGAAGCCGGGAACGGTGATCAGGCCGATGGCATAGTACAGCACGGCAGCGCCCAGAATACCCCACAGCACGGCACCGCGGACCTTCTTCTTGCTCATGGCACCGATGGCGAACACGGCGATCAGGGTGATGAGCATGGGGAAGATGGTGGCCCAGGTCTGCTCGCCGGTGAACACGTTGAAGGAGTGCAGATTCACGCAGGTGGAGGCGTCGTTGACCACGATGCCGGCGTTCTGCAGGCCGATGAAGGCGATGAACAGGCCGATACCGGCGGAGATGGCCACCTTGACCTCGTGGGGAATGGAGTCGAAGATGATCTTGCGCAGACCGGTGACGGTCAGCAGCACGAAGATGATGCCGTCAAACAGCACCAGCACCAGGGCGTTGGCATAGCTCAGGCCCAGGCCCACACACACGGTGTAGACGAAATAGGCGTTGAGGCCCATGCCGGAGGCCTGCGCCAGAGGCAGGTTAGACAGCAGGCCGATGAGCAGGGTGCCCACCACGGCGGAAATGGCGGTGGCCACATAGATAGCGCCGTAGCTGACGCCCAGCACGTCTGTGCCGTCGCCAAAGGGGTTCGAGAACATACCGGCATTGACCATCAGAATGTAGGCCATAGCCATGAAGGTGGTGATACCGGCCATGATCTCCGTCCGGATGGTGGAGCCTTTTTCGGTTACATGGAAGAAACGATCCATAAACTCTCTCCTTTTCTGAATTGTTTTCCACTGCGCCTTCTGGGCGCAGCAACTCAATTCTACCATTATGTACCTTTTCCCGCAACCCCTGTTTCGACAAAAGCTCCCCGCTTCTGCGAAATTTGTGACTCTTGCCGGGAAATGAGCCGGTTTTTTTGTGGAAACAGCAAGATAAAGCATCGCCTTGAACGCACCGCAAAATTCTGCTGTTCGATGAATCGAATTTTCTTGCTTTTTGGGGAATTTCTGTTATACTGAGCTTGTAACGAGTGTATATTGTTACAGAGAGAATAAGAGAAAAAGGAGAACAAATTATGCTTTTGGAAATTATCGGAGCGATTTTGTCCATGGTGGGTTCCTGGATGATCTTCAAGAAGATGGGCCGCCAGGGCTGGGAGGGCATCGTCCCCATCTACAGCACCTATGTTCTGTGCAAGGTGCTGTACGGCAACGGCTGGAAGTTCCTGCTGCTGCTGATCCCCTTCTACAACATCTATTTCGCCATCAAGATGATGGTGGACCTGGCCAAGGCCTTCAACCAGGGCGTGGGCTTTGCCATCGGTCTGCTGCTGCTGCCCTTCGTGTTCAACCTGATCCTGGCCTTTGGCGGGGCTCAGTATATGGACGGCAGCTTTGCCAATACCCAGCCTGACATGGTGGAGGACGTGGTCAACAAGGCCAGGGATGCCGTGTCCGGCGACCAGAACGACCGGTAAATATCAAAAAGCTCCGGCCCGACCGGAGCTTTTTGACGCTTGATCGCATAAAAAGGGGAGAGACTTGCAGCCTCTCCCCTTTTTATGCGATTCCTTACTTCCCGAAGTACCGGTTCAGCAGACCCTCAAAGGCCTTGCCGTGTCTCGCCTCGTCCCGGGCCATCTCGTGGACGGTGTCGTGGATGGCGTCCAGGTTGTACTTCTTGGCCAGCTTGGCCAGCTCGAACTTACCGGCGGTGGCGCCGTTCTCGGCGTCCACGCGCATCTGCAGGTTCTTCTTGGTGGAGTCGGTGACTACCTCGCCCAGCAGCTCGGCGAACTTGGCAGCGTGCTCGGCCTCCTCCAGGCCGGCCTTCTCCCAGTACATACCGATCTCGGGATAGCCCTGGCGATGGGCCACACGGGCCATAGCCAGGTACATACCCACCTCGCTGCACTCGCCCTCGAAGTTGGCGCGCAGACCGGCAATGATCTCCTCGCGGACCTCGGCAGGAACGTCCTCGCCGAACACCTTGCCTACGCCTACCACGTGCTCGGCAGCCCAGGTTTTCTCCTCGGCCTGCAGGGTGAACTTCTCACCGCTGACGTGGCACACCGGGCACTCGGCCGGGGGATTCTCGCCTTCATGAACGTAACCGCAAACAGGACAGACCCACTTTTTCATAGTAAATTTCCTCCATTTTATTCAGCATTTATTGGTTTTGGGAACCGCTGGCTCCCTCATTGACTGAATGCAGTATAACACGGATGGAGCCGTTCTATAAGTTGCAATTGCAACAAACGGTAAAATTTTCCCGAAAGATTTTTACTCCTGGGGAGGATCGCTCTCCAGCAGCGTCTTGGCGCTGGCCGCCAGGCCCGCCAGACCCTGGATTTCGCTGGGGATGATGATCTTGGTGGCCTTGCCGTCGGCCATTTTCTGCAGGGCCTCCAGGCTCTTGAGCTTGATGACCTGGTCGTTGGGGGCATTTTCGTTGAGCATCCGCATGGCGTCGGCCAGGGCCTGCTGCACCTTCATGATGGAGGTGGCCTCGGCCTCGGCGGCCATGATCCGGGCCTGCTTGGCGGCGTCGGCCTTCAGAATGGCGGACTGCTTCTCGCCTTCAGCCACCAGGATCTTGCTGGCCTTTTCGCCCTCGGCCTGCAGGATGGACTCCCGGCGTTCCCGCTCGGCCTTCATCTGCTTCTCCATGGCGTTCTGAATCTCCCGGGGCGGTAGAATGTTCTTCAGCTCCACCCGGTTGACCTTGATGCCCCAGGGGTCCGTGGCCTCATCCAGGATGGCCCGCATCTTGGCGTTGATGGTGTCGCGGGAGGTCAGGCTCTGGTCCAGCTCCAACTCGCCGATGATGTTGCGCAGGGTGGTGGCGGTGAGGTTCTCAATGGCGTTCATGGGATACTCCACGCCGTAGGTATACAGCTTGGGGTCGGTGATCTGGAAATAGATCACGGTGTCGATCTGCATGGTGACGTTGTCCTTGGTGATCACCGGCTGGGGGTCGAAGTCCGCCACCTGCTCCTTCAGGCTGACCTTCTTCACCACCCGCTCGATGAACGGGACCTTCAGATGCAGGCCCACGCCCCACACGGAGTGGAAAGCGCCCAGTCGCTCCACCACATAGGCCTTGGACTGCTGCACCACATAGATGTTCCGGACGATAACGATCAGCACCAGCACCACCAGAATGGCGATGGCCACTGCGCCGGGGATAGAGATGTTGCTTGGCATGTGATTTTCCTCCTGTTTTTAATATAAGTAGTGTTTACGGACTTACACGGGTTCCACGAACAGGCGCACGCCCTCCATGCGGACGATCTTCACCTGCGCGTTGCGGGGGATGGGCTGGCCGCTTTCGCTGCGGGCGGTCCAGGTCATGCCGCCCACATACACCGCCCCGGTGGGCACGGCGTTGTCGATGTTCTCCGTGACCCGGGCGGTCTGGCCCAGCACGCGGTCGGCGTTGGTGGCGGTAACGTCCTTGTGCAGCAGCTTCTTCACCAGGGGCCGGGTGGCCGCCAGGCACACGATGGACACCACGAAGAACAGAGCCAGCTGCAGCCAGATGGGACCGCCGCAGATGGCGGCAATCAGCCCCGCCACGGAGCCGACTACGAACCAGATGGACGTCAGCCCCACGGTGATGGCCTCCACCACGCCGAAGATCACCATGGCGGCGATCCAGATCAGCGTCATCATATCGGTGCTTCCTCCTTTCAGACACAGCCCCAGCACCAGGGCCAGAGCCAGGGTCACGGCCACTGCGCCGATGCCCAGCCACTTCTCCCGGGGGGCCAGATTGGCGAAAAACGCGGACAGCGCCGTTTTCAGGGTTTTCTCCGGCAGCGGGGCCTTGGGTGCGTCCTGCACCGGGGCCTCCCGGGGCACCTCCTGGGAAAACAGCTCATCCAGGGACACCTGATACCGGTTGCAGATATAGAGGATCTTCTCGATCTCCGGATATCCCCGGCAGGACTCCCATTTGCTGACGGCCTGCCGGGACACCTTCAGCTCCGCTGCGAACTGCTCCTGGGTCAGTCCCGCCCGGCGGCGTACCTCCTGTAACCGTTCTCCAAAGGCCATGGCTCCGTCCCTCCGTTTCTCACTGGCCCCATCCTACCGGAAACGGGCCGCTTTGTCTACCAACCTCCGTTTGCACCCGGGAAAAACCCGGAAATTTTTGCGCAACCTCAGGTTGTCATGGTTTTAGTATACTATATTTTCGCCTCCCGCGCCACAACATTTTGAAAAATCCTCCGGTTTTTTACCCGGCGGACAAATCGGCTTGACAAATGTTTCCTGCCCGTGTATACTGAACCCATCTGATAAGAAAGGTGGTGCCCGATATGATGATTTATAACGCTTTTGTCGTGTCGGGGACCCTTGTGCGCCTGTAACGAGCCTGCCGTAAGATAGGGCGGGCCTCTTGCGGCTGTGTCGGCGTCCTCGGAAGGAGGGCGCTTTTTTCGTGCCCGGAATTTGGAAAAGAGAGAAGAATCGAGAGAGGAAGTGTTTTTGCCTTCATGGAAACCACCCGAAAATTATCCCGGCGGGAGAAACTGTCTCTCATCGGGAAATATCTGCGCCCCTGCTGGGGGCACTTTGCGGCGGCGTTGCTGTGCGCGTGCCTGGCCATGGTGTTCAACGCCCTGACGCCCCAGATCATCCGCCTGACCGTGGACTCCATCCTGGGGCCCGAAACGCCCAAATTGCCCGGGTTCCTGATGTCCTGGCTGAACTGGGCGGCTCTGGAGGCCCAGCCCCTGCGGGCCCTGTGGTGGGCCGCTGCCGCCGTCCTGCTGACGGCCCTGCTGCGGGGCGTGTGCAGCTATGGCCAGCGGCTCCAGCTGGCCCGGGGCTCCGAGAGCTACGTCAAGGGCATCCGGGACGATCTGTACCGCCACATTCAGTATCTGCCCTTCGCCTGGCACAAAAATAACCCCACCGGCGATATCATCCAGCGCTGCACCTCCGACGTGGACGTGATCCGCCAGTTCGTGTGCAACCAGCTGGTGGAGGTGGTGCGCACGGTGTTCCTGATCGTGCTGTACCTGTGCATCATGTTCACCATGAACCTGCGCCTGTCCCTGATCTCGGCGCTGTTCATCCCCATTGTGGGCCTGTCCTCCGGTGTGTTCTACAAGAAAATCTCCGGCCGGTTCCAGGCCGCCGACGAGGCGGAGGGCGACCTGACCACCTGCGCCCAGGAGAACCTCACCGCCGTCCGGGTGGTCCGGGCCTTCGGCCGGGAGCGGTATGAGGAGGAGAAGTTCAACGGGAAAAACCAGCGCTTCTCCCAGCTGTGGATCAGACTGGGAAAGCTCCTGTCCGTATACTGGGCCTCCGGCACCCTGCTGACCTGCCTGCAGGTGATGGTCATCGTGGTGGCCGGCGCCTGCGAATGCGTGGCCGGGCGGATGACCCTGGGCTCCTTTGTGGCCTTCGTCACCTATAACGAGGCCCTGGCCTGGCCCGTCCGTTCCCTGGGCCGGGTGCTGTCCGATATGAGCAAGGCCGGGGTGTCCATGGACCGGGTGGGCTATATCCTCAACGCCCGGGAGGAGCGGGACCTGCCCGACGCCGTGGACGCCGTAAACGGCGACATCGTCTTTGACCACGTCAGCTTTGCCTACGACGGCCAGCCGGTGCTGGAGGACGTGTCCTTTACCATTCACCAAGGGGAGACCTTCGCCATTCTGGGGGGCACCGGCTCCGGCAAGAGCACTCTGGTGCACCTGCTGGACCGGCTGTATGACCTGCCGGAGGGCGGCGGCTCCATCACCATCGGCGGGGTGGACATCCGCCGCATGAAGCGGGAGTCCCTGCGCCGCCAGATTGGCCTGGTGCTCCAGGAGCCTTTCCTGTTCTCCCAGACCGTGGGGGAAAACATCTGCGCCGTGCGGCCGGACGCCGGGGACGAGGCCATGCGCCGGGCCGCCGCCGTGGCCTGCGTGGACGAGGCCATCTCCGCCTTCCCCCAGGGGTACGACACCGTGGTGGGCGAGCGGGGCGTCACCCTGTCCGGCGGACAGAAGCAGCGGGTGGCCATCGCCCGGATGCTGATGCAGCAGGCCCCCATTATGGTGTTTGACGACTCCCTGTCCGCTGTGGACGCCGAAACCGACGCCAAAATCCGCGCCGCCCTGCGGGACACCCTGCACAGCGCCACGGTGCTGCTGATCTCCCACCGGGTCACCACCCTGATGCAGGCCGACCGCATCCTGGTGCTGGACGGCGGCCGGGTGTCCGCCCTGGGCGCCCACCGGGAGCTGATTGACCGCCCCGGCATTTACCGGGATATTTACGACATCCAGATGCGCAGCGATGACCGCGCGCTGGTGGAGGAAGGAGGGAACGCCTGATGGCTGCCTTCGACGAGAAAGATTATACAAAATCCTTTGACTGGAGCATCTGGAAAAGGCTCACGCCCTTTGTGCGGCCCTTCCGCCGGGACTTTGTGGGGATGCTGGTGTTCAACGGCCTGTGCGCCCTGGTGGACGTGGCCATTCCCCTGTTCCAGCGCTACGCCATCCGGAATTTTATCCAGGCGGACTCCCTCCGGGGCATCGTGCCCTTCTCCCTGGTGTATCTGCTGGTAATTCTTTTACAGGCCCTGTCCGTGGTGGCCTTTGCCCGCAACTCCATGACCATCGAGATGAACATGGGCCGGGATATGCGCCGCTCCCTGTTCCACCATCTCCAGACCCTGTCCTTCTCCTTCTATAACGTGACCCCCGTGGGCTATCTGCTGACCCGGGTCATGAGCGATACCAACCGCATCGCCAGCATGATCGCCTGGAACATGACGGATATCCTCTGGGCCCTGTTCTATGTGCTGGGCACCTTTGTGGCCATGCTGGCCCTGAACTGGCGGCTGGCCCTGGTGGTCATCGTCATCGTGCCTGTCATGGCGGTGCTCACCGGGTATTTCCAGAACCGCATCCTCCGCTGGAACCGGAAGGTCCGGAAGCTGAACTCCCGCATCACCGGCTCCTTCAACGAGGGCATCACCGGCGCCAAAACCACCAAGACCCTGGGCACCGAGGAGCAGACCGTGGCCGCCTTCCGGGACCTGACCCGCCAGATGCACGACGCCGGCATCGGCGCGGCCCGGCTCAATGCCATCTATATCCCGCTGGTGCTGTTTGCCAGCACCATGGCCGTGGCCATTGTGCTGCTGCGGGGCGGCTATATGGTCTCCGACCACCTGCTGGAGTTGGCCACTCTATCCACCTTCACCACCTACGCCGTGGGCATTTTCGAGCCCATCCAGATGACCGCCGCCAACATTGCCGAGTTCATTTCCCTGCAGGCCTCCATCGAGCGGGTCATGGACCTGATGGACAAGACTCCCCAGATTCAGGACGCCCCGGAGGTCATCGAGAAGTACGGCGACGCCTTCCACCCCAAGCGGGAGAACTGGGAGCCCATCCGGGGCGAGATCGAGTTCCGGGACGTGACCTTCCGCTATCCCGACGGCGGCGGCAACGTGCTGGAGCACTTCTCCCTGCACATTCCCCAGGGGTCCACCGTGGCCATCGTGGGCGAAACCGGCGCGGGTAAGAGCACCCTGGTGAACCTGGCCTGCCGGTTCTTCGAGCCCACGGAGGGCCAGATCCTCATCGACGGCGTGGACTACCGGCAGCGCAGCCAGCTGTGGCTTCACAGCAGCATCGGCTACGTGCTCCAGGACCCCCACCTGTTCTCCGGCACCGTCCGGGAGAACATCCGCTACGGGAAGCTGGACGCCGCCGATGAGCAGGTGGAGGCCGCCGCCCGGGCCGTGTCCGCCGACACGGTGGTGGCCAAGCTGGAAAAGGGCTGGGACAGCGACGTGGGCGAGGGCGGCGGACGGCTCTCCACCGGCGAAAAGCAGCTGATCTCCTTTGCCCGGGCCGTGCTGGCGGACCCCCGCATCTTCGTCCTGGACGAGGCCACCTCCTCCATCGACACCCAGACCGAGCAGCTGATCCAGCAGGCCATCGACCACCTGCTCCAGGACCGCACCTCCTTCCTGATCGCCCACCGGCTCTCCACCATCCGCAAGGCGGACATGATCCTGGTGGTCCGGGACGGCCGCATCGTGGAGCAGGGCACCCACCAGGAGCTGCTGCGCCGCCATGGCTATTACCACGATCTTTACAGCAAGCAGTTCGCCGAGGAATCTGCGGCCCGCATCCTGCAATAATTACCAGAATATGGAAGCCCTGGCAGCGCCGCTGCCGGGGCTTTTTCACCCCGTTTTCCGGGAAAGCGCTTCCCATCTGTCCCCCTGTGACGGACAGACTTTCCTTGGCTCCTATCGACTGTTTCCCGCCTGACAGGCGGATACTCCGTGAAATTTCTGACAAGCGGACTCACCCGTTTGCCAGGATTTTCACATATTTGTCCGCCTATGAAATACAGCCGTTTCCTATACCTGACATTGTTAAAACCTTGACCGCTATTTTTTCATTTTGCTTCCAGTTATTTCCAAAAAAGGTTGCCAAGCCGCCGTCTTTTCGATACAATATCCTGCGAGATAGAGAAGAAGGAACCTGCAGCATGTAATGTGGGACCAAAAATCAAGGAGGTCTTTCATGAAAGTATTAGTCATCAATGCCGGCAGCTCATCCCTGAAGTATCAGCTGCTGGACCCGGAAACCGGCCATCTGCTGGCCAAAGGCCTGTGCGAGCGCATCGGCATTGACGGAAAATTCACCTATAAGCCCCAGGTGGAGGGCAAGGCCGCCGTATCGGCGGCGGACGTCCCCATGCCCACCCATTCCGAGGCCATCCAGGCGGTGCTGTCCGCCCTGGTGGACCCGGACAACGGCGTCATCTCCTCCATGAAGGAGATCGACGCGGTGGGTCACCGGGTGGTCCACGGCGGCGAGAGTTTCGCCAGCTCCGTCCTCATCACCGACCAGGTGATGCAGGCGGTGGAGGACTGCACCCCCCTGGCGCCTCTGCATAATCCGGCCAACATCATCGGCATCGAGGCCTGCCGGGCCGTCCTGGGCCACGATGTGCCCCAGGTGGCGGTGTTCGACACCGCCTTCCACCAGACCATGCCTGAGCATGCGTATCTGTACTCCATCCCCTATGAGTACTATGAAAACGACAAGATCCGGCGCTACGGCTTCCACGGCACCTCTCACCGCTATGTGTCCCTGCGGGCGGCGGAGATCCTGGGCCGTGACCCGGCGGAGCTGAAGGTGGTGTCCTGCCACCTGGGCAACGGCTCCTCCCTGGCCGCCATCGACGGCGGCCGCTGCGTGGACACCTCCATGGGCCTGACGCCGCTGGCGGGCCTGCCCATGGGCACCCGGGCCGGTGATATGGACGTGGGCGTGGTGGAGTTCATCGCCAACAAGTACGACATGACCATTTCCGAGGCCGTGAATCTGCTGAACAAGGAGTCCGGCATGCTGGGCCTGTCCGGCGTGTCCTCCGACTTCCGGGATCTGGAGCAGGCGGCGGAGAAGGACCATCACCGGGCCACCGTGGCCCTGGAGATCTTCGAGTACCGGGTCCGCAAGATGATCGCCGAGTATGCCGCCGCCATGGGCGGCGTGGACGTGGTGGTATTCACCGCCGGCGTGGGCGAAAACGCACCCGAGACCCGGGCCCACATCCTCCACGGTCTGGAGTTCATGGGCATCACCTGCGACCCGGAGAAGAACAACTGCCGGGGCAAGGAGCAGATCATCTCCCGGGACGGCGCCCCCGTCACCGTGATGGTGGTCCCCACCAACGAGGAGCTGATGATCGCCCAGGACACCATGGAGCTGGTCCTGGACCAGGAATAAGCCCTATTTATTGACCATTTCGCAAAAAAACCGGGACGCCCCAGCGTCCCGGTTTTTTAACCTGTCAACAAGTCCAGCCCTGCGCAGCGGGCCGCAAAAGTCTTTACCAGCTCTGGGCCGACAGGATGACCTTCTTATAGCTGCGGCGGAAATAGACGATCTCGGCGGCGCCGGTGATGGTCCAGGAGAAGATATACAGCAGATACAGGGAGGTGATGGTGCCCAGCCAGGCGAACACGGTGTATACCCAGATGACCCGGAACACGCAGGAGCCCAGAATGACGATCACCGTGGGGCCTACGCTTTTGCCGATGCCCCGGGAGGCGGCGATGCTGGCGTCCATCAGCGGGGACACCACATAGGAAAAGCTCATGATCCGCAGCCGCTGCATACCCGCGTCGATGACCGCCGTTTCGTTGGCAAACAGGCCCAGGAAGCTCCGGCCGAAAAACAGCAGCAGCAGACCGCACACGGCCCCCACTCCGGCGGCGTAGCACATACTCACCAGATAGCTTTTGACGATGCGCTCGGTTTTGCCGGCGCCCCAGTTCCGGCTGACGAAGCTGGCGCAGCCGGTATAGAAGGCCGCCATCATGTTAAACAGCAGGGTGTCGGCGTTGGCGGCGGCGGAGCTGCCGGACACCGTGACGGCGTCGAAGGAGTTCAGGCCCACCTGGACAAACAGGTTGGCCACGGCGAAAATGGCGTTCTGCAGCCCTGTGGGGATGCCGATGGCCAGGACCCGCCGGGCCTCCTGGGGATGGACCCGGAGGCGGCGCAGCTCCAGGCGGCAGGCGTCCTTCCGCCGCAGCAGGTGCAGCACGATCAGCAGGGCCGACAGGCACTGGGCGATGACGCTGGCGATGGCCACGCCCTCGGCGGCCATGTGGCAGCGGATCACAAAGAACAGGTTCAGAACCACGTTCAGCACACCGGCAACGGACAGATACAGCAGAGGCCGCCGGGTGTCGCCCACGGCGCTCATGATGCCGTTGCCGCAGTTGTACACGGCCATGGCCGGCATACTCAGGGCGTATATCTTCAGATACAGCACGGCCCCGTCCATCAGCTCGTCCTTGGTGTGCAGCAGGGTCAGCATGGGCCGGGCCAGCAGCACACAGATCAGGCACAGCACCACGCCGATGGCGGCGCACAGCACAAAGGACGTGTGAACGGTTTTTTCCACCCGCTGCCTATCCCCCATGCCCAGGCCCCGGGCCACCGCCACGTTGACGCCGCTGCCCATGCCGATCAGCAGTCCCGTGAACAGCGACACCAGCAGCGTGGTGGAGCCCACGGCTCCCAGCGCCCGGTAGTCCGCGAACTTGCCGGCAATGGCCACGTCGCTGAGGTTGAACAGCACCTCCAGCACCTGGGTCAGCATCAGGGGCAGGCTGAACAGCAGCATATTTTTCCACAGGGAGCCTTCCGTCATGTTGACGGACAGGGCGCTCGTTTTTTGCGTCGCTTCCATGAAACACACCTCTTATCCAAAATATACTGGCACGCAATTGCACAGTATAACACCACAATTTGCACAAAACAACCCCCTCAGACGCCATATTTTCCCCAGAGGAAATGGCACGTCATTGTGCACAATGTTGTGTTCCGGAGGCAGACCCCTCCACCGGCGGAAAAAATCGGAAAAACGGCGGCAGATGGATAAAATTTTCACATTCCGGGAGAAAAGTTGCGAAAAGCCCTTGCAATCCACGGGGAAATGTGGTACAGTCCACTTCGACAATTGAATAGGGGCGGCGGGGCCTGTCCGCACTGCCGCCTGACACCATTATTTCTGGCTTGCCGCCAAGGTCGCGGCAAGGAAAAAGGAGAAAGCTATGAAGAAGAAACTATTGGCTCTTTTTCTGGCGCTGGTAATGGTCGGCGCCGTACTCCCGGGATGCGGAGACGGCAGCAAGGACCCCGGCGGACAAGGAAATAACGGCAAAACGGGCGAACCGGTCAAGGGTGGCGAGATCACCGTTGGCATCGCCCAGGACCTGGACGACAGTCTTGACCCCCACCAGACGGTGGCCGCAGGAACCAGAGAGGTCTTGTTCAACATCTTCGAGGGATTGGTGAAGCCCAATTCCGACGGCGAAATGATCCCCGCTGTGGCGGAGAAATACACGCTGTCCGAGGATGGAACCACCTATACCTTCACGCTTCGTGAGGGAGTGAAGTTCCACAACGGCCAGACAGTGACCGCAGAGGATGTTGTATATTCCATCAATCGCTGCGCCGCTGTGCCGGAGGGTCAGGAGAAGCCTCTGGTAGCGGCGTTTTCTGCTGTCAAGAGTGTCGAGGCCCTGGACGAAAAGACCGTTGCCGTTACCATCGCACAGCGGGACCTGGAGTTCATCAGCTATATGACGGCCGCCATCATTCCCGCGGACTATGAAAATCAGGACACGGCTCCGGTGGGCACCGGCCCCTTCAAATTCGTGTCCCGGACTCCCCAGCAGGACTTCGTCATGGAGCGGTTCGAGGATTACTGGGGCGCCCCGGCGTGGCTGGACAAGGTCACCTATAAAATCTGCGAAAATGCCGACGCCCTGGTGATGAATCTGAACGGCGGGTCCATCGACCTGTGCGCCCACCTGACCTCTGCCCAGGCCTCCCAGCTGAACCAGAGCTTCCAGGTGCTGGAGGGCACCATGAACCTGGTGCAGGCCATCTATCTGAACAACCAGGCCAAGCCCTTTGACAATCAGATGGTGCGCCAGGCCCTGTGCTATGCCATCGACCGGCAGGGCATCATGGACATGGTGGCCGACGGCCACGGCACCGCCGTGGGCAGCAGCATCTATCCCGCGTTTGCCAAGTATTTCCTGCCGGAGCTGGTGGATAAGTATCCCCACGATGTGGCCAAGGCCAAGGAGCTGCTGGCCCAGGCCGGGTATCCCGACGGCTTCGACATGACCATCTCCGTTCCCAACAACTATCAGCCCCATATGGACACCGCCGAGGTGGTGGCCGAGCAGCTGCGGGAGGCGGGGATCAACGTGACCATCCAGCCGGTGGAATGGAGCACCTGGCTGGACACCATCTATAACGGCCGCCAGTTCCAGGCCACGGTGGTGGGCGTGGACGCCGCCAATATGACCGCCCGGGCCATGCTGGAGCGGTTCACCTCCGACTACGGCAAGAACTTCATCAACTATAATAACCCCGCCTATGACGCCCTGTTCCAGCAGGCTATCAACGCCCAGGACGAGGCCACTCAGACGGACCTGTACAAGCAGATGGAGGCCATGCTGGCGGACACCGCCGCCAACGTGTATATCCAGGACCTGTGCGACCTGGTGGCCATGCGGCAGGATCTGGGGGGACTGAAGTTCTATCCCATCTATGTGGTGGACCTGTCCACGGTCTATCTGACCCAGCGGTAACGTTATACTGAATTGAAAGAGGCGATGACCATGAAATACGCGGCCAAGAAAATCGGACTGATGCTGCTGACCATGGTCATCGTCTCTTTTCTGGCGTTTCTGGCGTTCCAGGTGATCCCCGGGGACCCGGCGGTGAAGCTGCTGGGTACCGAGGCCACCCCGGAGCGCATTGCCGCCCTGCGGGCGGAAATGGGACTGGACCGGCCGTTTTTTGAGCGGTATGTCCAGTGGGTGCTGGGGGCCCTGAAGGGGGACTTCGGCACGTCCTACAGCTATAAAATGCCGGTGTCGTCCATGCTGGCGGGGAAGCTGCCGGTGACGGGGCTTTTGACGGGGATGTCCTTTGTGCTGATCCTGGCCTTTTCCATCCCCCTGGGCATTTTCACCGCCCGCCACGCCGGAGGGCGGCTGGACCGGGCCATGACCGCCGTGAACCAGGTGCTCATGGCCATCCCGGCCTTTGTGACGGGCATCCTGCTGACCTATGTGTTCGGCCTGGTGCTGCGGTGGTTCGTGCCGGGAAACTATGTTTCCCCCGGCGACAACTTCGGCGGCAGCCTGTGGTATTTTCTGTTCCCGGCCGTGTCCATCGCCCTGCCCAGGGTGGCCATGACGGTGAAGATGCTGCGCTCGTCCATTCTGTCGGAGCTGCAGAAGGACTATGTCCGCACCTCACACAGCCGGGGCAACAGCGACCGGGCTACCCTGTACCGCCATGTGCTGCGCAATGCCATGGGGCCGGTGGTGTCGTTTCTGGCCATGACCGTGGCGGACATTGTGGCCGGCTCCGTGGTCATCGAGCAGGTATTCTCCCTGCCGGGGCTGGGCCGGATGCTGCTGACCTCCATCGCCAACCGGGACTATCCCGTGGTGCAGGCGGTGGTGGTGATCGTGGCCTTCTGGGTGGTGCTGGTGAACCTGCTGGCGGACCTGATCAACCAGCGGCTGGACCCCCGGCTGCGGCTGACGTGACAAATCGGGAAAAGAAAGGTGGGAGCGGGCCTTGTTGCTGAACGAAAAAAAGAATCACTATCTGCGGACGGGGCTGATCCTCACCGGATTGATGACGGCCCTGGCCCTGGTGGGCTGCGTGTGGACCCCCTATTCCCCCACGGCCATGTCCGGCAGCGAGAAATTCCTGGCCCCGTGCCTGCGGCACCTGTTCGGCACGGACAACTTCGGCCGGGACATTTTCAGCCGGGTGCTGGCCGGGGCGGGCACCACCTTCTTCATCAGCGCCGCCACCGTGTGCATCGGCGCGGCGGCGGGCACCCTGGTGGGGGCCTTTACCGGCTATTTCGGCGGCTGGCTGGACGAGGCGCTGATGCGCGTCAACGACGCGGTGACGGCGTTTCCCAGCATCCTGCTGGCCCTGGTGTTCATCTCGCTGCTGGGGTTCGGCAAGTACAACGTGATCCTGGCCCTGGGCGTCGCCTTTGTGCCCAGCTATGCCCGGGTGATCCGCAGCGAATTTGCCCGGCACCGGGAGATGAACTATGTCAAAAGCGCCCGGCTCATGGGAGCGGGGCATCTGCGCATTATGTTTCTGCATATTCTGCCCAACACCCGGCAGGTGCTCCTGCCGACGCTGGTGATCGGGTTTAACAACGCCGTGCTGGCGGAGGCCAGCATGAGCTATCTGGGCATCGGCGTGAAGCCCCCGGACGTGTCCCTGGGGTATATGCTGTCGGAGTCCCAGAGCTATATGGCCAGGGCCCCCTGGTATATGCTGACGGTGGGCGGCGTAATCGTGCTGCTGATTTTAGGCGTCAGCCTGCTGGGCGAGGGGCTCCAGCGAAAGCAATGGGGGAGGTGACGGTATGCTGGAAATTCGCGATCTGCATGTGCAGTTTCACGAGGCGGACCACGAGGCGGTGCGGGGCATCGACCTGACGGTGGGCGACGGCGAGATCGTGGGCCTGGTGGGTGAATCCGGCAGCGGCAAAACCGTCACGGCCATGATGATCTCCGGTCTGCTGCGGCCGGAGCAGGCGGCCTTCCGGGGCCAGATTCTGCTGGACGGGCGGGACCTGCTGACCAGCAGCGGCGACACCCTGCGCAGCATCCAGGGCCGGGACATCTGCGTGGTGTTCCAGGAGCCTATGAGCGCCATGGACCCCACCATGCGCATCGGGCCCCAGGTGGAGGAGTGCCTGCGGGTGCACACGGACCTGCCGCCGGGAAAGCGGCGGGAGCTGGCCCTGCAGGCCCTGCGGGACGTGGACCTGCCGGAGGCGGAGGAGGTATACCGGAAGTATCCCCACGAGCTGTCCGGCGGCATGCTGCAGCGGGCCATGATCGCGGCGGCCATCCTGCCCCGGCCAAAGCTGCTGCTGGCGGACGAGCCCACCACGGCCCTGGACGTGACCATCCAGGCCCAGATACTGGAACTGCTGCGCCGCCTGAACCGGGAGCGGGGCATGTCCATTCTGTTTATTTCCCACAACCTGGCGGTGGTGCGGAAGCTGTGCACCCGGGTGGCGGTGATGGAAAAGGGACACATCGTGGAGTCCGGCCCGGTGGATCAGATATTCTTCCACCCCCAGGCCCCCTATACCCAGCGGCTGATCGCCGCCATTCCCACAAGGAGGAAGCTATGAGCCAGGACCTTGTTCTGCAGGTCCGTGACCTGAACGTATGGTACCGGCCCTCCGGGACCATCGGGCGCAGAAAGCGCCGGCAGGTGCTCCATGACGTGAGCTTTGACCTGCACCGGGGGGAGATTCTGGGCCTGGTGGGGGAGTCCGGCAGCGGCAAGACCACCCTGGCCCGGACCATTCTGGGCTTTGTGCCGGACTATACCGGCACGGTGACCCACTTCACCAAGCGGCCCCAGATGGTGTTCCAGGACCCGGCCAGCAGCCTGAATCCCAGCCGCACCGTGGGCTGGATTCTGGCCGAGCCTCTGCGCATTTACGGGAAGTACGGCAAGGAGGAGATCGCCCGCCGGGTGGAGCGGACCATGGAGCTGGTGGGCCTGGACCCGGAGTGCCGGGACCGGCTGCCCCATCAGCTGTCCGGCGGACAGCGGCAGCGGGTGTGCATCGGGGCGGCCCTGATCGTGCATCCCCAGCTGATTGTGGCCGACGAGGCCGTGTCGGCCCTGGACGTGACCATCCAGGCCCAGATTTTGCAGCTGATCGCCCGGCTGCGCCGGGAACTGGGCATTTCGTACCTGTTTATCTCCCACGACCTCAACGTGGTTTACGAGATCTGCGACCGGTGCCTGGTGATGCACCAGGGGCGCATCGTGGAGCAGGGGCCGGTGGAGGAGCTATTTGACCATCCGAAGGAGGAATATACCCGCCGGCTGCTGGCAGCGGCGGAGTGAGCGCATATGACCGAAGAACGGAGACAGAAATTACTGCAATCATCCCAGGGCCCCGGGGCGGAGCCCTTCAGTCAGTATAATCATATGAAGGTCACCGCCGTGGACGACGGCACGGCCACGGTGGAGCTGGAGCTGCAGCCGGACAGCCTGAACTGCTGGGGCACCCCCCACGGCGGCGCGCTGTTTACCATGGCCGACGTGGCGGCGGGGATGGCCCTGCTGACCCTGCGGCAGGAGGTGACCTTCACGGTGTCCTCCAGCATCGAATACCTGTCCGCCGCCCCGGGAACCGGGAAGCTCACCGCCGTGGGCACCGTGGAGAAGATGGGCGGGCACATGGGCTTCAGCCGCACGGACATCCGGGACGAGGGCGGCAAGCTCATCGCGGCCCTGCGGACGGTGATGTATCTGACGGGCCGCCCGCTGGAGCTATGAGAGCCTTTTTCAGGCGGCACCGGGGGCTGCACGTCTGGCTTTTGTCGGTGTGCGGGGTGCTGGCCCTGTACTTTGCCCTGCGGACTGTGCCGGGGCTGATGACCCGGTTCAGCCGGGGGATCATCATGCCCCTGGAGCGGGCGGTGGCGGCGGTGTGCTACCGGGCGGACTTCTCCGTGGCAGAGCTGCTGTACGCCATAGCGGCGGGAGTTATCCTGCTGTGGATGGGGGCCGCCGTCCGGCGGCTGATCACGGAAAAGGGCCGCCGGGGGCGGATCGTGTACCGGTTCGTGCTGACGGTGGTGTGCACCGTGCTGACGGTGTACGCCGGGTTCAGCCTGCTGTGGGGCGTCAACTACTACGCCGAGTCCTTTCAGGAGCAGTCCGGCGTATATGCCCGGGAGTCCACCCCGGAGGAGCTGGCCCGGGTGACGGAGTATTTCGCCCGGCAGCTGGCCGACTGCGCGGACCAGGTGCAGCGGGACGAAAACGGCCTCTTTGCCGAAAGCCGGGCGGACATCTTCGCCCACAGCGTGGAGGCGTTCGACGGGATATACGACGAGTTTCCGTGCCTGCGGATGGAGGACCGGGTGCCCAAGGGGGTGCGGTTTTCCACGGCCCTCAGCGCCATGGACTTCACGGGGTTTTACTTCCCCTTTACCGGGGAGGCCAACCTGAACATCGACAGCCCCGCCTGCTATCTGCCCAGCACCATTGCCCATGAGATGGCCCATCAGCGGGGCATCGCCTCGGAGCAGGAGTGCAATTTCATCGCCATTGCCGCCTCCACCACGGCGCAGAGCCCGGCGTATCGCTACTCCGGGTGGCTGATGGGGTTCACCTACCTCTCCAACGCCCTGTACCGGGCGGATCAGGAGGCCTGGAAGCAGGTGCGGGTGCTGCTGCCGGACACGGTGGTGGCGGACCTGCGGGACAACTCCGCCTATTGGGCGGAATTTGAGGGTCCGGTAAACGACGCGGCCCAGAAGGTGTACGACTCCTTCCTGAAAAGCAGCGGCGAGTCCCGGGGGACCCAGAGCTACGGCACCGTGGTGGATATGCTGATGGCGTATTATGGATAAGTCAAAAAAGGCGCTGCCCTTTTAGTGACGGGGACCGTTCCGGTGGGACGGTCCCCGTTTTTTTGACGAAAATGCCAATTTCCTGGTGACAACCCGCCGCCTATCCCGTATAATAGACCCCACAGGCCCTCCGGGGCCTGGATAGGGAAATATAGGGAAAACGGAAGGAGAAGCCACATGACAGACATTCAGATCGCCCAGCAGGCCGCGCCCCTGCCCATCGGCGATATTGCCGCCGCCTGCGGCATCGACCCCCAGTATCTGGAGCAGTACGGCCGGTATAAGGCCAAGATCGACTACCGCCTGCTGCGGGACCGGGCGGACCGGCCCGACGGCAAGCTGATCCTGGTCACCGCCATCACCCCAACCCCCGCCGGGGAGGGGAAAACCACCACCACCGTGGGCCTTACCGACGGCCTGCGGAAAATCGGCAAAAACGCCGTGGCCGCCCTGCGGGAGCCGTCCCTGGGGCCAGTGTTCGGCGTCAAGGGCGGCGCCGCCGGAGGCGGCTATGCCCAGGTGATCCCCATGGAGGACATCAACCTCCACTTCACCGGGGATTTCCACGCCATCGGGGCGGCCAACAACCTGCTGGCCGCTCTGCTGGACAACCACATCCAGCAGGGCAACGCCCTGGGCATCGACTGCAAGCAGATCGTGTGGAAGCGCTGCGTGGACATGAACGACCGCCAGCTCCGCCACGTCATCGACGGCCTGGGAGGCAAAATGCAGGGCGTCCCCCGGGAGGACGGGTTCGACATCACCGTGGCCAGCGAGGTCATGGCCGTGCTGTGCCTGGCCAGCGATATTCCGGATCTGAAGGCCCGGCTGGGCCGGATGATCGTGGCCTATACCTTTGACGGGCGGCCGGTGACGGCCCACGATCTCAAGGCGGAGGGGGCCATGACGGCCCTGCTGAAGGATGCGCTGAAGCCCAACCTGGTGCAGACGCTGGAGCACTCCCCTGCCCTGATCCACGGCGGGCCCTTTGCCAACATCGCCCACGGGTGCAACAGCGTCACCGCCACCCGGATGGCCCTGAAGCTGGGGGACTATGCCGTTACCGAGGCGGGCTTTGCCGCCGACCTGGGGGCGGAGAAGTTTTTCGACATCAAGTGCCGCCTGTCCGGTCTGCGGCCCTCCGCCGTGGTGATCGTGGCCACGGTGCGGGCGCTGAAATACCACGGCGGCGTGCCCAAGGCGGAGCTGAACCGGGAGAATCTGTCCGCCCTGGAAAAGGGTCTGCCCAACCTGCTGCACCATGTGGGCACCATCCGCAACACCTTCCACCTGCCCTGCGTGGTGGCCGTCAACGCCTTCCCCACGGACACGGCGGAGGAGCTTCGGCTGGTGCAGGAGCGGTGCCGGGAGCTGGGAGTCAACGCCGTGCTGTCGGAGGTCTGGGCCAAGGGCGGCGAGGGAGGCCGGGACCTGGCCCGGGAGGTGGTGCGCCTGTGCGATCAGCCCCGGCTGGAGGAGTTCACCTTCGCCTATCCCGACAACACCTCCCTGATCTATAAGCTCAACTCCATTGTGGGCCGGGTGTACGGCGGCAGTCAGGCGGTGCTGACCCCCGCCGCCCAGAAGCAGCTGAAGCGGCTGACGGAGCTGGGCTTCGGCGGCCTGCCGGTGTGCATGGCCAAGACCCAGTATTCCCTGTCCGACGACCCGGCCCTGCCGGGGGCCCCCAGGGACTTCACCGTCACCGTCCGCAGTCTGAAGGTCAGCGCCGGAGCGGGGTTCATCGTGGCCTATACCGGGGACATCATGACCATGCCGGGCCTGCCCCGGGTCCCGGCGGCGGAGAACATCGACGTGGACGAAAACGGCGTCATCACCGGGCTGTTCTGAGAGGATACATGTAGAAGAAAGCGCACCCCCGGCGGGATCCGCCGGGGGTGCGTGTTGTTTTCAATTTTCAGGCGTTTTCCGCGATATAGCGGGCCACATACACGCCGCTGGCGCTGGCGTGGGACAGGGAGTGGGTCACGCCGCTGCCGTCGCCGATGACGAACAGGCCCGGGTGGCAGGTCTGGAGGTTCTTGTCCAGCTGCACCTCCATGTTATAGAACTTCACCTCCACGCCGTAGAGCAGGGTGTCGTCGTTGGCGGTGCCGGGGGCGATCTTATCCAGGGCATAGATCATCTCGATGATGCCGTCCAGGATGCGCTTGGGCATCACCAGGCTCAGGTCGCCGGGAGTAGCGGACAGGGTGGGGGTCACGAAGCTCTCCTCAATGCGCTTGGGGGTGGACCGCTGGCCCCGGATCAGGTCGCCGAAGCGCTGGATGATGACGCCGCCGCCCAGCATGTTGGACAGCCGGGCGATGCTCTCGCCGTAGCCGTTGGAATCCTTGAAGGGCTCGGAGAAGTGCTTGGCCACCAGCAGGGCGAAGTTGGTGTTCTCGGTGTGCATGGCCGGGTCCTCATAGCTGTGGCCGTTGACGGTGACGATGCCGTTGGTGTTCTCGTTGACCACCGCGCCCTTGGGGTTCATGCAGAAGGTGCGCACCCGGTCCTGGAACTTCTCGGTGCGGTAGACGATCTTGCTTTCATACAGCTCGTCGGTCAGGTGGGCGAACACCTCATAGGGCAGCTCCACCCGGACGCCGATGTCCACCCGGTTGGACTTAGTGGCAATGTCCAGCTCCCGGCACACCTGCTCCATCCACTTGCTGCCGCTGCGGCCCACGGAGATGACGCAGTAGCGGCCGTCGTAGCTGCCCTTGTCCGTCACCACCCGGTAGCCGCCGTCGGTGCGCTCCACGGACTGCACCGGCGTGTCGAAGTAGATGTCCATCCTGTCCTTCAGCCGATTATACAGGTGCTCCAGCACCACCAGGTTCTTATCCGTGCCCAGGTGGCGCACGGAGGCGTCCAGCAGGTGCAGGTCGTTCTCCAGGCACAGCTTCTTGATGGGCGTCGCGCCGGTGGAGTACAGGTGGGTGCCCTCACCGCCGTTTGCCACGTTGATTTCGTCCACATATTCCATCAGCTCCAGGGCCTGCTTTTTGCCGATATACTCGTGCAGGGTGCCGCCGAACTGGTTGGTGATGTTGTATTTGCCGTCGGAAAAGGCCCCGGCGCCGCCGAAGCCGTTCATAATGGCGCAGGTGGGGCACTTGACGCAGGACTTCACCTTCACGCCGTCAATGGGACAGTGCCGCCGGGCCAGGGCGTGGCCCGCCTCAAACAGGGCGATCTTCAGGTCCGGCCGCTTCTCCAGCAGCTCATAGGCGGAGTAGATTCCGCCGGGGCCTCCGCCCACGATCAGCACATCATACTGCATAGTCATTTCCTCCTGATTCACATAGTCATACACATATAATATACCACCAGCCGCCCGGTGAAACAAACAACTTTTCCTTATGTCTGCCATTTCCTTGTATCTTACCCCCCGTTATGGTACAATAACCCCAAAACGTATAAGGAGGGGCTGCCTATGAGCCGCGCCGATGAAATATTTCAGCAGAACTGCCGGGACATCCTGGAAAACGGGGTGTGGGACACAGACCAGAACGTCCGCCCCCACTGGGAGGACGGTACTCCGGCCCACACGGTGAAGAAATTCGGCATCATCAACCGCTATGACCTGCGGCAGGAGTTTCCCATTCTCACCATCCGCCGCACCTATTTCAAAACCTGCATCGACGAGCTTCTGTGGATCTGGCAGAAGAAGTCCAACAACATCCACGACCTGCGGGGCCACATCTGGGACAGCTGGGCCGACGAAAACGGCTCCATCGGCAAAGCCTACGGCTATCAGCTGGGGGTGAAGCACCAATACCCGGAGGGGGCGTTTGACCAGGTGGACCGGGTGCTGTATGACCTGCGGCACAACCCTGCCTCCCGGCGGATCATGACCAATCTGTATAACTTCCAGGACCTGCACGAGATGGCCCTGTACCCCTGCGCCTATTCCGTGACCTTCAACGTGTCGGGCCGGACCCTGAACGCCATTCTGAACCAGCGCAGCCAGGATATGCTGACGGCCAACAACTGGAACGTGGCCCAGTATGCCGTGCTGGTGCATATGATGGCCCAATCCTCCGGCCTGGAGGCCGGGGAGCTGGTCCACGTCATCGCCGACGCCCACATCTATGACCGGCACGTCCCCCTGGTGCGGCAGCTGCTGGAGCGGCAGGGCCGCCCGGCCCCGGCCTTTGTCATGGACCCGGAGGTGACGGATTTCTATCGCTTCACCCGGGACAGCTTCCGGCTGGAGGGGTACGACCCCCTGCCCTTTGACGAAAAGATCCCCGTGGCCATATGACGGCCCGCGTTTTTCTTGACCGGAAATCCCCGGTGGGGTATAATAAACTTTGTTAAAAAAGGCTTTGCCTTTTTTAACAAAAAGTTTGCAGTCTGCTGCGGGCGGCAAACTCTGCGAGGCTTTAATAAGAACGACAGTCTCTTAAATTTCTGAACCCGGAGGCGATGGGATGAAAAAAATCGTTCACAAACCGGCTGCGCCGCTGTATGCGGCGGCGGCTGCATGGGTGCTGTATGCCCTGCTGTTCCCCCTGTACCGGCCGGGGCACTTTGTCATAGCCCTGGAGGCCTCCGCCGTGGTATACGGCATCGCCCGCCTGTTCTGCAAGGACATCGTGGAGGAGGTGCCCCAGGAGCCGGAAACTACCGGCAACCAGGAGCTGGACCAGATGATTGCCCAGGGCAAGGGCGCTCTGGACGAAATGCGCCGCCTGAACGACAGCATCCAGGACGCGGCCATCAGCGCCCAGATTGAGCGGCTTTCCCAGGTGTCCGACAAGATTTTTCAGCAGGTGCAGAAGGATCCCTCCCAGCTGCCCCAGATCCGCAAGTTCATGAGCTACTACCTGCCCACCACCCTGAAGCTGCTGCGGGCCTATGACGACATGAGCCGCCAGGGCGTTCAGGGGGAGAACATCACCGGCACCATGGAGCGGGTGCGGGGCATGATGAGCACCATCGTCACCGCCTTCGAGCGGCAGCTGGACAGCCTGTTCGGCGACCAGGCCCTGGATATCTCCACGGATATCACGGTGCTGGACAACATGATGGCCCGGGAGGGCCTCAGCGACGATCCCATCCACCGCACCCAGGCAAAGCCTGACGACGGCCCCCAGGACGACGGGATTCAATTGGAGCTTTAAGACACCATTACTCATAAAGGAAGGACGATTACCATGACCGATAACATGACCCCTCAGCTGACCCTGGACCCCACCGCCGCTGCCGCCGAGGCAGTGCCCACCCTGACCCTGACTCCGGAAGCCCCGGAGGCCCCCCAGGTGGAGGAGGAAAAGAAAATCGAGCCCGTGGAGATGGACGACAAGCTGCTGACCGACGCGGAAAAGAAGGCGGTGGAGGATTTCTCCCACAAGATCGACATCCGGGACACCAACATGATTTTGCAATATGGCGCGGCGGCCCAGAAGAGCGTGGCGGGCTTTTCCGAAAACGCTCTGAACAGCGTCCGCAACAAGGACCTGGGCGAGATCGGCAAGGACCTGAGCCAGCTGGTGGTGGAGCTGAAGGGCTTCGGCGAGGAGGAGGAAAAGAAGGGCCTGGCGGGCCTGTTCAGAAGGACCGGCAACCGGCTGGAGACCATGAAGGCCCAGTACGGCAAGGTGGAGGCCAACGTGGACAAGATCGCCCAGAGCCTGGAACAGCACCAGATCACCCTGCTCAAGGATGTGGCCATGTTTGACCAGATGTATGAGCTGAACCTGAAGTATTACAAGGAACTGACCATGTACATTCTGGCCGGGAAGAAGCGGCTGGCGGAGGTGCGGTCCACGGAGCTGGAGGAGCTGCGCAAGAAGGCGGAGCAGACGGGTCTTGCCGAGGACGCCCAGGCCTATAACGACCTGGTGAACCTGTGCAACCGGTTTGAAAAGAAGCTCCACGACCTGGAGCTGACCCGGATGGTGTCCGTGCAGATGGGTCCCCAGACCCGCCTGCTGCAGAACAACGACACCCAGATGATCGAGAAGATCCAGTCCTCCCTGGTGAACACCATTCCCCTGTGGAAGAGCCAGATGGTGCTGGCCCTGGGCATGGAGCACAGCCGTCAGGCCACCGCCGCCCAGAACGCCGTCACCGAGATGACCAACCAGCTCCTGCGCAAGAACGCCGACACCCTGAAGATGGGCACCATCGCCACCGCCAAGGAGGCCGAGCGCTCCATCGTGGACATCGAGACCCTCCAGCACACCAACCAGCAGCTGATCTCCACCCTGGACGAGGTGATGAACATCCAGAAGGAGGGGGCCGAGAAGCGCAAGGCCGCCGAGGTGGAGCTGGGCCGCATCGAGGGCGAGCTGAAGCAGAAGCTGCTGGAGCTCCGGGGCTGATGCCCGCACACAGACTTTCCCCGAAAGGACCGGTGGCGTCACCATGAAATTCTATCAAAAACGGGGCTTTGCGCTGGTAGTGCTGATCCTGGCCATCATCGGCTCCGGCGTTTACGGCATCAGCAAAAAGCCCGCCGCCCCGCCGGAGGTGTCCTATTACAACTGGATCTGCGACGAGGCGGGCCTGCTGGACCAGGAGACCCGGCAGACCATCCAGGACTATAACACCGCCTGGAACAAGCAATATTACGCCGTGGTGGCGGTGGCCGCCGTGGACGATATCCGGGGCTGGTCCAGCGAGGACTACGCCCGGGAGCTGGGGGCCAGGTGGGGCCTGGGAGCCAACGATATGCTGCTGCTCCTGGTCAAAGGCGGCGACTGGTATGTGGCCTGCGGCGACAACCTGGCGGACCTGATGACCGACACCCAGCAGACCCGGCTGAAAACCGCCCTGGACACCCCCTATTACAGCGGGAATTACGCGGAGGCGGCGGTGGCCTTCTTCCGCCAGAGCGACGTGGTGCTGGCCCAGACCCTGGGCCGCTCAAGTACCGGCGGTCAGTCCCCGGCTTCGGGCCAGCGCTGGCAGGAGCCTGCCGGCGTCTCCGGCGTCAGCATCGCCGGTGTGGTGCTGCTGATCGTGTGCATATTCATGGTTTGGGCGCTGCTGGACCGTATGCGCTACAACCGCTATCGCCGGCGTCCGGCCATGATGGGCGGGCCGGTGTACTATCCCATTTTCTGGGGCCGCAGGCCCCGGGCGCCCCGGCCCACATCGCCCCGTCCCCCTCGGGGTCCCGGCGGTCCCATGGGTGGACCCATGGGCGGCGGTCCCCGGCCGCCCCGGCCCACACCGCCCCGTCCGCCCCGGTCTAACGGGCCCCGGCCCGGCGGCTTCGGCGGCTCACGGCCCGGCGGCAGCTTCGGCGGCGGGTCCAGGTCCGGGGGCTTCGGCAATCGCGGCGGCTTTGGCGGCGGCGGACGCTCCTCCGGCGGCAGCCGGGGCGGCGGCTTCGGCGGCAAGGGCGGCTTCGGCGGCGGACGCCGCTGAGATCCATCCCCGACAATCCAATAAAAATCGCACCTCAGGGGTCCCGGATATCCGGGACCCCTGAGGTGCTTAAAGGAAGAAAGATGAAAGAAGAAAGAGAGAGTAAAAGGGAAATGCGAAATATATCCAGTGATGCTTCCGAAGAAGCCGTCACGCCGTATTAGTTGCCGCGGCCGCCGTTGCCCCGGCCGAAGAAGTAGTCGTACAGGTCGCCGTAGGAATCCTGCTGACCCTGGTTCTGGTTGGAGGAATCGTCCTCGGTGCCGGTGTTCTGAGGCTGCTGGTCGAAGGTCAGGCTCAGGGTGATCTCCTGGCCGCCGCGCCACACGGTAAGGGTGACGGTATCGCCGGCCTTGAAGCCCTTCTTGGCCATGGACAGGTCGCTCATGGAGGTGATGTCCGTGTCGTTGAGCTTGGTGATGACGTCGCCCAGCTGCAGGCCCGCCTTTTCCCCGGCGCCGCCCTTTTCCACGGCGTAGACAAACACGCCCTGGGTCACGTTGATGTTGTACTGGGCAGCCATCTGCTCGGTCATACTGCCGGCCTTGATGGCCATGTAGGCCTTATCGGTGACCTGGCCGTTTTCCATGATGTCGGTGATGATGGTCTGGACATCGCTGATGGGGATGGCAAAGCCGATGCCCTCCACCGTGGTGTTGGAATAGCTGGAATACTTGGCGGACACAATGCCCACTACCTCGCCGTACAGGTTCATCAGGGGGCCGCCGGAGTTGCCGGGGTTGATGGAGGCGTCCACCTGGATCATGTTGAAGGGGGTGCCGTCCACGTTGATGGCCCGGTCGCAGCAGGACACGATGCCCTGGCTCATGGAGAAGGTCAGCTCGCCCAGGGGATTGCCGATGGCCATCACCGTGTCGCCCACGTTGACGTCGGCGCTCTTGCCCAGGGTCACGGCCTGGAGGCCGGTGGCCTCGATCTTCAGCACGGCCACATCATAGTCGCTGTCGCCGCCCACTACAGTGGCGGGATAGGTATCGCCGTTATACAGGGTGACGTTGACGCTGCTGGCGCCGGACACCACGTGCTGGTTGGTGACGATATAGCCGTCCTGGGTGATGACGAAGCCGCTGCCGGAGGAAGCGGACTCCACCTTCTGGCCGAAGATGTTGGTGGACACGGCGGAGCAGTTGATGGACACCACGCTGTTCACCGTGGAGGCGTACACCTCGGCGGGGGTCATCAGGGTCTGGCCGTCCACGGATTTGACGCTGACGGCGGAAGCCGTGCGGCCGGACTCCTGAATGGTGGCCTTGCCGCCCCGGCGGGCCAGGGACGCGCCGCCGAAGCCGCACAGGCCGCCGATCAGGGCGCAGCACAGAACCAGAGCCGTGACCTTGGTACCGGTCTTTTTCCAGAAGGAGCCCTTTTCCGGCTTGGGGGGCTGGGGGTCATCCTGGCAGGTGCCGGTGGTGTAGTCCACAGGCTCCTCCGGGGAGACCGGATCCTCCGGCCGGGATGCCGGCTGCCAGCTGGTCTGGCTGGGGTCGGGCTGTCCGGGCTGGGGCTCCCGGTCCTTGGAATAACTGTAATGATACAGGCTGTTTTCATCGTTGAAAGCGCCCTGATTGTTCTCGTCGTTGACACCGCTATACATAACTGTGAACCTCCTATTGTCGGGCGGGGCGGAATGTGGTATGATGTGGTATCATGCTCCGCCGCCGCTGTGGTTTTCCTTCCGATGGTTTATAGTATACGCGGAAACCTTAAGCGAAGCTTTAAGAAACGGCGGAAAAATTTGAACATTCTATGAAGAAAGGGGGCGGAAGCCCATGGTCAGGATCGAGGGGCTGAAGCTGGCTCCGGGGCAGGATGAGCAGCTGCTGCGGGGCAAGGCCGCCCGGCTGCTGCGGGTGCCGGAGGGGGACATTCTGTCCCTTCAGGTGCTGCGCCGGGCCATCGACGCCCGGGAGGAGCTGCACTTTGTCTATACGGCGGCGGTGACCCTGCGGCAGGAGAAGGCCGCACTGCGGCGGATCCGGGACCGGCGGGTAACGCCGTATACGCCGGAGCTATACCGGCTGCCGGAGACCCTGGCGGCCCCCGAGACGCCGCCGGTGGTCATCGGGGCCGGTCCGGGGGGCCTGTTCGCGGCCCTTGTTCTGGCCCGGTGCGGCCTGCGGCCCATCGTGCTGGAGCGGGGACAGGACGCCGTGACCCGGCAGCGGGACGTGGCGTCCTTCTGGCGCACCGGGGTGCTGGATCCGGAGTCCAACGTACAGTTCGGCGAGGGCGGCGCCGGGGCCTTTTCCGACGGGAAGCTGAACACCGGCACCCGGGACCGGCGGCACCGGTGGATTTTGGAGCAATTGGTATCCTGCGGCGCGCCGGAGAGCATCCTCACGGACGCCAAGCCCCATGTGGGGACGGATATGCTCCATGTGACCCTGGTGAACCTGCGGCGGCAGCTGCTGGACCTGGGGGCTCAGGTGCGGTTCGGCCACCGGGTCACCGGACTGCGGGTCCGGGACGGAGCCTTGGAGGGGCTGGAGGTGTCGTCGCCGGAGGGGAGCTATGTGCTGCCAGCCAGGCAGGCGGTGCTGGCCCTGGGCCACAGCGCCCGGGATACCTTTGAAATGCTCCACGCCGCCGGGGTGCGGATGGAGCAGAAGCCCTTTGCTGTGGGGGTGCGCATCGAGCACCGGCAGGCGGATATGGACGCGGCGCAGTACCGGAGGTTCGCCGGGCACCCGTGCCTGCCCGCCGCCGGCTATAAGCTGTCGTGCCACCCGGAAAACGGGCGCAGCGCCTTCTCCTTCTGCTTCTGCCCCGGGGGGCAGGCACGGGTGCCCGGCCTGTTTCTCATACACATCTCCGAGCCCACGAGACGGACTCCTACCTCGTA
>OJKY01000060.1_pt1 | contig 99380 bp, 112 predicted proteins | sample 1596571 | NCBI WGS metagenome assembly OJKY01 (sample SAMEA4350170, study PRJEB24818) | metagenome | biome: human; feature: gut; material: faeces | place: Denmark | collected 2013-09 | reverse complement strand
AAAGCATTCCTATGTCAAGCGTGGAGTCGTATGCCGGAAAAATAGAGGGTAACGCACTGGTCTTTACCTATTTTAGTGGAATGCCCACGCAGGACATCAATGAAATGTCGAAAGTAGAGCCTTATGTGGTGTATTACTGGAAAGAGTCGGGAATGTTTATCATGGAGGGCGAGAATTATGCAGCAGATATGTAAAAAGAGCAGCAGCATGAAAAGAATGGTTTACCTTGTCGCTTGCCTGCCTTTTTGGCTGACATCGTGTGAAGAGAAAGTCACCGCCTTGCATTTCAACGAGGCGGAACAGGTATTTGAAATCGGAAAAGAGAGTGAACTGCGTTTCCTGAACGAAACGTTCGAAATCAAGGATAAAAACATGGAAGCACAAACGCTGCTCACCGATGCAGGCAAGGAGATTCCAGCAGATGAAGTGCGGATTAAACTGGTGAAGGACATCGAAATCAGCGGTGAATGGACACCGATTAAATTCCCGGTTAGGGAGTTCGACGGCAACGGACATACCATTACCTTCGACGGAATACGGGTGGTCATTGAAGAGAGCTCCAAAGGAGTATTTGATGTCGGTCTGTTTGAAGAAATGGGTGGTGAAAAAGAAGCTGTGGTCAAGGATCTGACATTGGCAGGTGACATGACCATCGACGCTCAAAAGAGAGAAGACGGTTATAGCCTGCTTGCCGGTTCTCTGGCGGGAGAGTTCAAGAATGGATGTATCGAGAATTGTACCAGCAAGGTGGATATCTCATTCGCTGACAATAAGGGTATCTGTACACTCTGTCTGGGTGGACTTGTCGGAGACCTGGATAGCTACGGCTCCGAAGTGGAAGTGGCTTTGCGTGGCAAGATAATCAATGAGGGCAACCTCACCGTTAATCCGTGCAGTGATGCCTACATAGGTGGAGTCATCGGGAGGGCCACCAATTATGGTAAAATCTTTATCAAAGAGAATGTCTGCGTCGAGAATAAAGGCGATTTGACCGTGCAGTGGAAGGCCGATGCCCAACCTGATCATAGCTACATCGGTGGTGTTGTCGGACTTTTCAAAACCAATGAAACTGATATAGAGCATCTCCATAATTGGGGAAACATCCGCTTGGACACACAGAATACATCTGCTACATTTAATATCGGAGGGGTATGTGGCGAACTGACACCTCACAACTACGAACGAATCTATCCGTTGGATCTGTACAATGCAGGCAACATCGAAATCAAGCATGACCTGCTGGCTGAATTTTCCGCCATCGGAGGAGTAATCGGCAGTTTCGGAGGTTCCTCTTTCCATCAGGTGGTGAATGAAGGCAAAATCATTGTGTCGGGAAAAGGATGCAAATACATCTCCGGATTGCTGGGTTCGGAAAGCTCGATACACGGGAACTGTTATCTGCATTCGTGCTGTGTAGATAAGGTCGGAGCTTATCCCGTCTGGAATATCTCTTATCATCCTGTCACCAAGCAGGTCCCCTGCAAGGAAAATCATCCAACAAATCAAAAATAACGGAACATGAAAGCATTACAGACCATACAAGCTGTCGCTCTTTCTTGCTTGCTGTCGATAGGAGCAGCAAGCTGTGGCAGTGAAGAAAGCAACCAGCCTTATACACCGCTTCAGGTGTATTTTGATCCGGTAAGAGTGGATATGAATGCGGAACATCTGATGCCTTATTTCGTAAACTATCCTACGGATTGGGCAAAGATGGGATTGCGCAACTATCCGAAGCTGGTCACCTACGAATACCACAATGCACAATGGGGTGTGACAAGCACCTCGCAATACGAGTTCTTGCCTAACGGCCGTTTATCCGAACAGCGGCGCACTTCTTTCAATGTGGGTGCAACCGGATTTGATGTCATTTCGTATGAATATAACGGCAATTCCAATCTGACCCAAATCAAATCGGTAGATGACGGACGTTACAAACGCCGGAAAAAAGATGACGGCTTCACATACGACAGTGCAGGTCGGTTGATACGTCGCGACAAGAACGGGCGGGGACATTATGACACAACCACTTTTCTGTATGCCTATCACGGTAATGGGGTATTGCAATCCATCCTGCCCGAAAAAAAGAATGGCACGGTCAATGAATCGGGCGTGACGCTTCATGAGATGCAGTTTGACTCGCTCGCTCACTTGAAGTCTTTTGAAACACCGAAGACCACGAACATGTTCTTGAAAGACATCGACAGTTACAAGACAGGACAATCGGTGACAACCTATGTCTATACAGGCCATCTGTGTACACAAGCCGTAGAGAAGATTCCCGTTGAATTTGACGGGGGGAACGAAACACTGACTTGTACCAGCAGCTTTGCGTATAACTCACACGGAGACTTGGCTACTTGGACGTATAGCGGAGGTGTATATAAAAGTAAAGGCAACAACTGGCGGGTGGATGACATGACGTTTACCGTCTCCTACGATTATGTATATGATGAAAAAGGAAACTGGACACAAGCTACCGTTACATTCCCGGCTAACATCGATGAGATACCTGCATTGCGTACCTACTATAAGGCTTTCAGAGACGGATTTACATCGAATCGGGATCGTTCTTCTGCTGTCAAAGCGGGTGAGACTCCCAGCCTGACAGTTGTCCGCAGCATTGATTACTGGGACGATGAAACGATTGCTTCCATGAAAGCTGCAAAAGAAAACGGTCAACCTGTCCTAATGGGTAGTTTACGCTACAAAGGAACGGATATTTATGGGTTGTCCGGTAAAGTCAAGTCGGTAAACGGCAATGAGGAATCACTCAAATTTGACCAGGCGGGCAATCTGATTGCCATGCAGAACAAGTTCGGAGACGAAGCGGCCTATCAATATGTCACAGCTACTTCCTACAAAGTGGAAGGATGGGGAGATTATGTGGTGAACATCGAATCAAAAGATGGTATGCGGACGGATATTTGTCCGGATGCTGATACCAACACGGAACTTGACCAGACCTATATGTTTGATAAGCGCAATCGTATCATCAGTCATCAGTTTACTTCGCACATGGCATACGTCACTTGGAAATACAGCTATGAAGGTGACAGCAAATACCCGGCCACGATGATACAGGAGCACCCGGAAGAAGGTAACACCACTTATCGCTATACCTATACCAAGTTCGACAAGCACAAGAATTGGATAGAGCGGAAGGTAAGCTACACCACCGAATACGATAAGTATGATGACAATGGGAACTATGTCGGCGATGAATATACTGCTCCAGAAGAATATACAGAGAAACGAACCATCGAGTATTGGTAAATTTGTAAAATCTCTATTGATTTACTTTCTGACCCTTTCTCATTTGAAATTTGCTGATAAATAAACCAAGCCTTATTAGACAAGAGAATCTATTGCTACAATAATTGCTATGGATTCTCTTGTTTTTTTGTACTCATCTGTAAAGTGTACTCGAAGGATTTTTTCTGAAGAATACACTTAATTCTTGCATTTAAAAAGTACTGTAGTACAGAGCAAATCTGCCTTACTGTATAGTATATACTATATTTAGTATAATAGTAAATACTATAATACTAATATACTAAAATTATATATTGTAGTAAATTAGTATATACTAAAATTAGTAATTACTAAAAATAGTATTATCTTTGTATTGAATTTAAAGGCAATATGTTATGACAAAAATAATTGCGGTTCTAAACCATAAAGGCGGGGTCGGAAAGACGACCACCACCATCAATCTGGCTGCGGCCTTGCAGCAGAAGAAAAAGCGCGTGCTGGCTATCGACATGGATGGTCAGGCAAATCTCACGGAATCCTTCGGCCTCTCCATTGAGGAGGAACAGACCGTGTACGGGGCGATGAAAGGCAAATACCCCTTGCCGTTAGTTGAAACGGCAGGAGGTGTTACCGTCGTACCGTCCTGTCTCGATCTCTCGGCTGCCGAGGCCGAACTCATCAACGAGCCGGGACGGGAACTGATATTGAGCGGGCTAATAGCCAAATCGCTCGATCACCGGAAATTCGATTATATCCTTATCGACTGTCCACCCTCGCTGGGATTGCTTACACTGAACGCCCTTACTGCGGCAGACTACCTGATTATCCCGGTACAGGCACAGTTCCTCGCCATGCGCGGCATGGCCAAAATCATGAACGTGATTGCCACCGTCCAGGAACGCTTGAACCCGAAACTCGCCATTGGCGGTATCGTCATTACGCAGTTTGACAAACGCAAGACGCTGAACAAGAGCGTGGCCGAACTCGTCAAGGATTCATTCTGCGACAAGGTGTTCAAGACCGTTATACGGGACAATGTATCTTTGGCCGAAGCGCCCATAAAGGGCAAGAACATCTTCGAGTACAGCAAGAACAGCAACGGGGCTAAGGACTACATGGCTCTGGCGCAAGAGGTACTGAAATTAAAATAACCCCGATATGAGCAAGAGCGATTTACTGAAAGACAGTATGAAGGGCGGACTGGACGGGTTGCTGTCGTCCACGAAAAAATCTACCGGCGGAAAACAGCCGGTAGCAGCCCCCACGGAGAAAGAAACGGCGGTTCATTGCAACTTCGTCATCAACAAAAGTATTCATACCCGTATGAAATTCCTCGCCATCAAGAAGAACATGTCGCTGAAAGACATCGTGAACGAGGCAATGAAAGAATATCTGGAAAAGAACGAACAGTAAACAGGCATGGCTGCCGCATCTGCCCACCCCGGAGACGGTAGCCATGCGTCCTTTTTTATCCGCCCGCTGTTTTCCATAGGGCGCATTCCACCTTTATAGTCTTACCATCTTTTTCTTTTTACCTGCCCGCAAGTACAGGCATATTGCCCGTTTTATCCCTATTCTAACCCTGACGGGCATATCCCTTTTTTACCGATTCCTTTACCGCTGTCCCGGCTTCATTCTCTGCCGTCACCGTTGTGTTTTATCAGATGCAAAGGTCCGCTGTCGCGCTTGATACGGCGGCTTGAAGTGCATTTCCTGCAAATTCTTCCTTTCTACGAAAGAGTAATTGGCAGGAAAAGCCGTCGTATGAAGCTGTACCGACAGCCGTGTACCGCATCCGTAAAACCTCAAAGCGGTTCAGGCAGAGAAAGGAACCGAAAGGAGGGAAAGAAAAAACAACGTAAAATTGACAGCGATATGGATAAAATCAAATTGGTAGTTTATAACGAGTACGCACTGGGTTATATCATGCCCGAACAACCCGACAAAGTTTGTACGTTGGTGGATAGGATAACGCTCGGCGCACCGTTTCGGACAATGAATGAACCCTATTTCATCGGGAAAAGAGATACCGTCAGACTGGCGGGCAGAAAGGACTTTGACACTTTTCGGGTAGTGTTCGACGGGTACGACAATCCGCAGGAGTACGAGTTTGACACCGCACAATAAAGACAATAGTAATCAAACAATCTAATGTAATAACAAATTGAAATTTATGAATTATGGAAACAGCAAACATTCAATCAGTAGTAGAGAACAACATCGTATCGGTTGCATTGATGAATATTCAGCCGAGCAGTTATAACCCACGCAAGCACTTTGACGAGGTGAGCCTTGCCGAACTGGCCGAGAGTATTCGTCAGCAGGGAGTGTTGCAACCTATCGGCGTGCGCCCCATTGCGGACACCGACCGCTTCGAGATTGTTTTCGGAGAGCGCAGGTATCGTGCCGCCCTTATGGTAGAACTGACCGAGATTTCAGCCGTCATCTTGCATGTTTCGGACGAGACCGCCGCCGAAATGGCCGTGACGGAGAATCTGCAGCGCAAGGACGTTACCCCCATAGAGGAAGCCAACGCCTACCAAAAACTTATGGAGAGCGGTCGCTATGATGTGCAGTCATTGGCCGAGCAGTTCGGCAAGAACGAGAACTATATCCGTACCCGTCTGAAATTCGTCTCACTGATACCCGAAATAGCCGAACTTTTGGAAAAGGACGAAATTACAATCAGCGTGGCGAGTGAGATTTGCCGATACGGTACGGATATTCAAAAAGAGGTGTACTACAAACATTTGAAAGACAGCGACAGCATGTTGTACGACTGTTGGCGAGGACTGAAAGCCGCCGAGGTGGCAAAGTTTATCGAACGGGATTTCACGACAGACCTTAGCCGTTACGCATTCGACAAGACCTTGTGCGCCTCATGCCCCCACAATACCAACAACATGATGTTGTTCTGCGAGGGTGGTTGCGGAAATTGCGCCAACCGGAGTTGTCTGGCCGAAATGAACGCTTCCTATCTCGTGGAGAAAGCCGTGCAGTTCGTGGAACAATACCCCTCCGTATCGCTATGCTACCAAGATTTCAACAACAACATGATTGCGGTGGAACGCCTTACCGCTATGGGGTACGAGGTCGAGCACCTAAATACCTATGCCACGCCATACCCCGAAACGCCGGTAGCTCCCGAAAAGGAAGAATACGACACTATCGAGGAATACGAGGAGGCATACAAGGAGTACGAGCAGGATTTCAGCAACTATATGGAAAAATGCAAGTCAATCCATGAACGAATTGACACGGGCGAACTCACGTTTTATATTAGTATCGGACAGAAAGAAATTACGCTGTGTTATATGGCAAGTGCTGCCGCCAATGCGGACATGGCTACCGAAAAACAACTCTCCCCGGTGGAAAAACTGGAGAAGCAGGACAAACGTAACAAGGAAATAGCCGTCGAGAAAACCGTTGCAGACGCTAAGAAACAGATTTTGGACGTCGATATGTCCGAAAGCAAATTCACGCAGGACGAGGAAAAGATGATATATTTCTTCCTGCTGTCGTCTCTCCGCAGGGAACACTTCGGGGTATTCGGTATCGGGGAGAAAAAAGCCACCAACACCTTGAGGACGAAGAAAAGATGAACATCATCGCCAACCTAACGGCCAAGCAGAAAGCCGTTATCCGCAGGGATTTCTTGATAGACAACTTCAAAGGCGCATACGGCAATAACGCTACTGCCACCCTCTTGCTCGATTTTGCCCGTAAGCACATGCCCGACACGCTCGCCGAAATTGAAAGTGGATATAATGAGGTGTATGAGAAACGCCATAAACGTATCGAGGAACGCAAAGCCGCCTTGTTGGCAAAGGAACGGCAGACAAAGCCCGAAGAAACCGCCGAGGCGGAAAATACACAACCCACGGCAGAGGTACAACCCGAAGAACATACGCAAACCGAAGAGGTTGCTGCTTGACCATAATTCAATAGCAGGACGGAGAAATCCGCCCTGCTGGTTTCTAAAAAGAGGTAATGATGAAATGTAAGGACTGCAAACATTACAACGGTGCAACAATGCCCGGAGCAGGATTGTGCAATGCGACACAGGCACGTACCTTTGCCACGACGGTTTGTTTCAACGGATTGTTTTCTCCGAAGAAACGGAAAGACAAGCCGGATAGCAAGGCCGGAAAAAAATAGCGCAACGCTACAGGGAGATAGCCGCAGGAGTGGCTGTCTTTTTTAGCACTGCCGCCGGCAGATCTCCCTTTTTACCCCTTCGTTTTCCTTTTGTATGGAAATCCCTTCGCCGACGGCTCTGCCCGTCGGGACATGCTTTTTCCGGTGCAAAGGTATTGCCTTGGAGGAACATTCAAGTACCGCTACGCTATTTGAACACAATTTTTCAGCAGCTTTCCCGATTTTCAATCGTCCATATTTCGCGGACGCTCAATACCGCAACTATAAAATTCTGCCCAAATTCCTTGCCTGTTTCTCCCTGAAAGGCAATCTTTGATGCACGTAAAAATCAAATCCCGACGGGAGAAGCCTGAAGGCTTCCGAAAGGAGGGAAAAAATAAACAGATTGTTCAACTGATTAATGTTAAAATTTTATGGAAATTCAATTTGCTATCGTGCGTTCCGAAAACAGAGAGTATTTGTGCTACAAAGCAGGTGAAGCGTATGTAGATGCCAGTAACCCTATGATTGCTTTTGCCGCAGGTGAAGATGAATTTGAAATCGTAGAGCCGGACAGCTCTTTCAGGCAGAAAGAATACGAGTTCAGAGGCGAACAGTATTACCTCGTACCAGAGTTTTACCGCAATGGTTGGTTGGCTCTCACCTTGGTAATGGTGGAAGATGAAGACGAATATATCGTGCTTTCCGTTAATTTGGAGGAAATGGACGCACTCGGTCTGCCGGACCGTACATTTATCGACGTCAATCATTACCCCGAAGCAATGGAGTTCTTGGTGAAAAACGGACTGGCGACCGATTCCGAGTATAAGCGCAGGAGCGGCTTCGTGGAATACCCTATGGCTATGTTGAACCTGCCGCTTCTTTATCAGCATAACCCGCAAATTTTCCAAAAAGCGAACATCGAGCTATTCGGAGAAGAATGTTTTTGAAAAAGGATTGTTCCACGAATAGAAAAGCATCGGGTTCCGAAAATTGAATGTACAAGATAGCGTACCGATAATACAGTCAGTGCGCTGTCTCCTTTGTCTTTATCGCCCGCCTTCGTCCTTTTATAGTCAGCCTCCCGGATACCCCGCCACCGCCCATTTCCTCTTATAATTGCATTCTTTCCCTTTTGTAGCGGTATGAACCGCCTGTTCTTCCCATCCGACTTTTCCGGCCCTCACCGCACGGGTTTTATCCGATGCGAAAGTCGGACGTCGCGCTTGATTCGCCGGCTTGAAGTGCACTTCTTGCAAATTCTTCCTTCCCAAGTGAAGCGTAATTGGCAAGAAGAGCCGTCGTATGAAGCCGTGCCGACGACCGTGCATTGCATCTGTAAAACCTCGAAGCGATTCCGAAGGAAAGGAATCGAAAAAAGGAAAATAAATAATCAATAACTCACAAGACAATGGGAAAATACGATTTTATCAAGACCGGGAATCTGCTTTATTGGCATGACCCGGACAACGGTTTGTCCGACGGGGCTTACCGAGTGATTTCTGCACCGGAAAACATGGAAGACGACAGCATTATTCTGATTTCGTCCGGTACTTCGGAAGCGGAGGTTTTGCCTTCGGAATTATCACCGATAAGTACGGGCAGAAGTCACAAAGAGGATTTTTTGCGCTGGAAAGCGGAACGTGAAGCCGAAGGCATGGAGTTTTACAATCGCCTTTCCGAAGTCATGGATACGGAGGACGATTTGGCTGTAGGCGACATAGTGGCATTTACAAACGATTATGGAGTAGTATTCGGCCCCCAAGAGGTATTAGCTTTCAGGAAGCCTTGGAACGGTGACAGATGTGTGTATCTTGACAGCGACGCCTATTGGTTTCCCGACCGTCCCGACCAGTTGACCCTCCTAAGCAAGAAAGGGGCGGAATGACAATGACAAGAGAGTGTGTCAAAACTCAATTTTTGAAGCTATGAACTTAGAATTTGAAATTTGAGTACCCTCAAAGGCTAAAAAAGGGTCGTATCATTACTCAATACAGAGCTTAATACGACCGTTTTAAAATGTCATAGTTACAATCTATAACTTTTCGGAGGGGACATTTTAGTTTTGACACACCCCCTCATTTCCCCTACATGAAATCCCACGCTCTATTTTAATCGGTCTGCCCGGTTGTCGCTCACGCACTCTATTCGTGCGGCGATTTCCTTTTCTATCGTTCCTATCCATTCCTCTCCGACACCGGCCTCCCGGCCGTATTCCGGGTAATGCGAGACGATACCTATGGCCTTTTCTATGAACGGCTCTGCGGCCTTTATACCATACCGGCGGGCTACTTCCAGCAAATCCTCCGCAGTAATGCCCTCCGTCTTGTTGTTGATTGTCATGCTGTGGCGGTTGACGTAATACGGTGCGTCCGGATCGACCGAGAACGTGTAGTCATAGGTCGGAGCAACGTGCCAATGCCCGTCGTCGTCCATCAGGAAGCTGAAATTCTTGTTATGGTCATCGACGTTCCCGCCCAGAACGTTCAGCACCATCGAGCGGAACAGTTGCCGGAGTTCCCCCGGCGGCACGCCGATACGGCAAGCTGCCTCGAACAGTGCTTCGTAAGAATCCGCCGAGGGGTTCATGGCAGCCAATGTCTGGATATGCACCTTCTTGCCGTTCTGGCGGTCGAAACGCTCGGTCAGGAAGTGCGCTGTCTGCTCGCCTTCAAGCAGGCGGCTCGGCATCATCTGAAGCTCGGCATCCACAGCCATCAGGTAATAGCTGTATTCTATCCGTGTCGTCGGCATCTTCTGGTGTTCGTCGAACTTGACGATCATCGGCGTGTAGCCCGGATAAGGGGTCGCCACCTGTCCGGAGTAACATTGTCCCTCCTCGAAATTGACGTTGACCACTGCCTTGGGCCGTCGCCCTCCTGCGGACGTACCCACCTTGAACAGGCTTTCGACCATCAGGTTGCCCGATACCGGGACGTTGAACCGTCCGGCTTCCTCGAAAGCCTGCCGGGCCAGTTGGTAGAGATCGGCGATCTCGACCTTGAACGGTGTCTCCAGTTCCTCGGCAGTGGGCGGGACGAACTCCAATGCCCCCATGCCACGCCGTCCGATATAGGCGAGACGGTCGAGGGCGGACAAGTCCCTCATACGGATATGATGCACTTTGGCCCATTCGTTGAACACGGTGTTTCCCCAATGGTCGGGCAGTGAATCGGCTATGAACGACGGCAGGCCGCCGAAAAGCCGCTCTTCATCGGGATAGACCGGCAGGCCGCGCTGTGCGGCAACCCCTTTTACCGGCGCACGGAGCGGGGCGATATCATAGCCGTTGCGGACATAATCGCTGTCGAAGTAGAAACAGGCTTTGCTGCGGTGTCCTTCCCGGTTGGCGACAAGCGTGCCGACCTTTTTATCCCATAGGATTACATCGAGACTTTCTATCATTTCTTGCCCCTCCTAACTCGTTTAGGTATCAGTTTCTCAATTTCCCGAAGTGCCATCGGCGGCATGGGCAGTTCCGGCAGGATTTCCGCGAGCCGCTGTTCCTGACCGAGCGCACGCAGCAGGGAGATGAAATTGGCCAAGGTTAGGTTACGGCTGACCCCTTGTTCAAAATGGCTGATTGTCGTCTGGCTCACGCCCGACTGTTCGGCCAGCTCCTTCTGGCTCATGCGAGCTGCCAGACGGTACTCCTTGACACGCAACGCCAGAAGCGTCAGCATATCGCTGTTTGTGGTATAGTTCGTTGCTCCCATAATATCAATATATCACTATTTATATGCAAATATAGCAACAATTATCCATATATAGATATATAATTTTCTTTTTTAGTTTCCAGCCGTCCTTTTCTACCACTTTCAGGTCTCCGTATTCTCTTCCGTCTGGCTTTCCTGTCCGTCACCGCATCGGTTTTTATCGGTGCAAATATGGGCTGTCGCGCCTGATTCCGTCGTTTTGAATTGCATTTCTTGCAAATTCTTCCTTCTACGAAGCGTAATTGGCAAGAAAAAACGTCGGAAAGGGCTTTTTCGCCAGCCCCGGAAAGCACCATAAAACCCGAAGCGGCTCCGGTAACAAGGAAGCCGAGCAGAGGGAAAGAAAAACAATCATTAAAAATTCAACAAATGAAGACATTAGAAGAATTATTGCAAGAACTGGGGTGTGAAGGTAACGCATTCGACAGCACCGGAGAATTTACAAAAGCGGGAGAAAAGGCGTATGACCGCTTGGAGCATTTGCTGTATGACATAGAAAGGCTTACAGGCAAAGAGGTGACACCCATAATTAGGGAACTTGACAAAATATGCAACGAGAACTATTAAAATTCAAGAATATGGACATTAAAGAAAGCAAAGAATACCGCCTCGCCAAAGACTGGGAAATGGCGGTAAACAGTTTCAGTTTCAACCCCGAACGGTTCGCAGCGGCAATCCCCGACATGCACCCCACGCTTCAGCAAAGCCTGTATCGCCTGATTAAGGCGTGTATCAAGGTCATGGCGGACGAAACGCGGCACTATGACGAACGAAACCAAGCCTCGCACGAGGAAGCGAAGCGCATCATGGAGTACCTCAATGAACACGGACGTAATATACCATTAAAATAAGGAGGATAATATGAAAACAAATGAAATTCAATTTGGCGGCAAGAGCTATGTATGCCGTATTGTGGAAGCCAACGATGGCGAAGAACTGCTGATTGCCCCGACCACCCTGCTGGATGCTCTGCAGCCCGGTAGTTTCAATGACGAAAACGAAGGTTTCGCCAGTAAAGAAGCCGAAAGCATTTATGACGAAGTTTTCTTCTTTACCGATGAGAGAACCCTTCAACTGCCCGAAAACGAGCTGGTAGCCGAACTCAAAAAGGATAACCCGGACTGGTTCGAGTGAATCATGGAATAATAATTTATAAACTTACAAACTTAGAGTTATGGAAAAAGAATATGTAATGCAGGTTGCACAGATCATTAAGGAACAGTTAGTAGCGTTAACCCCCATGACCGTCCTCATGTCATGGAGTATCGAAGAATTTGCCGCCACTCTATACAGGGATTTGCCGGCACTCCGAATCAAGGTAAACGGACGACTGCACGCGGGATATGTCATCGTCGTGCTCAATGGTTCGGACTATTACGAGGTTTATCTTGTGAAGGGAATGGACGTGGAATGTGTGAACAACGAGGTTTGTTTCGATGAACTGGGCGGTGTCATCGACAGGGCTATCGAAAGCGGTACGGACAAAGCCAAGTATGATAAATTCTGTGAACAGGAGCGACAGAATTTATATGTAACTGTTGTCACTGTCTGATTCCTCTTTTTGGGGGACGAGAGCCGTGCCTTGTCGGTAAACGAACAGGGTACGGCTTTTCTGTATATAATGCAGAAAAGAATAAAAATCTGCCGTTTGTAAATGATTTCAGTCGTTCATAAAACGGATTGTCTGTGACTGCCTGCTCCCTTTATATTTGCGATGCAGGTTCACAAAGTAATAACGGGGGCATTACTCCGGCTATGCCTTCGACCTGATTCCCGTAAACGGCAATATGATGGAATTCAAGAGTTTCTGTCGTGGTTTTCTTAGAGTAAGAGAGTTTGACCAGTTGATTTCCGAGAAAGAAAACAGTCAGGGAGTACCGTCGTGGATGCACATCGGGTATAAGAACTCGGAGGGTAAACAACGCAAGCAGCTGCTGTCTATGATAGGCGGCAAATATTATCCCATGACTTGATTTGACTCGTTTCAGGTAATCACCATCGGTCAGAGTGCAAGCGTCGGGTTCGTGCACCCTCCCTCTATACATTTTAATGCCGTTATTATCAATTCAACAGCAACAAACGACCGGTGTCTCCTGTATTTTTCCTATATTTGTTTCCGATTTACAGTCAGATATGGAACAATTAGCAAATTCAATACAAAGCATATCCTTTGAGCAGTTGGCTCAAAAGATTATAACCGTCGATGATTCAATGCGTGGGGTGGCGGTTAAAACCATCAATCAGGCAACCACGTTACGCAATTGGATAATCGGATGTTATATTGTTGAATACGAACAAAATGGCAGCGACCGGGCCAAGTACGGGGACAATCTGCTGAAAAGTCTGGAAAAACGTATCGGGCAAAAGGGCCTGAATGTCACCCTTTTCCAACTTTCACGATTGTTTTATAGAGATTATCCGCATATCGGTACACTGGTTTCCGCAAATCATGCGACGGCGTTGCATAAATTGCCGTTATCAGAAATTTATGCGACAGTGTCGCACAAATTGCCGGAAATTGACTCTTTCGCTGTTAATAAGAAAAATGCAGGCAAGCTTTCTGAACAGTTCAATACACCCCCTGAGAATTTGGTTTCTGCACTTTCCTTTTCGCATATCAGGGAGTTGCTTACGATAGAAGACCCGTTGGTACGTTTTTTCTATGAAACGGAATGTATTCGGGGAACATGGAGTGTGCGTGAATTACGCCGTCAGATTGTTTCCAACCTTCACATTCGCATCGGACTGTCGGAGGATAAGATGAAAGCGATGATGCTTGCAGACAGCAAGGCAGAGCGACACACCCCGCTTTTGCAGATACGCGACCCCTATACGTTTGAGTTTCTCGGTCTCCAAGCCAAAGATGTCGTTACGGAAAGCGATATTGAAGAAGCCCTGCTCGGACACTTGCAGGAGTTCTTGCTGGAACTTGGGAAAGGCTTCTGTTTCGAGGCGCGTCAGAAACGCATCATCATAGACGGAGAATATTATTTTGCGGATCTCGTTTTCTACAACCGGTTGCTTCATTGCAATGTCATTGTGGAATTAAAAAATGACGAGTTCCGCCATGAACACATAGGACAGCTGAATGCCTATGTCAGCTATTATGCCGAGAATGAAATGCAGCCGGGCGACAATCCTCCGGTCGGTATTTTGCTTTGTACACACAAAGGAAAGAAGATGGTGGAATACGCCCTTGGCAGTATGGATAATCATCTTTTTGTTTCGACATACCAGTTACAGTTGCCAAACCGTCAGCAATTAGAACAGTTCTTGATGGACGAATGTCGGGAACAGTCCTCGGAAGTGTGAAAAATAGATAGGAAACACCGAAACGCCTGCAATAATCACGGAATCATTGCAGGCGTTTTGCTTCTTTCCATAACGGAAGCCGACTTTCTATTTCGCACCCCTTTTGTTCAGCACGTCCTTTATCATTTCTTTCACCTCTATTCCCACATTCACGAAATTCCGGTAAAGAATGCGTTCCCGTTCCTCCCTCGACTTGAACGTGTAGAACTTCGGCAGTGGTACATACGCAGCTTCCTCCTTCTTGATTTCCTTCATGTCGAAATCCGTTTTGCAGAAGAACTTCGAGGTCTTGAACTCCTCCGATTCCTGTACGTTCATCGAACCTCCTATACCGGTTTTTGTTTGGATGAAGTCCCGTGCCGTCTGACCGCATATCCAGCCCGTCGGCATATCCGAGATTTTCGAGGCGGGTACGAGGCTGTCCATGTTTTCATTCAGGTTGATGGAAGTTTTGTCCCGGTCTATCGTGACACCCTTTTTGATTTGCACCACCTTGCCGAATATGTCGCTTGACAGCCATTCCAGCGTCTCCTTGGCACGGGCTGAACCGCTCACCACATTGCCCACCGTCGTGATGATTTTTTGCATACCCACCTTTCCGTAATCCGCTTCGAGCTGCGGCAGCTCTTGGAAACCGAGCGTCACGCTCACCTTGTTGCTTCGTGCCGTACCGATCAGGCGGTCTATCTTGTGGAAATAAAGTGTCGGCAGCTCGTCCACGATAATGCTCACGGGGATGTTCTTGCCCTGCCCGGTATTTACGCGGGTAACGAGACGGTTCAAAATAAGGGCGTTCAGTGCCCCGATAATGCTCTCCATCTCCGGGTCGTTCGCTATCAGCAGGTAACTCGGATTCTTCGGGTCGCTCACCTTCAGGTCGAAGTCGTCGCCGTCACGATGGAATATCCAGTAACTCTCTTTGGTCGCCAAGCGCGAGGTATAGACACGCAGCGTACCTATCATACCTTCCAGCTGCTCCATTGCCTTGTTTTTGAAAGCCGTCTGGAACGGACCGAGCAATGGGGCTACCTCGTTGTCGGTCTCCAGTACCTCGAAAATGGTTTGGTAACTCTCATTCAGGAACGACAGGATATGCGGCATGTCCGAGTATTTTCCCAGCCAGTAGGCAGGTTCAACGATTTCTCCGCCCTCTTTGTCCCGCACCACACCCGTTGGCTTCCAGAATTTCGTTTCAGGGTCTTGCCGTTTCTCTGCGTACAGTTTGTTTCCTTTGACATCATAAGGCTCGCGCTCGTAGTTCACGAAGAAATAGATGCAGGCGGCGAGGAAGTTCACAGCCGAGGTCTGGAAGAACTGGTCGCTGCCACCGCCTCCCTCTTTCTTGCCTTTTTGCAGGCTCTCCAACAGCGTCTCCGCCGTCTCGCTGGCCGCAGCGAGGTTGTTGATGTATTTCGCCTGAATGGGATTTACCCGGCGGCTGTACTCCACGTCCACGAAATTAATCATGTTGAACTGGCAGCCTTGGGGCAGCTTGCCGAGTTTCTGGTTTTTCTTGTAGTGGTAGTACAGCTTCGTAGCCAGAGTCGGGAACTTATAGTCATAGACCACCATTGCGAATCCCTTGGCCGAGTGCTGCCGGATAAACGGCTCGATGATACTGAATGTCTTACCCGACCCCGGTGTTCCGACTACCCACGTTCCACGGAAACAGTTGGTTATGTTGGTCCAGCCTTTACGAAATTTGCCCTTGTAGTAATACCGCATAGGGATATTCACGCTGTACGGGGTCTCTATCAGTTCCTCGCACTGCTCGAAACTCTCGTTCTCGAAGTTGAAGCGGTCCTTCATCAGTCCCTCCTTGAGGAACTTGGAGATGTTGTCCAGTGCGACATGCACGAGGATAACCCCCACGAGGGAAGTTGTCATATAGAAGATAATATTCAGCGGCAGCGTATAAAGTCGTGCCTCCATCGGATAACCGAACAGCCATACGGACAGCACTAACAGAACAAAACCGCTTATGAGTGGGTACAAGACCTGCCGCCGGGCGTTGAACTCCAAATGTTTCTTGGCTCTGGTGCCTATACATGTAATGCAGATGAGTAGCACCGTGGCGACCTTACTGTACACGAGGTTTCCGTCGTTATAGATGGTCCACTGCTTGATACGTCCGTGAATGTCGCAGAGTATGCCGCCCCAGTGGTCCAGCATAGCCGGGTCGATGGCATACTCGAAAAACTCCATCAGTACGGAGACATATACCACCGCACGGAATATCCGGTAAAATCCCTGTAATTCCTTGCTCTCTTCCATTGCTATGTCAATTCTTTTTAATGCCCCAGAGAACATGGATATGAGGCCATTGCATACGGTTATCAGCAGTAAGCTGGCAGACATGGGAAACTGCATATAGAGGTTTAAGCCTTAAAGCGTCATATATTGCAGAAGCCCGTACTTCCGCTGTAAACTTCTCAAGGAAAATCCGGACAGCATCGTTAGAGCCACAAGTCATGAAATCAATGAAACCTTCAATCAATTCTTCATTGACATAGTAGAGCTGCCCTTGGAAAATATCATGGTAACGGCTGATACGGCCGTTCCATTCCGTCCGGATTTCTTCCCTGCGGTTCTTTGCGGAAGGAAACCTCTCGTAGCAGTCTATTCCATCATCGAGGAATATGTAATTACCGGAAACGTCCTCTTGCTTAGGACATTTGCATCTCAACAGATACCCGAAAAATCCTTTGTCCGGATGTACTATATCCACATATTGTGGTGCATTGAAATCTTTAATTCCGTTCATAATCATAAATTCAGTTGTTGATGGTTATAATGGGACGCACTTTATGCGCCTGCGTCTTGGGCGTTTCCTGCATGGCTCCGCTGGCTGTCGAGTAGAGCCATGCTTTGACCGTCTGCTGTCCTTCCACCTCCGTCGATGTCCAGTACCAGCACTCGTCGGCTTCGGTCGGAAGCGGGTCTCCGCCGCATTTCTCGATGACCGGATTGATAATGCCACGTGCCGCATACAGCAGGCGCATCTGAGCCACCGAGGGAACATAGGCGCTCTGCCCGTATTTCCACAGGGCAAAAACGGCTTCAGCCATCGGTGAGGCTGTCTCTTCTGTTTCATACAAGGCGAACGTGTTCTCATTCCCGTCGTATGCCGTGATGTCTGCTGACGTACCCTGCTCGACACCAAGGCTGTCGGCAAAAGCTTTCGGCGTCATATCCCACAGATAGACGGCATAGCCGTTTCCTTCCGTTTCCCCGTCGGAGCCGATATGGAAGACGACGGCAATCGCCTGTTCCTTGGATTGTTCGTACTCACTGTACGGTATTACTGTCCCGTCCACACAGAGGACGTGTACGGGATATTTTGTTTCTTCGGATTCTTCTATATGTGCGTCGCAGGCAGCCAACGCCCCGGTTATGAGGAGAACCGGCACTACCTGGCACGTTTTTCTGATAATGTTCTGTTTCATCTTTCCCTTATTTTATAGGTAGTTTAATACCGAGGGCAACCCCTGTACGCAGCACGTCGGCCCCCTTTATCATTACGTCTCCCTTGACTTGCCAGTATAGCGTCCAGCCCGCCCGCAACACATAGTTGTGCTCGTAGCCGAAATGCAGTCCTGCAAGGAACTTCTTCGTGTCGCTTCCGCCCGAAGCCCCGATTCGGAGGCTTCCGTAATGGTTGCGTCCCCTCGTGACGCAGGGTTTGTAAGCCACGCCGAAGCTGTAGGTGCGGTAGTTCCGCCAGAAAGATTTCGGGCATACATGCTTGCAGGATTCGCACTCTGCCCATTGCAGGTAGCCGTTGGCAAAGAACTCCCACGCATGGCGGTAGTTCATCTCGTGTTCGTAGGCCAGCGTCACGTCCAGCCCGTTCTTGTACAGCAGCCCCGCACCGAGTGAGAGGCGGCCGCTGCCTCGCTGTGCATACGCTCCTACGGCGAGGCACATGCAGGCAATCGTCAGGATAATCGTCTTTTTCATCGTCATTCCTCCTCCAGCAATGCCGCGCTGAACGAATCGGCTGACAGCACGTCCTCATAGTCGATATTCAGGCTGATGTTACGCCCGCTGATTTGTTTCTCCGTCATCTCGATGGTCAGCACCTTGTCGTTCGGGAACGTCATTTTCTTGACCACGACCACATTCCGGTAGCCGTGCCGGAACGTCTTGCCCGCCTCCAGCACCAGTGCCGGGGTCAGTTCGATGACCTGTGCGTTGGTCGCCTTGGTCAGTTTCTTGTCTGCCAGCTTCACCCGTATCTCGTCGATGTCGAAGCGGATGTTCGTCCGGTTCTCTATCGAGAAGTCGATGAAGAAATACTCACCCACGGAGTAGATGTTGTTCAGCCGCATGGTCATGCGATGTGCCTTGGTGGCGACGTTGCGGATCTTCGCGGGCGAGTTCCAGATACGCCGGGCGAAGCGTGTCATATCCACGGTGGACATCGAGACCGCCGGGTTGTGATAGGCGTTCCGTTCCTGCAACTGGATTTCCTTGTCAGTTACCGCCTCCCGCACCCGTGTGGTGTAGAGCAGCGCATACTGCGTGCGGTAGCGTTCCGTTACGATAGTCACGATGGCCAGCACCTCGCCGTCCTCGTGTCCGCCCTCTTTCGGTTTCAGGCGGACGATATTGTCTATCGGTTGGTCGCCGACAACCTTATCTGTGGAGATGTCCACGAAGCGTACCGGTTCCGAGGCCGTGATGACCGTCGTTACCTGTTCATTTACCGTAAGTTGTTCCATCTCCTCGTAGGTTCGTTGTGCCTGTACATTCGGCGTTCCCAGCAGCCCTGCCGCCAGAAGAAATGCCGTTACGATTCCTTTTTTGTCCATGTCATTGATTTATTGATTTTGTTTTTCTTCCCTTATCTCTTTTTCCTCTTGTACCTTGTTCCTGCATTCCAGTTCCTCCTGAATCCGCCGCTCGGCAATCTCGCAGTACGCCTGTTCGATTTCAAATCCGATGTAGTGCCGTCCCGTGCGGATAGCGGCCACGGCGGTTGTGCCTGACCCGATACAGTTATCCAGTACAACATCGCCTTCGTCGGTGTAGGTCCGTATCAGGTACTCCATCAACGCCACGGGCTTTTGTGTCGGGTGGTAGAACGCGCCTTTCTTGTGTTCCTTCGGCATGAAGATGACCGAGGTCGGATATTTGTCATCGGCTATGCGTACCGGTGAGAGTTTCATCGTTCCGTAACAACGGTTGGTAAATCCCTCCGTTTTACGCCTCCCGTGATTTCTCCGTTCCGGAGGACACGGTGTCATCTGCGGATGATAGGCCGGCTGTTTTTTATAGAATACCAGAATATCCTCGTGCTGCCGGAACGGCATACGTTTGGCATTGAGATGTCCCGTCACCCGATCTTTCTGCCACACGAGGTTGTACCGCCATAGCCGGGGTTGCGACAGCATGAGCCATGCGGAGAAAAGCCCCTGCCCGAACAGGATAATGGGGCTGTCCGGCTTGGTAATCCGCCGGTATTGCTCCCACAAGGCTGCTAACGGTATCTGGCGGTCCCAGTTCACCGACGGATTGCTGCGATTTAACACCCCGTAAGGTAGGTCGGCGATTATGGCGTCCACGCTACCATCCGCTATCTGTTTCATGCCCTCCATGCAGTCCATAAGGTAAATGCGATCCGTCTCTATCATATTGCGTCTGTTTTCGGTTCTACAATTTGCCGGGCGCTCATCCAGGTACAGCGTTCCGTCCGGGTTTTCCGGATTTCACACTCCCAGAGGGTATTCTTCTCCACATGTTTGAAATTGACCGCACCGTCTCTCGGCCCGTAAAAACCGGTATGCTTCTGGAAGGCGAATAAGGCAATCCTCCGCCCGTCCACTGCCTGAAAGTTGCATATCAGGGCGAATCGTACCCCTTTGTGCCACCATTCGGTACTTACGAGCTTCCCAACGAATGTTTCGGGCTTATCGGGAGCGATGTAGTCTTCGTAATAGAAGCCGTCCGTTCCCTTATGAAGTTTTGATATATCTGTTTCCATTGTCACTGACCTTTTAGTTCCTGTTTTCCCGTCCGTTCACCAGATACACAAACGTCCCGTATTTCAGCTTCACCTTGTTTTTCTTGATGGCCTTGCTGATGGCGTTACTCGTTTTCTGGTAGGCATTGTTCACCGCCTGCATACCCCATTGGGCGAGGCTGTTACCGTATCCGCTGGTATTCATGTTCATACTGCCCGACATGGCACTGCTCGCCACGTCCTTGCTTGTCTCGCGGAATTGGCTGATGGGTACGTAAAGTCCTTCCAGCCCGTCCGTATCGTAGATTGACAAGCTGACCTTGACCAGTTCGTCCTCCACCAATATGCTGTTGATGCTTCCTTTTACACGTCCGGAAGAGAAACCGCTGACTGTGGCATACAGGTAAGTACCACGCCTGACCACGCTCTCGTTGATTTCGATGTCGTCCAGCAGGCGCAGCCGCACACGCGAGCCGTCCACGGCCTTGATGTTTTCGTCGATGATCGCCTTGATGAGTTTCGGTTCCCGTGCATCTTTCGCCAGTGTGTTGAAGTAGTCCGAAGTCGTCTTTACCTTCTTCACCACCTCGCTTGCCTTGTCCGTCTCCGCAGGAGCTTTGACCGAACGGCTTTCCTCGTCGATGGTTCCCTTGGTCTGCGTCATCGTGTCCGGCGGAGCCACCGTTGCGGTGCTGTCCGTTGCGGACGGCATGACCTCCCGTTGTCCTCTCAACCTCGCTTCGGCGAGTGCTTTTTCCAGTTCTGCGAGAGCTTCCTGCTCCCGCCTCTTGGCATCGGCCGCTTCCGCTGCCAGATCTTTCTCCTTTTCCTGCCGGTCAAGCAGGGCGATATCCTCTTCGGTGTATTGCGATTCATATTCCTCTTGGTTATCGTCCGGTTCGTCCCGCTCGATGTTGTCCACAGCGGAATAATCTTGTATCTTGCCCCATGATTTGGCCATGTTCTCATACTTGCTGCCGATACCGTCGCCGCCCTTGATTTGGGCGTCCGGCAATTCGGGATTCAGGAACTCGGTCGTCTGGAGTGTCTTGTCCTGTACCTCGGCCTTCTCGGTATGGAACAGGTCGAAAATGAAGTACGACGTGCCGAGAAGGGGGATATAGAGGATAGCCGGAAGCATATACTTCGGCTGCCTGAAATTGATTCTCTTGAAGATATTGTTCATTGTTTCCCTTTAATTGAGTTGCACATACTTGCTTATAGTTCTCTCAAACGGCATATTCATAAGCCTGCCGTTCTATTCCGGCCTTTCCGTACCGCTTTCCTTCGTATCGAATCTTCGTACATGCGGTACGGAAAGCATCTTATGCCGTTCCCGGAGCACGGAATCCTGCATTTCCGTGGCCGTTCGGCGGACTGGATGATGGCAGTACACCACCGTCAGGCGGTAAATATTCCATGTCAGCCCGCAGATGGCGAAGCCGAATACGATGACGAGAAACAGCGTCCGGTGGGCGTTGGCGAAACCCTGTACTTTGGCCACTGCCTTGTCGATACGTGTCGCTTTGGCGAAGCGTCGCCCGGCATCCACGTCGCGTTCGTAGCGCTCCTTGTATTTCGGGTCGTTTTTGTCCGGCATCTTCTCGCCGAACAGCATACGTCTGAATCCTTTGATATTCATAGGGCTGGTAGAGTTAATAGTTGCTTTTTGTCTTTTGCTCGATGTCCTTGTTCAGCAGCGTGCGCCAGTTCACGATGAGCAGCCCGTGCGGGTTGTTCTCCGTCCGGGGTACACGCTTGAGCTGTCCCGCCGTAACCAGTTCGCGCATCAGGATATTGCTGCGCCGTTCGATACGCTGCCGCCCGTAGTAAGTGAACTCCATCTTCTCCTTGTTGAAGGTGATACTGTCGCAGAAAATCGAAAAGACGGCACTCGTTCCCAAGATGTTGGAATAGAAGCCTTTCTCCTTGAGCGTATTGTACTGCGCCAAGCCCGTTTCGTCCACTAAGTACATCGCTTTCTCCATCGTGTAGCGGATGTACTTGTCGTCGGGAGCAAGGGTAAAGAAGTAGTGGTGGAACATTTCGACATGGTTCTTGGCTTCCACGTCGAGCGTTTCCTCCATTGTCGTGCGGCGTACCAGTATGGGCACGTTGCCGTCCAGCACATACACTTTCTTTTGAGCGTCCGTAACCATCGTGCGGGCCGTCCAGATACTCGACACGCTGATGATGACGCAGCCCACAAGAAAGGCGGTGCAAATAATTCCGACCAGTTTGATTTTGTTCTCTAAATTCTTGATGACCATTTTGTTTGAATATTTATCGTTACTTTGTTATCTCATTACCGTACCCATTGCGCCTGTTGCCGTCATTTTAGCCTGCTGCGCCACGCCCTCGCCGAAGTTTCGGGTTGAGAACGCCGTGTCACCCTCCGGTATCATCCATGCCGCAAGGTCGGGGACGAGGTTCAGGCATTTCAGGGCCACGATGCTTGCCGCCATCAGATAGCCCGCCGAGAAGAAGGAGTTTTGCAGGTAAGCTGCCATCGTCTGCTCGCTTGTCGTTATCGCCGTCAGGTTCTCCACCTGTATGCAGAGCACGATGTCGAACAGCAGCAGTACGTAGAAGCCCACGAAGTAGAGCATCGCCCCGTAGAAATGCACCGTCAGATACCTCGTGAGCCACTTCGCCCATGCGCCTTCCCATTTGGGCAGGAGCGAAAACGCCCACTGGATAGGTCCGAAAATGGTGAGCATTCCCAAAAGAATTTGCTGGCAGTAAATCGTTGCCCACCAACCGATACGGAACACCACCAAGGCGATAAGTATGATGATTTTGTCTATTCCCACGATGACACCCGATGTCAGCGACGTGAACCACAGCTTCGCTGCATCCTTCTCCATGTTCGTAACCTCGTCCACGCCAGTTTGTTCCATCGTTGCCTCGATAAGGTTGGGATCGGACGTACCCGTGTGGGCGACATCGGCTTGTGCCTGCAGGGCAGTGTACATCGTGTCGCGCACGTAAATCAACTCCTGCACTTCCTCGAACTTGTCCGAGATTTGCGAGGCTTCGGCCTCGTACAGGTCATGTGTGTACGAACCGACGCAGTTCGGGATATAGGAGAGGAAATCTAAAAAGCACCAGTTGCTCCCGCTGTTTGCCATGCCCGTGTCTGCCGGAGGATACCACCAGCAGAGAATGAGCGACACGGCCAGCGGTCTGAAGAGCTTCATCACGTCCAAAGGCTCGTGCTTGACCATCATTTTGTACGCCATGCCTGCCGCCATGACGATAGCGAACAGGGCGGCCAGCGCCATGCACATCTGCAATATCCACCAAAATGGACCTTGCGAGCCGGTAAAGGTCGCGTCGGTCAGGAACTCGTTGGTCTGAAAAATCACGTCGTCGATCTCCTCTTCCAAGAGGTCGATACCGAAATCCGAAAGAATATTTCCGTCTGCCATAGGTTATATGCTTTTAGTTCCCTCTGTTTACCGTCTCGTCTCCGTCGCCCGTTCCAGTGCCGCCGTCCGACTGTGAACCTCGCACCGCAAGGCGCGATTCGTTCCAGCGGCTCATGGCGTTTCTGACGACGCTGCTTTTGTCCAAGGTTCGGTCGGCGGTTGCGTTCAGCAATCCGTCCGTGGCCGTGGCGTTCTGTCTTCGGGCAAGGTAGCCGACCAGAATCTCGTTCTGCCGTACCACGTCTTCGTAGATCCGCAGGTATTCTTTCTTTCGTTGCGCATTGGGCATATAAGCGTCCTTCGTTGCGTCGATGGCACACTGGTACACATGATAGTATTCCGTCCACCGCTCCTTGTCGTCCGTCGTGCCCCCGGCAAGGAGAATCCGGTCTATGTTGCGCTGAAACCGCTCCATTTGAGCGTTTATCTTATCGCCCTCGGCCAGCCATGCGAGGTCAATCTGCCGGTCGGCCACGTTCAGCGCCTCGATTTCGGCACGTTTGACCAGAGCCGAGTCAATGGCTTCCGCTTCATCTGTCTGATTGTAGAGATTGACACCCGCCAGCGTGCGGAACGACAGTTTGTTCTTGCTTGCCGCCGACTTCTTGTACTTGTTATGCAGCAGCGTGTAGTAAAGTTCGGGCGACAGAGCGCCCGTACCGGTTTCCATGACCGTAATCTGGTTCTGTTTCGGCGAGTCATGGTTGTAAGTAACCGACTGCGCCTTGACACCGCTCGTTGCAACTGCTGCAACCGCCATGAGTAAGAGAGTTCTGTTCATATTAATTTCCGGTTATTCATTATTTTACAGTTATTTATATCGTATAGTCATACTTTGAGGGCCTGCTTCAAAGCCGTAAATATTGGTACTCATTCCTGACTCGTTTCTCTCCCTGCGAGAAATGCGTCTCGTCTTTTTCAATGCAAATACATTTTCTATGCGTATAGATACAGGCAATTGCGGTGCTCATGCTCCCCGATGCAAAATCAAGGACAGTATCTCCTTCCTTTGTGTATGTTCTTATCAGATACTGCAATAATGCAATCGGCTTTTGGTTGACATGAATCGTTTTGCCTTCCGATTCCGCTGTTTTGAAGTATATCACACTTCGTGGATACCTTGTCCCTTTGTTTTCATTTCTGAATGTAGGATTGGGGACATTGTTTATTCCTGTCCAATTGCTTCCTCTCTTCGTGCGATTCCCGTAAGGCTCACCTTCCTCCATGATGGGATAATAAGGGGTTCTACCTTTACCAAAGACACTTATTAGCTCATGTGCTTTTAGAGGTTGTTTTTTAGCGAGAAGAAAATTGCTTGCTTTTGACTTTTCCCAAACCCAGTCATATTTAAATTCCTCTAAATTACCGCAGCGTAGAAGGCTGCTGAACGGTTCGCTGCCAAATAAGACCGTAGGTGCATTTTCTTTCCTGACTCTCCTGATCTCTTTCCACATTTCCGGGAATGGTATTATTTTATCCCACTGTGAAGCTGTGATTCCAAAGGGGGGATCACATAAAACCAAGTCGATACTTGATTCCGGAAGAAAAGGCATTACTTCAAGACAGTCGGCTTTATATAACGTAATGTCTTTTGCAAAAACAATCTTTTCCATTGCATCAATCTAAATGTCTCTTTATCCCTTGGTTATAATCCCAATAGGCTTGTTCGTACTAAAAATTCTTTCTCTGTTTTTATTTCCCGATGTCGATGGCATGGAAGTCAAACTCCAACCTGTAGATAGTCTGTCTTCTTTCCCTTTCATCGTTCATTAATAATCCAGCCGTCCCGCTTTGCGCCATCGTCCGAAAGCTCCGTCGATAATCTCCTTGACCTTGGGACGGTAAATCTTCGCTTTCCAGTAACCGATACGCACCTGTATGTACCGCCATGTCTCGATATACGCCCGGTTCAGGTGTCGCTCGATGTCGTCCAGCGACGTGTTCACCGCTTCCAGTACCAGCAGCAGGTCGGAGGTCGAGCAGGCCGCCGCCCCGGTGGCATACAGCACAAGGTCGCTCACCGACTTGTAGAGCTGCTCCCCGTCATTGGTGATGTCCCGTATTGCCTTTTCGTTGATGGCCAGTATCACGGCATCGCCGGGGTCGATGCGTCCCCGTTTCACGATTCTCTCGTTGAAGTCCTCCAACAGTTTCTTGTAATCGCCGATACGGTCGCTGACCGCCGTATAAGTGCTTTTCACGTTCAGTACCGTCCGCAAGGACTGGTACATCACGTCGATGACATCGAAGGCACGGGTGTAGCGATCCAAGTCCACATTCAGTTCCTTGTACTCGCCGATCTCCTTGCGGCTGTATTCGTGCAGCAGCTTGTTGCTGTATTCCAGCGTACTGCGGGCCAGCAGCAGGCTCCGCTGTTTCTTGTGGTCGTTGATGTAGGCTTCCACTGACACGATGTCGAAGGTCCATTGCGCCTTGGCGATGCCGGGCAGGAGAACCAGCAGCACGACTGTCATCAGCAGGGCACGTTTCATGGCCGCACCTCCTTTCCGCTGTCTTTGCCGTTTCCGTTCCGCAGGTTTCGCGCATTCTCCACCCAACGTTCGTGGCATTCCTCCACGAGCGTCAGCCTGCGTCCCTCGTCCATGTCCAGTTCGGGCAGCACATCCTTCAGCACGTCGATGATGCTCCGCTTATAGTGCATCATCTTTTCCAGCGACACGAGGTCTGCATATATTTTTGTAATCCGGGAATCCACTTCCCGTGCGATTTCGAGCCGGTCGCTCGACCACAGCAGATGGTACACCTCCCCGGTCGGAGTCTCTTCCAATGGCGGGGTACGGGCGTATTCCGTCGTGATCTTGCACGAAGGGTGTTCCCGTGCAATCTCCGCAATACGGTCGTTCACCAGTTTCGTTTTCTCCGCGTCCGACAGGTTCGGGTCGAGTGTCAGCACGTCGGCTACATACGTGTCGGTATATTTCGTGGTCAGTTCCCAACTGATCTGCACGATGGCACGGTGTATCTTGATACCGAGGAAATATTTCGGTTTGCGGGCTATCGAGACCGTCGCCTTGAACGTGATGACCCCGTTGATGTTCGGCATGGTCGCCTTACGGACATAGGTGTAGCCGTTCCACGCCCCGCCGTCCTGCCATGACAGGCTGTAAGCCGTCTTACAGTCCTGCATGATGGCCGGTATGCGGTAATAGTCGTCCGTTGCCACATCGTTATCGCCCGCCGCCTCGGCTTTTGCGTCGGTGTATTCCCGTTGTTTCTTCTGCCATTCGGACAGCTCGCTTTTCAGGCGGTCTATCTGTGTTTTGTTCGCATTGTACTGCTGTCGGTACACCGCCGCATCTTCCACGCTCGCCTCGGCGATTTTTTTCAGCAGGTCGGCATTCTCATTCTCCAACGCATTGATTTGCGACTGAAGGGCGGCCACCTGGTTCTCCGCCTCCTGCAGCATGGCGTCCAACTCGGACAAGTCCAATTCGTTCTCCGTAACCGTGGTCTGCATGGCACACTCCTTTGAATGGGCGTTCAGGGATTTGCCGCACTTTCTGCACTTGTACTGCGTCGTGCCCTGACCAAGCGTAGCCCCGTCCGAGCAGGTTACGCTGATGGTCACGCTCTCGCAGCCCTGCAACTTCGCAGCGTCCGTCGCCTGATAGTAGTTCCGCGCATCGGATGCGATATAGTAAGTATAACCCTCCTCGTTGTCGTTGAACTCCAAGAGGCGGGCATTGAGTTGCGCCTTGAACGTGTTCAGGTCCATCGAATAGGAATCGAACACCTCCTCGTAAATGATTTCCTCCCGGTTCCAGCTTTTCTTCACATGGATTTCATAGGCATAGGCTTTCTTCGTCTGTTTGCCGCCCCGACTGATGATGTAACCGTTCTGCCAGTAGTCGATGGTGTAGGTATAGCCGTCGTTCTGACTGTTGAGCAGCTGAACCCGGCTTCTCGACCAACCGGCGTACCGTTCCGAATTGGCGAGAACCTGCTCCCGTTGCGAGGCATTGGGATAGAAGCCGGGATCGGTCGTCTCGAAACGTGTCCACTCTCCGCCGTTCAATATGCTGTTGTCGTCCGTCGGCGGGTAGTAATCGCACAGGGCGATACTCCCTTGCTCGCGACGGGCGATATACCACCGTTGCGTGTAGTAGTTTCCCGCTGTCTTGTCCAGATAATCTGTCATCCACGAGGTAAGGTCGTAGTTGCTGAAATCGAACAGTCCCGCCACGTTGTCCTCTCCGCCCACCATATCAATCAGCAGACCTCCGAGGTCATGTTCCGCCTGCTCGAAGAGCGCACCGTAATGGTCATACAGGTCGATGACCTTGCTGACCCTGCCGCCCATCAGATCATGGAAAGAACTGGTCTGCAGCAGGACGTCACCGATATTTCCGATACCAGCCGAGGCGAGACCGACACCCATGTTGTAGAGGTTGTCGATGTCGTGTTGCAGGTTCTCTTTCGTAAAGTTACCCGGCACGCTGGCGAGATCGTCCAACATACGTTGCCAGTCGATGTCGCCCACTTCCGAGAGTTTCAGCAGAGGGGCGATGTTTCGGTTGATTTCCAGAAACACGATGTCCGAAAAGCCCAGCGTGCTGTTCGTCACCACACTCTCGAACTGCATACACAGACTTTTCGTCTCGTCGCAGATTTTCATCAGGTAGCTGCCCCAGTAGATAGCCGTTTGAGGCGAGCGGAGCATCAGTTTCGCCACCACCCATATCTTCGGCATGATTTTCTCCGAGACCATGCGGTAAATGCGGCGGTAGTAGTAATTTTCTGTACTGCTATTCCAGATACCGAGGTCGGAAAAGGCTTTATGCTCCAAGAACTTGGAGGCAAAAATCCCCGCCGTAGTCACTTCCGCCGCATTGTAGTGCTTGAGAATGTCATCGACCTGCTCCCGGTAATAGCTTTCCGCCACGGCTTCCGTACCGAAAGCGGTAGCCATTGCCGCCACCGTGCGTGCGTCGTAGTTCACGCTGTAATACTGCGCGTGGACCTGCTGCACAACGGCGAGCGACAGGAGTATAAGGATAAGTGACAGCCGTTTCATCATGGATTCCTCTCCGGTTAAAAACAGATATCCGTCAACGGTGCGTCATGCCTCTTAGTGCACGTATCAGTCCGTCGGCCTCATATACGGCGGAATTTGCCACCAGACGGTGATGTATGAATACCTCCTTGGCGATCTCGTACCTGCGTTGTTCCCACTTCGCCTCTTCTTCCTCGTCCTGTACGGAATTTTCTATGCCGGCGTATTCGTCCAGTTCCTTACCGAGCATCCCCAACCGGAGATTGTATCTTTCCAGAACATCCTCTATTTCCTCAATGCTTTTTCTTCCCATGTCGCGTACCCTTACCAAGTCCTTTCCGGGCCATTGGCACAAATCCCGGATGGTCTTGATGTCGAACTCACGGAATATCCGCTGGATACGGGCTTCATATTTGCTCCCGAACTCAAGTGTCTTTACACTTTGGCTAATGTCTATCTTTTCCATTTTTGTAATTAATGATTTGATTGTTATTGTTTTACATGAAGGTTCAATACCTGCCCGGCCTCGTTGACCTTTTGGGCGAACGGCAGGGACTTCCCGATACCGCTGGCGTTCCAGTCCCGGCAGTACGCCTCAATAGCTTCCTGATGACTGCACCGCAGTTCCCGTTTATAGAGTTTCAAGGCTTCTTTCTCCGCCCGCTCCGTGGTGTAGGTCATGTAACATTCTCTTGGTTCTTCTACACCGTACACGCCGCTGGTCGTTCCCCGGCGGATGAACACCTCGCGGAAGAAACTGCGCCCTTCCTTGTTTTCCAGCCGGTTGATGGTGAATATCTTCTTGCAGTCCACGTCAGTAAGGCCGAGGATAGCCTTGATTTCATCGAACCGCTCACGGAACTTGCTCTGGTCGAGCAGCATCACCACGTCCGAGTTGTTGATGATGGCTTCCTTGACGATAGGGCTGCCGATGATGTCCTGTATCTCCTGTGTCACCACGCCGACCGAAGCCCAGAACTTACGGGCCGTCTTGTACATAAACTTGATGTATTCGGCCATGAGCGGGCTGGCAATCGCCTTCCACGCTTCCTCTATGACCAGGACTTTGCGGTTCTTCTTGATACGCATCTTCTGTAAGAATACGTCCATGATAATCAGCGTGACAAGAGGGAACAGGAGAGGATCATCTTTTATACTGTCGATTTCGAAGACGATGAACGTCTCATCAAACAGTGAACTGTCCATGTTCTCGTTCAGCGTCTTTTCATGATTGCCTCCCCGGTAGAAGTCCTTCATCATGTAACGGTACGTCGAGATGTCGATGCCCGAAATGTGGTTCTCGGTACAGATGTCGGGGATGCGCTGCACGGAAAACTCATAGAACGAGTTGAACGACAGCTCTTCCACTTTTAGCTCCTTACGGCGGCGTTCCATCTCGTCGATCATGCGCTCGATACGCCCGGCCCGCTCTCCTTCGTCCTCGTCCCGCTTCTCGGTACGGTTACGGTCGTCGATGAGCAGCCCCTTACGCAAATCCTCCCGTTGCAGGGGCGTGAAGCCGTCGAAACCGTTGAAATAGGTGTCGTAATACTCCGTGATGACCTGTTCTATCAGGCGGTCCTCCGTCTTCGTGACCGTACCCTGCGAGCCTTTCCAGATGAGCAGTACGAGGTTTTTCAGGAAGCCCGTTTTCTCCACATTCATTTCAACCCGGTTGATGCGGAACGGGTTCATGGTAATCGGTCTTTCCTCGGTATAGGAAATGTACTTGCCGCCGAGGTATTCGCAAAGGCCCTCGTAGCTGTTACCCGTATCGACCATCACCACGTCTGTGCCCTGCTCGTACAACTGGCGCACGACAGAGTTCATGTGGAAGCTCTTGCCGCTGCCCGAAGGCCCTAAACAAAAGAAATTCGAGTTGTCCGTCAGTTTGTTTTTCCCTTCCTTTCCCGTGATGTCGATAGCTACCGGCACGCCTTGGCGGTCCGTGTAGTAAATTTTCAGCGGTGTTTCTTCGCTGTGCTGTATGTGCTCCTTATACATCAGGCACACCGCCGCGTCACCCAGCGTCAGGAAGCGGTCATAGTCCTCGTTCATGCCGTAGCAGTTACCCGGAAACGAGTTTACGAACAGTTCCAGCTGGTTGTACGCCCTTTTGGAAATATGGATACCCATACGTCCGAAAGCATTCTCCAAATGGTTCGTGCATTTTTGCAGGTCCGTACCAGTCGGTACGGCGACAATCAGGTTGAAATGAGTGTACACGAGCTGCTTGCTTTCCCGCGCGATGACCTCCTGTACCCGCTTGATGTCCTCCACGGCCATCTGGTTGCTCGGATTGGGAATACTGGCGTGCCGGTTCTTCTTTTTGTCCAGCAGGGCCAGTTCCCTTTTCTGATTGGGCAGGAAGACAATCTGGTTATAGATGACAGCCTCCGCACTCGGAATGCTGTCAATGGCAGCCAGCAGGTCCACGGGCATATCCGTGTTATTGACCTCTATATTGGTATAAGGTCTTATCAGTGAAGGCAGTGCGGCGCAGTCCACATCGACAAGACTATATACCTTGCAGCGTTTGTCGCCCATCGAGACTGTCTCGTCGTCTGCCTTGAAGTTGGTCATCGACACGATCCGGTCCTTGAAGTTCATGGCGAAATAGCGGTCCACGTATTCGCTCGCCTCGGCTTTGTTCAGGAACTTGGCCTGTACCCCGGCATCGTGCAGCTGGTCATGCACTTTGCGGATCTTGACCAGAAAATCGCGCCACTTCTTGTTGTCGAACGAGAACAGTCGGCTCTTCTTCGCCTCCTGTGTGATAGTCAGGTAACACACGCTGTCCGTGTAGTTGCGCCCCTTGAAGTAACGGAAGTAGGCCGACGAGAGGAACTCGTGTTTGTCGCCCGTCTCGTTCTCGAACTGTTTCCTGACGAAGATGTCCTGTTTGTGCAGGGCATATCCTTCGCCGAGCGTCTGTGCGAGGGCGGTGAAAAGGTGCGTGAACTCATAGTAGCTGTCAATGTTCGCGCAGTATTTTTGCACGGGGTTCTCTATTTTCAGGATAGCAGAATATTCGCCCGTCTTGGTATAGAGCACGCCCACGCCGTTCGTCTCTTCCACGGAAAAATAGATGTCCTGAAAGATACGCTTGCGCTTGCCTCCGGTACCGAACGCATAGACCGACAGGGCCATGCCGGCACACAAGGCGATAAAAAGTAGAATGATGTACAAAGTCATCTTAAAATACGATAAAAAAGGCCGGGCCGCCCGGATTTCAGGCGGCCGGCCCGCGTTCAACATTCAACAAGACCACACGTTGCCCGTGATGGTTTTTCTTTTCTTCTCACAGCTTCTTCGAGTGGGCGTAGATATACACCCCGCGCCCGTCTTTCTTGGTATGCAGCCCTTTCCGCTGTTTGAGCATGATAAGGGCGATACCCGTCGAGACGACCGCAACCAGCACGACCAGTCCGACCACGAACCCTGCGAGACAGTAGGCGATGATAAAGCCGACGATGGCTCCGCCGGCAACGCCTGCCGCCCAGTAGATATAGCGTCCCTGGATGCCCATGAACTCCAAAGGCCGTTGAAGACCTTTGAACAGCGGGTAGTCAGGGTAGCGTTCGTCCTTGCCTTTCATCGTGCGGAAGGTTTATGCGCCGATACCGAAGAACATCGGAAGTGCTTGTGCGGCAGCGATTAAGAAAATACATGCGCCCACGACCATCATGATTTTCTTCTTCACGTCCTGTTCCTCGTTGTGTGGGCTAAGCACCCAGCGCCATACCCACCTTGCGGTGGGCGGTTTCCGAGTACTCGCCCCCAAACCGTACTTACATGTCTCCATGTATACGGCTTTCCATTAGTAACATTACTCTTTACCATAGTTCTGAATCATAGAGTTGCAGTCCTCACAGACAACCAGTGTCTTGCGATGTCTTTTGAGCATCAGTTTCTCCCACTCATTATTGCCTTTCAGCTTGGTGAGAGTCCTCACATGATGCATGACTACTTTTCCTTCCTTACCACATAGTTCACATCTGCCATCCTTCAACCTTTCCACAAGGCTCGGATATGGCACGTACATGGTCTGTGGCAGTTTGTCATAGTCAACATCGAACTGAGCATTTCTCTTTTTGAAACCCTCATTGTAGAAGACTCTGTATTTCTGCTTTCCCTTGGCATCGTTGTACGGAATGACAAAGTCCTTGTCCTTCTGATACTTCTGGCGAACTTTCCTTGCGGAAGTGTTCAGTTTCCAGCCAAGTGTCTTGAACATACTCATCTTCATAATGAAGGCGAAAGATGCACATTCTTTGGACACGTTTGCAGCAAGTGAATAGTAGTTGTAAAGTCCTCTGGTTTCCGCATTGTATTGGGCAAGAATATCTTCGGGCTTCATTGGAGTCATATATCTGCGAGGCTTTGACCACCAAATGTCTTTGCCATCAATGTTTCTGACCTCCAACGCGTTGTACTCAGTGAGCTTCTTTTGTATCACAGCCGAGTTAAGGGTTAACACCACTGCGCCGTTGAAGTCTCTTTTGAGAACTCCGTCCTTATTCCTTTTCACTGCGTCTGACTTTCTGATGAAGATTTCATATCCAAGGAATTTCGCCTTGTCTTGTGCGTGTGTTATCAAAGTTTTCTCATCAGACAATTCAAGTTTGAGTTGTTCTCTCATGAATTGGGTGATGTCCGCTTTGATGGTCTCGCATTCAGACTTGCTTCCGATAACCGATATAAGGAAATCGTCCGCATACCTTACATACTGCATTCTTCTAAAGTCCGCATCCATTGCATCCTTGTGAGGAGTGGACAGCATCTGTTTGCTCAGTTGGGCAATTTCATACAGATAGCTTTTCCGTATCTGCTCATCGGATGTTTTCTGCAACTTCTTTTTCAGCCAGTTCTTCTTATTGTTCAAACGCCAGTATTCGGGATTGATGCTGCGTCTGTCACCTTTGCGGAATTTGGCTGCGTACTCCTTGATGTACTTGTCGAACTTGTCAAGGTAGATGTTAGCCAGCATGGGGCTGATTATTCCACCTTGCGGAGTTCCTGAGTACGTCTTGTTGTACTTCCAGTCCTCCACATACCCTGCATTGAGGAATTTACGGATAAGTCTGAGGAAGCGTTCATCTGATATGCGTTCACGAAGAATGCTAATCAGTACGTTGTGGTCTATGTTGTCAAAGAAGCCTTTGATGTCTCCCTCGATAAACCACTTTGCTCCCGCAAAAGACTTCTGTATCATACCCAATGCCGTGTGGCAGCTTCGATGCGGTCGGAAACCATGTGAAGTGCCTTCAAAATGACCTTCATAAATAGCTTCAAGCAGCAGTCTAACTACCTCCTGCACCAATTTGTCCTCGAATGAGGGAATACCGAGCGGACGTTTCTTGCCGTTCTTCTTCGGTATGTACACTCTGCGTGCAGGGTGGGGTTGGTAACTTTCGTCCTTTAAGGACACAATCAATCTTTCAATCCTTTCAAGACTCATCTCATCGATGGTCTTGCCGTCAGTTCCGGGTGTCATGTTGCCTTGCTTCGCATAGATGCGTTGGTAGGCTACAGCGAACATCTCTTCACTGAACAGATACCGATACAGTCGCTCGTATTTATAATCCGAACTTTGACTGTGGTCACTTAGAGCTTTTAATACTCTTTCTGATTTTTCCATACGTCTTACACGTTTTCAAAATTTGTATTAAAACATTACTAACTGTTCCCCTTCGCCATGTACAAGGCATTACCTTGCTCGGACTACTATGGGAACTCCGTTACCATATTGGATATTCAGAGCCAAAGCCCATAGCCACTTTCATGGCTTTCCAACTTAGGTAATCTCCGTTTAGCTGTATGATAACTATTAGCACGACAGATTGTCGGATACGACTTCCGCCCTTTTCTCCGCTTACTGCGGTTGCGTTGTGGCTGGTTCTTTGCTATAACACCAATGACGTTGTCTTAGTGCCACAATGCGACGTTTGTAAAAGCCTTCCGTCGCAGCTACATCTTTTGCCGCTGGGCTATCGTTCAATCAGTATGGACTTTATCCTCATATCTGTCTTTCTCCCTCGCAATTCAGTCGCAGTCTGGCTTTTGACTGACTTATTGCTTTCCCAAAGTGCTATTTTCACCTTTAGGTTTCCCCTCGGGCTTATTTGGGTGGAAGTAGATCACTTGAACCCTGACCTATCCTCTTGCTAAAGAGGAATTTATCATGCAACCATTACGGACGCACTCATGGCGATGTACACCGAGATAGCGCCTACGATAGCCACAACACCGGCAATGGCGTAACACAGTTTGACCATGATGGGAACGTACTTGGCGATTTCCTCCGTCACGGTAGCCAGTGCAGTCGTACCGGCGGAATAATCGCCTGCGGAGTTCTGGGCCATGACGGCCGTCGTGCCACACAGCAACATCAGTGTGAGCATCTGTACTTTTTTAGCAGAAAACATTTTTTTCATTTGTCTTTTTGTTTTTTGAAACATGATTATTTATTTTAGGGTAAGTATTGCAGTTCTTTCGAATCGTTATGGCGGTACTTGATTCCTGCCTCCCGTTTCTATATGCGATAGCCGAAAAAGGCAGGAAAGACGAGGAACGCACCGATCAGGAACAGGCACGCGCCCACAAGCGTTACGACGGACTTGGTAATGCCGTCCTCGCCCGTGTTCATCTTTACGTAAATCTGGAATCCGGACACAATCACACAAATCCCGGCGATGGCACAACAGAGAGCTTGGACGTAAAACATCATTGTTACCACGTAGTCGTGCATCGTCGCCAGCGCATCCGCACCCCAACTGTAATTCACGCTGCCGCTTTTCGCCAGAGCTGAACAGGGGATGATGGAACAAAGCGCACATAGTATCTTTTTCGTTTTCGACATCTTACAGCTTATCTTTGACCGGTCTCCATTTCAGGCAGGGACGGTTGTCCAAGCGTCCTTTGGAAATCAACGCCTTATACATCTCTTCGTCGGTAAAGCCGTCGGACAGGTAGGGAGCGATCTCTTCCATCTGCGCCTCCGCCTTGGCCTTCAGCCTTTCAAGCCGCTCTTTCGCGGCTGCCTCCTTTTTCCCTGTATCGCCGTCTTGTACCGCAGGCGGGGCAGCTACGGCTTCCGTGTCGCATGTCTCATTTCCGATACTAAACCCGGTCTCGTTCTCCGAAACCTCGACACTCTCTTCCGTGGCATCCATCGGACCGAGGTCGAAAACTTCTTCGTCGGTCTTCTCCGTTCCCTTCTTTCCATACAGGTCACGGGTAATATTGACCGCGTAATAGACGATGTACAGCACCGTCAGTACAAGGGCGAATATAAAGTATGAACTCATCTGTTTTAAGTATGAAATTAAACTTTAATTGAACTTTGAAAGTACAAAAGCAAAGAAAAGTATTATATTTGATATAATGAAAACTCTTTATATCAAACAATATTTTATTACGTAGAAATAAGTATGAAACATATAAATTGAACTTTAATTTCATACTTTAAGGCGAATGTACCGGGAAAAACGGGCATAAAAAAAGCCCTCCGGGAGGAGAGCTTTCAAGGGAGGGGTAACGATAATGCCTTACCGTTTCTTTCCGCGCAGGTAATCGTTCAGGTCCTTGTACTCGTGATAACGGAGTGCTTCGTTGTGCACCCGCTTGCCGTACATGCCGGCGATGGTCTCTTCCGTTTTCTGTCCGGCGAGATCATTGTCGAGATAACAGTGTATTTCCTCGTACACCTGCAAGTGTTCCAAAGCCTTTTTCAGGTTGTTCACCGAGTTCATCACGAGGTAATCGCAAGGTGCGCCGATGCAGACCGTATCATCACCCGTCTGTTTCAGCGTCAGGTAAGAGAGAAAATCCATGAAGCCTTCGAACACGCAAACCCGGTTCTGTGCTTCACTATGAGAATGCCTGATGACAGAGATGTCCTTACACCGGATACAGCCCTTATAATAAGGATTGCGAACCTCGTACCCGCCCGCCACGTTACCGAAGGCAAGGGCGAAGTAGCGCCGTTGCCGCAATTCATAATGGACCTCCCGGCAGAACATGCGGCCGATGTCTCCGTCGATTCCACGGGAATGAAGGTACGAGAGCAGCGCATGGTGCTGCAACGGTACGACGAGCACGTCCTTCATGTCGGCTTCGACGGGTCGGGGCGTTGTCCCCGGAATCCGCACCCTTTGTATCGGGATAGCGTTCTCGTGCTTCCCTATATAGGCAAGCACTTCGCTCACGCTGTCCGTCTGGTAAAGGTGTTTGCCCAGTTCCACAAGGTCTCCGCCCGTCGCTGCGCCAAAGTCATACCATTCGTTGAGCCGGTCATTGACCTTGAACGACGGGGTACGCTCATTGCGTAGCGGCGACAAATACCAGTATTGTTTCGATGTTACACTCTGGGGGTGGTAGCCGAGACTGGCAAGATAGTCCACGATACGCAGTTGTTTTGCTTCCGCTATGGTCATGTCATTTTCTTTTCACTTGTTTTCAAAAAACGGTTTACTTTGGTTTTTCTCCTATATATACCCGGACCAAAGTAAACTAAATTATTTTTCACCTTCTGCGTCCTCGCATTCTTCGTCGAAAAGCAAGGCTTCGGTCGGGGTCACATCGTAATAAAAGAGCTTGTCCCGTTTGACGATCAGCTTCAGGTTTTCCGTCAGGTACTGCAGCAGTTTTATCATGACGCTGCGTCCCCGTTTGAACCCGATAGCCTCATAGGAAGCCATGAGAGCCTGCAGTACGTTCTCGAAACCTTTGATGGGCCTGTCCCCGAAAGCGGCGGAAAGCGCCTCCCGGTGCTGCTCGATGGACAAATCCATGAAGCTGCTCCGGGCCTTCGGTCTCACGCTGCCATCAAACGAATAGTTATCCACCATGACCGGCAATCCTTCGTCATCAACGGAAAAAGCAAACGGTTTGAACTCCTTCTCGCGGATATGCAGCGCATGAACTTCACTGATAACGGGATTCTCCGCACTCTTGGTGATGACCAGCACCGTTTCCGCCTTATTGCTCATTTCCGTGCCGATATGCCCGCGCACATTGTTGTCGCCTTTATTCAGGTGCAGCACACAATGGATATGCAGGTCGTATTTCGACGACCATTCCATCATCTTGTTGATAACCTCCACCGATTCGCTGGTGCTGTTGATGTCGAGCATCAGGTCGCGGATGCCGTCAATGATGACCAGCCCGTACCCTTTGTTCTGTCGCAGAGCGTAGTCGATGACCTCAATACGCACGGCCGGCGTGTATTCCCGCAGGCAAATGAAATCGAGATTCTCGTTGTCGGTTGTGGTGGGCAGTCCCGCCAGGCGGAGAATACGTTCCAACACGTTATGGCAATGGAAACGGCTCTGTTCGGTGTCCACGTACAAGATCCTGCGCTTGCCTTCGGGCAGATGCGCCCGGTAGTTCAAAACCTGCCGGCCCGCCAGTGACGCAGCGACAATAGCAGAGACATTAAACGTCTTTTTCGCCTTCGCCTTACCCGTCGAAGCGCTAAAATTGCCGAGCGTCGCTATGGTGGAGTTGTCGATCCATATAATCTGGGGCGGAGTCACGTAGGTGTCCGTGGCCTTTATCTGCGATGCCGTGAGAATATCCGACAGGCGATTCTCGTCCAGTTCCGCCCACGAGTTACGGTCAGTTCTTTTTTCGTTTTCCATAGCGCTTCTGGTTAAAGAACGGTTGGGTTGCGGATACTTCCGTCGCCATACGCATGGCATCGTCCACCGTAGGTTCGTAGTTTTGCAAGAGCCATGCGTCCAGCTCTTCCTTCGCGAAGTAAAGCATCTTGCCGCGAGGTTTGTAGTGCGGGATTTCCTTGTTCGATGTGAGTTTGTACAACATACTTTCGGACACGCCGATATACATGCACGCCTCTTGAAAAGTGAAGACTTTCTTGGTCGTGTAAATGGTATTTTCCAGTAAAGCCACACGCTCCAACAGACCTTCCACCGGTTCCAACTTCTTGAGAACCGCTTCTATGGCGGTCAGCCGTTCGCTTAACCGCTCCATGAATGTTGTTCTGTTTTGCATAAAATACATGTTAAAATTAGACAATGGAGAGTTACCTCCGTTATGCAGCGCGCTAACGGAGGTCAAAGTTATGTGATGTGAACCGGACAGCCGGAAATTCCGGCATGATACTATGCACGTATCACGGCAACTATCACTGTTTTATCTTTCACATACTTGGCTTTTTGGCACTTCGTGTCATATTTTCAGCCGACTGATGGCTTTTCGTATGCCGAGGTTTGCCGATGTAATGTTGTTCCTCGCCGCAGAGAGGGCAGACGAGAGGCTTGAAGCGGTAACATATCTTGTGCCGTCTTTGGACAACAGGAACCGCCCCTTGTCGAGAACCGACTGCCAGTGAGGTAGGATAAAGGTGTTTTCGAGCAACGCATCGAACAGAACCGCCACATGGCGGATATTGTTCACACGTATACAGAAATTCTCCTTGCAGGCAAAAAGCGCTTCCATGTCCTCGATGCGGAGAGTGGAAACGCAAAACAGATGATAAGCGTTGGCGCAAGCCACAATACCTGTCATCTGTTCACGGGAAAAATTGCAACCAAAGGAGAGAGGTGGAGCGTTTCTGGAATCTTCTATACGTGAAGAGTCGAACCATACTCCGGCAATGTCGTACTTTTGTTTCAAGGCCATGCACTCCTCGAAAGAAAATGTTTCTGCGGTAAAGAGGCTTTTGACGAGACTTGTACAATCGAGCAACAGCCCTCTGATGATATGAATGTTCATTTCATGGTAATTCCTGCAAACCGCACTGTTGCAGTCGATGTACCGGTGGCTGTTTATAAAGTCATCCACGTAGCGGCCATATCGTTTGCCGCCTGTCATGACGTCTTGAAGATAAAGCTCCCTTGCTTCGGAGAGCAACTCGTAAAATTCTTCCGCTACATCCTGTTCCGTAGCGAAGTGGTGCAGATGTGGTCTCCCTTCAAAAAAAGAGAGGACCTGTTGTTTTGTCCTTTCATGTCGAATTGTTTTTTATGGGTTTATACTTATTATAATAGTGGCATTACTTCGACCATTTGAAATATCGGAGAAAAGCCGGAAATATTTACCTTAAATTGAATTTGACATGTATGACTACATCAGTCGAATAGGCCGTTAACCAAATTGACTGCTTCGTCTTTTTTCTGGTTGATGATTTTGGCGTACACCTGTGTCATTCTCACGGAGGTATGGCCAAGCAGCTTCGATACGGTATAGAGATCCGCACCGAGCGTCAGCATCATGGTCGCGAATGTATGCCGGGCGGTGTGAAAAGTAAAACGCTTGGTGATTCCGGCCGCTTCGGCCCACGGTCTGAGATACTGATTGATATTTGAAGGCAGGTTGAACACAGGATCGTCTGCAGCCTTGTCCTCACGCTCCGGCATCCATTTCAACGCCTCGTTGGAGAGTGGCAGGTAAATCGGTTCTTTGGTCTTCTGCATAGCTACCGCCAGACGGTATTGGCCGTTATCGACAAAGACATTCTTCCATTTCAGGCCGACAATATCGCTGATACGCAGTCCGCAGAAGCAGGAGAACAGATAGGCATTTTTTACCCTCCCTTCCTGCATCGGAGTGGCAATCAATGCCCGTACCTCTTCGATGGTCATATAGGACCGCACGCTTTCCGGCATTTTGGGCTTCTCCGACTTTTCCATCTCGTTAAACGGATTTCTCAACAACCGTTTAGCCCGAACGGCAGCATTCAGGGCGCCATTGAATATCTGATAATAGGTGTTGCGTGTAGAAGCTGCTATCGGCTTTCCTTTAGGGCGGAAGGTTGTCAGCATGTAGTCGATATAGCCTTGGCAAAAAGCGAGGTCAACCCGATCCAATATAAATCTTTCCCCTGCATATTCTTTCAGGATATGGGTAACGGCTTTGATTTGACCGATGCCCTTCTTGTCGCGTTTCTCTTGGTACTCCAGATAGGTTTGCATCCAGTCCAGCAGATAAATCTTATCCGTATGGTTCACGATACCGGCTTCACCACTGGTCAGCTCGATAATACGTTTCGACTTGATGGCATTTGCGGCAGCCATTGTTATTTCATTTTGCCGACGGGTATTGCTGTCCGTTCCCGGAATAAGATACAGCTTCAGGTACTCGTATGTCCGTTTGCCGTTGCGGTATATATCCAGATACAGACTTTTGCTGCCATCGGACAAATCCTTCATCCGAAGACGGATTGGTTCTTTTACTTTTTTAGGCTTCTTTATTCGTGGCATAATCGTATTCTTTCATTCGTTATTTTTCGTATGCAAATGTACGAATTAAAACTGAAATCAAGAAACAAACAAGAAACAAAAATGTACCCAAAAAGAACCAATTAACAGAAAATAGTGAAAACAACTGAAAGAAATAACTACCCTATAAAGAACTGATATAAAGCATATTTAGTTGTATTTATTTGGATTTTATTTTCATCTTTAATATGCCTGTTTGTTTATTGCTAATAAACTCAATTAGGCTGTCGCTCTTTTCCCTTATCGTTATCTGTGGACCGGCGAGGTTGTTCAAGTTGCCACTGTACTTAATATAGTTTTCACCACCTATATTTATCTGAATCAATAAAGCGTCACTTCCTTTAAACCCTATGTCGCGGAGTTCTTTCTCGAAATTAGTTATCGCTGTTGTAATATCCATTCGTTCTTCGCTCTGTATTGAAGTGCAAAAATAGTACAAAGTTCTGAACAAGCAGGGAAAGATGATATTTGTATTACTATCCTAGCATTGGTAGCTTGTACAACAATTTGATTGCGTAATTTATTTGCCATGAACTAGAATATTCAAACGCCTACATATTTAAATATTTATATGTTTAAGAGTTTGGATATTCAAATTTCTATATTCTACGCGTTGAATATCTGTGTATTCAAACGCACAAATACTAAAGTATTCACATATTTCAATGTCTGTATAATTGAATATTTATATGTCTGTATATTTAAATATATAAACATGTAAACGTTTACATGTTTGAGAGTCTAAATATTTAAACTTTCTGATGTCTGAATATTTATATTCCATGCGTTGGGTATCTATGCATTCAAATGCACAAGTGTGTAAATGCTAAAACATTCAAATATTTCGACGTCTGTATATGTAGATGTTTAAACATGTGGATATTTGAATATTTGTATCTATAAACATGTAAACGTTTAAATGCTTACATGTTCAAATATCAAAGCTTTCAAACATTCAAACATGCAAGTATAAGAAAACTTAAATATTTAAATATTTACATGTTTAAAATTGCTTGTTAAAAGGCAATAATGTATTTTTGTTACATGAAATTACATATCTGAATATATGGCAACGATATTAAGTGTTTTAAATTACAAGGGTGGGGTAGCAAAGACCACCACAACGGCCAGCCTGGGCACGGCGCTTTGGATTCTAGGGAAGAGAGTACTTCTGATAGATACTGATCCACAATGTGACCTTACTTTTTTGCTGGGTTTTGATGGCGCTGCGGGAGACGAGACCTTTAACGAGTGGTTTATGCGGCAAAACGACGAAGGCCCTGTGCCGGTGTATGTGAGATATGACGCGATAGACAATCGATATGATGGAAAGGAGCGTCTGTATTACGTTCCTTCTTCACGAGAACTCCGCGATGCCGATATGATGCTGGCTGCGCGAAAGGCCAGGGAGCGTATCTTAAAACGTAAATTGAAACCGCTTCAGGATGCGTTTGATTATATATTAATAGACTGTTCTCCTAAGGAAAGTATCGTAAACTTCAATGCAATGGTAGTTAGTGACCGGGTGTTGGTCCCCATAGACTGCAGCGGCTTTTCCTTGAAAGGCATGCAGACATTGATGGATTCCATAAACGAGGTCAAGGATGATGAATTTAATGAGGAATTGGACATTCTAGGCTTTTTACCTATACGGTATGACCGGAATACCCGTATCAGTAGAAGCGTAATAGAGTATTTTGAAAGTCAATTCCCTGGAAAGGTATTCAAAACAAAAATACGTAAAAGCGTCCGTTTCGACGAAAGCCCCCTAAGGCATAGGACTATATTTGAACATGATCCGGAAGGGAATGGTGCCGAAGACTACATGAGTCTTGCAGAGGAGATTACCGGTGAGAGAAGGCCTGAGGATTGGCAGCGTCGCGCTTTGGAAGCATGGTATATGAAAAATCCGGATGAGCGCCCGGTAGATGATAATGAAAACTAATACATTTGACAGTATGGCAGGAAAAAACGAAAAAGTCGATTTTTTAAGCGAAATAGGCTCAATGGTAAAGAGTCAGAAAGAAGAGAATCAAATGCTGCGCCGCAAGAAAGTGGAAAACAGAATTGATGAACCGGAGTTGAGCGTAGAGATTGAAAAGGAAGAACAACAACCTATTACTGCACCGGGTGGAGTAAAAGAAAGCAGGGGAGTAAAAGACCGTTCAAAGGTTACTCAAAAAATGGAGCGAAAAAAAGCTATGAATGTATGGTTCGATGTAGATACGCATAAGGATCTAGGACGTATCAAACTAGAGCATGACATTGACATGAGAGAAGTTGCATACATAGCTATCCGCAAATTCCTGGATGAGTACATGAAGGATGGCAAGCTGAATGAGAAAGGGATTAACTATCTGGAAAAGAAACTGAAAGAATTGAATGGATAGGCTTGTAATAAGTAGATAACATAAAAACACAAATATGCTTCAGAACGATCAAAATCAATTGGATTATGCCATGCTTCCATTCGTGATGCGTGAATTAGTCAATATGGTTATGAAGAAAAAGATGTTGCCTTTAAGAGATGCGTTATATTATATCTATTCTTCCAAACTGTATAAGTCTTTATTGGATTTGAATACTAAATTGTGGTATTCAAGTACATTATCACTTTATGAAGCATTAGAGAAAGAGAAAACGGAGCAAAGAAAAATACAAGGTGATGACTCCAAAGTCCTACTTTTTAAAATGTTCTGTATAGAAAATTATAGGGAAGCAAAAAAGAAAAGTGCCGAAGAGATCCTTCTATTGTTTTCCAATCATGGGGTTCTTGAATTTCTAAATGACAATTTTGAAATGCTGCACACCCAAGATACAGAATATATACTAGATACTATAACAACTTATATCAATAAAAAGAAATGAGACTATATCACGGTTCAACAGTTGTCGTAAAACGTCCTAACATACAGAAAGGCCGTAAAGCTACGGATTTCGGAAGAGGATTCTATACGACAACTAACTTTGAGCAGGCAAAAAAATGGGCTTTGCTCAAAAAGAACAGGGAACAAAGCGATAGGGCAATTGTCTCGGTCTATGAAGCGCCTGATAATATCCTTGAAGGAGAATTTGTTGTTCTCCATTTCGCAGGCGCAACAAAGGAATGGTTGGAGTTTGTTGTCAACAACCGTAAAGGAAAAAGTACAGAAGAATATGAGTTGGTAATGGGGCCTGTCGCAAATGATCAGTTATATGCTACTATCAGGCTCTATGAGCAGAGGGTTATTACAGCTGACGCTGCCATTGAGATGCTTAAGACGCACAAATTATTCAATCAGCTTTCATTTCATACGGAAAGAGTCGCTGTGTTATTAAAGTTCGTAGAAGCTGTCAAGATAGAATGAGGTATAAGAATCTTTGAGGTGCAAAAAAACAATTATGGACGAGCTACAATTAATCCAAAGCAAGATATATGAGATCCGGGGCCAGAAGGTAATGCTGGACTTTGACCTGGCAGAAATGTACGAGGTGGAAACACGAGTTCTCAATCAGGCGGTGAAGCGTAATATCGAGCGTTTCCCGGAGGACTTCATGTTTCAACTGACAAAAGAAGAAACATTGAATTGGAAATCACAAATTGTGATGTCCAATTCTATAAAGATGGGTATGAGACGTTCTCCTTATGCTTTTACGGAATTAGGAGTTGCCATGCTTAGCAGTGTTTTAAATTCAAAGGCAGCCATACAAATCAATATGAGTATCATGCGTGCCTTCGTCGCCATCCGTCAACTGATAGCCAATCCACCGGTAGACAGAGTGGGAGAACTGGAAAAGCAAATGCAGGAACTTCGGGCCTACATGGAAGAAGTTTTTACCGATTATAACGACATCAACGAGGATACCCGGATGCAACTGGAGATGATCAACCAGACGTTGGCCGAGCTTCAGGTCAGGAAGAAGGTTGAAGAGAAACCACGTAACCCGATTGGATTCCGGGCCTATGAATAGTCGTTTTCCCTATTTGTCAAAACGTAAATATTATAAATTATGATTCCTATCTTCAATGATATACAAAAGAAAAAGGCTGACTTCATCATTACGAACAAGCACGCTAAACTTTCTTCATTGACATCTTCCGAAATAAAGGACCTGGCAGTAGTGTGGTGTTATTACTCTGGAAAGATAGAGGGAAACACCTACACATATGTGGAGACAGAAGCCTTACTGAAAGATAATATCACATCGGAAAAGAGATATGAGGACGCCAAGATGCTGAAAAACCTCTATAATACTTTTGTTTCCGAAATGGAATATATCAATAAGGAGCATAATCAGGAGCAAATAGGTGAACGTACCTTGTTTCGGTTACATCGTACCATCTCCAGTGAGTTGGTATCCTGTGAAGAGTCCGGACATGCAAGCTCTCTCGTGACCGTTTCTTGATTGTGGACGATGCTGTATATCATATCGGCGCATCACTGAAGGATTTAGGAAAGAAATGGTTCGCGTTCTCAAAGCTGAGCTTGCCCGCAGAAATGATAACCAATTTACTTTAGAATATGGAAGCAACAGAAATTAATCATAAGATACGTATAGGGAAAAGAATTGCCGAACTCCGGAAGGAGAAAGGGTTGTCGCAATTTAAATTAGCGCAACTAACTGGAATAGATTCATCTAACATTGGAAAAATAGAACTTGGCAAATATAACCCAAGTCTAGAAATATTGAGTCGTATAGGTGATGCTTTAGGTGTTGAAATTGATTTCAGACCCATTTAGCGACTAGTGTGTTATAAAACATAGTACATATTGGTAATTTTTATCACGGGTATATCTACCTATATTCTTTTTATTTGTATCTTTGCAGAGTAATACTAATAAAGCTATATAAATGAGAACAGCGACATTGATTGAACCCTACTTAGGGTACCGGAACATTATTCTAATCGAGAAATGGGATACCAAGTGGGAAGTGGAGATTTGCGGAAGTGGCAAACATATTTGGGTGTATGAGGATGAGTTCATAGAGGACAAATAAAACAGAATGGTTATGTTTGAAAGAGAGATTGAAAGGTATAATACCTTATTGAGAGAGTATAAAACCACCGTCATTGATAAATTCAATGTAGAGGATCTGAAAGAGTACAATGAGATACTCTTCTCAGCTCATAGCTGTGCAATCGAAGGCAACACCTTCTCTGTAGATGACACAAGAGCTTTGAAAGAAAAAGGGCTGGGAATGATACCACAAGGCAAAACTCTCTTTGAAGCATTTGAGATACTGGATCACTTCAATGCGTATGATTTTCTAATGGGGCAAACAGAGCTGCCACTAACAGAACAGTTAGTTAAGGAGACACATCGGATTCTGACCCAGCATACGCTAACATACCGATATAAAGATGCAGTGCCAGGAGAATATACCAATACTGACATGGGAGCTGGTGATACAATTTTTGGCGATCATGAAGAACTGATTGCCCGTGTTCCTAAGCTAATGGAAGCTACACAGAAAGCAATAGAGCAATTGCCGGTACATCCCATAGAAATTGCAGCACAGTTCCATAAGCATTTCATTTTCCTGCATCCGTTCCGGGATGGGAATGGACGGCTTGGACGATTGTTGTCTAATTTCATCTTAGTCAAATTAGGATATCCTATGCTCCTCATTGAAAGTACAGATAGGGAAAAATACATCGGCGCTCTTAAAGCATGCCGGGATGAGCGTAACACAGCCCCCATGGTGGAATTCTTTTTTTCCATAGCCATTGGACGGATGGAGAAGGAACTGGCTCGAAAAAAATCTATGAATGAAGACTATAATTTTGATTTTAAGTAAAATGAACAATATGAAAAAACTGATTATTCCCAGCATTATGGCAACATTGCTTCTCCTGGCTTCCTGCGACAAGGGAAATGACCCCATTCTGCCGGAACCGGAGCCTACTCCTGAGCCTGCACCGGAACCGGACAAGCCTAAAACGATGTTGTGCTTCTCTACAAGCATAGAGATGTTGAACGAAGTGACCACCAGGGGCACTGTTTCCTCTTTTGAACCGGACAGCGAGATAGGGCTATTCTATAATGACACATGCGTAAACAGAAGATTTGTTTATGATGGCAAAATATGGAGTGGGGGAGAAGTGGCACTTGCTGATGAGATGAAGGATATTATCTGTTACTATCCCTATTCGTCTGTAATCAAAAGTAGCGGAGAGATTCCTATTGACATTGGCTCCCAGACAGATTACTTGGCTGGTTCCGCATCGGTTGGAGCCGAAAAGCCTGAAGTGGAGGTCAAGATGAAACATCTGCTCTCCTTGGTTCGGATAACTATCAAGAAAAACAATTATATCGGAGAAGGGCATATTGAATCCCTGACCTGGAACGGCATCCATACCACTGCAAAGTACAACGCTGCAAACAATACCACCACTCCGATGGGAAGCAAAGGCAGCTTACTGGCAGGTGGCAACTATTATCTGGATGACACCAAAGACCCCATACCCGTTGAAACGATCATGCTTCCGGTAAACTCCGCAAAAGGAATAACCCTTACAGTTGTTGTGGACGGAGAAGAACGTGTCTATGACATTCCCGAAAGTCACCAATGGGAGGCAGGCAAAGCCTATACCTATACATTGACGCTGAAAGGGGGATATAATAGCCCCATTGACTTGGAGGAGTTTCCGATTGATGTCGGCTATTGGAGCACTTTTGGCAAAACTGATGACATTGTCCTTGGCAATTCTGAAGGTAACTGGTTTGATATTGAGCCTGGCTCAGTGAAATATGGTACCGACATCTATCGGAATGAGGGATTTATGTTCGGATTCTACGGATACTGGACCGGTTTGGATCTGGAAACCGGGAATATGCCGGATACATGGGAAGGGGACTTCCGTATGGTGCTCATGGACAATGCCGGGAATATAGTGGATAAGTTCCAGCCATGTTCCATTGTTGCTGAAAATGGCGCCATGATGAAAGGGACTGCAAGAAGATCCTATGTAACGGCTCCAGCAGGGACTTATGAACTCGGCGTGCTTTTTCGGAAGAAAGGGGAAACCGTCTGGCAAAAGGCCAATCACCTTGATAAAGTAACCAGGGAGGATATGACATTTACCATTAAGGAGCAGACTGATTTGCCGGCTCTTCGTATGATTCAGGTGGAGGAAGAGACCAATACAGGAGTAGTGATACATAACCGACCATACGACAGTAATTTCAATATTACCTATGTTCTGTCCAATCGGGGGAAAATTCCATTGAAAGGTGAGATAAAGGCTGTATGGGAACGAACTTTTGATTATACCGGGCACTGCTATCGTCCGTCTTCAAAGAGGACAAATACAGTGAATGATAATGAGTGGCAGGATGAGATTGGCCGAATGTCTATTGACCTGCAGCCGACAATCCGTTTCTGGAAAGGGAGCATGCCATGTCGATTCCCACAAAAGAGAGAAATGCCCAGAACTTCAGATGGAATAGGGTATGCGACACCGATGATACACCTATATTGGAAAGCGGAAGGAAGTGGCGAATGGGTGCTGCTCCGGTGCGATTTGGATGAGATACTAGCTGCAAGAGTTAACAATAGCCAAGAGGAGTCAAATCTATTCCTGATTGCCCTCAATTATATTAGTTTTGAACAATCTCATTGGCAATAAATTCTTTATGGACGAGCTGCAATTAATCCAAAGCAAGATATATGAGATCCGGGGCCAGAAGGTAATGCTGGACTTTGACCTGGCAGAAATGTACGAGGTGGAAACACGAGTTCTCAATCAGGCGGTGAAGCGTAATATCGAGCGTTTCCCGGAGGACTTCATGTTTCAACTGGCAAAGGACGAATGGCAAAATATGTCATCACAATTTGTGATGACATCACGAAATAAACGACCAAAGACTGCTATTCCATTGGCTTTTACAGAGCATGGGGTTAAGTGTACTCAGAAGCAATATAGCTATCCAAACAAGTGTTTTAATCGTTCGTGCCTTCGTCGCCATCCGTCAGCTGATAGCCAATCCACCGGTAGACAGAGTGGGGGAATTGGAGAAACAGATGAAGGAACTCCGGGCCTACATGGAAGAAGTTTTCACCGATTACAACGACATCAATGAGGATACCCGAATGCAACTGGAGATGATTAACCAGACATTGGCCGAGCTGCAGGTCAAGAAGAGGATTGAAGAGAAACCACGTAACCCGATTGGATTTAGATGATAGTAGAAGAGAATAAATACAGATTCAAATTGGAACTGGATGTTGCAACCGGAATAGAGTCTTTCCCTATGCGTACCCTTTCCTTCGGCTACAAGACCTTAAAGATGCTCAGACAAGCAGCAGCAAGGAAAAAGGAGAGATACTTCGTTTTAGGGGAAAGAAAGTATATCCAGAATGATAAAGGAGAATACGAGCCATTTGCGGTATTCGGGACTACTATTGTCCCACTGTCACAGCTCATGGCCGCTGCCGTCCGGCTTCAGATGGAAGAGGAAGAGAAATACCATCCCGACCAGCCGGAGAAGAGTAAGCAAATTCCCAAGACATGGAAGTGATGAACTATATTCGTCATTTTTAGATAAGTTGAAGAATAGCATTCATCAAAACAAGAATAAAAAATGAGAGATCAAGTAATATTGGCCCGCAATGCGCTTAAAAACGATATACCATTGTTTACCCTGGTAGGGAAGGATAAGTTTGCGTTGCAGACATTGGAATATTATTATTCCTTGGCAAAAAAGGAATGCAGTAATGAATTCATTAAAGACCTTGAACTGCTTATAGAGGACTTTAGGAAATATCAAGAGGATAATCAGGCTACAGTTAAGGTGCCTGATTTATAAATATTCAAATGTACAAATATAAAGATATTCAAATATTCAAATATTAAATATTACGATGATGAAAGAATTACAAAACAAAAGCTATGAGGAGCTTGTACAGCTTCAGCAAGACGGTAAAATTACATTAGTAGAGTTTGTTGAAGCACAGCCTGAACTAACTGATGCATGGGAAGAATGGATTGATACCCGGCCGATAAGTGACGAGAGCGCCAGAGCCTTTCTTGCTTGGCATGAAGAGTACGCCATGAACCACCAAGAAGAGTAACAAACAATAATCCCCTTGCTCCAATTGAAAGTAGGGGGATTATTGTTTTTGAAAGGGTAGGGAAATGACCTTTTTGAGGGGGGCTTCCTCAACGACTTTATAAGTCATTTGCGCATAATCCTGGTATACCATTCGCATTCCGGATGATAGCCATAAAATCTCTTTCCATCCCCACCTAAATCCCAGGGAGAAGCCATTTTAATTGAACGTTTTGGCAGAAGATCATATTTAGCCTGAGCTATTAGTTTTTTTGTATATCTTCTAAAACGTTTGGATGCAGTCCGCTTCCCTTTTTTCTGTGATTTGCACCCACACCAAACTCCAGCTGGGAACTTTTTCTTTGATCTACTCATTTTAATGTAATGTTGTGAATACAATCATCCGATTAATAAAATTGTATTCTGATTAAACATTACATTTTCTCGTCATTTAGATTATTCATTCTCAATAAGATATAAATTATACTTTCAAAATAGATATAATATTTGTATACATTACCATAAAGCAACTTTGCCAAGATTCCCGATTTCAAGTTTGGCACTTATCCCCATAGCCTTAAAAACTCTTGCAATGGTGGAAAAAGTCAAATTCTTGCCGCTCTCGATTCGGGAGATTTGAGCCCGTTGTACTCCTATCAGATTACAAACGCATTTTGTAGTCTTTCCAAAGAGTCTTGTCTGTCTATGAACTGGTTGAATTTCATTTATATGGGTTTTATATTATAAGTGAGAAAGATTATCTTTCACAAAGAGAATTATATTCGTTCAAATATAAAAGAGGAAATACTTAATTCTTAATAGTTGCTTTTATTCGCTCTGCCATTAGTTTAGCACCTTTATCTTGTGATTGTCAAGAAAGATATCAGCTAATGCTATTTCCCTATTCTTCATAATCTTCAAATTACAAACTTTCCAGCAGTTCTATCATTTTATAGATGGTAGTTGATGGATTATTATATATCTCCAACACCTTGGCTCTTGTTGTTGCCTCTGATGTCTTTTCGGACAGTTGCCGTTTCTCATTTAATGCCAAAGTTCCCTTTACATAGTGTTCAAGATGTCTTTTCAGTTTCTTGATGCAGGTGTTTTGAGTTAGTTCGGCATAACACTCCTCAAAGTGGAGCAAATACCACAACTCAATACATGGATTCGACACCAGCAATACAGCATCTGGAATACTTTGCAGGTGTTCCAGCATTCCGTTCACATCTAGGTCAAACATCAGAAATGTTTTATCTTTTTTGGTTGCAACATATTCCCGTTTACATTTCTCTATATACCGAACGGATATGTTCGAATCGCTCTTTCTTGGGATAATCTGAATAGGAGCACGGTATTGCGAACGAAGGTGACTGATATAAGCAACCTCAGACTCCCCTTCACAGAAAACAAAGAAGTTTGGCTTCATTGTTTTGCCTTTGGATTTTCTTATTTGTCGTCCCATATCAGTTTCTATTTTATAAAACTATCCACCTGTTCGTCAATATACGGGATGGCATCAAAACGACCTTGCAAATATGCCTTCTCTGCATCCAGTCCCTCGCGGAAATCTTTGTAATCAAACAGCGAATACAAATCCGAGGACCCGTCATCCCGTTTGTTGACAAAATATATCTGATCCTTGCGTAACTTGTTGGTATTAAGCAGGTATGTATTGTGTGTAGTATATATCAACTGTGCCGATTCGCTTTTATTGAACAAACCGATAATATACTCTACCAATTTTATATGCAGCCGCGTCTCGATTTCATCTATCAACAAGATTTTATTATTCTTGACGATATCCAAAATCGTCAGCATCATACTGAATAAACGCTGTGTTCCATCAGACTCTTCGGCAAAAAAGTTGAAAGGAACATCTGGGTTATTCCTATGATAGGTCGTAATGACTAGCTGTGGTTTCTGAATATCTTCTACTGACAATATTTGATTGTCTGCAGGGTCAATCACTGCAGTCGAAAATACTTTATTCTCATGCCTACTGTCGATTTTGACAATGTCACTGTCGGCAATTCGCAGCACATCAAGGAACTGTTCTTTGTTCTCATTCAATAAGCGCTCGACAGAGAACGAATTATATCCGAAATAATTCAGAATAAAACGCTCATTAAAATATCGAAAAACATCTTTTGCGACATCTCGGTCCATTTGGCTGGCACGCGACACGAAAAGCGTTTTTTTGGAGGTATTAGCTGCAACATCCATAGGGCGGCGAATCACCGAGCGGAACTCATAGATATCCTTTTTGTCGGGTCCCTTTGTCTCATCACGAGAAAATACCAGTGAACGACGGCCATTCGGATAATAATACAGTGCCTCTTTCAGTATCTCAACTTTATTGAGTTCAAAAGAATATTCATATTCGATACCTTCAAGAAGGAAGCGAATGAAGAATGTACTTGGCTTGCCAATGCCCCCGAATTTGAACGGAGTAAAGGCAAATATAGTATTCTCGTTGTAATTGTGAGATGAGAATATCATTCCCACACAAGCGCGAATAGCCTTGATAACACTGCTCTTTCCTGAGGCATTTGCACCATAAATGGCAACAGTTTTAAGCAACCGCTCATCACCACATACAAATGTATTTTCTTCAAGTTCCTTTGCTTTTTTGGTCTGTATGCTTGCAGCCTGCATATCCAGTACCACCTCATCTTTAATTGAGAAGAAGTTGCTCAGGCGAATTTCAAGTATCATTTTATCCTCCAAATTTGTGATTATTTCGCAAATATAGCCAATTAAATAACAAAATCATAATTCAGACAACTTTTTTATGGAATAGAAGCATCTGCATAAAGTATTGTTATATAGGGACGTTCGACAATCCAAAGAATGATGTTTCTATATCTGTGTGCCCATTCACTGCTTGCAACTCATAAACCGTTGAACTGGCTAACGCAATTTGACACACTTATGCAACATGTGCGCAGAAGAGCTCTCCCATGTATTTGCCGTGAACATTACATCGTATGCAGGTGATAACCGCCACACTCCTGTCTTCTCAATGACAAACGATATATTCTTATTATGATCATCAGATATACATTCACTATAATTGGCTCTTTCTTCATACCATTTTACGTTTATCGTTAATTCTTTGTTTTCTTTTACCTGTTTTTTCATTGATAAGGAAAGGGGAGTCTGGAAGTTCCGGTACCAAACCGACAACGCCTTCAAGGGTTCCACTTATACGCAAAATCTTAAGCAATGTACTCAGGGCAATATCACTTACTTTGCAAGATTCTATTCTCTTAATAGTAACAATGGATACTCCTGCCTTATCCGCAAATTCTTGCTGAGAAAAACAACAACTAAGTCTTATAGACTTAACTCTCTTGCAGATTTCCTTAACAATACATTCATCTGAGAATTCATATATTGTATATGTATCATATAATCTTTTCATAGAAAAACGCACTTTTAGGTATCATTTTTGATACAAAAATATCAATAAAACTGAAAATCACCAAATTAGTAGGCACTTTTTTATTTATACTTTCTGCAGCGTGTAGAAAGGCAACTATTTCCGAAAGAAGTGAGCTACTCACGCCTTCAGGCGTGGGTAGCTCACATGGTACAGAGACGCCCGTTTTATTGGTCGGAGGTACCTCGCCAGCTGGTGGGACTGATGTCTGTAGTATTTCTACTAAAAGTATAGAGTCTTACAAATTGTTCATAATATCCTTTCTTTTGAATATAATGATATCCCATTGCAAATGTTGGCATATGTTATTTTGAAAAGTTGAAATGTAATGACCTAATTTTATAAGAAAACAAGCTCTATAAATAAAGTAAAAGATGCACTCCCAACCCTACGCCTAGGAAGGAGTGCATCACAAGCAAACAAACGTTTTCAGCCCTTCCGGACTGAAAAACAGGTCCAGTTCTTTTTAGAACGGAAATTTTTTCAAAAGTAACTAATAATTGTGTACTGAAAAACATTTGGAGTAATAAATACCCTTAAAAATATTAAAAGAATAATACTGCTTCTCAGTGATTGATAGAAGCATGCCGGACGGATATCCGATCATGCCTAAGCCACGATTATAACTTTGACGTTACGAATATCCATGAAGGGATCCATGAGATAGAGGTCAATAACAATATCTCCCTTTTGATGCAACCATTAAGATTTAAACAGGAATTCTTCTATCTAAAAACAAGAGAGTTCCTGCTTAAACCAATGGTACACCAGCACGGAAAAGGAGAGATACTTTGTTTTAGGGGAAAGAAAGTATATCCAGAATGATAAAGGAGAATACGAGCCATTTGCGGTATTCGGGACTACTATTGTTCCACTGTCACAGCTCATGGCCGCTGCCGTCCGGCTTCAGATGGAAGAGGAAGAGAAATATCATCCCGACCAGCCGGAGAAGAGTAAGCAAATTCCCAAGACCTGGAAGTGATGAACTATATTCGTCATTTTTAGATAAGTTGAAGAATAGTATTCATCAAAACAAGAATAAAAAATGAGAGATCAAGTAATATTGGCCCGCAATGCGCTTAAAAACGACATACCATTGTTTACCCTGGTAGGGAAGGATAAGTTTGCGTTGCAGACATTGGAATATTATTATTCCTTGGCAAAAAAGGAATGCAGTAATGAATTCATTAAAAACCTTGAACTGCTCACAGAGGACTTTAGGAAATATCAAGAGGATAATCAGGCTACAGTTAAGGTGCCTGATCTATAAATATTCAAATGTACAAATATAAAGATATTCAAATATCCAGATATTAAAATATTAAATATTACGATGATGAAAGAATTACAAAACAAAAGCTATGAGGAGCTTGTACAGCTTCAGCAAGACGGTAAAATTACACTAGTAGAGTTTGTTGAAGCACAGCCTGAACTAACTGATGCATGGGAAGAATGGATTGATACCCGGCCGATAAGTGACGAGAGTGCCAGAGCCTTTCTTGCTTGGCATGAGGAGTACGCCATGAACCACCAAGAAGAGTAACAAACAATAATCCCCTTGCTCCAATTGAAAGTAAGGGGATTATAAGTCTTTTATGATGTGTACACGTTTGTGTACAAAAAGTTTGTGTTTTACTAAAATATGGCTATCTTTGTGCTGAATTTAAAAGCAAACAGATATGGAAGCATTATCAGTAAGAGAATACCGTAATAACCTCGCTGCATCTTTCACCAAGGCAGACAATGGCGAGCAGGTATTAATTCGTCGGAAAAAGGAGATTTACGCTTTGGTAAAAGTTGGGCGTGAGGATTTGATTATCAGCCCCGAATTACAGGCTAATATAAACAAGGCTCGCGAAGCGTGTCAAGCTGGCGAGTGTGTAACATGTAGCACCCATGAGGAACTTGACCGATATTTGGATAGTTTATGATGTACTCCGTGAAAATAGCTCCGGGAGCTGACAAGGTTCTTGCAAAATGGAAAAAATCAAATCCTCAACTATTCAAAAAGTTTCGGAAGATATACCATGAACTCATGGATCACCCAAGAACTGGCACAGGACATCCGGAAGCCTTAAGGGGTGGAAATGAAATCACCTATTCCCGGCATATTACAGCTCACGACCGTATCATATACGACATTTATGATGAAGAAATCTATGTGCTCGTGGTAGAGGTGGAAGGGCATTATAATGACAAGTGACATTCACGCTCTACCACGAGCACATCTGAAATAAAACGACTGTACTAATAGAACTTTAACAGCGAAATTCACGGCATCATCCCCTTCCGAAGCGATACTTTATATACATATAGTCGACGAACAATTAGACGAACGTGGAGGTTCTCTTGGTTATTTAGCTGACTATTTCGGGCAAGAATATCAAAATCATACAAGTATAGTTGGTGGCTATCTTACTAAGATGTATATATTTGACGATTATTTAGATTTTGAAGCTATTCCCACTGATAACAATAATTTCTTGGGATATTATGATGCATCTGGCAATTTGATATATAGTGGTAGTGCAATTGATGCAACAGAAGTGGGAATGTATTTTGAACCGGGGCAGCATGTTTATGCTGCATTTGATGGAGAGTATAGTCCAATTTAAGACCCAGATGCCCCGAAAACGATAACTATTACGCTTTATTCCGGTTCCGGTGGCCGAATAGGATTCAGCAGCAGTACCATGTCATATTCCAAACAGAGCAAAACCGTGAATTACGGAGAGGAAGTAACCGTGTATGCTTTAGGAGACACCAGAGAAACATCGGATGCTTATATTTTCCGTCATTACTACTGTACCGGTTTCTATGATGCGACAGGAACGTGTCTGAAATCCTACACAGATGAGAATCCGCAGCGGAGTTATACCTTCAGAGCAACCGCCAACATTGACTTGCAACCAATTTGGGATTATCGTGATTATTGATTTTCAAACAAAACACACCTTGGTGGTCAATAGCCGAGGTGTGTTTTACTGTTTTTATTTCCTCTCAGGGAGTAAGGGCAGTCATCGCAAATTGTGATGGCATATTTACCTTTGTTCTGTGCCGGTAGTGGTGCCGGCTTTATAATGGTACTGGCTATCTGAAAACTCATTGAAACTTATGGCCCAATTAATTTCGGATAGTTCCCCCCTGCCGTTACCACTACCGGTTCCTGGATAACTGACAAATTCCCATTCCCATTGCCCGGCAGTCAGATTATATGTTACAGGTGGTTCCTCAAAATCATATTTTTCCGATGTACTTGAACCGTCCGGATTATCAACAATCCAATAACCGGTACCGCGACACATGAAGGTTATCTGTATTGCAGTAGTAATTCGGTAGAGTGAGGATATTCTCAAAGTAATGCCATTCCCGGACATGACAACTTCTGCATCTATAATGTTTTGCTTTTCAGTGCTTGTTTGCCCACTAAACGCGGCACATATATGCGCCCCCCGAAGGTAGTCTATATCTTGGTCAATAAGTTCCGGACTGCTGCTGAATAAGCTTCCATTTTGGTACCAGCCAATAAATTTCCCGTTTCCCGTCGATGTTGCGTATATCCTTTCCGGAAGATAACCATACTCATCCTCATATATCTTGTATGTTCTAATAAGATAGGCTCCCGATGTCCGTTCTTCCACTTCTCCATAATCCAATTCACCTAACGAACCTCCACGCTCATCCAAGTTCTCATCAACAATGCTGACTGTTAGGACCGGTTCAGGAGCCGCGATAGCCGTGAATTTCGCTGTTAGAGTTCTGTTAGAACTAACACCTCATTATTATTGTGCATATTCATGTTAATAGAGTATGTATTCTACAGTTCTATCTTTCTGCCACTAAATAGGTTATATAAATTAAAAAGTCTTTTGTTAGACAGTATAGGCCGTAGTGACGGTCTTTCATATCTGTTTCGTGGTAATTTCCACGTGATAGATAGTGTTAATTATTCGGCTTTCCCCGTGCGTGAGCATCGGGAAAGCTTTCATATGCCGGAATTGAACAATAATAAATACTTCATCTTATGTACGGAAAATTGAGAATGTCGTTTATTTCGCTAGTGTTGTTTTTATGCAGCACGCAATGTTTCGGGCAGTTTTATTCTGCAAGGACGAATATCCTTGGTCTTGTTACGGGTAATCTTAATGCGGAGTTTGGTATGACTTTGAACAAGAAGTTTTCTCTTCATCTTCCTGTTCAGTACAATCCTTTCATTTACAGCAAGAGTAACAATACTAAATTCCAGAACCTGACAGTTCTTCCCGGTGTCCGCTATTGGCTTCGTGAGAGCTTTCGCGATCCGTTTGTTGGTTTCTCGTTGATTGTCAGCCGTTACAACATCGGCAATATCTGGGACAAGTACCGTTATGACGGTTGGGGCTTGGGTGCTGGTCTGTCCTTCGGGTGGACCTATCCGATGGCTCCCCGCTGGAACTTTGAATGGGAGCTTGGACTTGCCGCGTTTTGGGCCAACTATGACAAGTCTCTCTGCAAGACCTGCGGATATAAGTTTGACCATGAGAGGAAAGTGTACCTGATACCCCATAAGATTTCAGTGAACCTTATTTATCTATTCTGACGGTTAGGGAAGTAAATATCAATTGGAAGGAGGAAAATAGAATAATGACGTATTTCGTTAACCATCTGTCTCTGTATAGTCCTAAAAACAGGGCATGCAAGAAATTATTGGATTTTATCAGTCAGTTTGAACATGTCCTTATCAAGGATGACTGCTCTCTGGATGCTTTGTCATCTTTGATTGAAGATAGAATCCGGGAAATCAATACTTCGCATCCTAAATTGCGGCCTATCTGCTATTCCCGGAATCATTCCCTTCAACGTATTACGGCGTCTGTCTTGCCGGCTTCTGGTGTACCGGATTATGTATTCATCATGGACTTTTGTCAAGTACGCAGCATTTTCCAGTATTCTGAAAAGGTGTCTGTTGTTCCAGGTATCTGCAGTGTTTGCGGGTGTACTGAAAATGACCCTTGTTACCATCCGGATTACGGAACCTGCTGGTGGGCTGATGAAGAGCATACACTCTGTTCCCATTGTGCAGAAAAAAGAATCGCAGAAGATCCGCTAACTGCTCACTGTGTAAATACAAAGGAGGATGGGAGATGATGGCTTTATATATTGTGTTGCTTGGCGTTTTTCTGGCTATTATCTTGCTGTGCGTTCTGCTCAGCGTTCATATGGCCATTGAGGTCGAAGCTGATTATGATGATTTCTGATGAATTATTAACATGTAAAAATAGAGAACTATGTTACAATCACAAGTAATTGGTAACTTGGGAGCGGATGCTGCCGTGGAGAAAGACAATGCGGATAGACAGTATGTGTGTTTCAGCATGGCACATAAGGAGTTTGGTAAGGATCGTAATGGGCAGATGACGGAAAGGACGGTCTGGCTACAGATAAGGTGGTACGGCTACACGGAAAAGATGCTTGCCTGTCTGAAGAAAGGGACAAAAGTTTTCGTGAGTGGACGTATGTCCGTGAAAGCATACCTGGATAACAGCGGTAATCCGCAGCCGTCGCTCAATATATCCGCCACTGAGATAGAACTGTGTGGGACAAAACCTGATAGTGCATGTTCGTGATATTGGGAAGAGATGCCATGAGTGACAGTGAAGAGGGACTGACAGAGTATCTGAAGGGTGTCTGGCTCAAGATCCGTCCCGGACTTTCGGTAATGCTTGGCATTATCATTCTGATGAATCTTCTGTATGTTATGATTGTATTACTAAAGCATTGGAAAAATGATTGATAAAAGGAGACTATTCCTATTTGGTACCCTTTCTACGCTTGTACTGAGCTGCAGCACTCCCATTGTTTCCGTTTTAGAGAAAAACGGTGCCCAACGTGTGGGGCTGACGCAGATACAGCGCAAGCCTAACAAAAAGAGGGTACAACCGGCTGTGATCGACACTACGCAGGTATATAGCAGGGAGACGATGCGGAAGCTGAAGGAGGGCTTCACGGAATATGAAAAGGATGATAATGGCGAGGAAATCCTGAGCGTATCGCTTGCTGACGTGCAGATTGTCGCAAAAAGCAAGAATGTTGCCGAGCGTGCGGGCAAGATTGCCATAGATTTCAAGGTTGATGTCCCGGCGGCCCTGATAGATAACAAGTGGCAAGTACAGTTGTCTCCGGTAGCATACAAGAACGGTAAGAGGATATGCTTTGACAAGATACTTCTTTCCGGCGCCCAGTTCCTCAGACAGCAGGAAAAGGGGTATCGGATGTACCAGAACTTCATAAGTTCCATTATTCCTGACAGCGCGTACATGCAGTTGCTGTTTGATGCAAAGGGCTATCGGAAGGCCCTTTTTGACATTGAGGAACAGTTCTATTATGCCTGGAGGAAAGAACAGTTGTCACAGACCCGCTTTATTGACTGGAAGAGTGTCCGCAACAGACGCAATCTACTGTTCAACGGTGTAATGGAACGTAACCGTGCGGCAGTGAGACCTGACAACTGGAAAACCGTTCTTCCCGCGTACTGGCTGGAGAGGGAAGTCGCCAATGCTCCAGGACATTGGGGAAATTATCTTTCCCCTGAATACCGGTTTGAACAGCGGCTTATTACGAAAGAGGACTCGGTGGAGATACAGAAACGTTTCTTTGACTGGAAAAAGAAGGCGGAGAATGAACGGAAAAAGGCCTTGACCCAAGAAAAATACAATGAATATGTCCGGTTTCCCAAGGAGCCATGCCGCCTGGATACCGTAATACAGAACGGTGACCGGTTTGAATACTACTATTCGCAGAATATCGAGGCGGATGAGAATATACGTAAGATTGACGTGACCATAGACGGTATCGTGGTTGCAATGGACGAGAGCCGTTATCAGTTGCCCCAGAGCGACACGCTTACCTACTATATATCCTCAATGGTACAGTTCCTGGACCATGCGCCCAGATACAAACGGATAATAGTCTCCCGTCATGCTACTGCCAACCAAACCGCTTTTATCAGCTATAAGGCGGGTTCCTCGCTGTTTGACGAACGGATAGGGAACAACAAGGAAGAGATAGACAAGGTGATGGGGACGATGCACAAACTGACATATACCGGTGAGCTGGTACTTGACAGTGTGCATATGTGTGCCACATCCTCACCGGAAGGTTCAGACTATCTGAACATGCAGCTGGCCAGACAACGTGCAAAACAGCTCAAGTCGTATCTGATACAGCGTACGGATGACAGGGAAGCAGTCGCCCTTTTCCGTGCCGATGCGATAGGGGAGGACTGGACAAAGCTTGTCGGTCTCATCCGCAATGACTCGAATATTACGCAGCGCAGCGCGATATTGAATGCCATTGCATCTGTCAAGGAGAACGATGCCCGCGAGGAGGTACTCAGGAATTTCCATGATTACCGGTACATAAGGGAGAAACTGTATCCGCAGCTGCGTGCAGTGAATTTCCAGTTCCATCTGCACCGTAGTGAGATGGTGAAGGATACCATTCATACAACCGTCATAGACACAGCTTATATGGATGCTGTCAAACAGCTGGAGAACCGGCAGTACAAGGCCGCCCTGCCGGTACTCAGTGAATACAATGACCATAATACGGCAGTCTGTCTGATGAGCCTCGGATATGACCGCCAGGCTGTCGAGATACTGCGTTCCCTGCCGCAGAATGAGGATACCCTTTATCTGCTTGCGATTCTGTATGTACGTGAAAAGAGGTTTGAGGATGCGGTGTCCGCTTTCAGTGAGGCGTGCAGGCTTGATCCCGGGAAATGGTTCAGGGGAAACCTTGATCCGGAAATCTATCAGTTAATAAATGACTATAACTTAAATTTTGAGCAATGAGAGGAAAACTGAAAATCTTATTTTATGCCAGCCTTGCCGTATTATTCTCTTCTTGCGAGAATCTTTTCAAGGAAGAATGTGAGGCCAAGGGGTTTCTTTCCGCCACAGTGTCGGCCAAGGGACCTGTACCGTCCACAACGGAGGAAATTCAAGTACGCTATTATGACTACCATACCGGTGTGGAGCATACCGAGAAACTGGGGGAACCTGACTATTTCGCTCTAGGCAACCGTTTTTTGTCACAGCTGGATGCCGGAACATACAGATTCCTCGCATATACCTGTTTCAACAACAAAATCCGTAATGCAGGCGACATCTCGACAATTGAGATCTATGCCGATACGGTAGTCTCAACCAAATATGCCTGTCCGGTCATTGCCAATCCGCAGCATCTGGTCTTTATGGGAAAGGAAAGTGGAACTGTCCTTCCGGAGGATACAACCTACCGGGAGTTCGTCCTCTCGCCAATGGTGCAAAAGATCATATTCAATGTGACAGTAAGAGGACTGGCGCCTGCCCAAGCTGTTTCCGGGATGGAGGCCTTGCTCAACGGAGTAATCATTTCCCGGAAGATATATACCAACCAGCCCCAGCCTTCCTATGCCGGTCTGGTCTTTGATTTTGCAGAAAAAGAGGGGAAATATACTTCCGAAGCCTATGTGTTCGGGCTTTCCAATAAGGTGGAAAACACGCTCTGTATGGAAGTTGTCACCAATTCAAAGAAATATTATCCGGAAGTGGACCTTTCCTCTGTCCTGGCAGATTTTACAGCTGACGGTATCGTGTTCGAGATTGTCATCGACTTGAATGCAGGTGTCGATCCGGTTGTTACCATAGCCGGTTGGCGCGATCTGGACTGGGGAGAAATCCAACCCGTATTATAATTTTTTATTCACTAAATTTTTTTATATGAAAATCAAATTAGTTTCGGCAGCCCTGCTTGCACTGTTGGCATGCAGCTGCACAGAAGAGTTCAATGACAAGAATGGAGTTGACGGCACCAATACGATGCAGGTCAACGCGTACATCGGGAAGTCACCGGTAACAAGAGCTGAAAAGACTGCCTGGGAAAACAATGACCAGCTGGGCGTCTATGTCGTGGACAACTCCATTGACGTTCCGTACAAGGGTTCGGCATCCTACAGTAACATCCCTTTTGTCTTTACCGGTAAGGGATTCAAGAGCGACAATATCCTACTTGATGAGAATGAGGGTACTGTATACGCCTATTATCCCTATAAGAGCGACCTTGCGGACCCGAAGGCTGTACCGGTTGACATCAGCGAGCAGACAGACCACTTGTACGGGGAGGGAAACAGCAAGGTGAGCATCACTGCCCGTAATGTGGACATTGAGATGCAGCATGCCCTGACCCAGGTTGTCTTCAAGATCAGAAAGACTTCGGACTACAAGGGTGGCGAAGGCAAGATTACCGCTGTGGTTCTGAAGAATACAGGTGCGGCCAAACCGTTGCAGACCAAAGGCAGCTACAACATTGCTACTGGGGCGGTGACAACCACCCAGGATGGAGATGTCAGTTTCTCGGCCAACCAGACATTGACGGAGGACTATGTTTCCCTTTCCAGCATTCTTTTTCCGGTAAGCGCCACTTCCGGAAAAGACATGCAGGTTGTCTTCACGATTGACGGAAGAGACTTGAAATATGATTTCCCGGCAGGTACAGCATGGGCAGCCTCTTACCGTAACATCTATTCCATTTCCCTTGACGGAAACGGTCTTATTATCGGTGGTGGTGAGGACCCGTCCGGAGGCCAGTCCGGTGTGACAATCGAACCGTGGACGGACAGCCAGAATAATGACATTTCCCTTGTTCCTGTAATTTGAGAATGACGATTGATATACAGAAGCCTGCTTTTGATTGGCATGGCTTCTGTATATAAAATTGGGGGCTCCCCATAAAAAGAAAAAGTATGAAGAAACATTTTTTATCATATATATCTGTACTCCTGCTGGCACTCCTCTTCGGGTGTGAGAAGGACACCGGAACATCCGGTTCATCCCCTGTCTGTTTCTATCTGTCTCCAGAGCCATCCACCCGTGCGACAGATACGGAATTTGAGAAGGGGGATGCTATCGGAGTTTTTGCGGCCGCGCGTGATGACGAGTCGGTTCCGGCCCAATTGCATCCTTCCGGTAATTTTGCAGACAACAAGAAATATATATTTGACGGTGAAAAATTTGTACCGGATGGGGAAAGCAACTCAATATTCATAACATCCTATCCCATTGACTATTATGCATATTACCCGTATGCTACTGTTGACAACCCTTTGGAGTTCACTTTCCATGTGGCTGCTGACCAGGAAAGTTTGACAGAATCAGACCTGATGTATGCCAGGAACACTGACGGCTCAGGCAAAAACAATATTCCTTTAACCTTTATCCACAAGCTATCGAAAGTTGTGGTTCCCTATAGCCGGGAGAATGTCGGGGGTGCTGCCGGAACTGCCGTTGTCAATGATGCATATACAGGCTGTATCATGAATCTTTCGACAGGAGAGATACGTACCTTGTTCGATGACGGCCAGCAGGATATTGTTATGTTCAAGGATGGTAACGCAGCCGATGTCAGCTTTAGTGCCATTTTCCCGGAACAGACTTTTAGTGCAGCCGACCCTTTTATTATTTTTGATGACTCGAAAGAGTTTAAATTATCTGCAGACCGTCTGTTTGAAAGCGAGCATGTGGTGGAATTGCCGTTTATGGGCAAGATCTTGGAGTACCAGTTTGCAGTGACTCCGATAGAAAAGAACATATCAAGTAAAGGCGGCACCTTTAACCTCGCAATTGCTTCTAAAAAATATTATTCTGTCAATGGTACATTGATACCTGGAACAGAAACGCCTCTTGATTATGACTGCTCATCATCTGTGGATTGGATAACGTTTGATAAGCCGACGCTGGAAGTTACAGTAGCTGAAAATACAGATACGGATAATAGTAGAACGGGAATAATAACATTTAAACAAGCTGAATCGGATAAACAAGTAAGCTGCACGGTAACCCAGTCTGCGGGTGAAATCACATATGGTGCTTGGACTGTTACTATCTCCGCTAATCCGACAACCATCGCTGCTGTGGGTGGTACGTCAACCCTGACCTATTCCGCTGTGCGTAACGTTCTGACCAATGGAACTGTTACAGGCACAGAGAAGGCTACTCCGACAATTAGCGGTAGTGCCACCGGCTTCACCCGTTCCGGTGCTACGGTGACGGCGGCCAATAATACTACGACCTCTTCCCGTAGTGTGACTTATACTGCCACTCATGAAGGCAAGTCCGCCACTTGTACGGTCACCCAGTCTGCAGGTAGTAAACAGTATGCTTCTTGGAGCGACTGGACTGTTACTGTATCAGCTAATCCGACTACTATTGCCCGTACCGGTGGTACTTCTACCATAACCGCATCCGCTACCCGTACCCGCACCTGGACATGGAACGGTGTTTCCGGTTCCGGTGGTACCGAGTCAGAGAAGGGTACTCCTGCATTGAGCGCGAGCGGTACCGGCTTCTCTTTGAGTGGAACTACACTAACTGCCAGCAACAATACCACGACATCTTCCCGTAGCTGTACGGTAACTGCTACTCATGGTGGTAAGACTGCCACTTGCACGGTCACCCAGTCTGCGGGCGAGATAACTTATGGTGCCTGGAAGGTTACCATTACGGCCAACCCGACTACCATCGCTGCTGCGGGTGGTACGTCAACCCTGACCTATTCTGCTGTCCGTGATGTCCTGACCAATGGAACTGTTACCAATACCGAAAAGGCTACTCCTACAGTTAGCGGTAGTGCCACCGGTTTCACCCGTTCCGGTGCTACGGTGACAGCGGCCAATAATACTACGACCTCTTCCCGTAGTGTGACTTATACTGCCACTCATGAAGGCAAGTCCGCCACTTGTACGGTCACCCAGTCTGCAGGTAGTAAACAGTATGCTTCTTGGAGCGACTGGACTGTTACTGTATCAGCTAATCCGACTACTATTGCCCGTACCGGTGGTACTTCTACCATAACCGCATCCGCTACCCGTACCCGCACCTGGACATGGAACGGTGTTTCCGGTTCCGGTGGTACCGAGTCAGAGAAGGGTACTCCTGCATTGAGCGCGAGCGGTACCGGCTTCTCTTTGAGTGGAACTACACTAACTGCCAGCAACAATACCACGACATCTTCCCGTAGCTGTACGGTAACTGCTACTCATGGTGGTAAGACGGCTGACGTTACCGTCAGACAATCGGCTGGTTCTGTCTCTTATACATATACATTTACCTTTAGTGACGGCTCGACAAGTACCAGCTGGAGCAGCATAGCCGCCGGAGGTGATTCCAAGAGTTATTCAATTGTCTCTACTAGGGTCGTGAAGTGGAACGGCGTACAAACTGGCACAGAGAATGTCAGTTATTCTGGCTCCAGCAATGTGTCCTGGGCTTCTGTTTCCGGATCTAAGATAACTGTTGGAGACAATCCGAATGCTTCAGCCCGTAGTGGTGTGGTAACGTTTACCCAAGCGTCATCCGGAAAAACAATAAAGGTAACTCTTCTTCAACTGAAGAAAAATTCTGTAGACATTAATTAGTTATCTGATATGAAGAAAGTAATTATTCCTTTAGCACTTTGTCTCATCACCGCCGCATGTGGCGGTGATGAGAACGATGGCAAGACAGAGCCGGAGATGAAGATCAACTCTTGTTATGTCGTAAGCAGTTCATCCGGCCAATCCGAGAATTTTTCCTCTCCAGTCGGCATGTATATCACTTCGGAAGCCGGGCAACCTTATGAAGGAAGCGGTGTCTGGAGCGCAAGCTACAACTCTGGGGCGTGGGCAATGGATAAGCCCGTATATGTGACTAAAGCCGGTAAGGTATATGCTTATTATCCCTATTCGTCGAATGACTCCCCACCGGTCCTGCCGCTTGATATGACAAAGCAGACCGATGTACTATACAGTAGGGTTGCGTCTCCCATTGCGCCAGGTTCAGTCTCCCTATCTGTCAAATTGTACCATGCTTTGAGCAAACTTGTGGTTAGCGTTAAAGGTGAGGAGGTTACGGGGCTGTCTCTTTCTTCTCCGGTAACATGCAGGTTTAATATCTGTACCGGGGAGTTCACGGATTTACAATCCGGTCAGGTGGCTTCTACGGGTGGCCGGCTGTTTGTCGTTCCTCATGTTACAGTAGGGAAAGAAATGCTCATTACCCTGAAGTCCGGGAAACAGTACACATATTCGGTGGATGGTACAGAGTTCCGGGCTGGAGAGAGCTATACCTACGAGTTCCAGCTTAATGAAGATAGGGACAAACTGGAAATCCTTGACATATCCGTGGAGGATTGGATTAACGACAACAATTACAATGACTATTTAAGAAGATAATTATGAAAAAGAAAATTGTTTTATTGGGTCTGATGCTTCAGGCATCGTCCTCAATGTTTGCACAGACAGCAAACTCCAGGTCAGACATAAACAGCATGCTGTCTTCCTGGCTGATACCCGCCATCGGTCTGTTGATGTTGGGCGGATTTATCGGACTTGTAATCTATAACCAAGAAGCTCTTCGCGGGAAGAACGGACTGTCAAAGCAGGACGGTTGGATATCCGTGGGAGAGGGGATGATATTTATTGTTGTCGGTATTGCGGCTATCGGATTCATAGCTTCGAAACTGGCAAGTATGAATTTCAGCATCTGATGGATATTTGCAAGGTATATAGGGGACTGGATTCTCCCTGCAAAATCAAGGGGTTGCTGAGTCACTATTTCTATATTGTCTTCTGTGCCTATCTGGTGAGCTTTGTCTTTGTCCTGTTTTCTTTCAGTTCGATTTTGCAGAAGGGAACTGTACTGTCCTTCCTTATGGAGGCGGTCATTGAATTGGGAATTCCGACAGCTCTTTATGTGTATTTCTATAGGAAATCCGACAAAGTGAAGATAAGAAAGGACAACCGTGTTATCACAATATCGAACCGTGGGCTTTATAGGGCTTTAAACCAAAGAAGATATGGACAATGATTTTTTTTATCCTATACATGACATCATTCCGGATAGGGAAGGCCATGGGATGGTTATTGGAAAGAACGGCAGTCTGACCTATGTGGTCAGACTGTCATCGCCTGAGGTGTATTCACTTTACAAGGATGAACTGGCAACACGCCATGCTGTATTTGTACAGGCATTCTCCCATATGCCTGACAATAGTTGGGTGCATAAGCAGGATATTTTCAGAAGTCTTCCCTTCCAGTCAACCGGTGTGGGGATGTCGTATCTGGCCAAATCTGATCAGGAGCACTTTTCAGGAAGGAAATATCTCAAGCACAGCTGTATGATAGCCTTCACTCTGGCAGGAATACAGTCGTTGTCCTCCGCATATGTGAAGAATATATTCTCTTTTAAGGAGAATCTTTCCGGTGAGGATTCAGAAAGGCTGGATGAGTTCTTGTCGGCCGTTGAGTTTGCCATAAATAATCTGTCTGCGCTCCGTAATACAAGGATTGACTTTCTTTCCTTGGATGAACTGCGGGAGTATCTTTTCCTTTCCGCTAATTTCTCGGAAAAGAACGGAATACGTGATATACATTTTGAAGAGCAGATTACTGCTGGAAATACCAAGGCGCGGGTGTATGCCATCACAGACGACGAGTTCTTGCCTGAACAGTATCCGGTGTATGGAAAGGACTACACTGTTTCCAAGGACAAGTCCGAACTTTATATGTCTCCTTCCGAGGCATTTGGCGGCATTCATCTCAATCATAACCATGTGTATAACCAGATCCTTTATTTTTATTCGGACAAGAAGTTGAAGGACACGTTGCGCCGTAATCTGGATTCCCATATCGCCAACCGTGGCTGGGACAGAATCAACTCGCCGGCAAAGATTGCCAAAATGACGGAACTGGTCAAGGAGATTAAGGACAATAACGAGATCCTCTGCTATGCCCATTACTCGGTCGTTCTGTGGGAAGAAGATACTCAACAGTTGGAACTGGCTGAGAAGGAGTTGCGGTCATCGCTCGACTTGTTTGATCTGAAATATTATATACCCTCATATGGCAACCTTGCGGATTTATATGCCGGTGGAATAGTTGGCTGTGTATCTTCGCTCAGGCTGGAATATATGTTCATGACTTCGCTCTCCCTTGCCGTAGCTTTCTTTGTCCACTATACAGGCTTTTCCGATGATCCGGACGGTATTCTTTTCAACGACCGCCTGACTCAGATTCCGCTGCGCAAGGATATATGGGATGCCAACAACCGCCGTATCAAGGCGCGTAATGCCGTGGTTATCGCACCAACCGGCTCCGGGAAATCCTTTCTGACGAATAATATCATCCACCAGCTCTTGGACAAGGACTTTACAGTGGTGGGTGTTGAATTCGGAAACAGCTTCAAGCAATTGTGTTACCTCTATCCGGAGATAGCCATACACATTGAGTATGATCAGAACCAGCCCCTTGGCATCAATCCTTTCGATCTCGGAGGTTCACCCATGACCCCCGAAAAGGAGGAGACACTGGTCGCACTCTGCCTGCGTTTTTGGCAGAACAGCTCGACAGACCCCAATCTGACTGTAGCCTTGCGGAAGATGCTTTCCCAATACTATTGTGATGTCAGCCAAGGACATTCTTTTCCGGGTTTCTACACTTATCTCACGCAGAATTATGAGAGTCTGTGTGAGAAGTGTGACATCAGGCCGGATTACTTTGACATTGATTCTTTCCGGCATGTTTGCAGTGAGTTCATGCCCGGCAAGAGCTACGCGAATCTGTGTGCCGCTGAAGGTGTCGCCAGCAGCCTGAGTGATAAGAGGTTCATCCATTTTGAACTGACCAAAGTCAAGGCAAACCCTTTTGTTGCTTCTGTCGTGATGAGCCTTCTGTTTGACGTCATCAATAATAAGATATTGTCAGATCCTTCAAAAAAAGGGTATATCATTTTTGATGAATATGCCGAGACAGCCCAGATGAAGTCTTCCAACTCACTGCAGGGTGACATACATCAGACCGTCGCTTTCTTCTACCAGAAAATCAGAAAAGAGAACGGAGCTGTCATGACCATTATCCAGTCACCTTTCCAGCTGCCGGAAAATGAATATACGAAAGGTATTATAGCCAATACCCAACTGTTGTATGTGCTTGAAGGTACCGAGGTCGTATATGATGCGGTGATCAAGACCTTTATGATAAAGAACAATGCCCACATCAATCAGATGAAGTCCATACAGAACAATTATGACTGTACGCATCCCTATTCAGAGTGTTGGATCAGATTTGGCGAGAACTATGCCTTGACGGTCCGTCTGGAAGCTTCGGCACGCAAGTATCTTGCATTCCAGACTCAGGGAGAGAAACGTGCTGCTCTGGACCGGCTGTATAGTACAAACGGCCATGATATGCAAACGGCCATTGAAACATATTTAACTTCTAAAAAATGACAACATGAGACATCTTTTATTATCCCTATTCGTGATGTGCTGTTCGATACGGTTGGCACATGCACAGATCCCGGTGACTGACGCCGCGATGAATGCCAATACCATAGCCAACCAAATTACCAATGCGGCAACCTGGGGCAACCAGTTGCTGAAGCTGAAAGAGCAGGCTTCTATCCTTACCACTACCCTTAAGTTTGTCACAGACGTCTCTTCGGCAATCAGGGATGCAGCTTATGCCAAATCATTGATTGAGCGGCAATCCTATATAGTGGACCGGTGTACTGACGTTATTGTCCGTGCCGATAAGGTCGATTTGTCCCTTGCTTCTTCCATTGAGCGCAATGTCACTGACTTCCTTGCGACCAATAATTCTCTGATATCCTTGATCTCGAATACGATGACCAGTAAGTTCAAGATGAATGACAGTGAGCGTCTGAAGAGTCTGATGGATATAAAGAAGGAACAGGATGAACTGCTCCAGAGGCTGCATACAGTGGATATGATTCTGGGCACATCGATGGCCACCCGTGATATCATTGAGTTACAACTTCTAAAATGATGATTATGGGAAATATAGAATCCATTCAAGTGGCTTATGACCGGACGAAATCATATATTGTATATGACTCCTTCCAGTATATAATGATAGCCATTGTTGTCTTTCTGATCGGTATGAAACTATGGGATGAGTGGCAAAAGAATCTTTCAAGCAACAACCATCGTTTTGATGTGGCCGCATACTGGGGGCAGGTGAAGATATGTCTGGTTGTCTGTTTCATTGCCACTTCTGCCGGTATGGTTTTTCATCTGGTTGAGACGGTCTGCGTTGAACTGCAAGACAACCTCATCAACGACCTGGGTGGTGATACGGGCAACAAATCCATAGAGACTATGACGAATATGGTGAAGAACCAGGTCCTTGCAGTACAGGAAAAAGAGTCTAAAGGGTTGACGCTTGATATTCCCAATATCACGGATATTGTCTGGAAGGCCCTTACCGCAATAGTGATGTCTGTCGGTGTATTCCTTTTCAAATACACCTATACATTCTTTATTCTAGGGCGGTATATGTGGCTTTTACTGTTGGAACTGATTGCACCGGTGGCCATTGTGCTGATGATACACGAAAATACCCGGAGCTATTTCTATACGTGGCTGAAGAACATGATCATCTGCTATCTGATGATTCCGATGTTTCTTTTGGCGGACAAGTTCTCGAATGAGGTGGCCGGCTTTTTTATGGAAGGCAAGGAAAACCTGGGACAAGTTACTGTATTGGTGATTGTATGTGTCGGTGTCTGGGTGAAAATCAAGATGTTCAGTGTCGTGAAAGCTAAGGCTTCCAATTTATTTTAGAATCATGAAAGTGGAAAAAGAAAAATACATAGCGGTTCTTAGACAGATATACGGTGCATTCTGTCCGGTTGGAATGCCGTTGAAGGTGAAGATACTTCTGGCATTGCTGGCTTTGGTTGTCAGTTTTGTTGTAATGTCTTTGAAGAATTTAATTTTTATGCAATATGGAAGTTAACAAGGCCAATCTTACTAAGGGATTCCTCTCCTATGTGGAAGCAAAGCGTAAGCAAGCCCTTTATCTGAAGCTTTTCTTTGTATCCGCCACATTCATAGTGCTTGCCGTGCTGTATTATTCATATTCGATTGTGAAACACGCCAATGACAATGTGCTGGTTGTAAGCACTGGGGGAGAAATACTTCCGGTAGAGTCAACGGAGCTGGAAGAGCTGTATAAGGCTCTTCTGGTGACCCATTGCTATTCAGTGAGTTATTATGTCAATAGTTTTGATGTCAACAACATCAAGAACAACCAGGCACGTGCGGCCTTTCTCGTAAACCAGGCTGATCTGAATGCTGTATTCGGGAAATACCAGTATGACAAGGCCTATTCGGATGCCATCAATAAGGGGGTTGTTTACCGGTGCAATTTTGATCGTGTAGAGGATCTGCAACAAGTGGGTAACGGTAGCGAGTATCAGGTTGTATTCTCCTCAACACTGAGTGTGATGAGCAGTAACGATACAAAGAAAATCCGCATAGTGTCAAACGGTACTCTGATACGTGTCACGCCGCGCTACCCGGAGAATCCGACCGGTTATTATTTCAAGAATTATGTCCAGGAATATTTTCCTTTAAATTAATTGTGCCATGAAAATAAGGAAACCTTTTGTAATGGGGGGCATGTTGCTTGTGGCGGCATTGCTCTTTCTCTCCATGTTTATGGACATGTCTGCTCCTCAGGAGATGGAGAGGCAGACAATATCCTTGCGTGCCGAGGCTGAAGATTTGTCCATCGATGATATGATCAATACGTCCGATAAGAGGAAAAGCCCTTCCAATGATGTTGTAGCACCGGGCTTTGCCGGCAACGTCGGAGAATATGCTTCTTCTTCCGTTTCGACATATAGGGAAGATGATCCGGAGGCGATAGCCCGTATTCAGGCGGCTATCCGTGAGAATGAGGAGAATCTGTCTGCCGGTTTGCGGAATATCGAGGCTGAAAGGAAAGGGCAGGCATTATCCGGCCTGCCTTCGGCCCGGAGTGATGAACATGACCGGGATGGCCGTTTCCAAAAGGATGGAATGGAAGGCTTGAAGAAGGACAGAAGGATAGAAATGGAAGAGCTTGAGAAGAGTGATGCGGAGAATGATGAAGAGATGCCGGTGGCCGGGCCGGAAAAGGCTTCTCCATTTCACAGTATCCGCCTTACTTCTTCAAGTAACAGAAATGCGATTAAGGCATATGTACATTCGGAGCAGGTCGTAATGGCTGGCAGTACCCTTAAAATGCGTTTGGGAGAGGATGCCTATACGGATAATGGCGTGTTTATTCCGAAAAATTCACCGGTATATGGTATTGTAACCGGGATAGACGGCGAACGTGTGAATGTCAAGATTACCCATATCAATCTTTCAGGCAACATCCTTCCGTTCGCGAAGTCGGTATATTCCAAGGACGCCTTGCTGGGTATCTATGTGCCCGGTAATCCAAAATCCGAGATTACCAAGGATGCTGCGGGCGGTGCGTTGGACGGGTTACCCACAAGTGGAATACCCGGTGTTGATGCTGCCGCGCAGGTTGCTACTGTTGTGGCTTCAAGTGCTGCCAATGCTGGTAAACAGGCTTTATCCAAGAATGTGAAAAAGATAAAGGTCACCATTAAGACCAACTATGAAGTGTATCTTCGTCCGGAAGAAAAATAGGTGATATCTGATAAGGAAAGAAGAAATTAGTGTATAACAATCAAAAAGAAGTAAATCAATGAAGTATGGCATGAAGAATATATTGTTCTCCCTATTTGTGTTTTCCCTTATCTGTCCGGTGGCGGCACAGACAGCCGGCACAGAGCGAACGGCGGCTGACAATACCATTGCTTTACGGGAGATCCAGTCTTCCTTCTTCTCTGTCTCTACACACAAGACATTCCATCTCATTTTTCCGAATGAGGTGAAATACTTCTCTATTGGAGACGAGAATGTGGCCGGAGAGAAGATTGAGGCTTACCCGTGCGCTATCCGTCTGAAATCTGTTGTGCAGTCATTTGAAGGTCTTACCAATATGAGTGTCGTTACTGCCGATGGGCAGTATTACAGTTATAATGTCTCGTTTGTCCCGGAACTTCAGGAGACATATCTTCAGGTCGGCAGGAGCTATATGCGGCCTCCGGTTATTGCTGTCAACGACAACCAGCAGAGCCATCTCATCTTTCCCGATAAGATAATGTACGTTGACTACGGTACGGAGGATGTGGAAGTTGTCAAGGCTTCAGGCGTTGACAATATTATTGCTGTGCGGGCTTCAGCCCCTTTCTCTTCTGAGACGAACGTGTCTGTCGTCACCCAGTCTGGTAAGTTCTATACTTTTGATCTGAAATTTGCAGAGAAGCCGTCCCACCTTTCATATGTCGTTGATCCTACAGCCAAGACGGAGGAAAAGCGCATTGCCCTGCTTGATAATAAGGAACTTAATAGTGTGCAGCGTGAAAGTCTGCGTAAAAAGGTGAATGCATGTTTCCCATCCTTGAACAAATTGCATAAGGATTATGCCGGCATTCGCTTTTCCATCACCAATGTCATTATTGACAAGGATATTCTTTTCTTCAAATTCCGTATTGTCAATTACAGCAATATAGACTATGTTCCTGATTTCGTGCGTTTCTATATCCAGGACTCCAAATTCCGGAAAAAGACGGCCATCCAACAGATCGAGCAGATTCCTTTGTTTTTCTTTGATTATCCGGAGCGGATCGGTGCGCATGAGACAAAAAACTTCACAGCCGCTCTGAACAAGTTTACAATTCCGGACAAGAAAAAATTGGTTATTGAGATGCAGGAGCGTGAAGGTGGCCGTCACTTCCTTTACAAGCTTGATAACAAGCCTATAATTTCGGCTGAGATACTTAATCCCCAAAGAAAATCAGGTACCGGGAAGATGGATTTTCCGGTACGGAATAATCCTTGATTTCACAGATGATAAAGCTGCTTGCCATATTGATGTTACTATCAGGTTCCGTTCCGGTATCCCTGCTCGAGGAACTGGCGATAAAGTCCAGGACCCTTGCCCCCATAGTTGAGGTGGCAGACCTTTATTTCTCTGCAGGGATTTTGGATTATCTGCCTTTACGCATACCCGTCGTTGGCGGAAGGGTATCTTCTCCCTATGGGTATCGTAAAGATCCCCTTACTGGAAAGGGGCGATTTCATGCCGGCCTTGACTATGCCTGTGAACTGGCTACTACGGTTCATGCTTCAGCTGCTGGTGTTGTCTGTTTTGTCGGGCACCGCGGCGGGTATGGAAAATGTGTAGAGGTCAAGCACCGTTACGGTTTTAGCAGTATTTATGCCCATTTATCGGGATATTACGTCAGAACAGGAGAGAGTATCCCTGCCGGTAAGATAATTGGTTTTGTCGGTACGACAGGACGTAGTACCGGGTATCATCTACATTATGAGGTGAGAAAAAATAATCGCGTCATCAAACCACTATTTATATATTGAGAATGGAACGGATAGAACAAGAGAAAGAGTATATAATATTGTTAAGTATTGCGCGTTACGGTTATGCTGCCATTCCCCAGGACTATAATTTTCTGTCACGTCATGCCATGCTGAACATATATTATGAAATACTGAAGAGCTATACCTCTGGAATGAGTGTCGAGCATCTGGATAGGGCTGTAAGGCAGCATGCAGCGCTTCAGCTTGGCGGGATGAACGATATAGGCGCATTGTGTGCATATAGGAAGGCCAAAGGAAACAAGGAGACCAAGAGGCTTCTTGGCAACAACACTTATTATTGGAAAGTGCTTCTGAACGAGATAAAAAAAAGAAAGCCATGAACACTATACGCCAGATTGAAAGGATGGAGAAGCTTCACGGTCTGATACTCCGTGAGATGACGGGTGATTCCCTTGATTTGTCCATTAAGTTGGGTGTGTCCCGGAGAATGGTCAACTACTATCTTCAGGAGTTCCGGGACTATGGTGCCCGGATAGCGTACTCACCGGTTCGCAAAACCTATTATTATTTGAATGATTTTGAAATAATCTTTAAATTTGAGATAAAGGTTTCCTGCTGAGTATTAGGAAATACGAAATGATATTGCATACGTTATCTACTATATTTGTATAATAAACTAAATTCAGATGTTTATGAGAAAGTTAAGAATTATTTATGCTTTGTTTGCTCTGTTGGCTGTCAGCTGTGGTCGTGACGAGCTGGTTGAAAATGAGGTGCAACGTCCGGTTGTGCCTGGAAAACAGTCCTCGGTTATTATTGAAGGTGAGGATGGTGACGGGCGGGGCGCCACGACCCGTGCCGGTAGCCGGGTGGAGTTCACTGGCGGTTATGCTACCGGTGCCGGTTTGTATGATGGTGATGCAAGGGCTTCTGTTACAGCGGTCCCCTATTCCGGTTATCAACTTGCCAGTTTTACCGGAGGGCCGGTGGGTGGCAATACTAATCAGTTCAGTGGGTCTAATCAATATAATTTTGATATTGATAAGCAAGATTGGAAGTTTACAGTCTCATTCAAGAAAGAGTACACTGTAACCGTATCTGCAGGTACTGGTGGCACAGTGTCTGGCGGTGGCAAAGTCCTGGATGGTTCCAGTTGCACGGTTACTGCAAGGGCCAATTCAGGATATTCGTTTGATGGTTGGTATGAGGGCAGTAGTAAGGTTAGTTCTTCAGCAAGCTATACTTTCACGGTTAGTTCTAACAGAACTCTCTGCTTTCATTTGACTTGATAAATTACTTTTCATATCAATGGTTTTTGTCTCTAAAAAGCAACGACAAAATCTTATAAATTTTCTTAATGATGCAAATCTACATACATTTTTCTATTTTCTAAAAAATCCTTTAGCATATTACAATATATTAACTTTTAGAGGGCCTGATATTTGTTGAATCTTATATCTGTTTGTTATTGGGGCGTTCCCGTTCCGGTCGGGCTTTCCGGCTCAAACATATTCGTTACACTCATACTCGCCTGCTATCCCTAACGCGACCTGAGTCAGGTAAGTGAGAATGCTTTTTGATATAGGGATACGCGTAGGGATAAATATAACACGTTGATAATCAGAAAAATAACTTAAAAATGGTGAGCTGAAAATTTGGCTATATCATTGAAAATCACTATATTTGTAGTGTAATCAATGAGAGATTACAAGCATTTAATAAACTTAAAACTGCTTTAGCTGGCAGGGTAAACAACAGCAAACAAATTATGGAAAAATTGTCTAGTAAAGGATTCTTTGTGCTAAAATCTATTGTCGGAAAAATGGATGCTGATGGCTACATGCCATTGGTGGCAGAAAAGGTGGGGGAGGGCTTTTTGGCAGATATTCATTTGATGCAGTTGTCACTTGCTCACTATGGGGAATGTAATGGCGATTTAATGGCTGACCCGGAAATGATGTTTTTTTTCAATAAGCAGATGAGAAAGTTTATTAAAACTGAATTAGAGTAAAACAAATCAAATATGAATATAGAATTAATACAGAAAAGAGTTGAGAATTGCTTCTCGTTTTCTCATGCGGTAAACCATATAGAGGTTTATGAGAAAAATAGTCGGTTTTATATCGAACAGGATGCGACGTGTCTTATTGAATTAAAGAAAATAGCTGCAGAGTTCGGAGATGACAATATAGTAATATTGCCGGGTAATAATACTATAAAGCTATATATAGATTCTCTGGAGAAACAGCTCAAATCGGACAAGAAAAGAAAGAAATGAACTGTAATAAGAAAAGGTTTACATTAAGATTGACCGATGAGGAGTTTCGGGAACTTTCTAGAATTAAAGGGTTGATAGGAATCACAACTACGACTAAGGCGATACGATATATTATTAATCATTTTGCAGAATTGAATAACCGCTATATTGAGGAAATCAATAAAAACGCAGCGCTGAAAGAGAAGTATAAGAAACAGGATCGTTGTATCGAGAGCCTATTAAAATCAATAAGCTCTCTAAAAGAACTGGATGATTTGAAAGTTGTGCTTCCGGAAAAAAGACCGGGAAAAAAATGAATATGGGGAATCATATTATAGACTTGTTTTCCTATGATAAATATATTGTTAGCTTTTCGGGTGGGAAGGACAGCACAGCTACTTTCTTGTATCTCCTTGACCATGGAGTGCCCACTGGTCGAATAGAGTTATGGCATCAAGAAATAGACGGTCGAGAAAAGACTTTTTTTGATTGGGAAATAACGCCGGATTATTGCTGGCGTTTTGCTGAAGCTTTTGTCGTAGCTATTTATTTCCAGTGGAAAGAGGGAGGATTCTACCGGGAACTGATGATAAAAAATAGTCTCACAGCTCCTAATTACTTTGAGCTGCCAGGTGGTGGAATAGATAGAACTGGTGGCCAACGTGGGAAGTTGGCTACCTGGTGTAAATTTCCACAATGCTCTCCAGATTTAAAAGTAAGGTGATGCTCCAGCTATCTGAAAATTGATGTTTGTTCATCGGCCATCATCAATCAGCAGCGCTTCCGGGGCATTCGCACATTAGTATTATCCGGTGAAAGGGGAGAGGAGTCTGCAGCGAGGGCCAAATATAATATATTTGAGCCGGATCGAGCGGTTCTACGCAATGGAAGACAATTTACAGGCATGTCGATAGATTCCGTCCTATCCGGGATTGGAAAGAACAACAAGTGTGGGACATTATAAAGCGATACCGGATAAGAGTACATCCATGTTATTACATGGGTTGGGGAAGATGTTCCTGCAAATTTTGTATCTTTGGCAACAAGAATCAGTTTGCCAGTGCTGCACAGCCCGGAACAGATAGGTAGAATAATAAAGCTGGAGAGGGATTTTGGATATACCTTAAAAAGAAATCTAAGCTTACCGGAGTTAATAGCAATGGGATGTACGTACAAGAATATCACTCCGGATTTGCAGCGCCTCGCAACATCTTACAATTATGATCAAGCAATTATTCTACCGGTGGCTGAAGAATGGACATTACCAGCTGGAGCGTTCGGAGAAAACTGTAGGGCAATTTAATATAAAATAGGCGAGTATAATGAAAGTAAAGTATGGAGTTTATTGTAAAGCTGGAAATTCAGATCCAAAACTGATAGTGTCCTATGGGGAACAGCATATACCGGTCCGAACAAGACGGAAATATGCCGGAAGAAAAGCTAAAATTAAGGCTATAGAACAGCTCACTGGCAATGTCATGGATACTCATTTATCTACAAGTGAAGTAAATGCTTATATTGGAAAGCATTTCTTTGGCACTTCTCGGTGGGCAGAGTATCACCGGTTATTTGAACTTTTTGCTAATGAGGTAGAACAAGTTCCGGAACAAGTAGAATTGAAGTTTTATGTGATAATTGAGTTTGATGCATCTATGTGTAATCCGGATGATGAAAGACTTGTTTACATGATAACTAGATTATTAGTGAATGACCCTATAGATGAATACAAAGGGCTGCAAAATCCTATCATATCTTTCTCCATCCAGGCAATCGATAACAAATAGGGAGAAGCATGAGACGTCAAATCGAATGATAAATAAATCAATATATTATAATTTGACGTCTTTCTTTCCCTATTTGTTTCCCACTTGACTTAAAAAAAAATCAATAGTCCCATATGATTGATATGGATAGGAGTAGGGATGTTTGGACTAAGGAAATTGAATGTCAAAATCTTCTTCAAGCTTTGTTTTGACAACTCTAGCAATAGGCAATTCATAAGCTACAGGATCTGTGCCTATGTATTTAATAGCATTATGAAGTTTCTCAATAACAGCAGTGGGCATTTCTTTTATTTGTTCCATAAGGAAAGGGTATTCCATTGGATATATGCAAAGTAATTGTTCCTCTAGGTAATCTAAATATTCAGGTAGCAATTTTGTTTGTCTTATTAATGATACCTCATCAATAATTTTAAAGGTAACTCCAAGCAAACGACCACCGGATCCTGAGGCTGATTTTTGGGTTTCTACTTTCACATAAAAAGGTATTAATCTTTTGTTATAAAGAGATAAAATTTCAGTTTCAATAGGTCTGATAATGCGATATAAGAACTGAGGATTAGACAAGGTGGAGCCTAAATCTTTTTTTAATATCTCCATTGATATAGTATTCTCATATCCGCGACATAAATATGAGTATATGACTTTTCCTGATGATTTTAAGTGTTGAGCTAATAGGTTTTCTATAAATCGGTTCCAAATTTCTACTTTGTTGTCAAAATGCTTGAGATAGTGTTTGAGTGCTATTGTATTATGCTCTATCATGATTCCAGAATCAGTGGCATCTACATCTACGACTAAAGGATATGAGGAAAAAAAATCATTCTCTGTGTAAATGGTGACAAATGTCTGTGCATAACAGTAGAAAGCTTCTCTCATATGTTTTTTTGCTTCGATTAAAGATGTACAATGAAGAAATAGAAGAATTTCTTTCCAACTTATATTGGTCTTTATGGTTTTACGATTCAATTCATTTTCATAGTTGACCTGAGAGTAGACATATTTGTCCAATAAATGGTGCAGTTGGATAATATCGTAATTTTCAAATTTCATAATTAGTGAACTTTATAAAAAACTTTTATAGGAGATGGAAAATATCTTTGGAGAACGGCGGCAAAAACTTCTGTAAAATAAGTTTCTATGGCTGTATAACACTCTTTAGAGGTTTGGAATGTAATGAGATTTTCCTCTTCTTCCTCTGTGTATGAATAAAAATATAGTTGTTTAAAGAGAGCTTTAACTTCCTTACTTGTATTCGGACTCTCGTCTATGTGCTTTAAACATTCATTCCAGTAGCTAATACCGGCTACTGTATCCTTCTCTTCTTTTTCAAATAGAGGTGCGGAAGTTATAGACGATGCGTTTTTCTTTTTCTGTTTGGCAGATATTCCATACTTATCAAGAATGAAAATCAAATAGGCTGTTTTATTGCGAATTTCGTTCTTGTCAGAATTCTCAAATTTATTTAATCTCATCCAAATCCTAATAATTTGTTCTGCATCAAATAGCCTTATTTGTTCTAATACATTTATTCGATATTTAGGTAGATTATTAGTGAGAAATTTATCTATTTCCCTATAGGCCTTGTTCGCTTCTATCTTACGTTTATCCTCTCTATTTTCATTATGAATGGTACATTCCCATTTAATTATCTTGGTACACTTCCCTACTACTTGTCTTACTTCTTCAAATGTAAAGTAGCGAGGACATAGTTTATTATCGTAAAGTTCCTTTATTTCTTTTTGTGCAGGTATAATTATCTGTAATTTGATATTACTATTTTGATATTTTACTCCGAATTTATTTTTAATCCATTCGGGCGTAAGGTCAAACTTATATCCAGAACTTGGCTGGTCATGTAAACAAGTTAACCAATAAAATTCATGGGTATATGCTCCCTTGAATTTATTTGACAGACCAAAGTCTATCAATGTGTTGGGAGTATTGGAAGCTATTATGTATTTCTGCAATACCATTGGGTCAACATTTACATGTAATCCTGTGTCATCTAATTCTGCAAACGTAAGCAAACTATATAATTCGAACCCACCTTTTGTTGAAATGCCTTTTCGTGCATTCATCATATAAAGACATGTATTCTCTAGATCTTTTTTCCAATGCTTAGTAGGATACCAATTTCTTAAAGTTTGGATATCAATATCGACTGTTAGTATTCTGCGATTCTGAATATAGTCTTCCAAATTATACGAATACTCTTGGATATATCTTTCAACAATCATTTGACTCCTGCTTAAAATTAGGGTCGAAGGAAAATCTGGAGCCGAATTATTCCTTTTAATCAAAGCATCTTTTTCTTTTTTCCCAGCTTTAGAAGTATTCATATTATTTATTTTGAGACAAATATATGACTTTGTTTTTTTTCATGCAAATAAAAGTGCATGAAAAACATAAAATGACGTGAGCGTATATTTCAACCATCATTGTAGAATTTATCAATTTGTTAAATAGAGTTTTAAAATATCGAAATGCAATTCATATATGTTAACGTTCTAAAAAATAGAGTAAGCTAAAAAATAAATGAACATCTATAAAAAAGACTTCCCCAAAAGCGTGAGCGTAGTTCCCCAAAAGCGTGAGCGTAGTTCCCCAAAAGCGTGAGCGTAGTTCCCCAAAAGCGTGAGCGTAAGTTCCCCAAAAGCGTGAGCGTTCCCCAAAAGCGTGAGCGTAAGTTCCCCAAAAGCGTGAGCGTTCCCCAAAAGCGTGAGCGTAAATTTGTAATTGCCTATAAATCAATCAGTTCCCAAAAATGCTATTTTTCTCTAGCTTTAGCTAAAGAATATTCTAAACTCATTGCTGCTAAAGAAATAACAAAATCAATCGAAAAAAACTCCAAAAATTAAATCGTCACTACAAAAAATGAACCAAATAGTATATATACAACAAATAGGGAAAAATAAATCGAAAATTCACCTCTGTATTTTAAATCCGTTTTAAGAAGATTTCTTTTGTTTGATGAACATTACCTCGGAATTTGATAAAAGTTTCAAAATTGAGCCAGAAAACAAGCCGGTAGAGTGTGTTTTGAAAGCTGGCACCATTCGCATTTTTGAGTTCATGATGTTCTTCTGTCGAAAGCTTCTTTATTCGTGCGCATGCACATGCTAATGCTTGCTGCCTTTAATATAAATATTTTTCCCTAATGGTATTTGCTTTCTTCAAGGGAAATGAAACGAAGTGTAATGTGATTAGCAAGAAGAGTTCACGCAAACTGTGAACTTAATAACGCAAAGCGTTATATATTAGATAGTTATAAAATACATAATATTTTTTAGGTGGAATTTTGGTAGAATTTATATATTTAATATCTTAATTTAAAATAATTTATAAGGTGGAATATTAAAAATATTCTAATTTATAAATGCCATATAATCAGCATATTAATTTTTCATATATTGTTTTTTGGTGGAAAATAGGTGGAATTATTAATATTAACTATCTTTGTTGCAATAAAATAGATAATTAAATGGCAGAGGAATATAAAAGTATAAAGATTAAAGAGGATGTAAAGAATAGACTGGATAGATATAAAAAGAGATGCAGTTATTCAGACTGCCTGGATGAGATGCTTGGGTATTTCGAGCTGACCGGCATAGAGCCCCGTCTTGGTCAAACACCTCCAGTTGCTACTTTTGTTTCTACCATGAAGTCTGGCAATGCTGTTTTATTGAAGAGAATGGATGATCTGATAAAGATTCTACGTAATATTGAGATTAATAAGATTGATCCCATATTACATGGTGTTGAGAATGGATTTTTCTCGGATAGAAGTAATACTCCAGAAGTAGGGTTAAGTGTTTCTGAGGAGGAATTATACCAGGTAATACAAATGAATGAGAAATTGAAATCGGATATACGAAATAAAGATATACTTATACAAAAACTTCGGTCGGATGCTATTGAAAATAATGTTATTCAGGATATTATATCTGATATTGAAGAACTATTATCTGACAGAATTCTTTCTTCTAATAAAGACGGTTTCTTTCTATTGTCTCGCGAGCATAGGGATCAACTAATAAGAAAAATTAGAACATATATCAATGTATAGCAAATTGCATCGTCCAGAAAAAAATGAGTTGGGAGTGTCAGTTAATACAGGCAGTTGTGTTAAATTGGCTCATTACTTGGATAAGGAATCTGGTAGTGGAAAATTCTTTTTTTCGCAAAATCAGGATAGTGTGCCTTTGACCGAAGTAATACAAAAAATAGACAACAATAAGAAAACACTTAAAAACAATCAAGATAAATTCTACATGTTATCCTACAATCCTTCACAAAGGGAAATTGCCCATTTGATTAAAGAGGTGACAGGAAAGGATAACGTGGTAGCTCTTTCTTCACTGACGGATAAGGAGATTGAAAAAGTTGTCTCTGAATTCCAGGATTACGTAAGGGACTGTATGGATATATATGCTAGGAATTTTAATAGAAATAAGGATTTGTCAAGTGAAGATCTTCTCTGGTTTGGAAGAGTGGAAACTGAACGGCATTATACATATCTTGATGAAGAGGTTAAGGATGGCTTAAGAAGTAAGGGAGACTTGAAAGAAGGATTGCAGCTTCATGCTCATGTTATAGTTTCCAGGATGGACGTTACTCAGACCATATCATTGTCGCCTCTGGCTAAAAGTATGGGAAATGTTAATGTTCTTAATGGGAAAGCCGTGAAAAATGGTTTCAGCATGAAAGGGTGGCAGGTAGACTGCTTTCAGCATTTCGGTAATAAATATGGATATATAGCAAATGCAGATGAACGCTTTTACTATCACGATAGCAGTTATTCCAGCTATAAAAATAAGATTCAGAATAAGATTATACATGAGGTAATGGAGGATATGAAAGAGGAGAGGCAATTTATGACTGGTGCAAGAAATATTACTCTAATTCTTCATCCAACAAAGAAATCTGTCAAGTTGTATTTAAAGCAAAAAATTAAAAATATTTTATTGGAAAATGAGTCAGTGATATGAGTTTGATTTTTATTGAATGTTTGTTTCTTTCTGCATGTTTGATTTTTCTTATGGGCATTAATCCATTTGTAAAAAAATGGAAAAATATTGTATTGTATGCTTGTGGAGGTTTTTTTCTTACTTTGATAGTTTCGTACGTATTTCTCTGTTTTTTTGAGGTTCAATTATCCTTTTATTTGATTGCTGTTTTTTCATTATTTTTTGTTGCCAAATATTTGCTCAATGAATCTGGTGTCGAGAAAGCCAAGCCTAGAAAAGACGAAGATACATTTATTCTTGGCAGCGAAAGCGGTCAGCTTGAATTCTATTATCCACGTGATAATTTCATGGTTTTGGGGGGTGCCGGTTCCGGTAAGACTGCCTCGATAGGTAAGCCCATTCTTGAACAGTATATACGTTATGGATGGGCAGGATTCATCTATGATTATAAAGATTATGATTATACGAAGACAGCTTGGAACCTGGTGCAGAAGTATAAATATCCTTATAAGTTCTATTATATAAGTTTCACGGATATGTCACGTACATATAGGTTTAATATTCTTAATAAAAATGTGATTCGTAATGAAACGATGCTCTTCCAGGCGATGACAGACTTCTTTAATGCAATGAAACCTGAGAAAGGTAATACTGATGAATGGTTTCAGGCTGCGCTTGGATTACTTTGTGGTGTGGCGGTGAGATTCTATAAATTTCAGGGTGATTACGAGAAGTATTGCACCCTTCCGCATATTCTCAATTTCATCCTGATGGCCACACCGGAACAATTGACGCGTTTTCTGGAGGGGGATATGATGTCTAAGATGAAAGCTGGTGCGTTTCTTGGCTCCAAGGGCAGTGAACGTACCCAAAGTTCTGTGATATTTTCCATCAATAACTATATCAGTAATTTAGCTACTAACAAGAACGTATGTTATGTCCTTTCTGGTAATGATTTTATCTATGACTTGATAGATCCGGAAGATCCGAAGCTCTTTGCTGTTTCAAATAACTTTGCGATTGAGAGTATGATTTCTCCTATTGTAGCGATGTTAGTTCCCCTTGCTGCACGTCGGATTGAGTTTGGTAATCGTGTGAAATTCGCATTTGTTCTTGATGAAATGACTACCGTTAAAGTGAATGACTTCCAATCTTTGCCATCGGTCTTGAGAGAATATGGCGTTTCATTTCTTGTATTGACACAATCCGGTACGAAATTCGATAAATTGTATGGTAAGGAGGATAGGGTTTCCATTATGGCCAATTTTGCTAATTTATTCCTGGGGAAAACAAAAGATGTGGAAGCATTGAAGTATTATCCCTTGTTTTTTGGAAAGGAGGAGAAGGAAAAGAAAAGTATTTCCGCGGGGTCCAGTTCCGGTCGATACAATAGTAGTGTTACCAGGAGCAAACAGAAGGAGGAAATTTATGATAGCAATAAATTTGCTGAATTGCAGAAAGGAGAATTTATACTTTCTGCAGGGGAGTCTAATGTAAGCCGAATAAAAACACGGTTTGAAAAGTTTTCACTGGATGAAAAACCGTTACCGATAGTGAAGTTAACAACTGACAGGGAGGTGGAACAGAATTATCGACAGATTGGAATTGACTGTGAGAAGCTTTTGAATGAGCTTTGCCCGCTCCAATGACATATTTTTATCTCCAATGGTGTGAATTAAGGTATTAAAGAATCATTTTGACTGTATTGTTCTATTTTTTGACTATATTGTTGTATGATAATATATTTTAAATGGCTATTTTTATAAACAATCGGTGAAATTGCTTTGATGACAAGGTGGGATTTATTACGAATTCATGCCCTGATTGTGTGTGAAGGATATCACTATATAATCTTTATTAAATTTAATGCCTATGAAAAAGTATTTATTGTTTGTGTGGATTGCTGTAGTTTTTTGTTCTTGTAATGAAGATAACTTTGATATTTCCCCTATGGAAGCAGATGCTACTTGTGCTAACATTATTGATGATGAACACTTTGTGTCAGTTAGTCAAGCCTCTAAAGTGGGTTCCTTGTTTCTAAATAACAATGGAAATGGGAATTGCGTGCACACAAGAAACAGTTCTGTTGTTCCTGAATCAACTTCTGATAAGACTGCTAAAGAAATAAGAACTATTTACAATAAAAATGGTGTGCCTTGTATGTATGTAATTAACTATGAAAGTGGTGGATTTGTAATAGTAAGCGCTACTAAGAATTACTATCCGATTCTTGCATATTCTGAAACCGGTTCAATGAATGTAGAAGAAGCTATGAAGACAGGATTTTCTGTTTGGTCGGAAAAAACAATACAAAAAATTGTGGAAAGTAGTTCTTGGGATGGAGATTCCCAAGCAGAGTTTCAGAGAATGTGGGTTGCTTATGATAAACAAGAAGTAGAAGTTGCCCCTCTTGATGCTTTAAATGATGGAGTGTTATTTCGTCAACGTATGAATGAATTATATGAACTGTGTCCAGGATATTCTTTCGGCCCGTTGACCAGTGCTCGTTCTTTCCTTTCTCAATCAGAATATGATAGTTATGTTGAGAAGGCTGAACTTTACGGTTCTCCACTTGAATTTACGATTGTAGGCTATAAACGAGATCCCCATGAAAGGGTTGGGCCGTTAATTAATACTGTATGGAGTCAAAAAAGTCCTTTTAACGGGTTATGTCCCCAAAATTGTCTTGCAGGTTGTGTTGCTATTGCTGTGGCCCAAATCATGAGATACCATGAATGGCCTGCTACTTATAATTGGAGTGACATGCCCAATACAACAGCAACAATAGCTACTCAAACATTGATAGCAGATGTAGGTAAGGCTGTGGATATGGAATATGGTGAATCGGCATCTAAATCCTCTATTGGTAAAGCTGCACTTGGCTTTTGGGCTAAAGGATATAATGTGGAGCTAAAGGAACATAAATCTTGGGAAGTAGAAGATGAAATATTTATCAATCATCGTCCGGTATATATGCGGGGAAATCAGAAGGAATTTATGGGTTTTAGTTGGGATGGACATGCCTGGGTGTGTGAAGGAGCTGAGAGGTGGAATACATGTGCAAACTATTTTGTGGAGTATCTTGTAAATCGCTCTACCAATCCGAGCTATTCAAGTTGTGGACTTCCTGCATACTGGGCTCCACAAAGGTCTTCCGGTTCTGGTTATCTTTTGTTTTATATGAATTGGGGATGGGGAGGAGAAGCTAATGCATGGTATAATTTTAGTGATGTAGATTCAGGATATGGAAATTTTGAATATGATAGACAGAATTTATATGTTTATCCTAAAAAATGATACGTTATGAAACATACATATTTTACTTTGTTTTTTTGTTTGTTATCTTTATTGCTTGGTAGTTGTGACAAAAATGTGGATGATTTCTATCCTCCTTATAACTATAATTATTATATAGCTTTTGTTGATGAATCAGGTAAGGATTTGTTGGAGGGGATATCGACTACTCTGAGTGATACAAAGCTTCCTATTCTGGAGAAAGGTACTTATTCTTATGTTTTTATTCCTCCTAATTCTAAAGACCAGTTCACGTTTTCTGGGATTATAGAGTTAGAAAATGTGAAGGGTCATAATGCTTTAGGTATTCATTTAGGAATGGCAGACTGGCATCTTCACAAAAAGCCCGAAGTGATTACTCATAATTTTGCTTCTTCTTTTATTTTTGGAGATGACGAGATGCATGAGTTGGTCTCTTATTGGAAATTCGATAGTATGTATAAGAAGGCTGATCTTGTTCGTGTTACTATAGATAATGTGGATGCGCGCATTGAAATGGACACATATAAATTCCAATCATTGGCTATTTTAACGTTGAAATAGTAATAGCATTGCTGATGATTTAATATTGTTTCCTTTTAAAGTCGTGCATAACAACATATAGTTTGTACCAATTAACATAGTGTATTGAAATAAATCTAAAACTCGTTTTCAATACACTATGTTTTTTGTATTGAAATAATTCTTTGAATAAATTTATTATATTTGCGTAATAAAGACATTGATATGGAGAATCAGGGAGAAATCATATTATATCAGCCGGACGAAGTCGTTAAGTTGGAAGTACGTTTGGAAGATGAAACGGTTTGGCTGACACACAGAATTATTTGGGACTGAAGTTCCGGCTATTTCTAAGCATATACGCAATATTATTCGAAATGGAGAATTAGAAGGAAGCAACTGTTTCCAAAATGGAAATAGTTCGTTTAGAAGGTTCTCGAAAGGTTAAACGTGTTATTGATATTTATAACCTTGATATGATACGGGAATTCTCGTTTAATTCTTAAAGAAATCGAGTGTTTCCTCTTTTATATTTGAACGAACATGATTATCTTTGTGAAAGATAATCTTTCTCACTTATAATATAAAACTCATATAAATGAAATTCAACCAGTTCATAGACAGACAAGACTCTTTGGAAAGACTACAAAATGCGTTTTTAAGAGAAACGCCCCAATTTCTTGTTATATACGGTAGAAGACGCATCGGTAAATCCACGCTCATCAAGGAGATAATGAAAGACGATGATGTCTATTTTCTGAGTGACCAGACTAATGAGACCAACCAGCGTGCCTTGTTCGCCAAGACCATTGCTTACTGCATCCCCCGGTTTGATAAAATGATTTATCCTGACTGGGAAACGCTGCTATTGGAGTTGAATGACAAGCTAACCCGGCGTATAACCGTTTGTCTGGACGAATTCCCGTACATGGTCAAGAGCTGTACTTCCTTGCCATCGGTCATCCAAAAGCTACTTAATGGGAAAACACTCAAATATGACTTGATTATTTGCGGTTCTTCCCAACAACTCATGCAAGGATATGTACTGGATAAAAGAGAACCCTTGTATGGCTTGGCCGATGAGATTGTCAAATTAGAGCCAATCCCCGTATCCTACATCAGCCAAGCGTTGGAAGTGGATAGAATCTCCGCAGTGGAAGAATACTCCATTTGGGGAGGGATACCCAGATACTGGGAACTGAGAGCCGATTATTCGGACATGAGCACCGCCATCCGAAAATTGATTTTAGATACCAAAGGGATATTGGCTGAAGAGCCCCAAAGACTTCTTCGTGATGACCTGCGAGATACAGTACAGACCTCTACCATCTTATCCATCATTGGGAACGGCGTCAACCGCATTACCGAAATTGCATCAAGAGCAGGGAAGGATGCGAATCAAATTTCCGAACCACTAAGCAAATTACGTGAGTTAGGATACGTCAGGCGTGAGATACCTTTCGGCGAGAGTGAGAAAAAAAGCAAGAAAGGCATTTATCGCATCAATGACAATATGTTGCAGTTTTACTACCGATTCGTCGCACCGTACCATTCTATCCTCGAACTGGGACGTATCGACACCGTCATGCGCCTGATAGAGACACAATTCAGCCTATATGTAGGTGACTGTTGGGAACACTTGTGCCGACAATATGTAAGCGGTAACGAAATAGACGGTATCATCTACAACATGGCTTCCAGGTGGTGGGGGAAGATATTCCCCAATGACAACAAAGAGGGAACGATGATAGAACTAGATATCGTAGCAGAATCCTTCGACAAGAAACATATTCTTATCGGAGAATGTAAGTGGACGAACGGAGAAGATGCACAACGATTGGCTCACTCTTTATCAGAAAAAGCACAAAGCCTCCCATTCGTCAAAAGGGGGCAGCAGGTGCATCTCGTCCTTTTCCTGAAAAGGACACCCGAACATCCGGAAGCAGCTAGGTATTTCCTGCCGGAGAATATTGTGAGCTCTCATGCCTTTAGGCGTGAGTAGCTCACAACAATAGATAAGGAAAAACAAAAGACATGAATGTGGTTATTTATTCACGTGTAAGCTCACAATCTGTCAGGCAATCGACCGAGCGGCAGGTTGTTGATTTGGAAAGATTTGCAACCGGACGGGGAGACAAGGTGGTTGCGGTCTTTGAAGAAAAGGTAAGCGGACGAAAGGCCAATGTAGATCGCCCGGTATTAAGCCGTTGTTTGGAATACTGCATAGATCCGCAGAACCAGGTGGATATGTTACTCTTATCCGAGATTTCACGCTTGGGACGTTCCACCTTGGAAATCTTAAAGGCACTTGATATACTGCATACACATAAGGTATGTGTGTACATCCAAAATTTGAACCTGGAAACATTACGGCCTGACAAGACAGTAAATCCTTTGTCTTCTCTGGTAACTACTTTGTTAGGAGAACTGGCTGCTATGGAACGCCAGGGAATCATCGATCGCCTCAATAGCGGACGGGAGTTGTATATTGAGAAAGGGGGCAGGTTGGGACGGAGACCGGGAAGCAAAAAAAGCCTGGAACAGAAAAGAGAAGAATACAAAGAGGCTATTTCTCTATTGAAGAAGGGATATTCTATCCGGAATGTTGCTAAACTGACAAATAAATCAGTTTCAACCATTTTAAGTATAAAGAAAGAGTTTGGTATCGAGAATAGGATGAAATAAGGATGTAAATTGAACTGTGTCAGCAAAGTTAATATTTTATTCCTTTCTGACACAGTTTAATTTACATCCTTAGGTGTTTCTTTATTGCGGTCAATCCGGCTGTTTGGAAATTCTATTGTATAGACACCAATCTGAAATGATTTTGCAAATATCGATTTCATGTCGGTGTCTGGTTGGTTATTTATATACTATGTTCTAAATCAATACTCTTTTTTTTTGAAGTTGAAGGTTTGAGATTCCATCCGGAAGTCAGTGTCACTTTCTCAAAATTCTTTTCTACAGTACCCTTTGTATAAGTTAGGATGTTTTTTTCTAGGAAATTTTTGAAATCAGATGAACTCATGTCTCTAAAAATGTTTATATATTCGTTTTTAAGAAATTCATTTATGGCATGTGCCGATATTTTTTTTTGCGTGCACTTTTCTATAACATATAAATTGCTTGGTACCGGCACCATCGTGTCCAGCCCCATGAAGATATTACAGTCTACTATAAGAGTATAAGCGCCGCTCTCGGCAAGAGGTGCGGAAATGCAGTAATTGGCTTGCTCAAGCAGGGAATCCACCAGTTCTTTTGTGGAAGAACTGATACTATTGGCCAATTGTTCATATCCTCTTAGATTCAGTTGGGATATGGTCTTTTCGATAGCCGGGATGAATTTCATTCCTGGACCCAGGTTCAAATCAAATCTTTTGTAATAGACAAGAAGCTCATTCCAATCTTTGTACCGTGAAGGTTTGATGATATTTACATTGTCTATACCATGTTGTTTAAGATACTCGCCGGAGGAAAATGTGTCTTCTTTGAAGGTCTGTGTATTTCCATCCGGGAAACTTAAATAGATGGTCTTATATGTGTCTCCAGTGTTGGTCCTTGCAAAAGCTTTACATTCCTCGCCTTTGAGATAATATGCTGTGGTGATGTCAAAACCATTACCGCTGGCATCATTGTCATAGCAACAATTCCACTTTACCTTATCAGATGGGAATATACGGCTTATATTCTCTATTTGGGATTTGGCGACATATCCCCCCGTGCTTATGAATGCGCATGTGGTTTCTTTAGTATAATGGTTTATTTCGTAGAAACTCATTGCGTCAATGGCGGATTCAAAGAGATATATGTCCGTAACCTTGTCAAAAGGAACAAAATTGGCCATCCAACAGCTTTGGGCCTTGTCACCACCCGTGGCAAAGGCTTTATAATTGGTATTGGTTTCTTCGAAATAGTTTCTCATTTCGAAGTTAAGTATTTCCATCTGGGAGGGCTTGCGGAATGGAAAGCCGATATGATTGTTTTTCCCTACCTGGTAGATAAACAGTCTATTGGCGAAATCCTCCACAGTCTGTGGTGAGAGCCTCCTTTGGACGGTCAGATATGGATTGTCCTTTTTGATAGGACGGGGATTCCAATAATTCAAATTGAATTCCTTAATGTAGTTCTGGGTGTGGTCTTTTGTACGGCTTTGTACGTTTCCGGTGACAATTCTTTCGCCAGTCATATATCTTGAAAGAACTTCATTGACTCCCCTATATCCCTGCTGAGTGCAATAAGAGAACATATGCAATCTTTTAAGGACGAACTTGGTCAGCTCTCCCTTATCGTCAAAGCTGCCTTTCCTTGAGAAATAGGTGTTCTTTTTAGGAAAGATGACTATTTCGTCTTCTGGATTTTTGGGGGTGCCAAGAACATAGGTCAAGTTCGTTGCTTGTCTGCCCGATATGCGTGTATATCCGAGATCCTCTGCTATGTCTATGATTGATATTTTGGCCCTGCATTCATCGTAATCCATTTTCATATCTTTTAAAATTTAAAATTACACATTTTTTTGAACTGATAGGGAAAAAAGGGAGAAAAACTTTTTTTATTCTATATTTCTGCTGACGAATCTGTAGAGTTGGCGATTTGTTTTGCAATGGATACCCCCCACCCCGTCACCGTCTTATTCAGAGATACAAGACTATTTCCGCCGGACTTATTGGTCATTTCGACTTTGTGGCCGGACAGCAGTTTCTTGATTGTTTCCGGAGACTGCTTTTCCAGATTAATACTGCCTATGTTTAGAGGTTCTGTTTTACCGGTGGATTTATCTTTTATCTGGAAATCTGTAATCTGACTGACCGGTATATTTCCTTTTTGGGTAATTGTTATATTTCCTTTTAGTTGCCTGCTGTCTGTTTTACATATGGAAACACCTTCAATTATGTATTTTGATTGGGCATTGTTACAAAAGTTGTCTATGGCTGATGCATATTGTGTCAGGGCTTGGGATATATCATCGTATCCCATTTGATGGTAGTTTTCTATTACTGTAAATAGTTCGTTCTTTTCTTCTTTTAACGGGTGTCTGGACATTATGTCAGAGAAACATGTTTTCAGACTGTTGTAGTCTCCTATTCGTTCCGGATAATTCGGATCGTCAGAAAAAACGAAGTAGCTTATCTGATTGCTTTCTTTGCTATAATTAATGGCAAAATCATAGTTTCCGTTATTTCCTGTGATACCTATATAGTCTTTTTCCTTTAATAAAAGATACTTGCCATAAGATGTTGTATTCTCATAGGTTCTGGTAAATCCGTAATCTTTTAAGTGTTGTTCAAAATCTTTTATTTGAATAGGGAAATAGGCCTCTTCTTTCTCCTGAAGAATGTAGAACGCTTCTTTTTCACTTGTTGTCAGATCTGGGAGCTTGGTTGCTATAGAGTTTTCCAGTTGGTATGCTCTGAAATTTTCCACTACATTTTCATGGAAATCTATCAAAAACTCCGGACTGCAACCGTTCTTCCTATAAATGTTTTCCGCTGCTTGCAGAATTTCTACAGCACAGCTGTCGCTTCCCTGGAAAACAATGGCTGGAATATCGTTTACCAGACATTTCTTCAGTAGTTCTTTTTGATCTTTCATTTTATATCTTCGTTTTTGTTGCCAGAATAATTTAAATGCCGGCAGAGTTGTCAGCTGAGTTGAATACTTGTTTTACTGCGGATATTCCCCACCCCGTTATGGTTTTATTCAGAGTGACAAGACTGTTTGTGCCGGACTTATTGGTCATTTCTGTTTGTTGTCCGGATAACAACTTTTTGAGTGTTTCCGGAGACTGCTTTTCCAGGTCAATATCCCCCACATTTATAGATTCTGTCTTACCGGTGGATTTATCTAGAATGCGGTAATGGCTGCTTTCTTTTTGGCCGGAAGAATAGAATACGTCATAGATCAGAGTTTTACAACCGGAAGATTGCAATTCTATTTGTTTTGTTGATATGTTTGTTTTCATTTCCATATATTTATTGGTAACGGCTGCCCATTTATCCATACCCTCGGCTGATATATTTTCTTTATCGAGAGCTCCAAAAGGATTTTTAGCATATTCACGCATTATTTTATTACGTTCTTCTGATAAATATTGTTCTGGACTTATCGCTGCTTTTGTATTATTCGAGGAGTACCATTCTAAAGGATGTGGGTTATCTTCACCGTAAGCACCGTAAACTATGTCATCTACTGATTTTCTGATGTTGGCATCTGTGGTTAATGTTTCATATTTAAAGCCGTTTGGATTAGAATTTAATTCATCTTTTATACTTTTCAAATAGCTCTCGACAGTATTGTATTCAATAACTTCACATACTTTGCCATTAAAGTCATAATATGAAATGGTTCCTATGACTTCTTTATTGGAGAGTGCTTCAATATTATACTTATCTTGAGGTTTGTTTGAATAATCGATTCTTGTATTAACTTGTTTATGGCCATTTTCTTGTTGAATACCGGATTCTTCTATTTTAATATTGGGCTCTGTTCCCCTTTCCTTTGCAATGCCAATTTCATATTTATAATCATCTATAATCTGTTTCTGTTTTTGTTTCTTCCAGTTCATTATTTTATCTGATTCATTATTGATATATTGATCTCCTTTATTATAATCAAGACTCATTTCTTTTATGTAAACATAACCTTCAGTATCCTGTAGACTGGAAACTAACTTTTGGGTAGGCTTTATAATCCTGCGATCTGCTGGTACCTCTATATTACCACAGTACGCTCTTGCAACTTCCTGGCAGACAGTAATAGTTGGATTTTTTATATATAAGAATAACTCTTTGTCTTTTCTTATAGTTATAAGTTGTGCTTTTTCTGTAGGATTCCTTATGTCACTAATGGAGGCCCTTCTCCATTTTAAAGCATATAGTTGTACTTTTTCTACTGGTTTTTGGATGTTTTTTATGCTGATTCCCTCTTTTATGAGGTATAGTTGCTCTTTTGCTGTTAAATTCTTAATATGACGATAGTTGTATATATCATCTTTTAAAGCGATGAATCGTACTTTTTTTGTAGGTTCTTTTATATATTTTATTGCATGAGAAGAACTCCTTACAGCAGCCAGCTGTTGTGCTTCTGTCGGATTAGCTATCTCTTTAATCATTGTCGGATTTCTCTTGATATTTTCTAACTCTTTGTTTTCTGAAGAATTGAGAATGGCGTTAATGAGTTCTTTTAGTGATTTCATAAGCATTTTGTTTTGTAATTATTGATTATATTTCAATGGCATTGTCTATTGTATTAAATGATTGTTTTTCGGTTTTGAGTGTCCAGCCGATCGGTGACTTGCTTAACCTCATTATCTGCGTAGCACCGGATTGGGTGGACATTTCTGTCTGTTGTCCGGATAACAATTTCTTGATCGCTTCCGGAGGCTGTTTTCCCAAATCAATATTGCTTGCGGTTAAAGCTTCTATCTTGCCGGTAGATTTATCCTCTATATAGAATTCTCCAGATGAGTCGTTTAATAATGACCTGCATCCGGATGATTGGAGTTCAACTGTATTCAGTTCCTTAATTCTCAAAATTTCTTTAGTAGGCAATATGTGTTCTGTATAATCGCCGCCGGAACGGGACCCTGTACAAAGAATATAATCATTGCCGGATTTCCAAACCATACGGTCTTGCATCTCATCTTTACAATAAAATCGGGCATGAAGTTGCCCGTGTTGATCGCAGTAGTAGTGGTGAATTACCGGCAGACCGTTTTTCTCAGATTTCCAGTTAATGCCCATTGCCATAGCCATACGCCTTGCTGCCTGGGTACTTTCCAAGTCAGGATGACCATTTGCAGCTTTTATAATCCTTTCTGTTTTGGTAGGCTGACGTATCTCTCCTCTGCTGAGCATTGCTCTGTATTCTTCTTTCAGTACATTTCGTTCTGCTTCATATTTGTTGCTTCGTGTTATGCTTATGCTTGATAATAAATTTTGTTGGTGTTGTGGCCGGAGGTTTCCCTTGTGTGTTGTGGGCACTGAATAAAATGGATTTTCATATCCTCTCGATGCGAGATATTCATCTTCGGTCATGACTGGTATCTGATTTTGTTTTTCGGTTGAATCCTCGTGTTCCTGGTTCAGACCTATACCTTCTTCCAGGGAAGTGACTGCTTTGTTGACATCACTTAAAATTGTCATAATAAATTTCGGATCACTCGAAATTATGGAACACCATCCGTCTAGGTACTGTGCGTTTTCTTTTCTGGGGGTAACTGCCATACCTAGATCACGTCCGGTTACTGCAGCTGACAGTTCGGCAATCAATTCTTCGCGGGCGTATTCAGTGCTTCCGAAGGAACCAAATTTTCTTGCCAGTCTTTCTGGATGTCCGGTTGAATGTGCCATCTCGTGAAGAGCTGTGTAGTAGAATTCCTTATCATCAATGAATTGATACCTTTCTGGAAGGGTAATGGAATCTTTGTATGGGCTATAGAAAGCTCCGTCTTGTTCTTTAAGGGTGATGGGACATAGCCATGTCTGTTTTTCAATGACTGAATCCAGAAGGGCATTCCGAAAATTGTTACCTGAATTGATGTTGAGCCCAAATTCCTTAACTAGAGCATTCCATTTTTCTGGATAGACTTCTGAATAGTTGGTTTGGTCCAGATTGAATACATTGTAATATTTGAGAAATGGAATGACCTTATATTTTTCTTGTTCTGCAGGTGATAGGTTCTTGTAGAATTCTCTTGTGACTCGCTTTCCCGTTATCTTGTCCTTAATGATTAAGTCGTAATAGGATATAGGAAATGCCTTGGCACCTTTCAGAACTTGTACCTTTTCATTACGTGCCTGGTTGAAAGTGACAAAAATAGGGGTTTTATATTTGTATTTATCACAAATGAAATAGAGCACGACCTTGTTCTGGTTATTGTATGATCTTCCTGTCAGATTTTGCGGAAATCCCTTGAATCGAGAAGTGAACCACGGTTTCGTCCAGTTGGATGAATGTACTTCTTTCATCTTTTCGATTATTAGTTCTGCATATTTTTCTAATGCCGGATTTTCATTTTTCATAGCAATATACAGTATTAGTAAATATATTGTTTCAATTTTAATTCGCACAAATATATGCCTATAGCTATGCAATTGCATTTCGATTTTTCAATTGATGACTAACACTTATAGGGAAGATTAGTTGTCATTATTCTAACAGAACTCTAACAGCGAAATTCACGGCTATCGCGGCTCCTGAACCGGTCCTAACAGTCAGCATTGTTGATGAGAACTTGGATGAGCGTGGAGGTTCGTTAGGTGAATTGGATTATGGAGAAGTGGAAGAACGGACATCGGGAGCCTATCTTATTAGAACATACAAGATATATGAGGATGAGTATGGTTATCTTCCGGAAAGGATATACGCAACATCGACGGGAAACGGGAAATTTATTGGCTGGTACCAAAATGGAAGCTTATTCAGCAGCAGTCCGGAACTTATTGACCAAGATATAGACTACCTTCGGGGGGCGCATATATGTGCCGCGTTTAGTGGAAATCCTGCTGGTGTTCCCTCACAAGTTACCATAAAGTTGTATTCCAGTTCCGGCAGCATTACAGGAGGGAAAGGAAAAGTCGGTTTTAGTCCAAGCAACCTTTCCCTATCGCAGACCAAAACCGTGAATTACGGAGAGGAAGTAACTATCTACGCTGAAGGAGATGAAATCGTAGGTGATTATGATGTAACCCATTACTATTGTACAGGATTCTACCTTGATTCAGGCGTAGCCTTAAAAACGTTCTCTGATATTGAACGCTTGCATAGCTATACTTTTACAGCAACGAGGAATATGGATATATCAGCAGATTGGAAAAAATATAATTATTAGATGAATTATATTTTCTCCAATGAGTCTGATGAAAGCTACCGATATGTAGGAGGAAACACAATCTGTACGATAACATACTAACTATCTGCCAATAGTATGAATTTGAATAAAGAGACTATTCAGAAGAATAGTCTCTTCAATTTACCTTTGGTAATAAACAAAGTCTGCATATATGTCTATATTCTTGGTTACAGTGAATGTATATGATGCAGATAAATGATTGAAGTCAAAACCTATTAGTTTAGCTCCTCCTGCCGTGTAGAATCCATTCACATAATACCACCAAGGTGCATTTTGCCAATCACTGTCATCATTTCCGTTTCTTCCCAATCCATATACGGTGACTCGTGTACCATACTCAAATTCCTGGCTAATCGTTTTATGATTTATGTCATTAGAGTTAAATCCCACATAATTTCCAACAGTTCCTACCCAACTTCCATTATCATAATGATCTGCATGAAGCGTAATAGTATATTTCCCTCCTCCACTCACTTTTTTAAAAGCGGCCAGAATTGTGGCGCCTTTCGTAATATTGGCTGCATAGAGGTCCATATCCGACAACTCCCCAGATGAAGATAACAGTGAGCTATTGTAATACCATCCTACAAATTCATAGTTTGAATTTGTCTCTATATAGAGATTGGGGTAGTATCCCCCATCGTCATATAAGGCATAAATAAGAGTATTGGAGGTGCTTGTATGCCTTTCCGCTTCCCCTTCACCCATGATTTGTAACGTACCGGCATCTACTCCACCTCGTTCATCAAACTGCTCATCGGTAAATTTCACATAGAAGAGTGGGGATGATGCCGTGAATCTCGCCGTTAGAGTTCTGTTAGTTCAAAATTATGCTGTATCGTAATTCCCTTTGTCTTGAAATGCAGATATTTTCGAACTGCTTCTTTCTGTTTTTTATGGCACGGCGTGCAAGGAAGCAAAAGGAGAACTGCATGCCTCTATTTTTTTTGCCTTCTCCCCTTCCCTACTCTATTTCTTTTGCCATTTGCTTTCTTCAGTTCTTTTTCGATTGTGAGGTCTGTAACGGCACTATATATCTGAGTTGTTTTCACACTCTGATGACCAAGTATTGCTTGTACAGTAGTGATACTGACACCTCTATATAATAATAATGTGCCGCATGTATGCCTTCCCGTATGGAATGTGATTTTCTTGATTCCGATTTGTCTGGCAATTCTTTTAAGTATCCGGTTCGCCTGTTGATTGCTTTCCATGTGGAACAACGGTCCACGTGGCCGTGCTATTGATTTTGTCAGCCTGAGTGCCTTACCGTCAAAGATTGTGGATAGGGGGATACGAACTTCCTTGTTAGTTTTTATCATACGGAGTACAATCCATTTTTTCCTGTTTATAGTCCGTATGTTCTGTTTGGTAAATGCACATATATCCGAATACCGTAGCCCGGTATAGCAGCTAAAGAGAAAAGCGTTCAATGTCTCATTAGGCTCCTTCAATTGTTCTCTGTAATTCTCCAGTTTCTCCAGTTCTTTCTCTGTTAGTGCATCGCGATGTGACTGTTCAGTTTTTATCGTATAATTTAAGAACGGATATGCTGTTATTATTCCCTTCTTTCGTGCTACATTAATATAACGTTTGAGCGTTTTCATATGCCTGGCTATGGTATTAATGGAAAGTTCGCACTCTTCCCTCATGTATATTTCCAGCTTTTGCAAATACTCACTCGTGACATCCTGGAGTTTAATGTCAGCCGAAAAGTCAGTCAATAAAGACTGGGTGCCCTGATGCAGGATTCTGGTGCTCTCTCTGACTGTGGCAATAGCTATTTCTTTGAAAATAAATCCAATCTCTCAAAAATAGTATATATAATGATTTGAAATTCAGTGTGTTGAAAATTTTATAGTTTTAATTGAGGAACAAATAAGAAACAAAATTGCTAATTAAAGGCATTTCCCGATTTTT
>OJKY01000056.1_pt1 | contig 102711 bp, 75 predicted proteins | sample 1596571 | NCBI WGS metagenome assembly OJKY01 (sample SAMEA4350170, study PRJEB24818) | metagenome | biome: human; feature: gut; material: faeces | place: Denmark | collected 2013-09 | reverse complement strand
ACGAAGGTTCCACCTCTTCCCATTCCGAACAGAGAAGTTAAGCTTCGTCACGCCGATGGTACTGCGCAAGTGGGAGAGTAGGTAGTCGCCGTCTTGAAGAGGTCCTGCAGCAACGACGCTGCGGGACCTTTTTTTATGCCCGGACGCGACGGGCTGACACAGGGACATACTCGATTAAACAATCTGATAGAATTTGTTTCTAGGAATTTTTTGTTCCTGCCCGTATGCGACAGGACGATCCGACAGCTGGAGTGCGGGTACTCTTTTCTTTGTATCGGATGAGTCGGCTTCAGGCATGCACCTGCCAGGCTGACTTTTCATTCGGGTGAGAATTCCTGTAACTAGGGTACAGCCTGGGGGATTCTTGGCCGGGCATAGATTCTAGCCAGCCGGGACTGGAAGAAACAGGGTTTTGTCCGTGCCCGATTGAACAATTTGGGAGGATGCATGTTTCTGATAGGGAGATAAAAGATTATTGAATATTTTTTTCTACTTTTGAACAACATATAATTCTTATTGATTATGGATACAATCATTCCTTATGCACTCTTGTGTTTTACTTCGTTCTTTACACTGACGAATCCGTTGGGAACGATGCCTGTATTTCTGACGATGACAAACGGCTTGGATGAGAAGGAGCGTCGTCACATCGTAAAAAGAGCGACAATTATTTCTTTCATTATTCTGATTGCATTTACCTTCTGTGGACAATTCCTGTTTAAATTCTTTGGAATATCTACGAATGGTTTCCGTATTGCGGCGGGTATCATTATCCTGAAAATCGGTTATGATATGCTTCAGGCACGTTATACCAATACGAAACTGAAAGATGAAGAAATAAAGACTTATGCGGATGATATATCCATTACACCGTTGTCTATTCCGATGTTGTGTGGTCCTGGTGCTATTGCCAATGGTATTATTTTGATGGATGATGCGACTACATGGGAGCTGAAGACCACACTGGTCGCAGTGATTGCTGTGGTATACGTTCTAACCTATATTATTTTGCGCTTATCGACTCGTTTGGTTGATGTAATAGGGGAAACTGGTAATAATGTGATGATGCGTCTGATGGGCCTTATTTTGATGGTTATCGCGGTGGAATGTTTTGTAGGTGGTATGAAACCTATTCTTATCGATATCATTCAGTCCAGTCATTAAACGTAGAGTCGTTTGTTCTGATATAAATATTAATCAGAAAGCTGTTCAAAATTCATTTTTAGATAGGTTACTAAAATCTGAAGTTTGAATATTATTCTTAAAGGTAAAAAAGGAAGAGTCGTATCATTACTCAAAAATGGAGTTTGATACGACTCTTCTTTTTTTATGGACAGTCACCGTTTGCGACTTTTCGAAGTAGCGTTTCCTGTACGGGAACTATGATGTTTATGTCTTTTTAGGACCTAGTACATTTATTTCTTCCAGAATTGGAGAGTTCCAGCCTTAACCAGATCGTTGTGGTTTATACGATAGCCACACTTCTTGTCACCCATCTTGACTGTTTCTATGTACTCTGAGTCACTTTCCGGATTCATCGTTTCGATGACCAACTGATCTTTTCCATAATATTTAGGATCGAGCTTGATGGTGATCTTGTCGAATGTCGGAGTAGTAAGCGTATATTCAGGTACTCCCGGACAGTCAGGATAGAATCCCATCATGCTGAAGATAGCCCATGTTGACATGGTTCCGGTGTCGTCATTTCCCGGTATTCCGTTCGGCTGAGTTGTGAAATACTTGGCTAGTAATTCTTTTACCAGTTTCTGTGTACGCCATTCTTCCCCTTTGAAGTAACTGAACAAGTAAGGATAAGCGATATCAGGTTCATTGGCCGGATCATAATAACCTTTGTCGAATACCATTTGTAATTTGTCGACAAATGCTTTCTTTCCACCCATCAGTTTGGCAAGTCCTGCAACATCGTGAGGTACATAGAAGGTATAATTCCATGCATTTCCTTCATGGAATCCCGGACTTGGTTCGAAGTTTTCACCTTGTTTCGGATCGAACGGAGAATAGAATTTACCGTCGGGCAGAATCGGACGAAGCGTACCAAATTCCTTGCAGTAATAGTTCTTGTATCCCATAGAACGTTTATAGAACAATTTGGCATCCTCTTTCTTGCCTAAGGCTTTGGCAAGCGTATAAAGTGAGTAGTCAGCGATATAATATTCCAGTGCATGTGATACCGAATTATCGTATTGCTCTCTCAAGGGGACGTAGCCCAGGTTCATGTAATCATCGTTGTCCGGACGCATTAAATTGTCCTTACCCGGCAAGGTTGCCGATTTGTACATCGCTTCATAAGCCAGGTTGATATCGAAATCGCGCAATCCTTTCATCCATGTATCTACAATGACAGGAAGACTCGGATCACCTTCCATTGTCAATGTTTCGCGTCCATAGAGTTCCCATTTCGGCAACCATCTGTGTTCGCGATACATATCCAGCATTGTATTGACCATATCCATCTGTCGTTCGGGATATACCAGTGTCATCAACTGATGCAGGTTACGGTAAGTATCCCATAAAGAAAATACCGTATAACGATTCCCTTTTGTTGTCAGAATCTTGTCACCTTCCATCTGCGGATATTCTCCGTTTACGTCCTGCAAGGTATTGGGATGAATCAACGCATGATAGAGCCCCGTATAGAATACCGTTTTCTGGTCCTTACTTCCACCTTCTACCATGATTCTTCCCAGATCATCGTTCCAGCGCTGGCGAGCCTCCTGCTGGATAGCAGCAAAGTGTCTTCCAGACTGTTCCTTGTCGAGATTTTCTCTGGCATTCTTGATGCTGACAAACGATACTCCCATGGCAACTTCAATCTGTTCCCCTTCTTCTGTATCGAAAGAGAACCAGGCACCGATGTCATCACCTGCGATATCTTTGTTATATTGTGTATACAATTTGTATTTTCCCTGATCCTTGTCCCATTCAGCCTCTACGCCAGACATCGGACGCTGTTTTTTCCAGTAGCCGGTAGCTTTAGGTGTTTTATTGACACGCATTACAAAATATATCGGGAAGACAGCCTGCGGGTTATAGCAGAATGTTCCCAGCAGTTTCATACCTTCCACTTCACAATCGCTTACGCGGCGCATAAACGCTCCTGTTTCGTTGGTCAATCCTTCTCCTAAATTCAGGAGGATATTGCTTTCTCCCTTGGGAAATGTAAAGCGTGATAACCCCGTGCGTGGTGTGGCAGTCGCCTCGGCCAAGATATTATATTTAGTCAGTGAGATGGTATAATATCCCGGAGTAGCATTTTCTTTCTCATATTTACTTCCGTAGTTGTGATAGTCGACATCCAGTTTTCCGGTAGTAGGCATCAGCAGTAGAGAACCTAGTTCCGGACATCCTACTCCACTAAGGTTCACATGTGCGAAACCCGTAAAGAAACTGTTGGTATAATCATAAGGAGTAGACCACCAGCGTGCGTCTTTGTCGTATTTGTTGTCTTCCGATCCCATTACATTGAATGGAACGACCGACATCATGCCGTTAGGACAGATAGCGCCCGGGTTACAGGTTCCGAAGTTTGTCGTTCCGATAAATGGATTTACATAGTCGGCCGGTTCCTGTGCATGCAATGTTCCTAAGGCAAAAAAGCTAGCCATGCAGATTAACAGTTGTTTCATAAGAATGATATTAGATAAATAAAAACAGAAAAAGGCTGTACCCATAACTCCAGCAAGTTATTCGATACAGCCCAAAAGGTTACTTTATGTAGGAATACCTATGAAAAAATTTCAAGGGCATCAGATAATCGAAGTACGTTTTACATAATCGATAATCTCAGAAACATATCCGAAAGCCATACCTACTACTGTATCAGCAGCACCGTAATATACGGCAACACGTTCTCCGTCCTGCAAAGCAGCGCACGGGAATACTACATTGGGCACATCTCCCTGCAATTCATACGGTGCGGCAGGGCCCAGGATATAATCACGTGTACGGTACAATACTTTTTCCGGATTATCCTTGTCGAGGATAGCGGCACCCATTGAATAACGGAATCCGTTGCAAGTAGTAATTACTCCGTGATAGAACATCAACCATCCAGCTTCGGTCAGGAAAGGAACAGAACCCGCTCCGATTTTTGTACACTGCCATGCACTTTCGGGGAACGGAGTTACTTTCATTACACAACGATGTTCACCCCAGTATTTCATATCAGGGCTGTAGCTGATATAAATATCACCGAAAGGAGTATGACCGTTGTCGCTCGGACGGCTCAGCATTGCATATTTGCCGTTGATTTTCTGCGGGAACAAAACACCGTTACGATTGAAAGGCAAGAATGCATTTTCGCACTGATAAAATTCCTTGAAATCGAATGTATAGCCGATACCGATTGTTGGTCCGTGATAACCATTACACCAGGTAATCCAATAACGGTCTTCGATCCAAGTCACACGAGGGTCATATTTATATTCCGATTCAATCATTTCCGTATTTCCAGCTTTAAACTGAATCGGCTCATGATTGATTTCCCAGTTGATACCATCTTTGCTGAAGCCCGCAAAAATATTCATCTGCACTGCCTTGTTGTCGCAGCGGAAAACTCCTGCGAATCCGTCTTTGAACGGAACGACAGCACTATTGAAGATACTGTTTGATGAGGGAATCTGATAACGTCCGATTACGGGGTTTTTTGAGTAACGCCACATCACATCTGTACATCCTGCCGGGCGATCTTCCCACGGCATGTTAAATTTCTCTGCCATATTCTTTATATTATTTGGTTGTTAATTTATTCTCTTTCTCCTTCCATCAGGGTACCATCCTGTTTATATTTGAACGGTACAAAATAAGTAATCAGGAATGCCGGTATGGTTGCAATCAGCACAAAGATAAAGAACGGTTCATATCCTCCCGGCTTATTGAACCATTCACCCAATGTTTCGCATACCCAGCCGCTGAGCATACCCGGAATCATCACTCCCAAGTTCATGATACCTGAAGCAAAAGCATAATGCGCCATCTGGTGCTTTCCTGGAGCTACCTGCTGCATCATAAACAATGTCAGGCCCACGAAGCCAAAACCGTAGCCGAAGTACTCCAGTACGATACCACTGCAAATAAGCAGTCCGTTTTCTGGCTGGAACGTTGCAAACAACGCATATACTACAAAGGGTAAGTTGAATATGCAGCACAACGAGAACAATGTTTTTCTCAGCCCCCGTGCCGATATATAATATCCGGCCAGCAAGGAACCTAAAACGAATGCTGCTGCGCCATATGTTCCGTAATAAAGTCCGATTTCCTTTTCACTCAATCCGAGTCCACCGCTTTCTCTTGTCGCTTTCAGGAACAGAGGGACAATTTTCATGACAAATCCTTCTGCAAACCGGTAAAGAATGATGAAAAAGATGTAATATACGATATGACTTTTCTTGAAAAAGGCAATCAGTACGTTCGACAATTCTTTCATTACCTGTCCGGCTGTACGCTGTTCTCCCTGTTTCTTGGCTCCGCCTGAAGGCAACATAAACAAGTGATAGATACCCAATACAACCATGATGACACACAAGATGGTCATGATAATCATCCACGCCTTCTGGTTGGCTGCGAATAGCGCATCTCCTTCAGCACCTGCTCCTCCATATTTTTCAATCAGGTAGCCAGCCAGATATACCAGACCACCCGTAGCAATAATCTTGGCAATATTATAAAAAGCGCCCTGCCATCCGATATATTTCGCCTGATCATCGTTCGACAATTCGCTCATGTATACGCCATCGCATGCGATGTCGTGAGTAGCACCACTAAAGGCGATGACAGCCAACAAGGCAATGGCGATGCTGAAGAAATGAGGTAAATTCAATGAAAATGCTACCAACCCAAATGTGATTCCTGTTATGAGCTGTGTAGCAACCACAAAAAACTTTTTGGTCTTGAATAATTCAAGAAACGGACTCCATAAAGGCTTTATTGTCCACGGAAGTAAAATCAGTGAAGTCCAGAAAGTAATCAATTTATCTTCTACTCCCAGTCCTTTGAACATCAGTACCGTGACCATATTCAGTACCACAAAAGGTAAGCCCATGGCAAAATAGGCAGTTGGAACCCATGTAATCGGACTTTTTGCTTTTTTCGGATGATTGTTTTGTCCCATAGTATTGTTTATCAGTTAATTCTTTTTATCTAAATAACAGTTTGTATTCAGAGAATACGCAACTTTAAATTAGGGTTTTAATATATTTTAGAGTTTAGCATATTCTTCTGCTCCAATCTTGTCTGCATTCCCTCTTGTGGGAGAATTGTTGCCATCGTTTTGCTCTTGAATATTAAAATTTATGCAAAACGGACAGAAAGTTTTTAAAAGAATATTCTTTAATCTATTTAATTACCTGCAAATATACAATTTTCTCTTGAATAGAAGTCTGAAATGAACGAAGTAAGTTCTGTATATATCTAAAAAAAAGTGGTAAAATAAAAGCAGGTTACTTTCCTTTCATATCTTCAATGATTCCTAGGAGGTAACCTGCTTTCATCGGGACTCGTCAAACAGTTCTTTTATGATTTATTGTTTTACTTCTTTACTGAATGAATACGGCGCATCTTCGGGTGCGATACCTCTGTTCATATTGGGTTTATCTCCCATGACATAATCGATGGTACCACCATTCTGCAAGATAGCGTGTGTAATGTAATTCTTGGTATATTCCTGACCGTTTACCTTCATGTCCTGAATATAGTAATTGGTGTCACTGTTCTGAGGAGCATTGATGACGATGCTCTTGCCATTTTCAAAGTGGATGGTGGCTTTCTTAAACAGTGGAGCGCCCAATACATACTGGTCGGTTCCCGGACATACCGGATAGAATCCCAAAGCAGAGAATACATACCATGCGGAAGTCTGTCCGTTATCTTCATCGCCACAATAACCGTCGGGAGTAGGAGTATACATGCGATCCATGACCTGACGCAGCCAGTACTGTGCTTTCCATGGCTGTTTGGCATAATTGTACAGGTAAATCATGTGCTGGATAGGCTGGTTGCCGTGCGCATAATTACCCATGTTCATGACCGTCATTTCACGGATTTCGTGAATCGGGAAGCCGTAGTAGCTGTCGTCGAATACAGGCGGAACAGAGAATACTGAATCCAACATAGAAACAAACACCTTGTCGCCGCCCATCAGGTCAATCAGTCCCTGAGGATCGTGGAATACCGACCATGAATAATGCCAGCTGTTGCCTTCGGTAAACGCGTCACCCCATTTCAGTGGAGAGAACGGTGTCATGAACTTGCCATCCTTGTTCTTGCCGCGCATCAACAGCGTTTCCTTGTCGAACAGATTTCTGTAGTTCATGGCACGTTTGGCAAACAGGTTCACTTCCTTCTTCGGACGTTTCAAATCCTTTGCCAGTTTATAGATACACCAGTCGTTGTAAGCATATTCCAGTGTACGAGCCGCGTTCTCATTAATCTTAACATCGTAAGGCACATAACCCAGTTTGTTGTAATATTCATATCCCAGACGGCCGGTAGAAGACACTTCCGGATGCACGTTTTCTGTTCCGTGAATCAGCCCCTTATAAAGCGTTTCCAGATCATCCACCTTTACACCCTTGAAATAAGCATCCACCAAAATAGAAGCCGAGTTGTTTCCAATCATACAGCCACGGTGTCCCGGGCTTGCCCATTCGGGGAAGAAGCCGCTTTCCTTATATGTATTGATCAGTCCTTCCTGGATTTCCTTGTTGACCGACGGATAGATCAGGTTCAGCAACGGGAACAGACAGCGGAACGTATCCCAGAAACCTGTATCGGTATACATATATCCAGGAACCACCTCACCGTTGTAAGGGCTGTAATGAACAATCTGTCCCTGCGCGTCTATTTCGTAGAACTTACGCGGAAAAAGCAATGAGCGGTACAGACAAGAATAGAAGGTACGGTACTGATCCAGATTTCCGCCTTCCACTTCTACCTTACCCAATACATTGTTCCATGCTTCCTTACCTTTTTCCACCAGCGTATTGAAATCGTCGTTGCCCAGTTCCTTCAGGTTCAATAATGCCTGTTCCGGACTGATAAACGAAGAAGCCACACGAGCATGTACGATTTCCCCTTTCTTTGTAGCAAAGCCGATGATAGCTCCAGCATGATCCGCCTGCTGTTCCGTGCCGTTCTCTTTTACGATACTGTCGGCAACGGTAGCCTGATACGTGAACGGTTTGTCGAATTCGATCACGAAATAATTCTTGAAGTTAGCCGGAACACCACCGCTGTTCTTGGTAGAGTAACCGATGATACGGTTGTTTGCCGCATCAATCTTGACATACGAACCCTTGTCGAAAGCATCCACCACTACGTAGGAATGTTCATTCTCCGGGAAAGTAAAGCGGAACATGGCAGCCCGTTCTGTCGGAGTCAGCTCGGTCACGATATCGTATTCTGCCAGATACACCTTATAATAATAGGCTTTTACCGTTTCACCCTTGTGTGCAAACCAGCTTGCACGCTTGTCTTCGTTGAATTCCGGCTTATTCACCATCGGCATGATAGAGAACTGACCATAGTCGTTTATCCACGGGCTGGGCTGGTGCGTCTGCTTGAATCCGCGGATTTTCGTTGCCGTATACTGATACATCCAGCCGTCGCCCATCTTTCCGGTCTGCGGGCTCCAGAAGTTCATACCCCACGGACGTGCGATAGCCGGATACGTATTACCCGTAGACAGTTCGAATGTAGACTGAGTACCCATCAGCGGGTTCACATAATCAGCATAATTAGTCGCTTTGGCAAGGCAGAAAAAGCCTGCCAGCAAAATAAGTAATGATAATTTTTTCATGGCTTATTTATGATTTTATTGTTTTACTCCCCATTTGGTAGGTTGGTTGGTTAAGGTTATTTCCAGTGTTCCTCCGGCAGCTATATCCTTATGTTCGATAAACGGAACATTCAGTTCCTTACCGTTCAGCGTAGCCGACTGGATATACTTGTTGTCTTTGGAATTATTCTTTGTCAGGATAGTAAACGTCTTGTTATCCCCCGGCAAGTTGATTGTCACCTTGTCGAAGAACGGGCGTCCGATAGAATAAACCGGCTTACCCGGACAAACCTGATAAAATCCCATTGCGTTCAGGATATACCATGCCGACATCTGTCCACAATCTTCATTGCCCGATAGTCCGTCGGGAGCATCACGATACTGCTCCTTCAGCACACGGTCAATCAGTTCCTGCGTTTTCCACGGCTGGTTTACATAATTGTACATGTGTATAATGTGATGGCTTGGTTCATTTCCATGCGCATACTGTCCGATCAGTCCGCTGATATCAGCCGAAACATTTTCTCCTTCCAGACTGGAATCCGTTGTAAAGAGCGAGTCGAGTTTACCGATGAAGCCCTGTTCTCCTCCCATCAGTTTCACCAGTCCCTCAATATCGTGTGGAGTGAACCATGTCCACTGCCAGGCATTTCCTTCGCAATAATCATCGAAACGATGGTTGGAAGACTTCGGATTGAACGGGCTGCGCCATTCTCCTTTCGAGTCGAGTCCGCGCATGAAATGCGTAGACGGATCGAAGTACAGTTCATAAGCCTTGGCAAACCGCGCATACTTTTCCTGATTCTTGTAGTCGCCTACCGCTTCGGCAAGGACAGAAATACAATAATCATCGTAAGCATATTCCAGAGCCTTGGCAACCGATTCGTTCTCGCGGTCGCACGGAATATACCCTAACGTATTCTTATAATACTTGGCCATCGGCATCAAGTGCGGCAATACCAGCGCCGGACATTTAATGCCCGTCGTATCATATTCCGCAGCACGCAAGCACGCCTTGTAAGCCTCCTGCAAGTCGAAATCAGCATATCCTTTGGTATAAGCGTCGGCGATAAGCGAAGCCGCATGATACCCGATCATTGTTCCCGTATAGTTCGAAGCCAGATCCCACATCGGGAAGATACCTCCCTCCTGATGTTTTTTCAGCAGCGAGCGGATAAAGTCATTGTTCAGCTGCGGTTCGATAATAGACAAGAGCGGGTGCAATGCGCGGAACGTATCCCATAGAGAGAATACCGTGTAGACCGGACGGTCTGCATTTCCCTGATGTACCTTCCGGTCCATTCCCCAGTAACGTCCGTCCACGTCGGTAAACAAATTCGGGCTGATAGCCGTATGATACATAGCCGTATAGAAAATGGTGCGGTCGGTATCGCTGGAAGTTGAAACATCTATTTTTGAAAGATAGTCATTCCATGCCTGACGAGCATCGGAGCGCACCTTTTCGAAATCCCATGCCGGAATTTCGGCATCCAGGTTTTTCTTTGCCCCCTCCGTATCGACAGCCGAGATACCCATCTTCACCATGACCTGCTCATCCTTTTTCGTCTTGAAACTGAGCAGAACCTTACAGCGAGGCTGCATCTTGCCATTCTGGTCGGTCAGCGTATCTCTTACAATCTGATACGTAAAAGGTTTGGAGAACTTGGCATAAAAACTGATCTGCTGGTCGAATGCCCAGTATTCAGTCAGCTTATATCCTTTGATTTCCGTATCACTGACCACGTCCACCTTCATATCCATGTTTGTCTGATGCTGGATAGAGTAATCCATGTCGAGAATAAATCCAGCCTCGTCGCTTGCCGGGAACGTATACCGATGTAAAGCCGCCCGTTTGGTAGCAGTCAGTTCCGCCTTCACCTTATACCGGTCCAGAAAGACCGAGTAATATCCCGGTTCGGCTGTTTCGTTCTGATGTGAGAATTCCGACGCATACGGCAGTGTCTGGCTGGCATAGTCCTGAGGATTGTATGTCTGCTTGCCCACCGTCGGCATCAGTAAAATATCACCATAATCGGCACAACCGGTACCGCTTACATGTGTATGCGAGAATCCGTTGATGGTAGAATCTGCATAATAATATCCCGAGGAAGCATCCCATCCGTCGATACGAGTATCCGGACTCGGCTGGATCATTCCGTTAGGTACTACAGCTCCGGGAAACGTATGTCCGTGTCCCCCTGTCCCAATAAACGGGTTAACGTATGCGGCATAGTCTTTTTCCATGTTTTTTGAGGTACATGACACTACAGCCATTGTCATTCCCATGGCACATGCTATCGCACAGATTTTGATTTTCATAATATTAAATTATAAGTTTTTGATAATTACTATTTTAAAGCAGACGAAATGAATATAGTTCCCTGATGTATTTTATATTGCAGATGCGTAGTATTCTGCAATATCTTCAGTACATCTTCGATGGAATCCTTTTTTTGCAGCACTCCCGAATAAGTTGTCGAAGGACTGATATCGGGCGAGAAGATAATCTTGACCCCATATACTTTTTCCAATACTTCGGCTATTTCGAACACATCCGCATTCTTGAAAGGAATCAGGTTGTTATGCCATATCGCATCCAGTGCGGCATTGGTTTCCGACACTTTCATCTGTCTGGTTACGGTATTCAGTTCCACTTTCTGTCCTGGAGAAAGTGTAATGGCACCCTCATTGTTATTGCCGGTAACCTTCACTTCACCTTCTATCAGCGATGTTTCTGCGATCCGACAATTTTGCGTACTCTTAAAGTTAAATTTTGTACCCAGTACCTGCACATTCATGGCAGCACTTTGCACGATAAACGGTTTATGTTTATTTTTTGATACTTCGAAGTAAGCCTCCCCATTGAGTTGCAGTTCACGTTCCTCCTTTGCAAAATGTTCGGGATACTTCAATGTTGAATTTTCGTTCAGCCAAACTTTGCTCTTGTCCGGTAATGTTATTTCTTTTGTTTCTCCTCTCTCGGTCGACGCGGTAATCCATTTTTCCTGCGAATCGGCCACAGAGTACCACAGTGCCAGTCCGGATACAGCCAGTATGGAAGTGATTACAGCTGCATATTTTACCCACCGGCCGATGGTAGAGGAGAGCCTTTGTCGGTTCTTCTCCTCTTCAATGCGTTCGAACAGCCTCTTTTCTGCCTTCCTGATTGCCAGGTAATTATTCTGCTCTGGCAGTGTTCCCAGATGATATAACTCCTCCCATTTAAAGAACTTTTCGGCATGTTCCTTCGATTCGTTCACCCACTGCATGATGAGCAAGCGTTCCTCTTCAGTACATTCGTTCTTAAAGAAGCGTATGATTGTCTGATAATTTATTGTATCCATCTTTTTACCTTATTTCTTACTATACAACAACTGACTGAATAAAAACACTTACTGCATGTTGAAAAACATTTTGACAATAACTATCCGGCTATTTGAACCATACATATCCCGGTTTGTTTCCCATTTCCAGTTCAAGTGTATCGCCTTCCATGATTTGCTGATGAGTAATATAACTCTTGTCGTATGGCTTTCCGTTGAGCTTCACCGACTGGATATAACAATTCTCACGGCTGGCATTCCGGGCAATGACGGTGAATGTCTTTCCGTTGTTCAGGTGTAACTGTATCTTCTGAAATTTCGGGCTACCTATTTCGTACCTGCCCGATACCGGATTGACCGGATAGAATCCCATGGCACTAAATACATACCATGCCGACATCTGTCCGCAATCCTCGTTGCCGCAGAGTCCTGCCGGAGTATTGGTATACAACTCGTGAGTAATCTGGCTGATGTATTTCTGTCCTTTCCACGGCTGTCCTGCCGCATTGTACAAGTAAGCTACATGATGGCTCGGTTCGTTACCGTGTGCATATTGTCCGATCATTCCCGTGCTGAAAATAGGAAGCTCGTCCTTGTCGGTAGGATGGAACGTAAACATGCTGTCCAGTTTCTGGGCAAAGCGTTCTTTGCTTCCGGTCAGTTCAATCAGTCCGTTCACATCATGTTGTACCGACCAGAAATACTGCCATCCGTTGCTTTCGCAGATATGCGGCGTATATTCGTCAGCCTTGAAATTCTCGATGAAGTTACCCTTCATGTCACGCGGCTGCATGAACGAAGTCGCCGGATTGTACACATTCTTATAATTCTGAGAGCGTGCATAGAACTGTTTGGCAATATCTTCCTTACCCATCTTCTTAGCCATCTCGGCTATGCAGTAGTCGTCGAAAGCATATTCCAGTGTTTTAGAAAGCGACCAGTTCTCGTTATTATACTGGTCGTGCAGGTCGTAAGGAATATATCCTTTTTCCTTGTACACTCCTATGCCACGATACTCGTCGATGTTGGCTGTTGCCACACAAGCAGCCAGTGCTTTCTCTGCATCGAAGTCGCCGATACCTTTCAGGTAAGCATCCACAATCACCGGTACAGCATGGTAACCGATCATCATGTCCGTTTCGCTTCCATAAAAATTCCATACCGGCAGGCGTCCGTTCTGCTCATAAAATGCCAGGAACGACTTGATCATATCGTTGGTACGTTCAGGCTGTGTGTAAGTAAACAGCGGGTGCGCTGCGCGATACGTATCCCATAAAGAGAACGTACTGTAGTTCGTCCATCCGTCGGCATGATGCACCTGCTTGTCGGGCCCATAATAAGAGCCATCCACATCACTGTATATCGTAGGAGCCAGCATACTGTGATACAAAGCCGTGTAGAACACCGTCTTTTCATCCTTGTCGGGCGTATCTATCTGTATTTTGGTAAGCTCCTTGTTCCACATAGCCTTAGCCTTTTCCAGGTACGTGTCGAAGTTATTGTCGGGAGCTTCAGCCTGCAAGTTCTTGGCTGCCCCCTCCATGCTTACCCCCGAAATGGCAGTTGCCAGCGTAATCTGTTCATTCTCGTCTGTAGCATAATCGAAACGTGCGACAACCCCTGTTCCGATACGCTTTCCATCCTTTTCGATGGCAGTAGAATCGATTGTCATCCGGGTAAACGGACGTGAGAAACGGGTGCAGAAATAAATCTTCTGTCCGCGAGCCCAGCCGTCGGAGAAACGATATCCACGCACGGTTACCGAGTCGACCGCTTCGATATGAGAATCTTGCGTTGCATCCCAGTTCATGGCTTTGGCAAGGTTAAGGAAAATAGCCGATTCAGCTTTCGGGAATGTATAACGCTGGATGCCGCAACGTTCGGTAGCCGTCAGTTCCACATTAATATTGTAATCGTCCAGCTTTACCTGATAATATCCGGCATAAGCACTTTCGTTGGCATGTGAAAATTTGGAATATATACCCAGCGGAGCTTCGGCTTCCTTGTATGGAAGCGTAACCGGCATGAACGAAACGTCGTAAAGATCGCCTGCACCCGTACCCGAAAGGTGTGTATGACTGAAGCCGGCAATTGTGCTGTCTGGGTAAAAATAACCGGCAATGCGATCCCATCCGGGCAATCCGTTGTCAGGACTTAGCTGCACCATTCCAAAAGGGACCTGAGCACCCGGATAAGTATTTCCGGTAAAGTCTGTTCCGATAAACGGATTGACATACTGAGTGTAATCTTCCGTGATGCTTGAAGATTGGTTCGATGATGTACATGCGGCAAAAGCCAGAGCTGCGTAAAGTGGAATTGTCTTAAATCTCATAATACTAGTTTTGATTTTGTAAATATAACAAGAAATATGAGAAAAACACTTATTTCGTTGCTTCATTTCTGTCAATTCGCTACATTTGCCTGCATATTAGCCTTGCAATACTGGATGAAAGGAAATTTTGAAGAAACATACAAAGCTTTGTTCCGTCGCTATTATACTGGACTTTTGTTTTATGCGACACGTCTTGTGGGGGAAGATGATGCAGAAGATATAGTACAGGATGTCTTTGTTGAAATATGGAAGCGGCAGGATTCGGTGGAGTTGGGCGAACAGATTCAGGCCTTTCTTTACAGATCTATCTATACCAAGGCAATCAATCTGCTGAAACATAAGGCGGTAGCCGAAAACTACAATGCTGCTGAAATGGAATTCTACCAGAAAAGGATGGAGTATTATCAGCCCGACCATTCGGAAGTCATCAAGCGGATAGAGAACCGCGAACTGCGTTTGGAAATCAGACAGGCAATAGACGAACTGCCCGACAAGTGTAAAGAAGTATTTAAGCTCAGCTACCTGCACGACATGAAGAATAAGGACATAGCCGACGTGATGGGTATTTCCTTGCGTACGGTAGAAGCACACATGTATAAGGCATTGAAAATTTTACGCGAGAAATTGAGTTATCTGCGCATGATTCTTTTGTTCTGGTTGTAAGAGGCTCTTGCTTCTCCTACGTCTTTCTGTGATACTTTGGGTAAAAGAACATTATAGTGTATTATCGTTACTTCTCTAAGAATATTTTAAAAAGTGATTGATTTTATTCTTTAACTTTAAGGGTCTCAGTTTTTTTTGTATCTTAAAAGCTGATTTTTATTGTTGCTTTCTGTAGTGTTCGGAGCTTGCAGGAAAGACGATATGTGCGAACAAAAATTGGTTCCGAATCCTGTCAGAACTTTTTTCACTCAGATTGAGGGAGAACTTATCAGGGACTATGGTGAGTTGGAATTTTAATTTATATTATTGTGAAGCAACTTTTTTGGTAAGGTATGTCGATGAAGAAGGCGGTATATATTCCGACTGGAAAAGATAAGCAAATCAATAAGAAGTTAAATGTTAATGGATATTTAGCTACTCCAAATGGGACATTATTGGAATAATCGCACCAAAAGAACGCAATATGAACAATGAAAATACATCTATATGGTCTAATTTCATAAATTGGATAAATAATATATTAGAATAGTAGTATGAAATTATATTTATTAATCTGTATAACATTGCTTCATAGCTGTAGTTATAAACTACAGGACAACCATCAAGCAAGTTCTGAATATGTTGTTGATTCAACATTAGAACGTAACTATAAAGAGTATGAAGAGTGTTATTTTATGCCTAATAACCATGACGGAAAAAGCGTTGAAACAGCACAAAAAGCTTTTGAAATTGCAAAACCAATCTTATATGAGATGAATAAAAACAATATTGAAAACCTAACACCTGTTCATATAAGATTAATAGAAGATAAGATATGGATAATATATGGATTTCCTCAAACTAAAAACAATGAAATTATAATGGGAGGAGGATTATACATAGAAATGAAAAAAAGCAATGGAGCAATTATAAAAGCAATTATTGAAGAATAGTTAACATTTGAAAAGATGAAAACGGAAATCTTACCCAAGATTTGAACCGGAACATCAAGGATATTCAATATAATTTCCTAAATTTACCACAACGCATTGAGTTCGGAGACGGAAGTACGACCGAATACCTTTATGATGCCGACGGAAGAAAGCTCCGCACGGTACACAGGGCAGACGGAAAGACGACCACCACCGACTATGCGGGGAATTTGATCTATGAAAACGGAAATCCCGCCAGACTGCTTACCGGATACGGATATGTATCCCTGCCAGACGGTATGTACCACTACTACCTGAAGGATCATCAGGGAAACAACCGCGTGGTGGCAGACCGGAACGGAAAGGTGGAGGAAGTGAACCATTACTACCCCTTCGGAGGTATGTTCGCCCACAACGGAAACGTACAGCCCTACAAGTACAACGGAAAGGAACTCGACACGCGAAAGGGACTCAACTGGTACGACTATGGGGCAAGGCATTATGACCCGGCTGTGGGAAGGTTTATCACATCAGATCCTTTATCTGAAAAAGATTACTTTACCTCTTCTTATGTATATTGTGGAAGTAACCCTATCAACCGAATTGATAAGGACGGAAAAATTTGGGAAACGGTATGGGATGCAGCCAGTTTATCACTTGGTATAAATAGCTTTTGGAAGAATATTAGTGAAGGAAGTTATGGTGCAGCTGCAATTGATGGTGCAGGTGTTGTAATAGATGCTGTAGCGGCTGCCATTCCATTTATACCAGGAGGCGCAGGAGCTGTTATTAATAGTGTTCGTGCCACAGATAAAATATCGGATGCTACAAAAAGTACAAACAGAGCGGGAAAGGCAATAGAAAAATCTAACAATAATATTAAAATTGATATTGCGCCAGAAAATAAAATAGACCGTTCTTTATTAAACCCTCCATCAAAGCCAGGATTGGCTCCTACTTTCAAATCAGATGGGACTCCTGTTGAGATTCATCATATTAATCAAAATCCTAAAGGTCCATTTAAAGAAATGAGTAGACAAGAGCATCGTGGAAAAGGAAACTATAAGAAAAATCATTCAAATCATAATAAAGAAAGTCAAATAGATAGAAGTGAATTTAATAGAGCAAAAAAAGAATATTGGAAAAATGAATACGAACAAAAATGAAATGAAAAAGGAAGTTGATCTAATTATAGCAGAGTTATTAAGATTCTCACCTCACCTTTTAGAGATTAATAATCCTGTATTAGAGGAAGAAATCGCTCAGTTTGAATCAAAATTTAATTTACCTCTCCCTGAGGATTATAAATATTTATTAAGTATTACAAATGGATTTAGTTTGATGGGAGATGAAGTACTTGGCATTACAAATAATAAATATGATTTGGTGAACGCGTATCAATTTGAACATTACGAGGTGATAAACCCTCAATATGAATATCTGATACCTTTTAGTCCTGATGGCTTCGGAAATTCCTATTGTTTTGATACAAGAATAAGAACCAATCAAGGGTTCTCTAACGAAATTATCTTTTGGCAACATGACTATGAGTATAGCGAAACTGATTTGCCTGAAGTAACTAATAATAGCTTTATCGATTTCGTTAAAAATTGGATAATAGGAAATACCCTAAAATATTATGACTATAATGGTAACAATAAAATAATTGATAAATAAATAAACATATAGAATAAGGAATATGGTTATTGAAAATCAAGTTCCTAAAGTTTAAAGTTTTATTTAATATATCAAATAAAATTAGTTAAGGTATCACCTTTTCAACAATCTTATTTCTTATTCTATAATTAAGTCTAATATTAAATCACAAATAAATTAGAACTTTAATGTAATCCTGCCAATATGCTACTTATCAAGTATAATGGCAGGATTCTTTAGTATATCCGGAGAAGCCGGAGGACAGTTCCGCACCGAAGCTGAAGCAGAAACCAGAGCCTACTATGCAGACTCACTCCGTTCCGGGATGACGCCCACCGACTTCCCCTATACCGAGACGGTATTCGAACAAAGCCTGCTCGACAGGGTACTCGAACAGGGAGCGCCGGGAGAGATCTGGCAGCCCGCAGAAGAAAGAAACCATACAACCGGACGTACCGTACGCAGCGATTACGGTACCTGCACCTCATCGGAACAGGATGCCGTAAAACTCTTCGTCCTGACCGCAGAAGGTATTACTTATCAGTCCGACTACCCTGCCGGAAGTCTGATGAAAACCGTGTTGAAAGACGAGAACTGGACTTCCGGAGCAGACGGGACGGTGGAAACCTATACCGACAACGAAGGAAGAACCGTGCTGGAGCGAAGAATACACACCGCCACAAACGGAACGGAACATCTCGACACCTACTACGTATACGATGACCTGAACAGACTGCGCTACGTACTGCCTTCGCAGGCAGAAGAAATATTCCGGCAGGCAGGGGAAACCCGCTCCGGAAGTGATAAAGGGATAGCAGACTACGCATACGCATACCGGTACGACGGAAACGGAAACTGCATCAGCAAAAAGATGCCCGGAAGCGAAGCAGTGGAAATGGTATACGACAAGGCAAGAAGAAGGGTACTGAGCAGAGACGGGAAATGCCGTAACGAAGGGAAGTGGATGTTCTGGCTCTACGACGGGACTGGAAGACAGGCCGTGCAGGGAATCTGCACAAACCCTGATGTGGAGTCCATAAAAAACGACATTGTAATTACCCGATGGACAGACAGAGGGACACTGGCTGGATACGAGTCACCTGAAGCATTGGGAGAGGACATACAGCTTCTGAAAGCGGACTATTACGACAACTATGCATTTCTCGAAGACGAAGAACTCCTGCCGGAAGACAGGCAGGAGTACGGGAAAGTATATCCTGACCCACAGAAGCCGGATGCGGCGGGACTGAAGACAGGTACGGTGAGCTATGCGGCGGACGGAAGCGGAACACTCACCGGAATGGAAGTGCTGTACTACGACAGCTTCGGAAGATGCGTGCAGAAAAGACTGAAGAACCATCTGGGAGAGACCGATGAAGAATATACGGCATATACCTTCACCGGACTGCCACGACTGGTGATGAGAGTCCACCACTCACCCGAGAAGGAAGAGCGGAAAGAAACGCTGCGCTACGAGTACGACACGATGGAACGGCTGCTCAAGGTGTACTTCCGCCTGGACGACAAGGAAGAGGAGCTGGTATGCGACAATGTATATGACGATTTGGGAAGAATCGTGGCCAACCGGAGAAACGGAACGGACAACCTGAGAACCGGATATACCTACAACATCCGAAACTGGATGACCGCCATTGAAAGTCCGCTCTTCAAGGAGGAGCTGCACTATACTGACGGAACAGGAACACCCTGCTACAACGGAAACATCAGCAGCATCAGTTGGAAGGCAGGAGAGGAACAGAGCACAAGAGGATACAGGTTTACCTACGACGGACTGGATCGCATGAAAAAGGCGGAATACGGAGAGGGGGAACGGCTTGCAATCAACCCTAACCGCTTCAATGAAGAGGTTACCGCCTACGACAAAACGGGAAACATTCTCGGAATCAGACGAATGGGACAGACCGGAGCGCAGGAATACGGACTGGTGGACAATCTCGTACTGAGCTACAGCGGAAACCAGCTGACAAAAGTTACCGACAATGCGGCAAGTTCCGCATACAACAACGGCTTTGAATTCAAGGACGGTGCGGACAAGGAAACGGAATACGCCTACGATGAAAACGGAAATCTTACCCAGGATTTGAACCGGAACATCAAGGATATTCAATATAATTTCCTAAATTTGCCGCAACGCATTGAGTTTGAAGACGGAAGTACGACCGAATACCTCTATGACGCCGACGGAAGAAAGCTCCGCACGGTACACAAGGCAGACGGAAAGACAACCACCACCGACTATGCAGGGAATTTGATCTATGAAAACGGAAATCCCGTCAGACTGCTTACCGGATACGGATATGTATCCCTGCCCGACGGAATGTACCACTACTACCTGCAAGACCATCAGGGAAACAATCGCGTGGTGGCAGACCGGAACGGAAAGGTGGAGGAAGTGAACCATTACTACCCCTTCGGAGGTATGTTCGCCACCACCGGAAACGTACAGCCCTACAAGTACAACGGAAAGGAACTTGATACACGGAAGGGACTCAACTGGTACGATTACGGGGCAAGATATTATGATCCGGCACTGGGAAGATGGCATGTGAAGGATCCGATGCAGGAGAAACGGATTGGTTTGTCTCCATATTGCTATACAAGTAATAATCCGGTCAACCGTATTGACCCGAATGGTATGCTGGATGATTGGGGAGAGGATGTGAAAACAAATAAAATAGAATGGAAAGACAATATAACATCAGCAAGCCAGACTCCGGAGGGGTATAGATATGTAGGTAAGAATGAGAAAGATATTCTGTATCATTTTAACTTACCGACTACGTATGATACAAAACAAGAGAAAGCTTGGAGTGGAGGAATTGATGGTGATGAAAAAATACCAATGGGGATAGCTCCTCAAGGTGGACTCTCTTCCTCTTCTGGAAATCTGACAGTTTCTGCTAATGTTACCACAGATTCCAGTCAAGTAACTCAGGACAATGCTCAAGGAAAAGTATTTGAAGGGATTACATTTACTGCAAATCTTTCCCAGCAAGCATTATCCTCAAATGAAAGCTATAGAAACATTTATTCGGGATGGTTCTCTGTTTTTTATGATAAAAAATACACAACTCCTTTAGTAAGACCCAAAAGAGATATCATATATGCAACCGGAACAGTTCCACGAACTGCAACTATTTCGATTCCGGCACAGAATCTAAATAGGAACAGCTATTTTAGTCATGCCGTAGTAGAAGCAGGTGCAACCAATAGCGGAGCATTATTTACTCAGTCTGTAAGAATGGAATGGAATTTGAAGTTAAACCTTTTATTTATACAACAAAAATGAAAGCATTATTACAAATATTATTGCTGACCGTTGCTTTTACAGGTTGTCAGAATCATGGAGCAAAAAAGGCAGACTTGTCATCTGCCGACTCTATATTGGTAGATTCTCTATTTAAGAAATACCAAAAAGAATCTAAGCAATATATTTTTATGTATCAAACAACTTCCCCCAAACATAAAGAGTATTTGGACTCGGCTCTCTATTTGGTAGAAGAAGCTATCGAAAAGGGGTATTCAAAACTCTATTATTTTGAATTAGGGAAATTAGGTATTTTAGCAGAAATGGGAGAATATGACAAGGCGGTTGAGTATGTATATTCCTTAAACAAATATGAATACATAAAAGACTATCCGTATTTAATCGTTCATTGCTGTCCGGAGAAAATTCTTTAAAACAGTTGTTATTAACTAATAATCAATTAGTTACAAGGCTAATAAAGTTTTTCGATTAGAAATCATAGTTTTGCAAGAAGGTATAAACAGCCAATTTTGCAAACTATGAACAAAGGAAAAACAATATTTGCACAGGTTATGTCTCTTATAAACACATATGAATTTAAGAAATGCGTCAACCGCTATAAGGGTGACAGGCACGCCATCAAGTTCACTTGCCGTGACCAGTTCATGGTAATGAGCTTTGCTCAGTTCACGGACAGGTCCGGGCTGAGAGACATAGAGACTACACTTAACCTTTGTTCTCCTGACCTTTACCGTTCTGGTATCAAGGTAATGCCCAAATCCACCTTGGCCGAAGCGAATGAAAAGAAGGATTGGTGTATCTATCAGGATTTTGCACAAGTACTGATACGGCAAGCAAAGGAAGCATATAAGGGGCAGAAACTTAGACTTGACTTGGATGAAATGGTCTATGCTTTTGACAGTAGCACAATAGAACTGTGTCTGAAGCTTTGTCCATGGGCTAAGTTTCATCATGAGAGAGGAGCAATCAAGATGCATACCTTGATGGATCTTAGGGGTTCCATCCCGACATTTGTTCATCTGACAGAAGGAGCAGTCCACGATTCCAAAATTATGGATAAGATACCTGTAGAAGCCAACTCTTATTATCTTATGGACAAAGGATATGTTAAGTTTGACTCTTTGTTCCGGCATTTTCATCTTAATTATGCCTTTTTTGTAACAAGAGCAAAAGAAAATATGCTTTACGAAATTCTTGATAGTAGAGAAGTAGACCAATCTGCCGGACTTCTCTCTGATGAAACGATTAAATTGACCGGGCCACTCACTTCCAGGAAGTATCCCGATTCTCTTAGACTTGTTGTGTATGAAGACTTCAGCACAAATACAGTTTACCGTTTCCTTACCAATAACTTCAAACTTGAGGCATTGACTATTGCCGAGTTGTACAGGGAGAGATGGCAAATTGAACTGTTCTTCAAATGGATAAAGCAGCATCTGCACATAAAAACATTCTATGGAACTACCAAGAATGCCGTGTTCACACAGATATGGATTGCCATCTGTGACTATCTTCTGCTTATCATTGCGAAGAAACATTATATGTTGAATCCAAGCCTTCATTCCATTTCAAACTCTATTGGTCAAGTCCTCTTCAAAAGAGGCGACATCAAAGATATATTTAATCAAACCGATCTCACTACTAATGTTCCGGAGGGTGATGGTCCTAGGCAGCTTACGCTGTGGTAAAATTTCTCCGGACAGCTGTGTTAATCGTTATAAAAAATCGCTTTAAAGCAATGCAATGCCATGCCAAAAATGATAAGGAAGGTGAAAAGAAATATCTACATAAAATAGTTTCTATCATAAAAACTTACATTGATAAGCACAAAAAGGAAATCTTAGAATACTTACAATCAGATGACCCTCAAAAGCTATCAAAAGGAGATTACATGATGGCAGTTGCTACATATTGTCAATATACAATGTTATTATACGGAGAAGAAAAAGCTCAAAAAGAACTGGAAGAACTTTCATCTGCTATGTCATCTATAGCTAAACAGATTTTTATGTTTCCGCCAAAAGAAGATGACCTTAAAGGATTTTATGGATATTAGTATCTGCTTTTACCTCATAAAAGGAAAAAAGGAAATACAATAAAACATAATATTCTCATAAAGAGAGACTGTTTTCGAATAATTAAAATTTGAAACAGTCTCTCTTTTTATGAAACACTGCCAGTGATGCATCCAGGACAAGATGACCTCCATCGAAAGCCTGCTCTTCAAGGAGGAGCTGCACTATACGGAAGGAACTGCCCCCCCTGCTACAACAAAACCAGCTGACGAAAGTTACCGACAATGCGGCAAGTTCTGCATACAACAACGGCTTTGAATTCAAGGATGGGGCAGACAAAGAAACGGAATACACCTGCGATGAAAATTACAATGATTTTATTTCGAAGTAAATAACGTTTTATATTAGATGAAAAATCAGATGATAAAAGCATTATACTCTTCACTGAACGAATGCGAGCCGTTTTCGTGCGTGAAATCGGTTCCGAGGAAATGATCGGATAACGTACAGAGAGCGTGTTTGCAGTCACTCTGTCGGATGGCTATTGATACGCAATGGTTGTCATTCCCGTACGAAATCATCAGGATAGGTATGTCGTGCAGCAATTCGATGATACGATTGCCTGCATCCGAATCTCCCCAGTTCAGCTTTCCGAGTATGCTGATAGTGGCAATATTGTTTTCTGTAGTTATTTCGGCAAATCCTGACAGTTCACGGCGGAGCAGGCTCAGGGTTTCGGTATCTGTTTCTATTGCCATCGAAATGTTGGTGCTGGATGATGTCATCAGATAAATGGATACCTTGTACTTCGCAAAGACAGAAAGTGTTTTCTCCAGAAAGCGGAAGGAAGAAACACTTCCCGATGAGTGCAGTCGGATGTAGGTGATGTGCTTTCGGGCTGTGATGGCTTTTACGGTATGCGTTTCTTCTTGTATCTCGCTGATGAGGCGGATGATGCGGCCTTGTCCGTTTATCAGACGGATGTTAATCTGATATTGATGGGCAAGCGAGAGGCTGCGGGGCGATACCAGACGAACGCCGGCATTGATGAGGCTTTCGGCTTCTTCGAAGGAGAACATCGTGTCGTTGCTTTCTTCCGGTTTTTTGTTGCCGTTCGGGATGTATATTTCTTTTGCCTGTGTCCGTTGTACGAGCTCTTGAGCGCGGAAAGCGATAGCCAGATACACGGCATAAGCGCAACTGTCGCCTTTGGCGATATATTCTACTTCACCGTAAGCATTCTGGCATACAAGTGACTGGGTGACATAGACTGCGGCTTGTGCTGTTTGCGAAAAAGCTTGTGCCTGCTGGCAGATTGTTTCTAAATCAGGTTTTCCGTCAGCATCCAGATACATTAGTGTGGCAGCATCTGCTACAGTGGCATCGATGTGTCGGCTTTTTAAATAGGCGGCTATCAGTGCGGAAGAAATGTATTCTCCCGAAATGAGTAATCTGCGTTCGTCGGACTGGCTGAACGTACTGTTTGCCAGTTGCCGGATATGTTGGAAGTTGGATGTGATCTGTGTTTGGGCAAACTCGAAGGCAGAACCATGATCGGGCAGGAATCCGGAAACAGTTTCCATGCAGCGTTTTTCCAGATGCAGGATGGCTTGTGAAGCCTTTTCCTCTTCGGCACGGAACAGATGGATGGAAATATCTTGCAGGCTGCGTTTGATCCAGTCGAAAGCAGGAACGATAACGAGGAGAGGAGCCTCCTTGCAGATGACATCGGAGAGTTGCAGGATGTCTTCGGGAGCTGTTACTGTTTCTAAATTGCAGACTTTCATTTCTTTTCTTTTGCGTTAAGTGTTTGGTTATCTATGCCTTTTGTTTACCTTTTCTAACTTTGTTTGTACGGTTGTTTTGTAACGAGGCGTAAAGATACATATTTTTATGAAATCATATTCCTTTACTCTACTTTTGTGTGAAGAAGAATTTTCTCTATATTTGCAACCGTCTGAATGAAACTATATGCACGAAATTACATTACATAGCCAGAGAAAATCGATCCGTTTCCGTCGCTGGAGCCGGAAAAATTATGCTGTGTTCGGAAGTCTGCACCGGCATGTCACGATTGGACGGGTGTGTAAGGGAATTGCCGATTCATCGTTGGATAAGGCAAGACATATCGTGTCGGTAGAAGGTAACGGGCAGCGTGTATATGCTATGGACGGCGTCAGGGAGCAGGATGCCTTGGCGCAGGATATAGGAATTCCGCTGGGAAGTGTCATGCTGCTTCTGATGGGACAGCCTGTGGTTGTTGAACCAGCAGGTCGTGAGGCTGCTTGTAGTAGAAAGATTCAGAATAATTGTCATTTATCGAAACGGAATGGCGAAAGGATTCGTGTGGCATCTGGTGATAGGTGCATACGGATACTTTCGCCATTCCGCTTTTTTATGTATACAAAAAAAAGATTATGATCGAAAAATTAGAAAAGAAAGTTGACGACGGTGTTGCGTTGACGCAGGAAGAGGCGCTTTGGTTGGCGGAGAAAGCTCCTTTGGATGAATTATATGAAGCGGCTCATCGGATTACGATGAAACATGCTTCGCATAAGTTTGATATGTGTTCCATTATCAATGCTAAGTCGGGACGCTGTTCCGAGGACTGCAAGTGGTGTGCTCAGTCGGCACATTATGCAACGGGTGTTGAGGTGTACGGACTTGTTTCACAAGAGGAGTGTCTGCGTCATGCAAAGGCGAACGAAGAACAGGGCGTTTCTCGCTTCTCGCTGGTGACGAGTGGACGGAAACCTTCCAATAAGGAGATAGAGGTTTTGTGTCAGCATTTTGCATACTTGAAAGAGTACTCGGACATACTGCTTTGCGCTTCGCTGGGACTGGCTACCGAAGAACAGCTTGCTTTGCTGCATGAAGCAGGGGTAGTCCGTTATCATTGTAATCTGGAAACGGCTCCTTCTCATTTTGCGAGTCTTTGCTCTACTCACACCCAAAAAGAGAAGTTGGCTACCATACAGGCTGCCCGTCGTGTAGGAATGGATGTGTGTTGCGGAGGTATTATCGGAATGGGGGAAACCATGCAGCAGCGTGTGGAGTTTGCCTTTACCCTGAAATCGCTGGATATTCAGTCTATCCCGCTCAACTTGTTGCAGCCGATCAAGGGTACTCCACTTGAAACGGAGCCTGCGCTCTCGGAAGAAGAGGTCTTGCGTACGGTAGCCATGTTCCGTTTTGTCAATCCTTCGGCTTATCTCCGCTTTGCGGGAGGACGTTCACAACTGAGTGACGAGGCAGTGCGCAAGGCGATGTATGTCGGCGTAAACTCAGCGATCGTGGGAGATTTGCTGACAACGCTGGGTTCGAAAGTAGCAGAAGATAGAAAACGAATAAAGGAGGTGGGCTATGAGTTATGAACAATGTGTTGATAACTTCGACAGGGAGCATTTGTGGCATCCCTATACGTCGACTATCAATCCGTTGCCTACGTATAAGGTAAAACGGGCAAAAGGGTGTATGATTACGCTGGAGGACGGTACGGAGCTGGTAGACGGTATGTCGTCGTGGTGGTGTGCCGTACATGGATATAATCATCCGGTGCTGAATCGGACCATCGAAGAACAGTTGAAAAACATGTCGCATGTGATGTTTGGAGGACTGACACACGAGCCTGCCATCGCATTGGGAAAGTTGCTTCTGAAGATTGTTTCGCCTTCCATGCAGAAGATTTTTTATGCCGACAGTGGTTCGGTGGCTGTGGAGGTCGCACTGAAGATGGCGGTGCAGTATCAGTTTGCTGCGGGAAAGCCTGAAAAGAACAATTTTGTGACGATCCGTTCCGGCTATCATGGCGATACGTGGAATGCGATGTCGGTATGCGATCCGGTGACGGGCATGCATAGTTTGTTCGGTTCGGCACTTCCGGTACGTTATTTTGTGCCTGCGCCTCAGTGCCGTTTCGATGCCGAATGGGATGAGAAGGATATTCTTCCACTGAAGGAAACAATCGAAAAGCATCATCAGACGCTTGCCGGACTGATACTGGAACCGATTGTTCAGGGAGCTGGTGGTATGCGTTTTTATCATCCGCAGTATCTGCGTGAAGCGGCTAAGTTGTGCCGCGAATATGGGTTGCTGCTTATCTTCGACGAGATTGCTACGGGTTTCGGACGTACCGGGAAACTGTTTGCCTGGGAACATGCTGGAGTAGAACCCGATATCATGTGTATTGGTAAGGCGCTGACCGGAGGGTATATGACTTTCTCGGCCGTGCTGACTTCCGATAAGGTAGCGGACTGTATTTCTTCACATGAGCCGCATGCTTTTATGCACGGGCCTACTTTTATGGGAAATCCGCTTGCCTGTGCGGTGGCTTGCGCTTCTGTCAATCTGCTCTTGTCCAGCGGATGGGAGGAGAAGGTGAAACGCATTGAGTCGCAACTGCGGGAGGAATTGCTTCCGGCTGCCGGATTGCCTCAGGTGGCAGATGTGCGTGTGCTGGGAGCTATCGGAGTCATCGAAATGAAGAATCCGGTGGATATGGCATGGATGCAACGCCGGTTTGTGGAAGAAGGTATCTGGGTGCGCCCGTTCGGACGGCTGGTATATATCATGCCTCCGTTTATTATCAGCAAGGAGGAACTGACGAAGCTGACTTCCGGCTTGCTGAAGATTGTAAGAGAAATAACCTGTTAAATAAAAAAGGAAAGGAATGGAAACGATGGTTTCATCGGATAATTTATATAGCCGGACGCTCGATGCGCTGGAGGAAGCGGGTAATCTGCGGACGCTGTCGCAGGCAGAACATCAAGGGAAATGGATTTGGAAGGATGGCAAGCGCATGCTGAATCTTTCTTCGAATGACTATCTGGGACTGGCTGCCGACACTGCGCTGCGTGACGAGTTTATGCGGACGCTTTCGGAACGTGATTTTCTGTTCTCGTCGTCGTCGTCGCGCCTGCTGACCGGTAACTTTACCGTATACGATGAGTTGGAACAGATGCTTGCCGAGATGTTCGGTGCAGGTGGTGCGCTGGTCTTTTCGAGTGGTTATCACATGAATACGGGAATACTTCCTGCCGTGGCTGATGCGCATACGCTGATTCTGGCAGATAAGCTGGTACATGCTAGTCTGATTGACGGAATCCGGCTGTCGGCTGCACGGTGCATCCGTTATCGTCATCAGGATTACGGGCAACTGGAGGCTTTGCTTGCCAAGAGTTATAAGGATTACGAACGGATTGTTATCGTAACGGAGAGTGTCTTTAGTATGGATGGAGATGTGGCTCCTCTCGACCGGCTGGTGGACTTGAAAAAGCGTTATCCCGGTGTGATGCTGTATGTGGATGAGGCTCACGGTATCGGTGTACGTGGCAAAAACGGACTGGGTGTGGCCGAGGAACAGGGATGTCTGAAGGATATTGACTTCTTGTGTGGTACGTTTGGCAAGGCATTGGCTTCGGTCGGAGCGTATGTAGTGTGCAGTGAGGTGATGCGCTCGTTTCTGGTTAACCGGATGCGGACGTTTATCTTTACGACAGCACTTCCTCCGCTGAATGTGGCATGGACAAAGTTTATCCTGTCGCGTCTGGAGAGCTGGAACGACCGTCGGGAATGGTTGGCAAAGGCGGCTCTTCGGGTGCAGAAAGCTGTCCGGGCTTCAGGATGTGAGTGTCCTTCCTCAAGTCATATTGTTCCCTTCATTGTGGGCGAGAGCAGCAAGACTATCCTGAAAGCGGAAGACATGCAGCGGAAAGGATTTTATGTGTTGCCGGTTCGTCCGCCTACGGTTCCCGAAGGAACTTCCCGATTGCGTATTTCGCTGACGGCAGCTATTACGGAAGAGAAAGTGGACAGCTTATGCCGTGAATTGTAAAGATTATGAACGTTTAAAGAACATCGGCACAAATGTATGGAAACGTCTGCACGTTTTACTGAAAACGTCAGCGTGTTTTTATAAAACGTCGGCACGTTTTGATACACGTGCGCCGAATGACTGAATATGAAGCAAGTATTTATAAAAAAAGAGGGTAATCCGCGCTTGCTGCTCTTCTTTGCAGGGTGGGGAAGTGACGAGCATTTATTTCGCCGTCCAGTAGCAGAAGGGTACGACTATCTGCTTTGTTTTGATTACCGTACGCTGGATTTCGATTATTCTTTGCTGGATGGCTATCGTGAAATCAGACTGCTTGCCTGGTCGATGGGGGTATGGGTAGCCGGGCAGATTCTTTCGGGACGTACCTGTCCTTGGGAGATGAAGCTGGCTGTCAACGGTACGCCTTTCCCGATAGATGACCAGCGGGGGATTGCGGAAGCGGTTTTTCACGGTACGCTGGAGAATTTTTCGGATGCTACGCTGGCACGTTTCCGCCGGAGGATCTGTGGCGGTGCAGGACAGGTGAAGGAGTTTCTTTCGCATCAGCCGTACCGTACGACGGAGGAGTTGAAGGAGGAACTGGCGGCTTTGGAACATGAAGTTGGGAAAGTTCTGCCGGCGGCTTTTGGTTGGGACAAGGCTATCATTGGCTTGTGTGACAAGATTTTTATTCCAACCAATCAACGTGCCGCCTGGAAAGGAACGGAAGTGATGGAGATGGAAGCAGAACATTATGACACGGCGCTGTTCGACCGTCTGCTGGAAGGAAAGGGGGAGGAATGGACAAGACATTGATTCGCCGCCGTTTTGCCAAGGCTGTGAGCAGCTATTCCATACGGGCGGATGTACAGCGACAGATTGCTTACCACATGGCTGATGCCATAGGCAAGTATATCCCTTCGGGGGGACGGCGTAATGTGCTGGAGATTGGCTGCGGAACGGGCATGTTTACCCGTGCCTTTCTGCATTGTGCTACTCCCGAACGGTTGCTACTGAACGATTTGTGTCCCGAAGTGGAACCGTATCTTACCGACTTACTTGCCAATAAGAGGATTCACTTTGCTGCATCCGATGCGGAGGCGTTGAATTTTCCCTCGGGGCAAAACCTGATTGTGTCGTGTTCTGCCATTCAGTGGTTCGACCAGCCGGAAAAGTTTCTGGCAGGCTGCCGCAAGCTCTTGACGACTGACGGCTATCTGGCTTTCAGTACGTTTGGCCCTCAGAATGTAAAGGAAGTGGTATCGCTTACTTCGGATACACTTCCTTATCGTTCGCTGGCGGAACTAACAAAGGTTTTGTCGACTGAGTATCAGATTGTGTATAGTCGGGAGGAAAAGCTGAAATTGTCTTTCACTTCGCCGCTGGAGGTACTGAAGCATCTGAAGGAAACGGGAGTGACGGGCATACGTCAGCAAAGTTGGACGAGGGGAGAACTGAACGATTTCTGCCGCCGTTATAAGGAACTGTATGCGGCACCCGACGGAACTGTTCCGCTGACTTATCATCCTATTTATATGATTTGTAAAAAGTAAAATGTAATAATATGAAAGACAATGTTTTTTTTGTGAGCGGCATTGATACCAATGTCGGAAAGAGTTATGCGACCGGGTATCTGGCTAAGACATGGAACGAACAAGGTGTGCGTACGATTACGCAGAAATTTATTCAGACGGGGAATGTGGGTATGTCGGAGGATATCGAACTACATCGCAAGATTATGGGAACCGGTCTGCTGCCGGAAGATGAAAGTGGACTGACCATGCCTGAAATATTTACTTATCCTTGCTCGCCTCACTTGGCTGCCGAAATAGATCATCGTCCGATTGATTTCGACAAGATAGAAAAGGCTACCCGCCAGTTGAGTGAAACCTATGACGCGGTCTTGCTGGAAGGAGCAGGCGGACTGATGGTCCCGCTTACCCGCGACTTGCTGACAATCGATTATGTGGCACAGAAAAACTATCCGTTGATTTTTGTGACTTCGGGGAAACTGGGAAGCATTAATCATACTTTGTTAAGTCTGGAAGCGATTACTCGTCGGGGTATTCGCCTGCATACCGTGGCTTATAATCTTTTCCCGGAAGAAGATGATGATATTATCCGTCGGGATACAGAAGCCTATATCCGTGACTTGCTGGCAAAGGAATATCCGGAAACTCATTTCGTGGTTATCCCAAAATTATAACTATAAGCACAAATACTTTAAATGGAAAAATCTCCTGCCTTGGTTCATGCTAATTACAGGACTGAGGCAGGAGATTTTCATTTAGTAACTTACAGATACACATAAGGCTGTTTCATCTTTGATATTGAAACAGCCTCTTTCATCTTTTTCCTGGGTGGACCTGGAGGGAATCGAACCCTCGTCCAAACAAGGAAGCCATATGCTTTCTACATGCTTATCTCTGCCTTCGGTTTTCGTGCATAAGCAAGACCAGAGCCACCCACTTATACCTTAGTCCCTAAAATTTCATTTCAGCCTCGGAACCCGACTGAAACTATTCCCGAATTTGCTGTGCCGCTTGACCAAACGCTTCGGAACAAGAGCTTTTGAGCGACATCTCGTTTCCATCACTGTGACGGAAATAAAGCTAATCTACTATTCTTCGATTAAGCAGCGAGAGCATAATTTTCGTTGCCAGATAATTGTTCAGTAACTGAGATTATAGTGCAAATCACTGACGCACTGCATGCTTACATACCACATCTCTCGCTGTCAAATCCAGTCAAGCCCAAGCATGTGATAATTATTGTGCACAAAGATAGGAAATATTTGTGATTTCGCCAAAATATAATGGATTTTAGCTATTTTTGGTGGCTTTAATGAACCAATTAAACGATAGAAAATGAAATTAATAGGTATTTGTATGGCTGCTGCTATGGCTTTGATAGGAAGTGGGTGTGCAGGAAACGCCAATCGGGCGAAAGCTGTGACCGGACAGGCGGATTCATTGTATCTGCTGGTGGGAAGTTACGCTCCGTCGCAGGAGGAAGGTATCCGTGTGTATGTGTTCAATCAGAAAACGGGAAAAGGAACGTATCGGAGTGGTATATCGGGCATTTCGAATCCTTCGTTTCTCACTCCGTCGGCCGACGGTAGCCGGGTGTATGCAGTAGGAGAGGATGAAGGGATTTCTTCTACGGCCAATGCGTTGGCGTTCGATCGAGCAAAAGGTACGCTTTCGCTGATCAACTCTCAACCGACCAATGGAGGGGCGCCTTGTAATATTACGTTGAGTCCGAAAGAGGATTATGTCTTGACGGCCAATTATGCGGGGGGTAGTGTAACGGTATTTCCTTTAGGTAATCGTGGAGAGCTGCTGGCGGGTGATACCTTGACCTTTACGGGGAGTGGACCGGATAAGGAACGACAGGCTCAGCCGCATCTGCATAGTGTGCTCTTCACACCGGACAATCGCCTTTTGCTAGCCAATGATTTGGGAACCGATCGTATTCATGTCTTTCCTGTAAATGATAAGAAAGGTGAAGGGTTATTAGACCGTGCGGCTGCTTACGATGTACAATTAGCTCCGGGATCGGGACCACGCCATACGTGTTTCGCACCCGACGGAAAGCATGCGTATCTCATTACCGAACTGTCGGGGGATGTGATTGCGATTTCTTACGACGAAATGAAACTGGATACTATTCAGACCATTAAGGCAGATACGCTTGATGCTCACGGAAGTGCGGATATTCATATTTCGCCGGACGGTGATTTTGTGTATGCTTCCAACCGCTTGAAAGGGGATGGTATTGCTATCTTCTCAGTTAGTTCGGAGGACGGTACGCTGGAAAAGGTAGGGTATCAGCCTACGGGAATTCATCCGCGTAACTTTGTCATTACACCTAATGGTAAGTTTTTACTGGTAGCTTGTCGAGATACAAATGAGATTCAGGTATTTGCACGGGATGCCGATACCGGATTGCTGAAAGATACCGGCGAGAAAATTGAAATGTCGAAGCCGGTTTGTCTGAAATTTGTTCCGATGAACTGATACTGAAGAAGAACTTGCTTCTCCTGTATAAGAGAACGGTATGTCAATACTCAATGGATAAAGATAAACCTTCCATTGAATATCCAAATAGGAAAAAGAAAGGGTCGTATCAAATTCTGTGAAAATGATACGGCCCTTTTTATGGTAGTATTACATCTTGTTCTCCCGTCACTTGAGTGTTCGGGGAGTTTTCATATTTATTATTTCTTGTCCGTCATCTGATAAACCAGTGTACCACCTTTCACAATGTCGGCATGTGAAATGAAGTTCTTGGTATACGGTTCACCGTTCAGTGTAATACTCTTTACATACTTGTTGGCTTCTGAAAGTCCTTCTGCCTTGATAGTGAAGGTCTTTCCGTCTGCCAGGTGAAGTACAAATTCTGGCATCTGAGGAGCTCCGAATACGTATTCGCCGCTTACCGGGTTGACGGGGTAGAATCCCATGGCAGAGAACATGTACCATGCCGACATTTGTCCGCAGTCGTCGTTGCCGCACAGGCCGTGAGGCTGAGGTGCATACTGTGTGTCAAAGATTTGGCGAATCAGTTCCTGAGTACGTTCAGGACGTCCGGCAAGGGCATACAGATAGGTTACATGATGGCTAGGTTCATTACCGTGCGCATATTGTCCGATCAGTCCGGTTACATCGGCCTGAGTTGTTTCCAGTTTCAATGTAAATACAGAGTCCAGCTTGTTGAGGAAGGCTTCTTCTCCACCGAACAGGGCTATCAATCCCGGTACGTCGTGCTGTACATGCCAGGTATATTGCCATGCGTTTCCTTCGGTATAGTCGCCGCCTACACTTTCAGAGTGCCCTATCTGGCTAGGGTTAAATGGAGTTTTCCAGGTGCCGTCCGATTTTCTGGGGCGCATGAACTTCGTACTTGGGTCGAACAGGTTTTTGTAGAAATCTGCACGGCGTGAGAAGTATTCGGCATCTTCTGTTTTTCCCATACGTTTGGCCATGTCGGCTGCTGCATAGTCATCGTATACGCTTTCCAGTGTAGATGAAACAGATTCAGCCTCGGTCAGGTCAGTCGGGAAATAACCGTATTTCATATAGTTTTCCCAGTTCGACTTTAACGGATGTGATATGGTCTGAGTACGCTTGATGGCGTTGAATGCGCGTTCTGCATCAAAGCCGCGGAATCCTTTGGCATAGGCTTCTGCTACGACAGAAACTCCATGGTTGGCTACCATACAGAAGTTTTCCTTGCCCCACAATCCCCAAATCGGGAGGTATCCTTGTACATCGGCCTGATCTACCAGCGAGTTGATGAAACCGTCTACCCGTTCAGGAATCATCAGTGTATAGAACGGATGAGCGGCGCGGTAGGTATCCCACAGAGAGAAAGTAGAATAGAATTTACCTCCTGTTGCGTTTACTACAGAGTCGGCTGCATTGCGATAACGTCCGTCAACGTCTGATATTTCGTTCGGCTGAATCAGCGCATGATAAAAGCTGGTGTAGAAGTTTGTCTTTTCTTCGTCAGTGCCTGTTACCTCTATACGGCTCAGGTAACTGTTCCAGTCGGCTTTAGCCGCTGTTCGTACCCCTTCGAAATCCCATCCGGGAACTTCAGCAGCCATATTGGCCTTGGCACCTTCTACTCCGGTAGTGGAGAGCGCTACTTTCATCAGCACTTCTTCTCCCGGCTGGAGATTGAAGCTTGCAACGATTCGTTTGCCTTTTTCGACTGCTGCCATAGGAAGTTCGAAGTGATCAACGACCGGGCGGCTGAATTGCATGACGAAATAATAGTCCTGATTCACCCAGACTTCATTGTTTACATGACCGGTAAGCGTACTATCGTTCTCCCAGTTGACTTCACAGCTTTTTACTTGAGTATGGTATTGTTTCTCGTTCCATACCGGTCCGTGCTGCAAATCTATCAGAATGGAAGCAGAGTCTGCTTTTTCGTACGTATATCGGTGTAGGGCTGTATGGGTTGTAGCAGTCAGTTCTGCTTTTACATTCGATTGGTCGAGGGTAACGGTATAATAGCCGGGAGTAGCACTTTCGCTTTGTTTCTGGAAGCGACTCCGGTAGGCATCCCATGCACGGTGACGTTGTCCGGTAAAAGGCATTACCAGAATATCACCCAGATCCATGCATCCGGTTCCATTGAGGTGAGTCTGAGTAAATCCCCAGATAATAGAATCGGCATACATGTATTCGGAGCAGTATCTCCATCCTACAGCTCCGGTTACAGGACTGGTTTGTATCATTCCAAAAGGACGACAAGCTCCCGGAAAAGTATGTCCGTTGTCGGCTGCTCCAATGAAAGGATCGACATATTGCGTATAATCTATTGGCTGTGATGTTTCTTGCTTGGCTGTATTGCAACTATAGAATGCGCTTCCCAGTGCAAGAGTGTATAAGAATACAGAAAGTTTTTTCATGAATCAGGGTTAATAAAAGAGTGTAAAAAAAGTTGTATTACCATAGAGTATACACAAAGTATCGGTTGTTGATTCGGTCTTTCTGCAATCTCTATGGTAATAACTGATTGTTAAAAAATAATTGTTCCCAGTAAGCGATTGGGTCTTATACGTAAGTTTCGAGGAACTTGACATGACCGTTCGGAACTACTTCCAGAGTTTTGGTTGTAGCAGGGAACAGAACAGATTCTCCAGCCTGCATCTGAAGTGTATGTCCTTCGTTGTCGGTTACAGTGCAAGAACCCTCCATGCAGATATAAATGACAAACGAATCCAATTCTGTATAGTCCATACTCATCTGTTCGGTCAGATCATAAACAGAAGTGGTGAAGTAAGGACAAGTCACCAGTTCTACCGGTTCATTCTGTTTAGGAGTATAATGAGTACGGTAATCTTCTGATACGGTATAATCGATTGCGTCTTTTGACAATTCAGTATGCAATTCGCGGGTATTGCCGTTTTTGTCTTTACGGTTGAAGTCGTAGATACGGTAAGTAATGTTAGAGGTCTGCTGAATTTCAGCAATGAAACAGCCGGCTCCAATGCTGTGGATACGTCCTGCCGGCAAGAAGAATACATCACCCGGCTGTACCGCATAGTCGGAAAGTGCGTCGCAGATTGTATTGTCGGCGATCATGGCAGCATACTGGTCGGGAGTAATCTGTTTGCTCAGACCTGAACGCAGGTGTGCTTTTCCTCCATCGTTACCTATCACATACCACATTTCAGTTTTTCCCATAGAGTTATGGCGTTTCATTGCCAGTTCATCATTGGGGTGAACCTGAATAGACAAGTCTTGCTGTGCATCGATGAATTTTATCAACAAAGGGAATTTACCATTGAAGCGCTTGTAGTTGCTTTCGCCTACCAGTGCACCTTTGTATTCGCTTACCATTTGTGTAAGGTTTTTGCCTGCATCGGCTCCATCGGCAACGATTGACTCATCACCTGGAACGTCTGATATTTCCCAACTCTCACCTACTTGTGCCTGCTGGCAGTCTAAGTGCTTGAACGGAATGATTTTTTCTCCTCCCCAGATAGTGGATTTTAAGATCGGTTTAAATTTTAAAGGGTACATAAGTGTTATAATTAGGTTTACAATTGTAGGCAAATGTAACAAAAACTCGTGATAGTTCAATGAATATTTTGTTTATTCTGGAGAAGCTCTTATGGGTTCTTTGGCGTTTTATCTTTTCCCGTAGTGATTTTGCAGCTGATTAGTTCTGTAAAGATAAACTATCTTGAGAGAGCTACCGTATTTTTCTGTTACATCTGTTTCATCCGATAGGTTTCAGGAATCTTGTTGGTCATTGTAATACAAAAGGCTGTTCCGATTGGAACAGCCTTTTGTTGAATAGTCATTGCTATATGTTGGACAGAGAATTAAATTTTGTTGCCAAAAGTAATATTGAATCCTAAACTGACATTGGTATTCAGTTTTCCTACCGGAACATATTGCGGGGTTACTTTTGTCATCAGGTGATCCATGCCAATGAAGAAGTTGAAACCACATGGATGGAAGTTCAATATCCATCCAAAGGATGAACCAAATGATGATATACCGTAATTAACACCTGCATCAAACCATTTGACGGGAGTTACATTGGTCGAAATACGTCCTTCGCTCCAGCTATATTTTCCATTGATACGTGTAGAAGACAGGAAGCCGAAGTGTAACTTATCGTACAACGGGAATGTGTAGTCGACTCCTACATTCAGGGTTGCCCCTAATGCTTTGGTAGAACTGCTTCCTGTTTCTGTACGATGGAAACTTGCGTAGTTCTCAATGTCGTTGCCTAAGTCTTCCAACTGATCTTCCAATGGTTTGTCGCCATCAGCATCATCAGATCCCATTGCTATATTCTGGAAACCCTTGAACTCCCATGGAGTATTGCTTGTTTTAGCCTTAATCGTGTTACTCCAAGAGATAAATCCTAAATCGAGAACGGCTGCTGACAGCGTTAAATCTTCACGCAGCTTGTAAGTCGCTCCTAAGTCGACAGCCATACCGAAGCCTGTGAGGCCGGGACTGTTTAAGTCTATATGACTCCAGTCTATCAGATCTTTTTCTGATGGATTGTTTATTTCTTTTTTGCTTTCTTCTTTGGTCGGCATCGTTAACCCTTTTACAGAGGCATTCATTTCTCCGTTTGCCTGGACCATCCACTTGTCCTCTGACATCTGGACTTTCATATCCGTCATTTTGAGGTTGACATTACCCATACCTAGCAGAAATTTTAATTTACCGCCGACATTTAATTTATCATTGATCTGACGAGAATGTCCCAGTGCTATTTCCGCATAGTTGTTTGATGAAATACCTAAATCATCCATTTCATATACAGAGTTGCTGCTATTCATTCCTAGTTTCATGAATTCGAAGAGTCCACGAGGTAAATTCAGGCTGGTTGTAGAACGCATGTTGATATCAATCGTGTTAAAGCCTCCCCATGCACGGAATCCGGCAGAAAGCAATGTCATATTCAGGTCTGTATTGATACGGTTATTGTCTTTCAATTTGCCGAGGAATTCACTGCTGCTGATGTTGCCGTTCATGAAGGTTGTCAGTTTATTATTCCCATACGGATAGATAAAAGTATTTAAACCTACATTCGATTGAGCTCCCACATTAATATTACCGATGACCGGAATGGCTACATAATTGCGCTCAGGAGCAAAGGCCGGGTTCATCAAATGACGATACGTATATCCTTCGAGGAAATAACCGGAATGTAAGGATTGTGCAGAAGAAACTGTACAAATACATACAAAGGCAATTGTAACAAGAATGATGTGGTATATACTATTTCTTTTCATATAATTCAATAGTTGTTAGTAGTGGGTTGATTAATTCATATCGACAGTAACACCGCCTTTTATTTTGATAGTCATATTTTCCAGGCGTAAGTACTGATTTTTGTTTAATACTTTACCGCTTGTCTCAGCCGATGATGTAGCAGAAACTTCGTATTTCAGTCCGTCCAGTTCCTTGAATGCATTGGCATCTGTCGATTTCAATGTGATTTCGAGTGGTGTCACTTTGGCATTTTCCATCGTTCCTGCCGCTATCTGGCTGGAAACTTCTGTTGAAATGCTGTTCAGTACTGTTCCATTCTTGTTTATAGCCTTTACTTCCATGTTCATGGTTAGAGGAATGCTATTTTGAGCATCCATTGTAATCACAACTTCCTTGACAGAAAGGTCTTTTACGTCTTTATTCCAATTGTCTATAACGTCACTGTAAACTATATTAGTCCCTTCATTGAATTGCAAAGGAGCATTTATTTCATAGTCTGTCTTGACATTGTATGTACTGCCTAAAACAATGGTACATCTCTTGTCGGAAGCTTTTGCTTCGATGTTGTCCATACGGATTTCATCCGGTATCGTTTCTATTAAATCATTCAGGTTTTCAACTGTAACGCTGGCGTCAGCGCCTTCTACATGATTGTTGAGTCTGTGCAGGCAAATGATGTACTCATCCGGTTGGTTACCAGGTATGGTTATCAGATTTGGAGACTGTCCGACAGGAACAGATGCAAGCAGCTTACCGCCCTTGTATGATTTTAATACGCCACTAAAGTTTACTTCTACAGGAGAAGTATTGCTGACTGTCAGGTATATTTTAGGATCAGTCATATCTATTCTAACCTGCTCATCTTTCAAGAAGTCGGGTAAGTTGTTTATTGTAATCGGATCGATAGAGACATTAATCTCTGGGTTGACCTTTGCCGTAACTTGAGTCAGTTGTATCTCATCGATTTTTATTTCAGTATCCATAATCATTTGGATAGCACTTCCTCCCGTGGTCGTACTGGTTCCGCTTATGTTTATATCGTCTGCGATAACTAAGTGTCCGGGAGCTACGAGACCTTTTCCTGTTCCCATCGATTCAAAATCGATACGTGTAACTTGAATAGGAATATACAGTGCTGAGTTTTGGGAAACATTGATATCCTGTATGAATGTCAGGACACTTCCTGTTATCTTAACTCGCTGATCTGTCGTAGTGATAGTCATGTAGTCAGGAAACTCAATTTGGAATCCTTTTTTGACTGTCAGTGAATTACTTCCTTCTATGTTCATGCGCAACGAAGCAGGCATAATAACGTCTGAGCTATATAATTCGGTTACGTCAGTCGTTATGTTTCTTTTATCAATGCTGAAGGAGGTTTTATCGTTCACTGTAGCTTCCAATGTACCGCTTGGCGACATCATATAGTTTAGTTCTGTTCTAGCAGACTGGAGTGCGATTTCACTTGATTTGATGGTAATTTCTTCAATAGAAACACGAGTATTGGAACCTTTGCCTGTCTGAGAAAGAGCATAGTTGCCGTCAGCGTCAGCTTTAACCGTACTCTCTTCGTTTAAGTCGAAAATTTTCTCAAGTGTGATGTTTTTGGTGTTGCTAGCTGGTATTGTCAGGTTCTCGCCCCCTACGGTCACTGTCATGTCGAGATCCTTACTTAAATCATACTCACTATCTACGCATGATAGCATACAACTGGATAGTAGTACAAATGCACAAGAAAATGTTTTGTTTGTCAGTCGCTTTTTCATGAAATAATTATAATTAATAAGTAACAAATAATTGTTTTTCTGATAAAAAGTTCAAATAATGTATCTGTGCAGATAATTACTGATGATGCTTATGTGAAGAGGAATAGATCCTTCACTTTATTAATTTTAACGATAAAAACGTAAAAATGTTTATAATTGTTCACTCCTGATTTAAAATAAATATTGTATGTAGCTATAAGATACTTTATCAATCCCCAATATATTACCAATAAATGCAAAATATTACTGTCCGATAAACTTTCAAGACGATAAAGACGTTATTCTTGCTCTATTGGGAAAGTTTTATCGGACAGTAATAATAAACAGGAACTTATGTCTTAAGTATCTGTTCTTTGTTTTTGTTTATAAAGGTGCTACTTCTGTAAGCATCTGATAAACCGAGCTGCATACTCCCAGCAGGATAACTCCCATCAGGCAGATAAAGAGACAGGCACGGGTCATCGTACTGCTCTTGAATGTAGCCAGTGGCGTATCGTTTGGAGTAATGTACATGGCTTTGACAATCAGCAGGTAGTAATACAATGAGATAATTGTATTGACCAATGCCAGGAATACTACCAGCCAGTGGCCTGCATGGAATGCCGAAGCAAATACAAAGAACTTAGAGAAGAAGCCCGCAAAGGGAGGAATACCTGCCAGTGAGAACAAGGCGATAGTCATGACGAAGCTCAGTTTCGGATTCGTCTTGTAGAAGCCGTTATATGCGTCACGGTCTACTACACCTCCATTATGTTGTTCTACGGTATTGATAACACCGAATACAGCCAAGTTGGCAACGATGTAAACTACTACATAATATACCAATGAAGCCATTCCCTGAGCCGAGGCACCCAGTACGGCCAGCATGATGTAACCGGCCTGTGAAATACTACTGTATGCCATAAAGCGCTTCAAGTCCTTTTGCAGGATAGCAAATATGTTGGCTATAGTGATGGTCAATACGATGATAACAGAAAGCAGCAAGCTCCAGTTGTCAATCATCGGGGTAAATACTTTCAGCAGGATGCTCATCAACGCAAAGGCAGCAGCTCCTTTCGAAATGACAGAAAGGTAAGCACTGACAGTTGTCGGAGCTCCCTGGTAAGTATCAGGTGTCCACATGTGGAAGGGAACAAGGCTCAGCTTGAATCCTAATCCGGCGAAGAATAAGACCATTGCCAGTATCTGAAGCGGACTACCTACCAGTTGTGTACTCAGGTCATTGAAATACATCGTTCCGCACGTACCATATACTAATGACAAACCGTAAAGCATCAATGCTGATGAGAACATGGCATTCAGAATGAATTTAGCTCCGGCTTCAGCGCTGTGGTGACGATATTTGTCGAATGCGATAAGACAAGCCATCGGGATGCTGGCCAGTTCGAGTCCAACATAGAACAGCAGGAAGCTGCCTGCACTGACCATGTAGTACATACCCAATAAGGTAGAGAGTGTCAGCAGATAAAATTCACCTGCCTTATGGCGAGTGTCTTCACGGTTCAGCCAGGTATCTGCTTGCATAAATACCAGCAAGGTACCCAGTGTAAGGATAATCTTTACTACAGAGGTCATCGGAGTATTTTGAAACATACCTCCAAACGCTTCTCCACTGGCGGTAGAACCGAATATATTGTTAAGTAGCAGGATCACGAGCAATGCGCAGGAAAGTCTTTGCATGTTCTTCGGAGATGGCGTCTTCTGAAATAAATCGGCAAGTAGCACGATGATCAGAACGATTGCCAAACCGATTTCTGCCTGCATGGTGTGTAAAGTTGTTATTATATCCATAATGCGTTATAATTGACAAAGTTGTGAAATAATAGGTTCTACACTGCCGCTGATTAAATGACTTACCCAGTAAGGAGCCAGACCTAATCCAGCTACAGCCACGATAAGGCAGATGACGGCGAAGCGTTCATCCCAAGTAGCATCGGTCAGTTTCAGATGTTCCGGGTTGGTGCAGGTACCATATAGTATCTTACCAACTACACGCAAGATGTAGACTGCGGTAATGACGATACTCATTGTAGCAATGATGGTGCATACACGGTGGAAAACATCTGCATGCTGGAAAGATCCAACGAATACAGTCATTTCTGCAACGAAACCGCTTAAGCCCGGAAGACCGAGGTTAGCAAGACCGGCGATAACGTATCCGACTGCAAGGAAAGGCATGATTTTCATCAGACCTCTTAACTGACGGATATCACGTGTGTGAGTACGACCGTAAATCATACCGATCAACGCGAAGAACAAGGCGGTCATCAATCCGTGGCTCAACATCTGAAGGATAGCACCTGTCGCACTTACCTTTGTCATCATCAGCAAAGCAAACAACACCAGTCCGCAGTGGCTTACTGAAGAATAGGCGTTGATGTATTTCAAGTCGGTCTGTACTACGGCACTGAAAGCACCGTATACTACTGAAATGGTTGTCAGTACCAGGAAGAAATCTCCCCAAATAGCAGCACCGGTAGGCATCAGGAACATGGCGATACGGAAGCATCCGTAGCCTCCCAGTTTCATTAATACTCCGGCATGCAACATAGATACGGCAGTCGGCGCTGAAGCATGACCGTCGGGGCTCCATGTATGGAAGGGGAATAAAGCGCCCAATACACCAAATCCGAGGAATACCATCGGGAAGAAAACGCGCTGTATTTCGGTTGGTATCTGTAATTTGACAATCTCAAGGATGTTCATGGTTTCACCTCCGGCACCGTAGAAGATACCCAGAATACCAATCAACAGGAAGGCAGATCCTCCCATCAACATCAGCGTCAGTTTCATTGCTGCATATTCTTTTCTGCCGCTACCCCATACACCGATAAGCAAGTACATCGGAATCAAGGCAACTTCGTAGAACATGAACATGGTGAACAAGTCGGTAGAAATAAAGAAACCGAATACTCCAGTACTCAATAGGGTAAACCAGAGGAAATATTCTTTAGTCAACGGTTTCAGCTTCCATGATGCAAAGGTTCCGGTAAAGACGATGATGGAACTCAGTAAAAGCATGACAACCGAAATGCCATCTACACCAACCGAATAAGCAATATGTAATGGAGCATACCAGGTAATGCTGTCTGTAAATAACATTTCTTCTGTAGCTCCGCCGTTTCGTAGTCCTATATAAGAAACTGTCAGGTAGGCAGCAAGAATCAACAAGAGTGTTGAGCCGGCTACCATTACTCCTCTTACCTGGTTCACGTTGCGCGCAATCCATAGTCCGAGCAACATGAGCAGAGGAATTAAAACAAAAAGACTTAATATATTCATAATACTAATAACATGACGGTTAATACTATAACTCCGCCCAGGAACCACATGGTGTAGCTCTGAACTTTACCATTTTGTAGAGGCTGTACGCTCTCGCCGGCAGCATTGGTACTCCATGCCATGAAGTTCATGAACTGGTCGATAACGTGACGGTCGAACCATGCAAGTGGAGTAGAGATGCAGCGGAAAATAATCTTCTTGGTGACGAACATCCAGATTTCATCCATATAGAAGCGTCTGTATGCTGCACGATGCAAGGTACTGAAACGTTTTGCCAGCATGTCTGCAACGGGCTGTTTATCGCGTGCGTACATCCATGTAGCAAGTACAATAGCTATGACAGCTACGATGACACTGGTTATAGCTACTTGTGCGTTGAGGTGAATATCGTATGCTTCACCGTTAGCCGAAACAAAGTGTCCGAAAGGAAGAATCCATCCGCAGACGATGGTTACGGCAGCAAGGAACATCAACGGAAAGGTCATAGTCAGAGGACTTTCGTGAGGAACGTGCTCTGCATGAAGTTCTTTGTTCTCTGTACCCCAGAAGATTCCGTAGTATAAGCGGAACATATAGAAAGCTGTCATACCAGCAATGATTGTCATGATCCATCCCATTATCGGGCTGAACTGGAAGCAGGCAGTCAGAATCTCATCCTTCGAGAAGAAACCGGAGAACGGAGGAATACCGGCAATGGCCAGACAGGCAATCAGGAATGTGATGTGAGTGATAGGCATGTATTTGCGAAGTCCTCCCATGGTAGACATTTCGTTGCTATGTACTGCGTGGATAATACATCCGGCTCCTAAGAACAGTAAGGCTTTGAACATGGCATGAGTGAACAGGTGGAACATTCCTGCCATATAACCTAAACCACCTTCGTGCGGGCTGTTGGAAGTACATACACCAAGTGCAACCATCATGAAACCAATTTGTGAGATTGTTGAAAAGGCAAGTACACGTTTAATATCGCTTTGTGCACAAGCTACAGATGCTGCATAGAAAGCGGTGAATGCTCCTACATAGGCAATCCAGTGCAGGGTGTGGGGAGCAAATCCGATAAATAACGGGAACATGCGGGCTACCAGGTAGACACCTGCAACAACCATTGTTGCCGCATGGATCAGGGCGCTGACCGGAGTCGGACCTTCCATGGCATCAGGCAACCAGATGTGCAGCGGGAACATGGCACTTTTTCCGGCACCACCTACGAACATCAGTCCCAGGGCCCAAGGAAGTACCATTCCGGCTTTCATCAGTTGCTCTTCACCCGGAGTGAAAGTAAAGGTGTGCATGTAGTAGCCGTAAATCAGAATACCGATCAGGAAGCCTAAGTCGGCAAATCGAGTAACGATGAATGCTTTCTTGCTGGCTGCGATAGCTTCCGGTTTCGTATAGTAGAAGCCGATGAGCAAGTAAGAAGAAACACCTACCAGCTCCCAGAACACATACATCTGGAAAATATTCGTAGCGAGGACAAGTCCCAGCATGGAGAATGTAAAGAGCGACAGGAATGCGTAGTAACGCTGGAATCCTTTTTCTCCTTTCATGTAACCGAATGAGTAGATGTGTACCATCAGGCTGACTGTAGAGATGACTACCAGCATCATGACCGAAATAGGATCGAGCAGGATTCCCATGTCAATATGAAGGGAGTCGGTGAAAGGCAGCCACTGGATGTTCCACGGAGTCAGTGTCGGGAATACTCCTTCGGCAGTACGTGGCGCTGTAAAGTAATTGATAGCGGTGAGGTAACTCAATACGGTAACTATGGCCAGTGAGAGAGTTCCGATCAGCCCCGCTACACGATGCTTCATGAACATGCCTGTCAGTCCCAGGATCAGGAAGCTTAGCACAGGCAGTGCGAGTATCAGAATTGTATATTCCATAATCAAAATACTGTTTTAGTTATCCTTTCAGATCGGTAATATCGTCGGTCAAGATTTGTTTGATATTGCGGTACACATTAATAATAATGGCAATGGCAACAGCGGTTTCTGCGGCTGCGATAGCGATACCAAACAGACTGAAGAAATGACCTTCCAGATGATCCGGAAAAAGGTAACGATTGAATACTGCAAAGTTGATGTTTGTTGCGTTCAGCATAAGCTCTACCGAGATGAGCAGGGCAAGCAGGTTTTTACGGGTAAAGAATCCATAAATTCCGCAGAACATCATAATGGTACTGATGACCAGATAATGTATTACGTGTATTTCTATTTCCATAATCGTAATTTTTTATTTTTCCTTTCTTGCTATCAGAATACCACCGATCATACATGCCAGCAACAAGATGCTGACTACTTCGAACGGCAGAACAAACTGGTATTTTCCAGTACCGATTAGTGCCAGACCGATTTCACGAGCCGGTAATTCCACGCCTTGCGGAATCATGTTAAGCGCAAATCCGTTGGTGAAGACCAGGAACAATACCAATGCAGCTCCAATGACTGTCGTAAGCAGTACGCTGACAAGTTTGGCACGGTTCATCCGGTATTTCATGTCTTTGTCCGACTGGGTCAGCAGGATGGAGAATACATATAATACAACGATACCTCCAGCGTATACCATTAACTGTACAGCACCCAGGAAGGTATATCCCAATACGCCATAAATAGCTCCGGTGCCGAACAGCACGAAAAGCAGATAAGTGGCGGCACGTAAGATTTTTCCAGTTGTTACTGCCAGTACGGAAAATACTGCAATAGCTGCTGCAACAACATAGAATACGATTTCTTGAAGTGTTAATTCCATATTCTCTCCTTTTTATTTAGCAAGTGTTGAACCTTCGTGGTTTAGTGTCAGCAGGAGCTTATCTTTTTCGAAGACTGCATTTTCAAAATCGTTGGTGAACTTGATAGCTCCATGAGGGCATGCGTTGACGCATAACTCACAGAACATGCATGAGCCCAGATTGTATTGGTATTTCACTAAAACCTTTTTCTTTTTACCATCTTCATCTTCGCGCATTTCAGAAATAACCTTGATGGTGCCGTTAGGGCAGGACATCTGGCACAAGCCGCAGGCTATGCAGTGATGATGGTTCTCACTGTCGTGTATCATAACAAGCTTTGCGCGGTGACGTTCGGGGATATGCAGCGTAGTATGACGGTTTTCCGGATACTGTTCGGTTACTTTGGGCTGCCAGAATACTTTCATGGACGTGCGCATACCGATCAGCAGACTCTTTACTCCTGAAGCAAATCCTTTTATATATTCACTAAAACTTTCCATAATGTTTTGTTGATAGCAATTCCTATCTTATCGGTTGATTAAAATGTTAATCCAAAAACTTTACATAAGGCCATAACCAGCAGTACAACCAGTGAAAGCGGCATCAGGTATTTCCATTCCAGTGTAAGTACCTGGTCGATACGCAGACGAGGGAATGTCCAGCGGATCCACATCAGCAGGAAAACAATGAAGAAAGTTTTTCCTACGAACCAGATTACACCCGGAATATAATCCATGACAGCGTTGAATCCATCCAGTCCGGCGATATGCAATGGCATCCAGCCTCCCAGGAAGAGGGTAGTGGCGATACCGGCAGTAATGAATAAGTTCAAGTATTCGGCCAGGTAGAAGAATCCGAAGTGCATACCGGAATATTCGGTATGATAACCTGCGGTAAGTTCTTGTTCAGCTTCTGCAAGGTCGAACGGACCACGGTTGGCTTCTGCGTTACCGGCAATCAGATAAATAATGAATGCTGCGATAGCCGGAATGTGTCCCTTGAAGATATTCCATCCGTCAGCTTGTCCGCTTACGATTTGCTGGATATCCATGGTACCGCTCAGCATGACCATTGTCAGTACTGTCAGTCCGATAGAAAGTTCATAACTGATAATCATGGCACCGCTTCGTACGGCTCCGATGATGGTATATTTGCTGTTACTACTCCATCCGGCGAGCAGGATACCCAAAACACCGATAGATGAGGCAGCAAGTACAAAGAAGATACCGATGTTCATGTGAAGAATTTCTCCTCCCTTATTCCATGGCAGGCATGAGAAGGTAAGGATGGAAGCCAGTATAACCAAGAAGGGGGCAAGGTTATAAAGGAAGTGATCGGAGTTCTTCAGTTCGATGATTTCCTTTGTCAGGATTTTGATAACGTCGGCTGGTACCTGTAGCAAGCCTCCTTTACCTCCTACACGGTTCGGACCGATACGGCACTGGAAAGCTGCGCAGACTTTACGCTCCATATAAATTAATATGATGGCAAGTACGGCATACAGCAACAAGATTACTACGCCTACTACCAGTCCTTCCAGAAAGATAGCCAGCCCTTCCGGCATTACACTGCACAGGGCAGAGTGGATTGCCAGGAAAAGCGGTTCAAGATTATAATAATCTAAAAACATATACTTTAAATTAGAAATGATAAATTAAGAAAGCTGTTATCTGTCTATATCCGGAATTACATAGTCCATTGAACCTCCGATTGCAATTAGGTCGGCAATTTTGTTGCCTTTGCAGACTGTATCGAGGGCATGTACCAATGGAAGTCCGGTAGAACGGTAATGCAGACGGTACGGTGTTTTGTCACCATGGCTTTCCAGTATTACGCCAAATTCTCCACGGCTGCTTTCTACTGCTGCCGAATAATTGCCTTCCGGTAATTTGATGATTGGTTTGGTCTTGACACGATATTCTCCTTCCGGAATATTATCAATCAGCTGTTCGATGATATGACAGGATTCCATGATCTCATCCATACGCACCATGTAGCGTGCAAATGAATCACCTTCCGTATAAGTGATTTCCTTGAAATCGACTTTGCCGTACATGGCGTAAGGATGATGCTTACGTACATCATTTGCCCAGCCTGAAGCACGTCCGGAACCTCCTGTTACTCCCAGTGAGATAGCGTCTTCACGGCTTAGCACTCCGATTCCTTTCAGACGGGTAGTGGCAATCACGTTTCCGGTAAAGATATCGTGATAGTCTTTGATGACACTGCGCAGGTGCTTGATAAATTCCTTTACCTTGCGCTGGAAGTCTGGATGCAGATCGGCTTGTACGCCACCAATCATGTTATAGTTCTGTATCAAGCGTCCGCCGGTTGTCTCTTCGAAGATGTCGAGAATCATTTCACGCTCGCGGAAGCCGTAGAAGAACGGAGTCAGACCTCCCATATCCATTACCAGACAAGAATAGAACAGCAAGTGAGAGTCAATACGCTGGAGTTCATCCATGATGGTACGGATGTACTGTGCGCGTTCGGATATCTCGATACCTGCTGCCTTTTCAATACACATACACAATGCATGACGGTTCTGGTGTGCACTCAGATAGTCCAGACGGTCGGTCAGTGCAAGTGTTTGCGGATAAGTCAGACTTTCATTCATCTTCTCGATACCACGGTGGATATAACCACAGATAGGATCGACTTTGCTGATGGTTTCACCTTCGAGTGAGGTACGCAAACGAAGAACACCGTGAGTTGACGGGTGCTGCGGGCCGATGTTGACAACGAAGTCCTGCTGTCCGAAAACGATATTTTTCTTATCGGCGATGGTTCCGTCCGGATTGAGGTAATATTCATCGGTAATATCGGCATTTTCTTCGTTCTCCATATTCAATGGATTGGAATCCATGTCGTAATCTTTACGCAGCGGATAGCCTTTCCAGTCTTCACGCAAGAACAGGCGTCGCATATCCGGGTTGTTCAGGAAGCGGATGCCGAAGAAATCGAATACCTCGCGTTCCTTGATTTCCGCTGTTTTCCACAAGTCGCAAACCGAAGGCAGATAAGGGTGTTCGCGGTCGGTTGTCGATGTCTTGAGTACGATGCGGCTGTAAGTCTTGCTGGATTCCAGATAATAAAGTGCTCCCAGACCGCCTTCCTGCCAGTCCATTCCTACCACATCCCGCAGGAAGTCCATCGGCTCGTCCTTGTCATTTCTCAAGGCTTCGGCTACTTGATGGAATGATTCTGCCGGAATCGTTACCACCTGGTCACCTTGTTCGGCGACTGTGATACCTGGCACTAATCGGGAAATTTTTTCTATTATATTCATAAATCGCTATTTTCCTGTCGTTTACTATTTTTCACTATCCTCTTGTGGTTCGGGCCTTTTCTCCTGACGGTTGACGCCTCCGAGGAACTTTTCCACTTTAATCTTACGCTGGAGCTGCATCATGCCGTAGTAAAAGGCTTCCGGACGTGGAGGGCATCCCGGGATATATACATCGACCGGAATAATTTTGTCGATACCGTTTACTACGTGGTATGATTTGATGAACGGACCACCTGAAATAGTACATCCACCTACGGCGATGACATATTTAGGATCGGCCATCTGGTCATACAGACGTTTCAATACCGGAGCCATTTTATAAGTGATGGTTCCCAATACCATGATCATATCAGCTTGTCGAGGAGAGTTACGGGTTACTTCGAATCCGAAACGTGCCATATCGTAACGTGCTGCTCCCAATGCCATAAATTCGATGGCGCAGCAGCTGGTTCCGAAGGTAAGCGACCAGAGTGAATTACTTCTTCCCCATTCGATAAGTTCATCAATTGTTCCGATGATGACTCCTGCACCGTCGCGGTTCAGTTCGTCTACCATGCGTTGCAAGTAGTCGTTGTTCTTGAACTCATCGTATTTCATCGAGCGGATTTGAGGTTTCTTTATTTCCATTCCAGCGCTCCTTTCCGCCAAGCATAAGCCAGGCCTAATATTAATACTAATAAGAAAAATGCCACACACACCAGTGCATAGGTTCCGACTTCGTTGACTACTACTGCCCACGGAAACAAGAATACCGTTTCAATATCGAACATCAGGAACAAGATGGCAAACAGGTAATATCCTACCTTGAATTGTACCCATGATTGTCCTCGTGTCGGTATACCACATTCGTAAGGTTCTCCTTTCTGTGGATTGAACGACCGCGGTGCAATAAGCTTTGCGATTGTCATAGCGGCTACCACCAGAGCTATGGCCGTCAGAATGACGACAATTAAAAATGTGAAAAACATAAATAAAACTTTATATTGATAAATCGTACATATAACTTTATATGGTAAAACGCTCTTTACCATATAAATAGAAATGAATATTGAATCTCTCTATCGTTATAGAGAAACTAAATCAATATTTTTTCCAGTGTATAGATATAATAGGAGATTCTGTTATAGAGAGGTGGGTGATTGAAGCATGCGAAACGCTGTTGCTTGTCTGTTCCGCGTTCTGCTTGGCAGATGAGGCTTACGGCATTTCGTAGTGCTGACTTAAAATCATACGTATTAATCGTATGAGTAATTATTGTTTTGTTAGGTATATCGGTGTTGTTTTGTGTTGACAAATACTGAAGCGTTCTCTCTGCCTCCTGCTGAGGCTCTTGAAGTTCACTGTAAGTGGAAGTGTAAGAAAAAAGAGATGAATTGTCGGAAGTTGGTGATGGGGCATAAACAAGATTCCCTATAATCGTTATTATAAGGAACGAAAAGAAAAATGCAATTATTCTTATTTGTTCACCCATCATTATACCTATCTGAAAACGGCAGCAAAGATACATATTTATTTTTAGTCTTTTTAGGAAGATTGTATAAAAAAACAAAATCTTAGTGGGTAGATTTGAGGTAAATCAAGTCTTTTTATAAGAATTGGAAAAGTTGGAAGATTGCAGAAAATGCAGATTCGCTTTCAAGAATTTTGTCTTGCTTTTTCTATGTTTATTGACGTATATTTATACAAGCATGGTATCATGGACTTGGCTTATCTGACTCCTGAATGAAGTTTTGTGATGGCTATCGGGATGATGGTATATTGTGTTCTATCGGAGAATTCACAAAGGAAAGGGGTATGTCAATGCTTGGAAGATTAAAAAAGAGGAGTCATATTCTCTTTTTCATATTGATGTCGAATATGAGTCCTCTTTTGAGCGGATAAACTCCTACTAGATTATGGAGTCGATTCGGGGATTGCTACATAAAAATTGGTTATGTACGTAGAAGATTCTGGTGTCAGTTAAAGAATTTTTCCAGTTTCTTTATCATCATACCCAGACAGAATACCACGACATGATCGTTTTCTACGATTGTAGTGTTACCGGTAACCAATATACCTTCTCCGTTTCTGATAAGTCCTCCGATGGTTGCTCCTTTGGGTAGCCCCACATCTTTCACCTGAGAACGTGTGATGCGTGAGCCTGCCTTAACCGTAAACTCTGCAACGTCGGCATTGGCGAAGGTCAGACACTTTACATTCGAAACGTCGGCATCCAGCATCATCTGATAAATGTGACTGGCTGCAATAAATTTCTTGTTGATAACCGTACCGATATCCAGACTCTCTGCCATACTGATATAGTCTATATTCTCTACTTCGGCTACAGTCTTGGTAATTCCCAGTCGTTTGGCTGCCAGACAGGCAAGGATATTGGTTTCCGAATTTCCCGTCAGTGCGACGAAGGCTTCCGTGTTTTTGATACCTTCTTCCAGCAGCAGTTCCATATCCCTGCCATCACCGTTGATGATCATAACCTTGTCATCTACCAGTTCCGTCAGGCGGTTGCAGCGATTGAAATCACTTTCGATGATTTTGGTCCGCATGTATTCCGGCATATACTGTACGGTACGCACGGCAATCCGGCTGCCTCCCATGATCATAACGTTACGGATATCGGCTTCATTCTCTTTGCCGGCTATCTTCCGGATGTAAGGAATGTATTTCTTTGTAGTGGTGAAATACACGATATCGTTTAGCAGAATCGCATCGTCACCTCGTGGAATAATGGTTTCGTTTCCTCGTTTGATGGCTACGATGTGGAAAGGAATATTTCTTCCTCCCAGCTCGTGTAACGGAACATTCAATATTTCTGCCGTTTCTCTCATTTTCGTTCCCAGCAGAACGAGTGCGCCTCCGGCAAATTCCCACCATTGACGAATCCAGCTCATCTTGACGGCATCCACAATCTCTTTGGCTGCCAGCATCTCAGGATAGATGAGCGAATCGACTCCCAGTTTGGCGAAGAATTCTTTATGTTTGGGCAACAAGTACTCGTAATTGTTGATTCGTGCCACTGTCTTTTTGGCTCCCAGGCTGGTCGCAAGCATGCACGCCGTCATATTCCGGCTTTCATCGGGGGTGACAGCAATAAACAAGTCGGCTCCTGCCACTCCGGCTTCCTTCAATCCCGAAATAGAGGTCGGGGAAATGTTCACGGTAAGCAGGTCGAAATTATTTCCCAACCTGCCCAGTCTTTCCTCATCGTCATCCATAAGGATAATATCTTGTTTCTCACCCGATAAGAGTTTGGCCAGGTGTGTCCCTACAGCACCTGCACCGGCAATGATAATCTTCATGAGTTCAGAATATGGATTAATGTATTATAGATTCCCGTTTGGTCTATGCCGCAAATGGCGTGTAGGGCACCGACCGGACCATGTTGGATAAAATGGTCGGGGATACCCAGTCGTTTGACCATCGGGGTATAATTGTTGTCTGACATAAACTCCAGAATGGCACTGCCCATTCCGCCTTTTAGCACTCCGTCTTCTACAGTCACGATACGGGAAAATTTCTTTCCGATTTCATGTAGCAAGTCCTCATCCAGTGGTTTCAGGAAGCGCAGGTCGTAATGTGCTATACTGCATTTCTGTGTATTTTCGGCTTCGGCAATGGCTTTTGCCGCTGTATTTCCGATAGGTCCTATCGTAATGACGGCCAGATCGGAACCATCTTTGAGTTTACGGCCTTTGCCAACCTCGACAGCTTCCAGCGGACATTCCCAGTCGGTCCGTACTCCCCGTCCGCGTGGATAGCGGATAACGAACGGTCCCTGGTCGGGGAGCTGGGCTGTATACATCAGCCGGCGCAGTTCTTGTTCATCGTACGGTGAGGCAATAGTCAGGTTCGGTATCGGCCGTAAGTAAGCCATATCGAATACCCCATGGTGAGTTGGTCCGTCTTCACCTACCAAGCCTGCACGATCCAGACACAGCACGACGTTGAGCTTTTGTATAGCGATGTCGTGTATGATGTTATCGTATGCCCGTTGCATGAACGAAGAATAAATGTTACAGAAAGGTAGCAAACCTTCTTTCGCCATACCTCCCGAGAAGGTTACGGCATGTCCTTCGGCAATACCCACGTCGAATGCACGGTCGGGCATTGCTTTCATCAAGATGTTCATGGAGCATCCTGTCGGCATGGCGGGAGTTACCCCGATGATTTTGTCATTCTGCTTAGCCAGCTCCAGCAACGTCTTACCAAATACATCCTGAAACAAAGGAGGCATACCACTGGTATCGTTTACAATTCGTTCTCCCGTTTCCTTGTCGAATATTCCTGGAGCATGCCAGATCGTAGCAGCTTCCTCGGCTGGTTTGAATCCTTTGCCTTTGACCGTATGAATATGAAGCAGTTTCGGACCTTTCATATCCTTGATTTCCTTCAGGACCTTGGTCAGTGACAGCACATCGTGTCCGTCTACTGGTCCGAAGTAACGGATATTCATACCTTCGAAAATATTCTGTTGCTGGGCGAGCATCGACTTCAGGCTGTTATTAAACCGGATCAGGCTTTTCCGGCGTTCTTCATTCAAGACTCCCCACTGATGCAGCTTTCTGGAAATCTTGTACCGCAGCCGGTTATAACCTTCCGATGTTTGCAGATGCAGCAAGTACTGTTTCATGCCTCCTACACTACGATCGATTGCCATATTGTTATCGTTCAGGATAATCAACAGGTTATTCGGGGTGGAAGAGGCGTTGTTCAGTCCTTCGAAGGCCAGTCCTCCACTCATGGAACCATCTCCAATGACGGCTACGACATGACGGTCTTCTTCTCCTTTCCGTGCGGCTGCTACAGCCATTCCCAAAGCTACAGAAATAGAATTTGACGCATGTCCGCAGGTAAATGTATCGTATTCACTTTCGGCCGGTGAAGGAAAAGGACATAAACCGTTCAGTTTCCGGTTGGTACAAAAGCGGTCACGGCGTCCGGTCAGTATCTTGTGTCCGTACGCCTGATGCCCTACGTCCCATACAATGCGGTCGTAAGGCGTATTAAATATATAATGAAGAGCAACAGTAAGCTCGATAACTCCCAAACTTGAGCCGAAATGTCCGGGATTGCGTGAAAGTTCATCTATGATTTTATCCCTGAGCTCCCGGCAGACCTCAGGTAAAGACTCGACAGGAAGTTGACGCAAATCCTTCGGGCTATCTATTTTGTTCAACAATTCGTAAGAAATGGGTTGTTCCATCCGATCTTTATTCAATATTAATTTCACAAAAATACGATAAATATGTGTATTGTGTTTACATTTGCACAAAAAATAATGAACAGTGTATGCCTATGGAGTTTAGAACGAAAGTAGAATTGCCTGTTGGACAAGGAGAAATTCGTCATTCGGATCCGATATTGTTGTGGGGATCTTGCTTTGCCGAGAATATAGGAAAGCTATTGACGGATAATAAGTTCCACTGTGATGTGAATCCTTTTGGCATTCTGTATAATCCACTTTCAATCGCAAAATCTGTGTCTTTATTGCTCGACAATAAGGTGTATAGTGCAGCCGATTTACGTTTTGACAAAGGAATATGGTATAGCCTGATGCATCATAGTTCGTTTTCCTCGGCTGACCAGTCGGAGTGTCTGGAAAAGATTAATTTCCGTATGGCAAAGGGGAGAGAAATGCTGGGCAAGGCAAAATGGATGATATTTACATGGGGAACAGCACGCGTGTACGAATGGAAGGAGAATGGAGAGGTTGTAGGCAATTGTCATAAATTGCCCGACCGGCTGTTTACACGCCGGTTGCTGGAGGTGGAAGAGATTGTATCGGCTTTTGCCTCCCTGCTTGAACGCATCCGTCAGGTGAATCCGGAGGTACAGTTCCTGTTTACCGTGAGTCCGATACGGCATGCCAAGGACGGTATGCACGGCAACCAGCTGAATAAAGCCGTACTGCTGCTGGCCATCGAAAGATTATGTCAGCTATTTTCGTCATGCCATTATTTCCCTTCGTACGAGATTATGCTGGATGAATTGCGCGATTACCGTTTCTATGCCGACGATATGCTTCATCCCACTCCGCTTGCCGTCAGTTATATTTGGGAATGCTTTTGTGAAAGCTTTTTTACTGCGGATACACTGCGTGTCATGAAAGAGTGGCAGGATATACGGAAAGGCCTCGAGCATCGTCCTTTTGATGCAAAATCGACAGCTTATTATACATTTCTAAGTCAAATTATGTTAAAGATAGAAAGGTTAAAAGAAAAATTCCCGTACTTAGACGTACAAAACGAAATAGCATTATGTCAAACTCGATTGAAGAAATAACCTCCGTCATCGGAGCCAACAGGATAGGGAAGCATCCGGCAACTATTGACTGGATTCTTACAGACAGCCGTTCACTGTGCTTCCCCGAAGAAACTTTGTTTTTCGCTCTGAAGACAAAACGTAACGACGGACACAAATATATACCGGAACTTTATGCCAGAGGAGTGAGGAACTTTGTGGTAACCGATGTGCCTGAAAATCTTTCTCACTATTCTGATGCTAACTTCCTGCAAGTAGCTAATTCGCTGAAGGCTTTGCAGCGTCTGGCATCCAAGCACCGTGAGCAGTATCAGGTGCCCGTGGTAGGTATTACGGGAAGTAATGGCAAGACAGTCGTGAAAGAATGGATTTATCAGTTGCTGAGTCCGGACAAAGTCATCACCCGCTCGCCGCGCAGCTATAATTCACAGATAGGTGTTCCGTTGTCCGTATGGATGATGAACGAACATACCGAGCTTGGCATTTTCGAGGCTGGTATATCTGAAATGGGAGAAATGGAGGCGTTGCAGCCGATTATACAGCCTACCATTGGGGTGCTGACCAATATTGGAGGAGCACATCAGGAGAATTTCACTTCGTTGCAGGATAAATGTATGGAGAAACTTCTGCTGTTTAAAGACTGCGACGTGATTATCTACAACGGCGACAATGAGCTGATAAGCAATTGTGTTTCGAAATCATTGCTTACTTCCCGTGAAATAGCCTGGTCGATGAAGGACAATGAACGTCCGCTGTTTATCGAAAAAATAGAGAAGGACAATGACGGAACAACCGTCAAATATCGTTATCTGGGATTCTTAAAGGAATATCGCATACCGTTCATCGACGATGCTTCTATCGAAAATTCGTTGAATGCCCTTGCTGTAGCATTGTATCTGATGGTCTCTCCCGAAGATATTGCCGAACGTATGGCGCATCTGGAACCGGTTGCCATGCGTCTGGAAGTGAAAGAGGGTAAGAATGGCTGTGTCTTGATAAACGACAGTTATAATTCTGATTTTGCTTCTCTCGACATCGCTCTCGACTTTATGGCACGCCGTACGGAAGACAAAGCGCGCCGGCGTACACTCATCTTGTCGGATATACTGGAAAGCGGGCAGCCCAGCAAGCTTCTTTACCGTCAGGTTGCCGATCTGGTACACAGCCGTAAGGTAGACCGTATCATCGGAGTGGGAGAAGAAATCTCTGCCGCCGCTCCTCGTTTCGAGATAGAGAAGCAGTTCTTCCGCACGACGGCCGAACTGATAGAGTCGGGTGTGCTCAATTCATTGCGTAACGAAGTCGTATTGATAAAAGGTGCACGTGCCTTTCATTTCGATGATATAACCGATTTGCTGGAACTGAAGGTACACGAAACGATTCTTGAAATCAATCTGGAAGCTCTGGTTGCTAACCTGAATCATTACCGTAACAAGCTGAAACCGGATACCAAGATGGTATGTATGGTAAAGGCTTCTGCCTATGGTGCCGGCTCGTTTGAGGTGGCGAAGACGCTCGAAGACCATCGGGTGGATTATCTGGCTGTTGCGGTTGCCGACGAAGGTGCCGACTTGCGCAAGGCAGGAATCAACAGTTCTATTATAATTATGAATCCGGAACTGACAGCTTTCAAGACCATGTTCGATTACAAGCTGGAGCCGGAAGTCTATAGCTTTCATTTGCTCGAGGAATTGATTAAGGCAGCCGGACGTGAAGGTGTTTCCAATTTCCCGATACATATCAAGATTGATACGGGTATGCACCGGTTGGGCTTTGCTCCGGAAGAAATTCCTTATCTGGTAGACCGTCTGCACCGTCAGTCGGCAGTTATTCCTCGTTCCGTATTTTCTCACCTGGTGGGAAGTGATGCCGAGCGATTCGATTCCTTTACACGTCGCCAGATTGAAACATTCGAAGCTGCGGCGGCCGAACTGCAAGCTGGATTCAGCCATAAGATTCTGCGCCATATCTGCAATACAGCGGGTATCGAACGTTATCCGGGTGCTCAGTTCGACATGGTACGTCTGGGTATCGGATTGTATGGTATCGATCCTTTTACAAATAAGATCCTGCATAATGTAAGTACGCTGAAAACGACTATCTTGCAGATACACGATGTTCCTGCCGGTGAAACGGTAGGATATAGCCGTCGCGGAATCCTCGAACGTGATTCAAGGATAGCTGCCATTCCTATCGGATATGCCGACGGATTGAACCGTCATTTAGGCAACGGTAATGCTTACTGTCTGGTAAACGGACAAAAAGCGCCTTATGTGGGCAATATCTGTATGGATGTATGTATGATTGATGTGACTGACATTGATTGCAAGGAAGGCGATAAAGCCATTATCTTTGGCGATGATCTTCCGGTTACTGTACTTGCCGATAAGCTCGATACTATTCCTTATGAAATTCTGACCAGCGTTTCCAATCGGGTGAAACGTATTTATTTCCAGAATTAATTCGTACGGAATCTTTTTAAGATATTTGTTTTTTTAGAAATCCTTGCATGCGGAGAATGTATGCAAGGATTTCTTTTTTTGTGGAAATAGGTCAGTTATTGCACCTCAAAGCTTAAAAAATGAACATAATTGTCGGTTTCTTCTGCTATTTTTGTTATCCGTAAAAAGTATGTTTAACTGAAGAACAGATGTTCATAATATGAAAAATGTAAAATCTTTGTTCCTGAAAGGAGCATTTGTCTGTATGCTGATGTTTTCTGCATTGCCTTCTTCTGCCGAGAATTATCCTTATCGCAGCGATGTACTGTGGGTAACTGTGCCCGATCATGCCGACTGGCTGTATAAGACTGGCGAAAAGGCTGAAGTGGAAATACAATTTTATAAGTATGGTATTCCTCAGGATAATCTGGAGGTGAAGTATGAGCTGGGAGGGGATATGATGCCTGCCGACAAGACTGGTTCGGTAAAGCTGAAAAACGGTCGGGCGGTCATTGATGTCGGAACGATGAAAACGCCCGGATTCCGTGACTGCCGTCTGGTAGCTGTCATAGACGGGAAGGTTTATAAGCACCACGTGAAGGTAGGTTTTTCACCCGAAAAATTACAGCCGTATACGCAGCTTCCGGCTGATTTTGACCAGTTCTGGGAGAAGAATCTGGCAGATGCAGCTCGTTGCCCGATGAAATATACGATTGAACCGGCTCCCGAATATGCCACGGAGAAAGCCGATTGTTACCTGGTCAAGCTACAATGTTTCCGTCCGGGTTCGTATATCTACGGTTATCTCACTCGCCCGAAGGCACCGGGAAAGTATCCGGTTGTGCTTTGTCCGCCAGGGGCAGGTATAAAGACGATCAAGGAACCCAAGCGGCATATCTATTATGCAGAGGAAGGATGTATCCGGCTGGAAATGGAAATTCACGGCTTGAATCCGAAAATGTCTGCCGAGGAGTTTAAAGAGATTTCTTCGGCTTTTGGTAATTATCTGACCAACGGGCTCGACAACCGCGATAATTATTATATGAAGAAAGTCTATATGAGTTGTGTCCGGGCTATCGACTTTCTAACTTCCTTACCGGACTGGGACGGCAAGAATGTGATTGTTCAGGGAGGAAGTCAGGGAGGAGCGCTTGCGCTTGTTACGGCGGGACTGGACAAGCGAGTGACTGCTTGTGTGGCGAATCATCCGGCACTGAGTGACATGGCAGGATACAAAGCCGGACGTGCCGGAGGCTATCCGCATTTCTTCAAGAATTATCAGGGAATGGCTACGCCGGAGAAAATTCGTACCATGGCTTATTACGATGTGGTGAACTTTGCCCGTCGGATAAAGGTTCCGGTATATATTACGTGGGGGTACAATGATGATACGTGTCCTCCTACCACCAGTTATATTGTTTACAATGTGCTGGACTGTCCGAAGGAGGCGCTTATTACTCCGATAAACGAACATTGGACTTCCGATGTTACGGAATACGGACAGTTGAAGTGGATTCAGAAGCATCTTAAATGAGGCTGTATTTGCAGGAGAACTTTCAGGCTTTATCCTCCGCTACAGCTTCAATCAATATTGGCTGAAACTGGCATTCCCTTGTTTCTTGTCTAGGGTTGAAAAAACTGACAGGCAGAAGCAAGGGTATTTAGTATGATGACTTGAGGAAAACGTGCGCAGATTTACTTTGTTTTTTGTACAAAAGATTTTGGAATTTGTACAAAAGATAATTTTTTTTGAGCAAATGCAATCGAAATTTCACCTTGTCTGTGGAGGAAGAAGCATAAAAATCCCCTTTATCTTCCTGACGATTGCTGTTTCTTGTCGGGCAAGCGTCCGAAAATAAAGGGGAAAGAGTATTTTACTTGTTGTTATGTATTATACCTTAACCAGTTTGTATTTAGGAACCAGTACTTTCATGATAATCCATCCTATCAGATAAGCTACGGCACAGATACTGAAAATAATGAAGTAGCCGGCAGCTTTACCTTCAAATCCCATGAACGTCATGTTGGTTTCGGCAGCATAGTCGAACAGACGTCCTGATCCCATGTTGATGAAGAATGAACCGATACCTCCAGCCATACCGCCAATTCCGATAATAGTTGCAATGGTACTCTTTGGGAACATATCACCAACCACCGAATAGATGTTGGCCGACCACGACTGATGTGCGGCTCCTGCAATACCGATAATGATAATCGGGAACCAGTATGAGTAGTTGCCCAGCGGCTGTGCAAATAATGCCAGCAGCGGGAACAGCGCAAAAATAAACATGGCCTGCATGCGTGCTACATACGGATTCTTGCCAGTCTTGTTGATAATGATGGTCGGCAGTTTACCTCCATAGATGGAAAGCATGGTGATGGCATACAAGACAAAGATAAGCATCTGGGCAGTTGCTGTATCGGAAGAGAAACCGTATACATCCGAAATGTAGGCCGGTGTCCAGAACAGATAGAACCACCAAACGCCGTCGGTCATGAATTTACCGAAGAATACAGCCCACGTCTGAGGAAACTTGAAGCATTGAAGGAAAGATATCTTCTGATTGTCGAAGTCGTTGTTTGCACTTTGTGCCTCGGCTTTGTTTGCTTCAGGATCGTTGTTGTCCTGTTCGATGTATGCCAGTTCGGCTGCATTGACATGCGGATTGGCATGCGGCTTCTTGTAGAGGAACATCCACAATCCCATCCAGATGAAGCCCAGTCCACCGATAACGACGAATGCCATTTCCCATCCGTTACCTACACCGATACTCTGGAAGTAGCGTGCCAAAGGAGGTATGCTGACAGGCGCAATCAAAGCTCCGATGGTAGAGCCTGCATTGAAGATGGAAGTTGAAAACGCGCGGTCTTTTTTAGGAAAATATTCGGCTGTAACTTTGATGGCAGCGGGGAAGTTTCCTGCTTCGCCTGCTCCTAAAACGATACGGGCTGCGATGAAGTAATAAACGCTGGTGATGGCAATGGTTGAGGCTACGGCTCCTGTAGCAGAAAGCATGTCACTTGCGTTGTGAGCACCGATTGTCATTTCGGTAGCCCATCCACACAGCGCATGCAGGCAGGCTCCAGCCGACCAGATAAAAATGGCCCAGAGGTACCCTTTTTTCGTTCCCATCCAGTCGATGAATCGTCCGGCGAAAAGGTTGGCGATGGCATATACAATTGAAAATATAGCTGTGATATCTCCGTAGTTGGAGTCAGTCCAGTGAAATTCTGGAGCGATAAAATCCTTCCAGGTCAGCGAAAGAACCTGTCGGTCGAGGTAGTTTACAGTAGTTGCAAAAAACAACATTCCACAGATAACCCATCGGAAGTTGGTCATTTTTTGTTCTACTTTCTGAAATGTGTTCATGGTATTAATTGAAAATTTACATAAGTTGACGATATAAAAAGAGTCATTCCGGATGCTGCCGATCTTCCTGAAAAATGAAGATCACAACATCCGGCGTTGGCAAAAAAGATCTGTTGTTATTGAATCACTGGAGAATTCATCTCATTTCAGTATAAGATATCTTGTCCATATCTCCGTAGTCCAGATTTTCTCCGGCCATTCCCCAGATGAACATGTAGTTGCTTGTTCCGGCTGCGGCATGGATAGACCATTCGGGCGACATAATAGCTTGTTCGTTTGCCAGCCATACCAGTCTTTCTTCCTGAGGCTCTCCCATCAGGTGGCAAATCATGTTACCCGGAGTCAGGTTGAAATAGAAGTATGCTTCAATACGTCGGGAGTGGGTGTGTGCAGGCATCGTATTCCATACACTTCCCGGTTTCAGTTCAGTCAATCCCATTTGTAACTGGCAAGGACCTTCTTCGAGTACATTGCTTACAATTAACTGATTGATGACACGGTCATTGCTTTCTTCCATTTTACCTGCCGCAAACGAATTGGCTTTCAGGGAACCCTTACGTCCGTCCAGTGTAACGAGCTGTGTCTTGTAAGCTTTATGAGCGATAGCTGAGTTCAGGTAAAATTTGGCAGGCTTTGAAGCATCCTTACTCTTGAAGGTAACTTTCTGGTTGCCTCTTCCTACGTAAAGAGCTTCCTTGAAATTGAGGGTGTATTCTTTTCCGTCGACAGTTACAATTCCTTCTCCGCCGATGTTGATAATTCCCAGTTCACGGTTGAAAAGAAAGTAAGGAGCCTTCAACTGGTCGATGGTGTCGAGTGTCAGTTCCTTGTTGACAGGAACAGCTCCTCCGAAGATAAAGCGGTCGTACATAGAGTAAGTGAGATTGATTTCATCCGCAACCATCACTTTTTCCATCATGAAACTGCTGCGCAGTCTTTGAGTATCGTATGTCTTTACGTCCTGCGGGTTGCATGCCACCTGCATGTGTACGCTGGAAATCTGGGCGTTTGCGCTAACGGAGGCCACGCCAAGTATCATTGCGATAGCTAACTTTTTCATATTTCTTATTTTATATTGTTATTTTATTGATTCTTTAGGTCTAATTATCCCTGACGGCTTTCTTTGATAATCCGTCTTCTGTTGAAGATGGCAAGTGCCAGTGTACCGATGACCAGAACAGCGGAACCTATTATCTTCAGGTTGTATATCAGGTGGAAAATTATCCACGAGAACAGGCTTGAAGCAAAGTCGAGTGCTCCCCCTTGAAATCCTTCCGGTATCTTTACGGCTGAATCACCTGTCTTGGCAAAGACATCTTGTGCAGCCTGTGTGAAGAACGGTGCAAGATCGGTTACGAAATAAAGTCCAACGATAAGTGCTACCAGTCCGATAATGAATGTTTTCAGAACATTACCTTTGGTAATAGGCAGAACGGCAGGGAACAAATAGAACATTCCTGCAAGCGAAGCCAAAGGCAGGAACTGGTTTCCAGGTAAGACGACGGAAAGAAACAAGGTTACCGGGATGAGCAGCAACGAAACCACCAGTGTGGTAGGATGTCCGATGACAAGTGCCGGACTCATACCGATGTTCAGTCCTGCCGCATTCTTGAATTTGCGTGCAATCAGTTCGCGTGTGGCATCAGAAATCGGTCGCAGTCCTTCGATGAAGAGCGAAGTGATACGGGGAATAAGTTCCATGACTGCTCCCATCTTGATGCCTAATCCTAAGATAGAAGGAATATTGTCTACCAGCTCTTTGCTGTTCTCGCAGGCAAGAGCTCCGATGGCGCATCCTACAATGACTCCCAGAAACAACGGCTCTCCCATGATTCCGAACTTTTTCTTCATGCCTTCTGCATCGATGTTCAGCTTCTCGAATCCGGGAATTTTGTCGAGTACCTTATTAATTACTACGGCAAATGGGACAAAACCTTGACAGAACGGTTGAGGAATGGAGATTCCTTCCATCTTTTCATAATATGTCTGAAACTGCTTGCTTGTGAGGTCTGCCATAATCAATGTAATGATATAACAAATGATTGCAGCAAAGAATCCCCACCATATATTATCCGATGCAAAATAAACGACTGCTCCAATAAATGCAAAATGCCAGTAGTTCCATAAGTCGATATTGACCGTCTTTGTCGTTTTGGTCAGAAGCATAATAATATTGATAGCCAAACATACCGGGATGATGAATGCTCCTACCGAAGTGTTGTATGCTACCGATGCAGCGGCCGGCCATCCCATATCAAAAATGCCAAGGCTCAGCCCGTAGATTTCGGTCACTTTTTTCAGCGGATCTCCCAGGCTGCTTGTAAGCAATGCCGTTACGACAGACAAGCCGACGAATCCTACTCCTACGAGCAGGCCGCTTTTCAAAGCCTTACCGAATTTAATGCCGATACATACTCCTAAAATAGTAAAAATGATAGGCATCATCACCGCTGCTCCCAGGCCGATGATATAGCTAAAAACTTGTTCCATAATTTGCTTTTGTCTTTCAGAAAATCGTGATATTAGGGTTAATTATTCATTTAGATTGCATCAAAAATAAGTTCTTTTCTTTTAATTTGCAATGGAAATCTGATTTAATTCGAAACTTTATTGAAATAAACAAGAAAATACCGTTATCGTACACGATTATTCCATATTGGTGAATAATAAATCTACCTTTAAACTCAAAATTTCTACATACAAGTATTTGTTTTTTTCTACATTTGTACATAAAAAAACTGAAATCGAAACATGAAAAACAAACAAATTCTAATGGGGTGCTTGGGACTGATGTTTAGTGTTGTTGGCATGGTTCAGGCACAAGAAAGTTTTCCTAAAGAACAGAAGCCTTGGTCGGTGCGGATGGCCGAATCGGAGATGGTTCGTAATCCGGAATCTTGGCAGGTGGATTTTCAACCTTCACTTAAATGGGATTATTGTCATGGACTGGAGTTGGGTGCCATGATGGATGTTTATGATCGTTACGGCGATGCCAAATTTTACGAGTATGCCTTAGCTTATGCCGATACGATGGTGAACGAGGACGGTACAATCAAGAAATATAAGCTTACGGATTATAGTTTGGATCGTATCAATTCGGGTAAGATGCTTTTCCGTATTTATGAACAAACCAAAAATGATAAATACAAAAAAGCATTGGATTTGTTGAGAAGTCAGTTCGACGGGCAGCCTCGTAATGCTGACGGTGGCTTTTGGCATAAAAAAGTTTATCCTAATCAGATGTGGCTGGACGGACTTTATATGGGAACTCCTTTCTTGGCGGAATATGCTTATCGAAATAACGAGCCGCAAGCTTATCAGGAGGTGATTAATCAGATAAAGATTGTAGCTCGGCATACGTATGATCCGGCTAATGGTTTGTTTCGTCATGCCTGCGATGTGAGCAAACGGGAAAAATGGGCTGACAAAGAAACTGGGCAGTCACAGCATTGCTGGGGACGTGCGTTGGGATGGTATATGATGGCCATTGTAGATGACTTGGACTTTATTCCGCAGCATGAACCAGGGCGTGACACGGTTTTGGTGATACTGAATCATATTGCTGAAACGCTGAAGAAATATCAAAGTCCGGAGGGTTTATGGTATCAGGTGATGGATAAGAGTGGAGAGCCGGGTAATTATTTGGAATCTTCATGCTCTGCTATGTTTGTTTATTCCCTGTTCAAGGCTGTCCGTAAAGGATATATTCCGTCTTCTTATTTCACTGTTGCACGAAAGGGGTACGAAGGTATTCTGAATGAATTTATTAAGGTGGATGATAATGGGCTGGTTTCCATTACAAAAGCTTGTGCAGTTGCCGGATTGGGCGGAAAAAATTACAGAATGGGCGATTATGATTATTATATCCATGAACAGATTCGGGATAATGACCCAAAGGCTGTGGGTCCGTTTATTCTGGCAAGTCTGGAGTGGGAAGGACTGCCAAAGGAGAAACGCCGGTTTGCGGAACCCAGGGAACTGGTTGTTGCCCAGGATGGAACGGGTGATTATACGACAATAGCTGAAGCCTTGGAAGCTGTTCGTGCCTTTATGGATTTTGATGTAAAGATCTATATAAAGAAAGGTATATACAAAGAAAAACTTGTAGTACCTTCTTGGGTGCAACATATAGAGTTGATAGGTGAAGATGTGCAGAATACGATTATAACTCATGCCGATCATGCCAATATGAATCACATGGGGACTTTCCGAACGTATACGGTTAAAGTTGAGGGTAATTATATTACCTTCCGTAATATTACGATAGAAAATAATGCTCCCAGACTGGGGCAGGCTGTAGCTTTGCATACTGAAGGAGATTGCCTCCGTTTTATTAATTGCCGTTTTTTAGGAAATCAGGATACCGTATATACGGGGGTGGAAGGTACTCGTCTGTATTTTGAGAATTGTTATATAGAAGGAACTACAGATTTTATTTTTGGACCTTCGACTGCATGGTTCGAAGGGTGTACGATTCATAGTAAAGCTAATTCATACATAACAGCAGCTTCTACTCCTAAAGATATAGAGTATGGTTATATATTTAATAAATGTAAGTTAACGGCTACTGCTGGGGTCGATAAAGTATATCTGGGTAGACCTTGGCGCCCCTATGCTTATACTATCTTTATGAATTGTGAATTGGGAAAGCATATTGTCGGAGCTGGTTGGGATAATTGGAGAGATGCGAAGAACGAGAAGACCGCCCGTTATGCTGAATATCACAATAGTGGCGAGGGTGCAAAAGCAGATAACCGTGTGAAATGGGCAAAACAGCTTTCTGATAAAGAAGCTGAGAAAATAACTACCGTGAATTGTTACAATTTATCGAAAGGATGGCGATTATTTGAATAAAACAATTTTTACGTTTTTAAAGTCAAAAAATATACATGAAAGATGTATGTTAAGAAGAAATTTGTGAACTAATTTTAATATTCTAAAAACACATTTATTTTATGCATTATCAACAGAGAATAAGGAACGTCGTCTCTTTACTTATTGTGAGTATGCTTTGTCTTGCTTCTTTTGCACAAGGGTTGCAAGTGCAGGGTATTGTAAAGGACAAAAACGGTGAACCTATGATTGGGGTCAACGTGGTAGTGAAAGGTACAACTAATGGTACCATAACAGGTTTGGATGGTGACTTCGTACTTAGTGGATTGAAAAAATCGGATGTCATCTCGTTTACTTATATTGGTTTTAAGACGAAGGATGTGAAGTACGGAGGACAAAAGCAGCTTGATGTAGTATTGGAGGAAGATACGGAAACTCTGGATGAGGTTGTTGTTATCGGTTATGGTACGGTAAACAAGCGCGATTTGACGGGTTCCGTTGCATCTGTCAGTGCTGAAGATATTGCTGCTGTTCCTGTTTCAAGTGCTACAGAAGCTTTGACTGGTAAGTTGGCGGGTGTCAATATTACAACAACGGAAGGTTCTCCTGACGCCGATGTGAAGATTCGCGTTCGTGGTGGTGGTTCTCTGTCACAAGATAATTCTCCGTTGTATATCGTCGATGGATTCCCTGTTTCAAGTATCAGCGATATTGCACCGTCTGAAATTCAGAGCATCGACGTTTTGAAGGATGCTTCTTCTACAGCAATCTATGGTGCACGTGGTGCCAATGGTGTTATCATCGTAACAACGAAGAGTGGTACGGAAGGAAAGACTCAGGTAGACTTTGGCGCTTCTTTCGGCTTGAAGAAAGTTACCAGACTGACTAAGGTTCTTGATCCTTATAATTATGTAGCTTATCAGCATGAGCTGGGTTCTACAGATTATGGTAATTATTCGGATATGGATATCTGGAAGTCGGTTGAGGGATATGATTTCCAGGATGACATTTTTGGACGTACCGGAAATCAGGCTCAGTATAATGTGAATGTAAGTGGAGGTAGCAAACAAATAAAATATAATGTAAGCTATGCTCATAACGATGAAAAGAGTATCATGCTGGGATCTGGCTTTAATAAGAATAATATTAATGCTAAGATTAATGCAGAATTGAATCAATGGATGTCGTTGGACTTCAATGCTCGTATGAGTTACACTACCATCGATGGCTTGAGTGGTGGTGCTGATACCAATGAATCGAGTGCTGCAAACTCTATTGTTGCAAACGCTGCACGTTTTCGTCCTGTTGATCCTTTGACATCAAATACTGATGATGAAAGTAACAATACTTCATCGCAAAAAAATCCGTTGGAACGTTTGCTGGCTACTTATAAGAAGAGAAATACATTTAATCAGAATTATAATGTAGGTTTAAACTGGAAACCATTCAAGAACTGGACATTCCGTTCTGAATTTGGCTATGGCTGGAAATACGACAATACTGATCAGGTTTGGTCTAGCGATGCTGTTCAGAATTCTAAGTTGGGATATAACGGACAACCGCAGTCTGTTTTGACTCGCGATATTACCAAGAACTGGCGTAACGCTAACACATTGACTTACGATAATAAGAAACTGTTTGGCGGCCGTGATAAACTGAATGTCTTGTTGGGACATGAAGTAAGTAGCAGTCAGGAAACATCGCTCGAAAATACTTCTGTTGCATTCCCTACTACCATGACAATTGATGAAGTTCTGGCTAATATGGGAGCTGGTACAGCTTTGCCTACTCAGACAACTATTTCTGCAAAGGATAATATGTTGTCTTTCTTCGGTCGAGTAAATTATACTTTGATGGACAAGTATTTGTTAACGGTAACGGTCCGTGCTGATGGCTCTAGTAAGTTTGCAAAGGGTAATCAGTGGGGGGTATTCCCTTCTGCTGCGTTGGCATGGCGTTTGTCTGATGAAGCCTTTATGAAAAATGCTAAAGACTGGTTGTCTAACCTGAAGGTACGTTTAAGCTATGGTACTGCTGGTAATAACCGTATCAGCTCGGGATTGATGTATACTACTTATACAATGTCGGGTAACTCGGGTAAAGCTCCTTTCTTTGATGAAAACCGTGGAACTATGTTGGAGCATGGTTCTAACTTGTATAACCCGAACTTAAAATGGGAAACAACCATTACTCGTAACCTTGGTTTTGATTATGGTTTCTTCAATAATCGGTTGTCTGGATCATTGGATCTTTATTGGAATACAACAAAAGATTTGTTGATGAAAACAGAGATTCCATCGAATACGGGTTATAGCTATCAGTATCAGAACTTCGGTAAAACTTCTAATAAGGGTGTTGAATTGACTTTGAATGCAGTTTTGGCTGACAAAGCAAAATGGGGATTGAATTTTAACTTTAATATTTCTTATAACCGTAACCGCATTGATGAACTGGGTACAGAGAATCCTTGGCAGAGCAGTAACTGGTCGGGTAGTACAATTGCAAAATACGAAGATTACCGTGTGGAAGAAGGTGGTCGCTTAGGTGAAATCTGGGGATATAAAACAAATGGTTTCTATACTGCATACGATCCGGTGACAAATCCGAATGGTGAACTGGTTTTGAATGGTACTTCATGGGCATTGCGCGACGGTATCAAGGATAATAGTTATTCATTGACGGGTGGTAAACCTTATCCCGGACAGTTGAAATATGAATGTGATGAAAATGGTGATCCGATCAAACAAAGACTGGGTAATACAGTTGCTCCGCTGACTGGTGGATTCGGTTTCGACGGATTTATCGGAAACTTCGACTTTAATATTTTCTTAAACTATTCTGTAGGCAATCAGATTGTAAACGGAACGAAACTGGCTAACTCATTCTGTGCTGGTTCTGCCAAAGGATATAATTTGGTAAACGATTTTGCTTTGGATAACCGTTATACTTGGATCGATCCTGAAACTGGTTTGAATTTAGGTAAGCCAGATGGTTCTACAGTCGACTACTATGGTGGTGCTGAAGGTTTGATTACACGATTGAACGCAATCAATACAGGAGCGAATATCTATAATCCTGCTGCTGTTACCGCAATGTATCTGAACGATTATGCTGTAGAAGACGCCTCTTTCTTGAGAGTGAACAATATTACTATCGGATATACATTCCCGAAAGCTTGGGTGAAGAAAGCTTTTATGCAGAACGTACGTATTTATGTCACAGGTTATAACCTTTACTGTCTGACAAGCTATTCCGGACCGGATCCGGAAGTAGATACAAGCAGCAAGAAGAATGCAATGACTCCGGGTATTGATTATGCAGCTTATCCAAAGAGCCGTTCTTTTGTTGCTGGTATTAATGTTACATTCTAAATTCTAATATGATATCATTTATGAAAAATATAATTAAGTTATTAGCTTTAGCTGCGGGAGTTGCAGGAATGAGTGCTTGTTCTGATTTCTTGGATCAAACTGCTCCTTCCGAACTAAATGACAATACTGTATATAATTCAACTTATTATACAGGATTGCGTGTGAATAAAATTTATGGTGGATTGGCGCAGGACCAGACTTATTCACAATACATTCCTATTATATGGGGATTGAACTCCGATTGTGAACTGGTAGATGGTTTGGGTGCCGATGCTGATAATACGACCAGTGAACGTGGTAACATGAACTACAATGCCAGTCCGTCGTGGGGTAATCTGGCAAAGCTTTGGGATGCCATGTATGGTATTATAGAAGATGCAAACTTAACATTGGAAGGTATCAACTCCAGTTCATTGCTTACAGCTGGTGGCTCGGAACAAGCGGCTATGGAACGTTATAAGGGAGAGGCTTTGACCTTGCGTGCCATGATTTATTTTGATCTGGTTCGTTTCTTCGGAGATGTACCTTTGAAACTGGAACCTTCGCAGGCTGATTTGAATAATGCTTATTTGCATAAGACAGATCGTGATGTCATTCTGGATACGTTAATGGTCGATTTACAGACTGCAACAAAATTATTGCCGTGGGCCGATGAGGTTTCCGGTTATACTACAGAACATGTAACAAAAGGATATGCACATGCTTTATTAGCAAATATTGCTATGACTCGTGCAGGATGGGTGATTCGTGAAAAGGCTAAAGATGGATATGAAACAGCCGACTATAGTGATCCTACTTATCCGACTCAGCGTCCGGATGCTGCTACACGTACCAAACTCTATGAATTGGCATTATCCAATTTGAGTGCTGTTATTACAAACGGAACACATAAATTGAATCCGTCGGTAGAAAATCAATGGTATTTAATCAACCAGCGTGAACTGGATAAGAATTACCATGAGAATATTTTTGAGATTCCGATGGGACTTGGAGTTAGTAGTGAATTAGGTTATACCGTTGGTGTACGTGTGAATGGTGCTACGACAGAATATGGTGTAAAGGGTAATTCATCTGGTAAGATGAAACTGACTGCACCTCTCTTCTATTCATTCGACAAGAAGGATTTGCGTCGTGATATTACTTGTGCACAAGTACAGTTGGGTGCAGAGAACGGCGTTACCAAAGAATCCATGTTGGGTAATACTCCGTTTGGTATCTATGTCGGCAAATGGGATATACGCAAGATGAATGAAGAATGGCGTCAGGCTGCTATTGCGACCGGTAATGCAAAGTGGATGTCGGGTATTAATGTAGTGAGAGCGCGTTATCCTCAAGTGTTGTTGTGGTATGCTGAAGTGATGAACGAACTGGCTGGTCCTGACGGTGATTATACTGGATCGGCAGGCTTGACAGCCCGTCAGGCATTGGCTTTGGTACATACCCGTGCGTTTGCCGATGCAGATAAAGCTGATGCTCAAAAATACATAGATGCAATACCTGCTACCAAGGATGCTATGTTTAATGCGATTGTGGATGAAAATGCATGGGAACTGGCAGGAGAAGGTTTCCGTAAGTTCGATCTGATCCGCTGGAATCTGTTGGCTGAAAAGATTCAGGAATTCAAAGATACTTATTACAATGAACTGATGGATGAGTCGAATCCTAATTACTATCCGGAAAAGGTTTACTTTAACTATACCGATGATACCAAGACTAAGATTGATTTGTCGAGTGTGACGTGGTATGGTCTGCCGGAGGGAAAAGAATCATCCGACTACGATGATAATAAGTCATTCTATGGCGCAGAAAGAGATGATTCCAAACAGACTCAGTTGCAGACTAACTGGCCTTCTATTTCAAGTGGACTGGTTGGAACTAATGTACAGGTGAAAAACCGCTATTTGTTGCCTATTGGATCTACAACCATTTCGGCTGCAAACGGTTATATCCATAACTCTTATGGATACTCAGATTAATATTCAACATAAAATTGGCATAGAATATGAAGATATTTAAATATATTGCAGGTTCTGGAGCTTTTATGCTCCTGACCTCTATCATCGGAACGGCATGTACTGATGGTAATGATTGGAACGTAGATAGCACACACGACCGTTTGTTTAGTGTGACAGCTTCAGGCATATCGGTTTCGGCTAAACCGACGTCTGCGGAAGTTTCATGGAGAGTAGTTCCTGATGCAGAGTATTATGTGATGGAATATAGTACGGACTCCTTATACGATGAGATAGCAATGGGTGGAACTGAACACTCTGTTATTGTGGGAGAAGATAAGTCTGTCGTTGAGAGTCCTTATACGATTACAGGCTTGCAGGGAGAAACTAAATATTTCTTGCGTATCAAGTCAATGTCTTCTGCGAAGGCTGATTCAAAGTGGACGTATTTGGAAAAGTATTCTTTCAAGACTTCTGCAGAGCAGATTCTGAATGAGGTCGCTTCAATCACGGGCGAAAGTGCTGTTCTTTCTTGGACGGAAGGGGCTGAAGTTACTTTGTTGAAATTGGCAGAGGATAAGGATGATGTAGAAGAAGTAGATACTACATATATCGATCTGGATGCTGCGGCAGTAGCTGCTTCATCGTATACACTTACAGGATTGTCACCTAAAACGAAGTATTCTGTATCTATCTATAATGGTAATGTAAAACGTGGTACAAGAACCTTTACAACGACTGAATCTTATCCGACTGGTTATGATATTGTAAATGTAACTGATGCTGAAATGCTGAACGATGTATTTAGTAATCCGGCTAATTACATACAGGAGAACGGTGGTAATGTTGTTTTGGTATTTGCAAATGGATCTACTACCGATTACATGGGTGAAAGTATGGAATTGACAATCCCGGCTGAATTTAAATCTGTTATCTTCTGGGGTGAATCGGGCGATACAAAACCTGTCTTTATGCCTAAGGGACTTTCTATGGCAGGTAGTCATGATTTGATCCGTTTCTACAATTTGGATCTGCAGAATACAAGTAGCGGAAGTGATTACATCGTGAACTTTAATGTAGAAGGTAATGTAGGCGAAATATTGATTGATAACTGTAACATTAGTAAGACTCGTGGTGTAGTTCGTGTTCAGAGTGATGGCGCTAAAGGTTCTATCGGTTCAATTAATATTGATAACTGCGTGTTGACGGATATTGGTTCGTATTCAATTGTACAGACAAAAGTTTCTGGCTTTACACTCAATTCGATCAGCTTGTCTAATTCTACAATTAGTACAGTAAATGCCGGTGGAGTGTTGATAACCCAGCAGGATAATATCAATATCTCAATTGATGCTTGTACGTTCTATAATTGTGTAACTAGCGGTAAGTCATTTATTGATATCAATAAGATGTCGAACGTAACTGTTGATGTCAAGAACACAATTATCGGTCAGTTGTATAGCTATACAAGTGGTTCGACTATCAAGGCTACAAGTGTGAAAAATATTGCTACGACAACAAATCTCTTTACTACAACCGACTGTCCATATAACAGTGGTTACGAATGGGGCGAAATGTTGAACGTATCATCTACCGAATTGTTCGTAAATCCGGCTGAAGGTGACTTCCACATACAGTCTGCAAGTCAGAGTGATGTAGCTGGTGCAGGTGACCCACGTTGGAATGAATAAAACTTGTACTGAAATGTAACTGATAAATAACAAGTCCATAGATAGGTATATGCCTGTATATGGACTTGTTTTTATTTTAATTTCATATATTTAGACCTGAAAATCTGCTATAGAAAGATGAATGTTATTGGATTTGTAAAGCAATCGTGCATGATTGTTGCCTTATTTAGTGGGGTGGGGTTATCCTCCTGCTCGGAACAAACTGTTACGCAAGAGACAAATAGTGAAGTGCAAGTTCCGGAAGAAGATTTGCCTGTTTATCCCGCTCCAGATAGAAGCGTTATTCCTGCCTTTCCCGGGGCTGAGGGAGCCGGTAAGTATACTACGGGTGGTGCCGGAGGTTCTGTTTATGTTGTCACTTCCTTAAAAGACGACGGATCAGAAGGAACATTACGCTGGGCTGTTGAAAAGTCGGGAAAACGTACGGTTGTATTTGCTGTGGGAGGAGTCATTGCACTGACGAAGCAACTGGTTATAAAGAACGATGATCTGACGATTGCCGGACAAACGGCTCCTGGAGCCGGAATCTGTCTGAAAAATTATACCTTACGTATCAATGCCAATAATGTGATCATTCGGTTTATCCGCTGCCGTATGGGAGATGAATGCCAGACGGAAGATGACGCGATGAATGGTTATCAGTCGTCGTATCCCGGAAAGAAAAATATCATAGTCGACCATTGTTCCATGAGCTGGAGTACCGACGAATGTGCTTCTTTTTATGGAAATACTAATTTTACGATGCAATGGTGTATCGTCAGTGAAAGTCTGACTAATTCCATTCATGTAAAGGGAGGACACGGATATGGAGGCTTGTGGGGAGGTAGTCCCGCTACATTCCATCATAATCTGTTGGCTCATCATAGTAATCGTACTCCACGCTTGTGTGGCAGCCGTTATTCCAACCGGGCAGATATGGAAAAAGTCGACTTGTGCAATAATGTAATCTATAACTGGTCGAGTGAAGGGGCTTATGGGGCACAGGGAGGCTCTTATAACATCATGAATAACTATTATAAGCCGGGTCCGGTAGCAGTTCCTAAGAAAGTACATTGCCGATTCTTTACAGCTTATGTTGACGATGGTGCCAACAATCAGGCCGCCGGTATATATGGTAAATTCTATTTGTCCGGCAACTTTATGGATACCCGCAGCGACTTGTCGAAGAGCCAGTTGGCAGAAGTGGAGGCTGCAAATGCAGATAATACTTCCTCTACAGCTTTTGTGGTAAAGAATAATGAAATGTCCGCTCAAGACATGCTGGTTGCGCAGCGCTTTGATATTCTTTCGGACTATTCTTTCATGCAGTCGGCTCAGGAGGCGTACGAAGCTGTTCTGAACTATGCAGGCGCATCCGATAAACGGGATCAGATTGATACCCGCATTGTCAATGAAACGCGTACGGGAACGTATTCCCGGGAAGGTTCCAATGGTAGCAGCTATGGCTTTATCGATACACAGAAAGATGCCGAAGAATGGGATGAATACGTTGAGGCACACGCTTCCGAAGTTGATTCGGATGGGGATGGCATGCCTGATGTGTGGGAAGAGAAGAACGGCTTGAATCCGGCGGATAAATCGGATGCTGCTACATATAATTTAAGTAAGGAATATACAAATCTGGAGGTTTATATAAATAGTTTAGTCGAGAGCCTGTATCCGGCTTTAAAATAAAAGTGTTGTATGAAAAAGATATTAATGGGTGGACTTTACTGCATGTTGTTGGCAGGAACGTTATCGTTGCAAGCACAGGAGTTGAAGTCATATCCGGTACCGGACCGTTCGAAAGTTCTTGCTTTCCCGGGAGCAGATGGTGCTGGAAAGTATACTACGGGTGGTGCTGGTGGAAAAGTCTTGATTGTCACGTCATTGAAAGACGATGGCTCCGAAGGTACCTTGCGCTGGGCGCTTCGTAAGAAGGGACCTCGTACGATTGTGTTTGCCGTGAGTGGTATCATTGAGTTGCAATCACCGCTCAAAGTCAGTAACGGGGATGTGACCATTGCCGGACAGACAGCTCCGGGAGATGGCATTTGTTTGAAAAATTATACCTTTGGCATTCAGGCAGATAATGTGATTGTCCGTTTTATCCGCTCGCGTATGGGAGCAGATATCAAGCAGAAGGGCGACGATGCAATGAATGGATTCAAGAATCATCGTAACATTATCATCGACCATTGTTCCATGAGCTGGAGTACAGATGAATGTGCTACCTTCTACGACAATAGTCAGTTTACGCTTCAGTGGTGTATCATCAGCGAGAGCCTTGCCAACTCTATCCACGAGAAAGGGGCTCATGGATATGGAGGTATATGGGGCGGTCAGGGTGCTTCGTTTCATCATAATCTGCTGGCTCATCACACAAACCGTACTCCCCGCTTGTGCGGAAGCCGTTATACGGGACGCCCGCAGGACGAAAAGGTGGAACTTTTCAACAACGTGATTTATAATTATGGAAGCGATGGAGCTTATGCCGGCGAAGGAGGAAGCTATAATTTCCTGAATAATTATTATAAACCGGGTCCTTATACAGCTACGAAATCTTCTTATAAGCGTTTGTTTACCGCTTATCCCGATGATGGTACGAACAATAATGTTAAGGGAACTCATGGCGTTTTTTGCTTTTCCGGTAACTATATTGATCCTACTTGCAGCAAGCTGACCGATAAACAGCGTCAGGCTATTATGAAAGTCAATAAGGATAATGCAATCGGGCTGATCATAAAGAATCAGTTTGCCCCACAAAGTGAATTGCTGGTTCAGAGTCCTTTCGACATTGCAGAGCATGTTACTCTTCAGCCGACCTGGGAAGCTTATGAGTCTGTCCTGCAATTTGCCGGAGCCTCCTATCGGAGAGATGCGTACGACAAGCGGATTGTCGAAGAAACCCGGAAAGGAACTTATACCTATGAGGGAAGTCATGGCAGTACGAATGGCATGATAGATCAGCCAAGCGATGTGGGTGGATGGCCGGAATATCAGGTCGGCAAAGCTCCTGTTGATTCCGATTCGGATGGAATGCCGGATGAATGGGAGAAAGCTCACGGACTGAATCCTCATGATGCGTCAGATGGATGCAACTATAACTTGAGTCCCGATTATACAAACTTGGAAGTTTATCTGAACGGACTGGTACAGCATTTATATCCGGATACAGAAAAATAGCATTTGATAAAAAATCTCCTTGTTTCTGTCAGGGTGTTATCACCCGAACGAAACAGGGAGATTTTTTTTATTTCGTGGTTCCTTCTTGATGTTGGCGGAGGTAGTCCCTTCCTTATGAGGAATCTTGGTTGAATACTTACGATTTGTTGTCTGTGTACTTGTCTGCATGTAAAATGTCGCTATTTTGGTTAAATAATAACCATAATAGAACAATTATTCCCTCTCTTCCCCTTGGATTTTTCCTAAATTTGGAAACAAATCAAGCTTATGTAACATACTATGAAGAAGAAATATTTCTTGATGTGCTTGCTGATGGGAGCAAGTACCTATACGTTGGCTCAAACCTTTCCTTCTACAGAAGCTTTCAGCGATGGAATCCATCACTGGAATCTGGAGCATAGCGAACGGAATTACAAACGTTATCCGGCGGAGCAGTATGTAAATATTGCCGATAATCTGGTCGCTTACCAGAATGAAGATGGGGGATGGCCTAAGAATATTGACTGGATGGCGGAACTTCCGGCCGATTCTGTAGTCAACAGTTTGTCGGAGCGTTATCGTCAGAGTACACTCGATAATCGTAATACGTATTCTCAGATTGAATATTTGGCGCAAGTCTATACACTGACCAAAAAGCCGGTATACAGGAAAGCGGTACTCGACGGACTGGAATATTTGTTGAAAACGCAGAAAAAGAATGGTGGATGGCGTGGATGGGATGTCGATGCCATTACGTTCAATGATGAAGTGACGACCGGGGTGCTGCGCTTGTTCCTGCACATCAACGAAGGAGATTTGAACTTTACCTGGCTGGACGATACGATGTGCAAGCGTATTTATCAGGCATTCAATCGGGGCATTGACATGATTTTGCGGACGCAATATGTTCAGAATGGGGTAAAAACCGTGTGGGGACAGCAGCATGATAACCAGACCTTACTCCCTACGGGGGCACGTACCTTCGAACTGGCTTCACTGACGGCTGGCGAGAGTTGTGATGTAGTTCGCCTGCTGATGGAGATACCACACCCTTCTGATGAAGTGATTGAAGCGGTAAAGTCGGCAATGACTTGGTTCGATAAAGTAGCGATCACAGGTATACGCGTAGAGAAGGTTTCCATTCCTGCGGATCAGATTGTGAACCATGAATATCCGTACGATCGGGTGGTGGTTAAAGACAAGAAGGCCCCTCGTATCTGGGCTCGTTTTTATGAGATGACAGACAATACTCCGTTTATGTGTAATCGGGATGGCATCAAGGTCTATAAGTTGTCGGATGTAAAACTGGAGCGTCGGGTGGGCTATGCTTGGTATACATATGCGCCGGAAGAGCTGTCCGAAGCTTACGACATTTGGTTGAAAAAGGTTGAGGCGGAAAAGTCTTATGCAGGTTATGAGGTACAGGATAATATGCCTTCCTTCTATGAACAGCTGAAGCAGAGCCTGACTTATCCGATGGCATGGGGAAACTCGCCGGAAAAAGATTTCAGTAAGTGGCGGGAAGAGGCACGTGGAAAACTGCTGGAATGCATGCAGCCCGCTCCTCCGGTTGTACCTTACGATATGAAAGTGCTGGCTACGGAGAAGCGTAAAGGCTACGAGGTGCAGAAAATTGTTTTCAATGTGTCGGGATATTCGCGTGTCCCTGCTTATTTGCTGATACCGGAAGGCAAGGGACCTTTCCCGGCTGTGCTGCTCTTGCACGATCACGGGGCTCATTTCACCATTGGAAAAGAAAAGATGGTTCGTCCGTTCGGCGTGTCGGAAGTTGTAATGAAAGATGCCGATAACTGGTGTAAGGTTTGTTACGACGGACAGTATGTGGGCGATTATCTGGCTGAAAACGGTTATGTCGTGTTGGCTTTGGACGCTTTGTTCTGGGGAGAACGCGGGCGGAAAGAATATGCGCGCTATGACTCGCAGCAGGCGTTGTCGGCCAATTTGTTGCAAATGGGTATGTCGTGGGGAGGACTCATCGCATGGGATGATATCCGCAGTGCAGAGTTTCTTGCCTCTTTGCCTCAGGTAGACAAGGAGAAGGTCGGTACAATGGGATTTTCGATGGGGGCACATCGTGCATGGATGACGATGGCGGCTACCGATGCGGTCAAGGCGGGAGCGGCTGTCTGCTGGATGAATACGACGGATAGCCTGATGACGTTGACCAACAATCAGAACAAGGGTGGGTCGGCTTATGCTATGCTGATTCCCGATATCCGTCTTTACATGGATTATCCGCATGTGGCATCGATTGCGTGTCCGAAGCCGATGCTGTTTACCAATGGACTGAAGGATAAACTGTTTCCGGTAGAGGGGGTAAAAGCTGCCTATGAAACAATGCATAAGGTATGGGACAGTCAGGGAGCAGGCGAGCATTTGCAAACCAAATTGTATGATTTGCCGCATTTTTGCAGTAAAGAGATTCAGCGGACTATTTTAGAGTTTTTCAATAGGGAATTTAATATAAATCAGAAATAACAAGAACATGAGGAAGATTCAATTTGTATGGATTGCACTGGCTGTCCTGCTCTTATCGGCGTTTAAGTCGGACCGTGTGATTACGGTCTATATGATTGGTGACTCCACCATGGCAAACAAGTCGCTTGAGGGAGGAAATCAGGAACGCGGCTGGGGACATGTGCTGGGTGGTTTCTTTACGGAAGATGTGCGGGTAGAGAATCATGCAGTAAACGGGCGGAGCTCGAAGAGCTTTATCGACGAGGGACGCTGGGAAACGGTTGTCAACAAGATCCGTCCGGGAGATTATGTCTTTATTCAGTTTGGGCATAATGACGAGAAGTCGAACCCTGAACGGCATACTGATCCGGGGACGACTTTCGATGAGAACTTGCGGAAGTTTGTGCGCGAAACGCGTGCGAAGGGCGGTATTCCCGTTTTGTTTAATTCAATCGTACGGCGGAATTTTGGTGTGAACCCGAGTGCTGTGGCAGCCGACGATATGCGTCTGGAAAAAGATGAGGCTGTGGTAGAAGGAGATACGCTGGTCGATACTCACGGAAAGTATCTGGATTCTCCACGGAATGTGGCAAAGGAAATGGATGTCTGCTTTATCGATTTGAACAAGGCGACTAAGCAACTGGTAGAATCGTATGGAGTGGAGGGATCTAAAAAGCTTTTTATGTGGATTCCTGCCGGAACGTGTGTGGCTTGTCCGAAAGGCCGTCAGGATAATACTCATCTCAATGTATACGGTGCCCGCAAGGTTGCGGCACTGGCTGCCGAAGCTATACAGAAGCAGTTGCCGGAGTTAGGTAAATATGTCCGTTTCTATGACTATGTGGTGGCGAAAGACGGTAGCGGAGATTTCTTTACTGTACAGGAAGCCGTGAATGCGGTGCCCGATTTTCGCAAGAACAAGCGCACGACCATTCTGGTGCGTAAGGGAGAATATAAGGAACGGGTGATTATCCCGGCATCGAAAATCAATCTCTCGCTGATTGGTGAGGACGGAGCTGTGCTGACGGATGATGCGTATGCCGCGAAGAAAAATTGTTTCGGTGAGGAAATGTCTACTTCCGGTTCGTCGACGGTCTATATTTATGCTCCCGATTTTTATGCGGAGAACATTACGTTTGCCAATACAGCCGGACGGGTAGGACAGGCTGTCGCTTGTTTTGTAGACGGCGATCGGGCTTATTTCAAGAATTGCCGTTTCCTGGGTAATCAGGACACGCTGTATACCTACGGAAAAGACAGCCGCCAGTATTACGAAGGATGCTATATAGAAGGTACAGTCGACTTTATCTTTGGCTGGTCCACCGCCTTGTTTAAGGATTGTACCATCCATAGTCTGGGAAATGGTTATGTAACAGCTCCTTCTACGGATGAGGGAAAGAAATACGGCTATGTATTCTGGAACTGCCGCCTGACGGGAGCCGACGAAGCAAAAGCGGTTTACCTGTCGCGTCCGTGGCGACCGTATGCGCAGGCTGTTTTCATCCGTTGTGAGCTGGGCAAGCATATTTTGCCGGTCGGATGGAACAACTGGGGAAAGAAATCGAATGAGGCTACGGTCTTTTATGCCGAATATCAGAATACCGGAGCTGGTGCGGCCACTGCTGGGCGGGCGTCTTACAGTAAACAGTTGAAGGATATTTCTGCTTATCAGCCGGAGGAAGTTCTGAAGGGAACGGATGGCTGGAATCCGATTGCCAACGGCAACGCTTTGCTTACAAACCTGAAGCGGTAAGTCTTTACTTTTTTCTTGCAGGAAAACGTGGCGAGGAATGTTTGGGTTTCTCGCCACGTTTTTGTTAAAATGTCGGGACGTTTTTTATTTTTTTGTACAAAAGATTTTAGAATTTGTACAAAAAACGACACGGACTTGTGCAGGCCTTTTCTTGAACCTGCGCAAGTCCGTGTCGTTATATCATCCGCCATCAGTCTTTGATGCCGAACAGCCAGCGGAAGAAGCGTACAAAGATATTCCGTTTCTTCGGTTTGTCGGCCGGAGTATCGGTGGCAGGCTTGAGGGCAGTCGAGTCATTTTTCAAGATGGTTGAATCGTTTAGAGCAATCAGGCTATCAGGTTGGTGTAACAGACTGTCGCCTTTCAACGTCAGCGAATCCGATTTGAGTTGGAGTGGTCTCCTCTTCATTAGAGAATCTCCCGGTAATCTCGTTTGTTTCGGTAATCTCGTTTGTTTCAGCGAGTCGGTTGCCAGTGAGTCAGCCGGAATGGTATCTTTGGGTGCAGCAGCTGGAGCAGCGGGCTTTTTCGGTGCAGGTTTAGGCTGCTCTATCTTAAATTGTACCGGAACGGAGTACTTGCAGCGTACCCTCATGCCGTTTTCACGGCCTGGAATCCAGTTGGGCATCTGGCGGATAGCCGTCAGTGCTGCCGAGTCCATGTCTGCCCGCAGACTGCGGACAATGGTAGGATAAGTGATTTGCCCATCCTTTTCTACCACAAATTGTACGGCAACTACGCCTTCCAGTTTTTCTTTTTTGGCTTGCGGAGGATATACCAGGTGATGTTTCAGGTAATTCAGGAAAGCTTTCATACCTCCGGGATATTCGGGCATCTGTTCTACGACCGAGTAAATGCGGGTAGAATTCTTGCGATACATGATGATGGTATACGGCTCTTCCGGATGCTCCAGAAAGGTGTTGATGTTCAGTGAACGGTTTTCCATTCCGTCTACACGTACCGTAATGGGGTGGTTGTAATCGGCATCGATGTGGAATAAGCCGATCTCGTCACTCAGTACCCGTCGTCCCGTACCTTGAATACTGACCACAGCTCCTTGAATGGGCTTCAGTGATGAGTCTTTGACATACCCTTCGATGGCGAATGTCTTGTTGCTTTGCTTGAAAGATGCAATATCTTCTGCGCTGTCGAGGTAAAGTGTCTTTGTCGTTTCCGTATCTTTCAGCAGAAAAGAAGCTACGGCAGTTGTTTCATCTCCGGGAAAATAAATGTTGGCAAGCCGGTTGTATGCTGCGTCTATCTCGTAACGGAATGTAATCACACCTTGATCGTTCGACAAATATTTGTCGCTTCTGCCGTTTATTTTCAGGATCATTCCGCGTTGAGGCTCTCCGCTCGACTTCAGGATGGTGATACGAAACTCCGTACCTTTTTCCTGAGCAAGAATGTATTGAGGAAGAATGAATGCGAAACAAAATAAGAAAAGGATGAATGTATGCAGTCTTTGGGTCAGGTTCATAATTTCAGCTATCTAAAATAAAACGGTTGCAAAGCTACAAGTATTCTGCTGTATTTCAAAGTTTATGGAACAAATAAATGCATGAGTAGCAGGGCTAACTTGTTGTTTTATTTGTAAATATGCCGGAATGTCGTATATTTGTACTTTAATCACACCTTTATACTTAATAATTTATGTTAATCGATTTACTTCAATCATCTTACTTTTCTGTTTTCTTGATTGTAGCTTTGGGATTCATGCTGGGACGCATTAAGATAGCGGGGCTGTCGCTTGATGTTTCGGCCGTTATTTTTATCGCTTTGGCGTTTGGGCATTGGGGCGTTTCCATACCGAAGGAACTGGGTAACTTTGGTCTGGTCTTGTTCATTTTTACGATTGGTATTCAGGCGGGACCTGGTTTTTTCCACTCTTTCCGTAGTAAGGGAAAGACGTTGATACTGATTACATTGCTGATTGTTGCGTCTGCGTGTCTGACAGGCGTAGCTCTGAAATATTTGTTCGATATTGATACGCCGAGTCTGGTGGGACTGATTGCCGGAGCGCTGACTAGTACACCGGGACTTGCCGTGGCCATCGACAGTACACAGTCGCCACTGGCATCCATCGCTTATGGTATTGCTTATCCGTTTGGCGTGATTGGTGTTATTTTGTTTGTAAAGCTTTTACCCAAGATATTGCATGTTGATTTGGAACAGGAGGCACGGCGTCTGGAGAAGGAACGGCGTAGCCAGTTCCCCGAATTGAGTACTTGTCTGTTTCGGGTTACCAATCCTACGGTCATTGGCCGCACTCTGATGCAGCTCAATATTCGTGTGATGACGGGAGCTGTCATTTCTCGTTTGAAACGGGGCGAGGAGATTATCATTCCGAAAGCTCATACGGTATTGGCGGAAGGCGATTATGTACAGGCTGTGGGAAGTGAAGATTCGCTGAATAATCTGGCACTGATGCTGGGTGTCCGCGAGGAAGGAGAATTGCCACTAAGTCATACGCAGAGTATCGAATCGTTGTTGTTGACCAAAAAGGATATGATAGGCAAGCAGTTGTGTGACTTGAACTTGCAGCGTAACTTCGGATGTACGGTTACTCGTGTGCGTCGAAGCGGAATAGATATCTCACCTTCTCCAGACTTGGAACTGCGTTTTGGCGATAAGCTGATGATTGTAGGTGAGAAGGAAGGCATTCAGGCTGTAGCACGTCTGATAGGAAACGATGTGAAGAAACTTTCGGACACGGATTTTTTCCCGATTGCTATGGGTATTGTACTGGGTGTCTTGTTTGGTAAACTGAATATTTCGTTTGGCGACGGTATGTCTTTCTCTCCGGGACTGACAGGTGGTATTTTGATGATGGCGCTGTTCCTGAGTGCCATTGGTAAGACGGGACCTATTATCTGGTCTATGTCCGGACCAGCCAATCAGTTGCTCCGTCAGTTGGGACTGCTGCTGTTCCTTGCAGAGGTTGGAACTTCGGCTGGTAAGACACTGGTCTCTACGTTTCAGGAAAGCGGATTCCTGCTGTTTGGCGTGGGAGCAGCCATAACATTGGTTCCGATGCTGCTGGCGGCTTTGGTCGGAAGATTGATTTTCAAGATTAGTACCCTCGATTTGTTGGGTACCATTACCGGAGGAATGACCAGTACTCCGGGGCTGGCTGCTGCCGATTCGATGACGGACAGCAATATTCCGGGAGTAGCTTATGCTACCGTGTACCCGATTGCAATGGTGTTCCTCATCCTGTTTATACAGATTATTGCACTGACTATCCTCTAAAGAAGGGGAACGGCTGTCCTTTTGGGAAAAAGCTATAAATGCAGATTGGCTGATGAGCTTTGTTTTTGTCCGATTTTTGATTACCTTTATTTCGTGGATAATTCTTTAAATCGGACAAAATGAAATACTTGACAAAACTGGCTGGAGGCATCTTGTTGTATTTTGCCGCAGCGTCGACGATGAATGCGCAGTTGCCATGGGAAAACGGTAAACTGGAAGTGTCTGCCGAAGGGCGCTACTTGAAGCATCAGAACGGACAACCATTTTTCTGGCTGGGAGATACCGGCTGGCTGATGCCGCAAAGACTGAACCGGGAAGAGGTGGCTTTTTATCTGGATAACTGTAGTCATGCCGGATTCAATGTGGTGCAGGTACAGACACTGAATGGGGTGCCTTCTATGAATGTATACGGACAATACTCCATGACGGATGGATTCGACTTCAGTCATATCGACAAGGAGGGAGTGTATGGCTACTGGAATCATATGGATTATATCGTCCGTACGGCCGAAAGTAAAGGCATATATATAGGTATGGTATGTATCTGGGGCGGACTGGTAAGGAGTGGTCAGATGAATGTGGAAGAAGCTAAAGCTTACGGGACTTTCTTAGCCGAAAGATATAAGGACAATCCGAACATTGTGTGGATAATCGGAGGAGATACACGCGGAGATGTGAAGACGGAGGTCTGGGAAACGTTGGCACGTACCATTCGTTCCATCGACAAGAACCATTTGATAACGTTTCATCCGTTTGGCCGTACAATGTCTGCCACTTGGTTTAATGACGCCGACTGGCTCGATTTTAACATGTTTCAGAGCGGGCATCGCCGGTACGGACAGACGAAAGGAGATGGTGACAATCTCTCCGACAGTAATGTGGCGGAAGATAATTGGCGTTATGTGGAAGCCAGTCTGTCCCAACGACCGATGAAGCCGGTCTTGGATGGCGAGCCCAGTTACGAAGGAATACCTCAGGGCCTTCACAATCCCAAGGAATATCGTTGGACGGCTGCCGATGCCCGACGTTATGCTTATTGGTCGGTCTTTGCCGGTTCTTTCGGGCATACTTATGGCAACAATTCCATTATGCAGTTCTATCGTGAAGGTTATGCTCCTGCGTATGGAGCAGAAAAGTCATGGCAGGAAGCGTTGAAGGATGAAGGATTCAATCAGATGAAGTACTTGAAGGAACTGATACTTCGATTCCCTTATTTTGAACGTATTCCCGATCAGAGCGTAATTGCGGGGATAAATGGAGAACGGTATGACCGGGCTATCGCGACACGAGGTCGGGATTTCCTGTTGGTTTATAACTATAGTGCACGTCCCATGCAGATAGATTTGACGAAAATCAGTGGAGATAAAAAGAAAGCATGGTGGTTCAATCCTCAGGATGGGAGTATGAAATATATAGGTGAGTTTGAAAATAAGGTTACGGACTTTCAATACGATGCTCCTTACATGCGAGGCTACGACCGGGTGCTGGTAGTGGTTGATGCAGCGAAAGATTACGTGACGGATTAATCTATCCTAAAAAGCTCTGTCACTCTTCAATAAGGGGAGTGTGACAGAGCTTCTTTTAATTCCCTTTATACAAACTGTTATTTAGGGAATATTCTTTGTTTGTTATGTCCTTAGGTTATTGGGGCTATTTTTTACCGGCGATAACTCTCCAGACGATGGCACTCAATATGGCTCCGATGAAAGGACCTACAATGAAAATCCAAAGTTGACTGAGTGCTACTCCTCCCTCGAATAAGGCTGGACCGATACTACGTGCCGGATTAACGGAAGTACCTGTGTAACGGATACAAGCCAGATGTACCAGTATCAGAGAAAGTCCGATAGCCAGTCCGGCAAACTTTCCGGCCCCTTTTTCTGGATCGGTTGTGCCCAATACGACTAAAACGAATACAAATGTAAATACAATTTCAGCTAGTAGACCACCTAAGACCGAAACTCCTTCCTGACAGCTGTTCGCTCCTGTTCCACTCAGTCCCGAATTGCTTGTCAGTAACCAGAGGATAGCCGATCCCAAGATTGCTCCAATTACTTGAAAGATAATATACATTGTTGCATCTTTTGTATTGATGCGTCCTGATAAGGCACAGCCTAATGTAATGGCTGGATTAATGTGGCATCCGGAAATTTCGCCGATAGTATAGGCCATAGCCACTACTGCTAGTCCGAAAGCAATTGCAGTACCAATAACTGTTGCTGCTAAACTTGGGTCTGCCGATGTGCACGATAAACTGACTGCCGTGCCGCAACCCATGAGAACCAGAACCATTGTTCCCATCATTTCCGCAATGTACTTTTTCATAACTATATATTTTAAAGATTAGAGGATAACTTAGGATGTGTTTGTGAGAACTAATTCAGCACAAGGCAAGTTATTAAAAATCTTTCAAATACGCAAGTCTCAAAGCGAAAAGATGCTCCTCTTCGTCTAAAGAGGGGCTATGTTGGTCAGGTCATTTCCTGATGGACGCTGGAATATGCGCAGGCCGAACTCTGGGATAACGGCAAGAATATGGTCGAAAATTTCACCTTGTATCTGTTCGTATTCGGGCCAGACGGTTGTATTCGTGAAGCAATAGATTTCCAAAGGCAATCCTTCGGCGGTTGGTTGCATCTGACGAACCATAATCATCAGTTCTTTGTGGGTACGGGGATGATTTTTCAAATAATTCAGTAGGTAGTTGCGAAAAACATGCAGATTTACGACTTGTGCTTCCGGCTTACTTTGTTCTTCGTCTATCCATCCGCGTGAGGCAAATTGTTGCTTTTCTTTTTCGGAACAGAAATGTACGGTTGTCATGTCGATGAATACCGAGCGCTTGATACGTCGTCCTCCGGTCTCACGCATTCCTCTCCAGTTCTGGAATGAGTCGCTGACTAGTACGTAGGGGGGAATGGTTGTGATGGTTTTGTCGAAGTTGCGTACCTTGACGGTTGTCAGCGAAACTTCCAGCACATCACCGTCTGCCCCGTACTTGGGCATCGTGATCCAGTCGCCCGGACGAAGCATATCGTTTGCCGAAAGTTGTACACCTGCCACCAGTCCCAATATACTATCTTTGAAAATCAACATCAGGACAGCTGCCGAAGCTCCTAGTCCGGCGAGGATAGTTGCCGCATTCTGGTCAATGAGGATGCTGATAATCAATATGATTCCTATTCCGATAGCAATCAGATTAATCATCTGGTAGATTCCTTTTAGCGGCCGGTTACGGAATGTCTCATGCTCGTTGGATATTTCATATAGTGAATTCAGAAATGAGTTGATGAGTAAAAGGGTCGTAATTACCAGGTAAATCAGGCATGCTTTCAACAAGATATTAAGAAGTTGAGGCACGTTGCTGAATACGAAGGGCAACAGCAGGTAAAGCATGATGGGAGGGATCATGCGACAGAAACTGGTCATCATCTTTTCATTAAACAGGTAATCGTCCCATGTAGCCTTTGTTCGGGAAGTTATTTTGTGTACGGCAGGCATTACCAGATGTCTGAATAATTTGGTTATGATATATGAAACCAGTAAGATGAGAACGACAAGCGTGAGTCGGGTACTCCATGTCAGGTTCTCTTTATCAATGCCCATGTCCGATAATTGGCGGGCAACCTTCAGGTATAGATCTTCCATAATTATCTGTATTTGTATGTTGTTTCAGGCAAATATACGAAGCTTTTTTCATATATTTAGCGGGTATATTTAAGATTTGGAAGATAGCTGTGTAATGTATTGCCGGGTTTGAAATGAGGCAGACAGGTTTTGCACGGACAAGAGCTGGATGTGCATTTTTTTCTCATATCTTTTTGCAAAACAAATGGTTTCATTAAATTTGCCGTCAATTAAACTACTAATACTAATTAATATATTATCTAATGAGCTTGAAAATTGTTGTATTGGCGAAGCAAGTACCTGACACTCGCTGTGTAGGGAAAGATGCCATGAATGCCGACGGTACTATCAACCGTGCGGCTCTTCCGGCTATCTTCAATCCGGAAGACCTGAATGCTTTGGAACAAGCGCTCAGACTGAAAGACACACATCCGGGGTCAACCGTAACTATCTTGACCATGGGACCGGGACGTGCCGCTGAAATCATTCGTGAAGGATTATACAGAGGAGCTGATAATGGTTATTTGTTGACAGACCGTGCTTTTGCCGGAGCTGATACGTTGGCTACTTCGTATGCACTGGCGACAGCTATCCGTAAGATTGGCGAGTATGATATTATCGTAGGTGGTCGCCAGGCTATTGATGGTGATACTGCACAGGTAGGTCCTCAGGTCGCAGAAAAGCTGGGATTGCCTCAGGTTACATATGTTGAAGAAATCCAGGAAGTAAAAGACGGACGTATCCGTGTAAAACGTCATATTGACGGTGGTGTAGAAACAGTAGAAGCTCCGCTTCCAATTGTCCTGACTGTAAACGGTAGTGCTGCTCCTTGCCGTCCGCGTAATGCAAAACTGGTTCAGAAATACAAACGTGCTTTGGGAGCACAGGAAAAGGCTGCCATTACGAAAGATGGAACAGCATTGCCTTATGCTTCCTTGTATGAGAGCCGTCCTTATCTGAATATCACAGAGTGGAGCGTAGCCGATGTAAACGGTGATACGAAACAATGTGGTTTGTCGGGTTCACCTACTAAAGTGAAGAAGATTGAAAACATCATCTTCCAGGCAAAGGAAAGCAAAACTATTACAGGTAGCGATGCTGATGTAGAGAATTTGATTGTAGAACTGTTGGCTAACCACACTATTGGATAAAGACTATGAATAACGTATTTGTATATTGTGAGATGGAAGGCAAGCATGTTGCCGATGTCAGTCTCGAACTTTTAACCAAAGGTCGTAAGTTAGCCAATCAGTTGGGATGTCAGTTGGAAACCATCTGTGCCGGCAGCGACCTTGCCGATGTAGAAAAACAAGTGTTGCCATACGGAGTAGACCGTGTTCACGTGTTCGATGCTCCGGGCTTGTTCCCTTATACTTCACTTCCTCATACTTCTATTCTTGTTAATTTGTTTAAGGAAGAAAAACCGCAGATTTGTTTGATGGGTGCTACCGTTATCGGTCGTGACCTGGGACCGCGTGTGTCTTCAGCTTTGACAAGTGGTCTGACTGCCGACTGTACTCAGTTGGAAATTGGTAATCACGAGGATAAGAAGAATGGCGTTACTTACGAAAATCTGTTGTATCAGATTCGTCCTGCTTTCGGCGGTAACATTGTAGCTACCATTGTCAATCCGGAGCATCGTCCGCAGATGGCGACTGTTCGTGAGGGTGTGATGAAGAAAGAAATCGTAGATGCCAACTATCAGGGTGAAGTGATTCGTCACGACGTTGCGAAGTACGTTCCCGAAACGGATTATGTAGTAAAGGTTATCGACCGTCATGTAGAAAAAGCAAAACATAATCTGAAGGGTGCTCCTATCGTAGTAGCCGGCGGTTATGGTATGGGAAGCAAGGAAGGATTCGATATGTTGTTCGAACTTGCCAAGGAACTTCATGCAGAAGTGGGTGCCAGCCGTGCTGCCGTGGATGCCGGTTTCTGCGAACACGACCGTCAGATCGGACAGACAGGTGTAACAGTACATCCGAAGTTGTATATCGCTTGTGGTATTTCTGGTCAGATTCAGCATATTGCCGGTATGCAGGATGCAGGTATCATTATATCTGTAAACAATGATCCGAATGCGCCGATTAATACCATCGCTGATTATGTAATCAACGGAACAGTGGAAGAAGTGATTCCGAAAATGATTAAATACTATAAGAAGAACAGTAAGTAAAGAGATTATGGCAAACTTTTATACAGAACATCCGGAACTCAAGTTTCACTTGAACAATCCGATGATGGAGCGTATCTGTCAGTTGAAAGAACGCGATTACAGAGATAAAGACGAGTACGATTATGCACCGCAGGATTATACGGATGCTATCGACTCTTACGATAAAGTATTGGAAATTACTGGTGAAATTACCGGTGAGGTGATTGCAGCCAATGCGGAAGGAGTAGACCAGGAAGGTCCGCACCATGCTAATGGACGTGTGGAATATGCTTCGGGCACAAAAGCTAATCTGGATGCAATGGTGAAGGCAGGTCTGAACGGTATGACAATGCCTCGCCGTTTTGGTGGTTTGAACTTCCCGATTACTCCGTATACCATGTGCGCGGAAATCGTAGCTCAGGCTGATGCAGGTTTCGGTAATATCTGGTCATTGCAGGATTGTATCGAAACACTTTATGAATTTGGAAACGAAGACCAGCACAGCCGTTTCATTCCACGTATTTGTGCAGGTGAAACTATGTCTATGGACCTGACTGAACCGGATGCCGGTTCTGACCTTCAGAGTGTGATGTTGAAAGCTACTTACGATGAGGCTAACAACTGCTGGCGCCTGAATGGTGTGAAACGTTTTATCACAAACGGTGATGCGAACCTGCATCTGGTATTGGCTCGTTCGGAAGAAGGTACACACGACGGCCGTGGATTGTCTATGTTTATCTACGATAAGAATGACGGTGGAGTAGATGTACGTCGTATCGAAAATAAGCTGGGTATTCATGGTTCTCCAACTTGTGAACTGGTTTACAAGAATGCAAAGGCTGAGCTTTGCGGCGACCGCAAGCTTGGTTTGATTAAATATGTCATGGCTTTGATGAACGGTGCCCGTCTGGGTATCGCTGCTCAGTCAGTAGGTTTGAGTCAGGCTGCATACGATGAGGCTTTGGCTTATGCAAAAGACCGTAAGCAGTTCGGTAAAGCCATTATCGAGTTCCCGGCTGTATACGACATGCTGGCTACTATCAAGGCCAAACTGGATGCTGGCCGTGCGTTGTTGTATCAGACTTCTCGTTACGTAGATATCTATAAGGCTTTGGATGATATTGCCCGTGAGCGTAAGCTGACTCCGGAAGAACGTCAGGAACAGAAACGTTATGCAAAACTGGCCGATAGCTTTACTCCGCTGGCAAAAGGTATGAACTCTGAATATGCTAACCAGAATGCATACGACTGTATTCAGGTACATGGCGGTTCTGGATTCATGATGGAATATGCTTGCCAGCGTATTTACCGTGATGCTCGTATTACAAGTATTTACGAAGGTACTACTCAGTTGCAGACTGTTGCGGCTATCCGTTATGTAACCAACGGTGCTTATGCTGCTACCTTGCATGAATACGAAACGATTCCTTGCGCTCCGGAATATGAAGATTATATGAACCGTATCAAGGAAATGACTCGTAAGCTGGAGGCTTGTACGAATGCAGTAAAAGAAGCTCAAAACCAGGAATTGCTCGATTTCGTAGCACGTCGCTTGTATGAAATGGCGGCTGTCTGCGTAATGAGTCATCTGTTGCTGCAGGATGCAACGAAAGCTCCTGAACTGTTTGGCAAGTCGTTGAATGTATATGTAAATTATGCAGAATCGGAAGTTGAGAAACATTTCAACTTTATCCGTAAGTTCAATGCAGAAGAACTGGCAAATTATCGGAAATAAAGTATTTTCTGATTTTGCTTATAATCTATAAATCAGTATAAACAATCCTCCTGTTTTTAGCCTTGGTTCATTTATATGGCTATATACAGGAGGATTGTTTTTTTGTATATCAACGTAAGGTGATGCATAATTGCTTGACTTGTTCTTCAAATTCATCCCGATTACGCGCACGGTTACGTACAGATGTCCGATAGTTATAAATGGTTTGCGGGGAATAAAACATGAGGGTGGCTATACGGGAACTGTCTTTAATTCCCATGCGGATAAGGGCAAAGATTCGTAGCTCTGTGTTAAGAATTTCTCCCTTTTGTGGATAAATTTCTTCTCCGGGACGTAACAGAGCATTGAACTCTGTTATGAACTGAGGATAAAGGGTCAGAAATGCAGTATCAAAATTTACGAAGAAACGTTTGGTATCTGCTTCCGACATTTTTGTATTGTTTTGTTTTAATAAATCATCGGCCTGTTTTGCCTTGATTTTTCGTTTCACCAGATCTTGGTAGCGGTTAAGCTTGTCGATATAGGAGGCACATAAATCGAGAAACAGACTAACATATTCTTCCCGTGTATGGTTCGTTTTGAAAAGTTCATCGTTGAGATGGCAGAGTTGTTCATTCAATTCCTTAAGAGAATGCTGTGCCTTATTTACCTGTCGTAACTGACGACGTATAAAGACGATGGATGCAATCAGCAACAGACTTAAAGCACTGATGAAAATTACAGCTGCTGTGAGGTGATGTTTCGCATCGATGTTTTCCTGTTGATATGCATTGAAGATAGCAGGGATTTTACGAGCTATTTCAAGCATTCGAAGACGGTTGTTGTAGAAAGTTGCGTCTTCCATGGAATATTGCAGGTATCGGTTGGCCTGCTCCATTGATTGTGTCTTTTGTCGATAAATGTATAAAGCCAGCTCCTGTAGAGACAAGTTTTCTTTTAGTGGGCAGACATTGTCGGATATGGCGGAAAGAATCAGATAGCGTTCAAGCTCTTGCAGATGTCCTTGTCTGCTATGGGCAAAAGCCAGTCCGCACGTAATGCATGCATAAAGTCGAGTATTTACAGGCATACCTTTCAATGCCTTTTCATAAGCTTTTTGTGCACCTTCCTGATCACCGGTTCGTGCTTTGTATTCTCCGGTCCAGTAATAATATTCATTGCTTCCGGGAGGAAGTACTTGTAGTAAAGAGTCATTGTAAAGAATCTCTTTTTTCCGGTAGTGTGGGGCATAGTATTCATCATCGGTATATTCACTCCATACACTATATACCCATTCGTAGGCTTCATAATAGTCTGCAAGTAATGTACTATCTATGCTTGCTCTGTCAATATGTTGTAACTGAGATAAAGCCTGAGAAAAATATCCGGTTGTGGCCAGTACGGTTGCCCGGCTGATATAGCAAAGATGTTTCTGCTTGAGAATATTGGTTCGTGAAGCTATTTCTTCCGCCTTGTCAATATAAAAGAAGGCAGAATCAGATCTGTACGTAAGATATTCCTGATAGAGGGTATAGTAATGGTCGAAAAGCTTTTGAGCCGACATATCCAGCGTTATTAAATTTTGGATACTGTCGATTCGAGCTTCTTTACGTTGGGAAGCTATATTGCGTTGAGCCAGGGAAAGTTCAAGTTGTCTGTAAAGATCTTTAATATCTTGTTGTGCATGGATAACTTGAAGTGGAATGATAAACAAAAACAGAGAAAGTAGATTCTTCATATAATACTTGGTTTAAGATTCTTCCTTGTAGCTTTATCAAAAGCGAAAATAAGGATTTTTTGTTGAATATCCAATTTTAGAGATTGTCTATTTTGAGAAAAAGTAAAAGTTTATATCTACTTTGATTTTTAAATGCAACTTGTAAAAATATTGATTATCAAATATATATAGATTTATAATGTTGTGTTTCATCTACTTTGGTTCTACTGCTAAAAACAAAGGGAATCACCTCATATTACTTTTGCGTCACGAAGAATTTCTTTACAGAATGTTCCTCGTTGAAAGAGTGATTATTAACCTTTGGAATGTATAATCCTTAAATTGTAGATTTATGAGAACAAAAATGTTATTCCCTTGCACAATGATTGCGGTCTGGACATCGGGTCTGCTTTCTGTTGCTTCTGCACAAACAGTAACAGATAGTGTGAATGTGAAGAAGGCAGATGGTAGTGAACGTAATGTCATGCTGAATGCTTCAGATGCGACAAAGCCTCGTGAAATTCAAATTGGTTTACCTAGTGAAGATGTAAACGTATATGAGAATGGTCTTCCTGCCGTATATTCGTCTGCTGTACATAAATTGCAATATCATTGGCGTAGTGATGCCAGTTTAGGAGAAGTTGGTTTGATGTCACCTTCAGAGTCGGCTATTCGTACAGGTAATATCGCTTATTCGGTCGATTCCTATAGTAAGTTGGGTCAGAAAGAATTTAAAGGAATATTGAATTACCGCGCCAATCATTTTGGTATGCAGCAGTTCGATTTAAACGTTTCAGGTGGTATCGGTGATAAATGGTTGTATTCTGGCAGCGTATATCAGAATTTCGATCCCGGAAGTTTTGAGGCAAAATTTGATGAATATACCGACCGCATGCAAATGTATCGTGCAGGCATAACACGTTTGTTGGGTAATAAAGGTAAAATCAGTTTGCAATATAAATATGCTTATAGCCGAAATACAGGAAATGAACTGAATGCTGCACCTTTTATTTACGTAGGTGATGGTTCCATCAAGGAAATTCCAGGATTTGAACCCGGTCTGGCTTCTTATGGTCCGGCAAGTGGTGAAATAGAGTATATGGATGTCATGGATGGAAAGATGAAAAAGGCTAATTTGCGTGACTTAGAGAATAACCGTTCGCACGAAATTGCGTTGTTAACTGATTATACTTTTGACAATGGTGCGAAATGGAGTTTGAATATGAAGTATATGAATGCTCCGGAAGCCAATTATGTTGATTTTGGTGGTAGTACTATTAGTGAACTGAGTGTGGAAGATGGTTATACGCTGGCTGATGGCACACCTTATTCAGGCCTTGTGGAAGGCAGACGTACCTGGCTGCACTTTGGAAAGGTTCAGAATTTCCTGATTACTTCAGAACTTGAGAAACGTTTTGGCAATCACCAGTTGCGCTTTGGATTGAATGAATGGTATTATTATTTGGATTATCATTCATCTTCTTTCCAGTGGGTGGGTAGCGTAAAAGAGTATCCTGATATTCTGACTGCTTCAGATGGTTCACGCTTCTATGGCTTTAATGAACTGAGTCCGGAATACACGGTAGGATCGGAAAATAAATTGGCGGTATATGTAACCGATAACTGGCAAATTTCTCCAAAATTGAATTTCTATTATGGCGGACGACTGGAATATTATCGTATGTCGGCCGACCAGGTTGCTCATTCACGTTACTCAGGATTCTATATCGGTGGTACAGCTCCTGACGGTGAAGTGATTACTCCTGCTAATGTTACAAAGGATAAACTGAATTATGCTGCAACCGCTCAGTTGACTTATAATATGACTAAAAATTTTGGCTTGACGGCTGATGCGACTGTGGCAACTCGTTTCCCGAGAATCAATGAATATGCAGGAACAGGTCCTACAGAAGAGCAGTATAAACGTGTGACTATCCCTTTGATCCGTGGTGGGTTGTTCTATAAGAATAGCTGGATTGATTTGACTTCCATGGTAACTTATATCGCAAAGACCAATAACATCGACCAGCAGAATCTGACTAAACCTGGTACGAGTGAAGGCAAGACCGTTTTGCTGATTTATGATATCCAGACACTGGGATGGACGACTTCTGCTGAAATTGACCCGTTCAAGGGATTCCATCTGCACGCATTGTTTACTTATCAGAAGCCTGTGTACAAAAATTATAGTGCAGGCGTGACTTTCAATGATGGAACACAGATGAGTGTCAATGCCAACAATATGATTGTGAAGGAAATTCCTCAGATTCTTGTAGAGTTGGATCCAAGTTACAACATTACAAAAGATTTACGCTTGTGGTTGAGCTTCCGTTATTTCGGTAAAACCTATGCCAATTTGCAGGAAGCACTTTACTTTAACGGACGCTGGGAAACATTTGGTGGAATCAACTGGAGTGTAAACAAGCATCTGGATCTGGGAGTATCTGTAGTGAACTTCCTGAATCAGAAAGGTGCGAAGGGTACCATCAGTGGTTCTGAACTGATTACGAAGGAAGAAGCTTCAAAATATGCTGGTTGCTACATGAGCGGAAGCTATTTGCGTCCATTTACAGTTGAATTCAGCGCAAGTATTAAGTTCTAAAAATATAAACTGAAAATCTTTAGATAACCATGAAACAATTATTAGTATCAGGAGCATTATTACTGGCTGCCATGCAGGTAAATGCTGTCGAAAAGAAAGTGTTTCGTATTTCTACGGAGCAGACCGATCTGATTCTTCAGGTAGGAGATAACGGACGTCTATATCAGACTTATCTGGGTGAGAAACTTTTAAATGATGCTGATATTCAGAATTTCGCATGGGATGTACATGCAGGTTCCGATGGAAGTATCAGTCAGCGTGGATGGGAAGTATATAGTGGCTCAGGAAATGAAGATTATTTTGAACCGGCTATTGCGATAACTCATAATGATGGACATAATTCTACTTATTTATATTATGTATCATCTGCTACACAACCAGTAGAGGGTGGTGTACATACTACCATTAATCTGCGTGATGACCAGTATCCGGTAGATGTTACTTTACATTATATTGCTTATCAGAAAGAGAATGTAATCAAGACATGGAGTGAAATCAAGCATCAGGAAAAGCGTCCGGTAACGCTGAATACGTATGCTTCTACCATGTTGTATTTCAATTGTCCTTCTTATTATCTGACAGAATTTAGCAGTGACTGGGCAAAAGAAGCACAGATGAGCAGTCAGCAGTTACAGTTTGGTAAGAAAGTGATTGATACCAAGTTGGGTAGCCGTGCAGCAATGCATACGCATCCGTTCTTTGAAGTTGGATTGGGACAGCCGGTTGCCGAAAATCAGGGTGAGGTACTGATGGGTACATTGGGATGGACTGGTAACTTCCGCTTTACGTTTGAAGTGGACAATGCCGGAAATCTTCGTGTTATTCCTGCCATCAATCCTTATGCTTCTTATTATGAATTGAAAAAAGACGAGGTGTTTACTACTCCTGAGTTCATTTTTACATTAAGCTATAATGGTACGTCTGAAGGTAGCCGCAATTTGCACAACTGGGCCCGTAATTATAGCCTGAAAGATGGGAAGAAAGACAGACTTACATTGTTGAATAACTGGGAAAATACCGGATTTGACTTTAATCAGGAAAAGCTGGCAGAACTGATGAAAGAAGCTAAACATTTAGGCGTGGACATGTTCTTGCTGGACGACGGTTGGTTTGCCAATAAATATCCTCGTAAAGATGATAAGGCAGGATTGGGCGACTGGGAAGTAACTCATAGCAAGTTGCCTGGTGGTGTACCTGCACTGGTAGAGGCTGCAAAGGAAGCTGGTGTAAAATTTGGTATTTGGATTGAGCCGGAAATGGTAAATCCGAAGAGTGAATTGTTTGAAAAACATCCCGACTGGGCAATCCACGATACAAAGAGAAAATTGTATTATTACCGCAATCAGCTGGTATTGGATTTAAGTAATCCGGAAGTACAGGACTATGTATACGGAGTGGTTGACAAATTGATGAAGGAAAATCCGGAAATAGCATTCTTTAAATGGGATTGCAACAGTCCGATTACAAATATTTATTCTCCGTATCTGAAGGAAAAGCAGGGCAATCTGTATATCGATCATGTACGCGGTGTGTATAATGTCATGAAACGGGTAAAAGAAAATTATCCGGATGTACCGATGATGCTTTGTTCCGGAGGTGGTGCTCGCTGTGATTATGAAGCACTGAAATACTTTACAGAATTCTGGTGTAGTGATAATACAGATCCGGTAGAACGTGCTTACATTCAGTGGGGATTCTCTCAATTCTTCCCGGCAAAGGCCATGTGTGCTCATGTGACAAGCTGGAACAAGAATACTTCTGTGAAATTCCGTACGGATATGGCTTCTATGTGTAAGCTGGGATTTGATATAGGCCTGAAGGATATGACGAAGGATGAGCTGTCTTATTGTCAGGAAGCTGTAGCCAACTGGAAGCGTTTGCAGCCGGCAGTAATGGATGGTGATCAGTATCGTCTGGTTTCACCGTATGTTGCCAATCACATGGCTGTAAATTATGTAAGCAAGGATACAAACAAAGCCGTACTGTTTGCTTATGATATTTATCCTCGTTATCAGGAAAAACTGATGGCTGTAAAGTTACAGGGACTGGATGCTCATAAAATGTATAAAGTAGAGGAAATCAACCTGATGCCTGGAGTAACTTCTACATTGGAAGCAAATGGAAAGGTGTTCTCGGGTGATTATCTGATGAAGGTTGGTCTGAACGTCTTTGGCTTTGCCGCAACTCAGAGTCATGTGATAGAACTGACTGCACAATAAGATGTGATATTATTAAACTTATAAATATGCTTATTTCAATAGGCAAGATTGATTTTTAGGATAGAGGTTGTAGCTCCCTTTGTTTGGCTTAAGGCTTGAGCAAAGGGAGTTTTTTTATGTTAGTCTTTATAGATAATGTAAACTCGAGCCTGGTTACAATAAATGCTTGTACTTACGTCTTAACCAGCGGTCGAAAATTCGCAATAGAGGCAGGGCTATTAGCATGGGAAGGTAGAACATGAGCGATGAAGGTTCGGGCAAGCTATGGGTCATTATATACAATGCTTCGGCTATTTCTTTTCCGTATACCCATACGACCATGCCGATGCATCCTGTGAACATGCAAGCAACTGTGATGATCATTAATATGAACATACGTTTTTCTTGTCGTTTCTCACGCAGATACATTTCTTCAGCAATTCGTTTCATGGTGCGATAGGTGAAATTGCTGGAAAGCCGTGGAGTATGATTTTGTCTGGCAGCTTTTCTTAATCCATTGTCCTTGTTGTCTGTCATAGTTAATCCTCCTTTTGCATCAGTAGATATAATTTTTTGCGTAAGCGATGTAGCTTGACTTTAATATTCCCTTCGTTCAGGTTCAGGATGTGGGCAAGTTCCTGTATAGGACGTTCCTCTTCATAAAATAGTGTGACCAGCGCACGTTCTTCGGCCGTCAGTTTGGTCAATGCTTCTTGTAGTTTTTCTATTTGTTCTTCTGAGTCATTATTCAAAGCATCATCTATTTGTGTATCCGATATCTGGTTCCAAGAGCTTTCGTCAATCACAGTTTGTTCTACATTTTTCTTTCTCAGAAAAGAGAGTGCCGTATTATAGGCAATACGGTAAATCCAGGTAGAGAAACTACTTTTCCCGTTGAAGGCTGATAAATGTTCGAAGGCTTTCATAAATGCATCTTGCGTCAGCTCTTCGGCATCTTCTTCGGAATTGACCATACGGACAATCAAAGCAAAAACCGGTTGTCCGTAGGTATCGAGGAAGTAAGCATACTCTTCAGTCTTTCCTGTCAGGATACGCGTGATGATATATGATTCGTCTTTTTTCATTTGTCTTTTTAGACGCTTGTCAGAAGTCGAGGTTACAAAAATTGAGAAAAAATTTTTTTCTTCATTAGAATTGTAACCTTTTCATGCATTGGTTCGTCTAAACGGACAAAGAAACAAAATTATTCACTTAAAAGAAATGCGATATGGAAGAATTGATGATTGTGGCTAATGTCGCAATAGTTTTTGGAGTTATTTACAAGCTGTTCGAACTGTTTGTCGGTAGGAAAGAACGTATGATGTTGATAGAAAAACTCCCTGTGGAAGCTTTGACGGACGAAAAGCTGAAAAATGGTGGCTTGTCTTTGTGTGATTTGAAGGAGAATCTTTTTCCAACATCTTCGACCTCTCTTCGTTTTGGCTGTCTGCTGATAGGGCTTGGACTGGGGCTATTGGCTGGCTATTGTCTCGTTTTAAACTCACAGCCGGAATATTTTGCGAGCGATGAAATCAGTCGTCCTGTCCGTGAAACCGTTTCCATTATTTATGGTGCCTGTGTGTTGTTGGGAGGAGGTATTGGACTGATTGTAGCATTTGTTATCGAGGTCATTCGTGCTTCCCGTCATAAATAGAAGTCCATATTCTGAGCTTTTATAAACTCTTTGTATCTTTGTCGGTGTAATTGATTGGATTTATGGCAAGGAAAGAGGAATATAAACAGCAGAACATTGATTTCTTGAAAGAAATTTCACAGAAAGAAGGAGTACAAAGACATCCTTCCGGTATTATGTATGAGGTTGTTCAGCAGGGAAGTGGTACACAATCGCCTAATTTGAGAAGTATTGTTTCTGTGCATTATCGAGGAACGCTGATCAATGGGCGTGAATTTGATAACTCGTGGAAGAGAGGATGTCCAGAAGCATTGCGCTTGTCGGATGTGATAGAAGGCTGGCAGATAGCTTTGCAACAGATGCGTGTCGGCGATCGTTGGATGATTTATATTCCTTCTGAACTGGGGTATGGTAATCGGCCTTCAGGCCCCATTCCGGCTTGTTCCACATTGATTTTTGACGTGGAATTGCTTAATGTATTTTGAAAACTTGTTTAAAACTCAATTTTATTCAAGATGAATGTTAATCTGAATCTTGAATAGTACGGAGGTAAAAGAGAGGGGTGTATCATTACTCAAAATAGAGTTTGATATGCCTTTTCTTTTGCATTCATTATAAGAATTAAGTAGAGGACAATTGTTCGTTGGGCGCGTGGAGACAGATGATTGCAGTTATACTTCATGTAATAATACTTTGGTCTGTTTCATTTTTCATCGAATCGATCTTTAAAGAAAGCCCGTAAATGCTTGTATCTTATTTCTTTTATGTTTAAATTGCACAAAAGAAATAAGATGTAAGTCGTTGATTAAAATCTAATATCTATGAAAGCGTTTTCTCAAATTTATTTGTGTTAAGTGTTTCTTCGTGCGTGTTTTTTTGTAACTCCAAAGATTCACTGTGGCATGGGGCTGCATCATCGACTGATTTTAATCTCTAAGATGATGTAATGTTGATTGATCCTAGCTCTACTGAGTTGGCTTCTGAAGATACTAACGAGTATCAGATTTATTTATAAAACGTGAGAATATTTCTCCTACTTTTTGCTCTGTTTCTTCTTCCCGAAATTAGAGGGGAATATCGTCAATAAGGATTGATAAGGAATATATTGCAGCTTGTGATGTGGTAATTTTGATCGTTTTATAGTAGAATAAAAGTAATGCGATAACTTTAATAAATCAATTTAGAATATATGAGAATCGTAGAAAATGTAGTTGCAGCATTGTTGGTATTTGGCTTTGCGGTCGGACTATCTGCCTGTAAAGATGATAGCTATCCTGAAGGTCCGCTACCTGGTACAGAATATGATATACTTCCTGTGGTTATTAAGGTTTATGTAACCGATAGCGAAGGACATGATTTGTTGAATCCGGAAGTGACGAACACGATTGTGAACAATAAGATTAAGGTCCTTTACAAAGCTAAGGAATATGAGATGCATTGGGAACCGGAGTATTCTTCTGGATCAAGGGCAATACCGGTTGTGTGGAATGGGTTGCAGGTGTGTAAACCTTATAATGAAGATGGACGTTATTTCCTGACATTCGGTGATTTCGATCGAATGACATATTATGAAGATGAAGAGTTTGTGATAGATTGGGGTGATGGAAGCTGGAATACTGTCTTTTGTTTTTCCAATTCTTTTTGGTGGGAAAATCATGAACCTCAAAATGTCTTCTATCTTTATGTAAATGGTGAGAAGCAGAAAGAGGGATGGGAAGAGGTCACAATAGTGAAGTCATTTGATAATGATATTTAGATGGCTAACCGGTCCTTTTAGTGTGTACGATATATACGAAATGATGTGAGTTTATTGCCTTTTTAGCCCTTCACGCCCTTCACACCGATTTGTTTCTTGTCGTATATGACTAAAAATGACGACTCTCTATGCACTGGTGAAGGGCGTGAAGGGCTAAAACAGGTGTTTTTTTCTTTAAAAGGTACCTGGAATGGTAGAAACAGCCCTTCACAGTCCTGTTGAGGTGTGTTTGTTTTTGCTCCTTTGCTCGGATTTCGTAATAGTTCCCGGCAGAGGAGGGGGCTTTTTCTCTTTTTCGCATAAAATTTCATCATTTTTCTGTTCCGGACCGTACTATTACGTGTGCATCGGGAAATTTTCTTTCGTATTTCCTTCGGCTTTTCCCGTTACTATCTCATGCTTTTGTACAAAACTTTTTGGAATTTGTACAAAACAAAATATTTTTTGTACAAAAACTGGAGGGAATTCCAGCATGTTTTTTCAGCATTTTCGGGATCTTTTTATGCGGATTGCGGATTTTTTGCTTTTTTCTCTTGACTTTTCCGGTGGAAAAATCCGTTTTTTTAACCCGACCGTCCGTCAATGACAGAATTTATTCCTATCGGCCGTATATTTTTCATGCTTTTTTCGGATGATTCGATAAATTTTTCTGTTTCTTTTCCCCGTTCTTTTCTGCATTTTTCCGTCCGCCTGCGAAAGAACTGCTGCTTTATTTCATCCGGATCGTCCGTTTTTTGAAACTTTTTTCGCTTTGTTGGAATAATTTTTCCTGCCTTTTTTATGTGGAGCTGAGAAAATTTTCTGTCTGTTTCCATAATTTTTTTGCTTTCTTGGAACTTTTTTGAAAGAAAAATCCGCTTTTTGGGGTTTCCATTACCCAATTTCGGACATGTTTTTCCTGACAATCCGGATATTTTTCAAGTTTTTTCCCGTGCAGGGAAAGAAATTTTTCTCCCCGTTTTCATCATTTTCGCACTTCTTCCGGGACTTTCCGGCAGAAAAATCCTCATTTCCCGGAATGAATTTTCCGTCCGGCCGGATATTTTTTCACCTTTCCGGCTCTTTTCCGCACGGTCCAGACGCGCGCGCACTTGCACGCGCGTAATAATATATTGAGTACCCCTCCCGGCTTCCTTTTCCTTCTTCCGGAAAACCTTCCGTAAAACATACCTGAAACCCAGTGCTTTATGAATTTTCTTGCAAAAATTTTGAAAAAAAGTGTTCGTAAAAGTTGGAGGAAGCGAAAAAGTGCGTAATTTTGCACCCGCTTTCGAGAGGGAAAGACGTTGAAGAGATGACAATCTGAAAGGAAAGGAAGCAGGAAGCAGCGGTTCTGCGGCGGTCCAGGTATCTTACCTTAACGGCGTTAAGGGAGCGAGAACGGCAGCCGGACGGAGTCAGCTTCCGCCGCCAAAAAAGACTTTTTGAAAAAAAACTTTCGAAAAAGTTTGGCGGTTTCGAAAAAAGCTCTTAACTTTGCAAACGCTTTCGACAACGAACGGAAGCCACGAAAAAGGAAATAGTTCTTTGAAAGACTTTAGATAAACAAACGAAGATGTAGTACAAGAAGTAGCTGTCATATATAATAATGTATATGCGGTGAAAAAGAAAGAACCGTCAATATTTGAACGAATAAAGACATT